>JAAGKN010000149.1_pt1 | contig 140689 bp, 120 predicted proteins | sample 6206371 | NCBI WGS metagenome assembly JAAGKN01 (sample SAMN11533720, study PRJNA540317) | gut metagenome | isolation source: fecal pellets from male and female animal of same cohort | host: Peromyscus leucopus | place: USA:CA | collected 2017
TAGCAGCTTGGTTAGTATTTGCAGCCTTTTGTGTTGGTTGCCCTGTAACGACAACTTTGTTGCCATCTACTTTAACGTCAGCTTTAGAATCAGTCTTAGCTGTATTATTTTCGGTTTGTGCTACTTGGGATTTACTTAAAGTATCAGCATGAACTGATTGTCCTTCCATCCCAAAGAAAGTTAATCCAATTAATACAGATGCAGCTCCGATAGTAAACTTACGGATTGAGAAGCGTTGCTTTTGAGGCTCCATTTTTTCAATCTTTTGTTTCATAGCGTTTTTCTTCAAAAACATAAAAACATACCTCCTAATTAATAAAGCCATATATAGAATGCTTGTTTGGAAGCCTTGATATATCTAGTGTTCTCTCATCGAACACTTATACAGTAACACGATTTGGAAGCGATTTAAAATAAAACAACTCATTAATTCCAATTTATTTCAAGATTATTTGTAAATATAAATAATATAAAACTATATTATAATAATATTAAACTCTTCTAACTGTGCAACAGTCACAACAAATAAAAATATATTGTCATAGTTTTTAAGACGATACTAATTCGTAAAAAATCTCGGAATTTCACTTCCGAGATTATAGAATTTATCAAAAATAAATTTTTTAAAATAAAATTTATTTACTTTTTTATTTGATTTTTAAAAATTTTTCTATAAATTTGAAATATATAATTTTGTAGTTCTTCAACGGAATGTCTTCGCGAACGAGCACATTCTTTAGCGAGATGTGAACAAATAAAACATTTTCTAGCAGGTAATCCAAGATCTCTTCTTGAAATTGCCTGTTTTTTACTTTTTGTTAAAACATCTGCATCAAATAATCGTCCTAATTCTGACTTATCCTCAAATTTTACGGAGTACTTTTTTACATAATTTATTTTATTATTTACTATATAAAAATTTTCACATCCAGTATCGTGATTCCAACTTGCAACTAACTTATAACTCAAACTATTTTTTAAAAATATATCTTCTAATTCATTAATACCTTTTTTAAACATCATTTCTAGATATTGATTATTTTTAATAGGTCCTGGTATATTCATCTTTACATCAACTAAAACCCGATTTGGATACTTCTTGAAAATAGTCTCCTGCATTTTTACTCTTTTATCTTTTTCACCAAGAACTTCTGCTATTCCCAGATATTTTCCTTCGTCAAATATTGTCTTCATTATTTATCCCTTATAAAAAATATGTCCTGCTTCTAAAAAAGCAGAACACATTTTTATTTATCAAAATTTATTAATCTTTTACTTGCTTAACTGTATCAATAATTGTACCATCGCGATATTCAATTAAGGCAACTGTACGGTCAGTATATTCAAGTGGTTTTGGAACACCTACTTGCTTTTCTGCCATTTGTTGTAATTCATTAATATCAAGAATCTTAAGACCTGGAACTTTACTTAAAGCTTCTTTTAAGTCTTTTCTAGCAGGATTAATTGCGATTCCTCGTTCTGTCACTAAAACATCAATTGATGAACCAGGAGTAACTACTGTTTCAACACTTGGAACAACCGTTGCATTGCGTCCGCGAACTAATGGTGCTGTAATAATTGTCATTTTAGCGCCTGCTGCAGCATCTTGGTGACCACCAATTGCTCCACGGATAACACCATCAGACCCCGTCATAACGTTAACATTGAAGTCAGTATCAATTTGAAGAGCGGACAAGATTGCTACATCAAGATTATTAACAACTGCACCTTTATTATGTGGATCAGCATACCAAGAAGCATCAATTTCTTGTTGATTCTTATTTTTAGCCATAGATTCTGCAGCACCCTTATCAAAGTCCTGTACATCCATCACTTTGTTAACTAATCCTTCTTCAAGCAAATCCGTAGTTGGCTTAGTAATTCCACCTAAAGCAAAAGATGCTGTAATTCCATCATCAATCATTGATTGACGTAAATAACGTGTAACTGCTAAAGCAGCACCACCAGAACCTGTTTGGAAGCTAAATCCTTCTTTGTAATATGGTGAATTAACAATTACTTTGTTAACCATTTGAGCAATCATTAACTCTTTAGGGTCTTTAGTAAAACGAGTAGCACCTGAGCCAATTTTGTCAGGATCACCAATTTTATCGACTTTAACAACATAATCGACTTGATCTTGCTTAATAGAAGCTGGAGTATTTGGATAATCAACAATATTATCAGTTAATAATACTACTTTATTTGCATAAGCTGCATCCATTAAAGCATAGCCAAGTGAGCCAAATACAGCATCCCCTTCTTGACCATTAGCATTTCCAGTCCTATCAGCATTTGGAACACCTAAAAAAGCCACGTCAATCTTAATTTCGCCTTCTTCAATTGAACGCGCACGGTTACCATGAGAACGAAAAATCACTGGATTTTTAAGACCACCATGTGATACAAAATCACCCAAACTTCCACGCATTCCTGAAGAAGTAATATTAGTTATGACACCTTTTTTAATGGCTTCAATAATTTTATCATTCATTACTCCAGTAAGAGAAGATGGCGCAAGAGTTAAATCTTTATAACCCATCTTAATGATTAAATCCATTACCTTGTTAAAGGCAAAGTCACCATTTCTAAAGTGATGGTGAAAAGAGATAGTCATCCCATCTTTTAAATTATTCTTGATAACTTCTTCAAGTGAATCAACGATCTTGTCTTGTCCACTAGTAACACGAACTTTAGGAGCCACTCTTTGAATTTCTGGATGACCAATTTCAGTAGTTTCAAAAGGCTTTAAATTCATTTCTGACATAATTTCATCTGGTAGGTTGCGTTTTACTTTATTCTCCAATGTAGTTACCTTCTTCATCAATTAAATTTGAAGCTTTTGCAGTTTCAAGAACACGGGTAGCTTTTTCTACTACTGGCTTATCAACCATCTTGCCATTCATTGAAATTACACCGCTACCCTTAGCCTTAGCTTCTCGAATAGCATTTTCAACATTTTTAGCTTCTTCAATTTCTTCTTTAGTTGGATTAAAGACTTTATTAACCATTGGAATTTGGCGAGGGTTAACTAAACTCTTTCCATCATAACCTAATTCATGTATATAATTAGTTTCACGATAAAAGCCTTCAGTATCTTTCATATTGCTAAAGACAGTGTCAAAAGCATATACATCGGCAGCACGAGCAGCTTGCAGAACCATATTACGAGCAAATTCTAATTCACGCCCATCTGGATAACGGTGTGTATGCATATCAGCAGTATAATCTTCTCCACTAACTGCCAATCCCATCATAAGCGGGGTTGAAGTAGCAATTTCAGGGGCATTAAGAACACCTTTGGCGCTTTCAATAGCTGCCATTACACCAATCGAACCCTTCTTAATACCATATTCTTCTTCAGCTTTTTCCATATCTTTAATTAATTTATGAATCATAGCTGCTGATTCAGTTTTTGGCAAACGAATCACATCAACACCAGCTTTAACCATGGCTTTTACATCTTCATCATAATACGGTGTATCTTGACCATTGATTCTAACAACAATTTCACTACCGCCAAAATCAACAGTTTTAATAGCTTCATAAACAAGCATTCTAGCAGCATCTTTTTCAGTTAAAGAAACTGAATCTTCTAAATCTAGCATAATTGAATCAGCGCCATAAATACCTGCATCTTTAATCATAGCAGGATTATTACCAGGCACAAACATCATCGTACGACGTAAGCGATTTTTTACATAAGTCATTAGAGTACCTCCAAATCTGGCTTATCTGAAGTTTCAGTTGCTCTTTGAGCAGCAGCCAAAGTACGTGCTTTGATTACACAATCAAGTGCTCCTTTATCAGTTGCCTTAACCTTAACATTATCTAAACCATATTTTTGCAAGGTTTCGGTAATGACTCTTTCAATTTCATCACCATATGCTTTTTTTACTTCTGAGTCTAGGTCGATTTCGATGCCATGATTACCCTTGGAGATCATAATTTGAATATCTGAACTTTCAAGAGTTCCAGCAACACCAGTGGTTTTAATTTCCATTGATATTTATTCCTTTCTTAATTCTATCCTGCAATTCTTCAAGATTTTCTTTAATAAACTTAAGTGTGGTTGCTGGTAAGAGCTTCTCCATACCAGCAAGGTTACCATCCTTAATCAATTGACGCACCTCAGTAGCAGTGATGACATGACCATCAACTTCTAAGCGAGGAATAGTAATCACCTCAATATCGGGGCCCAATTCATGAGCTAAAGAAACATTATAATAATGAGTAGTCATTGAAAGAGGTTCTTTGCCTAAATAGCGTCGTAAAATATTAAGTGGTGGGGCAATTACATTTTTAAAAACTTTAGCATCAATTGCAGTTTGCACTTCAATCAAATCTTCCGGACTCTTTAAAAAATATGCTGGAAAAGTTGCTTTAGAAACCATATAGTCTCCTCCACTAACTACCTTTACATTCTTTAAGTCTTTAACCCCTTCTTTAACAAGTTGCATTCTCTCATCACTTGTAAATAAAGAAGCATCTTCGGCTACTACAAATACATAAACTAAATCATTTTCTTGACTTGCTAACTCTACTAAATGACGATGTCCTTTAGTAAAAGGATTAGCATTCATTACAATTGAGCCGATTTTCTTATCTTCTTGATTTTTAATTCTAGGGATACTTTCAATATAATCTTCAACATCTGGAGTGCCGCTTTCAAGAAAGGCCGCTTGGTCGGTTTTAGCTAATTGTGTGAAATTCAAATGTTGAAAACTTTCAGAATATTTTGGCTTTGTAAAAACAAAAATATGAAAAATATTTTCGTTAAATAAATACTGCTGCAAAGCTGTAACAATTTTATTAAAACGTGCTCCTGGTTGTGAGTCCTGATTGCAAACAGCTATATATTTCAGTACATTCCCACTTACACTACCTGTCCCAACAAGCTGACCATCTTCATCAATTAATCCAATGGTATGATCAATACTATCTACTTCTCGAGAACTAAAATTATGTAAATCAAGTTTCTCTAAAAATGTTTCCCATTTCTTACGAGTAACAGGTTCATTTAAATATAGATCTACAACTTTATCCATTATTGTGCACCTCTTAACTAAAGTTTGTGCAATTTAAAACTAATTATTCAACATCTTTAGTTTACTCTTATTTTTTATATTTTTCAATTTATTAACTATATTTTTAAATATTTAAAATTTGTAAGTGATTACAATAATAATTTAACTTAAATAAAAAGAAGATGCTCGTGCTTAATTTCACATCTTCATAGAATTCTAAATATTATTATTTTTTAAAAACTCAATAACTGATTCATACATTTTTTCCGGCTGCTCTGCTTGAATTACATGTCCGCAATCTCTAATAACTTCATAGGAAAATTTATCATTCATTCCTGCCACAACTCTAGCAAAATCACTATTAAAGTAAGGGGAGTTTTCTCCAGCTAAAATCAGCATTGGTATTTTAAAATCAATTAATAAACTTCTCCAATCTTGCTCAGCATGGTCACAAAGTAAATCAAAATCGTCTTCTGGATTATACGGATGCGTTTGATATTCTGCCTTAGCTTTATCACGCATTTCATTATCAATTCGTTTATAGGTTGCTCGTCCCATATCAAGTTTTAAATAATCTGGAAAATTAGTCCAATCCAAATCTTTAAATCCATAACGCCAAGTTTCATCCGTTACCATTTTTGGTGATTGGTCTAAATCAACTACAGCACTAATCTTTTTTGACGTAAATAAAGAAATGTTTGCCCAAATAACTGCAGCTCCCATTGAATTTCCAATAAGAATAACTTTATCTAAATTCAAATAATTTAATAATTCCTCTAAATCCATTCCCAAGCGCGCAATCCGTTGACCTTTATAAGTGCGCTCAGACAAACCTTGATTACGTGGATCCATGACAATTACACGATATTTATGATTGAATAATTCAACTGCTTTATTCCATAATTGATGAGAAGCCCCAATTCCTGGAATACATAAAACAGCATTTTTATTTTTTTCACCAGTATCAGTATAACTAATTTTCACGCCATCATTTGTCTTAAAAAACATACTAAAACCTCACTTTTTTATTAAATTATAACCCAAGAAAAAATACTTGAGTCAGCAAAAACTCAAGTATTTTATCATATCTGTTATAACTTCTGGTTTACCAAACGCCAATAACTTTCATCCATAAAGTACCTACTGTACCAAAGACAGCTAAATAGATAAGCCCTAAAATAAAGTTCATCTTCCACCATTCACTTTGCTTAACATAACCAGTCGTAGCAAGAATTGAAGCTGGACCGTTAGCATAGTGAGTAGTTGAAGCATTGATTGCACCAGTAAAAGCTAAGAGCATTGCACTAAGTCCAAGAGGAGCTCCTGTTGCTACAGCAACTGATAAGAATGGTAAATAAAGTGCAGTCATGTGAGCAGTACCGCTTGCAAAGAAATAGTGAGTATAGAACATAAGAAGTACCAATACCGCTAACACAATTCCCCAGCTAATACCGTGAAGCCCATTTTGAACAAGTTTTGAAAACCAACCGATAAAACCATAAGAGATAAGTTTTCCAGCCATAAACATCAAAATTGAAAGCCAAATTAAAATGTTCCAAGCACCAGTTTCTCTCAAAGCATCTTGCATTGTAAGTACTCCAGTAATTAACAGAAGTACAACTGCTAAGAAAGCAACAAATGTCGCATTTAATTGCTCAAGTTTGAAAAATCCTGACAAAACCCAAAGTACAATTGATAAACAGAAAACTGCTGACATGATTTTTTCAGGCTTTGACATTGGACCCATCTTTTCAAGTTTACTCTCAGCCCATTTTTTGGCATCGGGAGTTTCTTTAATTTCTGGTGGATAAATTTTATAAATGACCAATGGAATAATTAAAGTTAGAACAGCTACTGGAACGATAGCTGTAAAGAACCAGCCAGCCCAAGTCATCTGATAACCTTTTTGAGCTGCTAATTGCTGTGCAACCATGTTAGGCGCAGCCCCAGTAATAAATAATGCAGTTGACAAGATATTGGCATGAAAAGCCATAAAGTCAATATATGCACCAATCTTTTTACGAGATGGGCTATTTGGTTCTGAATGATAACCATCTTCTGAAATTGATTGGACAACTGGCCACACTACCCCACCAGTACGAGCTGAGTTAGAGGGAATAAGAGCTCCTAAAATAAGTTCCAATCCAGTAATCGCATAACCAATACCAAGTGACTTTTTACCAAATTTTTCAATCATAATATAAGCAATTCGATTACCAAGTCCGGTCTTGCTAATACCATGAGCCATGATGAAAGCCATAGCAATTAGCCAAGCAGCAGAGTTTCCAAAAGAACTAAGTACCCCTTGATTGACTACTACGCCTTTATTATTTACAACATCCTTCATAGGAGCCAGCCCAACAAGAACAGTCACAACCAGTCCTGTCAAAGTAGTTCCCCCAATTGGAAAAGGCTTAGTAATACAACCGACAATAGTGGCAACAAAAATTGCAAACATTTCCCAAGCTTGGGGTGTAAGACCACTTGGACGCCATGGCGTTATCAGCCAAAGAATGATTCCCACAATTAAAGGCCAGATAAAGCCTTTATAGTTTACCTTCTCAAGAGTTTTCATATTTTTCTCCCACTCTAATTACGGGCGATAAATATCGTCAATAATGTCGAATCCCTTATCTTTCAAAGATTCATCAACCCATGAAAGATCAACATTTCCATTAGAAAAAGCAATTAATTTTTCATCGTCTTTTTGATGAAAAGCTTGTGCTTTAGGTAAAAGAGCAGCAGCATCACGTCTTGGAATACAAATCACGCCGTCGCTATCTCCTAAAATAATATCTCCTGGATTAACACTTATATTGCCACATGCAACTGGAACGTTGATTTCACCTGGCCCTTCCTTATATGGGCCTCCGGGAGTAGTGTCACGGGCATATATTGGAAAATCCCAATTCTGAAGATTATCAATGTCACGAATCGGACCATCAATTACAATTCCTGCAATCTTTTTTTGATCGCGTAAATATGACATCATCACTTCGCCAATTAATGATCTTGTATTATCGCCTTCATTAGTAATAACCAGCACATCGCCTTCATTACAATATCTTAAGGCTGCATAAATAGCTAAATTGTCTCCAGCTCGATTGTGTACCGTAAAGGCAGCTCCAGCCATTTCAGATTTTGGTTTGGACATTAATTTAATGCGGGGATGCATGGCACTGTTACGTTGCATACAATCCGCAACATTAGAAGCTGGCAGTTTTTTAAATGCTGCCACAATTTCAGGATTAGGTAATTCTCTTTTTAAATATATTCTCTTACCTATTGGCATTCGACTTCTCCACTAATTAATCTAAACTCACACCATCTAGAACTTCTTGCATTTTATCTGCTGAATTGAGCATTTTACTCTTTTCACTATCTGATAGCTTAGTTTCAATAACGTCACTAATTCCATTACCATCAATAACTGTAGGAGTTCCCAAGTAAAGGTCATGCTTAATACCATATTCGCCATTGATTGGGGCAGATAATGGCAAGCAGATTGAACGGTTTTCTAAAATCGCACTAACAATTTGAGTAAGCATCATTGCAACTCCATAAAATGTGGCACCTTTGTTAGCAATGATCTTGCCACCTTTTTTACGAACGTCGGTTTCAATTTTACTTAAAACTTCAGCGGTCATTTCTGGATAATCACGAAGCATCTTACCATTAACAATTGACTCATCAAAGTTTTCAAAACTAGTATCACCATGTTCACCAAGAACCATTGAGTTAACTTTAGCAACTGGAACATTAAGACGCTTAGCAAGTTCAACACGAAGACGAGCTGAATCAAGAGAAGTTCCTGTACCGATTACACGATTCTTAGGAAAGCCTGATAATTTTTGAGTTAAAGTAGTTAAAATATCAACAGGGTTTGCACTTACTACAAAAATCCCCTTGAATCCTGAGTCAACAACAGGTTTAACAATGCTCTTTAAGATATTAACATTCTTGTTAACAAGATCAAGACGAGTTTCTCCTGGTTTACGAGGCACACCAGCAGTAATTACAACAATGTCAGCATCTTTAGCATCTGAATATTCACCGGGATGAATATTAGTTTCACCCATAAATGGAGTAATATCTTCAAGATCCATTGAATCTCCTACTGGACGCTGTTTTGCGACATCACAGATAACTAATTCATCAAGGTCAACATGTTGTAATAAATCATTTGCAAAAGTTGAACCAACTGCACCATCACCAACAAGTAATACTTTACTCATAATATTTGTCCTTTCAAAAATAACTTGTTCTACTTTACACAAACTATTATACACTAAGCGCTTTCACTTTTTCAATATTTAAAAAATATTTTGTTTTTTTATAATATTAAAACGATTTAAACCAATAATAATATTTCTTAATTTGTGAATTTTTAGCAAAAAGAAAAAGCTATGCACTGAGCATAACTTTTTCAATTAATAAAATCAATAACAAAATATGATTTTAATAAATTAATCACGTTTTTTATGTTTCTTAACACCGGCAAGACCTATCATGCCCAAACCAAGTGCTAATAAACCTGCTGCTTGCGCAGCTTCGTTTTCATCAGAGCCAGTCTTAGGCAAAGCAGCGTGAGAAGACATAGTCTTTTCAGATTTTACACCAGAATTTATTGAAGTAGCTGAACTTGTTCTACCAAGTGAACCTAAATCTGCAAACTCACCTTTTGTAGCAGTCATAGAATTATAATTATTTGTACTATAGCTACTATTATTACCTAATCGAGATGAATTATTATAGTCAGTTTTTCCATTATGAGATGGTTTGGTAGATGAAGAATCTCTTTCTTTACTACCTAGGGCGTTACCTGGTTTTACAGAAACAAAGAAATGCTTTTTAGTTGTAGTTCCATCTGGATATTTAATTCCAATAATTCCCTCTTGCTTACCAGCCTTATGGACATTTGGCTTCTTAATCCAGTAGACTTCAGTGCCTGCTGGCATGTTATCCATATTTTTAATCAAATCTTCTGGATCAGGCAAATGCCCTTTCTTAACTGTTAAGTGAATAATAATTGGCTTTACATGTTTTACATGAGATAACTTATTTTCGGAAACAGTTTGATTACCAATATTTGAAGTATCTTCACTATTCTTGACATCAATCTTTACATTAACATCTTTAGTAGAACCGTCTTTAAACTTAACTATAATCGTACCATTAGCAGTTCCATCAGCATCCACATTTGGATCAGTCTTCCAAGTATAAGTAGTGCCTGCTGGCATTTGATCCTTGTTCTTGATTCCCTCTGTAGCATTAGGCAATTGACCTGGCTTAGTAGTAATATCTTGTCCAATTGGAGCATATTTATCACTATCATTCTTGCTTGGAACAATTGGTTTGCTTGGAGTAATAGGATTATTATCCGGAAGACTAGGATTACTATTGGAATTAGCATTATCTGAAGTGTTTGAACTAGTATTATCTGTTGGATGAGTAGTATTGTTTGAATTATCAGTATTATTTTGTTTAGCTACATCCAATGTTGCTACAAGTGGCTCACTCTCACCTAAGCCATTTTTAGCAATTAAACTCATATTATAAAGCTTAGCAAGCTGACCTGCTGGAATAGTAATTTTACCAGTTTTGTCATCAATTTGAGCATCCTTTGGCAAATCCTTCATGTTTTGAGGATCAAAACTATATAACAGCTGACCTAAAGGAAGATTAAGTTTTTTACCAGTTTTCTTACTAATTAGAATTGGTGTAAAGGTTGCACTTTGTTCAGTATTAACCATTTGGTTAGCAAATAATATTGAAACAGCATTAAAGTCTATTATATAAGCGACTTGCTCTTCTTTAGAATTAGTGTCTGGAGTTACTGCAACTTCTGCAAAGTTAGTGACAGAAGGCTTATAACCATCAAAGCTATCTAAATCTTTTTCACTAACTTCTTTCCAAACACCATTAGTCTTATTAGTAAGCTCACCATCTTTATCCATAACTATCCATGGAACATAGGTCTTTTTACCAGAAACAGGATCCGTATATGCAGCATTGCCATCCTTATCTTCACGAACAAAGTGAATAGTTTGAATAATGTAATCAACTTTATTATTAAGTGGATTGATTTCTTCAATTGTACGAGTTACATATTTATTAAACTCATCATTTGTCATATTTTGACCAGGTTCATACTTGGTCGGAGTACCCTTATCACCAACAACTACCGTAATAGGAAGAGTCTTGGTTGAGCCATCCTTAAAAGTAACATTTACCTGAATTTGTTTTTCACCAGGCGTCTTAGTTACATCAGGATCATTACTTTTATCATAAGTTACTACAATCACATTCTTAGCATTGGAATCAATTACTTGAACTTTTGGATCAGATGGAAGATTGTCTCCTTCATTTACAGTAATTTGTTTTAAGTTTGATGAATTAAAGTTATCTGCATCACTATTAACAATCGTTACAGGAACTTTTACTTGATGACTAGAACCATCTTTAAAGGTAATGATAATCTGTGGATGTTCTACCTCTCCTACTGTTGAAGTATCAATTCCTGAAGGATCTATAAATTTGACACTTTCAACTACACTATCTGGATCTCCGACTGCATCTTTAGCATTATTTGAATCCGTTGGATTTATAGTGGTTCCATGATGAATAGTTATCGGTTTAACATTCTTAGTATAGTCAAACTTATCGCTATCTGTATAAATATGAACATCAACTGAAACATGTTCTTTCTTAGAGCCATCTGGAAATGTAATAGTTATATCATGCTTAGTAGTTCCAGGAACAGTTGTATTAATTGTAGAAGGATTATCAAACTGAGCATGAGTACCCTTTGGAACATTCTTCAAAGCTGAATCAGCATCCTGATTACTTGGAGTAATATTATCACCCTTATGCACTTCGATTGGTTGTAAATCAGTAACTGGATTGAAGCGTGATGCTTCATCATCTCCCACAGTTACCGGAATAGTAACTTCTATAGTTGAACCATCCTTAAAGGTAATAGTTGCTTGATAGTTATTAGTACCAGATTGATCAGTAGTTACCGTATTCTTAAACTCAGCTTTATCCATAATTGGATTTTCAGGATCAATTTCACTAAGACCATCAATAGCATTGTCTTTATTGACCACATCACCAACTTTAACTTCAAGTCCCTTAATCAATGCATTATTCCTATTAGCATCATTAAACTTTTCAGCCTCAGTAACAATCTTAACCGGAATCATTACCTCAATAGTTGATCCATCGTTAAACTCTAATTTAGCTCTGTAATTTGTAGTAGTATCTTTTTGAGTAGTATCAATATTTTGGATAAAGTTTGCATCCTCTACATTATCACGTTTAGCATCTACTAAACCCTTAGTAAAGGCATCATGCTTATCCACAGTTGAATTATAAATTTCTTCAACAGTTTGAACTTTAGCATCATAATTATTCTTAAAGTCACTAGCTTGACTTGCCTTAATATCCACTGGAATATCAATTGTAGCAACTGATCCATCATCAAATACAACTTGAGCCTGTACTTGGGTTTCTTGAACCTTATCCACTGGAACATCTACTGTAAACTCAGTGGTATTCTGCTTGTCCTTAGCCACAATACCGTATTTAGTTTTTGTATCATCGTCAAAACCTTTAATGGCATCTGTCCTAGGAGCTGGAACACCCATGTGTTCAATAACTGGAATTGACGTAATCTTTTTATTATTCCAATCATCAATAAAGTCAGAAGCTTTATCATAAACTTTAACTGGAATCTTGACTTTCAAACTTGACCCATCTTCAAAACTAACGACTGCATTATATGAAACAGTACCAGTTTCAGAAGTGTCAATTTGAACATCATCACTCCAATTTACACTAGTGATATGATATTGGGGTTGCTCGCTAATACCATCACTAGCTTTAACTTCACTAGCTGCAGTACCCTTCTTAACTCGGATTGTATTAACCAAGGCTTTCTGATCCGTATCATGTTTAAATTGTCCTGACTGATTCAGAGTATAAGTTAAAACAATATTTACATCTTTAGTTGGATTATCACCATTTGGTTCAACAGTAACAGCATCAATTTTACCTGAAGTAATATTAAGGTTCTTGCCATTTTTGGTTGCTTCAACGTTGTAATGGTCAAGCTTAGTTATGTTGACCTCTTTCCAACTAGTTGCAGTTGCATTCACTGGAACCCACTCACCATAAGTTATGTCTGTTGGATCATCATCGTTAATTGTTTTGGTACGTTGGAAGCTAACCGTTTGGTTTGGAATCTGAGCAACTTGGTCATCTGTTACACCATTGATTTGGAATTTACGAGTAATAGTTTCAAACATATCACTGTTCTTGCTAGGATTATTAGGATCAACATCACTTGGTTTAATTGTAGTTAAGTGGTCAACAAGAATTGTAATTGAATCATTATTATTGCTCTTGAATTTGTAACTAGTTGGTAACCCTGAATTCTTATCAAGTTTATAGCTGTCTGGCAAAGTTAACTTAGCTGGATCAATTGGAATAACTTGATCAGTTACTCCTGTCAAATCTTGATGACCAACAACAGTCTTACCATCCTTAACATCAACAAAGTTTAAAGTTACTTTTTGCTCATTAGCTTTATTAGTTACTGTGATTATTTCATTGACTGGATTCCAATTAGTATTAGCTGCTTTTGGTGCTTTAATAGTTTCTGCAGCAATTGTACCCTTATCAGTTACCTGATAGTCATTACCTTGAGCGTCTTTACCAGTTATAGCTATGGTATAGCCATCTTTTGAAACTTTTTTAGTTTCTTTAAATGTTGGATCATCTGTTGTCCAGACACCATAACTTATATTGTCGCTTGTCTTAGTAGTATCAGTGTACTTATCACGAGTAAAGGTTATAGTTTGAACAATTGGTGTGCCACCATCAACCGTAATTGTACGAGTAATAGTCTTAACCATGTTCTTGTAGTCAGGGTCTGTTGGAGTTTTAACAACATCACTACCCTTTTTCACATCAAGAACATTAACCGGAACAGTTATATCAACTGAGTAGCCATCATCATATACAACATGAATAGTACTATTGACTTGACCTGCTTTTGTTATATCTGGTGCAGTAGTCCAAGTCAAAGTCTCAGGATAACCCACGCCTTGACCAAAGTTAGTAATAGCTTCTTTATCAGTAGTAGTATTAGTCAAATCTGGAGTTTCATTAAGTTTAGTAGTTAACTCACCAACTACTGGTGCCCAAATAGAATCAACTTTAGGACTTACTTTCTTCTTAGTACCATCAGGGTAAGTAATAGTAATTTCTGGAGTAGTTGAAGTTTTACCAGGATCTGGAATAACTGGCGTCTTATTAGTCCATTCAACCTTAGTTCCCTTTGGTAACTTATCAGGATCCTTTATACCCTCATGTGGGTCTGGGATTTTAGGAGTCTTTCCTGGATCTACTGGAATATGAATTGGCTGAGTATCAACATTTGTGTCATGAGCTTGATCAGTAATTGCAACTGGAATCTGAACTGTAAGACTTGTTCCGTCTTTGAATGAAACAATAGCTTTAAAGTTTTGAGCTGGATGAACTTCATCAGTTGATGGAAGTGTAGTAAATGTTGCACTAGTTACATTGTAAGCAGCCGAATCTTCAATACCATTAATAGCTTCACTAGCTTGGTGAATAGTTCCCTTACCCCAAGTTAACTGTTTAACCAAGGCATTGTCTGTATTATCATCGTTGAAGTGAGCTGCTTCCCCTTTATCATCAACTAAGACCTTGATTTGAACATCAGTTAAGGTCGAACCATCAGTAAAATGAAGGGTTGCTGCATAGTTTTTACCAGTTTTATCAACTTTAGAAGTATCAATATCACTATTAAACTTAGGTCCATTTACACCATCAGTAGTAATACCATACTTACTAATTTCATCAGCAGTTAAACTCTTAGCAGCATCAGTTGCTGGAACTTGACTACCCATGTTTTCATGAACTGGATTAGTTGCAATAGTTTTAGTAGGATCTACTGAATCCTTATGGTCATCATGATAGTTAACAGCGTCATTAAATACATAGATTGGAATGTTGATTAAACTTTGCGTACCATCATTGAAGACTATTGTTGCAGTATATGACGTCTTTTTACCAGCAGCTTGACTTGAAGTATCAATCTTACTTATATCATTAAAGTTAACACTCTTGATATCATATTGATCTAAATTCTTAATACCAGTTTCAGCATTAATGGTCTTAGCATCAGTACCTTCTTTTACACGAATTACTTGAGCTAGAAGATTTTTCTTAGATGGATCAGTTGAATCATTATTATCATGATCAAATTTAGTCGCATCCCCACTAATAATCTTAACTGGAACCTTAACACTAGTAGTTGTGCCATCGTTAAAGGTTACCGTTACATCATATGAAGTTGGATCAATAGTAACATTAGAAGTATCAACATCTTTATCAAAGCTTGCATTCTTAATATCATAATTCTTCCAAATATTATCACTAAACCCTCCTTTAGCAGTTGATCCTGCTGGAGTTGGAGTGCTTTGCTTAATATCGTCTTCTTGTGTTAATGGATTTTTACTATTATCTTCATCAAACTTAGACTTATCATTCCAAACCTTAACTGGAATTGAAACCTTAACAGTTGACTTATCGCCAAAGGTTACAAGCGCGTCATAATTCTTAGTACCAATTGTCTTAGTATCAATTGAAGTTGGATCAACAAAGGCAACACTAGTAATTGTGTAGTCTTTGTTTTCTTTAATACCAGTTTGGGCATTAATTGTCTTAGGATCAGTGTTTTGTCTTACAAGGATAGTTTTAACTTCAGCATTATTTTTATTATCATCGCTAAACTTACCAGCATCAGTTCTTGCATAAGAAATAGTAATTATAGTATTAGATGGAATACTCTTTTCATCATTTGGATCAAAACTCTTAGAATCTATCTTCTTTGATGAAACATCTATTTTATTACCCTTGTCATCAACAGCAGTAATTGTGTACATACTATCAAACTGTGGTACATCAAATTCTGGCCAAGTCTTAGTATCATCTTTAAAGGTCCACTTACCATAACTTTCAACCTTACCAGTAGTATCATTAATAACTTTATTACGTGCTAAGTGAATTACTTGGTCAGTCTCATCATCCTTACCAGTAACTGGATTCTTAACAATAATCTTACGAGTAACATCCTTAAACATATCACTGTCTTCACCAGATGGAGCAATATGCTCATCATCTGGGTGATAAGTTGTAAGTTGATCAACATAGATTATCTTAGTTTGATTCTTATCAGTACCAAAAGTATAAGTATAATCACCGTTCAAAGTATCGTTCAACTTATAGCCAGTTGGAACAGTAAGTTGATCTTTAGACATTGTAATCTTTTGACCAGTTGTCCCATTAAATGAATCACCTGGAGTATCATCAGTAACTTCAGTAGTCTTATCTTTAGCATTCACATACTTAATATTTACAATATCTGCATTAGCTGAGTGAGTTACAACATAGTTTTCATTTGGAGAATCAACAGTAATATTATCTTCTGCTGGAATAGTTTCATTAGTTAAGGAAACATCTTTACCATTTAACTTAACAATTGAAGCATAACCATCTTTATGAACATTAACTTCTGTGAAATTGCCATTCTTTACCCAATCACTGTAACCAATTATCTTGTTACCATTTTGAGTATCAAGGTATACATCACGAGTGAAAGTTACTGTTTGAGTTGGCTGCTTTTCACCATCGATAGAAACATTACGAGTTACTTCTCTATATAAGTCTTTTGAACCGTTTGGATCTTTTGGAGTATCTTTTGAACCATGGATTGTTTCTAAGACATTAACTGGAATATTGACACTCTTCTTATAACCATCATTATAAGTAATAGTTACATTTATACTTTCTTTGCCGGCTTTATCAGTTGAAGGAGCATCAGATGTCCAAACAACACTCTTAGGCATTCCATCAACGCCACTTGCTTGTAAGTTCTTAATACCAGCATTTGCATCAGTAGCCTTTGCTGCAACATCTTGCTTCAAAGTAATAGTTTGAACTTCAGGAGTAGCCTCAACAGTAATCTTACCAGCAATTTCTTTCCCAACAGTACCATCTGGATAAGTTGCAATAATTGTTACATTTTGTGTACCGGGAGTATTAAAGTCAGCACTCTTACCAAATGCATACTTAGTACCTTCTGGAACTTTAGTCTTATCAGCATCAACTAAATTAGAAGCTTCAATGCTCTTGCCTTGGTCAATTTGAACAGGAGTGGTTTTAATAACGATATTCTTATCATTTTCTGAAGCTTCATCAGTAATTTCTACAGGAATATCGATTACTGAAGTAGTTCCATCCTTAAAAGTAATAGTTGCAGCTTGACTTTCAGCATTATGGGCTGTTTTAGTTGAAACAATTTCATTAAAGATAACCTTATCAATATTGTAATCAAGAATTGTCTTTGCATTATCTGCAGCGCTCTTACCAATACCATCCTTAGCAGTTTCTGAAGCAAGAGCACCATTATTGTAACCTTTACCATAACTTAACTCATGAACTAAAGCATTCTTGTCGTTATTGTCATGGTCAAACTTAGAAGCGTCACCTTTTGCAACAATCTTAACTGGAACTGTAATACCAGTCTTGAGTTCACTACCATCAGCAAATGCAATATCTACATCATATGGTGTAGTTGTATCAGTAACCTTTGAAGTATCAACATTTTCATTGTAGACAACTGAAGTAATATCATACTTATCTTTGTCAAAGCCTTGAATAGCACTGTCGCCTTTATTAACTACAGTACCCTTATTGTAATCAATTTCATGACCTAAAACATTCTTATGATCTTTATCAGGATTGTTATCTTCATTAAATTTAGAAGCGTCATTCCAAATCTTAATAGGAATATTTACATCAGCAGTTGAACCATCACTAAAGGTTACAGTAGCTGCATACGTTGGGACATTACCCACTTGAGTTATTACAGAAGTATCTGGAAGTTGGGTTGAATCTTTCCAAACAACTGGATTCTCATCAGCTAGTTTATAATCAGCTGACTTTTTAATACCATCAGTGGCAATAATTGCAGAAGGGTCGTTAGTCTTAGTTTGGTGAACTAAAATTGTCTGAGTTGCAGCATTATTCTTATTATCATCAACAAACTTGCCTGCATCCGTTCTAGTGTAAGTCAGAATAATATTGACATTATTAAGTTTAGTTAAATCATCACTAACAGTTGGAGTATCTGAAGTAATAATCTTTTTGCCATCTTTATTAACAATAGTTATATCATTACCCTTTGAATCTTTACCACTAGCACTAATCTTATAAAACCCATCAAATATCTTAACTTCATAATCTGGCCATGAAGCAGTTTGACCATTCATCAATTCCCACTTACCGTAAGAAATATCACTTGGATCATCTTCGTTAGTAGTCTTAGTTCTCTGATACTTAACTTCTTGCTTATCACTAACTTCCTTATTAGTTGTTGGATCAGTATAAGTAATGGTACGAGTGATGGTTTCAAACATATCACTGTTTTTTTTACCAGGAGTGTTTGGATCAACATCACTAGGGTTAATCGTAGTTAACTTATCAAGAGTTACAAGTAACTTACCATTTTGAGCTGGAATTGTGTAACTAGCTACTAGACCATTCTTATCAATCTTGTAACCTTCTGGAATAATGAAGTTCTTATCTCCAATCTTAAAACTCTTAAAGTCATCCGCTTTGATAATAGAAACTTTATCATCAGAGTTACCAGTGAAGTTTTGAGTTGGAGTTACAGCAATTTCTTTACCTGACTTCTTATCAATGTAAGAAATATTAACTGTTTCTTTATTAGCTTTGTTAGTTACTGTGACTGTTTCATTGGCTGGATTCCAATCAGTGTTAGCTGCTTTTGGTGCCTTAATAGTTTCTGCAGCAATTGTGCCTTTATCAGTTAACTTATAGTTTTTGTCACTTTCATCTTTACCAGTAACTGAAGTTGAATATCCATCTTTAGAAAGCTTTTCTGTTTCTTTAAAGATTGGATCTTCACTACTCCAAACACCATAACTCACATTATCTTTATTAGTAGTATCAATATATTTATCACGAGTGAAAGTTACTGTTTGGATAATTGGCGTTTTTCCATCAACTATAATAGTACGAGTGATGTTCTTAACCATGTTCTTATAGTCAGGATTAGTTGGGTCTTTACCTTTTTCATCTGTTCCCTTCTTAGTTGACCAAACGTTAATCTTAACTGCTACATTCTTCTTTTGGTAACCATCATTATAAGTAATATCAACAGTTGCATCTTGAATGCCGACTTTATCAGTTGCAGGGATATTAGTCCAAACAACACTCTTCGGCATCCCATCAGTACCCTTAGTATCTAGATTAGTGATTCCAGTTGCAGCATCAGTATCAGTTGCAGGAATACCTTGTTTCAATTGAATAGTTTGAGTAATTGGAGTAGCTTCAACAGTTACCTGACCATCTAGGGAACCAATAGTTCCATCTGGATAAGTTAAACTAATGGATACATTTTGAGTACCTGGTTTAGAAGTATCTGGTCCAAGAGTCCATTTTTCAGTTGTATTATCTGGAAGAGTAGACTTAGTAGCATCAATAATTAAACTTGGATCAATTGAGCTTCCTTGATCAACTTGAACTGGCTTATCCTTAGCAACTGGTGCACTAGTTGTAGCTTGATCAGTAACCATTACTGGAATCTTAACAATAGCAGTTGATCCATCGTTAAAACTTACACGGGCATCATAATCTGTATCTTTACCAACATGTTCTTGGTCAGTCAAAACGGTCTGATTGAATGTTGCACCAGTAATTCCTAAGCTTTCTGGAGTTTCATCCTTTGTTCCAATACCTTTAAGAGCATCAGTTGCTGGAATTGTGGCACCTTTACCATAGCTTAATTCATGAGTTAGTGAATTTTTATCAGTATTCTTATCATTAAAGTTATCAGCTTGAGACTTATTAACTGTGATAGATACGGGAATATCTAAAACAGTGCCATCTTTAAAGCTAATTTCAGCCATACCAGTTTGCTTACCAAGTTTTGCAATATCTGGCCGAGTCTTCCAAGTTATTTTATCAACTTCAGCATTGTGTTCCTTAGTCAAATCAGAACTGTCAACATAGCTTATGGCATCCTTTAAAGTGCTATCAACATTATGTGTAGCTTCCAAGTTATTATTATCTTTGTTAGCTTCAGCAGCCTTGGCACCATAAACATTAGCATATACATTAGCCCAATTGGTATCATTATCTGCACTTGGAGCAGGAATACCAATTACACTTGCAGCATTTGAATTCCAATGAAGGATTACACGATATTTACTGTTCTTAGTTGTATCTTTTTCATCGTCACTAGTTGAAGAAGTAGTAGCAGTGCCATCTTGACTAAATTTACTGCTATCAGTATTTAAAGTATGGTCATCTGCCCATTTAGTTGAAAAGGCATCAGCACTGATTGTATTTCCAGTTCCATCAATGTATTGTGTACCATCAGTAGATAAAGTATACTTTTTAACTTGTTTACCTGTTTCATCAAATAAATCAATTTCACTAACTTTAGGAGCCGCCGGAATATTAGAACCGGTTGTCTTATGATAATCAGGAGTTGCCACGATAATGGAAGCTGAAGTATCATCGCTATAAACTTTAGTAGTACTATCAGGAAGTGTCTTAGTAAGAGTTACAGTAACTGGAACATTAACCGTCTTGCCATTAATTGTAACATCAACACTTAACTTTTGAGGAGTTGAAATATGAGGATTTGGAGCTGTATGCCATTCATATTTAGTGTCCTCCAAAGGCAGCTCATTAGCATCATGAATTGCATCCCTTGCAGAATATGGATCTGTAAGGTTGCCCACACCCTTAACTTCATAAGCCAAAAAGTGAACATAATCTTTAGTTCCATCATTATAAGTTACTTGAACTGTAATGTCTTTAGTAGTAGTATCAGTTAAACTGCTTGCTGGAATAGTGATTATTCCAGCATTATTAACTGTTGCATCACCATTGATAACTTTATAAGTTACTCCATCAGTTGGCTTAGCACTTTTATCCCAAGTAGGAAGAGCACTTATAATATCTTTTTGATCAGCACTTACAACACTATCGTAAGCTGGCTGATAATTAGCATCTTCACCATCAGAAATTTTCACTCCAGCTTTAACAGGCAGATCTAAATAAGTACCATCTTTAAAGTTAATTCGAACAGTAATATCACGAATTCCAGTCTGATAAGTATTGATTTCATCTGGTTCTACAACTTCATAGCTAGCTACTGCATTATTAGCATGGTCTTTACCATAGCTATCAAGGGCTTGATGATTAATTAAACTAGCCACTTTGTCAGATGGAAGGAATTTGGCAAGTTCTCCGGTTGCATAATCATTCTTAGGAATTGTAATTGGAGTTAAAGGGTTAGCAACTGTGGCATCAATGAGCTTAACTTCTTGAGTAATAGTTGTACTCTTCCCATTATCAATTGCACCATCTTTAACTGCTTCTGAACCCATTCCAAACTTAACAGTTACTCTTCCGTTTGTTGAAGCTTGAGTAGTATCTGGTAAAGTTTCATAACTAATATTAGCACCTAACTTAGTCGTACCGTTGACGAAGTCACCAGTATTTGCATCATAAGTATATTGAACTGGTGCTGATAACTTACTTGCATCCTTGCTATCTTGAGTATAAACATCAACTTCACCAACAGCCTTCTTTGCATCATTACTATCAAAACTCATTGAGTTATCAGTAGTTTTATGAGCTTCAAAAACATCACTTGGTTTAACCACAACTGCACCAGTAATCGTACCATCTGGATTAGTGTTACCCCAGATAACCTGACTCTTGCCATCTGTTATATTAACAATAGCTGAGATATTATCTGCCGACTTATCACTATAAGTTACAGTAACTGGAATTGTGTAAATACCAATATTATCAGTAGTAGTTGGTTTAAGTGTAATAGAACCATCAGAATTTAATGTAATAAAATCAGGAGCACTTACATTTTTAGTAAGTGAGAAAGTAATATCTTTTGGAGCAGTTGATGAAGATTTATAATCATATCCACCATCAAGATTTGGTACTTGACTCATAAATGTAGGTGCAGCTACTGTTGCAGTATCACCTTGTTTAACAGTAGTAGTTTGATATTTTGGTTGATATTCTGTATTTTGTTTTTTCTTTAAAACAGTAACTGGAACCAAAGCAACATCGGCATTACCATCCGCATAAGTTACTGTAATTGGAATATTATAAGTTTGACTTTCTTTAGTTGAATCAGATAACTTTAATCCACTGTTAAACTTCGTTGGGTCATATCCTGTTGTACCATCTGGATTATTGATATTTTTGATAAAATCTTCATATGCATTATACAAAACTGTATCTTGATAAATTTGATCATCACTTTTACCACTTGTAGACTTTAGAGCATCAATTTTAGTTTGATCAATATTACCATTACTATCCAAACAATCTTTTAGTGAAGTATGACTCCAATCAATCCCCCAATTAGCTCTAGTAACTATCTTATTGAGATTATCTTTAATTTGCTTATAATTAGCATCCATTACACCAATGACAATTTTATTATTACTAAAATCGCCTATTGTTAATTTCTTACCTTCAGTATATGTTTGAGGTGCAACGATAGGATCATATTGGTCATTTTCATTAATATGAATTGAATGATCACTTGCTGTCTTGGTATCAGCTAAATCAGTTCCATAACTAATACGACGAGCTTTCCACCAATTAAAGTTATTCAAAAAGTTTTGTAATTGAACTAAATTGGATTTATTTCCAGTAATTTCTCCTTTATTATTTTGATTACCATTATATTGAGTCAGTTCAAGTTTACCTTTGGCATCTTTAACAGGTAAAATAGCAATCCCATTAGAATTACCAAATGAAATTCCTTGAATAGCTTCATTTTCAACAAAACCATCAGGAGACAATCGACTTGTATTAGCAGGAACATAATTATAGGAAGTATTACCACCACCATTTTGTGAAACAACTTCTTCTATATTCCAAGCATTGCTTGGTGTATTTGTAGTATTTCCCTTATCCCATTGAGCAAGAGGAGCGCGACCATACATTAATGCTACATTTTGAATATTCTTCCACCACTGAGTAATATCAATACTCCATTTACCGGGAAGTGCTTTACCTTCAAGGTTAAGCATTGTACCAAATTGAGTACCAGTTCTTTGCAAGTTAATATATTTAGGTGCAATATATTTACTATCTTTTTCAGTACCAAATTGAACAGTATCATTTGAATTAGTACCAAACATCGAAATCATTGCAGCATGGTGAATTGTATTCTTATAGTCATTATCAAGATAAGAACTATACTTCCAATTAAATCCGCCTAATCCTTTTGATGAGGAGGCATCTTGCAAATCTAGACTTGCTCCACCATCAACGATTAAGCTATAGTTTCTTGCAGCACCAGCTAGAAAATCAGTTGGACTAGCACCTTTACGACCATCTCCTCCGCTACCAAAGGAAATCATTGGAGTAATGATATTCTCATCATGATTATCTCTTACTACCTTAAGACTAGCACCTTTAGCCAAATGAAGAGCACCATCTGAGTTAAATGCAACTGTAATTGGAGCTCTGTGGAAAAAGTCTGGATTTTTTGCAAACAAACTCATTTGGTTTATAATTTGTGGCCATTTAGTTGGATCTTCCCAGCTTTGAGCAATATTCATCCGATTTGCATGATTATTATCTTGCATAGTGTGAATATTAATATCCGTATTTTCGCCAACATCGATATCATCAGCAGTAATAGCACTTGAATGGCCCTTTGCCATATCCATGTTTATTTTATTATTTTGACCGACTACAAGTTTTGCAGCAACATCCATCATATCAGAACTTGCAAAGATACCACGCACATCAGTACGATTTAAAGTATTAAAGTCCTCAATTCCAGAGATAGCATCCCCAGTATTAAAATTAATGGTATTGCCATTACCAATAGTTATACCTTTAGAAGCAGTAATTCCATTATTATCAAAATTTTGCATACTGCTATTATAAAGATCAACTAGATTAATAATATTATCATTACCAATGCTTATTGTTGGTGCTATTAAATCCTGACCAGTAGCACGAATATTTAGTTTAGTATTATTACCAATAGTAATATCTGTAGTAGCTTTCAAAGCAGTATTTGGTGCAGTTAAGGTTAAACTTGCTCCATCGGCAATATTAATATGTTCAACATCTACAGCACTTCCTGCATAATTATCAGAAATATTATTTGTACCCTTAAAAACAATCGTTTCTTGATTTTTACCAGCTACACTAACCGAAGCAAGAGAAGTTCCTTTATTTGCAAGAGGTCCTGTTATATCGGCAGTTACATTATCATATGTAATGGAGTTATCCCATCTACTAAGAGTGTTATTTTCGGTTTGATAAAAATAAAAAGGAGCATGTCCACCATTAGCTGAACTATTTTGCTTAAGTGTTAAATCCTTTAAAGTAATATTCCAGCCTTGCTTACTCTCATTACCTGATTTATCCCATAAAGAAATAAACCAGTTTCCCATATTAATAGAGTGATCATTACCAGCAATTGTTAAGTCACGAGCAGAATCAGGATAAGGGTTGCCTCCTATTCCTATTAGACCATTATCAGCTGTAGCAAGCTCATATTTTCCTAAACCCGTGTGATTCCATCCACCGCTAATACCACCAGTGTATAGTCCTCCGTTAATATCAGCATCTTCGCCAGTAACTCTGAGACCTAATGGACCTGTTTGTTCTTTTAATCCAGTAAAATCAATGTCAGCAGTTAAGTTCATGGTTTTAACTTTACTATCAACAATCGCTTTACTAAATTGACCAAATGTAGCAATATTAGCTACTCCATTTTCATCAACAGTATAGTCACTATTCAAATTATCATTAGTAGCTAATACTTGATTAGACAGAGCTAATTGATCGGCTTTATTTAATAAATCAAATTTTTTCTTAGCATCATTTAAAGCTGCAACTTGATCTTCTTTATTCATTGTAGAAAGTTGTTTTTCAAGATTATCCATGTAATTTTGATAATCTTTTAAGCTTTCTGTAGTTACAGTAGTATTTTTAGCAGTAATATCTGTTGGAAGCTTAGCACCCTTAGTATCCTTATTTATAGTTTGAGTAGGTGCTGATGTTTGAACTGAATTTTCTACAGCTTTAGCACTTTCACTAGCAACAGCATTAGTATTGCCCTTTTGAACAGAGACAGCACTTCCATTAGCTTTTGTATCTGATTGTAAAGTTTGATTAGTTACAGCTTTGGAAGTTTGCTTATTAACTTCAGCCTTAGTTTGTTTAGAAGATTTGATTATAGAAGTCTTAGTTTGATCTTTAGCATTATCATTTGCCTTTTCAACCGGTGCTTTAACTTGGGCAGCTTGACTAGCAGCTTTAGAATTTACTTCATCTTTATTATAATCTTTAGTTTTTGAATCCTCTGTATTTTTTTGAGTTGAAACTGAATTATTAAAATCCTTTGGATTTAACGTTGTAGTTACTACAACCTTATCTGGTATTTTTGTTACTTTTGATTCAGTCTTATCAGCAGCATTAGCATCATTTCCATTATCAGAGTTCGAATCTTGAGCCTCAACAATTTCACCATTACTCATTCCAATAAAAACAGAACCAATAAGAACCGAAGCTGCACCAATAGAAAACTTTCTAATGGAGAAACGGTCCTTTTTTGGTTCCATCTTACGTAAGCGTTCTTTATAATTGTTTTTTGATAACATATCTTAACACTTTCTTGAAACTTCCTTATTTTTTCACAATTGATATACACTTATATAGTATCACAATAAATACGAGTTATTTTAATATATTCAAGATATAATTTACATTTTCGTTATAATATAGTTTAATCAGGTACTTTATTTTAATATTACAAGCCTAAACTCAAATGAAATTAAATTAATAAAACAAACTCAATGAAATACAAAAAGTGCTGAACAATAATTCAGCACTTTTTAAACTATTCAAATTATTACTTATTTTCAATATTTTTCGCCATTTGCATCCCTGCTTGACGACCAAAAATTACAGTTTCAGCAATTGAATTACCACCAATACGGTTATTGCCATGAAGTCCTCCTGAAACTTCTCCAGCAGCATATAATCCCTTGATAATATTTCCATTACTATCTAAAACTTCTGTTTCAGGAGTTACATGAATTCCCCCCATTGTATAGTGGATTGCTGGATGAACATGAATTGCATAATATGGGGCGTGATTAAGCTCCCGTTCCATTCCTGTAGTTCTGCCAAAAAGTTTATCATCCTTGTTTTCTACATCTTGATTCCACTTTGCAACAGTTTCTTCTAAGTTTTTAGCATTCACACCAATTTTTTCTGCAAGTAGAGCTAAACTTTCACCACTTTCAACAAGACCAACATGATCATAAAATTCAATTGCCTTGAAGTGATCGCGCACATCTTGGTCAAAAACAAGGTAAGCACCATCTTCATTAAGATTAGTGATTGCATTAGAAACAATTTTACGTGTTGTTAGTTCATTAACGAATCTCTTACCTTCTTTATTAACTAAAATTGCTCCTTCACCACGAACACCTTCACCAATCAAATAAGTATGATCAGTATCAGTTTGAGCAGTTGGGTGAACTTGAACAAAATTCATTTGCATAAGTTGTGCATCTACATCTTCTGCAAGCTTAAGTCCATCTCCAGTTGCACCAGGCTGATTAGTTGTTTTATAATCAACCAAATCTGGACGATACTTCTTCATTAATTCTTTTGAAGCACCAAATCCTCCGCTTGCTAAAAGAACAGCTTTTGCACGAATAGTTTTTTCGCCATCTTTAGTTTCAACAACGACTCCATCTACACTTTTATCATCTTTTTGCAAAAGCTTAGTTACTTTAACATTATTAAAAACATCAATGCTTTCTTTTTCAATTTGCTTAAGAAGTCCGCTAACTAAATATCCTCCCACAGGAGCCATTGAAGCTGGACGATGGGCACGCTTTTTACTCATCCCACCTGTAATTGTTAAATCGGTTAAATCAATACCATGTTCCATCAGCCAAGAAATAGCAATGGCAGAATGATCAACAAAGTATCTGAGCATTTCGCGATCATTAAGAAGACCGCCACCCTTTAAAGTTTCTTTATAAAAATCTTCTTTATTATCAATGATACCTTCATTAAGCTGAACTAAACTTTCAGATGCATTCATGCCACTTGAAGCGCGATTAGTATTTCCACCCAAATTTTCATTTTTTTCTAATACAGCCACTTTTAAACCAAGTTCATGAGCTTGAAGTGCAGCTGTTAAGCCAGTTCCCCCTGCGCCAACAATAACTGCATCATAAGTTGGCTTTAGCTGGTTAAGATTTTTGGGGTTAAAAATAAATTTTGCCATCTTTTCCTACTTACTTTCTTCAGGTTTATCTTTATCTACATTGGTCATCTTCATATAATCCATCCATTCATCATATTGCTCTGGCGTTACTTTGCCGCTAGCAAGAGCAGCTTCACGTAAAGTAGTACCTTCTTTATCAGCTTTTTGTGCAATTTTTGCTGCATCATGATAACCAATATGTGGTGAAAGTGCAGTTACAGTCATTAATGAATTATCAAGAAGATCATCCATTCTTTCTTCATTAATAGTTAAACCATGAATCATCTTATCTGCAAAACCACGAATAGTACCAGTTAAAATATCGCATGAATCAAGGAAACTAGCAATCATTACAGTTTTGAAAACATTCATTTCAAAATTACCTTGACTAGCCGCAAATGTAATTGTTGTATCATTTCCAAATACTTTTGCTGCTGCCATAGTAACAGCTTCTGCTTGAGTAGGATTTACCTTACCAGGCATAATACTTGAACCCGGTTCATTGGCTGGAATGTTAAGCTCACCATATCCAGCTCTTGGACCACTTGCCAAAAGTCGAATATCTTGAGCAATCTTAAACATATCAGCGGCTAATGTCTTAAGAGCACCATGAACAACGTCAAGACCAGAATGATGTGCTAGCCCCCAGAACTTATTAGTATTAACTTCAAAGTCATGTCCATAAACTTCAGATAATTTACCGGCAATCTTTTCAGTCATACCAGGAGCAGCATTGAGACCAGTTCCTACAGCAGTACCACCAATTGCCAATTCATAAAGAGTTGGCTTTAGCTCCTTAATATAGGAAAGATCATGCTTAAGAGCTGAAATATAACCTGATAATTCTTGTCCAAATGTTAAAGGAGTCGCATCTTGAAGGTGGGTACGGCCAACCTTTACAGTCTTCCAATATTTCTTTTCTTTTACTACTAATTCATCGATTAAGTGCTGAATTGCTGGTTCAAGCTTATCAAGAGCTTCGATAGCCACAATATTCATTACAGTTGGATAAGTGTCATTTGAAGATTGACCTCGGTTTACATCATCATTAGGTAAAATGTCTAATCCTGGATAAAGCTTATTAGCAAGATTTGCTACAACTTCATTAACATTCATATTACTTTGAGTACCTGAACCTGTTTGAAGAACATGAAGAGGAAAATCTTTGCGTAATTCTTCATCACTAAGGGATAAAAGATGGTCAATTGCATCTTCAATTGCCTTACCTTTTTCCTTAGGTTCATCTCCTACTTCAACATTACTTTCTGCGGCTGCTTTCTTAAGATGCAAAAATGCACGGATAATAGCAAGTGGCATTAACTCACCGCTTGGGAAGTTATTACGGCTACGTTCAGTCTGCGGACCCCACAAAGCTTCCTTAGGAATCTTAACAGGACCAATGGTATCTGATTCAATACGATATTCTTCAGTCATGCGAAATATCTCCTTTACAATATGCTTCTTTTATTTTATGTGATAACCTACCTTGTTTTCAACTTTTATCATACATGTAAGAGCTTTCTTTTTCAATAATTTTAAAAATCTTTCTCTATTTTTAAGTATTTTAAATATTAATTATTTCATGTTTACAAATAAATTTAAGATTTGTATATTGCAAAAACGCTTACTACCGATACTTGACTTACTTCTAACTTTAAATATGCCAGTTATTTTTATATATTATTTTATATATTTTTGCTTTTTTTGAATTTTATTGAAATTATTTATTGTTCTGTATAGAAATAAATAACATTTAATAAAAGACACTAGAATGCTTAGTTAGAAAATAACCTAAGTTATAAATCACTTACTTTTTGTTATTTAACTTTTTCTTATCTAGACAGCTTATTTAATCCTGGTACTCTATTCTATGTAAAGAAAAACAGACTACTTAACTCATAAAAAGTGTGACTATCTTTTCTGAGTATAAAAAACATAACACAGTATTTATTTAAATAGAGGGATTAGGAAATTGAAAAAAGAATTTAAATTTTTAGCTATATTTGGCATTGTTGCATCATTTGCTGGTTTTTCAGGAAATATTAATAATGGACATCTAATTAATATTAAAACAGAAACCGTCCAAGCAGCTGTTACTTCTTCTATTACTTTACCCAAGTCAGCGGGATATACTAAAAGCAATATTTTAAGAGAAAATGAAGGCACCATTTCTAAAGCTAATCGCAATAAACTTATTAAAGGTTCAATTGCTGGTATGAAAGAAAATAAGTTTATTGATACTGATACTAGTGATAATCGGAGCGTTGATGTTCTTCATTTGAGTCATTCAGATCAAGTTGAAATTAGCAAATATACCCTATCTTTAATCAATTCTGCTCGTCGTCAAATGGGAAAAAGAGATTGGACATATAGCGACAATGCTTTAAAGTTTGCCAATCGTGTAGCGCTTGAATACACTAATAATAATAAATCTTGTTGGGATCCCGATCACTATGTTGCTGGTATTAAGCGTGCTGCTAAAGCATCTGGACTTTCTACAATTGGTCAAGTATACGAAGATGAATCCGGCCTTCCAATCACCAGTGAATACAATGGTCATACCCGAACTATGAAAGTTTTAAAAGAACAAATTTATTTTAATGTTAAACAAATGCTCTTTGGCGGTTTTTATGGTTCCGACAATCAAATGAATGATGCTTCAAGATATGTCGAATGGGAACATGCTGGAGACTTACTTGGACTTCGGAGCAAGTATGACGCTAAAACCAAACTTTTTGGTGTAAGTTTTAGCAGTTTAAAAGATGACGACTCCAAAATTAGTGTCCATATGATTGGAGTGGCTAAGCGCTATATTAAGAACTACAAAAAATTTAATAAGTAGATTATATTTTTATAATTAAAAAGTTCAGAAATCGAATTTTCTGGGCTTTTTTTATTAAAATTATTGCTTTTTTGCCTCTTCAAATAGTATATTTATATAAGAAAAATTTTATATACCGTTTGTTTTTTTAGAAGAGGTGGATTTATTGTATTTAGCCATTAACATAGCCGGTCTCTTAATTTTTCTCCTTATTGGCTGGTTGTGCTCAAAGGATAAAAAGTCAATCAACTGGCGTGGTGTAATCACAATGATTATATTTAACGTTGTTCTCGCCTGGTTTTTGACTAGTTTTTCAATTGGTCGTGCAATCGTTAGCGGTGCAGCAACAATGTTTGATCAATTAATGCAAGTTGCATATCAAGGAATCAAATTTGCTTTTCCAAGTGCTGTTGAGACTAAGCAAATGGATTGGTTCTTCCAAGTTTTAATGCCAATTTTAATGATTGTTCCATTATTCGACATTTTAACTTACATCGGCATTCTACCATTTATTATTAAATGGGTAGGTAAAGGATTATCATGGCTTACAGGACAGCCTAAATTTGAATCATTCTTTGCAGTTGAAATGATGTTTTTAGGAAATACCGAAGCTCTAGCTGTTTCATCACTTCAACTAAAAAAAATGAATGCTCAACGTAATCTTACATTAGCCATGATGTCAATGAGTTGTGTTACTGCATCAATTATTGGTTCTTACACTGAAATGATGCCTGCACAATACATTTTGACAGCAATTCCAGTCAATGTAATTAACGCTTTAATTGTTACTGCCTTGTTAAATCCTGTTAAAGTACCTAAAGAAGAAGATACTATTGCCACCATGGGAAGTTCTGAGGCGGTTGCTGAAGAAGAAATTGGAGATGTAGATAAAAATGGCAAGCCTAAAAAAGAACCTTTCTTTTCTTTCTTAGGAGATTCCATTTTAGGAGCAGGAAAATTAATTTTAATTATTACTGCTAATGTCGTTGCATTTGTTGCTTTAGCTGCTCTTATCAACAAAGTTTTAGGATTGATTAATCCTTGGCTGTCACTTGAACACTTATTGGGAATTGTAATGTATCCATTTGCATGGTTAATGGGATTATCTCACGAAAATGCTTTCCAATTTGCTCAATATATGGGAACTAAATTAGTTACTAATGAATTCGTTGTTATGGGTCAAGTAACTAAAACTATCCATACTTTTAATCCTCACTATCAAGCAGTACTTACTGCATTTGTAACAAGTTTCGCTAACTTCTCAACTTTGGGAATGATCATTGCAGCTTTTAAAGGAATGGTAAGTAAGGAAAAGAATGACTTAATTTCAAAAAATGTAATTTACTTATTAATTTCTGGAATTTTAGTATCATTATTATCCGCTGCGATGATTGGATTATTTGTTTGGTAAACATAACTAAACAAAAAGCACATTTTCTATTATGAAAAATGTGCTTTTTATATTGATTAATTATTTTATCTATTTTGATGATTCATTCTCTTAGCAAAGAAATCACCTACAACTTGAACAATGAAAATTAAAATAACTACTAAAACTGTAGCTACAATAGTTACATCACTATTGAAACGATTATAACCATATGAAATAGCAGTGTTTCCAAGACCACCAGCTCCAATAGCTCCAGCCATTGCTGTAAGTCCAATCAAACTAATGATAGTTACAGTTGATACCCTGATAAGTTCTGAACGAGCTTCACGAATATATACATCAAATATGATGTCACTAGTTGTTGCTCCTAAACTTTCAGCAGCCTCAATTTTACCAGTATCTACACTTTCAAGCGCTACTTGAACTTGTCTTGCATAAAACGGAAACACTCCCAAAGTAAGTGGCACTAAAGCTGCTTTCATACCAATTTGCGTACCAACGATTTTTTGAGTTACTGGTGCAATAAAGGCCATTAAAATAATAAACGGAATAGCTCTAAAGATAGATACAAGTTTATCGCAAACATTAAACCAGAACTTATTTGGTCGAACGCCACCTTCTTTAGTTAAAACTAGAATCACTCCAAAAACAATTCCTAAAACTCCTCCAAAAATAGCTGACCAAAATGTCATGAATAATGTCTGAAAAATACTGGTTCCCCAGCCAGCATCTCCACCCCAACCTAGCTGAGCAACATTTGGCAAAAATTTATCTATCCAATTAATCATATACATTCCCCTTCTCATCTAAACGCGTAATTGTGACATTTTGTTTTTCTAAGAATTCACGTGCTTTTTCTTGTGTTTTTGAATCCCCTTTAATTAATACGACTAAGGTACCAATCGGCTCATCATTTAATAATTCCACATTTCCATAAAGCATACTTGCTTCTGCTCCTATTTTGCGATAAAGCTCTATGATAATAGATTTTGTAACATTTCCAATACTATATACTAATTGATAAATAGCTTCATTTTTACTTAAGCGATCAATGTCCAGAGAATTTAAAGTAGAGATTGCTTCTAAAGACCCTCCAACAAATTTCTTAGTAAGTTCTTTTTTAGGATGAAGGAAAATTTGTCGTAAGCTCCCTCGCTCAATTACACGTCCTTTTTCCATTACTGCTACCTTAGTACAAATTTTCTTAACGGCATCCATTTCGTGAGTAATTAATACTACTGTAAGACCCAATGTTTTATTTAATTTTTTAAGCAATTCCAAAATTTGTTGTGTATTTTGTGGATCTAAGGCACTCGTTGCTTCATCAGAAATTAAGATATCTGGTTGATTAGCTAATGCTCTAGCAATTGCGACACGTTGCTGCTGTCCACCGGATAGTTCAACTGGATAAAAGTCAGCCTTATCTTTTAAATCTACAAGTTCTAGCAATTCTAAAGAACGTTTTTCTAATTCTTCATCACTAAGACGAGCATGTTTTAAAGCAAAAGCTACATTTTCTAAAACTGTAGTTTCATTAAGTAAGTTAAAGTGTTGAAAAATCATACCAATTTTTCGACGTTCAAGCTGTAATTTCTTATTTGAAATAACTTGCTTTCCATTTTTTATAAATTCCACACCATTAACGGTAATATCGCCAGCGCTGGGTTTTTGAAGCAAATTGATAGTTCTCACTAAGGTTGATTTACCAGCTCCAGAAAAGCCAACAACTCCATAGATGTCTCCTTTTTCAATTTCTAAAGAAACGTCTTTTACAGCTTTTACAACTTTCTTTTTTTGATAAAAATCAACATCTACATTCTTAATATCAATAATTCCCATTCTTTTTCAACTCCTTTTATTTCAACTTAATATCCCAAGCTGCTACTTGCTTATTGCCATAAAACTTGTGATATAACTTTTTAGTTGCTTGTGTTTGATATGCCTTAACAACATCTTGATAAATTTTATTATGTTCTTGATCCTTTTTAACACATATAATATTAATCCATTCTTCTGAATCTTTATTAACAGGTTCAGTATAAATCGTTTGTTTATCAGTTAAGCCTGTAGGTCCAGCATAGTCATTATTAACAACAGACGCATCTACTGATGATAAAACACGCCCAGTTTGTTCAGCATTAACTTCTTTAATTTTAAAATCATGAGGGTTGTTCACAATATCGGCTACTGTTACTAATTTTTTGTTTTTTCTTAAAGAAATTAATCCAGCATTTTTTAAAACAAATAATGCTCTCGATTCATTAGTTGCATCATTTGGTATAGCAATAGTTGCACCATCAGGTAAATCGCTTAACTTGTGATACTTTCTTGAATATAAGCGAATGGGAGCAATATAAGTTTTACCAATTGCAACTACACCACCTCCATTTGATTGATTCCAAGATTTCAAGAAAGCATAGTGTTGAAACGAATTTAAATCAACATCCCCACTTTTTAAAGCTTTATTAGGTTGATTATAGTCAGTAAAGTTTTTAGTTTGAACAGTAATGCCATATTTTTCTTTGGCAGTTTTAGCAACGCTTTTCCAAATGGCTTCTTCTTGCTTACTCTCACCGACAATTCCAACTGTGACCACTTTAGCTTCTGATTTAGTATTGATTCCTGGACCGAAACTAAACCATCCTGCTACTAAAATTACAACTGCAATTATCGACCAAATAATTGTATTTCTTCGTCTTCTCTTTCTCATATTCAATATCCTCCGTTTTTTTGTATTAAAAAAGCACCCATCCTTTAATCAAGGACGAGTGCTCGTGTTACCACCTTTAATTCAGTTATTGCTCACGCAATAACCCTCACTAGCTACAAAAATAGCCTGCAATTATAACGGCTGCAAACCCGCTCTAGGCTTCTAAAAGTCACCTATAGTCATCATTCCAAGCCCATATTCACTAGTATTTGCTTGACGACTTTCACCACAATATCGCCTCTCTTTAAAAGTAAATAGTTAGCTACTCAGCTTTTCAAGATGTGTTTTATTATTTGTTGTAAATTAATTTATCATCTAGATTTAATCTTGTCAATAAAAAATTTAATTTTTTAAGCAGTTTGTTTTTTTCCACGCTCATACGCCTGTTTCAACTCACTTAAAGTAGTGCTTTGACCTTTTTGATCATAAACTACAAACATTTCGCTAACTCCATCCATAATTTTCGACAACCAACGAAAAACTGTCGTTGCAGCGAAAAACAATACTAATAAAATAAAAATTACTTTTGGAGTAACCATTTTCAAAGCAAAAAGCCTTGGTAGAAAAGCTATTGATAAAATAACACACGCAAGTGATAGCATCATCACACTAAATCGGAATTTATTAAGCGGAGCTGAAATATGATACATTACCATCATCCCTACAGCAATTAACAAAATAGTTGCTGTCGTTCCTACTTGATCATGATCCAAATCCATGTATAAGCCCACCATAACCATCACACTAACTGTAAGCATATCTGTTATACCGCCCGGAATTGACTTTGCTAAAACATTTGGAATAAACTGGCCCCTAATTCGATTATGATTGCTTTCTAACGCCAATAAAAATGATGGCATTCCAATTGTAAAGGCTGAAATTAGAGTTATTTGTGCCGGCTGCAAAGGATAATTGATAACCATAATCAAAGAAAAAATTGCCATTAAAAAACTAAAAATATTTTTAACTAAAAATAAACTAGCAGATCTTTGAATATTATTTACTACTCTTCGACCTTCATTAACTACCATCGGCATTTTAGCAAAATTAGAATCAAGCAGCACAACTTGGGAAGCTTGAACTGCGGCACTATTACCTGACGCCATAGCAATTGAACAATCAGCTTTTTTCATAGCTAAAATATCGTTAACTCCATCCCCAGTCATAGCTACAGTATTGCCTGCTTTTTGTAAGGCTATAATAAATTTTCGTTTTTGTTCTGGTTTTACCCGACCAAAAATAGCATATTTTTTAACAGCTTCTTCATACTCATCATCTTTAATAGTTTGTGCATCAATATATTTATCCGCATTTTTAATCCCTGCTTGCTTAGCTACACGAGCTACAGTAATAGGATTATCACCAGAAATAACTTTAATATCTACTCCTTGCTTTACAAAATATTCAAAAGTTTCCTTGGCTTCTTTTCTAATCGGATTAGATAATAATATATATCCTAAAACTTCTACATTTTTAACTAGTTGCGAATTTTCTTCGCTTAAAATTTCTGGATACTTTGCAACAATTAAGATTCGATATCCTTGAGAAGCGTATTTTTCAAATTCTGTTTTATAGTCATTAAATTGAGTACGCAAAACCATTTCTGGAGCACCGATTATTAATGTATAATCATCAAAAACTACTCCGGAATATTTATTTACTGAAGTAAAAGGAACAATACCGTTAGCAATTTTTCCAGTTCCTTTACTAAAATAATTACTAATTGCCTTCATCGTTATATTATCAGCAGGCATGTTCTGAGCAAAATCACCAATTACTTGATTTAAATTATTAATTTTAATATTTTGTGACTTAATAACTTTCTCTACTGCCATTTTAGGTTCAGTAATTGTTCCTGTCTTATCAACACATAAAACATTCACTCTAGCTAAGGTTTCAACACTTTTCATATCATGAAGCATTACCTGCTTTTGCGCAAGACGAGTTGCAGCTAGAGCTAAAGCAATTGTAGTCAATAAATAAAGTCCCTCTGGAATCATACCAATAATTGCGGCTTCCATAGAAACAACGCTTCGTTCAATACCTGAATGATTAAAGAAGTAACTCTGGCTAAAAAGTGCAATTCCTAATGGAATAATTATTATTCCGACCCATTTGACTAAACGATTAATAGCCTGAACCATTTTAGACTGTTCGGTAGTTCCCATTTCTTTAGCCTTCATGGTTAATTTAGAAATATAAGATTCTTTCCCCACTTTTTCCAATTGCATATATGCAGTTCCAGAAACGACAAATGATCCTGACATCAAATTAGAGCCCACTGCTTTAACAATTTCATCAGATTCACCAGTTAAAAGTGCTTCGTTAACTCGAATATTTCCTTTAACCACTTCACCATCAGCAGGAATTTGATCCCCAGTTTGTAATTTAACAATATCATTTTTAACTAATTCTTCAATTGGAATCTCAGTTTCTTTTCCATCACGTATTACAATAACTTCTGTCGCATTCATTACATTAAGATTGCTTAATATTTTTTTAGCACGAATTTCTTGTACAATCCCAATCACAGTATTCAAAATAATTACTGGCAAAAATGTCAAATCACGATATGCACCTACCATAATTAAAAGAATTGACAACACTAGAAAAATCAAATTAAAGTAAGTAAAAACATTCTCACCGATTATTTGACCAGTTGTTTTAAATTGATCATCAACAGCTTTGTTCACATGTCCTTGAGAAATTTGTTCATTTACTTCTGCTTGAGTTAATCCCGTTTTTATATTGGTTCTTTTAAAATTCATATCTAACTCCGTTATCCAATTTTTTATATATTATAACGGAAAAATAAAAGAATCTCGTTAATAACGAAATTCTTTTACAAAATATTAATTAAGCTGCAGCTTGGTGTGACTTAAATTTATGGATGATACCCATATGCCAGTCAAAGACGCCATAGCTGACAATAATTTGTCCAACGACTGCCCACCATAGCCAGGCGGTATTCATTGCGGCAACAATCAGCATAATAAAGATTGCAATATCTATCAGTAAGATAATGCCAGAATAAATAATTTTATCCATGATCTTTGTCCTTTCTAACATAAGTTAAAAATGAATAAGCATATTCATTTTTATTATCCGCTTCATGTTTTTCTTCTTTGATTAAAACAAACTTTGAGTAATCAATCTGCGGCATTACCGTATCTGCCTTAAAACTAGCATCTATTGCTGTTTTTTTCAAACAATCAACCTTATCAAGTAGTATTTTAAATATACTTACTCCGCCAATTGCACAAATATCTTCATCATTATTTTTTTCTAAATATGTATATAATTCTTTTTTATTTAAAAAGACAGTTACTTGCTGATTATCTTTATACTTATTCTTAAAATCTTGACTATGTGTCAATACTAAATGATGACGTCCAGGTAAAATATGAGGTAAACTGTCAAAAGTTTTTCTTCCCATTAATATTGGATGACCCATTGTTTGACTTTTAAAATATTTTAAATCAGCAGGTAAATGCCATGGTAAGCGTCCTTGATAACCAATTTGATGTTTTTTATCTTCAGCCCATACATACGTTATCATATTTTTCCCCTTAAACAGCTACTGGAGCCTTAATTGTAGAATGATGTTTATAATCAATTAATTTAATATCGGACATTGCGAAATCTTTAATGTTACTTTTATCAGGATTGAGCCAAAGCTGCGGAGAATCGTATGCATTTCGTGATAACAATTCATTTACTTGATCAAAATGATTACTATAAATATGAGCATCTCCCAATGTATGAATAAATTCACCAACTTCCAATCCTGTTTCTCTAGCAATCAAATGTAACAATAAAGAATAGCTTGCAATATTGAAAGGTACTCCCAAAAACATGTCCCCACTTCTTTGATAAAGTTGTAGACTTAATTTTCCTTCAACAACGTAAAACTGAAAGAGAACATGACAAGGTGGCAAAGCGCTGGTTGGAATGTCTTCCGGATTCCAAGCTGATACTATTAATCGTCTTGAATCTGGTGTTTTTTTAATTTGATCAATTACATTTTGAATTTGATCAATAAACCCACCTGCACGTTTCTGCCAATGTCTCCACTGGGCACCATAAACATCTCCTAAATTTCCATACTTTTCTGCAAAAGTTTTCATCATCAAGAATCTTTTGATCAAATTTTTTCATTTCTTCTTGATAGATCTTTTTAAATTCTGGATCTTTTGCAGCTCTTAAACCAAAATCAGTCATGTCCGGGCCTTGATATTCATTACTGGTTACCCAATTTTTAAATGCCCATTCATCCCAAATATGATTATTATGTTCCAGCAAAAAGCGAATATTAGTATCTCCCCGCAAAAACCATAACAGCTCACTTTTAATTAAACCAAAAGGCACCCGCTTGGTAGTCAGAATTGGAAAGCCTTGAGATAAATCAAAGCGCATCTGCGCACCAAATAAACTGCGAGTGCCTGTTTGTGTTCGGTCCATTTTTTCATGACCGTCAGTCATAATTTTTTGTAACAGTTCAAGATATGGTGTTTCTAAAATAGCCATTAGTAAGTCCTCTTTCTTTAATAGTTTACTTAATAGACTACCACATCTTGTAGAGTTAGATAATACAAACTCAAGATTTTGTGTTTTCACCACGGTGACGAACTAGATATACTATTGCCGCCGCAATCAATACCAAAGCGCCAGCTAAAACAGAAATTCTAGTATCTGGGTTGATAAACATAAATACTACGATTACTAAAAGCATTAAAAATGCAAAATAATTAGAAAATGGATATAGTGGTAACTTAAATGGATGTTTTTCCATAATATCTTTATTGTGGCGACGGAAACGTAATTCCGCTAATAAAATTACAAACCATGGAACCATTCCAGGTAAAACGGATGAACTAAAAACAATTACAAACAAATCACTTGCTGAATGGTTGTATTGTGATGCAATTGTATTTATGATAAATCCAATAAAAATACCGCCAGAAATTCCCATAATTGCACGATCTGGAACAATTCTCTTAGAAATATGCTTAAAAATCTTTGGAGCATCTCCATCATGGGATAACTTAAAAAGCATTCTACTAGATGAATAAATTCCAGAGTTTGCTCCTGACAAGGCTGCTGTTAAAACCACAAAGTTAATAATACTTGCTGCTGCTGTAATTCCTACCTTTGCAAATGTAGTTACAAATGGAGAGCCAATACTATTAATTCATTCCACGGATAGATCGTAACAATAACAAAAATTGCTCCAACATAGAAAATTAAGATACGCAATAAAACCGATTTAACACTTTTAACAATGGCTTTTTTAGGATTTGCTACCTCTCCAGCAGAGATTCCAAGCAACTCAATTCCTTCATATGAACCAACAATAATTGACATTGAGAAGAAAAACCCTTTTACTCCACCAGTGAAAAAGCCACCATGTGACCATAGATTACTAAACCCAGTTGGCTTTCCGCCATTCCCTACTCCAAAGAAAATTACAATGAATCCTAAAATAATCATTAAGATAATAGTTACAACTTTAATCATTGCAAACCAAAACTCTAGGGAAGCATATGCTTTGGCACTAGCTAAGTTTGCCAAAACTAAAAACGCAATAATAATAATTCCTGACCAAAATACACTGATATTTGGCCACCAAAACTTTAAGATATTCAGTTGCAGCAACAACTTCTGACATCCCAACAACAATATATTCAAAAACATTTGCCCACTCGGCCATATAACCAGCCAAGGGATGCACATATTCTGTAGCATAATCTGCAAATGAGCCAGTTCCTGGATTAATATAAAGCATTTCTCCAAGAGCTCGCATAACAATGTACAAAATCAGCCCTACAAACATATATGCTAGCAAAACAGAAGGGCCAGTCCATTTAATGGTTGAAGTAGATCCCATAAATAAACCAACTCCAATTGCTCCCCCCAAAGAAATCATTTCCATTTGACCAGCAGTCATGGTTCGTTTTAACTTAGGAATTGTCCTTTTTTCTTCCATAAAAATCTATCCTTATTATTAAATTTTTCAAAACACGATTTATTAAATCTTTAATATTTTATTATGGATATTAACATTTTTCAAGGTCAATCAAAAAAACTAGTCATGAAATAAATCGGCTAGTTTTTTCATTCTTAATTAATGCTACTTTCTCTTAGGATCAAATTGGTATCCATCACAATTTTATATGGAACTTTTATTCCATCACTAAGCAAGTCTTGTAGAATTTTCATCCCTGCTCTACCCATTTCTTGAGTATTAACATGCACACTGCTTAAGGACGGATTTGCAAACTCAGCTGCTGTTGTATCATTAAACGAAATAATACTTATATCTTCTGGTACTTTTATATTTGCTTCACGAAAAGCTTTTAAAGCTCCAATAGCCATTGCATCATTAGAAATTACTAAAGCATCTGGAATATTTTTGCTTTTAATCATTTCTTGCATAGCCTGGTAGCCAGAATCAGGGGTAAACTTTCCAACATACACATTATTTTTATCATAAAGATTTTTACTTTGCAGATATTTTTTATATCCTTGGAAGCGAAAATCTAATAAGTTATCTTTGTCATAATCATTGTGCAAGTCTCCAGCCAACATTCCAATTTTAGTTTGCCCATGATTTAAAAAATGATCAATTACTTCAATGATTGATGAATGAAAATCTGAAATCACACAACATTCCCCTTGCTGCAATGTATCTTCATCCACAAAAACCAAAGGTTTAGCTGCAGTTTTAATTTTATTTAAACGCACCTGCGAATATTGAGAGTACCCAATTGCAACAATTGCAATACTTTTATCTAATGAATCTAAACTATCCGACTCATAATATACTTGAACTCGATATCCTAATGCTTTTGCTTGATCTTCAATTCCTGTTCTAATTGAATAATAGTATAAATCTTTGATTTCTTGCTCTCGATCACACCATAATACAATTGCTATTGTTTTAAGATTAGTTTTTCTAACTTTTTTATTTTTTTGATAATGTAATTCTTCTGCTATTTGAAAGATTCTTCTTTTTGTTGAATCATTAACAGCCAGATTTTTATCATAATTTAAAACTCGTGAAACAGTTGCCGGTGAAACCTTTGCCTTAGCTGCAATATCTTTAATTGTCGCCATAATCTTCCTCGTTTTATTAATTTACTAAACAAGTTACAATTTTACCATTTTAATATTTACTAGCAACAATTTTATTTTTCTTATATTTAATACTTTAAAAATAAAAACACCTTGGTACATAAATTGCACACAAGGTGTTTTAACAGCATTAATCTAAGGAGTGTACAGGATTTGAACCTGCGCGCCAAGGAATACTCGGTTCGCCGGATTTCGAGTCCGGTGCATTACCACTCTGCCAACACTCCACAACTGCTTCAATTATATCAATTATTTTAAATATCGCAAGTAAATTATTGCTTTCTCTTCTAATTAGTCTATGATAGTTTTTAGTGTTGTAGGTATTTTAGAAAGTGTGACAAACCTATGTGTACATCTATAATTTTTAGTCCAAATAAGCATTATTTTGGTCGTAATTTTGACTACGAAATTTCATATGGTCAAGAAGTTGCTATCACTCCTAGAAACTTTAACTTAGAATTTCGCAAACTCAAAAACATTCAAACTCACTATGCAATAATTGGAATTGCTGATGTAGCTGATAACTATCCTCTTTATTTTGATGCTGCAAATGAAAAAGGTCTTGGAATGGCAGGCTTAGCGTATGCTGGGAATGCTTATTATCAAGAAGAAATTCCTGGAAAAGACAATGTTACTTCTTTTGAAATTATTCCGTGGATTTTAGGACAGGCACAAAACATTGATGAAGCAAAAAATCTTTTAAAAAATGCAAACGTTGTTAATATTAGTTTTACAAAAAATATGCCTACTTCTCCTCTTCATTGGTTACTCGCTGACAAAAGCGGCAAATCAATCGTAGTTGAGCCAGACAAAGATGGTTTACATATTTATGATAATCCAGCTGGAGTTTTAACTAATAATCCAACTTTCCCTAAACAATTATTTAACTTAAATAATTATCAAGAAGTTTCACCAAGTGTTCACAAAAATACATTAGCACCAGGATTAAAGTTAGACAACTATAGTCGTGCTTTAGCTTCACACAACTTACCTGGTGGGATGGATTCATCTTCTCGTTTTGTAAGAGCAACTTTTGCTAAATTTCATGCTCCTACTAATTCAACTACTGAGGAAGAAACTGTTAATAATTATTTTCATATTTTACATGCAGTTGAACAACCGAAAGGATTAGATGAAGTCGCGCCTAATAGTTATGAATATACTATTTATACCGACTGCGCTAATTTAGAAGATGGTTTATTTTACTATACCACATATGATAATAAACAAATTAATCAAGTAAACATGAATAAAGAAAATTTAGATTCTTCTAATTTGATCTGCTATAAAATGAATGACAAAATAAAATTTAATAAGCAAAACTAATTATTAAATTTTAATCAAGAAACTACTATCTGCGATTTTTCCTGTTAAAATATCCAGTAGAACTATATTTTAGGTATAGATTGAGGATTTAATTTTGGAAAACTTTAGTTGGATAGTAGTTTTATTTTCAGCTATTTTACTATTAATTTTGATTTGTGCTATTAAATACTCTCGTCTTTTCAATCTGTATGATCATATGCTCCATCATAAACTTGTACATAAGCGTGATGGTTTTGGCTGGCAAGTAATAGCATTTTTAAACGATCCAAAATTAATGGTAATTTGGGCTGTTTTATTAGCAAGTGTATTATTAAATAATGACGAAGTAATTTCTGCTCTATGGGTTTTGGCAACTTTAGGATTTGCAGATGCAGCAGGAATTGTTTTAAAAAAATATATGCATCGTCAGCGCCCTTATAAACATTCAGCACTTGAAAATGGCTACAGCTTCCCTAGCGGCCATGTTCTTGGTGCTACTACAATGGGTTTGATTTTATTACAATTATTTGGTCCTAAATATGGGATAGGCTTTATTTTTTTATTAATAGTAATTTGGATGATGGTAGTAATATCAAGACTTAGCTTAAAAGCCCATTATCCATCAGATATTATTGGTGCAACAAGTTTAGCAATTTGTTGTTTTAGTATTACAACTCAAATTTTTATAGGGATATTTTAAAAGGCAACTAGTAAACTAGCTGCCTTTTATTTTATTCATGGAATCCAACCATTAGTCCCCCTTCTTCTGCATAAAAACTGCATAAGCCTAAAGTTGGTCGAATGGTTACTTTAGCATCAGGAAACTTTTCTAAAATTTTTTCTTTTAGAATTTGAGCATCCTTTTTATTTTTACATTCATCAATAATCACTTCCCCACCTTGGTAATTCATATCCTCCATTTGTTTTAGCACTTCTTTAAGTGCACGTTTCATTCCACGAGTTTTTGCAAGAGGTTCTAACTTACCATCTTTGTTAGCAGTTCCGACAATTTTTATATTCATCATTTTAGCAATTTTAGCAACTGCTGGTGACACTCTTCCATTTAGGGAGAGATTATGAAGCGATTGCAAAACAAATACCAAGTGAGTTTTCAATCTTAATTCGGCAATTTTTTGTTCTAAATCAACAAAACGGATTTTTTCATTTAATAATTTTTTTATTCCATCTAAAATTATTGCCAATTCAGGACCAGCTGAACGTGTATCAACCACAATGACCTTACTAGTTGGATGACGCTCTTCATATATATTCTTAGCTTGCAGAGCTGAGGAGTAACTACCGCTCATACCACTAGTTAAAGTTAAAATGATAGCTCGTTCACTACCTTCTAAAGCGTGGAGCCAATCATCAATACTTGGACAAGAGCTTTTTCCAGCTTCATTGTTGCTTTGCATCTCTATTAAAAAATTATTCAAATCGAGATTTTCATTATCACGAAATTCTTTTCCATTAAAAGAAACGGTTAACGGAACAACATATAAGTTATTTTCTGCGTTAGTTTTTTCATTTGAACTAGAATCTAAAATTAAACGTACTTTTTCCATAATTAAATCCTTAGTAAATAATTAGTGTACTTTATCACTTTATGTATATCATAACGCAAATTTATTTGCAAAGAAATTGCACTTTAACAAATTTTAAGATGTAAACCGCTTTCAATAGTTTACACAATTAAAAAGTTAGGCTAAAATTTGTGTTGTAACTAAAGAGCAAGTTGCTCTGGATGATGCAACTATAATTTTAATTAATATTGCATCATAAATATTTAGGAGGTTTTTTGATGTTAAAATCAGTCATTGAAAATGTTCATGCACTTGAAATTTTTGACTCACGTGGTAACCCAACTGTTGAAGTTTTTGTTACTCTTTCAAACGGTGTCGTAGGTAAGGCTGAAGTTCCTTCAGGTGCTTCAACTGGTGAAAACGAAGCTGTTGAATTACGTGATGGTGGTTCACGTCTTGGTGGTAAAGGTGTTATGAACGCTGTTAACAACGTTAACACTGAAATCAACGACGCTTTAAAGGGATTAGATCCACACGATCAACCAAACATTGACGCAACTATGATTGCTTTAGATGGTACTCCAAACAAGGGTCGTCTTGGTGCTAACGCTATCTTAGGTGTATCTATGGCTACTGCTGCTGCAGCTGCTAAGGATAACCACCAACCATTATACCGTTACCTTGGCGGTACTGACCTTGAAATGCCTCAAACTTTCCACAACGTTATTAACGGTGGTGAACACGCAGACAACGGTATCGATATTCAAGAATTCATGATTACCCCAGTTGCTAAGACTTCATTCCGTGATGGTTTTGAAAAGATCGTTAACGTATACCACACTTTGAAGAAAGTTCTTGAAGATATGGGTTACGAAACTGGCTTAGGTGACGAAGGTGGTTTCGCTCCTAACATGAAGAACTCAGAAGAAGCTTTGAAGGCATTACATGAATCAATCATCAAGGCTGGTTACAAGCCAGGTGAAGATATTGCTATTGCATGTGACTGTGCTGCTTCATACTTCTACAACAAAGAAGACGGCAAGTACCACCTTGAAGGTAAAGTTCTTACTGACGAAGAATTGGCAGACTACTACGACAAGTTACTTGACGAATTCCCAGAATTAATTTCTATGGAAGACCCATACGATGAAAACGATGTTGAAGGTATGGTTAAGTTTACTCAAAGTCACAAGGACCGTATCCAAATCGTTCTTGACGACTTCATTTGTACTAACCCTAAGCTTTTGAACAAGGCTATTCACGAAGGTGCTGGTAACGCTTCATTAATCAAGTTGAACCAAATCGGTACTGTTACTGAAACTCTTGAAACTATTCGTCTTTCACGTAAGAATGGTTACAACACTATGATTTCTCACCGTTCAGGTGAAACTGGTGATACTTTCATCGCTGACTTCGCAGTTGCTGTTAACGGTGGTCAATTGAAGACTGGTGCTCCAGCTCGTTCAGAACGTGTTGAAAAGTACAACCGTTTACTTGAAATCGAAGAAGAACTTGGTAAGGGTGAACGTTTAGCATTCTTCCCAGACAACGTTGACTTAGATTAATTTTAACGTTAGTTTAAACCGCATGAAAAAAGCTCGCATAGCGAGCTTTTTTTGTTTCCTAAAATAAATTAATAATTCGTCTTACTAATGGTGAAATCTGCCCTTTTCGCCAAACTAGTTCTAGGTGAGTTTGCCAATTAACATGTTTTACTGGCACATGACAATCTGGTGCATACAAGTTAGCAATTGATTCAGGTACAAGAGCAACCCCCATCCCCTTTTGTGCCCAAAGTATTGCAGTACGGGAGTCATCACATTTAACTGCATAAAAAGGATTTAACCCTTGATGAGTAAAACTTTCATTAAAAATATTTTCAAATCTTCTATAAATTATTAAAGGTTCTTTTGCCAACTCTTTCAAAGTAATCTCTTGTTTATTTAAAATTGTAGGATCAATTGTTATTGCCATCATTTTTTCATTGGTAATAATTTTACTATCAAGTCCACGTCTATTAAATGGCGTACGTACGATTCCTAAATCAATAGTATTATTGGCTAATTTTTCTAAAACACCAAATGTATTTTCTTCATAAATATCAAAAGAAATATTAGGATAAAACTTTGTTAATTGTTTAAATTTATCCGATGGTAACTCACCTACAGAAGAAGATGCCGAACCAATTTTTATAGTTCCAAACTCTCCTTCTGCAGTTCGTTTAACTTGATTTTTAGCTGTTTCTGCTAAACCAACAATTTTTTCAGCATAAGATTGTAATTCATTTCCTGCATCCGTTAATTCTATTCCATGTGCAGTACGAACAAACAATTGAACACCTAATTCTTTTTCCAATTGTTTCAGCTGATAACTTAACGGTGGTTGTGCAATAAATAAACGCTTGGCTGCAGCAGTAATTTGTTTTTCTTCAGCTACTGCTAAAAAATAGCGTAATTGCTTTAAATTCATAAAATTATTTTCTCTGCCCTCTATTATTAAATATTTGTATAATGTTTATATTAATGAAATATTTCCTTGTTTGCAATATCTATGCTACCTTAGATTAGGTTACTTAATAAGAAAGGGAGTTAAAAATGGCTGAAAAAATTCATGGTTTAAGCCAACTTGAAGCAGAAAAATTACTTCAAAAAAATGGATTAAATGAAGTTCCTGAGCCAAAGTATAATTTTTGGAAAGAATTTGCCGGAAAACTTTGGAACTTATCTGCTTGGATTCTAGAAGGAGCATTAATTCTTGAATTTATCTTAGGCAAAAGAATTCAAGCACTCTTTGTTTTAGCAATGTTGCTTTTTGCAGCTTGGAATGGTGCTTCTAAGAAGAAACAATCCAGACGAGTTTTAGATGATATTTCTCATCAATTGACCCCTACCGTTGCAGTAGAACGTGATGGCAAATGGATCAAACTTAATTCTAAAAAATTGGTAGTAGGAGATTTAATTAGTCTTCAGCGAGGAGATGTAGTCGCTGCAGACGTAAAAATCATCTCTGGAGATATGGCTTTTGATGAAAGTTCAATTACAGGTGAATCTAAACCTGTAAAAAAACACATTGATAGTGAAGCCTATGCGGGAACCACAGTTGTTGAAGGAAATGGCCTTGCAATTGTTACCGCAACTGGTAAAAACTCTAGAAGTGGTAAAACAATTAATTTAATTAATAATTCTGCTGCACCTGGTCACTTACAACAATTACTCACTAAAATAATTTACTATCTTTGCCTTTTAGATGGTGTTTTAACTTTAGTAATTATTATTGCTAGCTTCATTAAAGGTGGAGATTTTGCAAACTTTATCAATATGTTGCCATTCTTGGCAATGATGTTTATTGCTTCTATCCCTGTAGCAATGCCATCAACTTTTGCACTGTCTAACTCTTTTGAAGCTACTCGCTTAAGCAAAGAAGGAGTTTTAACTGCTGATTTAACTGGAATTCAGGATGCAGCTAATTTAAACTTATTACTTCTCGATAAAACCGGTACAATTACTGAAAACAAAACTAGTGTAGCTAGCTGGAATAACTTTTCTAACTTGAGTGATAGTGAAATTCTTACTTTAGTTTCTGCAGCAGTAGATCAAAGAAATAAAAGTATCATAGATGTTGCTCTTGATGAATATATCCTATCTAAAGGACTTGCAATTAAAAGTCCTGAAACGTTTGAGCCATTTACTTCAAATACTGGTTATTCAATGGCAGAAGTAAATGGTCATAACATTAAATTAGGAAGCTTTAAGCAACTATCGTTAATTGACAAAGATGCCGAAATTAAAACTGCGAACATTGATTTTAAAGCTGGTCGATCAGTAGCTGTTTTAATTGATAATAAGTTAGCTGGAGTTTTCATTTTACAAGATAAAGTTAGAAAAGATTCAAAAAAGGCACTAAATGAACTTAAAAAGCGTGGTATTCACCCCATTATGCTTACTGGTGATAACCAAAGAACTGCAGCTGCTGTAGCTAAACAAGTAGACTTAACCGGAGAAGTAATTTCAATACATGATTTTAATGATGAAGTTGATATTAAAAATCTAGCCGGAATTGCAGATGTATTACCAGAAGATAAATTGAAAATGGTTAAATTCTTCCAAGAAAAAGGTTATATTGTTGGAATGACTGGAGATGGTGTGAATGACTCTCCTGCTCTAAAACAAGCTGAAGTTGGAATTGCAGTATCAAATGCTGCCGATGTTGCAAAACGTTCAAGCAAAATGGTGCTTCTTGATGATGGTTTAACCTCAATTATTAAAATTTTAGATGCTGGTCACCGTGTATATCAAAGAATGACCACTTGGTCATTAACTAAACTTGCCAGAACGGCTGAATTAACCATGCTATTAACTTTTGGATATCTCTTCTTTGGATATTTGCCTATGGCTCTTAATGCAATGGTTATTTACACTATCATGAACAACATGGTAACTATGATGATTGGTACTGACCGTACGCATATCACTTATAAACCAGAAAACTGGAATATGGCACGTCTTGCTAAAATTGCCTTTTCATTAGCAGCTGGTTGGACAATTATTGGTGTTGGTTTTGTTTGGTATTTAAATACACATGGTTGGAGTCATGGAACTGTTTCAACAATGGTTTATGTTTATCTTGTCTTAAGTGCGATGTTAATTGTTTTAATTACTAGAACTCGTAAATACTTCTGGCAAGATCACCCTTCTAGATTAGTTGGTATCGTTCAAGTTGCCGATGTTGGCATTACCTTTATTTTGGCACTTTGTGGAATTGCAATGGTAAAAATCTCATGGGACAATCTTTTAATTACTATTGTAATTGCTCTAGTTGCTGCTATTATAATTGACTTGATTTATCAACCAATCATGAAAAATAGATAACTAATGAAAAGAAGGTGAATAATTACATCTTCTTTTTTTGTTGGTAAATTTTAGGTAAAATAAACTTTAACAGTATATTTTTAAGGGGGAAACTTATGATTTGGACATGGGATGTAATTCGACGAATTATTGAGATTTTATGGATAATCAATATCGGGTTTGCTATATGGACAGTATTTCGTTCAAGACGAGATATTGCCTCTACTTGGGCATGGCTGTTAGTGTTGTCTGTATTTCCAGGAATTGGTTTTATCATCTATCTGTTTCTTGGGAGACAGCTTTCACATGATGAAATTTTTGCTATTAAAGACGAGCAAAAAAGAATCCAAAATCATTATTTAAAAAAGCAACGCGAATTATTAAGAAAGCATGACCTTTTACCAAAAGAGGATCAAAAACCGCGAGCTCGAATGCTTACAGATTTAAATTTAAATAATGATGGAGCAATTTTAACTTTTGATAATGATGTAGAAATTTTCACTGATGGCCCTACATTATTTGACAATATTATTAATAATATTAATAAGGCAAAAGAATTTATTGATGTAGAATTTTACACTTTTTATTCTGATAGTTTAGGTAAACGTGTTTTAAGCGCGTTAGAGCACGCTCAAAAGCGGGGAGTTCAAGTACGCATACTTTATGATGTTGATGGCTCGCGTGGTACTAGACCTCGATTTTTTGATAAATTACGCAAATTAGGTGGAGAAGCACAACCATTTATCTCTAGCTCTAGTAAATACAAAATTCGTACACCACGAATGAATTATCATCTGCACCGTAAATTAATAATTATTGATCGTAAAATAGGCTATATTGGTGGTTTTAATATTGGAGATCAATATATTGATAAATCAGCTAAATTTGGTCACTGGCGTGATACCCATTTGAGAGTTGTAGGACAAGCACCAATTATGATGGAAGTAAGATTTGCGATGGATTGGAATACTTCTTGTCGTAAATCTCACCTGCCAAAATATAATCTAGGCTATTTGAAAAACCTAGATATTATTCCCCCTACTTCTTCAGACCAAGTAGCAATGCAAATCGTTTCTTCTGGACCAGATAATCAAAATTTTGCTATTCGTCGAGCTTATGAAGGAATTATTGCAACGGCAAAAAAATATATTTATATTCAAACACCATACTTAATTCCTGAAAATTCCATTCTTGAAGCTTTAATTGTTTCCGCAAAAAGCGGAGTTGATGTAAGAATTATGGTTCCAAGTATGCCTGACCATCCATTTGTATATCGAGCAACTGAATATTATGCAAAATATTTAACCGAAAATGGTGTAAAAGTATACAAATATGATAATGGCTTTATTCATGCAAAAACTATGGTCAGTGGCTCAAATATTTCATCAGTTGGTTCTGCCAATCAAGATTACCGCAGTTATAGTTTAAACTTTGAAGTTAATAGTTTTAATTATAGTCCGCAGCTTACAGCTAAATTAAAAGCTATTTTTGAAGAAGATTTAAAAGAATCTACTTTAATGACCAATGAATACTTTGATAAGCAATCCAATTGGCGAAAATTTAAGCAATACTTTTCAAGACTATTATCTCCAATTTTATAATTCGCTATTAAAAAAGATTCACGCAAAAATGCGCGAATCTTTTTTACTTATTTAATTGCTCATAAACATAAGAAGTTTCATCTGGGCGATAAACTCCATGAAGAGTACCAACTCTGGTAAAGCCCATCTTATCAATCAAATGTTGCATGGCTTTATTATCTTCATGAGTATCAATTCTGATTGAATCAATATCTTGACGATTTTGTTTAATATAATTAATAACCTCAGTTAATAATTTAGTAGCGTAGCCTTTACCAGCATGATTTGAATGAATTGCAACACGGTGAATTACTAAGTATTTATCAGTATCAAGCTGCCACTTACCGTCAAGCTTATCATAGGAATGGTCTGGAGATGGCACAATTGAAATTGCGCCAACAGTTTCTTCATCCTTAGAAACTGCTAAATATGCCCAACCATTTTCAATATCTTCTTTAATTTGATCTGGAGAAGGATAATCCCCTTGCCATTGTTCAACTCCACGTTCTGCTAGTTGATTTGCACCATCCTTTAAAATTGTCATAATCTGATCAAAATCTGCCATAGTAGCTTGTCTAAGTTTCAAAATTGTCATCTCCCTTATTTATTAACTCTATTATTGTACACAAAACTTATTTACTTGTAAAAAGAAAGTACTTAAAATTTAATTTATTTTATAAATAATTTTCTTCTAAAGCCATAAAAATCGTTACAATCAATAAATCTGCACATCCACCTATGCTATAATTATTTTTCTTAAAAATCAGACTTAATTGATTTAAATATTTTCTTCCTTGAATTGTTTGACTGCCTCCTTTATCTAAATAGAGTTGAGATACTTGATGCAACCAAGCAAGTTTTTTAGCATCCCCTGAGCGCTTAATAAAGGTAGTATCATCAACTTTAGTAGCTAAAAGCATTAATGTATCTAATAGCTGCTCATTCAGCTTACCTGAAGCATTTTTTAGGTATGGTAAAGAATCATATTCAACTACCGGATACCCATCTTGGGCTAATTGTCGCACACCTCCTAATTTATATTTCAAGTATTGTTTTTCACCTGCAGTTATATTTTGATAATCAATTTTAGTAAAATCATTTTTAACAAGATTATGGCACATTTTTCTTATTACATTAAAAATATTAACATTATTTTTCTTGGCATAACTTTGAGCACAAACAAAAATCCCTAATGAAAAAATTGCTCCCTTATGAGTATTTATTCCGTTAGTTGCATCTAACATATCTTTTTCAGCAGCAATACCTGCTTGACGAAGTTCAGCAAACATTTTAGTTAAATCATCTTCAATAAAGTTTTCACCAATATTGGCCGCATTTTCTAAATATGGCTCTAAGGCCAAACTAGAATCAATAAAGGTATAAACATTCATATCTAAGTGGGATCCATTATCAGCTGGGTCAACTAATCCCGGCTTAGGTAAAGCAACAACTTCATATAAGAGAGCTTTTAAAGCATTATTTACTATTTTTTTCATATTTTCTCCAAAAATAAAGCCCCAAGAGTATCTTCTTGAGGCTTTATTATTAAATTTCTGTTGATTATTTAAGCACCATGATATTGAACTAAACTAAAAATGTCAAGTCCTGGTAACTTTTCACGACCCTTAAGGTCAGGCAATTCAATATAAAATGCTGCACCTACAAGCTCACCGCCAAGATTTTCAATTAACTCTTTTGAAGCTCTTAAAGTACCAGCAGTTGCAAGCAAGTCATCACAAAGTACTACTCTTTGTCCTGGCTTAATAGCATCTTTATGCATTTCCAAACTGTTAGAACCATACTCTAAGTCATAAGAAGCACGTTCAACCTCTCTTGGCAACTTATGTGGCTTTCTAGCAGGGACAAATCCTAAACCAAGTTCTGTTGCAACAGGACATCCTACAATAAAACCACGCGCTTCTGGTCCCACAATTACATCAGCTTTTCGACTCTTAGCATATTCTGCTAATTCATGAGTTGCTGCACGGAATAAGTCTCCATCTTGCAAAATAGGTGTAATATCACGAAAGACGATGCCTTTATTAGGAAAATCTTGAACGCTTGCAATGTGTTCACTAAAATCAATTGCCATAAGAAGAAAAACCTCCATTAATCTTTGTGTTTAATTCTAAACACTTTTAACTGTTATATTTTACCAAACTTTTGTCCTAAAAGCACTAAAATGAGCTTCTTTTTACCTTAATCAGAAAGATTATTGATATAATCAATCAACTCAACTGTTGGCATAGTTCGTAATTGTCGAATAAACTTTATTTGCGATTTTGTTGCCATTAAATATTTAGATTGTGATAAAGGTTTTTTATGAGGATTTTTTTCACCAACTAATTTGCCGTTATCTAATTTTACAAATCCTAGTTCAAAAAATACTCTTAAAATAAATAGAATACTATCATAATCTAACCCTAAATATGGTGCTACTGCCTGATAATCATCAGGTGTGAGCGTTGGATGCTGATAAATATACTTTAAAACTTGTCCAAAATATGACTTATTTGGTAGTGATTCCACAGGTAATTGATCTAACAAAAATCTTAAATATAATTGCTGATAATTTTGATTCAATGCTAAGTTTAATTCAGTTTGACTACGTGGAGTATCTAATAAGACAACAGTTTCATTATTTTCTTGGTAATCTTGAACTAAACTTATTTTTTCTTTTTCTATTCCTAATTGATTTTGTACGATTGGAAGATTCTTTTTATCAAATAATAAATACCTATCTGCAAATCCCATAACATATTTTTCATTTCGCAAATCAATAACTGAATTTTTAACAGCTAACTTAGGAGCAGAAAAGTCAATTCCTTCAATTATTCCTTGTAGGCTACTTTTCCCTCTAAAAGTATTAATAGAAAGTCTTACAAAGACTTTTGTAATAAATGGTAATAAATTATTATTCAAAAAGCCCTTTCCAAAACCAATAACAGTTAATTTGCCATTATCTTTTTCTGCATTAAATTTAACATGTTCTTGTTCTTTTCCCATCTTAGTAAAACCACTTATTTTAAAATTAGAAATACTAAAAATAGGAGTAGGATTATCCGTACCAAAGGGACCAATTTGATTAATATCTGTTAATAATTGTGTTGTTAAATTATCCATTGGCAGCTCAAAATCATAATCTTTCATCTCTAGATTATCACTAGAATAAAAACTTGCTTCAAACTTATTACGTAATTTTACAATATTCTCTTCATCAAGTGCTAATCCACATGCAAAATCATGACCGCCAAATTGGTTCAAGATATTACCTTTTAAAGGCTCTAAAGCATTAAATAAATTAAAGCCTTTTTTAGAACGTCCTGACCCCTTAATTTCACCAGTGTTACTTTTAGTTAAAACAATAGTTGGTTTATGAAGCTTTTCGACAAGTTTATTAGCTACTAGTCCTAATACCCCTTCATGATAATTAGGATTATAGATTACTAAAGTATTCTTTTTTTGCCAGCTGTTTTCTTTAAATTGTTTTAAGCAATCTTGAAATACTTCAGTTGTTAATTCCTTACGCTGATTATTTAATTTTTCTATTTCATTTGCTATCTTTTGTGCTTCTATATCATCATCTGCTAATAAAAGCTGAACAGCTAAATTTGCATTTCCTAATCTTCCAACCGCATTTAACCGAGGAGCAATATTAAATCCTACATCTTGCTCATTTATTGTTCCTAAAGTTAAACCAGCATTATTGATCAACGCTCTTAAGCCAGGTCTATCAGTTTGATTAAGTATCTCAAGCCCACGCTTAACAATAATATGACCTTCTCCACTAACTTTAACCATATCTCCAATTGTTCCAATCATGGCCAAATCTAGTAATTCTGGCATAGTATCTTGCATTAATTCTCTACATATAGTATAGGCAACGCCAGCTCCACAATAATCGTCAAAAGGATATTTTTGCCCAGGATAATTACAATGAACAATAGCATAAGCAGCAGGTTGTTCTTCTTGAAAAGTATGATGGTCAGTAATAATGGTATCTACTCCATTAGCTTGGGCATACTTAACTTCTTCAACACCAGTAATCCCATTATCTACAGTAATAATCAATTGTGTGCCGTCAGCCACAATATCTTTATATCTGTCAAGATTAGGACCATAGCCATCTTTAAAGCGATCTGGAATAAAATAATGAACATCTGCACCTAAAATACTTAAGGTTTCAGTCATTATTGCAGTAGCTGTTATTCCATCAGCATCATAATCGCCATAGATAGTTATCTTTTGCCCAGAATCAATTGCTTCATTAATTCTGTCGACAGCTTTTTCCATATCATGCATTAATAAAGGATCAGCTAAATTTTCTTCAGTTGCATTAAACCAAAAATCAAGTTTTTCATCACTATCAATTCCCCTTAAAGAAAACAACTTAGCCATTATTGGACTAAGTTGATACTTTTCTACTAAATCAGGGTTCAATTCATTCGCTTTTCTTTGTTGCCACTTCATTATTTTAACTTAAACACCTGTAAATTCTTATTAGAAGCCTTTTCTGTTTTAATTAAATTACCACGAACTGCCCAACGATCAACTCCACCATCAGCACAAGTAATTAGAGTAACAATTGGTTTCTTAGTATTATCTACCAACCAAACAGCATACGGACTAACTTTTTTCTTCATATAAATTTTATAAATATATATTTTCTTTAAGTCAGTTAAATATACTAACTGCCCCTTCTTACTATCTTCTAAAGGTGAAAAAAGAACTCCTTTAGCTGTCATATAGTGGCCTGCTAAAGCATAATTACCTTTTCCCATCTGTTGATCAGCTCGCATAGTACCACCACCAGTTGCCATAGCACTATCAGATAATCCAAGCATTATTGGAAGATACATATTTACATTTGGGATAGCTAAAGCACCAATAGCATCAGATGTGTTTTTCACTTGTGTACGTGTTACTTGAGCAAAATCAATTTCTTTAACTTTATCAAAATCAAACATTCCCTTCTTTTTTTGGTTCTGTTCAACTTTTTTAACAGTTAAACTACTCAATGCTTTAGATTGATTTTGTTGAACAATATGATTTCTAATTTGCTTATTAAAAATCAAAACTAATCCAACAAGCAATAAAATTATAGCTACAATTCTAATTATAATTGTAGTAACACTACTTTTATTCTTTTTACTTTCCTTTGATGTCATCGTCATTCATCCTTAATACTGCCATGAATGCATCTTGCGGCACTTCTACACGACCAACTGCCTTCATTCGCTTTTTACCACGTTTTTGTTTTTCCAGAAGTTTGGCACGTCGATCAGGGTCACCGGTATGAATCTTCCAAGTAACATCTTTACGATATGGTTTAATGGTTGCACGAGAAATAATTTTAGCTCCAATGGCACCTTGAATATCAACTTCAAAATTTTGACGAGGAATAAGCTTTTTAAGAAGCGAAGTCATTTGACGAGCACGATTTTGAGCTTCATCACGGTGAGCAATAAAACTCAAAGCATCAATTGGTTCTTTATTAAGTAAAATATCAATCTTAACTAAGTTAGTTGCACGATACCCTGTAATTTCATAATCAAGAGAAGCGTATCCCTTAGTTGATGATTTCAAATCATCAAAGAAATCAAAAATTATTTCTGCTAATGGAATATTATAAATTACATTTACACGATATTTGTCTAAATAATCCATAGTCACAAATTCACCACGTTTATGCTGACAAAGTTCCATCACAGGACCAACAAAATCATTTGGAACCATAATTTCTGCCTTTACATAAGGTTCTTCTACTCGTTCATATTCACCAGCATCTGGTAAATCTGAAGGGTTATCAATAACCTTAGTAGTACCATCATTCATAATTGCGTGATAATCAACAGATGGAGCAGTCATAATTAAATCCAAATCAAATTCTTGCTCAAGTCGCTCTTGCACAACATCCATATGAAGAAGTCCAAGAAAACCACAACGAAAACCAAATCCTAAGGCTGTTGAAGTTTCTGGTTCAAATTCTAAGGCTGCATCATTTAGTTGCAATTTTTGAAGAGCTTCTTTTAAATCATCATATTTAGCATTATCTACTGGATACATACCAGAGTAAACCATTGGTGGAATTTGACGATAACCTGGAAGTGGCTTTTCAGTTGGAGTTTCAGCACTAGTAATGGTATCACCAACACGAGTTTCACGAACTGATTTGATGTTAGCAGTTAAATATCCTACGTCCCCAGCAATAAGCATATCTTTTTTAACTGGATGTGGACTTGAAACACCTACTTCAGTAACTTCATATTCCATTCCAGTATTCATAATTTTGATTTTATCGCCTGGCTTTACTGTTCCTTCTTCAATTCTTACGGAAAGAACAACACCACGATAATCATCATACTTTGAATCAAAAATCAAAGCCTTAAGAGGTGCCTCTAAATCACCACTTGGTGCTGGAATATCCTTAACGATTTTTTCAAGCATTTCTTCAATTCCTACGCCAGTCTTTCCAGAAACTAAAGCAGCTTCTGAAGCATCTAAGCCAAGCATTTCTTCGATTTCTTCTTTAGCATTATCTGGATCTGCAGAAGGCAAATCAATTTTATTGATAACTGGCAAAATTTCCAAATCATCATCAATAGCTAAATAAGTATTTGCTAGAGTTTGAGCTTGAACTCCTTGAGAAGCATCAACAACTAAGAGTGCACCTTCACAAGCAGCAAGCGACCTAGAAACTTCATAAGAAAAGTCAACGTGTCCTGGAGTATCAATAAGGTGAAAAATATAATCTTCACCATCTTTTGCATGATACTTTACTTCTACAGAGTTCATCTTAATAGTAATTCCACGCTGGCGTTCAAGTGGCATATCATCAAGCATTTGATTCTTGAGTTGACGCTCAGATACTGTATCTGTTAACTCAAGAATTCTATCAGCAATTGTTGATTTACCATGGTCTATATGCGCTACGATTGAAAAATTACGAATATGTTTTTGATAATCTTTTAATTGTTTTAAATCCATATAATCACATGCCTTTACATTTCTATCTTATCTATTATATCAAGTGGAAAGCTAGTAGGCAAAAATCATAAAAAATGCCTTAATGCCATTTATCGACATTAAGGCAAAATTTTATTTCAATTTATCTTTTAAACGTTCAAAGAAACCTTTTTCCTGTGGTGAAATATTACCACCGCCAGCTTTAACAAAGTCAACCAAAGCTTCTTTTTGCTTTTCATTAATTGATTTTGGAATTTCAACTTGAACTGTTGTTATTTGATCGCCGTTACCATTGCCGCGGAGATATGGAACACCTTCACCATGCAAAGTAAATTTCTTATTAGGTTGAGTACCTGCTGGAATCTTCAACTTAGTGTTACCGTGAACTGTTTTAACATTAATTTCATCCCCTAAAGTAGCTTGGGCAAATGAAATTGGGATAGTGGTATAAATGGTATTTCCACGTCTTTCAAATTCCTTAGATGGCTTAATACGATAACTAATATACAAATCTCCATATGGTCCACCATTTCGTCCAGCTTCACCTTGGCCTTCATAACGGAGCTGTTGACCATTATCGATTCCTGCTGGAATTTCAACTTCAATAGTATTCTTTCTATCTACAGTTCCTTCACCATGGCAGCTCTTACATGGATGTTCGATAATTACTCCTTTACCATGACACTTATCGCAGGTAGTTTGACGACGAATAGTGCCTAGCATTGATTGTTGAGTAATGGTCATATAACCAGTTCCATGACATTTATCACAAGTAATTGGGTGAGTGCCTTTTTCTGCACCAGTACCATCACAAGTTGAACAAGTTTCGCTACGAGTATAGCTAACTTGGCTCTTTTTACCGTTGATTGCATCCATAAAATCAATAGTTAAAGTGTAATCCAAATCTTGACCGCGTTGTGGAGCTGTTGGATCAACTTGTCTTTGACCTCCACCACCAAAGAAATCATTAAAAATATCACCAAAGTCGCTAAAACCACCAAAACCTTGACCACCGTATGATTGTCCTGAGCCAAAGCCACCTTGACCATTCACACCAGCTGCACCAAACTGATCGTATTGCGCACGTTTTTGCTTGTCATGCAATACTTCATAAGCTTCATTAACTTCTTTATACTTTTCTTCAGCACCTGGCTCATGGTTTAGGTCTGGGTGATATTTTTTAGCAAGTTTACGATAAGCCTTACTAATTTCTTGATCACTAGCATTGCGATCAACACCAAGAACTTTATAGTAATCTTCTTGTGCCAATTTATTAAACTCCTCGCTATTCAAAAGAAAAGAACTACCCATAAGCAGTTCTTTTCTTTACAGGTTATTTAAATTATAAACCCATTACTTGTCTGGGTCTACCTTATGGAATTCTCCATCTTGTGGGCCAGAATTGTTTTGACCACCATCTTGTGGACCTTGAGGTCCAGCTTGACCAGCCGCACCTTGAGCGCCACCATTTTGTTGGTAAAGCTTAACAGCTAAATCTTGAGCAGCTTTAGATAATGCATCCTTCTTTTCTTTCATAGCATCTAAATCATTATCTTTTTGTGCCTTCTTAAGATCATCTAAAGCTTCTTGTACCTTCTTAGTATCTTCTTCTGGAACCTTATCCTTAGTTTCTTTCAAGGTCTTTTCAGTAGTGAAGATCAATTGATCAACTTCGTTTCTAAGGTCAACTTCTTCTTTACGCTTCTTATCTTCTTCAGCGTGTTCTTCAGCATCTTTTTGCATCTTCTTGATTTCTTCATCTGATAAACCAGAAGAACTCTTAATGGTAATCTTTTGTTCCTTACCAGTACCCATATCCTTAGCAGATACATTTACAATACCGTTCTTATCGATATCAAAAGTAACTTGAATTTGTGGAACACCACGTGGTGCTGGTGGAATATCAGTTAATTCAAAGCGACCCAAAGTCTTATCATCAGCTGCCATTGGACGTTCACCTTGTAAAACGTGAACATCTACTGCTGGTTGGTTATCAGCAGCAGTTGAGAAGATTTGGCTCTTTGAAGTTGGAATAGTAGTGTTTCTGTCAATTAACTTAGTGAAGACACCACCCATGGTTTCAATACCAAGTGATAATGGAGTAACATCAAGTAAAACAATGTCCTTAACATCACCTGAAATAACCCCACCTTGAATTGCTGCACCTAAAGCAACAGCTTCATCAGGGTTAATTGAGTGGTCAGGTTCTTTACCAGCCCATTCCTTAACAGCCTTTTGAACTGCAGGAATACGAGTTGAACCACCATTTAAGATAACCTTATCAATGTCATTTACAGTTAAATCAGCATCCTTCAAAGCATTGTCAAATGCTACCTTAGTCTTTTGAACTAAATCATCAGTTAATTCATCAAACTTAGCACGAGTCAAATCAGCTTCAAGGTGAAGTGGACCAGCTTCACCAGCTGAAATAAATGGAAGTGAAATGTGAGTTGATGAAACACCTGATAAGTCTTTCTTAGCCTTTTCAGCAGCATCCTTTAAACGTTGAAGTGCCATCTTATCCTTAGATAAGTCAACACCATTTTCTTCCTTAAAGTTTTCAATAACCAATCCATAATTCGTTTGGTCAAAGTCATCACCACCAAGGTGAGTATCACCATTAGTTGATAATACTTGGAAGACACCGTCACCTAATTGCAAGATAGAAACATCGAAAGTACCACCACCAAGGTCATATACAAGTACTTTTTCATCATTTTCATCTTTATCAAGACCATATGCTAAAGCAGTAGCAGTTGGTTCGTTAATAATTCTTTGAACATTAAGTCCAGCAATTTTACCAGCATCTTTAGTAGCTTGACGTTGAGCATCGTTGAAGTAAGCAGGAACAGTAATAACTGCGTCAGTAACTTTTCACCCAAGTAGTCTTCAGCAAACTTTTTAATGTATTGCAAAATAAATGCTGAAATTTCTTGTGGAGTGTATTCCTTATCTCCAACTTTAACTTTGTAGCCTTCTTCACCCATATGACTCTTGATTGAAACAATAGTGTTAGGGTTAGTGATTGCTTGACGCTTAGCTACTTCTCCAACTTGAATTTCACCATTTTTAAAAGCAACTACAGATGGAGTTGTACGGTTACCTTCTGGGTTAGTAATAATTTTAGGTTCTTTACCTTCAAGTACGGCAACAGCAGAGTTAGTCGTACCTAAGTCAATACCAATAACTTTTGACATATTATATTTACCTCTCCTATTGAGCTACAACAACCATTGCTGGTCTAAGTGTTCTATCTTTATATTGATAGCCTTTTTGTAAAACTTGAACAACTTTATCCTTTTGTTCATCATTTTCAGCTTCAACTGTTTGAACAGCCTGATGAATAGCTGGATCAAATTTTACATCTTCAGCTTCAATTTCAACAATATCATGATCTTTCATAGCCTTAACTAATGAATCAAGTGTCATTTGAACACCTTTTTTCAATTGTTTAGATGCTTCATCATCGGCTTCAACACTTAAAGCACGCTCTAAATTATCCATAGCTGGTAAAACATCTTTAGCTAAAGATTGTGATTCATACTTAATTAGTTGAGCACGTTCTTTTGAATAGCGATTTTGCATATTTTGAATTTCGGCTTCACTTCTTAAGTACTTATCTTCAAGCTCTTTATTTTTTTCTTTTAATTCAGCAATTTCTTTTACTAATTCTTTGCTGTTATCCTGTTTTTCTTCTGCTTTTTTATTTGCCTTTTTTTCAGCTTTATTATTTTCAGAAGAAGGTGCAGGTTTTTCATTTGCTAATTCTTCTTCACTTGGAAATTCTTCTTTACTCACGGCTGGCCTCCTTTTTTATTGAAATTTACCATAATAATCGAGCAATTTCTTGGCTAGCTCGTTTCTAAAATACTCTAATAATCCAATCATTTGCGAATATGGCATATTCGTAGGACCTAGTAATGCAATTGTACCTTTGCCATGACTCCCGACACTATATTCAGCTGTAAGCAGACTATAATCTTTAAGCAAATCATTCGGAAGCTCAGATCCTAATCTAACTTGGACTGGATAATGATCTTCTTTATCACTTTTACTTAAACTCATCAAATCAGAAATCAAATCATCATGACCAACTAATTCATATAAAGAACGCAGATCCTTTACATTTTCAGTTGCATTATTAAGTAGATTGATTTGTCCATCAACATACATTTGTTCACTTGCAGCATCTTTAATCACATCTTCTACAAGCTCTAAAAGTTCACTTGAATGCTCACCTGCAAGATCATGCGTCGATAAGGTCTTTAATAAGTTTGGCGTAATTTCTTTTAAATTCTTACCAACAAGCTTATCATTAATCATTCGAACCGCTTTTTCAACTTCATCCCCATGAATATTATGAGGTAAAGTATAAACTTGATTCTGAACATTACCATCACTAGTAACAAGGATTGCCATTACTTGCCTATTAGACAAAGGCACGATTCTGAAACCAGTCACAGTTACACTATGTGTTTCAGGACCTTCCGCGAAAGCTGTATAATTAGTCAAATCTGACAAAATTTTAGCAGCTTCTTGAACAATTTCATTCACTTGATGAAATGGTCGATCTAGTTGACAGACGATTTGATCATAGACTGAATCAGGTACTTGCAACGGCTCGACTAAGTTATCAAGATAATAACGATAACCTTCTGTTGAAGGAACACGACCGCTTGAAGAGTGGGTCTTTTCAATTAATCCTAGCTCTTCAAGAACTGCCATCTCATTACGAATCGTTGCACTTGAATACTTAACCGGCAATTGCATCATCACGGTCTTTGAACCTACCGGCTCATGTGTCTGAGTAAAGTCCTTGATGATTGTTTTTAAAATAAGTTCTTGACGTTCGGTCAACATAAATATCGCCCTCACTTTTAGCACTCTTAACTCTTTTGTGCTAACAAATACTATAATACCAAAAATTAGCAGGTTGTCAAGTGGAGTGCTAACTTATTTTAAAGTCTTACTGCTGTTTTCTTCTTTTTTTAATTTGAATATTAATACGATTTACTTCTTCAATTCTAATAACTTCTTCAATTACCCAAATAATAATATACGATATAATAAAAATCACTATCGTCGTGCCATTTATATACCAATGATTCATTGTCATCATTAAAATATATAGACTGATAGTTGCAATTGCATGAATGAACAGTGCTAATAAAAATGATATATCTAACTTAAAAATCCATGCTAGTTCTCCAATTAGTCCACTAATTATCAAAACACTTAATACACTATGCTTAGAAACAGAAATATTAACGTTATTGTAGGCAAAGCCAAGAATCAACAAATAGATAATTGCACCAAAACCCATTCCTGTAACAAAATTTTTAATATTTTTTTGCAATACTTTCATTTATAATCCCAACCTCTTTTCTAAATCTTTCATATACCGTCTTGAAATCTCCGCCTTATAACCATAATCTAGCTTTGCAATCATATTTCCTACAAATCCTGCTTCTAAACTTTCTAAGTAATTAATATTAACTATCGCATGTCTAGAAACTTGAACAAAATCCATATTCAATTTATCAAGTACCTGATATAATCTTCCCTTAGTTTTAATAGTTTCTTCTGGTAAATAGTATGTTAATTCAGTGCCTTGAACTTCAATTTTGATAATATTTTTAGTCTTAATAGTAAAAATTCTATCTTCAGATTTAACTGGTAATAATCTCTTATTTTTTTGCTTAAATTTCTTTATAAAAGAAATAAGGCTATCTACCTCTTCATCTTCAAGGCAAGCCTTAACTTCTACTATTACTTCTTTTTCTTTCAAACTTCTATCTTCTAGAAAATTGACCTTCACTCTTCGTCTTTCCTTTTCGATTTAAATAAATCACACTACTTAAAACAATAACTAAAATTAAAATCATAACTATCATTACAATCACATTATCTAAATTAGTTAATTGATAATTTTCAATTTTAAAATGAATACCTAAATATTCAATCATTGAGTGTCGCATCCCTACCGGTAACTTTTCACTTAATTTATTCAAAAATAAACTTCTTAAACTAGCTGCCTCATAACTATTTGGTATTAATTTTACCATATTCCGCGCCCAATCATTTAAAGTACCATAAGGCATGTAAGTTGCAATCATAAAACCAGCTGCAGCACCTAAAATTGCTGATAAACGACTAAAAGTAGTTGAAGAATTAATGAATAATGCTAAAACCATATTCATAAATGTTGCAGCTATTGCTCCTAATATAACAAATCCTATTCCTGGTAGAATTGCTGACAGAGGAATATTAACTTGATCAACTATCTTAAAATATACACCCATTATTATCCAAGTGAAGATTTGCATAATAAAACTAATAAAACTTGCAGATAATACATAACTTAGATACTGCTTTATTATTGGAATATCGCTTAACATAAAGTCATCGAATTTTCTACTTTCTCTATCTTTAACCAATTGACCTAATGCTTGAAAGGAAGTAGTGATACCACCAATAGTAATAATTCCTGCCATCATCCATAAATCAAGTAACTTAGTCGCATTTACTACATTCTTCCAAGAAGAAGTTAAATTTTCTTGAAGAAAACCAATATAAATAAAAAATGCAATTAAGGCCCCTAGACAGGACATTATCACGCCCGGAATATTGGAAAAATAAATCTTAATGTTTCTTTTAATAAGTGCAAACATTTTATTGAATCTCCTTACCAGTAATTTTTATAAATGCATCATCAATTGAACCATGTTGATATTCAAATTTTTCAATTTCATTTTTATGGTCAGTTAGCCACCTAATTGCATCTTTATCAGATAATCCTTTTAAAACATTTATCTTATTTTGAATCACCACTTTTAACTTAGTAGACGTATATTTTTCTTTGATTTCAACAGCCGAACCTGAAGCCAAAATTTTACCATTCTCTAAAATATACATTTGATCTGCATTTTCCGCTTCTTCTAGATAATGCGTAGTTAAAAATATAGTTAGATTTTCTTCTTTACGCAACTTTTCAAGTAACTGCCAAATAACCTGCCTAGTTTGCAAATCTAATCCAGTTGTAGGTTCATCTAAAAATAATAAGTCCGGTTTGTTTATTAATGCACGAGTAATATCTACTCTGCGTCTTTGTCCTCCTGAAAGCGTACCATATTTCTGATCTAAAAAGTTTTTAATTCCAATTAAGTCAATCAACTTATTTAACCAATTTTTAGAATATTCAGAATACATTTTCGCACGTAAAAATAAGTTATCTTTAACAGTCAGACTTTCATCCAAAACACTATCTTGAAATACTACTCCTATCTTCAAATTTTTCTTCATTTTAATAATTCCAGTAGTAGGAGTAAGTAATCCCGTTAAAATATTGATAGTCGTCGATTTACCAGCTCCATTGGTTCCAAGATAAGCAAGAAGTTGTCCTTCATCAATTTTTAAGTTCACATTATTTAATGCGAACTTCTCACCATATTTTTTAGTTAAATTTTGAACTTCAATCAACATAAAAATCCTCTCCTTTCGATTCATGAATAGAATACTAAGAAGAGGATTATTTGTATCAACCTTTAACACAAACGGTTATTTAAGTAGCATAAATTGCAAAAAACATACTATAAACTTATCTTTTCATCAGCAACTTGATCAATAAAATGTTTATCATGCTCAATTAAAAGCATTGCAGGCTTAATTGTTTTAAGTAATTCAATTAATTGGTTTTGATTATAAATATCAAGATAATTTGCAGGTTCATCCCAAATATAAAGATTAGCTTCTTCTGCAAGTGATTTAGCAATTGCAACACGTTTTTGTTGTCCCATGCTCATTTCTTCAATTGCAACATTAAAAGTCTCTCTTTTAAAACCCATCTTTCGCAAATTATTTAACAATTCTTCATAAGAAATTTTTTGCTTATGTGCAAAATCTTTTAAATTTCCATGATATTCTGTGAAGTTTTGTGGCAAATAAGAGATTTTTAAACCTGATTGAATTACAACTTTTCCACTTGTTTGAATTTGCTGATTTTTACTTAATAAATAATTTACTAATGTTGTTTTGCCTGACCCATTTTTCCCTTGAAGTGCAAGTATTTCTTTATTTGAAATACTTAAGTTTAAATTATCAAATAAATTAGTTCCATCATCAAACTTGATACCAAATTTTTGCAAATTTATTAATTCATGATGATAATCTGGCAGAAAGTTCATTGTTAATTTAGGTGCCTGTTCAATATTTTGTAAAAGTCCCATTTTAGAATCAATATTTTTATTAATTCTACGTTCAATATTTTTAGACTTTTTCATAATTTTGGCAGCTTTATGACTGACAAATCCGCGATCAATATTTACATTGATTTCATTTTTATGATTAGCAGCAGATTTTTGTTTTTCAGACTTTTCAGAATATCCCTTAATTCGTTGTGCACTTTTAGTTAAATCACTAATTTCTTTTTGAAGCTTGATATTCTTATTTTGATTAAATGCATCTCTTTTTTCTTTTGTATCTTCATAACTTGCATAATTACCTTGATATAAATGAATTTCCGTATTTTCAATTGCCAAAATATGGTCTGTAACTTGATTTAAGAAATCTCTATCATGACTAACAACTATGTATCCAGATTTACTGTTTTTCAAGTATTGAGCAATTTCCAGACGACTATTTTCATCTAAATGATTAGTTGGTTCATCAATTAAAGGAAAATTATTATAATCTGCAAAACTAGCCGCTAACAATAACTTGGTTTTTTCTCCCCCACTTAGAGTATTATATGGCTGCCATAAATGACTAGAATCAAGGTCTAATAAATTCATTTCCCGTTCAAGTTCCCATTGTTCAACATTTATTTCTTTTTGTAATTCATAAATAGCTAATTCATTTTCGTTTTCAATATGTAATGGGAAGTATGAAAAATTATTTTTGCTTGTGATTTGACCAGTAGCTGTTAATTTTCCTCTTAATAAATTTAAAAAAGTAGTTTTACCGGCCCCATTTCTTCCAACAAGCCCCAATTTCCAATTGCTATCTAAATTAAGATTTAAATCAGAAAAAATTTTACTACTGCTATTTTCATAACCATACGATAAGTTAGTAATTTTTATAATGCTCACAATAATCACCTCAAGAACTAAGGAGATCCGTACAGAATAATGGAAATTAGGCACACAAAAAGAAGGGCACCAAAGGTCCACCAATTTCTAAAAAAGTGTACAAAATCTCCGCTAATCAACGAATTTTCAACTTACACTTATTAGAAAATTAATGAACGCAATGGCGACCCTTCTTTCTTAAACATGAAATAATATTATTTATAGTTTAACACATCTACGATATTTTACAAGTTAATTCTTCATTCGTTTAAAATATGTTTTTATTTCTTGTTCATCAAGTTTTAGTTGTTTTTGTAATTCATCTAAATTATCAAACTTAATTTCCCCACGAGTATAATGATACCACTCAATAGTCATTTTTTTGCCGTAAGCTTCTTTATCAAACCCAAATAAATGTGACTCAATATAAATCTTTTTCTCTTGATTAATAGTTACATTGTAACCAACACTAGTCATAGAATTGTACCATTTATTCCCAATTTTGGTTTTAGTAGCATATACACCAATTTTAGGAATAACTTTTTTATCTTCCCAGACTAAATTTGCCGTTGGAAAACCTAATTTATGTCCATTTCTTTTGCCATGTCCAATTGTGCCACTCATTAAATAATGTTGTCCTAACAATTCATAAGCTAATTCCATTTCACCATTTTTAATAGCTTTGCGTATTTCAGTGGAACCAATTTTCTTTCCATCAAAAGTTTGTTTAGGAACTTTCAAAATATCAAACCTTCCTTTTGCAAAAATTGGCAAGTTTGACATATTCGATATATCCTTTGGTCCATAAGTATAGTCAAATCCTGCTACAACAGTTTTAGTATTTAGTTTTACAATAACTTGATCCACAAACTGTTGTCCTGAAATTTCACTGAAGTTTTTTGTAAATGGAGCTACAATTAAATAATCTACTCCCAAGGCTTCCATTTTACGTGCCTTTTCTGCAATTGTATCAATATATTCAAAATTATGTTTTTCAGCATATACTTCTCTTGGATGATGATCAAATGTCATTACTACTACAGGAAGTTTTTGAAGTTTTGCAACTTTTTTAGCTTCATTAATTAAGTGCTGATGACCAAGATGAACTCCATCGAAGAAGCCTAAAACTAATACTATTTTATTTGGGATAATATTTTCTTTAACTGGATAAGTTAAATGGATGACTTGCACAATAATTTCCTTCGTTTCACTTATTCATTTTGGAGGAGCATTAACTTTGGTTGATACCCCTTGGCAGTTTTTTGATAAATTGCCTTAACTCTACCATTGTATCTTAATGCTACACTTTTTGCATCCGTTTTCAAAGAGATAAGAGCGCCATTTTTTACTTTTAGCCATTTTCCTTCATTTAAATCTATAGTTTCATAGTCTTTAAAGAATGCATCAATTGGCTGAATTAATTCAGCTGCTCGTTCTGGATTATTAATTATTTCATCAAGTTTGACTGCTTGTCCAATATTAAATCCGGAACTTGCTACCCTTCTTAAGCGTGTCATTACAGCTGGAGTATTCAATTTTTCACCTAAATCATTAACTAAACTTCTGACATAGGTTCCTTTTGAACATTCAATTTGAAAATTAAAACTTTCTTCTCCTTTATCAGAATCAAACACAGGTTTTCTAGTTAAATCATATTTATAGATTTCTACTTCACGTTTAGGTCGCTCTACTTCAATTCCTTCACGTGCATATTCATATAAACGTTTACCATTAACTTTTACTGCCGAATAAATTGGAGGAACTTGTGTAATTACTCCCTTAAAAGTTTGCATTTTCTCTTGGATTTCCGAAACGGAGAAAGGTGCATCTAATTTCTTTTTTTCTAAAATTTTTCCTTCGGTATCATAACTATCAGTTCGATAACCTAAAAGTCCTGACCCAATATAAGCTTTAGGACGAGTGTGCATCATTTCTATTAACTTCGTTGCTTGTCCAATAGCAATTGGCAATACTCCAGTAACTTCTGGATCTAGGGTTCCAGCATGACCAATTTTTCGAATATGAAGGGCTTTTCTAAGATGATAAACTACATCTGCACTAGTCATCCCGCTATCTTTATCAATTACTAAAATTCCATTAAGCATATCCATTCTCCTCGCATTATAAAAATAAAAAAAGACGCTTCTCAGCGTCTTTTTTTATTTACCGTTTCTTTCAGCGTCCTGTTTTCTAACTTCCGCAATTAAACGATCAATTTTACTACCATATTTAACTGAGTTATCTCGTTTAAAAATGAGTTCCGGTACTTTATATACTGTCAAAACTTGACCAAGTAAATGACGCATCATACCCTTAGCTTTATCTAATGCTTCACTTACCTCTTGTTCCTTTTCAGGATCTTCACTTAATAAACTATAGTATATAGTTGCATATGATAAATCATTAGTACATTCAACTGCTGTGATAGTCACATCACTTAAACGAGGATCGCGAATATCTTTACGTAAGATTTTTGTTAATTCGCGGAGGATTTCTCCTTCAACACGACCAATTCTATGCTTCATGTTTTCCTCCTATTGTATTTTACCTAAAATTACTTTGGCTTAACTTCTTGCATTTCATAAGCTTCAAGTTGATCATCAAGTTTAATATCATTGAAGTTTTCAATTGTTAAACCACAATCAAAGCCAGCTTTGACTTCCTTAACATCATCCTTGAATCTCTTAAGAGACGCAACTTTGCCATCATAGACTACAACACCGTCACGAATAACTCGGATACCTGAATCACGTGTTACATAACCGGAATCAACAAATGCACCAGCAATGGTACCAACCTTTGATACCTTCCAAGTTTCACGAACAGTTAAGTTACCAGTAACCTTTTCTTCATAAGTTGGTTCAAGCATACCTTTCATAGCAGCAGTCACATCATCAATAGCCTTATAAATAATGCTATAAAGACGAATATCTACTCCTTCACTATCAGCTTGAGACTTGGCAGTAGCAGTTGGTCTTACATTAAATCCAATAATGAAACCATTTGAAGCACCAGCTAAAGTAACATCACTTTCATTAATAGCACCTACACCTGAGTGAATGATATTTACACGTACACCCTCAACATCAATCTTTTCAAGTGATTGTTGTAATGCTTCAACTGATCCTTGAACATCAGCTTTAAGAACAATGTCAACTTCTTTCATGTTTTCCTTCTTCATAGTATCGAAGAGGTTATCTAAAGTAATATGTTGAACATTTTCACGTGATTTTTGTAAAGCTTGTTGTGCTCTAGCTTCACCAACACTTCTAGCTGTCTTTTCATCCTTAAATTCTACTAATTTGTCAGCAGATTCAGGAACATCATTTAATCCTGTAATTTCAACTGGTTCTGATGGAGTTGCCTTCTTAACTTGACGACCACGATCATTAGTCATTGTACGTACACGACCAAAAGTATCACCAACTACAATTGGATCACCAACATTCAAAGTACCTTGTTGAATTAATACATCGGCAACTGGACCACGTCCACGGGATAAACGGGCTTCAATTACAGTACCAATAGCCATTTCGGTTGGATTTGCTTTAAGTTCCATGACGTCTGATTGAAGCAAAATCATTTGAAGCAAATCTTCTACATTTTGACCAGTCTTAGCTGAAATATTAACGTAAATAGTGTCACCACCGTAATCTTCTGGAATTAAATTATACTTCATTAATTCTTCAGTTACGTGTTGTGGATTTGCACCTGGTTTATCCATCTTATTGATTGCAACAATAATTGGAACACCCGCACTTTTAGCGTGATCGATAGCTTCAACTGTTTGTGGCATAACACCATCATCAGCTGCAACAACTAAAACAACAATATCAGTAATTTCTGCACCGCGAGCACGCATGTTAGAAAAGGCAGCATGTCCTGGAGTATCAAGGAAAGTAATCAAGCGATCATCAAGACGTACTTGGTAAGCACCGATTTTTTGAGTAATACCACCAGCTTCATGAGCTGATACATGAGTATGACGTAAACGATCAAGTAAAGTGGTTTTACCATGGTCAACGTGACCCATAATAGTAACTACTGGTGGACGCTTGACTTGATTAGTTGAAGCCTTTGAAGCTTCCATTCTATCATCATAAAGCTTATCAATATCAGAGATATCTTCATGAACTTTTTCTTCAGCTTCGATACCATATTCAGCTGCTAAAAGCTCAATAGTATCCTTATCTAAAGATTGGTTTTGGTTAGTCATGATACCAAGCATAAATAACTTTTTAACAATTTCAGCTGGTTCACGGTGAAGCAGTTTACCTAAATCTTGAGCATTCATACCTTCATCATACATTAATGTCTCTGGTAATGGACGTTCTTTTCTTTGAGTTGGTTGCTTCTTTGGAGCTTGTTCATGTTGACGCTTCTTATTCTTGCGTCTACGGCGTTCTTGACGATCGGAATGTTCGTTATGATTATTTGCGAATTGATTCTTACCTTTACGGCCTGGTTTACCAGTATTTCTACCATGACCATTGCCACGTTTATTATTGTCCTTAGAAACTTCAGTATTTAATTCAACTCTAGGAATTGGAGTACTAATGTGAGTGTTATTTCTAGATGAATTTCTATTAGAACTTCTATTTGAGCTTCTGTTAGAATTATTGTTTCTATTTGAAGCAGATTTAGCACTGCCATCCTGATTTTGCTTAAGGCGTGCTGGTGATGGCTTCAAAATCTTAGGGCCAATAACTTTTCTTGTCTTCTCAGCCTTAGGGGTTTCCTTAGCTGCATTCGTCTTATTATTCTTTGGTTGAGTGTCTTTATTTGGATTCTTCAATTGTTCGTGATATTCTTTTTTCGTTCTCTGTGCTTGTTCATTTAATGAACTTTCTTCAGCACGTTGCTTCTGTTTAAACTGCTTAAGTAAATCGCGAGCTGCCGGTTTAGAATTGCGATTTTTATGGTTATTTGTTTGACCATTATTATCGTGATTTTGACTGCGGCGATTATTATTACGTCTTCTACGGTTTTTATGGTTAGAATTATTACTTTCAGATTCCTTTTCGTTTTTACGAATTGAAGAAATTGAAACTTTTATCTTACTGTTTTTATTAGAAGACTTCTCTTGCTTTTTAGCGGGAGCGGAGTTCTGAAAACTACCTTTTAATCGATTCGCTTGGGAATCTTCTATTGATGACATATGATTTTTTACATCAAAGCCGAGGTCCTTTGCTTTATCAACCACAACTTTATTATCGATGCCTAATTCTTTTGCGACTTCATAAATTCGTTTTTTAGTCATCTAATCACACTCCTTCATTAATCTTCTTAGCTAATGCTTTATAAAAACCAACATCAGTTAAAGCTATTACTTTACGCTTTTTGCCTATGGCGTTAGAGAGCTCTTCATATGTAAAAATATTAATAATAGGAATATTTTTATTTTTAGCTGCTCGAATAACTTTTTCAGCTGTATTTTTTTGAACGTCATTAGCTAAAATAACTGCTACAACTTTACCTTTTTTGATTGAGCCGATAACGGTCTCAGTTCCTGTAACAAGTTTGCGAGCACGTTCAGCTAAACCAAGAAAATTTATTGCTTTTTGTTTTTCTTGCAATCTTATTTATCACCAAATAATTCTTTTCTAGCCTTTTGATGATCAACATAAGAATAGAGTTCTTCATAAAAACTTTCAGGAATTGTGGTTCCTAAGCTTTTTTCTAAAGCACGCTTTTCTTTTGCTTCTTCAATCTTGGCAGGATCAAGGGATACATATGCGCCACGACCCGGCTTTTTTCCTGTTGGATCAACAGAAATATTTTTTTCTTTATCAATCACAACCCTTACTAATTCTTTTTTAGGTTGCATTGTATTAGTAAGCAGGTCTTTGCGCATTGGAATTTTTCTTTTTTTCAAAAAGATCACCAATCCTTACTTATTTTTCAGTATTTTTTACTTCTACATTTTCTTGAGTTGCTTCATCCATGGATTCAGAAGATGGAGTTTCTGCAGTTAATTCATCTGTATCAGCAGCAGTTTCAGTATTGTCTGAGCTTTTAGCAGCTTCATCTACAAATTCAACTTCAGATTCTGGTCGAATGTCAATCTTATAGCCAGTAAGCCGGGCAGCTAAACGTACATTTTGTCCTTTTTTACCAATAGCTAATGATAATTGGTAATCTGGAACAATAACTAATGCACTCTTATCATCTTCATCACCACTGAATTGAACAGCAATAACTTCTGCTGGATTCAAAGCATTTGCTATATAATCTGATGGGTCATCTTCGTATTGAACAATATCAATATTCTCTCCACCAAGCTCGTTAACAACATTTTGTACACGAGCTCCGCGTTGACCAACACATGTACCTACCGCATCAATATTAGGGTCACTGCTTTTAACAGCAATCTTAGTTCTGTCGCCCGCTTCACGTGCAATTGATACAATTTCAACAGTACCATCATAAATTTCTGGAACTTCTTGTTCAAATAAACGCTTGACCATATCAGGAGCAGTTCGAGAAACTGTAATTTGAGCACCTTTTGAATCAGAACCAACATGAGTTACAAGTACACGAATTTTATCTTGTGGATTGTAAACTTCATTTGGCATTTGATCATGTTGTGGCATAACAGCTTCAACATTACCAATTTTAACATATACAAAACGATTATCGCGACGCTCAACAGTACCAGTGACCAATTCATCTTCATATTGAGAATATTCATCAATAATGTGACTTCTTTCAGCTTCACGCAAGCGTTGCATAATAACTTGCTTAGCAGTTTGAGCAGCAATACGCCCAAAATTCTTTGGTGTTACTTCAAAGCGGATTTCATCTCCAACTTCATAAGCACCATTGATTGCTAAAGCTTCCTTTAAGCTAACTTCAAGGCGATCATCTTGAACTTCATCAACAACAGTTTTAACTGCCATCACCTTGAAATTACCAGTACGTGGATCAAAGTCAACTTCGACATTTTGTGCTTGATTATAATTCTTTTTATAAGCAGCAACTAAAGCAGCTTTGATTGCTTCAACGATAGTTTCCTGATCAATTCCCTTAGTTTTTTCTAAGGTAGCAAACGCTTCTAGCATTTCTTTAGACATAGTTTGATTCGCCTTTCTAAAATTCGATTGCAAAGCGAATATTTGCAATCAGCTTACGAGGAATAGTAATTGTCTTTTTTCGAGTTTTAATCTTAACTTCAAGAACTACTTCATCATCATTATATGACTTAAGTGTTCCTTCATACATTTTTTTACCTTCAATTTTTTGATAAAGCCCAATATGAACATAATCATCTTTAGCTTTTTCCCAATCTTGGGGCGTTTTAATTGGACGCTCAGCACCAGGAGATGAAAGTTCTAAAACATATGGATCTGGCAATGGATCAGGATCAAGTGTATCTAGTTTTTCAGAAACCAATTCACTTAAATCAGCAATCTCATCAATATCGATTCCATTTGGTTCCTTATCAACATAAATTCTTAAATAATTCTGACCTTTTTCTTTTACATATTCGATATCTACAAACTTATCATCACGATTTGCAATAATAGGTTCTATTTCTGAACGAACAAGATCTGTAACTTTAGACAAAGATTTTTTTCCTCCGTAATAAAAAGAGTGAGCATTCTTGCTCACTCGAATTTACCTATTCGAACTTCACGAATAAGTATACCATGTTTATCCTATTTTTTCAAAAAAAGCAAGCACTATTTAAAATAAAGATAGTTGGTTTTGGTCAGGCATCCCTTCCAAAACACCATTTTCTTCAAAGTATTCCATAATGGTCTGTGATACTTTACCACGAGTTGCTAAATCTTCTTTTGATAAAAACTTTTGCTCAGATCTTGCTGCTACTATCTGTTTAGCTGCATTATCACCTAGTCCTGGAACGGCATTAAACGGTGCCAAGATAGTATGTTTATCAAGAATTTTGAAGTTTAATGCTTCTGATTCATTAACATCAACCATCTTAATTTTAATACCACGTTCAATACATTCATTAGCGATTTCCAAAACTGTTAACAAACTTTTATCTTTAGCAGAAGCATTACTTTTATCTTGAATTGCTTTCATAGCTGCTTTAACCGTATTTTTACCGTGACTCATAGCCACTAAATCGAATAAATCAGCACGCACTGAAAAGTAAGCTGTGTAATAAATTTCTGGATAATATACCTTAAACCAAGCAATTCGAAGTGCCATCAAAATATATGCTGTAGCGTGAGCCTTAGGGAACATATATTTTATCTTTAAACAGGATTCAATATACCAATCTGGAATATTTTTGTTTTTCTTAAGTACTGCCATATCTTCATCGCTAATTCCTCGACCATGACGTACACTTTCCATAGTCGAGAAGGCTACTTCAGGTTTTACGCCCCAGTGAATGAGGTCCATCATGATGTTATCACGACAACCAATAACATCTTTCAAACTGCAAGTTCCATCATTAATTAATTCTTCCGCATTTCCTAACCACACATCGGTACCATGAGATAATCCAGAAATCTGTAATAATTCAGAAAATGTAGTTGGTTTAGTTTCTTCAAGCATCCCTCTTACAAATTTAGTTCCAAATTCTGGAACACCCAAAGTACCTGTTTTTGACTGAATTTGTTCTGGAGTTACTCCTAGAATTTCTGGACTTGAAAACAGCGACATCACTCCGGGGTCATTTGGTGGAATAGTCAAAGGATCTATTCCCGAAAGATCTTGCAGCATTCTAATCATCGTAGGATCATCGTGTCCTAAAATATCAAATTTTAAAATATTATCGTGAATGGAATGGAAATCAAAGTGTGTAGTCAGCCAAGCCGCGTCTAAATCATCTGCTGGATATTGAACTGGAGTAAAATCATAAATATCCATATCATCAGGAACTACTACGATGCCCGCTGGATGCTGACCAGTGGTTCTTTTTACTCCTGAAACACCAGCTGCTAATCTATCCAATTCTGCATTACGTAATTTTAGTTCACGTTCATCGTCATAGTGCTTGGCGTATCCATAAGCTGTCTTGTCAGCCACTGTAGCAATTGTTCCCGCACGATATGAATTATCAGGACCAAACATTACTCGAATAAAATTATGAGCTACAGGCTGATAGTCTCCTGAAAAGTTTAAATCAATATCAGGAACCTTATCACCGTGGAACCCTAAGAAAGTTGCAAATGGAATATCCTGACCATCTTTTACTAAATTAGTTCCACATTTTGGACATTTTTTATCAGGTAAATCATATCCAGATCCATATTCACCATTTTCAAAAAATTCTGAGTATTTACATTTAGGACAACGATAATGTGGTGCTAAAGGGTTAACTTCCGTAATCCCTGACATTGTGGCTACTAAACTAGAACCAACTGAACCACGTGACCCTACTAAATATCCGTCTTTATTTGATTTAGCTACTAAACGCTGTGAAATTAAGTAAATAACTGCATATCCGTTAGAAATAATAGAGTTTAATTCTAAATCTATTCTATCTTGAACAATTTTAGGAAGTGGATTGCCATATAGTTCATGTGCTTTGTTATATGTTAAATCCTTCATTTCTTGATCAGCATTTTCAATATGCGGAGGATATAAGCCAGCTTTAACAGGTGCAATTTCATCAAGGGAATCAGCAATTTTATTTGTATTAGTAATAACGATTTCTTTAGCTGCTTCTTCTCCTAAAAATGCAAATGCATCAAGCATTTCTTGAGTAGTGTAAAAATGCAAATCTGGTTGAGGTTTATTGCGATTAGGATTACTACGTTGAGCAGATAATAAAATAGTTCTATAAATCGCATCATGCTGATCGACATAGTGGGCATCACTAGTAGCTACAACTGGCTTTTTCAATTCTTTACCTAATTTATAAATATTAGTCAGAATTTCTTCAAGCTCAGTTTCATCTTTGATCAGTTGATCTTCAATCATTTGTTTATAAGCTGCAGGCGGTTGAATTTCAAGGAAATCATAAAACTTTGCTTTCTTGCGAGCCTCATCATATCCCTTCTGCATCATTGCTACAAATACATCCCCTTGAGCACAACCAGATCCATATAAAAGACCTTCATGCAAACGGCGTAATTCAGATTTAGGTGTCCTTGGTATACGATAAAAATCTTTAGTGCTGGCAATTGAAACTAGCTCGTACATATTTTTTAATCCCGCTTGATTTTTAGCCAAAACAGTCATATGAGAAGGGCGAGCTCGCTTATAAACTGGTCCTTGTTCAGCATAGTCATTCATTTTGCCCAAGTCATCTTCATGAAAGCGTGCATTAAACGCATCCAGCAGTTTAAACATCAAGTAACCTGTTGCTTCCGCATCTTGATTAGCTCTATGGTGGTGCTCCAAAACAACATTATATTTCTTTGCAAGAGAGTCTAAAGTATGACGTGTTTGCTCAGGATGTAAAAGTCTAGAAACTTCAAGTGTATCAACTACTGGCTGAGTAATTTCTTCCATATCTGCTCTTCTTAATGCAGCATTAATAAATCCAACATCAAACTGCACATTATGACCACAAAGTGGATCGTCGCCATAAAATTCTTTAAAACGCTTAATTACTACCTCTTCATCATCAGCCGCACTAACCATTTCATCCGTAATAGAAGTCAGGTTTATTGTTTGTTCACTTAAAGGATGATGAGGGTTAATAAACTCATCAAATCGATCAATTACTTCGCCATTTTTCATTTTTACTGCACCGATTTCAATAATCGTATCATAAACTGATGAAAGTCCAGTAGTTTCAACGTCAAAAATGACAAACTCACGATCTTCATATTTCATCTCTGCCGGATTTAAAACTAATAATGCATGATCATCAATCATATTAGCTTCTAAGCCATAAAGAATTTTTATATCATTCTTTTTTCCAGCGCTATATGCCTCAGGAAAGGCTTGTACATCCCCATGATCTGTAATCGCAATAGCTTTTTGACCAAATTTCTTCGCAGTATTAATAAAATCAGAAGCGGTATTCGTTGCATCTAGCTGACTCATATTAGTATGTAAATGCAATTCTACTCGCTTTTGATTGCCTTCATACTTTTCTTGACGTCCCTTGTGTTCTACAGTTTCAAAAGCACTAATGCTAAATACAATATCATGTTCCCATTGATCGTCAGCAGCAGAACCCTGCATCTTTGCCCAAGTTCCAGGTTTAATGGCAGACATACTTTCGATTTGTTCTTTATTTGAAACAAACTTTTTAAAAGCAATTGAATCACTATAATCAGTGATTTCTCCAGTAAAAATTACTGCGCCAGATTTTAATTTACGACTTTCAATATTGAAAATATTTCCTTCAATTACCACATTACGACTACCATCTTCAATATCTTGAATTTGGGTAATAGCTATATTCTCATCAAGTTTGCGATTGCCATAGCTAGTCCTTTTAGTGGAATATTTTTTTGAAGGCTGCGATTTTGTTTTTTCAGGAGCAGCTTCATAAGCTTGTTGCATACTTCTTTCATGCTCTTCTTGTAATTGCTGCAAACTTTCTAAATTATTTTGTGAACTAGTTTGATCAAGCTCAGTAATAAACTTTAAATTGAAAAAGCCATAATTACGCATTTCTTCAGCTAAATCATCTAAAGCCTTTTGTTCAATCATATTATCCACTATCGAATTATCAACCGGAATAACCCAACGGTTATTAATTTGCTTAGGTTTTTGCTTAGCTAGAAACTCACGTGCAACTGGTTGTAAAACATGCGAATTTTGAACTGCATACTGCCAATAATCTAATAAATATTGATCTGAACCATTCCCAGTCCTAATGAATAATTCTGTATCAACAAAACCTGTAAAGGTTTCTTTTATCGCCGTATTTAAAGCAACGTATGTATCATATTTTAATGGTGTAGCAAAAAAAACGTGGATATCCCACTTATGTTTTTTAGCGTACACATCCACGTTCTCAATTTCCCCTTTTTGAAGAAGTTCATTATCTTCAAACTGATCAGGAAAATTAATTTGCTTTAAAAGTTTTAAGAATAACTCGTTTTTATTTGCCACGAAAAATCTATCCTAACTCTTTATTTACAAATTCATTTAATTCTTCAACAGAAATTTCTGTTGCTTTTTCATCAGTTGGGCGTTTAACTTCAACCATACCATCTTTAGCACCGCGACCTACAGTAATTCTTATAGGAGCTCCTACTAAATCCGCATCGTTAAACTTTACACCCGGACGCTCATTACGATCGTCATATAAAACATCATACTTAGCTGATAATTGTTTTTCAAGTTTTTCAGCTAATTCAGTTTGAGTTTCATCCTTCATTTTCATTTGAATTAAATGAATGGCAAATGGAGCAATTTCTTTTGGCCATGCGATTCCATTTTCAGTTAAGTGTTGTTCAACTGCAGCTGACAGCATTCTGGTTACCCCAATTCCATAGGAGCCCATGATTACTGGTTGAGCTTTACCATTATTATCTAAGAAATCAGCACCCATAGTATCAGTATAGTAAGTACCTAATTTAAAGATATGACCAACTTCAATTGAAGTAGTAAATTTAAGTGGTAAATGATCTACTGGATCTGGTTCACCTTCGTTAGCAGTTCTGATATCTGCAAACTCATCTACCTTGAAGTCACGATCTAAATTAGCATTTTTGAATTGGAAGTCAGTTTCATTAGCTCCAACTACCACATTATAAAGATCCTTAACTGTTTCATCGGCAATAATCTTGTCAGCCCAATCAGCATTCACTGGACCTACGCCGCCTTTTCGAGAGCCAGTAATTGATTCTAATTCTTCAGCACTTGCTTCATGAACATCATTGGCATCCAAAACATGGCCAAGCTTTACTTCATTAATTTGTTTATCACCACGAATTAATACTAAAACTTTTTGATCATCAGCAATAAATAAAATACTCTTAACAATTCTTGTAGCAGGAACATTTAAGAACTTAGCTAACTTTTCAATTGAATCACAATCTGGAGTTGCTACCTTTTCCATGTCTTTAAGCTCTTCTGCTTCTTGCTTAAAAGTATCAATACTTTTTGCCATTTCTAGGTTAGCAGCGTAAGTACCCTTTTCATTAGTTGCAATTGTATCTTCACCAATTGCAGCAGGAGCTTGAAATTCAGTTGAGTTCTTTCCACCCATTGTACCTGAATCTGCAATAACAGGGTGAACAGTAACACCAGCACGAGCAAAAATACGCTTATAAGCAGACTTTTGATCATCAAATTGTTCATCTAATTGTTCACGAGTTGCTGCAAAGCTATAACCATCAAGCATTACAAATTCACGTCCACGAAGAAGACCAAAACGTGGACGATTTTCATCACGGAATTTAGTTTGAATTTGATAAAGAGCTAATGGCATTTGCTTGTAACTCTTTAAGTTCTTAGCAACAATTTCAGTAAAAGTTTCCTCATGTGTTGGTCCAAGCAAACTTTCACGTCCATGTCGGTCTTGAAGCTTAAACATTTCTGCGCCATATTTTTTATAACGACCAGATTCTTGCCAAAGAGTTGCTGGCAAGAGATGAGGCATGATCATTTCAGGTACATTAATATTATCCATTTCTTCTTCAATAATAGACTCAGCTTTACGCAACACACGATATCCAAGTGGCAAGTAAGCATATACCCCAGCAGTAACCTGACGAATATAGCCTCCTCTAATCATTAACTTGTGACTTGCAGCAACTGCATCTGCAGGTGCTTCTTTTAAAGTTGGCATAAAAAATTTTGATTGACGCATTCATATCTCCTAATTTATTTAATAAAGTAGCGATAGATATCGTTACCAGTAACTGCAATAATCAATACAAGCAACAGTGCAAATCCAACCAATTCCACAATTGCTTCGTGGTCTTCAGAAATTGGTTTTCCACGTACTAATTGAACTAAGTTCAATAATAGTTTACCACCATCTAAGCCTGGAATTGGTATTAAATTGACAATTCCTAAATTAATAGAAATCATAGCTAAAAATGCCAAAATATAACTAAAGCCCATATTCGAAACTTGTGAAGTCTGAGAATAAATTCCAACTGGACCTGATAATTTATTTAAACTAAAATGTCTAAATAAATTTCCAACAGCACTAAAAATCATTCCAGTAGTGGATACTGCTGTATTCCAGCCTCTCTTAAGCTTTGCCAAAGGATTATTATCACTTTTAGCAACAATACCAATTTGATAAACTTTTTGCTTTTGAATAGTTTTTGCTTGAGGCTTCAAAGTAACATTTTTAATTTTACCATTACGTTCAAGTTTAATATTTAAACTTTTACCATTACTTCGATCAATTTGTTCAGAAACATTTTCAAAATTATTCATTTTCTTGCCATTAATTGCAAGAATTTTATCATTCTTTTGAATTTTTGCTGATTGAGCTGGTGAATTATTAGCTACTTTAGCAATTGTAGTAGTCGCAGGACCCGGAATAGTGAAAGTCCAAATTAAAAACACTACAAACCCTAAAACTATATTCATAAATGGTCCAGCAAAATTGGTTGCAAGTTTTTGCCAAACATTAGCTTGTTGAAATTGTGTATCACGTGGTGCAATAACTAATTCAGTTTTGTTTTTATCGATAATAGTTGCATCATGATTCACATGGTAAGTAACAGGTTTATTTTCATCCCCATTTTCATATCCACTAATTATTAACGCATCAATTAAATCAGCTTTAGTTACTTGAATTGGAATTCCTTCTATTGGTAAATCAGACTCAGAAGCATCAATTCTAACCACTTCATTTTTGTCATTTAACTGTACAATTACAGTCATCCCTGGATCTAACTTACTTTCATCATCACTTCCAGCTAATCTTACATACCCTCCTAAAGGAAGCCATCTAATAGTGTAAGTAGTTGGATTTCTTCTAATTTGAAAAAGTTTTGGACCCATCCCAATAGAAAATTCTCGAACAAGAATACCTGATTTTTTTGCTACGATAAAATGCCCGAATTCATGGACGAATACGAGCAAACCAAACACAACTAAAAATATCAGTATACCTTTCAATAGATATCTCCTAATGAACAATGCCTAACATCGCTGCGACAACAGGTAATACAAAAAGCATACTATCAAAACGATCTAAAATACCACCGTGTCCTGGTAAAATTTTACCAGAATCTTTAACTCCATAAAATCGTTTATATGCTGATTCAACAAGATCACCCATTTGTCCAACAATTGACAAGAAGAAGGCCATTACAATCATCTGAATTTGAGGATAACCTACATTGACAAATGCAACATAAATAGCTGTGAAAATTAACGCACAAATTACAGCGCCAATTGAACCTTCCCAAGTCTTGTTAGGACTAATTACTGGCCACAATTTATGCTTACCGATTTTACGTCCAATCATATAAGCACCAATATCAGTTGACCATACAACAACAAATACATAGCAAAGTAAAGCTAATCCATTATGGTCACTTCTAATAGCTGCCATATAGTGGAAACCTGTTCCGATATAAAGTGCAGCTAAAGTATAAACACCCGCATCATCAAATGTCGTTTTATTTTTAGATAAAACAGTCCAAGTTAATAACAACATTACCAATGCATAAAAAATTCCCATTTTACTCCAGCCCCAAGGCATTCCTTTAAAAAATGCATCTGGAACTGTCATAGTTAAAGTAGCTAACAATGCTAGTACGAAATCTACAGATACTAAAATCTGCTTTTTCATTAAAAAGATTTCGCTAATTCCGACTGCAGCAAATAATACTGTCAGCCAATCCATCCAAAGTCCTCCTGCAAGGACAATTGGAATAAATAAACACAAAGCAATAACTGCTGTAATTACACGTTGTTTCATAAATACTCTTATCTAACTATCCGATTCATCCACTTTTCCAAATCGACGATTACGATTTTGAAAATCATCTACAAACTTCTTTAAATCATCTGCTGTAAAATCAGGCCAATTTTTATTACTAAATGCTAATTCAGAATATGCTAATTGCCATAATAGAAAATTAGAAATTCTTTGTTCCCCTGAAGTTCTAATTAATAAATCTGGATCTTTATACTCACCAAAATTACCTGTCATTAAACGTTCAGAAATCATATCTTCAGTAATTTCTGAACTGTTTAATGCTCCACTTTCAATTAGATCACCCAATTCCTTCATTGCAGTTGTAATTTCTCTGCGAGAGCCATAATTAAAAGCGAAGTTTAAAACTATACCAGTATTATTAGCGGTTTCAGCCATAGCCCGTTGAACAATATCATAGGTTTTTTTAGGTAATTCATCTAAATAACCCATAATATTTACCTTGACATTGTTTTCCATTAGTGTAGGCATAAATTTATCGAAAAAACGTACTGGTAAATTCATTAAATAAGCAACTTCCTCTTTAGGACGTGCCCAATTTTCTGTTGAAAAAGCATACAAAGTTAGTACTTTGATTCCTAATTTATTGGCTGCAAGAGTAATACGTTCAACATTGTTCATACCTTCTCTATGACCAACAAAACGTGGCTTATGCTTTTTCTTAGCCCAGCGACCATTACCGTCCATAATAATGGCAAGATGATTTAATTCATTCTTTTTCTTACTCATTTTTAACCTTGAGTAATTTCCTTACGCTTTTCATCAGCAAGTTTATCAATTTCTTTAGTAGCATCATCAGTTACTTTTTGAACTTGTTTTTCTAAACTACGTTGTTCATCTTCAGTAATATCGCCATCTTTTTGTTGCTTTTTCAAGCTATTCATTGCATCTCGACGAACATTGCGGACAGCAATCTTACCTTTTTCAGCAAGCTTGCCTACTTGCTTAGCAATTTCTTGACGACGTTCACCGGTAAGTTGCGGAATCACTAAACGGATTACTTTACCATCATTAGCTGGAGTAAGACCAATATTAGATGCTAAAATTGCATGTTCAATATTATCTAAACTACTTTGATCATATGGAGTAACCAATAAAACACGTGGTTCTGGAATAGTTACACTAGACATTTGAGTAAGTGGAGTTGGAGCACCGTAGTAATCTACTTTGATCCCTTCAAGAAGTGAAGCGTTAGCTACACCTGCACGAATAGAGGCCAAATTTTTTTGATAAACCTTAATTGACTTCTCCATATTTTCTTTTGCTTTTGAAATTGTTTCGTTATTCATTTTTACCACCTTCAATAACAGTACCAATATTTTCGCCCATTACAACCTTCTTGATATTGCCTTCAGTATTAACATTGAAAACAATTAAAGGAATGTCTGTATCCATTGACAATGAGCTTGCAGTTCTATCCATAACTTTTAAGTTTTTAGCAATAACATCAAGTTGAGTTAATTCATCATACTTAGTTGCATTTGGATCAACTTTAGGATCAGCTGAGTAAACGCCATCAACTCCGTTTTTAGCCATTAAAATTACATCTGCATTGATTTCAGCTGCTCGAAGAGCAGCAGTAGTATCAGTTGAGAAATATGGGTTACCAGTACCACCACCAAAAATAACTACACGCCCCTTTTCTAAATGACGAATTGCTTTTCTTCTAATATAAGGTTCAGCAACTTGACGCATTTCAATTGAAGTTTGAACTCGAGTAGGAACACCTTCATGCTCTAATCCGTCTTGAAGTGCCAAACCATTCATAATAGTAGCAAGCATTCCCATATAGTCAGCTTGGGCACGTTCCATACCTAACTTAGCACCAGTTTCACCGCGCCACATGTTACCGCCACCACAAACGATACCAATTTCAACACCTAAATCATGAACTGATTTAATTTCCTTTGCTAAATGACTAATAACTGTAGGATCAATACCTGTTCCCTTATCTCCGGCTAATGCTTCACCTGAGATTTTTAAAATAATACGTTTATATTTAACTTGACTCATAATGAACCTCCTTATAGCTTTAATCATTTTACCATATAAACAGCTTCAATGCTGTATTTAGAGAAGATAAAAATTCCATAAAAAAAGAGGAAGAAAATTTTCCTCCTCCTTTTTTGAAAGTATTAAGATTACTTCATTTGTTCACGTACTTCAGCAGCAAAGTCTTCTTGCTTCTTTTCGATACCTTCGCCAACTTCGTAACGTTGGAAAGCAACTAACTTAGCTCCCTTTTCCTTCAAGAATTCGCCAACAGTCTTGCTGTCGTCCATAATGTAGTTTTGTGATAAAACTGCAAATTGCTTATCAACTTGAGTATTATCATCAATAAAGCGTTGCATCTTACCAGGAATAATCTTATCCCAAATCTTTTCAGGCTTACCTTCTTCTTTAAGTTCAGCCTTAATGTCTTCTTTAGCTTTAGCTAAAACATCATCGCTTAATTGTTTTTCTGAACCATAAACAAGGTGTGGTAATGGCTTCTTGTTTACCAAAGCACGACTTTCGTTATCTTGATCAATCTTGTGGTTCATAACAGCTAATTGATCAGCAATAAAATCATCGCTTAATTCATCAGGTGAGATAACTTTAGGACTCATAGCAGCAATGTGCATAGCTAAATGCTTAGCAGTAGCTGCATCAGCACCTTCTAAAACAGTGATAACACCAATTTGGCCACCATTGTGTTGGTATGCACCAAATTCTTGGTCATCAGTTTTTTCTTCTAAAGCGAAACGACGTAAGACGATCTTTTCACCAATAGTAGCAGTTGCATCTACAAATGTTTGAGCTAAAGTAGTACCATCAGCCATCTTTAATTCTTCAGCTGCTTCCATGTCAGCAGGTTTACCTTCAGCAATAGTTTTAGTAGCTTCATTAACTAATTTAACAAACTTATCGTTTGAAGAAACGAAGTCAGTTTCTGAGTTAACTTCAGTAATAGCTGCAACATTACCATCAACGTAAACGCCAGTTAAACCTTCAGCTGCAACACGGTCAGCTTTCTTAGCAGCCTTTGCCATACCTTTATCACGAAGGTATTGAACTGCCTTATCCATGTCACCGTCAACTTCTACTAATGCTTTCTTGGCATCCATAACACCAGCACCAGTACGTTCACGTAATTCTTTAACTTGTTTTGCAGTAATTTGTGCCATTATTGAGTCCTCCTAATGGAACTAATAGTAAAAACTAGTCTTCGTCGTGTTCTTCAGCGCTAGCGATTTCTTCTGAACCGTCTGCGTTTTCTTTAAAGTCAACTTCAAGAGTTTCACCATCATCTTGACCTTGTTGACCTTCGATAATGGCATCAGCCATAGCACCAGCAATCAAACGAATAGCACGAATAGCATCATCGTTTGAAGGGATAACTACGTCGATTGGGTCTGGATCAGTGTTAGTATCAACCATAGCAACAACTGGGATACCTAAAATGTTTGCTTCGTGAACAGCGATCTTTTCTTTCTTAGGATCAACAACGAACATAACATCTGGGATTCTTGGCATATCTTCAATACCACCTAAGAATCTTTCAAGTTTTTCCATTTCCTTAGTCAAAAGTGCAACTTCCTTCTTTGGTAATACGTCGAAAGTGCCATCTTCTGACATTTGCTTTAATTCCTTTAATCTCTTAACACGGCTTTGGATAGTAGTCCAGTTAGTCAAAGTACCACCTAACCAACGTTGGTTAACGTAGTATTGACCTGCACGTGTAGCTTCTTCTTCAATAGCATCTTGAGCTTGCTTCTTAGTACCAACAAACAAGAATACGCCACCGTCTTGAGCAACTGCCTTCATGTAGTTGTAAGCGTCATCTAACATCTTAATAGTCTTTTGTAAGTCAATGATGTAGATTCCGTTTCTTTGAGTGAAAATGTAAGGAGCCATCTTTGGGTTCCAACGACGAGTTTGGTGACCAAAGTGGACACCTGCTTCAAGCAATTGCTTCATAGATACAACTGACATAAATAAAATCCTCCTATGGTTTTAATCCTCTCAAGCGTTCATTTCGGCATTGACCTTCTTCAAAGGCACCATATACCGATCGCTCTTGATGTGTTTTTTAAGTGTGGTTAGCACACCTGAACATGATACTAAATTTACATAGTTTTTGCAAGAAAAACTTAGTATTTTACGTTATGTTCTTTTAAAAATTTCTCTTTCCATTTTCTATCATGATGCTTAAACCAATATTCTCTTTTTAAAGCTAATCCTTTATCATCAAATTCCTCATGGTAAATCATTTTTACTGGTTTGCGACTCTTAGTATACTTTGCACCTTTTCCAGTATTGTGCATTTTTAGACGTTGTTTCAAATTATTTGTAAAACCACCATAAAAGCTACCATCACTGCACAATAATACATAAAAATAATATTTTTCTTGTTCTTGATGCTTTTTACGGTCTTCTTCACTTTCTATAATAATTCTTTGAATATCTGGCAAAAAATGACCATCTTTATCATGAACTTCAATAGCATCTTTTAATACAGTTCCATCAAATGCAGTATGTTTTACGGCTTCCACAATTACCAAGTTGCTATCTTCTCCTCTATGAGAAACAAATGGCTGAATTGTTTTTATACTTAAGTCATACTTCATACAAAAATAAGTAATTTCACCTAGACGCTCAGGACGATGCACCATCAACATTTTCCCCTTCATTTTTAAAAGAGCGCTCGCTACTTCAATTATTTCTTCTAAATTAATTAAAATTTCATGCCGGGCGATCGCCTTTTTCTTATCAGGATTGACTTCATGTCCTTTCGGAACTTTGAAATATGGCGGATTAACCACCACCATATCATAGCTATCTTTTCGTAAAAAAGTTGGGGCCTGTTTTACATTATTTTTATGAACAGTGATCCTATTTTCCATATGATTAAGTTCAACTGACCTTACAGCTTGTGAATAAGCTTCTTCTTGTATTTCAACTGCATCATATTTAGCTTTATTAAAATAAGCCATGTACATTGTTGCGGCACAATTTCCAGAGCAAAGATCAGCTACTTTAAAGCGATCACGAATCAAGTTTTTAGCAAAATAAGCTAAAAATAAAGTATCAAGAGTAGCACTAAAAGCAGTCTTATCTTGAATGATTTTCATATCATCGCTATATAAATAATCAATCCGTTCATTATTCTTTAATTCAACCATGAAGAATTTTATCCTTTCTAAATATCTGTTATAATAGCATACAACAATTCGGAGGAAAAATATGTTTTATCGTTTTATTCGACCAATAGTTAGATTTATCGTATGGGTGTTGAATGGTCATTTACATGTCCATCATAAAGAGCGGATTCCTGAAGGAAATTATATTTTAGTTGCGCCTCATCGTACATGGTGGGAACCTATTCTTTTTGCATTAGCAGCTAGTCCTATGGAGTTCATGTTTATGGCTAAAATTGAATTATTCAAAAATCCAATTTTACGTTTTATTTTAAAACATGCTCATGCTTTCCCAGTCGATCGACAAAATCCTGGTCCATCAGTTTTAAAAATTCCAGTTAAAGGATTAAAACAAGGAAAATTATCATTAATAATTTTTCCATCAGGAACTCGCCATTCTAGTGAATTAAAAGGCGGTGCGCTTTTAATTGCCAAAATGTCTGGTAAACCTTTAGTTCCTGTAGTTTATCAAGGGCCACTTACTTTTAAAGGCTTTTTAAAGCGTAAACCACTTAATGTTTGTTTTGGTGAGCCAATTTACATTGATCGGAAGGTTAAAATGACCAAAGAAAATCAAGCAAAATATGATGAAAAAATGCAAAAAGCATGGGATAAGCTAGATAAAGAGCAAAACCCTAATTTTCATTATGTAGCAAAATAAGCTAAGTCAAAAACTTAGCTTATTTTTGTTTTTCATAAAATTATTCAGTCACCCAATTTCAGAAGTGTTAGAATTAAGTGTTAGCTTTTATATATTGGAGGGAACTAACTTGTTAGAAAAAACATTTTACAAGATGATGCTCAGTAAATCCTTCCCCTTCCCGGTCAAAGTAACCTATTGGGATGGAAAGAGCGAAGTTTATGGTAACGGTGAACCTGACGTTGAAATTGTTTTTAATGAAAAGATTCCAGTAACTGAAATTACTAAAAATGCTTCTTTAGCACTTGGTGAAGGTTACATGGACAAAAAAATTGAAATTAAAGGTGACGAAAAAGCAGTTCAAAAAATAATTATGGGTGCTTATCAAAGTGCCGATAGCTTTATGAGAGCATCAAAATTCAGAAAGTTTTTACCTAAACAAAAGCATACTGAAAAACAAAGTGAAGCAGATGTACAAAGCCATTATGATATTGGTAATGACTTTTATAAAATGTGGCTTGACCCAACTTTAACTTATTCTTGTGCTTATTTTGAAGATGACAATCAAAATGATTTAGAAGAGGCTCAAATAGCTAAAGTTCACCACATCCTTAATAAGTTGCACCCACAAAAAGGCAAAACTTTATTAGATATTGGTTGCGGATGGGGAACATTGATGCTCACTGCAGCTAAAGAATACGGTCTAAAAGTTACAGGGGTAACTTTAAGTGAAGAACAATTTGAATTAGTTCAAAAGAAAATTTACGATGAAGGCTTAGAAGATGTAGCTACAGTTAAATTGGAAGATTATCGAGAACTCGGTAATGAACAATGGGATTATGTAACTTCTGTTGGTATGTTTGAACATGTTGGTTCAGAAAACTTAAGTGAATACTTTAGTGATGTTTATAAATACTTAAAGCCAAACGGAGTTGCCCTTATTCATGGTATTACTCGTCAACAAGGTGGAGCCACTAATGCATGGATTAATAAGTATATTTTCCCTGGTGGCTATATTCCCGGACTTCCAGAAATTGTAACTGATATTGTTGAAAACAATTTACAAATAACTGATATGGAAATGCTTCGTCGTCACTATCAAAGAACTCTTGAAATTTGGGATAAGAACTTCAATAATGTTCGTGATCAAATTCAAGAAAAAATGGGCGAACGTTTTACTCGGATGTGGGATCTTTATTTACAAGCTTGTGCTGCAAGTTTTGAATCTGGTAATATTGATGTAGTGCAATATCTTTTAACTAAAGGACCATCTGGCGAAAACTTACCGATGACTCGCAAATACATGTTAAATAAATAAAAAATAAACGCTAAACTAGTTTTTCTAGCTTAACGTTTATTTTTTTGCTTTACCAAATAGTTACACGCTCATCAGGTGAAAGCCACATACCATCAGTTTCTTTGACATTGAAAACTTCATAAAATTCATCTTGACACTGGGCTGGAATATTAACTCGAGTGGGCTGTGGTGCATGAACATCCACGGCAATTTCTGTTTTTATTGCCTCTGGACGTTGAACTTGAGCCCAAGATTTAGCATAATTTTTGAATAATTCAGCTAAATCACCTTTCTCACTCTTGCAGGATTGAATTGCACAAGTTAACCCACCTAAGTCTGCAATATTTTCAGCAACAATCTGCTTACCATTTAACTTACCTGAACCATATTGCAAACCATCATAAATATCAATAGCTTTTTGCGTCCGCTTTTCAAATTCCTTGAAATCTTTTTCATTCCACCAATTATTCATATTACCTTTTTCATCGAATTGCGCACCATTATTATCAAAAGCATGTGAAATTTCATGAGCAATTGTTGCACCAATTCCACCATAGTTCTCAGCGCGAGTTTGCTTCAAACTATAAAATGGTGCTTGCAAAATTCCTGCTGGGAAAGTAATGTCATTTCTTTGAGGATCATAACAAGCATTATTCATATTTCCTGGCATTAGCCAAACACTACGATCTACTGGTTCTGTAATTTTAGCTAAATTATACTTAGCTTCAATTTTACTAATTAATGACATATTTTCATATAAACTTTTTGTCGTATCAACTCTAAGCAAATCGTAGATTTTTTCTTGCTTTTCTGGATATCCAATTTTTAAAACTAAAGACTTCAATTTAACTATAGCTTTATTTTTAGTATCTTCTGAAAGCCAAGTGTTATTTCTGATGCGGTCCTCATATACTCCAATCATGGTATGAATCATATCAGTTACATCAGTTTTAGCATCTTTACCAAAGTAAGTTTTACCATAAAAAATCCCATCAACTTCATCAAAGACACCATCAGCTAAACGATATGCGTATTTTTGAGCAGTGGGCAATTCATTAGCGCCAGTAATTGCTTGACGATAAGAAAAAGCCGCCTCTCTAAATTTCTGTGATAGCAAGTTTGCTGAACCATTAATAAATTTAATTAACATCCAGCCACGAATTTCTTCAAAGCTAGTTTCATTGAGAAACTCGTTAATGTGATCCAAATAACGTGGCTCTGTTACGATTACGTTTTTAGGAAGTACGGGTAAGATTTTCTTCAAAAAAGCTTCCATATCAAATGATTCAAATTTTGCTAAAAAGTCTTTCATAGTCATGGGATTATACATTTTTGGATAATCAGACCACTCTTCAGTTGACTTTACCACCTTAGCAAGGCGTGCATCATATTTTAATCCCAATTCAACTTCTTGTAGCGCCTCTTCTTCAGGCATCCCTGCCATAATTAATAGCTTCACTGATTGCTTTTTTAAAATACTTAATAATTTATCTGCATCAGCATCCTGATAACTACTTGTATCAGGTAAAAGAGTTCCTGGTCCTGAAAAATACAAAACATTTTTATCAGTATTTTTCATATCGGCATCAACTTCAAAGCTAATTGGTAAGGAATAAGTGAAATAGAGTTCATTTGCATCTTGATTAAATTTTGAAAAATTAGATAATTTCTTTAATCTCTTTAAGTCAGCTTGAACTGGAGATGCTCCTTCCTTACTTCTTCTATCAAAATCAAGAGCTAATTTATATAGTTGGATTGACTTTTCAAAATTGCTTAATTCTGGCAATTTATTTTTACTTGATGCAAAATCGTTAAACTCCTGAATCATTAATCTTTCAAGATTAATATCAATTTTGGCATTTGTTCCAGTTTCAGTTCTATCAGGTGGAATGACAGCTTGTTTTTGCCATTTTGAATTAACTGCTAGATATAAATTATCCTGAATTCTAGTTGCCATATCTGCCTTGGTAATATCACCAACACCGCCACGTACATTGAAATATTTTTTCATGATTTCTCCTTCTCAAAACTACACAAAAAGGACGAAGGTAATCCTTCGCCCTTTAAGAGTCCAATCGATATGAAAAGACTTTTATCTTTGTTGATGCTTCATCATGTTCATCACTTGGTTGACCTTCTTAGCTGAAGGTTTTTGACCCATTTGTGACATCATGGCAACAATCATGTCTTCACTGATTGGAGGATTATCTTGGAAATACTTTTTCATGTATGCTCTTGCACCATAAAATCCGCCAACAAGACCGATTAAAAGTGCAGCGATAATCAATACAATTGCTAATGCTAAATTCATAATTAAAAATCCTCCATTAACTAATAAGGTTATTGTACCTAAAATCAGTGAATTTTTAAAGGTGAAATTAATCTTTTCTTAGACCCTTTTTTCTTTGAGCAGCTTTTGCCTTTTCAGAAGTTACTTCTTTGCCATTTTTATCAACAATAACAGTATTTTCAAGTTGCTGCTTAAATCCGGCTCTAAAGTTTTCTAAAAACTTCTTGTGAAGTTCTTTACGTTCTTTTTCTTCTTCATCAGTTAAGCCTTCATCTTGCTTCTTGTGATAAAGTTCATTGATACGATCTGTAACTTTCTTTTCTTCATCTTTGTCCATTTTTTACACCTCACATATAAAAATAAGTTTACACTTTTAAGTATTAGAATAAAAGACATTTTTTCTTCTGGAACACTCGTTTGTGAAACTATTAGTTATTTGCTACAATATATAGTATATACCAAATCAATCATAAAACGGAGTAATTAACATGTTAAAAAATGATAAAAAACAACTAGAAGTCTTGCGCTACATCTATGAATCCGTAGAACAGCATGGCTTTCCACCAACTGTTCGTGAAATCTGTTCTGCTGTAGGTCTTTCATCAACTTCAACTGTTCACGGTCACATTGCTCGATTACAAAGAAAAGGATATGTAATCAAAGATGCAACTAAACCTCGTGCCATCGAAGTAACTGATGCAGGACGCAAAGCAATGGGAATTGCTGCCAAGAAGATTCCTGTTTTAGGTGTTGTTACAGCAGGTCAACCAATTTTAGCTGTAGAAGAAAATGAACCAGAAGATTACTTCCCTCTTCCTCCCGATCTTGAAGGCTTCAAGGGAGATTTATATATGCTTACCATCAAAGGAAGCAGCATGATTAATAGTGGTATTTTTAATGGTGACCAAGTTATTGTTCGTAAACAAAATACAGCCGAAAATGGTGATATTGTAGTGGCCATGACTGATGAAAATGAAGCAACAGTTAAACGTTTTTACAAAGAAAAAGATCACTATCGTTTGCAACCCGAAAACGATGCAATGTCTCCAATTATTTTAACGAATGTTACAATTTTGGGTAAAGTTATCGGTCTTTATCGCAACCATATTAGCTAAAAAACTGGTAGAACTCTTAATTTAAAAGTTCTACCAGTTTTTGTTATTTTAGGATATTTATTATCTTATTTTCAAATTTAGGAAGCCACTTTTCTTTATAACCTGCTCTAGTTGGATGAATTTCATCCGCCATATAAAGCTTATCCTGATTTTTAAAATTAGGATCATTATATAAATCCAAGATTTGAATATCATATTTTTCCACTAATTCATGACTTCTTTTAACCATTTGTGAATATAAAGAATTTTCAAAATAGGGATTAGTATAAATCAAAATTGGACAATGCCAAACTTTCTGTGCTTTTGAAATAATATATTCTAATGCACCTGTAATAGTTTGTGTATCAAAATCATCATTTGTACTAATTTTCCCTATTTCTTTATTTTTTAATGCATCATTAGTTGAAAGCTGTAAAACCAACATTTCAGGAGTCTCTAAATGAAGGTTTTCCTTAAATCTAGCTACGTATGAATCTCCTGAATAATTAACATCTTGTTCTACTAGAGTAGTTCCATTCTCTGCATCCTTAATAGCTTCAACACCGTCTTTTTTCCAAAGAAAATCAACAAATGACTCCCCAAGTGCACCAAAGCCAAAAGTAACTGATGATCCCAGAAAAAGGATTCGTTTGCCTATAAGAGGAGAACTAACATTTAAAGCTTGTGAGTTTAAACTAAATTGTTTGCTATTTCCAGGCAAATATGAAAACTTAGTATAAATCCGCTGATTTAAGGGATGTAAATCTAAATCCTGTCTTAATTCTGCTAAGGCAATATCAGACAAGTCATTATTTTGCCTAATTGGAATTAAAAATGTTTCATTACTCATTATTTATTCCTCCAAATACGGTTTAATTACCTGCCAATCTTTTTCAATATCTGTAATTAATTTTCTATTATAAAAAATAGCTGCAGGATGATATTGCGGAAAAATTGTGTAAAGCTCCTTAGACCAAATATAGCCGTCTTTTTTATCATTTAATTTAAGAATAGGGGTATTTTCAATCACTGTTCCATGTTCTTGAGAAATTTTATGACCTCGTCCTAATAACCTCTCTAGACCAACATTGCCTACTGTAACAATTAACTTAGGTTGTACTTGGGTAACTTCATAGTCAAAAAATGGCGCATGAGCTAATATTTCTTTTTTGGTTGGTTTTCGATTAGGATATTTTATAACTTTTTTATTTTCGCGCTTGCTAAAAACTTCCTTAATTCCGTATGGACGACTTCTAACAGCAGAAGTAATATACACTTCTTCTCGTGTTAATCCAATTAATGCCAAAGATTTTATTAGTTCCTTACCGGAATCACCTGAAAAAGGTTTATGTGTAATAAGTTCATTTTTTCCTGGAGCTTCCCCTACAATCATTAATTTAGGATGAATTGGTCCATCTCCCTCATTCAAACCTTCTAGCCGCATCCCTTTTGAACGACTCATTACCTCATCAACTAATTCTTTAGGATACTTCAAATCAAACACCTAATCTTTCAACTGAATATATGCTTCTGCTTCCTGCAAAATATCATACAAACCCGGGCGTTTTAAATAGACTTTAGCATCTGGAAGAGTGACCCAAGCCGAATTTAGGATTTCTTCTTTTTGATCAACTACTTTTTGACCAGGTACATACTCACTTATAAAAAACGTAACTGTCTTTATAGTATGTTCTTCAGTTTCATATGTCGTACTTTTTTCAAATCGAAAGTCAAATTTAGGATGGAGTCCCACTTCTTCAGCAACTTCGCGTTTTGCTGTCTCTTGCTTTGTTTCGCCTGGTGCTAAATGTCCCTTTGGAAATCCCCATGTATGATGAACCACACTTTGGACTAATAAATATTTGAGATCTCCGCCTTCTCTTCTATAAATAATGCTACCAGCTGAATGTTCATGAATCATAATAATAACCCCCTTTTTATTAATTATACAAAAAATAAAGTGTATATTGTATTTAAATGCAAAAAAAGAACCAATTCCTAAGAACTGGTTCTTTTTTGTATGCATTCGCGTTAAATTAACGACGTGCTTCAGCAATTCTAGCTGACTTACCGTGACGTTCACGTAAGTAGTAAAGCTTAGCACGACGTACACGACCGTGACGAAGAACTTCAACCTTAGCAACACGTGGGTCATTTACTGGGAAAGTACGTTCAACACCAATACCTGATGACATCTTGCGTACAGTGTAAGTTGCGCTGATACCAGCACCCTTACGCTTAATTACAACACCTTCGAACATCTGAATACGTTCGTGAGTACCTTCTACAACACGTACGTGAACACGAACAGTGTCACCTGCACGGAAGTCAGGCATATCATCGCGTAATTGTTCTTTAGTTAATTCTGCAATTAATGGATCCATTATAATTTCTCCTTCTACGGTATTCTTATCACGCTTTGCGTCCAGCGGAATACCCATAACTTTATTACTTGGTCTAAACAACCACTTCTACGATTCTAGCAAAATTTTACCACAAGTTCAAGTTTAAATTTATTCAAATTCTTTCAGCCACTGCTGTTCTTCTTTAGTTAATTGGCGATTTTCTAGCATATCTGGTCGATGCAAGTAAGTAGCTCTTAACGCTTCTTTATGTCGCCATTCAGCAATTTTTTGATGATTTCCGCTAGTTAATACTTCAGGAACCTTTTGTCCTTCAAAATCAGCCGGTCTGGTATATTGTGGATATTCTAATAATCCATGAGAAAAACTTTCCTCCACAGCAGAAGCACTATTTCCTAAAATTCCTGGTAAAAGTCTTACTGTCGCATCAATCATGCTCATTGTAGGTAATTCTCCACCGGTTAAAACATAATCTCCAATTGAAACAGTTTCATCAGCTAAATCGTATACTCGTTGATCAAAGCCTTCATAGTGTCCGCAAATAAAAGTTAATTCTTCTTCTTTTGCCCAATCTTGAGCCATTTTTTCATTAAAAGTTTTGCCTTGAGGAGCAGTAATAATCACTTTCCCTTTAGAGGGTAAAGAATCAAGTGCCTTTTTAATTGGCATAATCTGAAGAACCATTCCAGCTCCTCCACCATAAGGAGTATCATCTACATGATGATGAATATCGGTAGTGAAATCACGGAAATTAACTAAATTGAGATCCCACTTTCCATCCTCTAATCCTCTTCCTAACATTGAGACTTGAAGCGGAGTAAACATATCGGGAAAAAGTGTCAAAACATTAACTTTCATTAACGCAATCCCTCCATTAGTTCAACATAGATTTTTTTATTTTCAACATCTACATTCTTAACTACATCAGAAATATATGGAATGAGAAAACTTGTCCCATCATCTTCAGTTACTTCCCAAACATCATTTGCACCAGGGGCTTGAATATCGGTAATTTTTCCGATTCTTTCGCCAGTTGTTTCATCAATTACGTCTGAGTTCAAAATATCACGGTAATAATATACCCCTTCAGGTAATTCTTGTTGATTTTCCTCACTCACAACTAAAGTTTTACCACGAAGCTTTTCAGCTTGATCAATGTCAGTAACTTCTTCAAACTGCACTAACCAAAACTGTTTAAATGGACGACTACTTTTAACAGTCAAAGTACGCTCTGTATCATTTTTTAAGGATAAAATGGAACCCGGAGCAAAACGTTCTTCAGGAAAATCAGTTATTAAGCTAACTTTTACTTCCCCATTTAAACCATGGGTAGTTAAAATTTTTGCTACATCATAAAATTGCATTTTAATCTCCTTGCAAAATCTAATCAAGAAAAAAAGTTTGAAGCAACTGCTCCAAACTTTTCAAAGTAATAATTACTTATTGTATTTTGCATCGTGCAACTTCTTCATGATACCTGCGTTTGAAAGAAGTGATCTTACAGTATCTGAAGGTTGTGCACCCTTTTGAAGCCATTCAAAAATCTTGTCTTCTTCAAGCTTCAATTGCTTTGGGTTTGAAACTGGGTTGTAGTAGCCAACTTCTTCGATGAAGCGACCGTCACGTGGCATACGTGAGTCTGCAACAACGATTCTGTAGAATGGCTTTCTCTTGGCACCCATACGGTGCATACGAATTTTAACTGACATAAATTAATTTCCTCCTAAAACTTAACGATTAATAATATACCACCAAAAGTAAAAGGTGTAAAGGCTTTTTACTTAACAGATTAAAAAATTTCTTTAAGAGTGATATCTCTTCATCTTCTTCATCCGCTTTTTCTTATTCTTTTTGAAATTTTTACCCATTCGGCGCATTGCCATTTTAGCCATTGGCGAATCCATTCCTGGCAAATTACCTAATCCTTTAAAGTTACCCTTAGTAACTTTTTGCATCATATCACGAGCAGTCTTAAATTGCTTAATCATACGGTTAACTTCAACAATTGGACGACCAGATCCAGCAGCAATTCTTCTTCTACGGCTAGGATTTAAAATATCAGGATTTTCACGTTCTTCTGCAGTCATTGAATACACAATAGCTTTAGTATGGGCAATTTGTTTTTCATCAATTGACATGTTTTGTAATTGAGGATTATTAGCCATTCCTGGAATCATTTTCATAATTTGATCTAATGGCCCCATTTTTTGAACTTGCTCGAGTTGTTCGATGAAATCGTTAAAATCAAATTGATTTGCTTTCATCTTTTCAGCTACTTTTTGAGCTTCTTTTTCATCATAATCTTGTTGAGCACGTTCAATAAGCGTAAGCATGTCACCCATTCCAAGTATTCTGGATGCCATTCTATCTGGGTGGAAATCTTCTAAATCAGTAAGTTTTTCACCTTGACCAGTATAAATAATCGGCTTACCAGTAACCGCACGAATTGATAAAGCAGCCCCACCACGAGTATCACCATCAAGTTTAGTTAAAATAACTCCAGTAACATTAAGTCTTTCATCAAACCCTTTAGCAACATCAGTTGCAGCTTGACCTGTCATTGCATCAACAACAAGCAAAATATTATCTGGATCAGCAACTTTTTTAACTCTTTCAAGTTCTTCCATTAAAGGCTCATCAATTTCAAGACGACCTGCTGTATCGATAATTACATAGTCATTCTTATTTTTATCAGCTTCAGCTAATCCATCTTCAACAATTTTCGCAACATCTTTTTCATCAGCTTCACTAAAAACAGGCACTTCTAATTGTTGGCCAATTTGCTTTAATTGTTCAACAGCAGCAGGACGATAAATGTCTCCTGCAATTAAAAGTGGACGAGCATTTTGTGTTTTTTGTAAATGATATGCAAGTTTACCTACAGTAGTAGTCTTACCAGTACCTTGAAGACCAACCATCATGATAATAGTGGGAATGTGCTTTGATTTATTCAAACCAACTGCACTTTCTCCCATCATCTTAGTTAATTCTTCATTAACAATTTTAATTACTTGCTGACCTGGATTTAAGCTTTCTTGAACTTCTTTGCCAAGAGCTTCCTTTTTTATTTTTTTAATAAAATCCTTAACAACTTTAAAGTTAACATCAGCTTCTAATAATGCTAATCTAATTTCACGACTGGCACGATTAATATCTTCTTCCGAAACCTTTCCTTTACCAGTCAAATTCTTTAATGCTTTTTGAATTCGCTCGCTTAAGTTTTCAAAAGCCATGGGTTTATTCCCCTCTCATCTTATTTAATAAATTTTGAATTTTTTCCTTAGCTTGATTAATCTCTCCTTGATCAAGCAACTTTACTGTCAATTCAAGATTATCTTCTATTTTATTATAATCTGACTGCATATGCAGTGAAGATTCATATTTTTTTAGACTTTTAGTTGATCGTTTTAAATTATCATAAATAGCCTGCCTAGAAACATTATGATTGTCAGCAATTTCACCTAAAGATAAATCATTATAATAATAATCTTCAAAATAGCTCTGCTGCCCTTTGGTTAATAATTTCCCATAATAGGCATAAAGATCACCTAATTTTTCATTTTTTGTTAGTTCATCCATAAAGCTTCACCGCTTATTAGTATATCAAAAATATACTTAATTGACGATTGACCGTATTTGATTTTGTTGTTAAAATTAAATGGATTTTAACAATTCATTTAACTTAGATTTAATTATAAATTATTTCTAAAAACATAAGGGAGGAAATTTCTGTGAATCTTTGGAAAAAAATGAACCGCAAAGAAGATCCACGTGTATATGAGAATAAAGATGGCCATTTAGTTCGTTCACTAAAAGTACGTGATATTTTGGCACTGGGAGTAGGAACAATTGTTTCTGCTTCAATTTTTACTCTTCCAGGTGAAGTTGCTGCAATGCATACTGGACCTGCAGTGGCTATTTCATTTATCTTAGCAGCTATTGCCGCTGGGCTTGTAGCGTTTGCATATGCAGAAATGTCAGCAGCAATGCCGTTTGCTGGAAGTGCTTATTCCTGGATCAATGTAATATTTGGAGAATTTTGGGGTTGGGTTGCCGGTTGGGCCCTACTAGCAGAATATTTTATTGCTTTAGCCTTTGTGGGCTCCGGCTTATCGGCTAACTTCCGCGCTTTAATTGCTCCACTGGGATGGAAATTACCAGCTTCACTTTCAAATGCTTTTGGAACTGATGGCGGAATAGTTGACATTATTTCTATTGTTTCTATTGCTTTAGTTTCTATCTTAGTTTCTAATGGAATTGGAAAAGTTGCCCGTGTTGAAAATGCTCTTGTTATTTTAAAAGTTATTGCAATTCTACTTTTCGTTGTAGTGGGAGCAACTGCAATCAAACATTCAAACTTTGTTCCATTCATTCCTAAATACCATGAAACTGCTAACGGTCCATTCGGTGGCTGGCAAGGAATCTACGCTGGGGTAGCAATGATTTTCTTATCTTATATTGGTTTTGATTCTGTAGCTGCAAACTCAGCAGAAGCAATTGACCCTGAAAAGACGATGCCTCGCGGAATCATTGGTTCATTAGTTATTGCGGTCGTTCTTTTTGTTAGCGTAAGTTTAGTCCTTGTTGGTGTAGTACCTTATCAAAAATACGCTGGTAATGCTGAACCAGTTGGATTGGCTCTGCGTTATGCAGGACACCCATTAGTAGCAGTTATTGTTCAAACTATTGCCGTTTTTGGAATGTTTACTGCTTTAATTGGAATGACAATGGCAGGGTCTCGTTTAATTTATTCATTTGGCCGTGATGGGATGCTTCCAAAATGGCTTGGAAAAATTGACAAAGATCATCGTCCTAATAACGCAGTATTAGCCATTACTGCAGCTGCAATTATTGTAGGAACTCTTTTCCCATTTTCAGCAATTTCACAATTAGTTTCTGCAGGAACCTTAATTGCCTTTATGTTTGTATCAATTGCTATTCTTCCTCTTAGAAAGCGCGAAGGACAAGATATTGTAGATCCTTCATTTAAGATGCCACTTTATCCAGTTTTACCAATTTTAGCCTTTTTAGCTTCTTTAATAGTATTCTTAGGATTAGATATTCAAGCTAAAGTTTATGCCTTAGCCTGGTTTATCATTGGAGTAATCATTTATCTTGTTTACGGAATACGCCACTCAACAACTAGTCTAAAAAAATAACTCTTAAAACAAAAATTAGCTAAGTACAAATGTACTTAGCTAATTTTTATGCTTCATAATTCATATTAGACCGGTCTACAATAACATCGCCATGCAAACTCAATATGCTTTTTTCGTAAATCATTTCTTTGGTTTGGGAAATATAATCTATAAAATGTTTCGTTCGAGTATGAGCTTCATAAGCTGCTTCATCTTGGTAAACTTCAAAAAAGCGCCATTCGTTTTCTATATCAAACATATTTCCAGCTAACATTGCAATTATGCCAGCTTCTCTTTCCATAGATTTTGTCATTTCTTTTTTAACAATATCGCCAAACTTTTCTAAATCATCATCTACCAAAGTGATTTTAGCCATATTGACTACATAATTATTGTTTTTATCAATTCGTAAATCCTGATAATTAGTACCAATAAATTGTGGCGTCAAATTAAAAGAATCCGTTTCATCTACTGCATCTTTAGCTACTGCTTGGTAAGCTTTAAACTGCTTTGAATTGATGTGATTTTGATAACTTTCTTCATCCTTATAGACTTCAAAGATATAGTTACTATCTTTTCCTTCAGAAGCTGAGGACATGAAATATACCCCATCTTCTTTTTGAATTGAAGTAAACATATTCTCTTTGCCAGCCTTTAAGAATTCGTCTCTTTCAGCTGGATTAACAGTTAAATGATAAAAGTTCATAATAGGTGCATTTTTTATGTTCATTTTTTATCTCCTTATAAAATGTTCATAATTTGTTTTAAAAATTTTGTTTTCATATAAGTCTGAAATATCTAAATCATCAATTGCTTTTGACACAATTTCATCTGGTCCAACTGGAGCTACTCCAAAAGGTGCATCCGTACCAAATAACACATGATTAATTCCAAAATAATCTAATGTTAATTGTAGAGCTGGGGTATTACCTAAAATTGCCGTATCAACATAAAAGTTTTTAAAATCTTCGGCATGTTCTTCATCCAAAATATGATTAATTCTGCCACTAAAAAACGGTACCATTGCTCCAGCATGATGGACCAGAATTTTAATATTAGGATATTCTTCAAATAAATCAGCTTTAACTAATTGAAGCATGGCTTGAGATAACTCATATTCCCATGAAAAGACTAAATTATTATCAGGCTTACGCTTATCAAAAACAGGATGAAGCCATAAAGGAACATTCAACTCAGCAGCTTTTGCTAAAACTGGACGAAATTCAAGATTAGCAATACTTTTTCCTAAATGACGAGTAAAAATTTGCGCACCCACTAAAATATCTGATTTAGCAATTTTCTCTAGAGTCTCTTGCGCAGCTTTAATATTGTTCATTGGAAGCATCCCTACTCCAGCCTCAAATTTATCAGGATTATCATGAACTATGGCAGCCAACTCGTTATTTGCCATTTCACAAAGGTCCGCAGCTTCTGCTGGAATAACAAAATCTTCCGGACTGATATTTGCAAAAGATAAAACCTGTTTTAAATGGTTTTCAGGCCAATTATTTAACCGAAATTGTAAATCTGTAAGTGCTTTAACTTTCAAAAAGGGATACTTTTCTGGAATTTTAGGGTCAATTTCAAGCATCTTTTGATAATAATTTGGCGTTAAAATATGGCTAAACACGTCAATCTTCATAATTATTGCCTCCTTCGTTACTTATAGTTTAGTCTTTTTTTAGATAAATAAAAAATAATCTTACCTAAGAAGATAAGATTATTTTTCATGTGTTTAAAGATTTTTATCCATATTAAAAGTTAACTTAGACATATTGATAGATTCAGTAAACATTTGTCCCCAAAGTTTTTCTGTTTCTTTCTTAGTATGAGCAACTGTTTTTTGGTTTTCTTTAGTTAAATATTCAGTAAGCTCATCGCCACGTTTACCATCTGCACCTTTAATAATTTCTTCAACGCGACCTCTATAATAGCGGTTAAGTTCAGTAAGGTAAGTAGTATCAAGCTGAACAAATTGTGGATAGTGACTTTCAACAAGAGCAGCAAATGATTTGTAGTACCACCATGCATCATTCATATTATAATCCATTGAAGTATTATTGTATGAAGGATCAGTATCATTCATATTTGTAAAGAATGGTACATATGGTGTAAATGTTGGTCCACCAATACATAACCACATAATAGCAGCTTTATCTTCTGAAACATCACTTCTAATTTGAAGAACATGTGAGTTTTGAGTTCTATTTAAACCAATTGGACGATACATATGCTTTTCTTCATCTGTACCCTTACCAAATGGATCAAATGGAGTATCTTGATAATGACTACCTAAAGCATATTGAATATCTTCGCGGCTAATTTTCTTTGCAGCTTTACGAATAAATGGAATATCTGGATCTTCAGGATCTTGTTCAATTTCTGGGTTGAAAAGTTTTTGGATATACCATTGACGGCTAGTGTTGTAGTGACGATCTTGTTCAGTATAAGTTCCAAAAATGTGACGGAAATTCCAACCTTCATGATCAGGATTTAAGTGATGCTTTTCAACAAATTCTTGAATTCCTTCACTCCACATAAAGTTGTCTGGATCATCAAAGTTAACTTGTTGAATAGCAACACGGTTACCAGTTGCAGCATAACAATCATCTGGAATGCGTTGTGCAACCCAGTGGTGTCCTGTAACGATTTCCATGTACCATACTTCATCTTTATCACTGAATAATACAGAGTTACCAGCAGGTGAACCATACTTTTTAATTAACTTACCTAAACGCTTAACACCATCTCTTGCGGAATCAATATATGGCAAAACTACAGTCTGCATACAATCTTCATCTAAACCATCTTTAACTAATGGATCAAATGCTAACGTTCTTTCGTTACCATAAGTTGATTCAGTACATGACATAGCAACATTCTTTTGGTTGATACCGCTTTCGTCATAATAGCCTTGAGTTTTGTAATCAACATTAGGAACGGCTGGGACTCTTTGTGCATTTTCTGGTAAATCCATTTCAAACTTGTTGAGCCAAGACTTGATATGACGTCCCTTTTCATCTTTAGCGGCAGGTTCAATAATGAACTTTTGAGGTGTAATTGGCTTAAAAGTATCATCATTACGTGCAATCATCGTTGAGCCATCAATTGAGGCTTTTTTACCAACTAAAATAGTTGTACAAGCACTGTATTCTTTCATAGTGTTCTCCTTATAATAAAATAATCAATTACTATCCTAATTTTAGACCAAACCATGGAATAAACCAATAGCATAATTTGCAGCGTCAAAATCCGCAAGGTCTTCTGGCTTTTCTCCAAGTCCTACAAGCTTAACTGGCAAGTTCATTTCATTTCTAATTGCTAAGACAACCCCACCTTTTGAAGAGCCGTCAAGTTTTGTTAAAACTAAACCAGTCAACTTGGTAGTTTTATCAAAATCTTTTGCTTGTAAAAGTGCATTTTGTCCAGTTGATCCATCCAAAACAAGAAGCGTTTCAGTAGGTTCTTCTGGAAGCAACTTTTTAATCGTTCGTTGAATTTTTTCAAGTTCATTCATCAAATTCTTCTTATTTTGAAGACGTCCTGCAGTATCAACTAATAAAATATCGGCTTTTTCTTTAATTGCCTTTTCAGTTGCATCATAAACGACTGAAGCAGGATCAGCTTTTTCAGCACCTGTAACTACAGGTACATCTACACGCTTACCCCATTCTACTAATTGTTCTACAGCACCTGCTCTAAATGTATCAGCAGCTGCCATAATAACAGACTTTCCTTCATCCTTAAAGCGTTTAGCTAATTTCCCAATAGTAGTGGTCTTACCTGCACCATTAACTCCAACAAAAAGATAAACATTAGGAGTATCATCATCATGATAATTTAATTTTTCATCATCACTATTACCATTTTGATCGTAGACTTCAACTAACTTTTCAACAATTACTCGCTTTAAATCGTCATGTGTTTTAGCCTTTTGAAGTTTAGCCTCATCACGTAATTGCTCAGTTAATTCTTCTGCTGTTTCATAACCAACATCTGATTCAATTAACAATTCTTCCAAATCATCAAAGAAATCCTCATCAACACTTCTAAATTGTGCGAAGAAAGCATTTAATCGAGCCCCAAAACCTTTATTAGTTTTTTCAAGTCCCTTTTCATAAAGTTCAGTTTGATTTTCATTTGCAGTATTATCAGAATCTTCTACAACTTCATCTTTAGCTTCTTCAGTGTTTTTTTCTAAATTTTCTTGATTCTCAGATTCATTTTCAGTATTTTCTTCACTAATTTCTGAGTCAGTTTTTTTAGATTCTTCTATAGTAGAATCCTTAAGAGCATCTTGACTAGAATCTGCTTCTACATCAGAATCAGCTAAATTATTAGAGTCATTAGAATCCTCTTTTTTTGAATTATTTTCAGTATTTTCTTTTGAACTTTCTTCAAGAGAATCTTCTTTATCAACACTAGTAAAATCAGCAGACTTTTCTTCATCTGCATCTTCAACATCGTTTTTTACTTCTTCTTGAACAGAATCTTGTTCTTGTTTTTCTTCTTCATCTTTTTTTCCAAAAAGTGATTTTTTGATCTTATCAAATAAACCCAAATTTACTCTACCTCATCTTTAATATCTTTTAATGACACTGATAAAACTTGTGACACACCCGACTCTTGCATCACAACTCCATATAACTGATCTGCTTGTTGCATAGTTCCTCGTCTATGGGTTATCACGATAAATTGTGTATGCATATCATATTTTTGTAAAAACTGTGCAAAACGGCTAACATTGGCATCATCAAGAGCAGCCTCAACTTCATCAAGTACACAAAACGGTACCGGATTTATTTGTAACATTGCAAATAAAAGTGTGATTGCTGTTAAAGCTCTTTCACCACCAGATAATAAACTTAATCTTTGTAATTTCTTGCCAGGAGGTTGAGCAATAATTTCAATTCCTGTCTTAAGCAAATTATCAGGCTCGGTTAAAACTAATTTTGCATTCCCTCCCCCAAATACAATAGGGAAAATCTTAGTGAAATTCTCACTAGCTGCCGTAAAAGTTTCACTAAATCGAGTTTTAACTTCTATATCTAATTCATTCATTGACTGTTTTAAGTCTTCCCGAGCTTTTAATAAATCATCTTGCTGACCATGTAAAAACTCATAGCGACTTTTTACATCTTCGTATTCCTCAATAGAATTTAAGTTAACTGGACCTATATCTTCAAGTGACATTCGGTGCAATTTGACATTTTTCTTAAGATCAGCCCTATTTTCAGCATTATTTTCAAGCTTAGCTTGGTTTAATGCACCCTCATAAGTTAATGAATAATCTTCACTTAAAGTAGTCAATCTTTGGTCAATTTCAGTATTAAATTTAGCAATTTTTACAGAATATTCTTCTTGTTCTGTAGCAGCATTTTTTCGCAACTCATAGTTTCTTGTTGCAACCTGATCTAGTTGGGTTATCTGAGCATCGACTTGACCAAGATTAGAAGAGAGTGTTCGCAATTTTTTCTCTAATTGAATTTTTTCAGCTACTGCTGCTTTTTCTTGCTTTTGCAACTCAAGCCGTTTTTGTTCGGATAACTTATTATTTTTACCTAAACTAGATAATTTTTGCTTTAATTCTTCTAATTGTTTTTGACTGCTCTTTGATTGCTGCAACTTTTCTAATTCCTGATTGTGCAAATTCTCATATTTATTTGAAACAACCGCCAACTTCGGATCAAGATCTGAAAGTTTATTCTGAACTTCTTGATTAAGAGAATTAAAATTCTTAATCGAGTCTTGAATTTGTGCCATTTGCTGCTTTTCTTTATCAGCTTGAAGGGCTAACTCTTCTTTTCTATTACGGGCTTCTTCAATTTGGCTTTCAGTTGCTTTAATTTGCCCTATCCGTTCTTTAACTCGCGAATCAAATAAATTATTTGCATCAGAAAGTCTTTTAACCTCTTTTTCTTGGTTTTTATAAGAAAGCGCTACTTCTCCCAATTCTTGAGCAACTGCTTGTAACTCTTTATTAATTTGATTATATTTTTGAGTTAAATCTTCACTATCTTCAATAGCTACTTGAAGCATCTTTTGATCACTATTAAATTGCTTCTCAAGAGTTGTACTCTTATCTTTTAAACGATTAATTTCACTGGTTGTTTGAAGAGGTGAATTATTGCGCTGATTGCGCATCCCTCCGGTCATCGAACCCCCTGGTGAAATAATATCTCCATCTAAAGTTACAATTCGATAGCGTCCCAAACGTCTTGAAATTGCTAAAGCATTCTCAATATTATCAACTACTATTACACTACCTAATAAATAATTAATAGCTTCTGAAATATCATGTTTACTATTATTCTTTATCAGTTGACTTGCAATTCCTTTAAACCCTTTAAACGATTTTAAAGTTGTAATCGTTGAAGTAGGAATATTATATTGACGTAAACCATCTAATGGTAAAAAAGTAGCCCTACCAGCATGTGTTTGTTTTAATTTATTGATTGCATTTTTAGCACTAACACGGGAATCAGTTACTAAATCTTGAACACTGGAACCTAAAGCTGTTGTCATTGCAGCTTCATATTCCGCAGAAAAACTTATCAATTCACCAATCGCACCAATTACGCCTGGATAACTATCAAGATTATTTAAAATACTTCTTACCCCATAGTAATAGCCCTCATGGCGCTTTTGAATATTTACTAATGCTTCATAACGAGCAGTTATTTTTTGTAAATCAGTTCGCTCATTATTAACAGTCTTTCTTAAATTTCTCAGTCTATCTTCTGCATCTGACTTTTTAGAAAATAAATCGGTTAAACTTTTTTCTAAATTATCATGCTTAATTGTTAACTGTTTCCCACGATTTTTTAAAGCAGTTAATTCTTCACTGGATGTTTTTAATTGTTCAGAAACATCATTATTTTTATAACTTTGATCATCTCTAGTTTTCTTCAATTCAGATTCTAAATAAACTAGTTGATTGTTATTAGTGGTTTGATCCTGCAATAATTGAATATAGGTATTTCTTAAGTCTTCTAGTTTTTGCTCGAGAATAGCCGGATCGTCCTTCAATTGACCAAGTAAATTTTCACGCTTTTGTTTTAACTCATCTTGTTCAATAGATAATGACTCTTTAGTTTTAGAAATATCTGCAAGTTCATTATTCAATTGAGAAATTTGGCTAGTGAGTTCAGCTACTTGATTTTTATACTCATTTTTAGTTGCTTCATCAAATTGTTTAGACTGTTCAGTAACTTGTAAATTAGTATTTAATTTTGAAATTTCATCTGTTAATTTTAACAGTTGACTTTGAGCAGCTTCACGTTTTTCTTGAATTTCCTGATATTCTTGACGTTTTTCACTAACTGCTTGTTGAGAATCTTTAACTTCTTTATCTAACTTAGATAATAAAACCTGATTTTTAGTAGCGCTTTTTTGGATTTCAGCTTTTTTATTATCTAAATCTTCAATTTCAAAAGCTAATAAAGTCTTCAACTTTTGATCTAAGCCAGCTTTTTGAAATTTATATTCTTTAGCTAAAGAACTTTGTTCATGGAGTGGTTCAACTCGCTTTTCTAGTTCTTTTACTAAATCATTAATTCTAATAAGATTATCATTAGTACGTTCTAGTTCACGAGCTGCAGTTTCTTTTTGCTCCTTAAAATGAAGAACTCCAGCTGCTTCTTCAAAAATCACCCGTCTTTCTTCAGGACGAGAATTTAAAATTTGATCAACTCTACCTTGAGATATAATTGCTAAACTATTCTGCGAAATTCCCGAATCCAAAAATAATTCTCGAACATCCTTTAATCTTACGGGACGATTATTAATTAAATATTCACTATCTCCTGACCGTAAAATCTTTCTTGTTATTGAAACCTTATCTTGATTTGAAGCTAATTCGTGTTTTTTATTATCAAAAATCAAAGTAACAATTGCACGATTAAGCGGTTTACGGAACTCACTTCCGGCAAAAATCACATCTTTCATGTTACTTCCGCGTAGACTCTTAGCTCTTGTTTCTCCCATTGCCCAGCGAATAGCTTCAGTAATGTTGCTTTTACCACTTCCATTTGGTCCAACAACACCTGTAATTCCTGTATCAAAATGAATAGTTGTCTTTTCAGCAAATGATTTAAAACCATCAATAATTAATTCTGTTAATGGCACGTCGTCACCTTCCTACTCAAGTTTTTCAAGGGCGGCCTTAGCTGCTTCTTGTTCAGCAGCTTTTTTATTTTTACCTTCACCAGTTGATTGAACTTTATCATTGACTTTAAGCTCAACTACGAAGTGAGATGGTAATTGCGATTCTTCTAAAACAGTATACTCAATCTTAACTGGACCATCTTGTTGTAAAAATTCCTGCAAATCAGTTTTATAATCACGTGAAGCAGTAAATTCTCCTTGGTCAATTAATGGATAAACCGTTAAATGCAAAAAGTGTTGCACTGCCGGCATCCCTTGATCAAGAAACAATGCCCCATTAAAAGCTTCAAATACATCTTCAAGTAGCGTTTTACGATGACGAGCACCTGATTTTTCTTCACCGTTTCCTAAATTAATTTCATCTTGAAAACCACACTCAATAGCAAATTCAGAAAAGCCTTCAGTTCTAACAATGTTTGAACGAAGTCTAGTTAATTCACCTTCATTTAAATTAGGAAAATGACGATACAAATAATCAGAAACTGCTAATTCAAGGACAGCATCTCCTAAAAATTCTAGTTTTTCATAATTTCTAATTCCGTCGTTGGGATGCTCATTAGCATAAGAAGAATGAGTAAAAGCTTCTTCTAATAATTTTTTTGAATGGAATTTTATTCCATATTTTTCATTCAATTGTTTAATAAACTTTGTGCTTACCATAAGTTAACCTCCCATGTTTAACATTATACCAGTTTTACACGAATACTTATCTAATAATGGTGTAACACTACAAGAAAAAACAGGTTCGCTCATTTGAGCAACCTGCTTTATTTTTATTATTGTTATAAACCATTATTTGACATAGCCAACTTGACTCCAGAGTTTATTTTGTTGAGATGGTTTAGTTGAGTAACCAGTAAGCTTACTATTAACAGCTTGAATTTGATATGAATTATAAAGTGGAACAACATAAGCTTCATCATTCATGTATTGTTGCCATTCATGGAACTTCTCTACACGATACTTAGTATTAAAGGCTTTTTGTGAATCCATTTCTTTCAAAAGTTCATTATTCTTCTTAGTTACAAAACGCTCATAATTTGAAGAAGTATATTCTCCATACATTGAGTTTTGTGAAGGTTCAGAAGCTAAACTCCAAGCAGCTTGGAACATATCTACACCCGGATCATCATTTTGAACTTTATCATAGAACGAATTAAATTCTGTTAAACGTCCTCCAACAAGTGAAACATCTAATCCAATCTTATGCCATTGTTGTAAGTAGTTTTGAGCAATAGCTTCTGCATTTGGATTACCGCTCATTGCAGCAAACTTAATCTTAAGTGGCTTACCGTTAGGTTGCACACGCCATTTTCCCTTCTTCTTATAGCCGGCCTTATCAAGCAGTTGTTCAGCTTTCTTTAAGTTATAATTGTAACCTTTCACACTGCTATCATGATATTCACCAAAGCCTTTTGGAATCAAAGTATTAACTTTAAAGTTCAAACCATTAGTATAACGCTTATTAACCGCATCAACATTCATAGCATAGGCAATAGCTTGACGAAGAGATTTATTATTCATCTTAGAATTCTTATCCATGACATTTTTGCCAGCCTTAGCATCCCACTTACCAACTTTAAAGCCTAAGTAGCTATATTGTAATGGAACTTGAGCTACAAAGTTTACATCCTTAGTATCTTTAACTTGATCCCATTGAGAATTAACTACTTCGGCTATATCAAACTTGTGACTCTTAATAGCTTGTGAAGCTGAATCCTGTGATACAACTTGAATAGTAACTTTATTAAGTTTTGGCTTACCTCTCCAATAATATTTATTTGGAACATAAGATACAGATTGACCACGAACAATTTTAGAAACTTTAAATGGTCCAAAGTAAAGGGGCTTCTTTCTAATTTCATCGGAAGATTGAAGCTTATTAAATGGAACATTCTTTAAATAGTGGTATGGAGCAGCGCTTTCCCAAAAGTAACCATTACCACTAAATTTCATACCTGGCTTTAATTCCTTGTAGTGAATTACAATAGTTCTACCATTTTCACCATCTGGCATTTCAATACCAGAAATAGAACTAGCCTTACCTTCATGGTATTCTTTCATACCTTCAATTTCTTCAAATTGACTGCTATATCTTTGAGCATTAGTCTTTTTATTTGCTAAGATTTCATATGGATATTCCAAATCTTTGGCATTAACTTGCTTACCATCAGACCATTTAACACCCTTTTTAACAGTGATAGTAACAGTTTTATTTTGACGATCCATCTTCATAGTTGCTGGACCTTTGTCATTAATTTGGTAATGGTCATCAGTATCAAAAAGTGATTCTGATGCTGGAGCTGCTACTTGTGAGTCGTAAGCTGAGGTAGCTAATTCATCTGAGAAGATACCTGTAAATGGAGTATCAGTTTCAAGAGCAACATTTACAGAACCACCTTGTTTAACTGCCTTTTTAGGTGTTGAGGATGGAAACTTCTTAGCATCATTTGCGCCTGAATTACTATTTTGTCCACTCTTACCACAAGCTACAAGTGCTAAAGCTGCAGCAGCTACTACACCAACTGAGCCTAATAATTTAGATTTTTTCATATTAAGTCCCCCGTTTTTAAAAAACAAGTCTTTAAGTTTCTAAAATTAATTTAATAATTAAATATTATCACTTTTTATGAGAAAATCAACGCTTTCATGAAAAATATTTTAATTTTATTATTATATTAAGATTACCAACATGTAAAAAAGCCCTCTATTATTGCTAATAGAAGACTTTTTATAGTTTTTAATAATTTTAATTTTGACGCTGTCTTGCATCCCCAGCACGTTGAAGTGCACGTCCTACATAGTTAATACTTAAAGAAATCACTAACAGTAATATTGTTGCTGGGAGCCACAACCATGGACGATTAATAACATTAACTGGATCGTTAGCAAATCCAATCAAAGTTCCAAGGGATGGAGTTGTAGTTGGTAACCCATAGCCCAAGAATGATAATGAAGTTTCAATACCAATATTACCTGCAACTGTTAAAACCGCATCGATAATAATCATTGATGTAATATTAGGTAATACTTCTCTAAACATAATCTTAAGATCACTTGAGCCAGAAGTCTTAGATGCTAAAACATAATCACGATCTCTTTGAGATAAAATAAATGATCTGTAATAACGTGCAGTTGTTGTCCAGCCAAACATTGCAATCAACCATACTAAAGTTACCGCATTATAGTTTGGAATAACTGTAGTTAAAACAATGATAATCGGCATCATTGGCAAAATTTGGACGAAATCAACTATTCTCATAATAATTGAATCTACAATTCCACCATAATATCCTGATACCAATCCTACAACTAAACCGACAACTTCAGTAATCACAGTAATTGAGAAACCGATTAAGATAGAGTTCCTACCACCCATCATGAGCAGTTTCATAATATCGCGTCCACCATCATCAGTTCCGAGTAAGTGACCGCCTTCACCCCAGCCATAGTAAGCATCTACAATATTAATTTCAGTAATTTGCGCCTTGTTTAAAAATAGTGATCCACCAAAAGTAAACAATAAAATTAAAACAATTAAGATAAATGCAACTAAAGCTGTTTTATCACGAACAATTTCTCTAACTACTACTTTAAATCCAGAAGGTGGAAGAGATGCTTTTGGCTTATCACTTTTAACTTCTTGATTCTTTTTAGCTTCGTTTTTATCAGCCATTTTTTCTCTCCCTCCCTATTGGATTCTAATACGTGGGTCAATGATACTCATGATAATATCTGACAACAAGTTACCAATTAATGTCAAAATACCAAAAATAAGGATTAATGCTGTCAAAGTAGTGTAGTCACGCTGTCCAATAGAATCAAGGAACAACTTACCCATACCAGGATAACTAAAAACAGTTTCAATAATCATTGAACCGCTAAGAAGACCGGTGATTGTATTACCAAAAAAGGCAGCAATTGGTAAAAGTGAGTTTCTTAAAATATGTTTATGGAAAACTATTTTTTCTGGAACTCCTTTACTACGAGCAGTTCTTACATAATCTTCAACTTTATTATCAACAATTCCAGTTCTCAAATATTGCACAATTGTTGTAGTAGTAATTGCCGCATACAGAATAGCTGGTAAAATCATGTGGTCTAAACGACTAAATAAGATTCCCCAAAAGCCAGATGCATTAGCCGATACAGAACCTGAAATTGGGAACCAACCTAAAGTAAATCCAAATAACCAAAGACCTAAAATATAAAATACAAAACCAGGTACAGCGAAAGTAATATAATTAAAAATTTGAACTGCCGTATCTTGCCATTGATCTTGATGACGACCAGCTGTAATTCCCATAGGAATAGCAATCGCATAAGTTAAAATAGTAGTTAAAAGTGATAACCAAAAAGTATTAACCGCACGATCAGCTATCAATGAACTTACAGGAACATGTTGAATATAACTTGTTCCTAAATCTCCATGGAATAGATTACCTACCCATCTGCAATATTGAACCCAAACTGGGTCGTTTAACCCAGCAGCTTGTCTCAAAGCTGCAATTTGTTTAGGGTCAGTATTAGGATTGATTGATCCGCTAAATGGGTCACCTGGCATCATCTTAGCAAGTAAGAAGACTAAGATACTCAAAATAATCAATTGAGGGATCATAATCAACAAACGTCTCAGGATTGTTTTCCACATATTTATTCACCCTCTCTTTCTTCTAACTTAGCTTCTTGAATTTCATCTTTTGGTACTGCTACAAAATGATTAGGAGTAATTTCTTGAAGAGGAAATACTCGACCATTTTTGTCATACCATTTACTCTGGTTTTCTTCAAATTCTTTTTCAACCTGCTGACGATGTTTTTTATGTTCAGCACGTTTAGCAACATCAACTACTGGGATTGCTGACAAAAGTCGCTTAGTATAAATATGAATAGGATGCTTATAGATTTCTTTTCTGCTCCCTAATTCTACTAATCGTCCGCGGTGCATAATTGCTAGGTTTTCTGACATATGCTTTACCACGCCTAAATCATGGGAAATAAATAGGTAAGCAATATTATACTGCTGTTGAATATGCTTCATAAAGTTTAAAACTTGTGCTTGAACTGATAAATCCAAAGCACTTGTTGGTTCATCAGCAACAATTAATTTAGGATTTGTAGCAACTGCACGTGCAACTCCGATTCTTTGACGTTGACCACCAGAAAATTCATGTGGATATTTATAAATCGCATCGCTTGGCATACCAACAATATCTAGTAATTCTTGCACACGGTCTCGTTCTTGGTCTGTAGTTAAATTTTCAAAGTTTCTAATTGGTTCAGCAATAATATCTTCAATTCGTTTTCTAGGATTTAAACTCGACATTGAATCCTGGAAAATCATTTGAACATCTTTATTGTAATTTAGCTTCTTACGATTAGAAGCCTTGGTAACATCCATTCCTTTATACAAAATTTGACCACTAGTTACTTTTTCTACACCAACAATTGCTTTACCAGTAGTTGATTTACCGGAACCAGATTCTCCAATAAGACCGTAAGTTTCACCTTCATTGATTGAGAAATTTACTCCGTCAACTGCACGAACATAGTCGGTAATTCTATTCCAGAATCCAGAACGGATAGGGTAATAGACTTTTAAATCTTTTATTTGAATTATTTCTTTAGCCATAAACTACTCCCCGCTTACCGCTTTAACTTCCGTTTTTGAATTTACATCATTTTCAAAATGAAAATCTTTCCAGCAAGTACATCTTACCCAGTGACCTGGTGCAACTTCATGAACAGTTGGTTCTTTTTCATGCGCACTCTCAGGAATCCAAGGAATTCTTGCAGCAAATCTATCTCCTGTACGTGGCATATTCTTAAGAGAGGGTACCGTACCGTGAATCACATGCAGGTCTTCGCTTTCATCATCTGATTGTGGCATTGAATTCAACAAAGAACGAGTATATGGATGGAGTGGATTTTCAAAAATAGTCTTAACATCAGCTTTTTCAACAATTTGACCTGCATACATCACTGCTACTTGATCGGCTGTTTCAGCAACAACTCCTAAATCATGAGTAATTAAAATAATTCCAGAGTGAGTTTGTTTCTGAATATCTTCTAGCAAGTCTAAAATTTGAGCTTGGATGGTAACATCCAAAGCGGTAGTTGGTTCATCAGCAATAATAATTTCTGGCTTACATGCAATTGCAATCGCAATTACGACACGTTGACGTAAACCACCAGATAATTCATGAGGGTACATCTCATACATTTCTTCTGGACGAGGCATCCCAACTTGATTAAACAATTCAATAACACGGCTATGGCGCTGACTTTCATTCATATCAGTATGATAATAGAGGGTTTCAGCAACTTGATCTCCAACTTTCATTAAGGGATTTAAACTTGCCAACGGATCCTGAAAAATCATTCCAATTTTGTCACCACGAATTTTATTAAAAAGTGACTCATTCAATCCTACTAAGTTCAATTCATTATAAAGAATATCACCAGTAACTTTTGTATTTTTATGATCATATAAGCCGATTATACTGGAAGCAATAGTACTTTTTCCGCAACCTGACTCACCTACAATGGCCAATATTTCATCACGTTTGAGTGTTAGATTAACATCATCTGCAGCGTCATAAAACGTACCTTGTAAACGGTAGGCCGTATGCAGATGTTGAATATCTAGCAAGAGATCGCTCTGTTTATCCAAAGTTCCTTCCCCCATTTCAAAACCAATTCTTTATTAAAAGACAATTAATAATTTTAATTTATTTTCTAATTATAAACACAAAACCGGTCTCATGCAAATTGAGAACCGGTTTTTTTATAAAATTATTCTTGATGAGCCTTGATATAAGCGACTGCATCACCAACTGTTTTAATTTTTTCAGCATCTTCATCTGGAATTTCTGAACCAAATTCATCTTCAAGTTGAAGAATAAACTCAACCAAATCAATTGAATCAGCATCCAAGTCTTCATTGAAATTAGTTTCTTTTGTGATTGAAGCTTGATCCACTTCAAAGTTATCTGCAATCATTCCAGCAATTTTATTAAAAATTTCTTCTTCTGTCATTTTTTACTCCTTATTTTGAAAATTCTTCCCTGAATTTATCGATTAATTTTTCATCTAAAATTTTATCAATTTGTTTAAGAGTATAGTAAATTGGACGCTCATCTGATCTACCATGAGTTTTAACAACTGGTGCATCAATTCCCATCAAAACAGCACCACCATGAACAGCAGTGTCATATTTATGACGAATGTCATTAATTGCATTTTTAATGAGAAGTGCTCCAAGTTTAGTTACCATTCCATTGTTAAGCAAGCTATCTTTTAATGAATGAAGTAGAACACTTGACATCCCTTCTACACTCTTTAAAGCAATATTACCAGAAAATCCATCACTTGCAACTACATCTGCTTTACCCGTCATGATTTCATTTCCTTCAATATTGCCTATAAAATTCAAATCACTCTCTTCTAACAATTTATAAGCTTCTTGATGAAGTTCATCTCCTTTATCACTTTCTGCTCCATTATTTAATAAAGCAACTTTAGGATTCTTAACTCCACGCACTTTTTCAGCGTAGTAACTAGCCATTTGAGCCCATTGGAGAATATATTCGGGCTTAGATTTTGCATTTGCACCAACATCAATAATATTAAAACCGTGATCATTTTGAGTTGGCAAAGTTGGCATCAACCCGGGACGCTTAATTCCTTTAATTCGTCCAATAATAAAAATCCCGCATGCCAAAAGCGCACCAGTATTTCCCATTGAAAATAAAGCATCTGCTTTACCATCTTTAACATAATTAGCAGCTACAACCATTGAAGAATTTTTTTTACTTCTAATTGCTCTAACAGGTTCATCTTCATCATTAATTACTTCAGTGGTAGGAACAACTTCTAATTGATTATTTATTTTATCTGCTGGTAAAAGCTTACGAAGCTCTTCTTTATCTCCAAATAAAATAAATTTAGTATCTGGAAGTTCATCTCTAACTTTTAAGACAGCGTCAATTACTGCCTTAGGAGCATTTTCTCCTCCCATTGCATCAATCGCTATTTTTTTCATATTTTTTCTCTTCTAACTTCTATTTTTTTGTTTTAATTGATTATAATCGAGTATCTGCTTAAGTGCAAAATGTTCTGCCTCAATAAGCTTTGGATCATGCTTAACTACATTCTTAGCAACTTCCTGAGCAACAACTAAGGTATTGTAATTGTTTACTACATTTCCTACTTGAAATTCTGGCAAACCAGATTGAGCTTTTCCAAATAAGTCACCTTCACCACGCATTTTAAGATCTTCTTCAGCAAGCTTAAAACCATTAGTGGTCGAAGCGATAATTTTCATGCGAGCTTTTCCTGAATCAGTCTTAGGATCAGCTAAAAAGACACAATAACTTTGTGTTTGTCCTCGACCAATTCTTCCTCGCAATTGATGAAGCTGGCTCAAGCCGAATCTATCGGCATTATAAATAACCATCATATTGGCATTAGGAACATCAACCCCAACTTCAATAACACTAGTAGCGACAAGAATATTTATCTTTCCTAAAGAAAAATCAGACATAATTTTATCTTTTTGGACGCCAGACATTTGTCCATGAAGTAAAACAACATTTTGCTCAGGAAAATCATGCTTAATTTTTGCAAAAATTTCTTCAGCATTACGCAAATCAAGATTTTCAGATTCCTTAATTAAAGGAGTAACTATATAAACTTGAAAACCTGCATTCAATTGCTGTTTCATTTTACTATAAACTTCATCCATTTGAGTGCTTGTTTTCCAAGCTGAAATGATTGGTTTGCGACCATTAGGCAAATGACGAATTTCTGAAACAGCCATTTCACCATAAACTGTTAAAGCTAAAGTTCTTGGAATTGGAGTTGCTGTCATTGCTAAAACATCAGGAGCAAGTCCTTTATTAATCAAACTCTTGCGTTGGCCAACCCCAAAACGGTGTTGTTCATCAATTATAACTAAGCCTAAATCTTTAAAAATTACATTATCTTGAATTAAAGCATGAGTACCAATTACTACATTAATGGTACCATCCTCTAATTCTTTATATATTTCTCGCTTTTCCAAAGTCTTTGTTGTTCCAGTTAAAAGAGCCACACGCACTCCTAAAGGGCGAAGAAGTTCATCAATTTTTTTAAAATGCTGAGTTGCTAAAATCTCAGTAGGAACCATTAATGCAACTTGAAAGCCAGCAGTAATAGCTGCATATATTGCATAAACTGCGACAACTGTCTTACCTGATCCCACATCACCTTGCAAAAGACGTTGCATTTGAAAATCTGAATGCATATCAGCAAATATTTCATTTACAACATGCTTTTGGTCATCGGAAAGTTCAAACGGCAAAGAATGTGTTAATTTAGCAATCTCAGTTAAATTATATTTTTTTGCAATCCCTTGTGCATTATTGGGATTAGAATTAGATAGCAATGCTAATTGCATTTGAAAAACAAAGAATTCCCGAAAAATTGCACTTCTTTTAGCCAATTCAGCCATGTGCCCATTATTTGGATGATGCATTCCCTTAATAATTTCTTGATCGGACATCAATCGGTATTTTTTTCTAATTTCAATTGGCACAATATCAACTAATTCATCCAAATATTCATCAATTGCAGAATTAATTAATTTTTGTAATGTTTTTTGATGAATATTTTTATTTACTGGGTAAATCGGTGCCATGCCACTATCATTTTCTTTAGCTGCAACGAACTTGAATCCTGATAAACTTTGTTTAGCGATGTTATATTTACCGTAAACTGCCACTTCTTGACCAATTTCAATTTTAGATTTTAGCCAAGGCTGATTAAAAAAATTGACCATGACAATATCATGGTCAATTCTCAATTTAAAGCTTAGGCGACTTTTTTTATAGCCAAAGCGACTTACATAGGCTTCTGTAGCTACAATTCCTTTTAACATTACCTTTTGACCATCCATGATCTGGTCTAACGGCAGTGTTTCTAAATCATCATAACGAAAAGGAAAATAAAATAATAAGTCATAAATACTATAAATTCCTAAACTGCCAAGAGCAGCAGCTGTTTTTGTTCCTACGCCTTTTAAATCGGTAACAGGAGCAAACAGTGCATTATTACTCATTTTTATTCAACTGAAACTAAGAAATTGTAGACTGGTTGACCACCATCATGAATTTCAAATTCTAAGTCATCATGACTATCTTCAAGCTGAGCCACAACTTCTTCTGCCTCGCTCTTATTTGAATCACGACCATACATGATGGTAATAATTTCTGAATCTTCATCAAGCATTTTTTCAATCATTTGAACAGTAGTCTTAATAAGATCAGGATTATCAACTTTAATATTACCATCCACAATACCTAAGTAATCATTATTGTGAATTTCAATATCATCAATTACAGTGTCACGGTTAGCTTGAGTTACTTCACCTGAAATTACTGAATCCAAATCTTCAGTCATCATTTCAACATTTTCATCAACACTACTATCTGGATCAAATGAAAGCATTGCTGTCAAACCTTGTGAAATAGTCTTAGTAGGAACAATTCCAACAGGAATGTCACTTACTTCAGCTGCTTGTTTAGCTGCCATAATGATATTACCGTTGTTTGGTAAAATAATAGCCTTCTTAGCACCGCTCTTCTTAATAGCTTCAACAATATCACCAGCTGAAGGATTCATTGTTTGACCACCAGAAATTATGCGGTTAACTCCTTCACTTTCAAATAACTTGCGGATACCATTACCAGAAGCTACTGCAATTACTGCAAAATCAACACTTTCTTGTTTATCTTCATCACTTTCGACAATAGTTTCATGTTGAATACGCATATTATCAATCTTGATTTTACCAAGTTGACCAAATTGACTACCATATTGGAAAACATCTCCTGGGTGTTCTGTATGAACGTGAACTTTAGCCACTTCACCATCTGACACAGCTAAAAGCGAATCGCCTAGTTCAGATAAGTGCTTTCTAAATTCTTCAAGTTCAAACTGCTTCTTATTAGGAACATCGGCAGTTAAATCAACCATAATTTCAGTACAGTAACCATTGATAATATCTTCAGTTGCTAGTTGACTTTGAACTGATGATTGATGGTGCATTGCGTTGATCATCTCATCCATTTCACTTTCATCTGGTTGATATTGATCTGCAAAGTTTTCACCAAGAAGTCCTTCTAAAAATCCTTCGTAAATAAATAGTAATCCTTGACCACCAGAGTCAACTACACCAACTTGCTTTAATACTGGAAGTAAGTCAGGAGTAGTCTTTAATGCCTTTTTAGCGCCTTCAACAATCGCCTTCATTACAGCTTCAACATCTTCAGTTTCACTAGCTTTATTAGCACCTTCTTGAGCAGCGATACGAGCAACAGTTAAGATAGTACCTTCTACTGGTTTCATAACTGCTTTATAAGCAGTTGCAACCCCATTAGTAAAAGCATTAGCTAATTCTTGAGCATTTAAAGTTTTCATACCTTGGGTAGCTTTATAAATCCCACGGAAAAGCTGAGAAGTTATAACACCACTATTACCGCGAGCTCCCATTAACATTCCTTTAGCTAAACTTTCAGTTAAATCTCCTACACTATCACTTGGATTTTCACTGACTGCCTTTGCGCCGCTTTCAATAGTTAAATTCATGTTGGTACCAGTATCCCCATCAGGAACAGGAAAAACATTGAGAGAGTTAACAAACTCTGCATTTTTACCCATTCTATGAGTGGCTACACGAACCATATCTCTAAATTGTTTACTATCTATTTCTTTTAAAACCAATATTCTTAAACCTCCGCTCGCGTTATTCGTCAAGTACCTTTACGCTTTGTACAATGACATTAACAGCTTCTGTGTCAATTCCAAGTTGATTCTTTAAGTTAAATTTCACACTACCTTGAACGTTGCGACTAACTTCTGAAAGTTTCAAGCCGTAGCCTACAATAATGTAAACATCAACTGTAATTTTATTATCTTCTGACTTAACAACAACGCCGCGCTTATAGTTGGCACGATTAAGAATTCCATCGAAACCATCCCGAATAGCATTTTTTGAAGCCATTCCAACAACGCCGTAATTAGACGTAGCTGCACTACCAACAACAGTTGCAATTACTCCGTTTGAAATATCTATCAAACCATCTTTTGTTTTGATTTTAACAGCCATGTTTGTCCTCCGTCTCATTGTTCTTAATATACGCATTTATTTTATCATAGTAATTGACTTCGCGCTTATTAAAAAGTAGTCATTTATAAAAAATAGTTTTTCAGGTTGAATTAAACCTCAACATATGCTATCGTAATAAAGTATGAAAACACATAAAGGAGGTTTAGCAAATGGCAAAAGATTTTGTAACAGGTAAGAAGACCACTTTCGGTAACAAGCGTTCACACTCATTGAACTCAACTCGTCGTGCTTGGAAGCCAAACCTTCAAAAAGTTCGCATTCTTGTTGACGGTAAGCCAAAGCGCGTTTGGGTTTCAACCAAGACTTTGAAGTCTGGTAAAGTTACTCGTGCCTAATAGACCATGAAGCTTGTTAGAATTCAGTTCTAGCAGGTTTTTTTATTTTCAATAATTTATATAAAAAGGACATCTATTGTAGTTAGATGTCCTTTTTACTATCGCTCAATATTATGATGCATATCATCATCTGGAATTTCATCAGCCATACGCTCATCAAGTGGAGTATAAGCGTAGTCTGTAATCATCTCACTAAGCTTTGTAGGCATTCCTAAATCAGCTTGTAAGATGTTGGTATCATCGCCAGCAATGCTAGCAATTCGCTTATGCTTTTTCTTATCAAAAATATGCACTCTATTTTTGTGCATGTAATTATCTACGTTTTGTTTTGCACGGCTAAGACGAGCTTCATAACGGCCATTATCGAAATCAGCGATATCTTTTTCAAAATCTGTATACTTCATTTTATCGACCTTCTTTTCTAGCTTAACATTCATCTTTATTTTACTAGTATTTAGCAAAAATAAAAAAGAATTTGAACATAAAATCCAAATTCTTTAAATATTATAAAAACGATCAATATCCTTAGACAAAATTACTGCAACCGTTCCATTTTTAAAAGATAAGTTAAAATTATCTTTATTTGGTAAAAATTCATTTGATGAAAATACACGAGGATATTTTCCATTATAATTTGCTAAATCATAGCGAGCTCCGCTAATATTCAAATTTTGAATTTCTGTTAAAGTCATTACACCAAAATAAGGATACTGCTTTATTTTACTTATTTCAAAACTCCCTGGACAATAAAATCTAATATAATTTTGCTTATCTATAATTCTGATTCTAGAAGCAAACAGATTTATCTGGGGGTTAAGTATCATTAGTAAATTTACTAAAAAATGATCGATTCTACCTCCTGTAGCCCCAAAGATATTTAATTCATCAATTTGATAATCTTCAAAAGCAATCTGAAGCATTAATTCAGAATCAGTTAAATCTTTAACCGGATTAGAATAGCGGATATCTGGAACTAAGGTTTCTAATTGCTGCAATTCTTTCTTTTTTAATGAATCAAAATCACCAATAGCTACGTCAGGAATAATTCCTAACTCTTGCAAAAGAAGTGCACCTCGATCAACACCTAAAACTATATCTGCAGCTTGAAGCTGACTTACTAAGTCATCAGGCCATTCTTCTTTTGGTCCTCCTAATAAAGCTGTTGCTTTCATTTGAGGACATCTCTTAAATGGTTAACTTGAGTAGCAATATCCCCATTTTTGAAGATGTAGGACCCTGCTACAAAAACTTCAGCTCCTGCGTTTTTAGCAAGCTTAGCAGTTTTCGAATCAATTCCGCCATCTACTTCAATTGGGACACGTTTATTAACTTCATTTAAAATTTCACGAGCTTTAGCAATTCTCACAACAGAATCTGGAATAAATTTTTGACCACCAAAACCAGGATAAACTGTCATTAATAAAACTTGATCTAATTTCGATGCAAAACTTTTTATCACTTCTACTGGAGTGTCGGGGTTTAATACTAGACCTGCTTTTACTCCATTAGAGGCTAAATAATCTAACCAATAATTTAATTTTTCTTCATCCATTGCTTCATAATGAAGTTCAATCATATCAGCACCTGCTTTTACAAAAGCGGGCACTAACACATCAGGTTTATCACTCATTAAATGAATTTCAGCATCTGTCATTGGAAAACAACACTTAAAATCACTAACAAGTTCTGGTCCAAAAGATAAATTAGGAACAAAATGGGCATCCATAATATCAATATGGAAACGTCCAATTCCAGCTTCAACTGCCTTTGTTATGTCTTTTTTTAAATTTAAGTTATCTGCATTTAAAATTGAGGGTGCAATTATCATAAAATTTTCTCCAATTATTTCAAATATTCAGGAATTCTGCCTTCACTAATTTCTGTTCTCATAGCTAAATAATCATCATAACGACTTTGAGCAATTTTTCCTTCTTCAAGTAATTTTTTAACTTCACAACCTGGTTCTTGTAAATGCTGACAACCTCTGAATTTACATTTAACACTTGCTTTTTTAAATTCAACAAAATAATTGCAAAGTTCATTTATTTTAATTGGGGTTAAATCAATTGATGAAAATCCTGGTGTATCAGCTAAAAAACCTTCTCCTAATTTAAATAGTTTTACAGCCCTAGTTGTATGTTTACCACGATTTAAACTCATAGAAATTTCGCCAGTCTCTTGATTGGCATCTTCTTTTAGCTTATTTAATAAGGTAGATTTTCCAGCTCCTGATTGACCTGCTAATGTCCAAATTTGCCCCTTTTTGATTTGATCAGGAATTTTTTGAATATCCTTTTCATTATCAAAAACTTGGTACCCGATCTCACGATAATATTTTAACTCTTTTTGAATAGTTGCTAATTTATCAGCAGGAAGTAAATCTCCTTTTGATAAATAAATAGTTACAGCAACTTTTTGCCAAGAGAAAAATGTTAGGAATCTATCTAACAGCTGCAAAGAAAAATCTGGCTGAACAGCAGAAATTACCAAAAGAACATGACTAACATTTGCAACAGCAGGACGACCAATACGATTAACTCGAGGCAAGATTTGTACTAAATATCCTATCCCCTTCTCATCAATCTTAACTTCAACGTGATCCCCTACTGCCGGCTTTTGTTTTTTCTGTCTAAAAGCTCCTCGTGCTCTAGTTCTTATAATTTCTCCATTATCCAATTCAACATCGTAAAAGCCTGCAATTAAACTGATAACAGTTCCTTCAGCTTGCTTTGTCATTTAGTCACCTTTTCACTTAATACTGTTTGACCATCTCTTACAACACGTAATTCACCATTATTATTTTTTAAAGTAAATGGAATTGAAAAATTAGTGTCGCGTTTTATATAAAGATCTCGATAAATATTACTTATAGAATGGTCATCATCTTGAATATAGATCTGAACATGATTACCTTTATTGTTATCTTCTTTTTCGGCTTCATTGTCAGATTTTTCATCTTTACCAGAATTTGGCGCTTCATAATTTACAGTAAAATTCTTAGTTACTACAATATTTTCCTTTGCTTTTTCTTTAGCACCTTTAGAAACAACAATAGTCACAGTTGAACCTTTTTCAATTTCCGTGCCAGCACTTGGATTCATTGAAATTACCATATTCTTTTCTACATCATCAGAATACTTTTCTGCAATTTGAAGAGTCAAATCATTTTCTTTTGCGTAATCTTGTGCACTCTTTAAAGAATAATTCTTTAAATTTTTAAGCTTAACCATTTGTTTCTTAGGACGTGTTTCTGGCTCTGGCTTTCCTTTAGACACAACTAAAGTAATTGTTGTCTGCTTAGGCTTAACTTCCACATCTGCAGCGATACTTTGACTAAGTACTTGATCTGGCGGAACTTCTTCTGAAAATTGAGTTTCTTTGACAACTTCAAAGCCCATTTTTTCTAATTTTGCTTCAGCTTGCAAATAACTTTGTCCTGTAACGTCTGGAACTTTTACCATTCCAGCTCCATTAGAAATCACTAGATCAATTTCTTTACCTTTTGAAACTGATCTTCCAGAGTTAGGTTTAGTTTTAATTACTCGACCAGCATCAATGCTATCTGATCTTTGATGAGAAATTTTTCCAAGTTCAAGCCCTGCTTTTTCGAGTTTTTGTTTTGCTGTTTCTTCAGTCATATTAGTAACATCTGGGATTCTAATATTAGGATTATCTTTACTACTTAAAGCAAAAATCATCACAAAAACTATTAAAACAGCAGCCAAACTCATAAAAATCCACCACCACTTATGCTTTTTTAGTGATTGCCAAAAGCCTGGTCTATTTGAATCTCCATCTGCATCATCTCCATTATCTTTTGGATCATCTGGAGGTGTTTTATTGCCATCATCATTATCGCTAAATTTTGGCAACACTATCGTTTCATCATTATTAAAACCATGATCCGGCACAAACTCGGCTTCATTTCTTCGACTAGCATCTAAACTAGTATCAAGGTCTGCCTTCATTTCTTGAGCTGTTTTATAACGATCTCGTGGGTCTTTAGCAGTTGCTTTTAAAACAACATTTTCTAAAGCCTGCGGTACTTCAGGGTCTTTTTTGCGAATAGATGGAATTGCTTCTTGAGCATGTTTTAAAGCAATTGAAACTGGAGTATCACCATTAAAAGGTACCTTTCCTGTAATCAACTCATACAAGATAATACCTAAGGAATAAATATCTGATTGTTTAGTTACCAAACCACCTCGAGTTTGTTCAGGAGACATATAGTGTACTGACCCCATTACAGAATTAGTTTGAGTAACTGAACTTTGATTGAGTGCTACGGCAATTCCAAAATCTGCGATTTTAATATTTCCACGTTTATCCATCAAAATATTCTGTGGTTTTAAGTCACGGTGAATTACATTATGCTTATGAGCCAAAGTCATTGCACTTAAAATTTGATCCATTATGCGAATAACTTCATGCAGATCAAGAGGAGAATTTTCTAAAATATAATCCTTTAAGTCTGGTCCATCTACATATTCCATCACCATATAAGGCAAGCCATTGTCAGTTCCCACATCAAGAACTGACACGATATTGGGATGACTTAATTCGCTAGTTGCCAAAGCTTCTCGCTGAAAACGAGCTAAAGTTTGCGATTCCTTTTGTAAGTCTAATCGTAAAACTTTAACTGCAACTTTTCGCTGCAAAATTATATCTTCTGCCAAATATACATTGGCCATTCCACCTTCGCCCAAGGTATCAATGATTCGATAACGTTCGCCAAGCAAATAACCCTTATCGATCATTTACTTTCGTCCTCCTTGTTCCAAATTAGACAAACGGTAATATTATCACCACCACCTAATCTATTAGCTTCATTGATTAACTTATTACAACGATCTTGCAAGCTTAAATCTCTAGTTGCCAAAATTTGCTGGATCTGAGGATCACTTAATGAATTAGTTAATCCATCAGTACATAACAAAATAATATCATTGGCATGAAGATCAATCTCACAAAATTCGGGATCAATAGTGCTTGATACTCCTAAAGCTTGGGTAATAATATTTTTTTGCGGATGATGTTTAGCCTGTTCTTTAGTAATTTGTCCCATTTTTACCAATTCATTAACTAAAGAATGATCTTCTGTTAATTGGACAAAATTTCCATCAGCATAACTATAAGCCCTTGAATCACCTAAGTGAGCAATTAAAGCTGTATCTTTAAAGGCAAATGCTAAAACTATTGTGGTCCCCATCCCATTTAAATCAGGAAAACGATCGGCAGTTTTTAAGATCGTTTCATTTTCAGAATTTAATTGAACATCTAACCATTTATGAGCTAAAACTGCATCTTTAAAATCGGTCATTTTAAAATTATGGCCTAAATGACTCACTGCCATTGTAGATGCCACGTCGCCACCTTGATGACCGCCCATACCATCACACACAATTGCCAATGTTACGTCACTTTTATTTTTAAAAACTTGTACAAAGTCCTGATTGCTCTCTCGTATTCTTCCAATACTTGAGGCATATGCTGTTTTAATCAAAATCTAACCTCGCAATTTAAACTTGGCTATAAAGAAGCCATCACTACCATAGCTATCTGGTAAAATTTTTAACATTCCTGTTTTGGATGCTACTTTTTCTAACTTAAATGGAGCCAATTCAAAATCGGGATGTCTTTGTAAAAACTTTTCTACCACTTCTTCATCTTCTTCAACAGAAATAGTGCAAGTTGAATACACTAACTCGCCTTCTTTTTTCAGAAGTGGAGCAATAGAATCCAATATATCTAATTGGATTTTTTGTAAATTAAGTAAATCATCCAATTTTTTCGAATATCTAATTTCAGGCTTTCTTCTAAGAAGCCCTAATCCTGAACATGGTGCATCTACTAGTATTCTATCAAATTGTTGCTTTGAAAAGTATTCATGCGCTTTGCGAGCATCTACACCTTTGGTAGTTACTCTTTCATTTACACCCATTCTTTGAGCATTTTGACGCACTAATTTTAACTTCTTTTCATGGATGTCTAATGCAGTTACACTACCTTCATTTAATTTTTCAGCAATTTGAATAGTCTTGCCCCCCGGAGCACTGCAAGCATCTAATACTTTTTCATTACCATTAATGTCAAAAACATCTGCCACTAAGCTAGCTGCTTCATCTTGAATTGTCAAAGCTCCATTTTTAAATAAGTCAGTGTCAATTATTCCACCATGACTTAAAATCACATCATGACTAGATAAACTAGAATATTCTGGGTCAAACCCTATTTTTTTCAATTCAATAAAAGTTTTCTTTTGATCTACTAAGCTAGATAAACGAACACTATTTTTAGCATTTTCATTAAAACTAGCCAAAATGCTCTCTGTTCGTTTTTTACCCCAGTTTTTAACAAAATATTCCACTAACCAAATTGGCATACTTTCTTTCACGCTTATATACTTAAGGCTATCTTTTGGACTAGGTAAAATTTCACCTCTGCGTGTCAATGCTCGTAAAATACCATTAACTAATCTAAAGCCTGATGAATGATGCTTTCCAAATTGTTTAGCTAGTTTATTTGCTTCATCTAAAATTGCTCGATTAGGTACTTTATCTAAGAAAAAAATCTGATATGCCGACATTAACAGAAGTGGCATAATATATTTTTCTGTGATTTTAGTTTTTATTAAACCTTTAAATTGATATTCTAGATAAATTTTATATTGTATAGTTCCATAAACTAATTTTGTAGCTAAGTTTTGATCAGCTTGTGAAAGGTGCGAATTTTTCAAGCTGTTATTCAAACTGATATTTGAATATGAACCATCTTCTAACACACGAATTAAAGTATTAAGCGCTATTGAACGCGCAGTCTTAGTCGTCGACAATTTTTTCTCCTATCGTAAACTTGCTACCTTGACCATTTAAGAAATTCTTAACTGGCATTCTTTTCTTTCCAGCAGGTTGGAGCTCAAGTAAATTAAGAACCGTTCCGTTAGCAAAGCTAATAGCAAATCTGTCTTTATTATCTACTAAACTTCCTGCTTCTAAGTCAGTCTTATCAGAAGCTACTTCTGCTTTCCAAACTTTAAGTCGCTTATTATCCACAATCATATAAGCGCCTGGATCTGGATTAAGTCCACGAAGCAAATTATTAGCTTCTTGGGCAGTCATTTTAGTAGTAATTTGTTCTTGAGACTTTTTAATATTTGGTGAAAATACAACTTCAGCTTCATTTTGAGGGATTTTTTCTGCACTTCCATCTTCGATTTTAGGTAAAGTTTCTAATAAAAGATCGCGACCTAAATAAGATAGCTTTTCAAAAATTGTTCCTGCAGTATCCTCTTCTTCTATATCGATAGCCTTTTGAGCGTACATATCACCAGCATCCATTTTCTTGACCATTTCCATGATAGTTACTCCAGTTTGCTTATCACCATTAATTAGTGAATATTGAATTGGAGCTCCACCACGATATTTTGGTAAAAGAGAGCCATGAACATTGACTGCTGCAATTTTTACTGAATTTAAAAATTTCGTTGGTAAAAATTGACCGTAAGCTGCAGTAACAATAAAATCAGCATTCATTTTAATTAATTCATTCATTTCATCTGAACCAGATAGTTTAGCTGGCTGATATACTGGAATATTTAATTTTTCTGCAGCAATTTTAGCAGGTGTTTTAGTAATTTTTTGTTTACGCCCTACCTTTTTATCAGGTTGTGTAACTACTGCTTTTACATCGTAGCCTTTATTAACTAGTCCTTCCAAAACTGGAACAGCAAAGTTAGGTGTTCCCATAAAAATTATTGATGTCATAATTTTCTCCTTACATAATTCTTTCTGGTTCATTATCAATATAGACATTTAAGCCATATTTTTTAATCTCTTGTGCTGAATCTTGAATTTGATGCAGCAAATTATTTAAATTTTCCTCTTTTTTATATTTTACCAGTATTTGATAATAATACTGATTTTTTAAACGAGAAATTGCACTTGGTGTTGGTCCCAAAATAATTGCATTAGCATGTAAATTATTTTGAAGCTTTCGTTTAATTTTAAAAGCTTGTCGTGCAGCATTTTGTTCATTTTTAGATGCAATTGAAATTAAAACTGTATAAAAATATGGTGGATAATCTCCTTCATGTCGTACATGCATTTCATAATTATAAAATTGTTCATAATTTTGTGATTGCGCTAATTGAATTGCATAATGCTCAGGATTATAAGTTTGAATAAGAACTTCGCCAGTTTTATCTGCACGTCCTGCACGTCCTGCCACTTGCGTTAACAGTTCAAAAGTCTTCTCAGATGCATTATAATCTGGCAGCCATAAACCAGTATCTGCGTTTATTACCCCAACTAGGGTTACATTAGGAAAGTCTAAACCTTTTGCAATCATTTGAGTTCCTAAAAGAATATCTGCTTCATGATTGCCAAACTTATCCAAAATTTTTTTATAGCTACCTTTTCTTCTAGTAGTATCTACATCCATTCGCAAGATCTTCGCTTCTGGAAGCAGTTCTTCTAATTCTTCTTGAACTTTTTGTGTACCCGTTCCTAAAAAGCGAATTTTATTTGATTGACAATTAGGACAAAGTTGCGGGATTTTCTCACTATAACCACAATAATGACATTGCATTTGATTAGTATCTTTATGCATCGTCAAAGATAAATCACAATTAGGACATTTTAAAACAAAGCCGCATTCTCGACAAAGCATAAAATTAGCAAACCCACGCCTATTAAGCATTAAAATAGTTTGTTCATTTTTGGCTAAACGCTTTTTAATAGCATTAAATAAGTCTGTTGATATATCAAACTGACCTCCTGCAAATTCTACATGCTTTAGATCAATTAATTTAACTTGTGGCAATTTCTTTTGATTTGCTCTTTTGGTTAATTTAAGTAAAGTATATACTCCTTTTTGAGCTCGAGCCCGACTTCCCAGTGACGGAGTAGCACTTCCTAAAACAAGGGGGCAATTATTATACTTACTACGCCATAATGCCACGTCACGGGCATGATAACGTGGATCAGAATCTTGCTTATATGAAGATTCATGTTCTTCATCAATTACAATCAATCCAATATTTTTAAGCGGTGCAAAAACTGCACTCCTTGCTCCAACAACTACTCTAGTTTCTCCTCTACGAATTCGGCGCCATTCATCATACAATTCCCCTTCAGAAAGTCCGCTATGAAGTACAGCTACTTCTTGTCCAAATCTTTCTTTAACTTGTGAAACCATTTGTGGAGTTAAAGAAATTTCCGGTACTAACATCAAAGCATTTCTTCTATTTTCCAAAGCCTGGCTAATAGCATGTAGATATACTTCTGTTTTACCACTTCCAGTAATTCCTTCCAATAAATAAGTTTTTGATTCTTTATTTTTAATAGAAGAATTAATCTGTTTAAGAGCTATTTTTTGCTCATCATTTAATTTAATGTTTTTAGAAATATTTTTATTATCTTTAAAACCGGCTAAGGGATTACGATATACTTCTATTTTCTTTTTTTGAAGCCAATTTTTATTAACTGCATTAGCTAAAGTAGCAGCATTAATTTGAGCATCGTTTTCAAGAATATTTTGCATTTTAGGATAAGAAGTATAATTTTGTATGATGTCCATTAATAAACGCTTTTGATTAGTAGCGTTGTGTCTTAAAGAATTATAAATTGTTAGATACTCTTCTTTAGATTTGGTTAATATATATTGATTTTCAGTCTTAGTTTTAGCCTTATTTTCTACTATATACTCAATTTTAGCATCTTGCGATTTTAGCAGCTTATGTACAAAAGAAATTTCTTTAATATCATTTATCCTATTTAAATCAATTGGATTTCCTTGAAAATAGGGCATTTTTTTAGCTTTTTCACTTATAGGACTCAAAATTTTTCGATAATTCGCTCTCATTACACGTGGAAGCATTGCCTTTAAAATTGTAATTCGATAAGAAAAAACTTCTCTAGCTAATTCTGCTGACAGTTCTACAAGCTCAGGAGTAAGGGGTGGCATTTCATCAACTACCAATAATAAGTCACGCAATTTTCCTGAAAAGTTGCTACTTTCACTGATTCCAACAACAAAACCTTGCAATTTTCTTGGTCCAAATGGTACAACAACTCGCGACCCTACTTTAACATCTGGTAATTCAGATGGGATATGGTATTCAAAAATTCTATCAGTTTGTTTAGCTGCAATATCTACAATAACTTGCGCAATCATTTAAATTCCTTTTGTAAAAAATGACCCCCATCTATTTGATGGAGGTCATTAACTTTTATTCATCTACCAGGTTAACCTCGCGGTGAGCTGGATCAACTGTAACCTTACCAGCTGCAATTTCTTCAAGAGCTCGACCTACAGACTTGTCACATTTAAAGTGTTCAAGTGTTGGTGGTACTCCTGCTTCAAGTTCATGTGCACGTTTGGCAGCAAGTACTGATAATGAATAACGCGAATCAACGCGAGACAATAATTTATCAATTGATGGGTATGTAATTCTCATATTAATCCTCCCTGACCATTTTACGGTAGTCATCGATAACTCGCTTAACACTGACGTGTTCAGCATCAACGATTGCCTTGATATGATCAACTGCATTTGCAACAGTATCATTAACCACGGCATAGTCGTAATCTTGCATTACTAAAATTTCTTTGCGCGCTTGCTTAATTCTTCCCATAATCACATCTTCAGATTCAGTGCCTCTATTTTCAAGACGCATATGCAAAGTATGCAAATCTGGCGGCGTTAAGAAAATGAATACGCCATCTGGCATTTTTTCACGGACCTTTTGTGCACCATTAACATCAATTTCAAGCAAAACATCTTTGCCTTCTTCTAACATTTTTTTAACTGGTGCAACAGGTGTGCCATAAAAATTACCTACGTATTCATTATATTCCAGAAGCTCTCCTTGGTTAATAGCTTCTTGGAATCTCTCACGACTTACGAAATAATAATCTACTCCATCCACTTCGCCAGGACGAGGCTTACGCGTAGTCATTGAAACAGAATATTCAAAAGGAAACACCTTATTTTCAACAATTGCGCTTTTAACGGTTCCTTTACCAACACCCGAAGGACCCGAAAGGACGAGTAACAAACCTTTATCTGCCATGCCGAACACTCCTAGAAATATCTAATATATTTAGTTTGCACTAAAATAGTTTCTTTTTCAAGTCTTAACCTTAGAAAAAAGGTTTTATTTTACAAAAATAAAAAACAGAAGTTTGCAATTATTTGCATCCCTCTGTTTATTTATCAGTTTTAAAACTTTTCATTAAATCCAGCGCATTTTGTTTAGCAGCATCTGTTATATTTTTACCTGCCATCATTTGTGCAATTGCAGTGATTGTTTCTTCTTTTGTCAAAGGACCAACTTGCGTAAAAGTTGCCCCATCTTGAACTTTTTTAGCAACTAAATATCGATGATCACCAGCTGCAGCTACTTGAGGAGAGTGTGTAATCGTAATAACCTGCTTGTTTTTTGCAATGGAATGCATCTTACGCCCAATCGCAGCTGATACTCTACCAGAAACACCTGTATCAATTTCATCAAAAATCATAGTTCCCACCGGTTCTACTTGACTAAAAATTGCTTTTAAAGCCAAAATCAATCTTGATTGTTCCCCACCAGACACGATTTTTACAAGTGGCATTAAATCTTCACCGGGATTAGGAGCAATTAAAAATGAAATATAATCTGTACCATTTTCATTAAAAGATTTACTTTCTTCAAAATTAATCGCAAATCTTACCTTTTCCATATAAAGGTCTGCAAGTTCTCTCTTAATTTTTTCTTCTAAAATATGAGCAACTTCTTCACGACTCCGATGTAATTCATTTGCTTGCTTAGACATTATTTTTTCTAAATTTGATAATTCAGTTTGAATTTCTTCTTCATCCAAGCCACCAGTTTCAAATTGTTTAAGTTCTCGTTGAATATTTTCATAAAACTTAAATACATCTTCTAAAGTTGGGCCATACTTCTTTTTTAATGAATTTAACGTATCCAAGCGAGTAGTCACATATTGAAATCTTTCTTCATCAAAATCTAATTGATCCATTAAACTTGATAATTCACTTCTGGCATCCCCTAAAGCAAACACACCATCATCAACACTTTTAGCGAAATCCTTAAATTTATTACCAAATTCAGTCAAATCTTGCGCAGCATTTTGTGCATCACTTAATAAAGTAGCGAGACCGTGTTCATCATCGTCATATAACTGCATAAAAAACTGGGCACTATCTGCTATTTTTTGATAGTTATTAAGTTCATTAAACTCTTCTTCAAGTTTTTCATCTTCCTTTGGATCTTCTAAGTTAGCAGCATCTAACTCATCATTTTGAAACTGCAATATATCTTGCTTTTGCGCCAGTTCTTGTGCATCTTGGCGAAGATGACGCAATCGAGCAGTTAACTTTTGCCATTTATGATAATTTTCTTGATATTGAAGTAACTTCTGCTTGAAATCTTCAGAAGCATAGTCATCCACTAAATATATTTGACGATCTTGATTCATTAGCATTTGTTGGTCATTCTGTCCATGAATATCAACTAAATACTTACCAATTTCTCTTAAAATATTAATCGTAGTTAATTGTCCATTAATTCTAACAACATTACGACCTTTAACAGCTAATTCTCTACTTACAATTAATTGATTATCATCATGGGGCAAGCCATATTTATTACATAATTCAGAAATCTTGTCTTTTTGCTCTTCTAATTCAAATAAACCAGTGATAACGGCTTTTTTTTCACCGGAACGAATCATTTCTTTTTGACCTCTTCCACCCATTAAAAGTGAAACAGCATCAATTAAAATTGACTTACCCGCACCAGTTTCTCCAATTAAAACCGTCATATTTTCTTGAAAGCGAACTTTTAAAGTTTTAATTATTGCAAAATTTTCAATATCCAGTTCAATAAGCATACCTTCACCTAGAGCCCACTTACCGCATTAGCTACAACTTCTTCTGGAGTTCCAGTCCAAAGATTTTGACCACCTGCTAATTCATCTTTTTGTAAATGAATTAAAAATTCGATATTTCCTTTTCCACCCTTGATTGGAGAATAGTCAACACCTAATACATTAAAACCAATTTTCATTGCTTCATTCATAGTATGTTCAATAACATCCTTATGAACTTCATGATCATGAACAATCCCATGCTTACCTACATTCTCAGGACCTGCTTCAAATTGTGGCTTAATTAAACACACTGCATCGCATTTATCTTTTAAAATCTCATACATTGGTGGCATGATCAAATCCAAAGAAATAAATGAAACATCGGTCATTGCAAAATCTGGCATTCCTTCTTCAAAGTCTTCAGGTTTACTATAACGGAAATTTTGCTTTTCCATTACAATAACACGCGGATCATCTCGAAGCTGCCAAGCTAATTGATTATAACCTACGTCCAAAGCGTAAACCATTTTAGCACCATTTTGTAAAGCTACATCAGTAAAACCACCAGTTGAAGCACCGATATCAAGACAAATTTTATTTGTCAAATCAATGTTAAAAACTTTTAGTGCCTTTTCTAGTTTAAAGCCTCCACGAGAAACATACTTTTTACCATCGTCTTTTACGTAAAACTTTTCATCTTTTGGAAATTTAGTCCCACTCTTATCAATTCTTTGATGATTATGATCAGATACCAAACCTGCCATAATTGCACGCTGAGCTTGAGTTCTAGAATGAAAAATCCCTTGTTCTGCTAATAATATATCTGCTCTTTCTTTTGCCATTTATAATACCTTTTTATAAAGATCCAAAAATCCAACTAATACTTCATTATTTAAGTCTTGTAAATCTTTTTTTGCTTGATCAATCAAATTTTGCAGCTCTTTACGACTTTTATCGATTCCAAGGAGGGTAAGGGTATTATTTTTACCCTCTTCTTCATCTTTGTGGGTTGCTTTTCCTGCTTCTTGAGTAGTTTCAACAACATCTACTAAATCATCATAAATTTGATAAGCACGTCCAAACTCACGCGCAAAATCAATTAATTTTACTTGTTTAATATCATCAGCATGAGCATAAATTGCCGCCATTTGAACACTAGCCTCAATTAAGCATCCTGTTTTAAGCCATTCCATTTCATTGATAAAATTGGCGTCATTAGCAACTTTTTCATTATTTGTAGAATCGATATCTAAATATTGACCCCCCACCATTCCGTTTGGGCCAATAGCCTGAGTAATAACAGTTACAAGTCTAGCAGAATCACTTCCTTCTGCAATCCATTGAATTCCTAAAGGCAACAAAGCATCCCCTGCTAAAATAGCTTCTGCTTCTCCCCATTTTTTGTGACTTGTTAATTTACCTCGACGATAATCATCATTATCCATCGCTGGTAAATCATCATGAATTAATGAATAGGTATGAATTAATTCAATTCCACAGGCAATTTGAATCGCATTTTCATCAATTTCTTGTCCCAAAGAGTTTAAAGTTGATAAAAATAATAATGGTCTTAATCTTTTTCCCCCAGCCATAACTGAATAAGCCATTATTTGACTAATTTTTTTATTATGGATAGTTTCAGATAAATTTTTTTCTAAATAATCATTAATTACTGGTGTCCACTGATCTTTAAAATATTGAAATGCTGTCATAACTATTCCTCGGGTGCACTTGCATTAGTTGGATCAAGACGACGTTCACTGCCATCGCTATCAATTAACTTAGCTACTGTTTCTTCGGCTTGTGTTAACTTTTTATCTAAATCTCGGCTAATTTGTACCCCTTCTTGAAATTCCTTAAGGGCATCTTCTAAAGGAACATTTCCATTTTCAAGATTATTAACGATTTTTTCTAATTCTGTTAATTGACTTTCAAAATTATTTTTAGCTGCCATTATTTTCTCCTTATTGTTTCTACAGTTGCAGTGGCCTCGCCATCTTTAAAATGCAAATTCAACTCTTCTTTTTCTGATATGTGCTCAATAGAGCTGACAGTTTTGCTTTTATCATCAGTCACATATACATATCCACGCTCTAATGTTTTCAATGGACTATAATCATCAAGCTGCTGAACAACCTGTGAAAAAGTATTTCTCTTATTTACTAAATAATGTTTTATATTATCAAAAAGTTGCTTTTGATAAAAAACATTTTCTTGTTGCAAGCGCACAATTTTTTTATCGGGATTTGCACTTAATAAACGCTGCTTCAACAAATTATAATCTTGATGTGAAGTATTTAACACATTTTTTATGCTACTTTGCAAGCGATTTTTTAATATATCAACCATCTGTATCTGTTGATCATAAAGTCTAGTCGGTTCACGCATAACAATAGAATTATTAATTTGATTTAGCCTTTCACGCTTTTGTCTAATTAGTGACTGAATACTTGCCTGCATCCTACTTTCAAGTTGATGTAATTTAATCAATTCATCTGATAAATTGGGTGTTGCATATTCCGCAGCTGCTGTAGGAGTAGCGGCACGTTGATCAGCTGCCAAATCACAAAGAGTAGTATCAGTTTCATGTCCTACTGAAGAAATAACAGGAATAGGCATATTATAGACTGCCCTTACTACCTCTTCTTCATTAAATGGCCATAAATCTTCTAAAGAACCGCCCCCACGTCCAATTATCATAACATCATATTCATCTTTTTTAGCTGCAATTTGTTTCATTGCATTCACTAAAGAATCCGCAGCTAGTTCTCCTTGTACTTGAGCTGGAAACAAATCAATTTCAGCATGAGGAAAACGACGATTAGCAGTAACCATAATATCATGAATTACTGCCCCAGATGCACTAGTGACAACAGCAATTTTATCAGGAAAATGAGGTAATTGTCTTTTATGGTCTAGATTAAATAAACCTTCATTACTTAATTTTGCTTGAAGTTGTTTAAATTGCTCATATAATGCTCCAAGCCCGGCTGGCTCCATTTGCTCTGCATAAAATTGATATGAACCTTGTGGTCCATATACACTTACATATCCAACAACGTAAACTTTCATCCCCTCTTCTGGTTTAAATTTCACCTTATCAAAAAAGGAACGAAACATTACTACATTGATTTTTGACTTTTCATCTTTTAATGAAAAATATTGATGGGAATTTCTACGAAAGCGAAAATTAGATAACTCACCTTGTAAAAACACTTTATGTAAATAAGGGTCATTTTTGAATTTTTGTGTAATATAATAATTCAAATCCGTAACTGTTAAATAATTATTTTCGCTTGTCATAAGCTCTCCTTGTTAACTTAATAACTTGCTCCATCAAAAATTCAACAGTTAACGGACCTACTCCACCAGGAACTGGAGTAATCATGCTGGCTTTAGGTTCAACTTCATTAAAAGCAACATCTCCTACTAAATGACCATTAATATGATTAATACCCACATCAATAACTATTGCGCCATCTTTTACCATATCGCCAGTTACCAAATTAGCTTGACCAGCCGCAGAAACTAAAATATCTGCCATTTTAGTATATTCAGATAAATTTTTAGTTGCTAAATGAAGGATAGAAACTGTAGCATTTTTTTCAAGCATTAAAGCTGCTAAGGGCTTACCAACAATATTGCTGCGACCAATAATCACAGCATTTTTCCCCTCTAAGTTAACTCCATAATAATCTAATAATGCCATAATACCATCGGCAGTAGCAGGTTCTACAAAATGATCCTCCTGCCATAAACGCCCAATATTACTTGGAGTTAGACCATCTACATCTTTTTCTGGGTCAATTCGTTCAAGAACTCGATTAACATTAATGTGATCTGGTGCAGGAAGCTGAACCATTATTCCATGTACTTTAGGATCAGCATTTAATTTATCAATTAATGCCAAAACTTCTTCCTCTGTTTCAGTTTTAGGTAATTGATAAATTTTTTGAATTATTCCAACACTCTCAGCGCGACGCTTTTTAGTATGGACATAAACTTTGCTAGCAGGATTGTCTCCAATATTAATTACGCAAAAATATGGTTCAATTCCCTCAGCTTTTAATTCTTCTACTTTTTTCTTTAATTTTTCTGCTCGTAAATTTGCAAAAGCTTTTCCATCAAGAATTTTTCCCATTTAATCAGTTCCTTTCATAGCAAAAATAGCCGGCAAAATGCCGGCTATTAGTTTTATTATTTAACGAAGTTTGCTAAAATCCCATTAACAAATGGCTTTGCCTTTGGATCAGCAAATTCATCACATAAGTTTAAAGCTTCACTAACCGCTGCCTTAGGCTCAATTTCGTCACTATACTTAATTTCGTATAAAGCAACTTCCAAAATTGCAATTGTAGTTTGATTGATTCTAGATAACTTCCAGCCCTTTTTTAAGTGACTAGAAATTTCATCTTCAAGTTCACTACGCTTTGCAATAATGCTTTCAATAAGAGTCTTTGAATAGGCAGAAAGCTCTTTTAAATCAAGCGTTTGTACGGTTTTGGCTTCAACTTCTGCAGCAGAGTAAGTTGGTTCTTGATTTGCCAAGTATACTGCTTGCATTGCAACCTTACGACTTTCGTGTTGATTCATTTACTTATCTTTATCCTCCGGAAACAGCTCTGAAGTGACCTCTTCTGCATTCTTCTCATCTTCTGGAAAAACAAGGCACACCACATGAACATTAATTGCTTTAAGTTCAAGATCAGTCATTTGAACAAGCTGTGCTTTTAGTGCTTTTTGCAAATTAGTTGCTACAACTGGAACATTGACACCGCTGTTAAGGTAAACATAAACATCAGCGACTAATTTTTTATCATCGTCAACACTTACATTTACACCTTTACCGCGGTCTTCTCGTCCTAGAACCCAATTAAGACCAGACTTAAGACTGCCACGCATTCCAGCAACGCCATCAATTTTTTCAGCAGCAATGCCCAAAATAACTTCAAGAACACTAGGATCTATCTTAATTTGTTCGCCGTTTTCTTCGCCGCTTAAGAGAATTTTTGAACTATCTGCCATAATATTACCTCAAAAAACTACTTATTAGCACGTGATACGTAACTACCATCAGCTGTGTTAATAGTCAATACATCGCCTTCATTAATAAAGAATGGTACATTAACTACTAAACCAGTTTCCATAGTTGCTGGCTTACCACCACCTGATGAAGTATCACCTTTAATATTTGGTTCAGTCTTAGCTACCTTAAGGTCAACTGTGTTAGGCAATTGAATACCTAAAGTTTCACCTTCGTGCGTAATTACACTAACATTCATATTTTCAAGTAAGTACTTGGATTCTTCTTCAACTTGTTCATTTGGAATTGCTAATTGGTCATAAGTTGAAGTATCCATAAATACATAACTTGAACCGTCATTGTATAAGTATTGCATTGACTTAGTTTGAATATCAGCAGTATTTACTTTAGCAGTTGAACGGAAAGTATATTCTTGAACTGCACCAGTTCTTAAACTCTTAAGTTTTGAACGTACAAAGGCACTACCCTTACCTGGTTTTACGTGTTGGAATTCAATGATACGCCATAAATCATTGTTATATTGAATAGTTAAGCCGTTCTTGAATTCGTTAACTGAAATCATTGTCATATTAGTTCCCTCATTTCTACACTATCTATGTTACCAATTTAAGCGCGATTTGGCTATAAATAATCTTCAGATTTATAGAGAAAGTAATTCATTTTTTGGCAAATTAGATAAAACTTCAGGTTCTTCACCATTAATCAAAACATCATCTTCTATCCTAACGCCACCTTTTTCTGGAAGATAAATTCCCGGTTCAACAGTATGAATCATATTATCTGTTAATTTTTGCTTAGCAAAAGGCATAGATGGCTGACATAATTCATGAAGTTCTAATCCGATACCATGACCAATTCCATGTCCAAAATATTGACCATATCCAGCTTGAGCAATATATTCACGAGCTGCTTGATCAACATCTCTACCGTAGTTTCCTCTAGTTGCCTTTTCAATGCCACGTCTTTGGGCTTCGAGGACAATTTCATAAATCTTTTTAAGTTCAGGATCAACTTTTCCTACAGATACTGTACGCGTAATATCTGCTGCATAACCATTATAAAAACTTCCGAAATCAATAACAATCATGTCACCATCTTCAATTATTTTATCGCTTGCTACTCCATGAGCCCAAGCAGAACGCAGACCAGAGGCAACAATTGTATCAAAATCGGGACCGTCGCCACCATTAATTTTAAAAAGATAATCAAGCTTAGCTGCAATATCTTTTTCTTTCGCACCTACTTTTATCATAGGTAAAATTTCATTAAAACTTTCCATTGAAATATTAATTGCTTTTTTTAAAGCTTCAATTTCAAGTTTATCCTTGACATTACGAACTTGCTCAACTAGTTCTTCACATATCTCAAAGTTTAACTCTGGATTAAGCTGTTTAAGCTTTTCATATTCTGTAGCTGAAACAAATTCGCCTTCAATGAGCACTTTCTTTAAGTTTAAAGTTTTTAAAATCTTACTAATTTCTTCATAATCACTATTGTGCTTCATGATAACATTTAATTCA
>JAAGKN010000121.1_pt1 | contig 140311 bp, 117 predicted proteins | sample 6206371 | NCBI WGS metagenome assembly JAAGKN01 (sample SAMN11533720, study PRJNA540317) | gut metagenome | isolation source: fecal pellets from male and female animal of same cohort | host: Peromyscus leucopus | place: USA:CA | collected 2017
CCACAAGAACTATGTTTCATATATAAATAAATTTATTCTTATATTAACTTAATACAAAGTGTCTATGAAACGAGTATTTTTTCTTATGTTGTGTTTGATAACAAGCATGAACATAGTATTGGCTCAGAACCGCAAAATTACCGGTACGGTTATTTCTGCGGAAGATAATGAGCCAGTGATTGGAGCGGCAGTAGTCGTAAGAGGAACCCAAATCGGTATCGTAACCGATGTAGACGGAGCTTTCGCATTGGAAGTACCTTCTTCCGCCAAAACGTTGGTCATCTCCTATTTGGGAATGAAGACGCAGGAAGTGGCGATAAAAGACGGATTGAAAATCATCCTCGAATCCGATTCCCAAAGTTTGGATGAAGTAGTGGTAACCGCAATGGGCTTGAACCGCGAGAAAAAGTCGTTGGGATATGCGATCCAAGAAGTAAAATCGGATGAGTTGACGAAAGCGGGAAGCGCCAGCTTAACCAGTTCTTTAACCGGTAAAGTCGCAGGTGTACAAGTAAATCAGTTTGGAGGAACAGTCGGTGCTTCATCCCGTATTTCCGTACGTGGTAACTCTTCGTTAAGTGCAGACCAGCAACCGTTGATTGTTGTAGACGGTGTACCTATTGCAAATGACACACAACGTTCAGGCGATAACTATTATAATGGAGTCGACTATGGATCGGGATTGAATGATATCAATCCGGAAGATATTGAATCCATCTCTGTTTTAAAAGGAGGATCAGCAGCACTCTATGGTATGCGTGCCGGTAATGGTGTTATTTTGATTACAACCAAGTCGGGTAAAAATGCAAATGGGGTTTCTGTATCTTATGATATGAACATCACAATGGACAGAGTGGCAAATTTACCCAAATTGCAAAATTCATATGGTCAGGGACATGATGGAGACGAATATCATTGGAAAAACGGGAAATACTCAAATTTGAGTTATCAAGATTATGCTGTGAATTATGGTTACGACTATTCTAAAAATGTAAATACCGGTTATGATGAATCTTGGGGACCGCGTTTAGATGCCGGTTTAAAAATCAGCCAGTTTGACAGTAACGGTGAATATGTAGATTGGGTTTCTCACCCGAACAACATCAAAGACTTTTTCCAGACAGGCCTTTCCATGAATCACATGGTTTCTGTACAAGCAAAAGGAGAAAAAGTAACGACTCGTGCTTCTCTGTCTTATAGAGACCAAGTCGGTACTATCCCCAACACAGACCAGAAGAAATACTCCGGTCAGTTGAATACTGAAATGAAATTAAATAAATATATTACATTCAACATGAACGCGAGCTACACACGCACAGAAAGCGACAATCTGGTCGGACAAGGTTATGGTTCGAACAACCCCATCAATTCTTTGGTTGCTTGGTCTGCCCGCCAGATCAATATGCAATCGCTGAAAGATAATTGGGCTCAGAAAGATGCAGCCGGAAATTATACATATTACAACTGGATCGATGATTATCATATGAACCCCTATTTTACTGTAAATGAAAACACAAACAGCTATCAACGTGACCGTATCTTCGGTAAAGCCTCTCTATTCTACCAACCTTTCGAATGGTTGAAGTTCGAAGGTCGTATGGGGATGGACTATTATAATGCACAAACTTTCGAACGCCATTATATCGATCGTGGCGATTATCCGGATGGAGCATTTTATCAGAGAACGACAAAGAACACGGAACTGAACGCCGATTTCATCGCTTCGTTCAACAAAACATTCGGAGATTTCAGCATCACAGGTATTTTGGGTGCTAATTACCGTGACTTGAATTACGAAACACACAATATCGGTGCTGATGCGCTGGTTGTCAAGGGTGTTTACACGATGACCAATAAAGTCGGAGACGCTGTAGCCACCATGGACCACAGTCATATCCGTTCAAACTCCATTTATGCGAATGTTTCCATCGGATGGAAAAACCAGTTATATCTGGATGCCAGCGCACGTAATGACTGGAGTTCTACAATTCGCGACGCATTTTTCTATCCCTCAGTAAGTTTAAGTTGGATCCCGACCGCTTCGTTTGAAAGTTTGCAGGGTGACATCCTCTCATTCTGGAAATTACGTGGAGGTTTGGCACAGATCGGTTCAGCAACCTCTGCCTACCGAAACAGCTATTATTATTACGCGGAGTCATCATCTTTCAACGGTGTTTCACAAATGTACAAGAGCTATACATATCCGAACTTTGACCTGAAACCAGAAAGTGTAACAACCTGGGAAATCGGTACTGAAGTCGGCTTTTTCGATGATCGTTTACATTTAGATTTGGCTTATTATCAGAAACGGACAAAAGATCAAATTCTGCAAGTTTCAACATCTAACGTAGTCGGTTTCTCCTCTATGCTGGTAAATGCCGGACGAATTGACAACAAGGGGGTTGAAATCCAATTGAAAGGCGATATTATCCGCAGCAAAAAAGATGGTTTCAACTGGTCTTCGACCTTAAATTTCGCAAAAGACAAAAGTAAAGTCGTAGAACTGTACAAAGATCCTGTTACAGGCGAAGAATTATTGCCAGGTGGATATCAGATCGGCTGGACATGGGGAATTTCAAACATGGCAAAACCGGGCGAAGCTTGGGGAGCCCTCGTTTCTACCGGCTACCAGCGTGTAACAGCTGACGATGTAACAGCAGGTACTGCAACTTCCGACCAGATCGGTGCAATCAAATTAAATGCAAACGGCGCTCCGGAACAAAATGCCTCTGCCATCATTGGTAATGTAACTCCGAACTTCCTATTAGGCTGGCGTCATGATTTCACATACAAACAATTCGGATTCGGATTCTTACTTGATTTGCGTATCGGTGGAGATATCTGGTCACAGACAATGAGCCACTCCTACAGTGCCGGTGTTGCCAACGTAACAGCAGAAAACGGAATCCGTGAACGGGCAATCGTTGCCGGCAAAGATGTTGCGACACATGAACGTTTCGTCATGTCAGAAAACGGCAAATGGGTAGAAAACACTATCGAGACAGATGCTTATACTTGGTTCAATTCATACGGTTTATCTGAAACATACGTATTCGACGGTTCTTTCTTAAAATTGCGTGAAGTCTACCTTTCATACGATGTACCTAAATCCATCCTGCAAAAAACGAAATATTTCAACCGTGCGACAGTTTCTTTGATCGGATCAAACTTAGCTCTGTTATGGGTTCATTCCTCCAACAAATTGCGCTTGGATCCGGAAACAGGCGGTGTATCCAGCGATAGTCGCGGTGTAGGCTTCGAACAAGCTTCCGCTCCTGGCGCACGTAGTTTTGGTCTCAAATTAGGTTTGACATTTTAATTGATAAATAATTATTTGACTCATGAACAACAATTATAAAATATGGGCAGTATCCTTGGCTACAATGTTTGCTACAGGATGCACAAGTTCATTCGAAGAAATCAATACGGACCCGGACGCTTACAACAAAGTTCCGTATACCAATGTACTGGGTAACGTAATCCGCAAAACAGCAGATCAATACGGAGGAGTTCTTGACATAGCCCAGTGGGCGGGATATGTATCCGAAATCCAATACCTAAATGATTATAGCGGATATATTCCATCCAACCATACATACGGAAACCGTTGGTATCAGACCTATTGGGGATACGTTCAGCTGCAAGACATCCTAAACCAGACAGAAGAAGAGCCGGAAGGAAACAAGAACATTCGCAACGTATGTATCGTCATGCAAAATTATCTGATGTTAATGTGCACGGACTGTTTCGGTGATATCCCTTATTCAGAAGCGTTCAAGGGTGCTCCGGAAGATGGTTCCGTCCTCCAGACTCCATATGATAAACAGGAGGATATTTATCCGAAAATTTTAGCGAACCTGAAAACCGTAGCCGATAGCTGGGCAACTACAGGTATAGAAGGAGATAACTTGGGTGACGGTGATTTTCTTTATGGAGATAATATTGAAAAATGGCAGCGTTTTTGCAACTCATTACGTTTACGTACAGCAATGCGTATTTCGGCTGTTTATCCAGGCTCTCAAGCAATTATAGAAGAGATATTCAACAATCCGGCGTCTTATCCATATATAGATAATTGCAAAGACAATGCCTATTTTGAATGGCAAGGTTCCGGTGATTATTATGAACCGTGGCATAGCAATTCAAGAACACGTGACGATGACGGCATGTCTGAGATTTTCATCAACCACCTGAAAGCAAAACAAGACCCACGTCTTTCGGTTTATGCAAAACCTGCTGAATCGGATGGCGAATATCGTGGATATGAAAACGGAGCACTAAACGATCCGGAATCAAGAGCCGACATCTCCCGAATCGGTGCGAAGTTCCGGGATAAAGCAGATGGTTTCTCTCCTTTATATCGTGCATGTGAAAACTATTTCATCATGGCGGAAGCAGCTTTGAACGGTTGGAAAGTTCCAATGACAGCAGCCGAAGCATACGAAAAGGCCGTTCGTCTTTCTATGGAAGACAACGAGATTGCCCAAACAGACGTAGAAACTTATCTGGCCGGTCCCGGCAAATGGGATGGCACATACGGCTGCATCTATTTTGAAGAATGGGTGGCATTGTTCAAAGAATGTATCGAAGCTTGGTCTTTGTATCGCAGAACCGGTTATCCTACTTATCTCCATACGGCAAAAGCCGCAGACGGTGTGACCCCGCAATATCCGGGAGCGCGTTCAAGATATAAAGGCATACACAACGATGTTCCGTTCCGCTTCCCTTATCCGCAGAACCAGTTCGACTATAACTCCGAACATGTGACTGCAGCCTCCCAAGGCATCCAAGACTATGTCTGGGGCAAACAAATGTGGTGGGACAAACGTACCGGTGTGAAATAAACATACGCAATATCACTATTTTCAGGGTTACACATTCTTAGGAAAGACACACTAATTGTGAATCCTCTTGTAAGACGGCGACTTGCGAAAGTCGCCATCTTTTAAACAATAAATCATATAACTTAAATACATATAATATGAAACGATCTTTATTCTATCTTGTAGTGTTGTTTTTAATGCAACATTTTTGATTAGTCGGGACTCGCCAAAAGATGAACTTACAAAGTATACGTTTATACATTACCCAGTTAAATTATATAAATGGGTTCGGTATAAAAGGGAATGGGAAAGGAGAATATTATCTACCTCCCATGTTTGTAGGATCTTCTTCAAATTTATATATTTCCGGTAAATCTTATAGTGAAATAGAAAAATACACTATTAACGAATTTGGTAATTTGCTATTAGACTGCGTGATCGATACAAAAATAACAGAATCCTGCAATCAGATGTATATATTAGGAGATACCACATTAATATATAATTCATTACCAAAAGAATTATCAATAAAAAATACGATCTAAAAAAACACAAAATTATCGATAAGAAATGATATTAGAAGTATATAATTTTAATGGAAATGCAGTAAAACAATACACTTTTGATATTCCACCAATATTTTTTGTGGTAGATGAAATTTCTAAATTGATATGGGGCTATAATCCACAATATGAGGATTATTTTTTGATTTACAAAATATAAATTAATTATTTTAACAATATCGGTTTATGAAAAAAATATCGTTCATTTTTTTATCCGTATGTTTCAGTTGCAACCTATACGCACAACAATTGAGGGATATAACACGTGACTCCATCGTAAAAATTTTACAAGCGACCTTACCCGAAACCTATTCTTTTTCCGTTTATGCCCAAACAGATCGTTCAGTCTATTATGCAGGTGAGACAATCTACTGGAAATTATACCTAATCAATCGTTGGCAAACCGGGAAATGGCTGCAAAAACCGTCCCTGTCCGCCACTCTTTTCAATCAGCAGGATTCATTGATCCAAGAAGTGAAAATATCCGACCTCACCGACTACAACAATACATTTATGAAATTACCGGATTCCTTGCATACCGGTTTTTATACATTCGCCATATTGAAAGAATCCTCCGAATCAGACAGGATACTTTATCAAAAGACACTACAAATCCACCCCAAAAGAGATTATAACATTCGCTCCACAGAAGATTATGAGGTCAAGTTCTATCCGGAAGGCGGAAAACTACTGGGCGGAACAGCCTGCCGTGTCGCGTTTCGGACAGAAAATGCAAAAAAACAACCGGTGGATATCAGCGGACATCTGCAAAACATATATGGAGACACTTGTGCTTTCTTGTCCGGCTCGCACGGCGGAATCGGCAGTTTTTCTTTTGTCCCAAGAACGGGCGTAGACTATTTTCTGGTTTGCCGGAATACTGAGAACCTACAAAAAATCTGTCCATTACCCAAAGTGCAGCCAACCGGAGAAACATTGACCGCCGGTTGGAAGAAAGATGTTTTAATCGTTTCCCGCAAAACAGGAAAAGACGTAGACCGCAAAGCAGTCCGATATCTGTCGGTCTGTTCAGAACAAGAGCTTCTATATTGGAACAAATGGAATCCAGACAAAGAATGTTTCTTTTTCCAACAAGCGCAATTACCGGATGGACTGTTACGACTTGTCTTGTATGACGACTCTTTACATGTAGTAAGCAAACGTTTCGTCTTCTCCGAAAAAGGCAAAAGCTTGGCACATACGACCGTACATTTGGACAAACGAGACCTTACCGGACCAGTAAAACAACTGTCCGGTGACATAAAGGTGACAGATCAGACAGGAAAACCGTTGGAATGCGACCTGTCGATTTCCATCACCACATCTTCCGACTCTTCCGAATATAAGCTGGATGGCTCTCTGTGGCGAACTTGCTGTTTGCCGACAAAAGGATGGAATTTCAATCCTTCCCTATTCTCTTATATGGGAGAAGAAGGTACATTGTCAGCCTGTTCCCTGGATGACTTAATGTTAACTTTCGAGCCGGATCAGGAAAAAACTCTCCGGCACACTTAACAACGACCGACAGGCATATTTATTTGGATCCAGTAGAGATCAAGGCACCTACCATCCACAAAAAGAAACACGATACCTCTTATTCATCGTTTGCCGACCTACATATCGACCGTAAGGAAATCGAACAAAGAAAACTGACGGATCTCACACAAGTCTTCCGAGGCTACCCGAGTATCCGTGTCATGTCAGACCGGACACTTCGCATACGGGGAGCCACCACCACCCCCTTGATCGTCATAGATGACATACCTTTAAGTTACACGGTCTCCATAGAAAGATGGCTGGAGAATCCTCCGTTGGACCAACTATCAATCGAAGATATAGAACAAGTCGACATAATACAAGGAACACGCGCCGCCATCTTCGGCATGTACGGAGGAAGCGGTGTCGTATGTATCACCACCCGCACGGGAAAATCAGATCAAGAAAAAAGCATATCTTCCCCCCTCGATGAGCCTGCCATACGGACGCTTTTCTGGCAACCGGACTTAAAAACAGATATTCAGGGAAAAGCAAACTTCTCATTCCCGGCCATCGTCCGTCCTTCAGACAAGATACGTATCCAAGTCGAAGGGATTTCCTCTGATGGAATAGTCGTATTCGGTTTATCTGAAAAATAATGCAGCCGGAAAAGTTCAAACGCTATAGATTTATCGAAATTTCGTTGAAATAAAATTAAACAGCTTTTACAAAACATGCTTTTAAACATATTGCAAAAATAATTTATTTAAAATCAATATTATACATTTGTTGAAAATGATATTTTTTCACTAATAGATTGTTTAACTAAAAAAATCAACACCTATGAAATTCAAAGAAGAAGATCTCATACAGATTCAGTTCTTTAAATATCATCAAAACAGCATAAACCATGAAACACGTATTATCTGTTATCATTACATTATTATTCCCCCTTTTATCATTTGCACAAAATAGATATGAGGGAAAAGTTATTGATGAAGAAGGAAAAGAAATCCCTTTCGTGAATGTCGTGTTGTTGTCTGCATCAGACTCCTCTTTTATCGACGGTACGACAACCGGACAAGATGGCCGTTACGTTTTGGAATCAAAATTTCATGAAGGCTGTTTGTTACGTTTTTCTTCCATTGGTTATCAAACTATTTATACTGACAATTATAACCGGACAATTATTCTTCCAAAATCATCTTACGAATTAGAGGAAATATCCATATCCGGGCATCGTCCTGCCTATCGGGTAAAAAGTAACGGATTCATCGCAGAAATAGGCGGCAGCTTGCTGGAAAACATAGGGACAGCCAATGATGTGCTGAACCAGTTACCAGGGGTCATTATCGGGAATAATGGCAAGTACGAAATATTCGGCAAAGGGACAGCAACCATCTACATTGATAACAAACAAGTACGAGATGAAACGGAACTGGAACGTTTGAATTCGGAAAACATCGTATCAGTCGAATTGATAAACAATCCGGGAACCCGTTATGATGCAAATGTACGGGCTGTAGTGAGAATCAAAACTAAAAAAAAATCAGAAGGTTTCGCCTCACGTATACGCTTACGAGGAACACAAAACCATCGTTTTTCAAACTTAGAACAACTTGACATGAGTTTCGCAACCGAGAAAGTCAATTGGTACGGGCTCATGTCAAACAACGCACCTAACAGCCGGATAGATGGGCGAAACAACATAACAGTCCGCAAGAACGACGAAACTGTCTATAATTTGTTCTCCAACATGGAAGATTGGGAACAAACAGCCCATTTTGCGACATTGGCTACCGGTATGGGAATGAAATTAGCTCAAGAACACGAAATAGGCATTTCTTACACATACGACTATTCGAACAGCACGTATGAAGGACCGGACATCGAAAAACTCTTGTCTAATAATACCGAAATCAACCAACTGTCCAATTTCTCTTTTTCAAACAACAAACACAATCAACACAGTACCAACCTATATTATGCCGGTAACCTCGGAACACACACAGTTATAGATTTGAATGCAGACTATGTACATCGAGACACAGACAGCCGGGGAAAAGTCCGCGAAGAAGAAAAAGAACAAAAGCGCACCGTAACTTCAACCAACAATTCCACCTACAACCTGTATGCCGCCAAAGCAACTGTAACACAAACAATCGGCAAGAATATGCTGGAAGCCGGTATGGATGTCAGTTACATGGATTATGAGCAGATTTTTTTGAATGAAGAGAATTATCTGCCGAACGGTCTGTTTTCTTCCGCCGAAACAAAAATTGCAGGATTTGCAAATTACGCTACACAATTCGGTTTCCTTAAGATACAGGCAGGTTTACGTTACGAATATTTTCATGCAAACTATTACGAAGAAAATCGGGAAACCCCGCTGCTCACACGTACTTATAAAGAATTATATCCGACAGCCTCTTTGTCATTGCCAATCGATAAAGCCAGCATTTCGTTGTCCTACTCGAAACGGACTGCCCGTCCATCTTTTTACCAATTACGCAATGGGATCGAATATACGAGCCGTTACCTTTATTCGCAAGGAAATCCATATTTGCGATCCAGTCAGTTACATGACATTTCGTTAAATGCGAATTATCGTTTTTTCTTCTTATCTATGGGTTATTCCTACACGAAAGACCGGATGGTCATGGCAGACCGTCTCTTGGATAGTGATCCTTTTACTTTGGTATTATCGCATCAAAACATATCCCGCTATCAAGGCATCAATGGAATGTTGACATTCAGACACCAAATAAGAGCATGGAACCCTGTTTGGACTGCTGCCATATACAAGGATTATCTTAACCTGTATGACGAAAAAGGACGTAAAACCGGATTAGGCCGACCATACGGTTACTTTGCACTGAACAACATGTTCACTTTGCCGAAAGATTTTGTATTGAACATAGATGGAACCGGTATGACTTCCGGCAATAGTGGAGAGGTATTCATGAAACCAACCCTATCCTTGAATTTAGGTATTCGAAAAAGTTTCCTGAAAGGAAATTTGGAATTAGATTTGCAGTTTCAAGACGTACTGCGTACATCCAAACGAAGGATGATCATTTATACAGAACATGCTGATTATGATAGATGGAACTACAATGATTCCCGGTTGGCACGTCTTTCCATCGTTTATAAATTCAACACGTACAAAAAAACATACAAAGGGAAGAACTCAGCACAAAGCGAAGTTTGGAGAATGTGATCGTTTAACGACATCTGCCAGCATACACAAATAAGCGATGTTCTTTTGGAAGAGACGGCAGAATCACTGGATGAGATTATTATCTCGGCTGCTCCGGTAATCAACCGCGGAAATGAAGACCTGCACACCTATACCGGATTCTTCGGCCGAATCCAGATCGAAGCCTCGTACAAAAGATGGACACTATCCACATCCGCCTATCCTTCAATGTTCCTTTAGATGGGCTATTTGGACACACAGCACAAGGCATCCGTAAACAACACATAAAATATGCTATAAAACATATTTCAAAAAATTGCATATATTAATTATATACATACATTTGCCAAACAGAAACAAAAAAAAATAAAATTGCAATAAAAATATTTTATTTTACAGGTGGGAAATATTTGAATTATAACTAAAAATTAATAGACGTCTATATAACACAGTAATCCTTTCTGTTCAAAAAAGGGAACGGTATCCGACACGTTTATTCAAGTCGGTGTAATAACTTTTTAAACTATACGATCATGAATACATTCATGGAGTTTCCAGATTTAGTCATAGAAAGACTAAACAACGAAGAATTAGTCGTATTAAGAGGAGGAGACAAACCACCTGTTACGCCTCCACCTAATAATGGCTTTGATCAGTGGAGATTTTTTGGTACCAGATGATTTTGACGAATTTGCAATCACGTTACATCGCAAAAACGAAATGCAAATGGATGCCTCTTTCTATCTACATCATGCCCAAAGGACATGTTTGTTTTGCTGAAAGAAAACGAGAAGTCCTGTTTAACTATGACGGAAAAATATTCAAATGTTCAACCATATCCACAGATAATTAAAAAAAAGGAGTGAATAAGATGACACGCAGACTATTGATCCTATTATGCCTTTGCTTAGCGGGAACCGTATCATGGGCACAACATGCTTTTTCGGGCACTGTAACCGATGAGAAAAACGAACCGCTCCCCGGAGCACAAGTATTACTGATGGAAAACGATTCTATCTATGCTGTTTCGTTAACAGACAAAGATGGTAAATTCGCACTCCGAAATGTCCGGTACGGGACGTATGATCTGCGTATTCTGTTTCCCGGATACACTCCTTTCGAAGATAAACGTGAGATCAAGAATGACCAACATTACAAATTTTCGTTAGCTCCGGAAATAAACGTCGATCTGGAGAATGTAGAAATCGTGGCTAACCGAAATGACCAAGTCAAACGGACAGCCACCGGACAGATCTTCTTCCTGTCCGAAAAAGCCAAAAACAGCGGTGATCCTTATCTGGCATTGAAGGAAGTCCCCCGGTTGGTCAGCGATGAGGCCCAACGGTCGATCAAAATGGAAGACGGATCCAGCCCGCTGGTCTTGATAAATGGCATCGCCGTGAATAGCGGGATCACCCCTATCGATCCGAAAGAGATCGAATCCATAGAAGTGGTGGATGTGGTCAGCGCCCGCTATCTACGCACTGGAGCCAGACATATCCTCAACATCAAACTGAAAGAAAAAAGAGAACCATACCGCTTTTTCGAAGCGATGACACGCCACGATCTTCCTCTGAGAGTCGGGATGGGAGCAGTCTACTTTGAAATCGGTAACTCCAAATACTCGCTCTACGGACGGGGTGCAGCGGATTACACCTACCACGATGACATGGAACTGAACTCGTGGCAAAAGGGGATAACATACAACAAAGGAAGCTTCAGCACAAACCGTGCGGACAAACGGGGATATATAGGTGAATTGCTGTTCAAATGGATGGCAACCCGCAATGACTTCCTGGCATTCCACCTCTATGCCAAAAACAACAAAAAACAATCGGATATATCCGGGGAAGGGACTTATGAGACCGAGACATTGCAACCATTCGATTATACCGGTTCAGATCTGGACAAATCGAACCTACTGACCGGAAGCCTCTACCATAAACACAACTTTTCGGAACAAAAGACATTGGAGACAACGCTCGCATTCAACAAGAACTGGAACATCAACGACGGAGAGCGGGCAGAAAGCTATCCGGACCGGCTGTATCGGAATCTTTTCCAATATGACAACAAACGGTCTTCCACCTCCCTGAATTTGGACTATTCATGGAATATCAGTTCGTCGAGCAACCTGAATATAGGCAACGAGACCCGCTACGTGACCGACCGTATTGATGAGACGACAAGCAGCAACCCGGTTTTTCACCATCGGGAATGGAGCGAATATCTATACGGAACATACAACGGGAAGATCGAAAGCCTGTATTACATGCTCTCAGCCGGAGTGGAAGGATTCTGGCTGAAAGCCGGAAACAAAAAAGCGGATTATATCCGTCCCAAAGCATCGGTGAGCGGTACATACAACTTCTCCGATAGCACTCCGTGCGCCTGAGCTATACACTGAACAACCAAGCTCCATCCGTGGGACAACTGAATCCGTACAACACCTCGACCGACTCGCTGGTCCGGTCTATCGGTAATCCGCTGTTGAAACCACAACAGGAACATGGTCCCAATCTGACCTATACGTTTAACGGGAACGGAATTTATCTGAGTCCGTATGTTTATTACAACCTGCATACAGACATCATTGAACCGTACGGTTATAGCGAGAATGATATCTATATCAGCACCTTTCGGAACCAAGGCAAATATCAGGAGCTCTATGCCGGAGGGACCATCAGTTTCCGTGTAGGGAATCTGGGGCAGGTATATGCCGGAGCCGCACATCATGTGGATTATTTCGAAGGGCAACATGGACATACCTCATTCCTGGGTAATGCCGGATTTTCGTTCAACTACAAAAAATGGTATTTCGGGGGATCAGTCAATTACCGTAACCGGGCATATACGGCCATTTCCAAAATCAAATACCGCACACCCGAATATTCCATGATACAGGCCAACTATACATTCTTTCCAGGATTTTATTTAGCGATTGCCTTGCAATATCTGAACGGACCACAGCATACGGAAGCCTGGACATACGGAGCCGATTACCATTCTTATTATGAGCAAAAAAACAAAGACGAATCTCTGCGCCCCTGGATTCTGCTCCGCTACACGTTCCGCAAGAACGACAAGCGCAAGATCAAACTGGACAATGTGGTCAGAAGCCGTGAAGACGGTATCAAACTGAAGTAGCCTCCAAAAAGATGAAAAAATTCCCTCATATCAAACAGCCGGACACCATGGAATGCGGAGCGACTTGCCTCCGGATGATCTGCCGGTATTACGGCAAGGACTACTCTGCCGAGACAATGCAGGATTTATGTGTCGTCACACGTGAAGGAGTTTCTTTGCTCGGCATAAGCGATGCCGCCGAGTGGTTGGGATTCCGGACTGTCTGCGGGCGGATCACATTGGAGAAAATAGTTGAGAAACGTCCTTTCCCCTGCATATTGCATTGGAATCAAACCCATTTCGTGGTTCTATTCGATGTAAAAGTCAAAAGAAATAGCAAACGCCTTTTTTGTATCGCCGATCCCGGAAAAGGATTACTGGAATTCGATGAAGAATCGTTTAAAGATGCATGGGTCAGCACCCGGAGCCAAGGAGAAGAGAAAGGCATACTGATGGCGTTGCAACCGACACCGGCCTTTTATGAAAAGAAAAATGAGAAAAGGGGGGAGAAAAACATTTCCCGTTTTCTATACGGATACATAAAGCCATATAAACGTTTCATCGTCCAATTGATATTAGGTCTTGTATTGGGAAGTTTGCTGCAACTATTGTTTCCTTTTCTCACACAAGCCATCGTGGATAAAGGAATTACCGGGAAAAACCTGAACTTGATCTATCTGATCCTGTCAGGACAGTTGATGTTGGTATTGAGCCGGGCTTCCGTGGATTTCATGCGCCGCTGGATCTTATTGCATATCAGCATGCGCATCAACATCTCTTTGCTATCCGATTTTCTGATCAAGCTGATGCGGTTACCAATGCAGTTTTTCGATACGAAAATGACGGGAGATCTTTTACAACGGATAGGAGACCATGAACGGGTGGAACGTTTTTTGACAGCACAATCATTGAGTGTTATTTTTTCAGTGTTCAGCACCGTCGTTTTCGGAGGTGTCTTACTCTATTACAGTTTGCCGATCTTTCTGATATTTTTATCGGGAAGTCTTTTGTATGCAGGTTGGGTTACTTTGTTTTTGAAAAAACGCCGTCTACTGGATTATCAAGAGTTCGAACAAAGGGCTCGCAATCAAAGTAAAACAATGCAATTATTGAACGGTATGCAGGAAATCAAGTTGCAAAGTTGCGAACGGTGCCAACGATGGGAATGGGAAGACATACAAGCCGACTTATTTCACACAAGCCAGACTTCCATGAAATTGCAACAAAGCCAAGAAGCCGGAAGCATATTAATCAATGAAGTAAAGAATATCGTGATTACCATTATGGCGGCAACATCCGTAATAGAGGGGAATTTGTCATTGGGCATGATGTTGTCTATCCAATATATCATAGGGCAACTGAACGCACCTATCGAACAATTCGTTCAGTTCATCTATGGTTGGCAAGACGTACAAATTAGCCTTGAACGTATGAGCGAGATTCGAGAACGAAAAGAAGAAGAGACAAACGAACGTTCAATAACTTCATTTCCGAACCAAAAAGAAAAGAGGGATATAACACTGCAAAACGTAACATTCCAATATGAAGGGATACATTCTCCCAAAGTATTGGAAAACATCAACCTAAACATTCCACAAGGGAAAATAACCGCTATCGTCGGAACCAGCGGAAGCGGAAAAACCACCCTGATCAAACTGCTATTGGGTTATTATGATCCGGTAGCCGGCTCCATACAGATAGGCGACAAGGATTTGAAAATTTGATAAAACAAAAAGGAGCTTATTACAGACTGATACAAAATCAATTGGAATTGGGTAATTAAACAGAAATCCACATGGACTACGAACAGATGAAACGGCAAGCAGAAGAAGAACGGGATCAGATTGAATTACGTAGCGAGAAAATCCGCAACATAATCGGTCAAATGCCTCCTTTTTTGGTCCGATGGGGAAATACCTTGTTACTGGTTCTGTTGTTACTTGTAACATTCTTTTTTATACTATCAGGACTTTTGCCGGTATAAAAGCCTATTTATTCAGTTAAATTATCAAAAATCAGACGTTTCCATAACTTATAATCCAATATTTTTCGTATTTTAGGAATATATTAGCTAATAAGAAATAGGTACTTGATAATTCCTGCCGGACATTTTCAAATTTTAACCGGCAGATGGGATTGAATCTTCTCTGGTAACAGACAATTTACGATCGTTTGTCTGGTATGGTATGGCGAAAAAACTATTAATTGCAAACCTACTATGCTTATGGCGAAAAATGTTAACCTCATAGGAGGATTTTTATTGTTGTTGGTAAATATGGGATGTACGGAAGACAACGACCTGCTTGACGAAAATGTCCAGGCATTGTTGGAAACACGCTCTGTCGCGACAGTCGTGACAATGTGTCAAGACGCGTTCGTTCAAGTCGGTCCCTACATCGAATACAAAGGAACGACCTGTCAGACCTATTATGTCGGAGGAGGAAGCGGAGGATCTACCTCCGGAGGATATGTAGCCGGAGGATTCCCCGAATATGGAACAGCCGAAGATAAAGGCAAGGGTGGTGGCGGACGTTCTTATTATGTGGGAGACTTTTGGCATTTTGTCTTCCCCAAAATGAAAGCGATCTATCATCCGGAATCGACTTTGAATGTTGAAGAAAAATCAAGATTGGAACATTTTTTTGAAAGTTTTGAAATTATGCCTTCCGATTTTAGGAAAATCGTAGATAAACTGACACAAAATAAGATACAAATCAAGTTCAAAGTGGATTCAAACAGCCCATATCCGGCTTATTTCAATGCAGCTACAAATACGATTGTTTTTCAATCAAAAGAAAGAATTCTTTGGGATAATGCGATTGAAGAATTGGTTCATGCCGTCCCATATCATTGCTATTATGGCAATGACATGGTTAATACTATAAAAAACTATGAGTTCGAAGGACAAGTGTTTATTGACATCGTAAATTCAATAGAATTTCATTATAAACAAGGGAGAGCGAATGTGGAACATAGACCTGCATATCATTCTTCAGATCCGGAATTTAAAAAAGAATATGAAGATTGGATAAAAAAAATAGGACAAGCTGGATGGGTTCCTAATTCTGAATATAACAAATATTATGAATTGTGTGAATGTTGGGATGGTGTACCCGGCAAAGCTCAAAATGGATTACGTCCACGACTTATATATGATCTCTATACAAAAACACCACCTCCACCACCAAAAAGTAATAACTAAAAAATCATCGTATATGAAAAGGGAAATATTTATTCTATTAATATTCGTATCAGTCTTGTTCTCTATCTCTGCACAGAAATATCAAGACACAAAATATTTTACGAAAGAAATATATGTATCATCTTTTATAAGAGAAAACGATACGACTATCTTTTTGTATGAAAAAGGGAATTATATAGAACCTCATGTAATGCTTGGACACGGATTTGCTCCTCGCCACATCCGAACATTTTATGACGATTTAGCTGTTTTTCTGCAAAAAGAATATCCACAAAGACCAGATTCACAAGTCATCAAATTATTGAACAATATTGATCTCAATATAACTTATAACGGAAGAGGAGAAATACGATACTACCAATATAAAGTGCCTCCAATTGCATTACAAGAAATCCCTGATTTGGAACAAAAGTTATATAACATTATAACCGCCTTGAAAAAGCAGGGATTGTCGAAATATGAATTAAATCAAGGGGCGCCTATTGATTCTTGTACCCATATCGGAACAGGATTCCGTCCATCTATAAGAAAATTATGGCAATCGGAAAATTGATATAACCCAAAGAACTGAACCTGATTTTCTGAAACAAATCGGGTTCAAGTTCTCTTGGCAATACAGATACACAAAACAATAAGACATCATGAAAACGATATCTGCAATTTTATTCCTATGCTTCATGTTTTCCGCTTCCGCACAGAAGTATCAGGACACGCAATATTTCACAAAAGAAATATATGTATCAGTAATAAGCGATTCCACCACCATTTATTTATATGAAAAAGGGAATTGCAAAGAACCACATGTAACGTTTGGACATGGAATGAACCCGCATGCGCTTTATCAAAATATAGCCGTACTATTAGAAAAGGAGTTTCCAACAAAACCAGATCCAAAGACCATCGATATGATTAAAGATATTCAATTAGATCTGGTTTACAACGGAAAAGGAGAAATTCGTTTTTACAAATACAGGATGAGTCCTACGACTTATAGCGGTATACCAGATCTGGAACGTAAATTATATCATTTCATTACAGCCTTCAAAACAGAAGGTTTGTTAAAATATGATTTAAGACAAGGAACTGCATTAGATTCATGTAGCGCGGCAGGATGCGGATTCAAACCTGCCATCAAATACATGTGGCAATCGGAAAATTGATATAACCCAAAAGAACTGAACCTGATTTTCTGAAACAAATCAGGTTCAAGCTCTCTTGGCAATACAGATACACAAAACAATAAGACATCATGAAAACGATATCTGCAATTTTATTCCTATGCTTCATGTTTTCCGCTTCCGCGCAGAAGTATCAGGACACGCAATATTTTACAAAAGAAATATATGTATCATCATTTATAAAAGAAAACGATACGACTATCTTTTTGTATGAAAAAGGGAATTACATAAAACCGAAAACAATGCTCGGACACAGTATTCCACCTCAACAAATCAAACCATTTTATGATGATCTGTCCGGTTTCTTACAAAAAGAATATCCACAAAGACCAGATGAAAAAGTTGTCAACTTATTGAATAAAGTCAATTTAATTTTAGTCTATAACGGAAGAGGAGAAATACGATACTACCAATTCAGGTTACCTCCGACAGCTTTACAAGAATCCCCTGATTTGGAACAAAAGTTATATAACATTATAACCGACTTGAAAAAGCAGGGATTGTCGAAATATGAATTAGTTCCAGGAGCTCCTATTGATTCCTGTACCCACATCGGAACAGGATTCCTTCCATCAATAAGAAAATTATGGCAATCAGGAAATTGATATAACCCAAAAGAACTGAACCTGATTTTCTGAAACAAATCGGGTTCAAGTTCCTCTTGGCAATACAGATACACAAAACAATAAGACATCATGAAAACGATATCTGCAATTTTATTCCTATGCTTCATGTTTTCCGCTTCCGCGCAGAAGTATCAGGACACGCAATATTTCACAAAAGAAATATATATATCATCTTTTATAAGAGAAAACGATACGACTATCTTTTTGTATGAAAAAGGGAATTTCGAACGACCACGTGCTACACCAGGTCATGGCGTAAAAAATATTAAAGCTCTTTATGAAAATATAGCCGTGCTTTTAGAAAAAGAATTCCCGATAAAACCGGATTCAAAAACCATCGATATGATTAAAAATATCATGTTGGATCTGGTTTACAACGGAAAAGGAGAAATCTGTTTTTATGAATACAGAATGAGTCCGGCTACCTATAACGGAATACCGGATCTGGAACACAAATTATATCGTTTCATTACAGCCTTCAAAACGGAAGGCATGTTGAAATATGATTTACGCCAAGGAATACCGTTAGATTCATGTAGCGCGGCGGGATGCGGATTCAAACCTGCCATCAGATCTATGTGGCAATCGGAAAAATAGTTTTCCAAGAAAGCACCTTCAATCCTTCATCCGCAAACCTTCACTATTGATAAACGATTTGCGGATGAAGGATATCTTCGGTCAAATCGTTAAAGGATAGTGTATTGACGGTCTTATTACTGCCTTTAAAGCATGTTACATCCATGTTCTTCGGATTCAAGTCATCCATATCTTTAAAGACAAGGCAAAAATATCTGTAAATCAACTAATTTATCCATTATTATTTATATCTTTAATGCCGAATCCGTACTTGTCCGACCCTTGTCGAATGCTTGTCCGACAGCTGTCGGACAAGCGTTTCACAACTGTCGGACAAGCGTTCAACAGTTGTGAAACAACAAATGAATAAGGAAGAAGACAATAAAATAAGCAACATTAATACCTAAATAACAGAACTATGTGCGCAAGATACAGGATGGTCCGAAACCCGAATCCGGCAAACGACGGCAAGAAACAGCCGATGCACCCGCGCGTGGTACCTTATGGTACCGTCCGGATCAAGAACCTGGTGGACCAGGTAGAAAAAAGAAGCGGCCTTTCGTCGGGTGACGTCAAAGGTGTGCTGCAAACGCTTGCCGACGTGATAGCCGACAAATTGGAAGACGGATATATCGTCGAACTGGAAGGTTTCGGCTTCTTCAGCCTTTCATTGGAGTCGAGGCCGGTCATGGAGAAAAGAGAGCTACGCAGCGAGTCCGTCCATTTCCGCAACGTGAACTTCCGATGCGGGAAATACTTGAAAAACAAACTGAAAACGATGCGGCTCGAACGGATGCCGGAACCCAAAGGCACACTGCCTCCTTTCGGGGAGCGTGTCCACCGTCTGACCCGGTATTTCGAAACGCACTCCTTCATCACTTGCGGCGACTACCGCAACCTGACCGGCTGCTCCAAGTATCGCGCCCTGCAAGACCTGAACAAACTGATAGATGAAGGGAAATTGGAAAAACACGGGTATAAGAGCACGAGGGTATATTCATTGCCTTCATCCGTAAACAAAGGGTTATCAGCGGAAGGATGATCCAGATGAAGGATTGAAAGATTGTTTTCGGAAAACTTTTCATGACAGTGCCCGATCCTTATGATAAAGAAAACAGCCTTATCATCTTCCCCCCTTTGGAGCGGGTCCGACAATAAGGCTGTTTTGCACGTCCGTACTAATCGAACATACGTCTGAACTTATCGAAAATCTTCTCCTTGACAGATTTCTTCGGTTGGAAATTAGGAGAGTTCTCCAAGCCGTTCATGATATCCTTCTCTGATGCGGATAACGTTTCCGGAATATAAACGCTTACGTTTACAAGCAGGTCTCCCGTCCCATAACTGTTAATAGAGGGAAGCCCTTTGTTTCGCAAACGGAGCACTTTACCCGGCTGGGTCCCCGGCTCGATCTTGACTTTTGCCTTGCCATCGATGGTCGGAACTTCAACCGTTCCCCCCAGAGCTGCCTGAGGAACGCTCAGCAACAAGTTATACAGAATGTCGTTTTCGTCACGTATCAGTTCCGGATGCGGTTCTTCTTCGACCAGGATCAGCAGATCGCCGTTAATCCCCCCATGACGGGCTGCATTCCCTTTTCCACTCATGGAAAGCTGCATGCCTTCCGCCACACCGGCCGGAATATTGATCGTGATCACCTCATCGTCACGTACGATCCCTTCACCGTTACACTCGCTGCATTTCTTGGTGATGATCTTTCCTTCGCCTCCACAGGTCGGACAGGTTGTCTGTGTCTGCATCTGCCCCAAGATCGTATTGGCCACACGGGTGACAACCCCGCTGCCATGACAGGTTTCACACGTCTTGGAACTGTGATCGTCCTCCGCCCCGCTTCCGTGGCATTTCGAACAGGTCACATATTTCTTGACCTTGATCTTCTTTTCGACTCCGGTCGCGATATCTTTCAGGTTCAACTTTACTTTCACACGCAAATCCGACCCCCGGTTCACCCGGCGACCGCCACGTGAACCGCCGCCAAAGCCGCTGAATCCGCCAAAGCCACCGAAATGTCCGCCAAAGATGTCCCCGAACTGAGAGAAAATATCATCCATGGACATTCCACCGCCAAAGCCACCGGCCTGTGAGGCACCTCCTACTCCAGCATGACCGAATTGGTCATAACGCTGACGCTTTTGCGGATCGCTCAACACGTCGTATGCCTCAGCCGCCTCCTTAAAGTTTTCTTCCGCCTGCTTATCACCCGGATTCTTGTCGGGGTGGAACTGAATCGCCTTTTTACGGTAAGCTTTCTTTATTTCTTCTGCCGAGGCAGTCTTCTCGACGCCCAGCACCTCATAATAATCTCTTTTAGCCATCTTCGTATCTGTCTGTTGTTATTTGCTCATTATCCTGTCGTATATTATTCGCCTACCACAACTTTAGCGTGGCGAATCACCTTATCGTTCAAAGTATAACCGGTCTGTACACAATCCAAGACCTTGCCCTTCATGTCGGGTTCCGGTGCAGGAATCATGGCGACTGCTTCAGACGTTTCAGCATCAAACGGTTCGCCGACAGTTTCGATCGGTTTTACATTCTGATGAGACAGGTAAGACATGAATTTCGAATAGATAAGTTCCACTCCCTCCGTAACAGCCTTTATATCTTCAGCCGAACGGATATTCTGCAAAGCACGTTCGAAATCGTCGACGACAGGGAGCAGGTGAGTCAAAGCACTTTCGCCACCGTTCTTGATCAGCTCGGACTTTTCGCGCAATGTACGTTTACGGTAGTTATCGAACTCAGCCATCAGGCGCAGGTGGGAATCATTCAGTTCGTCATATTTCTTCTTAAGTTCTTCCAGCCCCTTCTGCTCCGGACCTTCATCCGTCACATTGTCAGATGCGGCATTTTCTTCTGCCGCATTTACCTGTTCATCCTGCAATTTTGTCGCGTCATCAGCACCCTGGCGTTCTTTTTCGTCAACTGTTTCCTTCTTACTATTAAAATTCATCTTGTTCATAATCAATTATATATTTTCATTACTATCTAATTGTCAATAAGATATCAAGCTTATATCACTTATGTGACCTGCCTGTCGGCACCATTCTTGTCGATATCAATCACCGATATAACATCAAATATACTGCCAACTGTTCTTATAGAACGAAAATATCTTTACCTTTGTGTAGTAAAAGATGATTTATTGTCATAGTACAAAATGTAGGATTAATAAAACAAAAAGAAATTAATTATGAAGAGAGCGATTTTGTCAGTTTTACTGCTATTTGCATTTCTTACCGGTTTTGCCCAAAACCGGAATATCTGCCGATTAGGAATTACATACGATATCAGTCAAAGTGACCACTGGGGGAAAAGCAAACCGGTTATTACCAGTGTCATCCCTTACTCGCCAGCAGAACTTGCAGGTATTAAAACCAACGATCTCATTATTGCTGTCGACGGCGTGCAGACAACAGAGATTTCGCCTGAAGAGATCGGTGAAATGCTGAATCCCGCCGGGAAAAACGAAGTATTGCTGACAATCGGCAATCTGGCAACCCCGGCTAAGCAGGTGCTTGTCAAAAAAGAATGCAAAAAAGGGAATGCGATTACCGAAGAACAACTGGCCACCGCTTTTTCGATGTACAGCCTCGAAACGACCAGCGAAAGGGAATTTGTCTGCCCGTTCAAGACAACCGTGACAGCCGACCCTGTAGATTTCGGAAAGTTCAAGACTTTTGCCTTCTCTGCCATAGACGAGAATAACAGCAAACTGGAAACGGCCATCAACGAAAGCATCGAAAAGGAGTTGACCAAGAAAGGAATGACAGTCGACACAGACCGTCCCGACATCATAGTACAGACCTTCTATTTCTTCGATAAGAATCCGAACTATAAAGGAGCGAACAAGATCTTGGTCGAAAAAGATCCGATCTATCGCTATAACTTCAATCACAGCAAGATGGAGACATTCCCGTTCCTGAACTCGATGTCTGCAGAAGCGGAAGCGGAGTACCTGCTCCAGTTCGGTTTCCGCCTGATCGACCAACGTGACGTACCGGGCCGCATCCTGTGGGAATGCGAAGCAAACGAGCTGTTGGAAGACTCATACCGCCTGGATGAATATGCCCGTATCCATACACCATTGATGTGCATGCAGTATCCGTATGTCAAATATCAGCGTAACGTGCCGTTCAAGGTCAATCAGAAAACCTACAACTATACGGGGCTTAGTTACGATATCGACCGTATGGAACAGATCGCCGACGTCGATAAAAACTCACCTGCCTATGCAGCCGGATTACGTCCCCGCGATATTGTAGAGAAAATCAACGACCAGAAAATGAATCACACGGCAGAAGAGTTCTCCGCCGCTTACAAAGGATTTATTACCAACACGATGAAATACCGCGATCCAAAAACCCTGTTTACGGATGCCAACGGTTTCAGACGTTGTATGTTCTGGGATACATTCAAATACCCGCAGGTAGCCGATGCGATCCAGAAATCCGGCAACAAGGCCGCCTACTCATATTTATATTATTACGCCCCGTATATCAACCCATCCGGCAACAACGCCTGTACGTTCGATATCAAAAGGGGGAAAAACAAAATGGAAATCATCGTCCGCCCGACCATTCGCCGGTCTGTGACGGTCGAAGTTAAATAAAGCATTTACAAGAACGTGATATACCCGCAAAATTTCGAACAGAAAACGGGCTTCGATAAAGTCCGCCGTTTAATTTCAGAAAAATGTTTAAGCCCGCTCGGAGAAGAGCGGGTAGCAGAGATGGGGTTCTCTGCGGATTATCAAACCGTAACCCGACGTCTGGAACAGACCGACGAATTTGTCCGCATCCTGCATGGAGAAGACGAGTTTCCCGCCAGTTATTTTTTCGATGTACGTTATTCGTTGAAGCGGATACGTCCCGAAGGGACCTGGCTGGATGAAAAAGAACTATTCGACCTGAAACGTTCGCTCCAGACAATCAATGACATTATCCGTTTCTTCCGCCCTTCCTTGGAAGAGAAAGAAGAAATCAAGTATCCGGCATTGACCGCCCTTGCCGGCAATATCTTGGTATTCCCGCAACTGATCGGGAAGATCGATGCAATCCTCGATAAATTCGGACGAGTGAAAGACAATGCCTCTCCTGCACTGGCACAGATACGAAAAGAGATCACGGCCACCATGAGCGGTATCTCCCGCAGCTTGCAGTCGATATTACGAGCCGCCCAATCGGAAGGTGTAGTAGACAAGGATATTACTCCCACCATGCGCGACGGGCGCCTGATGATCCCGGTCGCTCCGGCCTTCAAACGAAAGATCAAAGGAATCGTGCACGATGAATCGGCCAGTGGCAAAACCGTTTTCATCGAACCGGAAGTCGTTGTGGAGGCAAACAACCGCATCCGCGAACTGGAAGGTGACGAACGACGGGAGATCATGAAGATCCTGACGGAATTTACAAACTTCATCCGTCCGTTAGTACCCGACATCCTACAATCCTACGAGTTCCTGGCCGAGATCGATTTCATCCGTGCCAAAGCATTGTTTGCCGAGCAGGTAAACGGAATCAAGCCGGTTGTCGAGGACAAACAACAAATTGACTGGATACGCGCCGCACATCCCCTACTCTTCCTTTCGTTGCAGAAACAGAACAAGCAGATCGTCCCTTTGGATATTCTTCTGGAAGAGAAAAAGCGTCTGCTGATTATCTCCGGTCCGAATGCGGGTGGTAAATCCGTCTGCCTGAAAACGGTCGGATTGCTGCAATATATGCTGCAATGCGGTCTGTTGATCCCCGTATATGAAAGCTCGAAGACGGGATTATTCGAAAACCTGTTTATCGATATCGGAGATGAACAAAGTATCGAAAACGACCTGAGTACCTACAGTTCACACCTGACGAACATGAAGTTTTTCGTCAAGAACTGCAACAGTAAGACTTTAATCCTGATCGATGAGTTCGGTAGCGGTACGGAACCCCAGATCGGAGGTGCGATTGCCGAAGCCCTGTTGGACCGCTTCAACCGGAATCACAGCTACGGCGTTATCACGACCCACTACCAGAACTTGAAGCATTTCGCTGAAGACACGGAAGGGATCGTTAACGGCGCCATGCTCTATGACCGCCACCTGATGCAACCGCTCTTTAAGCTGTCGATCGGTAATCCGGGAAGTTCTTTCGCCATCGAGATCGCCCGGAAGATCGGCCTGCCGGAAGATGTCATTGCGGATGCGTCCGCCAATGTCGGCTCCGACTATATCAATATGGATAAATATCTACAAGATATCGTTCGTGACAAACGCTATTGGGAAAGCAAGCGACAGAATATCCGCCAACAAGAAAAGAAGCTGGAAGATATTACCGCCCGCTACGAACAGGATTTGGAAGCCGTAAACAAACAACGGAAGGAGATCATGCGTAACGCCAAGGAAGAGGCACAACGTATCCTTTCCGAAGCCAACGCAAAGATCGAAAACACGATCCGCGAAATCAAAGAGGCACAGGCGGAAAAGGAACAGACCAAGCTTGCCCGCAAAGCCTTGGAAGAATTCAAAGCCTCTGTGATAGCAGCCGAAGAAGAGGACGACAAGATCGCCCGCAAAATGGCAAAATTACAGGTACGCAAAGAACGTAAAAAGCAGAAACAAAACGCGCCGGCCTCAAAGCAGGTCTTCAACCGTGATGTCATAGAAGCTGGCGACAACGTCCGCCTCAAAGGACAAGTCTCTGCCGGAACCGTTATGGAAGTTCAAGGGAAGCAGGCAGTTGTAGCATTCGGCATGATCAAGAGCACAGTCAAGTTGGAACAACTGGAGAAGGTCAGCAAAGGACAAATCAAGAAAGAGATCCAAAAAAGTACTTTTGTCAGTGTCCAGACAGCGGACGATATGCATGAAAAGAAATTGAACTTCAAGCAGGAAATAGATGTTAGAGGTATGAGAGGGGACGAAGCCTTACAGGCCGTTACTTACTTTGTGGACGATGCCATACAGGTCGGTGCCGCTCGCATCCGTATCCTGCACGGGACAGGGACAGGCATACTTCGGCAGCTGATACGCGATTACCTGCACACTGTTCCGGGCGTGCGCCAGTATCACGACGAACATGTACAATTCGGAGGTGCCGGCATTACGGTTGTGGAACTCGAATAATGACAAACAGATATGAGGCGAAGAGAATATGTACATCCACATAAGCGCAAGCATATTTCGAACCGGCATCTTGCCGACCGGTATTTCTATGCCAGCGAACATGATGCCGTCACCCGGATCAGCCTCACACAATACAATGCCGATATCAAAAACGACCAGGGCAATATGGATATGGAATAGCCTGGTCACTCATGCTGCTGACAGCAATCTCGACCTGGCTATACATGCGGAAAAAGGACTGGTTTTAAAGCCCGTAGTTCCGCTTAAACATATAATAGGTATGTCTGGAAACATTAAAACGTTTACAAATCTCGAAAACGGTGTCCCCACGTTCGAGCATGCTGATCACCTCTTCTTTATTCGCATCCAGGAAAGACTGTTTTGCTGTCGATCCTTTCGGACGGCCTAACGGACCTCTCGTACTCTTTTTATGATTCAAGGCCTCTTTGGTACGGATGGACATCAAGCTGTGTTCGATCTCCGTCACCAGCTTGAACACGTTTCCCATAACCGGCAAATTCAATGCCTGGTCCAGGATATACCGATCCCTTATACTATAAATCTGAACGCCTTTTTCCATGCACCGCCCCATAATCTCCATTACTTCCGACAAAGTTCGTCCCAAACGGAAAATATCCGACAAGACCAGACTATCGCCTTTTTGCATACGATCCAGTACCATCACAAGATTACGTTTATCTTCCTTTCCTTTGCCGACAGTGACATCCGTAACCCACTTATCGACGTTCATATCATGATCCGAAGCATAACGTTTAATCTCATTTTTCTGTTCTTCCAGAAGTTCTTTGTTTGAAGTTCCTACTCTTAAATAAGCTATTACCATATTTCCAGCAACTTAATAATTAAAAAAACGTAGAACCAAAATTTATTTTTCGGTGAAGATACGAAAAGTAATTATAGCACAATAGCTAAACTTTCCATTTTATTTAAAGAAAATGTTAGTATTCCGCTCTTTGACACAATAAATTAAGGTGTTCCGGTATCGTCAGCGGCCACCTCACAGGTCATCAAGCTGTTGAAGCAGCCGAAGCCCGCTTCAACAGCTTGCTAAACCGGGATCAAGGTTTGCCGGTACAGACGTCCGACTCGCTAAACACAAAAACTGTTTTCCGTAAAAGACAATGCGGTTTTAGACAGCATCATCTTCTCCAACCCAATGCTCTCCATGCTCGAAGCAGAAGCGAATGCCTATAAGGCCAAAGCGGAGATGGACAAAAAGATGAGCCTCCCCATGTTCGGCATCGGACTGCAATATTCCATTATGGCAAAGTGCTCCGAGGAGATGGCCCGGATGTCCGGGACATCAGACGTTACCGATTGATCAGCAGATCACTACCGGCATAGATTACAATCCCTTCAAAACCTGTCTCCGAAAAACGGGATATGTCACTCACGTCTTCCACAGACACCAGGAACACCTGTCCGGCAACTATGAAGATTTCCTTTCCAAGCGCTTTGCATTCGAACTTTCCTCTCCGACAGATCACAGCAAGAATTTCCGGTTCCAAAGACAACAGTTCATGATCCTGCCCGACTTCAACGTGAATGATCTTTAAAGTACGTTCTAAACATTCACTGATATTTATTAGTTTTATATTTGCACATCAAAAAAGAAAAAGATGAAGATACCGTTTAAACCAATCGGAATCGAAGATAAAGATATTATAACATCCTTTACGATACCGAGCAATTACAAGAATTGCGATTATTCATTTGCCAACATCTGTAGTTGGCGATTCCTATACGACAGTGAGTTTGCCATTGTCGACGGCAGCCTGCTGATCCGTTTCTGGATCGAAAACAAAACGAGAGTCGCTTATATGACACCTACGGGGCAGGGCAACCTGAAACAGGCAATCGACCTGCTGGAAGCCGATTCGCTCGAACAGGGCCACCCGCTCTGTATGTTAGGCGTAACGCCCGATGCCAAAGAAGAACTCGAAAAAGCAATCCCCGGAGGATTTTTCTACATTCCCGAACGAGATTATTTCGATTACATCTATTTACGTGAAGACCTGGCAACCCTGAAAGGAAAGAAGTACCAGGCGAAACGCAATCATATCAACAACTTCAATAAGAAGTTTGATTACAAATATATCCCTATCACACCCGAACTGGCTCCCGAATGCCTCCAGCTCGAATGCAAATGGTACAAAACCAACCGGGAAGATAATGACGAGGAAGAGCTGAACGACGAACGCCGTTCCATCCTCTACGCCTTGAACCATTACGACGAATTGGGACTTATTGGAGGAGCCATTTACGTAGACCACGAAATTGTCGCTTTCACCTTCGGTGCCCCGATCAACCACGACACTTTTGGCGTCCATGTCGAAAAGGCGAATGTGAACTATGAGGGGGCTTATGCTGTTATCAACAAAGAATTCGCCTCCCACCTTCCGGAGAAATATACCTATATGAACCGGGAGGAAGACTTGGGTATTCCCGGTCTGCGTCAGGCTAAACTTTCGTATAACCCGTTCATCCTATTGGAAAAATCCGCAGCAATAAAGAAACCTGCAAAATAATATTGAACGATGGATAACAACAAACCTCAATTGATCAACCTGTGGCGTACCTCTTTCGACGACAGCGAAGAATTTATCAAACTGTTCTTCGATCGGGTCTACAAAAAAGAAAACGCCCTGTTTATAGAGAAAGACGGAAAAATCGTTTCCGCCCTTCAAATGCTTCCGTATGTCATGACTTACTACGGGACGGAGATATCCGTAAGCTATATATACGGAGCCTGTACCCTTCCTTCCGAACGTGGCCAGGGATTTATGCGCCAACTGATACAGAAGGCATTCGAAGTGATGGAAAGCCGGAAAGTAGCCTTGACAGTCATTATCCCGGCCGATCCGTGGCTGTTCGACTATTATCGCGATTTAGGATATACGGAGGCTTTCGACTACTCAGAAGAGACGTATATCCGGCCTTTTGAAACAGCTTGGGAACAGGGTATTTTGGTTGTACCGCCCGAAGTCCCTTCGATGGAGTCTCTCTACAATTTTTTCAATAAGAAACAGCGGGAACGCACTTGCTATGTGCTGCACGGTTATGACGATTTCGTCACTATCCTGCGCGATCTGCAGATGTCCGGCGGGCAGATGCTGACAGCCTTGAACATTCAGAACGAACCGATCGGAATGATCTTTTTCCATCCTACCGGCGACCATATTTATGTCAAAGAATTGATGTATGACAACGACAACATCAAGAACCTGCTCTTACAGGAGGCGACAATCCAGAACAAAGTGGAAAAGGCTATCTACCGCACTCCTTTCACCGGACCAGGAACTTTCCCCTTAGGTATGGCACGTGTCCTGGATCGTGACCGCCTCATCCATCACTGGGCTTCCACCCACGAAAACTCCGTTCTCAATATCGGTGAACTGAAGGAAATGGACACTCAATCTCTTACCCGCCTGTTACTCGACTACCAGAGCCGGGAAGCTTATATGAGCTTGATGCTCGATTAGGGATTCTGCCACCAAACAAAAGCTCTTCACCATTCCGGCGGAGTTACGGAAATCCGAAGGAATGGTTATCTGATTAAATTCGTATTTTTGCAAACTCATACAAAATTATACGGATAAAAAAGAGCTGACAATGTTACGGAAAGGAGACCTTACACAAGGAAGCATAACCACCACCCTGCTACAATTCACATTGCCGATGCTGGCAGGATCGCTTTTGCAACAATGCTATAACATAGCCGACACACTGATCGTAGGACAATGTATCGGTTCAAATGCGCTGGCTGCGGTCGGTTCCGCCTATACCTTGATGGTTTTCCTGATCTCTATCCTGCTGGGTTTGTCGATGGGGAGCGGCACGGTTTTCTCACTGCAATACGGAGCCGGTAACCTCCTCGCCCTGCGACGTAGCATTTATGTTTCCTTCTTGTTGATCGGCACGGTGACCGTCCTGCTGAATGTAGCCGTGTTCCTGTGGCTCGATCCGATTTTGCGATGGTTGCAAGTCCCCTATGATGTTTATCCGTTGATGAGTAACTATCTATGGATCATTTTCTGGGGAATAGCCTTTACTTTCCTGTATAATTTTTATGCGGCATTACTTCGGGCCGTAGGTGATTCCGTGACACCTTTATGGTTCCTGGCCGTGTCAGTCGTTTTGAATATCGGGCTTGATTTGTTTCTTATTCTCGTCTTGGATCAAGGCATCGAAGGAGCAGCAGTCGCAACGGTCATCGCACAGGGAATGGCAACATCCGGTATCTTGCTGTATACCTATAAAACCCGCCCCGAGCTACGATTACACCGGGAAGATATGCGCTTCGACCGTTCCAGCCTGAAAGAAATCACTTCTTTCTCCACACTGACTTGCGTCCAACAATCCGTGATGAATTTCGGAATATTGATGGTGCAAGGGTTGGTAAATAGTTTTGGTACGGCTGTCATGGCCGCATTCGCCGCAGCAGTCAAGATCGACTCCTTCGCCTATATGCCCGTTCAGGAATTCGGGAATGCTTTTTCCACCTTCGTCGCCCAGAATTTTGGGGCACGAAAAGGGGATCGTATCCGCCGGGGAGTACGCAACGCATTTCTTATAACGATCGTCTTTTCTCTTGTCATCTCGCTGTTGGTTTTCTTTTTTGCCAAGCCGTTGATGCTTATTTTCGTCCGTCCGGATGAAGCTGAGATACTTCGCATCGGAACAGAATACCTGCGCATTGAAGGGACTTTTTATTTAGGCATCGGAATCTTGTTCCTCCTTTATGGTTATTACCGGGCCATCCGTATGCCGGGAATGTCCGTCGTGCTTACCATTCTGTCTTTAGGTACACGTGTCGTCCTTTCCTATTGGCTGTCATCCATTCCTTCCATAGGAGTTACCGGTATTTGGTGGTCTATTCCTATCGGTTGGTTCCTGGCTGATTTGGCGGGTATCGCTTATTACCGTTATCGCAGATATGCAGTCTCACGAACTTGACAAAAATCAATACATATTTATTGCCGGATTTTTCTATCTTTGCAGCCGTAAAAAATAATGACCTCCATCTCCATCATCCAGATGGTTCCCACCCTCATCGCCAGTTTCTACGGTATGAATGTCCCGATCTACGGAGAGAACATGCCACACGGTTTCGCCATCATCGTCATGATCTCCATCACGTTATCGGCCTTATCGTTCTTCATTTTCAGAAAGATCAAATGGTTCTAAATTAAAAAATCCGCTCTACCTTCACAGGCGAAGCGGATTTAAAATCGATAAGCTTTTTCTAATCAAATATCTAATCAGAAAACAATATCTCGGGAAGGATAATATCTAATTCTGATTAAATAAGATGCAAAGGACGTGCCAAAAATGGGGAAGCTGATGCACATCTTCAACAAACTTCTGATAAACAAGAGTATAAAATCAGTATAAATTATTTGAGGGGAAATAAGAAAAGTGTGGAAAGGATTGAGTAAGGTGTGTAAAAATTCCACAATTCTTACACACCCGAATTGTTTTTATTCGTCAGCAGGATTTTCCGGTCATAATGTCCAACACCAGCTTATCCGTGGCTTCCATACCTTTGGAACCGATAGAAGTCAGGTTGATGATCGACTTATCGACATCCTCATCAATAATGCCCTCGACCGGAGTCACTACCTTGTTTTCCATTGCCATCAGCGCGGACAGCATAGCAGTCGAAACACCACTGGAAACTTTCATAGCGCAACTGGGTTTTGCCCCGTCGCATATCATACCGGTAATATTGCCGATCATATTCTTGATCGCATAGGAAATCTTCACTTTATCGCCCCCCATCAGATAGGTAATGCCACAACTGGCTCCCGTGGCAGCCACCACACAACCGCAAAGGGCGGACAGGCGTCCTAAGCTTTGCTTGATATAGATGACCATCAGATGGCTTAGCATCAGGGCACGGATCAACTGTTCTTCCGTACATTCGATATCTTCAGCAAAAGAAAGGACGGGAAGTGTCGCTGCAATCCCCTGGTTCCCACTGCCGGAGTTACTCATCACCGGGATCATGGCGCCATCCATGCGGGCATCGCAGGCGGCGGCCGTCATTGCCAGCATATGGGTATAGGCAGAGTCGCCCATATATTTACGTCCGTATGCACCGGAAACAGTCTTGCTAACCGTATGTCCGAAATTTCCCTTCAGGGAAGCCTCGGCCGCTCTCCGGTTCAGATCGGCAGTTTCCAGGATAAAACGGATCTCATCGAGCGGCATTTCCATCGCAAACTCATACACGGTAGAGAAAGAGAGCCTCAATTCATCATCGTCCAAAACATCACAAGAAACCCCTTCTTTCCTCCGGTCTGTCAAGACTACACCATTCTTTTCCACATACACGATATTCGTATGTTCATGGCAAATAATCACCCGCGAAGTTTCATCTCCGGCCGAACAAATCACCTCGATATAGAGCTTGTCGACATTATCCTTTAAAGCGATATGAATCCGTTTATCTTCGATCACCTGCTTTCCTTCGGTAAGTGCTTCAGGTGTCAGGTCGCGCAAAACTTCGAGGCCATAAGCAGACTTGCCGATCAGCGTACCCAAAGCAATTGCTATCGGCAACCCGACCATTCCGGTTCCGGGTATTCCGACACCCATTGCATTCTTCAGAATGTTGGCACTCAGAAATACTTCCGTTTTCTCCGGTTTACAGCCTAAAACCTCGGCAGCCTTAGCGGCAGCCAATGCGACCGCAACCGGTTCCGTACAACCGATAGCGGGAATCACCTCCTGATGTATAAGTTTGATGATTTGTGTTTGAGTTGTTTTATCCATGAATATAGATTTCTTTGACTTTATGATTGCAAAGATAAGACATCCTTCTCAAAACATAGGTATTTCGATTGCGGAACATAGATAATTTGAACTATTTCTTTAGTAAATAAGAAATACCCGACAGAAAAAGGTATATAAGATCTCATTTGTCACCACCGACAGTTTCGACCATAAAGGTTTCCTCTTCCGTACCGTTGCCACGCCCTTCTTTCAGGCAAACGCTGAACACAGCTTCGCCTGTACGCAACTTCGGGGAGGCCTGCACCATGACATTATAGGTGATACGGTCGTCGCGGGTGATTTTGGCGATCTTGACAGGTTCGGACAGTTTCAGATGTTTGCCCCTCTCAACTTTTACTATCGGTTCCACGTCCAAAGCATCCTGAAAGCTGTTATTCACGATCACAAGGGAGATATGGCAGGTCTCACCCGCATTGATCTTATCGTCGCGAGTGACACTGTCCTCTTCCAATAAGATGTCTTCGATCTGCAAATCGGGAAGGAGAACATGCGAAGACGGCGTATAATTCCCCGGATTCCTCTTCTCCACTCTTACCATGTCACCTGTATTTGCTGCGATCTGCGCACCGGCAATTCCTCCGACCGCCGTCCCGACAAACGCCCCTATGTCACCCCCTATATCATCGTCTATGGCATTTCCGACCGCTCCGCCGAAAAGCCATCCGACAAAAGCGCCTATCTGAGCCCCTACACCAGCCCGGTCTTCCCGGCTCATATTCTTCATCGATCCGCATCCCGTCAGAATCGACAAAGACATGATTGCATATAGAACTTTATTTTTCACACTCAGTTATTTTAATCCTTCCAATTAATAAACAAAGATAGCTATCCGTTTGACTTAATGACATCGGAAAGAAGAAAAACCCCTATCCGATTGCGTTTTTTTATGTAAGTTTGCGCCCGATTAAATAAAGAATAATGACAACTCAATTCAAGACTCCGACCGCAGACCTGCAACATCAGTACGATCTTCTGCAGAAAGAATTCGAATATGAAAAAGAGATGTATCGGGAACAAACCGAACAGGCCGGCATACACCGCCGCATCCAACAAGGACTATGCTGGTATCCTGTCGTACCGGGAAAGAGCTATTATAACTCCCTGAACCAACTTGTCATAGAAATAGGGCGGCTGGAGGACAAAGAGACCGAACACAATTTTGAATATGGCCGTCCGGTCTGCTTCTTCACAACAAAAGGAGGCGGGAAACCTGAATACCTGAACTTCTCGTCTGTCATCAGTTATGTGCAAGACGACCGGATGGTCGTAATATTACCCTCTCCTAACGCACTTACGGTAATACAAAAGGCTGGCGAAATCGGCGTCCAGCTTTATTTCGACGAGACCAGTTACAAGACGATGTTCAACGCCTTGTCTACCGTTATCCAAGCGAAAGGGAACCGATTAGCTTATCTGCGGGACGTCCTGTTAGGCAAAACTCCTGCCGGCCGGCGCACACTTTTCCCCATGCGTTTTCCCTGGCTGAACCTGTCGCAGGAAGAGGCGGTCAATCATGTATTGGCGGCAAAGGATGTGTCTATCGTGCACGGTCCTCCCGGAACCGGCAAAACGACCACCTTGGTTGAAGCGATCTATGAGACTTTACACAGGGAAAATCAGGTAATGGTCTGTGCCCAAAGCAATACGGCCGTTGACTGGATATCCGAAAAACTGGTCGATCGCGGTATCCATGTCCTGCGCATCGGCAACCCGACACGCGTAAACGACAAGATGCTTTCTTTTACTTATGAACGACGTTTCGAATCGCATCCCGACTATGCCGAACTATGGGGAATCCGCAAGGCAATCCGCGAGATACAATCCAATCTCCGTAGAAAGAGCCACAGTGAGAAGGAAACAGTACGCAACCGTCTCTCCCGCCTCCGTTTCCGGGCAACGGAACTGGAAGTGAAGATCGACACGGAACTGTTCGACGAGGCGCGTGTCGTAGCTTGCACGCTGGTCGGATCGGCGAATCGGGTGTTGACCAACCGTAACTTCACGACTCTCTTTATCGACGAGGCCGCCCAGGCACTTGAAGCCGCCTGCTGGATTGCGATCGGCAAAGCGGACCGAATCATCTTAGCGGGCGACCATCACCAACTCCCTCCTACCATCAAATGTATAGAAGCGGCACGCGGCGGCTTAGACCGCACCTTAATGCAAAAAATAACCGACCGGAAGCCTGAAACTATCTCACTTCTAAAAACGCAGTACCGGATGAACGAAAGCATCATGCGCTTTCCTTCCCGCTGGTTCTACCGGGATGAACTGCAATCCGCACCGGAAGTCAAGCATCGCGGCATCTTGGAATTCGATACCCCTGTCGTCTGGCTCGACACAGCGGATTGCCATTTCGAAGAAGACCAACTCACCGACAGCATGAGCCGTATCAATAAAGACGAAGCGACCCTGCTTGTCTCGACCTTGCAGAAATATATCGAAAAGATCGGCAAGGAACGGGTATTAGACGAAAGCATTGACTTCGGCCTGATTTCGCCTTACAAATCGCAGGTTCAGTATATCCGCGGACTGATCAAGCGCAATGTTTTCTTCAAACCTTTCCGCCGTCTGATAACCGTCCACACGGTAGATGGCTTCCAAGGGCAGGAGCGAGATGTGATCATGATCAGCCTCGTACGCGCCAACGACAAAGGCCGGATCGGTTTCCTCGGTGACCTGCGCCGCATGAACGTCGCCATCACCCGTGCCCGCATGAAATTGATGATTTTAGGAGACGCACCGACACTGACACGACATGCTTTCTATAAAGAATTATACGAATATATCCGGGAGAACGGACAGGTGATCAGCACTTTCAATAGCCCGTGATGGTTATTTTCGCAGCATCTTGGCCTTCTGTATGAGCATATCTATATAGTGTTTTGGCTCTTCATCAATTTAGGGGCATCCCAATGTCGCCCTACCCTCTTATTGTCACATTCGTAAAAAAGCCATTAGTCCAAATCGAAACTACTACCGCATCTATTTCGATTTTATACCCCGTTTAATTCAAATTACACGCAAAGGTAATATTTTTTTAACAAACTACTATTTTTATAAACTACAGAAAATGAATCGACTATGCAAAATATCCATTTTCAGGGGGATATTGTATTTTGTCTAAGCGGACAGGTTATTTTTAGCACGGTTGTCCTTTCTGTTAAGCGAGCGGAAGCAAAAATTCCGTATATTTGTATCATTAACAAAAAATACAGAGAGGCCATGAAGTATAAATTATTAGTTCTCGACGTAGACGGGACGCTGCTCAACAACCAGAAAGAGATCAGCCCCCGTACCCTGGCTGCCCTTCTGAAGGTACAGCAAATGGGGGTACATATTGTATTGGCATCAGGAAGACCGACTAATGGAGTCATGCCCATCGCTGAAAAGCTGGAACTGAATCATTATGGAGGTTACATCCTTTCTTACAACGGCGGTCAGATCATCAACGTGCAGACCGGCGAACTATTATTCGAGAAACGCATCGATCCGGAATGGATTCCCTATTTCGTACAAAAAGCGAAGAAAAACGACTTTGCCATCTTCACCTATCACAAAGATTTCATCCTGACGGATAAACCGGACAACAAGTATGTCATCCAAGAAGCCAACCTCAACAAGATGCAGGTAGTCGGTGTCGATAACTTCGCCGAAGCCATCGATTTCTCACCCTGCAAATGTATGCTGGCAAGTGACGACGAAAAGGCGCTCGTCGACCTGGAAAATCATTGGAAGAAACGCCTTGACGGTGTGCTGGATGCATTCCGGTCGGAACCTTATTTCTTAGAAGTCGTTCCCCAGTTCATTGACAAAGGAAACACATTGGGCGTGCTGATGACCAAACTGTCCGTTTTGCCGGAAGAGGTGGTCGCAATCGGCGACGGTGTCTGCGACGTGACCATGTTACAACTTGCCGGTGTAGGGATCGCAATGGGAAATGCAGAGGATTCGGTTAAGGCCTGTGTGGACAAGACGACACTCACCAACGAGGAAGAAGGTGTGGCCGTGGCTGTCGAACGGGCAATCCTGGCCGAAATACGTCCGACGGAAGTTCCGCTCGACCAACTGAATATGCGTGCCAGACACGCCCTGATGGGAAACCTAGGCATCCAGTATACCTATGCATCCGAAGATCGTGTAGAAGCAACCATGCCGGTAGACGAACGTACCCGCCAGCCATTCGGTATCCTGCATGGCGGAGCGACACTCGCACTGGCCGAAACCGTTGCCGGGTTAGGCTCGATAATCCTGGCCAAGCCGGACGAAATTGTGGTCGGCATGCAGGTCAGCGGCAACCACATGTCATCCGCCCATGAAGGAGATACCGTTCGCGCCGTCGGAACCATCATTCACAAAGGACGCTCTTCACACGTTTGGAATGTCGATGTATTCACATCCACTGATAAATTGGTATCTTCCATCCGTGTAGTCAACAGTATATTAAAAAAGAAATGACACCAGACGAATTAAGGATTTGCAACGTAGTCGACACATTGATCAAAAAGAACCGGAGTTTTGCACTCTGGCGGATACCGGGAGAATCACCCCGTTTCGCCATGCAGACCTCCGGTTCTGCACATCTTCTCTATCATATCGAGGAACTGGATGAACAGAGTGGTTTCGTCATTGCTCCCTTCCATGTAAGTAAGCAGCATCCGATCGTACTGATCCGGCCGGACATCCAAGAACTTCCGTCCGACGAGAAAATAAAAGTTTCATGCCTATGGAACAAAAGTTCCATGCCTACGGAACAAGAGTTCCATCATAGTGAAACTCTCGTTTCCTACCCGGAAAACCCGAAGGAAGATTACAACCGCCGTTTCAATACCTTCATCGAACCGCTGCATCGAAAGCAGTTCGAGAAACTCGTGCTGTCACGCAGCCAGACAATTCCGGCAGGCAAAACGGACTTCTCCCCTGCCGCCGCTTTCCACAAGGCAATCGAGCGGTACGAATATTCGTATGTTTATCTCTGCCATACACCCGAGACGGGCACATGGCTCGGGTGTACGCCCGAAATCATCCTCTCCGGCGAGAAAGGAGAATGGCATACAGTCGCCCTTGCCGGCACCCAACCGCTCCGAAACGGGGAACTCCCGACAGAATGGGACGACAAAAACAGGGAAGAGCAGGAATATGTGGCCTTCTACATCCGCAAGCAGTTGCAAGCATTAGGCATCAAGCCGACAGAAACCCCGCCGGCTCCGGTACGCGCTGGTGAACTGTCGCATCTGAAAAGCGACTTCAGCTTTCCCCTGCCCGATAATAAAAAACTCGGCGAACTACTGAAACGGCTACATCCTACGCCTGCCGTCTGCGGGCTGCCCAAAGAAGAGACGTACCGTTTTATCCAGGAAAACGAAGGCTACGACCGGAGTTATTATTCAGGTTTTATCGGCTGGCTGGCCCCCGAAGAGAAGAGCGACCTATATGTAAACTTACGCTGCATGAACATCTTGCCCGGATCATTTGTTTTATATGCAGGCGGAGGCATTCTTGCTTCTTCGGAAACAGAAAGTGAATGGCTTGAAACGGAAGCAAAAATGCAAACGATGAAACGACTTGTTTCAATTGACAATTGACAATTCATAAATTTATAAAGAATATAATCGATGATAGCAAAAAAACTAACTGACCTCATAGGCAATACCCCGTTGTTAGAGTTCTCAAACTTTAACGCAAGCAAAGGACTGAAAGCGAAAGTAATCGGAAAGCTGGAATATTTCAATCCGGCAGGTAGCGTAAAAGACCGCATTGCATTGGCAATGATTGAAGATGCGGAAGAAAAAGGCTTGCTGAAACCGGGGGCAACAATCATAGAACCGACCAGCGGTAACACCGGCGTAGGGTTGGCTTTCGTCTCGGCCGCCAAAGGTTATAAATTGGTACTGACAATGCCCGAAACGATGAGCCAAGAACGTCGTAACCTGCTGAAAGCATTAGGGGCCAATCTGGTCCTCACATCCGGAGCTGAAGGGATGAAAGGCGCCATCGCCAAAGCGGAAGCATTGCGTGACGAAACACCCGGCTCCATCACCCTGCAACAGTTTGAAAACCAGGCAAACCCAGCCCGGCATGCTAAAACTACCGCACAGGAAATCTGGCGCGACACAGACGGCAAAGTCGATATCTTCGTCGCAGGAGTCGGAACAGGCGGTACGGTAAGCGGCGTTGGCAAAGGACTGAAAACGCACAATCCGGATGTCAAAATCGTAGCTGTGGAGCCTGCCGACTCGGCTGTGCTCTCCGGCGGCAAACCCGGACCGCATAAGATACAGGGGATCGGCGCAGGCTTTATCCCTAAAACCTACAACAGCTCGGTAGTGGATGAAATCATCCAGGTAGAAGGAGATGACGCCATCCGCACATCACGCGAACTGGCACAAAAGGAAGGCTTGTTGGTCGGCATTTCTTCCGGTGCAGCCGTATATGCCGCCCTGCAACTGGCCCGGCTCCCGGAGAACGAAGGAAAAACGATTGTGGTACTATTGCCGGATACGGGCGAGAGATATTTGTCTACGGTGTTGTATGCGTTCGAGGAATATCCGTTATAAAAGAGAAGAGAAAGGGATAAAAATATCCCCGTAGGGGCGGGGGCTCTACTCCGCCCTCAAATATCATCTTATCGGAGACCAATGGGCAGAGCAGAGCCCTGCCCCTACGAAACGACAATTGTTTTATTCCTTATAATCCTTCCGATAAGAACAAGAAGTCTCCGTCGGGAAGTCTTTCGGAACTTTCTGAGTCACTTTTCCGGTTGCCGCCCATTCGGCGCCGCGAAGCAAAAGCACCTGAAAGCCAGTACACTGCATTGCTATATTATCTTCCGGAGTAGCACCGGCATGTCCGAGCATCGTATGGAAGATGCGGGCATTCCCGTAATTGACAGTAAAGATCAGCGGTTCTTCACGACCGGAACCGTTTGTTTCCTTATCCGAATAGGCCGTGTACAAAATATCCCGGATATTGCCCGGTCCCCGCATACGGTCGTAAAGTTCATCTTTGGCATGACGCCATTTCAAGGGCAGGCCTTTCACGATAGGATGCACTTTGTCACGTCCGTTCAATACATATTCGTGCTGGCGTCCATGCGAACCGCCGACACCCGCCGAACTGTCCTTGACCAGCTTGCCGTCCTGCCAGTACACATAAGGGCCGGAATTCTCGTTACGTCCTTCCCAACCTCCCAAGGCACAGATTTTATTAAACTCCGGCCATTTGGAGAAAGCATTGTCGGCCGCATGATAGATGACAACACCACCGCCGTTCTGCACATATTCCAGGAAACGGCGGTTCGTCTCTTCCGACCACGAATCTCCGTTATAGTCAAGCACTACCAACTGATAAGGGCTGAAGTCAAGCACAAAGCCGGACATGTCCTTACCCTGTTCGGGAGAGACGGCAAAGTCCACATCAAAACGGCCGGAATTTTCCAAGATTTGTTTCAGCACAACATGGCTCACCTGCCAGTTATGATTGTTTTGTCCTGTGATCAGTAATGTTTTAATCGGCTTACGCGCCGAAACCGTACAGGCTAACAAGAGAGAAAAGACAACAAAAAACAGCTTTCCAAAATGTAAATGTCTCATGGTATTTTATGGTTTAAAGATTTGTCTAAGGCAAATGTACTAAATCAATATGAAATATGTACTTTTGTGGCCTTAAGAAAAAATACATCCATGATGAAATATTTATCCCGAATACTATTGATAACATTCGTATTTGTTTTTTCAGCCACCTATAGCCATGCCGATAGCTGGCGTGACAAGACTGAACTGCTCATCTATTCTCCACGCTATTTCGGTCCGAACGCTTTCCCGATCCCGGAAATGAGGGACGGACAGGTGAGCGAACGGTACGAGGTGGAAGTACGGGGCGAATACCATTATTATACGGGTGACAAGACCTGGGACATCGTGGGGCGTGCCCTCCTGCCGTTCTTCAGGGGGCGTGCGGGAATCGAAGTGAACTGGTGCTTCAAGGAAAAATATAAGATGACGCCGGAAACGCGTGACGAACGCTTTGCGGTGGATACAGAAAGCCCGATCAAATATAACGGCGACATCGTTATCAGTTCCTTTTTCCAGATCCTGAGAAGCGAGAAATGGGTGGATGCGACCGTCAGCGCCACTATCAAGACGGCCAGCGGCGGCCGCCTGTGCGATGCCCGTTTTACGGATGCCGCCTCCTACTGGTTTGACGTAAACGTGGGCCGGAACCTGTGGAAAAGTACCGACGGGAAGGCCTCGGTCCGTATGCAGGTGCTTGCCGGATTCTATTGCTGGATGACGAACGACATGGTACATCGCCAGAACGACGCCATCTCTTACGGGGTCGGGGTCACCGGTAAATACAGAGGCTTCACGCTCGCCACCAACCTGGCCGGGTTCTACGGATACGAGAACAACGGCGACCGCCCCATACACTGGCGCAGCAACCTCAGATACGAGATAAAGAAAAACATCATCTCCTTCCGGTATACACACGGGATAAAGGACAACCTGTACGAGACTTATTCGTTAGGATACATCCGGTGCTTTTGAAAATCGGGGATGAAAAATCGAGAATCGGATGTTAAACCAATGACCATCCATGAAAGTAATCATCTGTTGCATTTCCTTCCTGCTTCTATCCATATCTCCTCCGCTTCTGGCAAGAGACGGCACGGGAGCCGCACTGAAAGTCAGCCTGTCCGGAAAAATATACAAACGTTTCTCCTTCGTTCTGGAAGAAGATATCCGCCCACGCGATGACTTCAGGGAAGCCGGATGGTTCCTTACCACAGGAGAGGTCAACTACCGTATTTTGCCGAACTTACGGGCGGGTGCCGGTTATATGTCGTTAGTCCGCTACAAGGCATCAGAGGAAGTGCGTAACCGGTACTACCTGTATGCCTCCGGTTCTCACCGGTTCGGGGCATTTAAAATGGCAGTCCGGGAGCGCTTCCAGAGCACGTACAAGAGAAATTGCCAGCATCCGGCCAACTACCTCCGCAGTATGTTCACCCTCTCTTACCGGATCGCCTCTTCAGGATTCGAGCCTTTCATCTATGTTGAGCCTTTTAACAACGTAGGCTACAACGGGAAAATGCGCGCCGATAAAATCCGCTATTCCGTAGGCTGCGATTACCGGCCGGATACTCAAAACTGTATCCAGCTTTACTACCGCTTCCATACGTTCAACGTATATGACCCGGTCAATTACCGCCACGGCATCGGCCTGACCTACTCGCACCGATTCTGATTCGAGTTTGAGTACAAAGTTACCGTATCCCAATGCTACCGGTTGCATTTCGGGCAGATGCCCTTGATTACATAATTAACGGCATGGGATTTGAATCCTTTGGGCAATTCGACCACAGGCACTTGAATACCGGGAAGGCAATATGTTTCCTTGCAATGTTCGCAATAGAAATGAATATGCTGGTCGGCGACAGTATGATACGTATCACCGTGACACAATTCGTATTTAAGAGAACGGCTGCCGTCCTCGATGACGTGAACCACCTCTTTTTCCGCAAATACTCCAAGCACGCGAAAAATGCTTGCCTTGTCAAGTGTGCATCCGAGTAATATTTCCAAATCGGCAAGACTGACCGGATGGGTCGCCTTCATCAACTCACCCATGACGAGGATACGGTTAGAAGTGGGTTTTACTCCTTTTCCTTCCAGCAGTTTTTCTATCTCATGACTGTCCATCTCTTTTTTTTGCAAAGTTACTGCTTATTTTTTACGAACCGGACATATTAGTTTTTGAAAAGTGCCTGTTGTGCTTGCTCTTGGCCAAGAGAGAAACCGAGTTCTTCAATCACTTCCTTTACGGCGGAGGCATCCGGATTGCCTTGTATTCTTGTTTCACCCGATGCGAGGTCGACAGTCACAGACTCCACACCCGGAAGTTTGGAAAGGCTCTTTTCGACCATCGCCTTGCAATGGCCACAGGTCATTCCTTTAACGACAAAGATAGTTCCGTTCTCCATTTTTTCCGATTTATTTGATGTATCTCTTCTGATTAGTGCATTGACAAGCAATATTATGAGCAGTACGGAGCAAATGCCCGGGAACACCCCGACATGAAGATGACAGTGTGATTCAGCGGCTGACATCGGCATTATGAACCAATCACGCGGCATGAGATAGTCTATGCACATCCCGATTGCAATTGCCCCAATGATGATAGTACAGAGATATATTGACGCGGCTTTCTTTCCAAGAGATTTGCTCACGATGATGATGGATGCGAAATTGGCGGCGGGTCCGGCCATCAGCAAAACAAACGCCGCTCCGGGACTAAGCCCTTTGAGCATCAAAGAGAGAGCGATAGGAATGGATCCGGTGGAACAAACATACATAGGCACCGCCACCACCACTACGGCAATCATTGCAAGTAATGGATAATCCGCAAAGAACGTGAAGAACCCATCCGGTATAAAGACCGTGATCGCTGCGGCTATGACAAGCCCCATTATAAGCCATTTGCCAATGTTCTGGACCATATCGACAAATCCATAACGAAGCGCATCAATGATTTTCACTCCGAAAGAGCCGGACTTAGGAACATCGATCGTATCAACCTCCCTGTCACAATCGCCGGCGCAAACCTTATCCTCCCGGTTTACCAACATACCACCGACAAAAGCGGTCATGAGAGCTGCGACTGGCCGGAGAATGGCAAATGCCGGTCCCAAGAGCGAATAAGTGGCAGCAATGGAGTCAACGCCGGTCTGCGGAGTAGCAATCAGAAAAGAAGTTGAAGCTCCACGCGACGCACCGTTACGGTGCAATGACACAGCCGTAGGCAACACTCCGCATGAACACAGGGGCAAAGGCACTCCCATCAACGCGGCCTTGATTACGGCCCATGCGCCCGGACGTGACAGATGGTTACGATAGAAACTTCCTGGCACGAAAGCATATAGCATTCCGGCCACTAAAAAGCCGAACAGCAGATAAGGTGCCATTTCAGCCAGCATGTTTATCAGCAAATACAAAAATTCCATATTACTTTATTGTTTTTGTTTTATGGTGCAAAAATAGAGAAGAGCGAATGCAAACCGTTTGCAAAGTTCGGCCGCACAAGGAATATTTTTTCTCTCACTCTCGCTTTTTTATAGTATCTTTGTCCTCCGGAATGCCCAAAACGTTCTTTATATTATTCACCGAGTGCTTGATAAACCTCGTTAAAAACAAGAAATATGCAGAAAACATCTACTGTAACCGTACCATTCATGCTATTAGGCATCCTGTTCAATATCTGCCTGGTAGCGTCAAACCTGTTAGAAACCAAAGTCATCCAGGTATTCGGCATCACAGCAACTGCCGGACTGATCGTTTTCCCGATCTCTTATATCATCAATGACTGTATCGCCGAAGTATGGGGATTCAAGAAAGCACGCCTGATTATCTGGAGCGGATTCGCTTCGAATTTCCTTGTAATCGGATTTGCGCAATTGGCGGTACTGTTGCCTGCCGCCCCATTCTGGGAAGGCGAAGAAGGCTTCAACTTCGTGTTCGGGATGGCGCCGCGCATCGCTATAGCGAGCCTGATGGCCTTTCTTGTCGGTTCGTTCCTGAATGCTTATGTGATGAGTAAGATGAAGATTGCTTCGGCCGGAAAGAATTTCTCTTTACGAGCCATCGTCTCCACATTGGTCGGCGAGAGTGCCGATTCGATGATCTTTTTCCCGATCGCTTTCGCCGGACTAATACCGGTAGGCGAACTCTTCATCATGATCGGGACACAAGCGGTTCTGAAATCTCTCTATGAAGTAATAATCCTTCCTGTCACCATCCGTGTGGTAAACTACATCAAGAAGGTGGACGGGAATGATGTGTATGATGTTGGGACATCATACAATATACTAAACGTGAGAGATTTATAAATCACAATAGATGTGAAATCATAATTCATGATTCATAAATCCAAACAAATGTGACCAGTCCTCACGGGGCTGAGGCGTATAGGTATGAAATCCAAGTGATTCCGCCGTACGGCAATTAAGGATAGCATCGTCTATGAAAAGAGTTTCTTCCGGACGGATATTGGCGTCTTGCAGGACGTATTCGAAAATTTCAGCATCAGGTTTCAACATATGGAGGCGATAGGAAAGATAAATATGATTGAAAAAGTCGGAAGCATGGTGGCCTTTATAGGAGAAACAGGTCTTTTCCGACCAATCCCAATGAATCTCGTTCGTATTGCTGAGCAGCATCGTATTATAACGTTTCCGGAGGCCAAGCAAAAGATCCAGTTTATAGTCCGGAACATCATCGAGCATGGCGATCCAGGCGGCATCAATCTGCTCGTCCGTCAAAGGCTGTTTGGTCAAATAACGGATACCATCGCGGAACTCGGCTACCGTGATGGAACCCAACTCGATCTTCATGAACAGATCCTTATGCTGGTAATTATTGACAATCTGCTCGCGTATATTCGCGACACCCAGACTCTCGAATGCCTCGATACATCGATTACGGGTGAGATTGATAATCACGCCGCCAAAATCTATAACCAAATTTTTTATGCCTTCCATGACCTTCTTTTAATTAAGAATTGACAATTGATAATTGACAATTTTGATTCTAACTATTTACTACCAACGACGACGGCGACGTCTGTGATGCCGTTGCCGCTGTTTATATTGACGTATCCTGCGATACACCAGCCAGACAAATAACACTCCGAACACGGCAAAGATCAGCAAGACGATTCCAGTATTCAAGTTATCCCCTTTCACACGGCTCCACATCTCCAGAACCAGTTCCGTCCGATCACCGAAATCGCGGATCATGGCGCAACGCTCTACCACCTTGCGGTCGGGATATTGTACCGGATTGATCCGGATACTATCCGCACCGGGACCGAAAAAATAACTCAGGTCGGAAACCTTTTCGATTGTCGAATCGATTTTAGCTTCCATGATTTCAGGAGTCGCAATGGCACTGACATAACCGATAGCGTCCATATTTCGCAAAGCGACATCCGGACGACAAAGATAATCAATAAAATAACTGGCAGCCTTTACATTACGGGCATATTTAGGGATCGCCCAGCCGTCGTACCAGATATTGCTGCCTTCTCGGGGCACTTCATAATCCAGCTCCACACCGACAGCCTCCGCCTCATCCATCGCCCAGACCGCATCCCCGCTCCAGGTAAAGTTGAGCCAAGCCTTGCCTTTCGTCATCATCTCCTTGCCGAAGTCGGCTTCCCAACCGGCAATGTTGGGTTTCATCTTTTTCAGAAGTTCTTCGGCTATGGCGATCGCTTCGGGAGAATTGTCGTTCATCAGTTGCTCGACCGTCACGGTCCCATCTTCCAGTTCCTTTGCATGGGCGTAGATAATGGCCGTACCGTAGGAATCACGATAGCTGTCTTTCATCAATATCTTGTTTCTGAACTTCGGGTCCCAAAGACACTCCCAGCTTTCGACCTCTTTCTTCTCCACGAATTGCCTGTTATACAAGATTCCTGCCGTTCCCCACATATAAGGGACGACATAGTCGGTCGTTTTCCGTCCCGGCTGGCTTAGCTTGTTCAGTTGCCCGCGGATATAAGGAGAGACATTATCCAGATAATCCAGTGTCTTTCCGAAATTGCGGTCTATCGGGACAAGAAGGTTTTTCTTCAACATCCGTTCGATGATATATTCGGACGGACAGATCAGGTCAAAATCTTCATGCCCGCGTTCGATCTTGGTAAGCATGATCTCATTGATATCGAACACCTGGTAGATGATCCGGATATCTTCGCCCGTCTGCTCCTTGTACCAAGCGGGAAATTCGGCCAGGACCTCCTCGTCGATATAGTCTGCCCAATTGTAGACTTTCAAAATATGGTTGCGCTCCTCGTCCGTACGATTGCATGAAGACATAAAAGTCAAGAGAGAGAGGCAACTTGCTATTATTGTAATCAGTTTATTCATTTCCTACTTTTCTCCATTAGCTTTTGGACTTCTCCGCCCGTTTATTAATCACAATCAAAAGGACAAGCACCGTCACAAAGATGATTGTCGACAGCGGACGCAACTCCGGTGTCAGTCCCCCTTTACGGGCATCCGCATAAATAAAGGTCGATAGGGTTTCCAGTCCCTCGTTGCCGATCGTAAAGATGGTAACGGCAAAATCGTCGATCGAAAGCGTAAAAGCCAATATAAAACCGCTGATCATGCCCGGACGAATCTCCGGCAGAATCACTTTGCGCAACGCCTGGAAAGGAGTCGCCCCCAAATCGAGCGCCGCCTCATAGACATTCTGGTTCATCTTTTTCAGGCGTGGCATAACACTCAGCACCACATAAGGCGTACAAAACGTGATATGCGCCAACACAACCGTCGTGAATCCCTGAGAGACACCAAAACTCACGAACAGTAGGAAAAGAGAGACACCCGTAATAATATCTGCATTCATCATCGGAATCGCATTCGCAAAGTTCATCACCTGGCGGGTCCGCGACCGCAGGTTGAAAATACCGATAGCAGCAATACTGCCCAACAGCGTGGAGACGGTCGCCGCGATCATCGCAATGGCGAACGTATTCCATAACGCGCTCACCAACGAACGCTGCACACCTCCTGTAAACAGCGAACTATACAGTTTGGTTGAAAATCCCGTCCAGTTACCCAAGACCTTCGCTTCGGTAAACGAGAAAATCATAATAATCAGAATCGGGGAATACAGCAGCGCCAGCAGCAACCACAGATATCCTTTAGCCATCCATTTCGTCATCATATCACACCTCCCCCTTCGTTTGAAGCGTTGTCTTCATCGTTCGTAAAGAGGATGGTAACGCCGATCAGCAACAACATAATCAGAGAAAGCGCCGCACCATAATTCCACATGCCATTATAAATATTTTCCTGCACGGTCGTACCGAACAGTTTGATGTTATTCATCGTCAGCAACTCGGCAATGGCAAACGTGGAAACCGTCGGCATGAAAACCATGACGATCCCGCTCATTACGCCAGGCATCGAAAGAGGCAGGATCGTCTTCATAAAGACCTGAAACGGATTGGCTCCCAAATCCTGCGCCGCCTCGATCAGGCTACGGTCCATCTTTTGCAACGTATTATAAATCGGATAGATCATGAACGGAAGGAAATTATACACCATACCGAAAACCAACGCCCCCTCTCCCAACGGCAGGTTCAGGAAATCGAACAAGGCTACCGTAGCCAGCGTACGGATCAGGATATTCACCCACATCGGCAAGATGAATAGCACGACCATCGTCCGGGAGGTATTGAAACGCTCCTGACTCAAAATATAAGCAGCCGGATAGCCCAGGATGAGACAGGCAAGCGTCGTGATAATCGCAATCCCGATCGAATAGATAAACGTGTTCATCGCTTCGGGATGCACCATGAACTTACGGAAATTAGCTAAAGTGAAAGCCCCGTCGGCATCTGTAAACGCATATAACACGATCAGCAACAAAGGCATTACGACAAAAACAGCCAAAAACAAGGCATAAGGAATCGTCCAGTTCTTACGCCGCATAAAAAAAGCCGAAATCTTACTTATCACTTCCTTTCTTTTTAGTTGATTGAACAATCCGTATATTTTCGGGAGCGATCGTGATACCGACCCGGTCGCCATCGTCCCAGACATCATTGGTGTCGACAAAGATATCTTCGTCCCAGTCGGTAAACACTGTCAAATGATAATGGTTACCTTTATAAAGGATAAATTTCACTTCACCGGTCAGGCGGCCGTCTTCCTCGTTGTCCTCCAGGATGACACGGTCGAAGTCCACTTCGACCTGTACGGGCGTTTCCGGCTCAATCCCGGATACCTCCCGGCATTCGAACGTACAACCTAAAAATTCCACATGCGTGGCATCGACCATCTTTCCTTCGAACGTATTGCAGATACGCTCCTTTTTCATCACATGGATATCGAATGGCTTAACCAGCAGGCCGACTTCCTGTCCGGCATCGAAGCAATGGTAGTCCTGCACCATGAACTCATACCCTTCCGGTGTCTGCACCATCATTTCGTAGTGAACACCTTTGAAAATGGAGGAGGTGACCGTCCCGGTCAGCATGGCCGCTTCGGAGGGTTCGAAAATATAAATGTCTTCCGGCCGGATCACGACATCCACCGGGGTCTGATCGCCGAAACCTTCGTCCACACATTCGAACTCATGTCCGGCAAAGGAGACCGATTTATCTTTGATCATCAACCCGTTCAGGATATTGCTTTCGCCGATGAAGTCGGCAACAAACGAGTTGATCGGCTCGTTGTAGATGTCGATGGGCGTCCCGATCTGCTGGATCTTCCCTTCGCTCATCACGACAATCGTGTCGCTCAGCGTAAGTGCTTCCTCCTGATCATGGGTGACATAAATAAAGGTTATTCCGAGAGACTTATGCATCTCTTTCAACTCCATCTGCATATCCTTGCGCATCTTGAGGTCGAGAGCAGCCAGCGGTTCATCCAACAAAAGCACTTCCGGTTCGTTCACAATAGCCCTGGCAATCGCGACACGTTGCTGCTGTCCGCCTGAAAGGGAATCCACATCACGATATTCGTAATCGGTCATTCCTACCATCTTGAGAGCCTGCTTCACCTTTTTCTCGATTACAGCAGCCGGAAGTTTTTTCAGCTTCAGGCCGAAAGCGATGTTATTGAAAACATTCAAATGAGGGAAAAGAGCGTATTTCTGAAATACGGTATTGACCGGACGTTTATGAGGGGGTGTTTGCGTAATTTCTTTTCCCGCAATGGTTATTATACCCTCAGAAGCAGTCTGGAATCCGGCAATCAGACGTAACAATGTCGTCTTTCCGCAACCGGACGGCCCCAGAATGGTTACAAACTCGCCCTTACGGACAGACAAATTCACATCATTCAATACGGCCTTGTCTCCAAAGAATTTAGACACATGCTCCACACCGATGATGCAGTCAGATTTTTGCATAGACAGATTCCCCTTTACCAATACTGATTAAACATATTTCTGCTTCTTCACGTAAAAAGCGGCACAAAGGTAATAATTAATTGATAATGGAGAGTTGAAAATTGAAAATTACGGTAGCGTCTTACTTCTCGGCAATACCAGATTCAGAACAACTCCCACAATCTACACATCTGGCAATTCAATTGTAGAGCAACCGCACCAAATTCTTTTTTAGCAATACGATCTTATGGGCTACATAATATAAGGAATAATATTTCCCCACTATAAGAAAATTTGATATACATAGGCATAAAAAACATCGGAGTGCCTGTTAATTCTGTAATCAGTGCCAGTGATTATAAAATCAGTGCCAGCGATTATATAATCACAACCACTGATTATAAAATCACTGGCACCGATTACAGAATTAGCAGGCACTTAAGAAAGATTATTCGGGACGAAAAAATTTTTTCTCTCCATAGAAATAAGGAATTGCTGCTGGATTTAGTGCGATTGTCCTAAATTCAATTATAGACAAGCACGATAAAAAAATGTCACTACCTACCCGTGAAAACAAAAAATGACAAATTTACTTTCATTAAAAATTAGCCGTCAAAAATCTTCTCAAAAAGGATGGATATAAACTTACCGGAGGGAAGGCCAAGAAGTCGATAAAACGAATTCGGGACTAAATGCCCAGTCCTATTGCAAACAGAAAACGCGCGCCGTCCTCGGAGCCGAAACAGGAATATTGTGTCGTCACCTTATTGATGATCGTCAGCCAGAAGCCTCCGCCGTAAGAGGTATGCCACTTATGGGAATGTTCGCCAGGGAACCAGACACGTCCGTAGTCGAAACCGGTAAACAGCCCATATTTGAGCGGCGTGAACGGATTCTTGATTTTTCCCATGTCCAGACGAAAGTCGGTATGCTGATAAAAAGACTGTTTCCCGATAAAGCGGTTATCCCTGAATCCCCGCAACGTGATGCCAGCGGCCTGGTAAAAGTCGTATTCATTGCTATACAAGAGCTTCGCTTCCGCCCCTGTTTCGATTGCAAAGCGGTCCGAACAGCGGAATGTAGCGGAAATATCCAGCTTCGAATACGGGAAATTGCGTCCCGCCTCCTTCAGGTTCATTTTCCAACCGGATGAAGCCTCGATTTCCAGTTCCGGGACAAAGGCGGACGGGGTCATCTTGACCTGCCAGTTAGCCTCTACCCCGGCGAACAGGTTCATCCCGAACACAGGGTGATTGCCCGGAAGTACCTGATTGATATATCGGCCTTCGGTATGTTTTGCCTTATACATTTCGAACGAAGCAGATAATGTCAATTGCTGGCTCTTTTTCATTTCCATACGGAAAGACGGAATCACCGAATACTGTCGAAGAGTGACACGATTATATGCTTTACCTTCGTCTTTAAAACCTTCCGAATTATTTCCATAGCCGAAGAAGTTGAAGAAATTACGGGGTGAAGCGATAAAGGCATCCAAATTGAAACTTTTCCGTTCATCATAAAAAGGGAATGTTCCCTGATACATAAACCCGCGCAGATAGTTATATCCGATACGATGCCGAAATGTAAAAGGGGATTGTTTGAAGCCGTACATCGTATAGGTAAAGAAAGCCCCCAAACTAAAGCCGACATCCGAATCATAGAACCCCCATGGGGTGAAGTCCGACTCCTTATATTTTACTTTTTCGTAGTCATAATTATGAATGGCCGGATTATCTGAAATGATTTTGCGAACACCGGCAATGTCTTTCAGCCGCTTCCGGTCGGACTCGTATGCGTAAATACGAACCTTACGGGCCTTATCCACTTTATAAGTGTTATTTCCCGGACCGGAAATCAGGTAGACGGGCAACTCTCGATGCGCCTTTCCTATGACTTCATATTCATCGTCCCCGCCCAGGCCATACAGCCAAATCTCCTCCGTGCTGTCGGCGGAATATTTCTTTTGGAAGGAAAGAACGGGACTTCCTTTCGGGTAGATACGAACCAGCAGACTGTCGTGGCCGGAACGTTCAAGTATGATCCGGTCGTCTCCTTCCGTTCCGGTCAGGACAGGTGTACGCTGCAATTTTTTATAATAACGGCGTGCCATGTACGGGAGACTGTCTCGACGGATGAGCAGTTCCTTTTTTATGGCCTCCGTCTCGGCTCCCTGTATCTCCGGAGGAAGAGCCCCAAATGCCTCATTGATGACCGAATCGGACAGATTCTTTTGGAGAGCGAAGGCCTGTGTCTTCCATACCGATTCGTCCACGCCACTTACCAACGCCATATCGAGCGTATAGCCAAGCGTGTTTATCTCACCGATATCCTTCGGATAGTTGCTGTAGTTCGTAATAAAACCAAGTCCTAATACTTTCAGCATACGCTTGAAAAGAAAACCGTCGACTTTGGTAAAAGCATAGCTGCGATCGATAACGATCGGATTGAACAGAATGCTGTCAGCAGTATGGATCGCCTGCCAGTTCCAGTTTTCGGGGATTTTGTTCCAATCTCCGATCAACATATCATAGAGACGCTCGGCGATATACCCTTCCGAATTCACTTGATGGGATTTGTCCTGCCGGATCTGGTCGAGTAAAGCACCGGTAGAAAGTATATTTTTCCAAGTGACGGTATCAGGTACATCCCGGAGGCTGACCAATCTATTGCGAATGCCGGTTCCGTCGGCAATCGTGTCTCCCTCCTCCCCACCTTGCATGAAATAGATACGAGAATTATTGAAGTTCAAGCCTGCCGATTTTGCCATCCGGTCGACCGCAAGAAAGGTATAAGGATTGATAATGGTATAAGCATCCCCGATAAATTCATCAAGATAAGTTCCTTTAAAATCATTTTTATTATACATCTCACGGAAGAACTTGGATTCGAGAAAACTGGTCGAACCTCCCAGCGGTTTGAGCATATACAAGCGATTCCGCCGGTTAGAGAGAACCAAAGCGTGAAAGTCCGCCGCCTGCTCCATGATCTCCATACCACCCTGGAGCGCTTGTAGCGTAACGGCATCGGCTTTGACCGGAGTCGAATAGAGTTCCCGGTAATGCACGCCCCACAGTTTATTATACAGACCACTTTTATTCTTCATATCCTGGGGATAGATCGAATGTCTCACAGTGTCCTGCCCCATCGCGTCCGCACCTGTACAGAAAAGGAATGGCAGGACAAACAGCAGACAAGCAAGCATATTCCTGTAATACCGACGTATTTGCTCGAATTTTCTCATTATGGAAATAACATTTAAGCAGAATCAGTTGTTTACTTTATAAAAAGGAATAGAAATGGATTTATTAGATCGCTACAAACCCTACACCGACCGGCTGAAAGATGCTTACCTGAAACGTCCGGCAGAAGAAAATTTCGAACACGCGGCACGGCAGTCTTACATCGCCTTTTCTTTCGCCATGATGATGGCTGCCGAACTGGGAATAGACAGCACTCCGATGGAAGGATTCGACAATGAAGCTCTGGATGACCTGTTGAACCTACGTGAATTGAAATTGCGTAGCGTTACGATGTTGCCTCTCGGTTATCGGGATGCCGAAAACGATTGGCTGGTAAGCTTAAAGAAGGTTCGCCATCCGAAGAAGGAATCCCTGACCGAAATAAAATAATCGAAAAAAGTACATTTCGACACACTGCCTTTTGATTCGGTTCCAGAGAAAACGTCGACTTACCCTGGAACTTTTCACCTGTCTAATAGTACATTTCAGGAATCGAAACATTCAACTCTGCATGTAGCACGCCGCTTTTTTCAAACAGACGAACTTTATTTTCCTTTACTAACCATCCTAAAGCCAAACAAACCAAAGACTCATGATAGTGAGTCATTTCCCCAATCCTCTTCACTGACAAAATTTTTCTTTCTGATAACAAAGACCAGATCTGACCAGCCTCTGAAACAACATCATTCTTAGTCATAGCACCTCACTTATTTGTTATAATATTATTCCTCACCACTTTTCCAGAAAGCCAAATTATTCTTTCGCTTTGAATTGTGAACACTTCCACCCTCCGAATAGTTTAGCAAAACAGCGTCAATCAACATTAAAATGAAAGAAAAAGGATTAACACCTCACAATCGGTCAACTTCTTTAAAACAAAGCCTTCATTTAATCAAGCAGAGCATCAACAAAATAAATACACGACTATAATATATGTAAAAGCACCCTGAGATGTTGCCGAAGGTATACAACCCCTAAGAACGTCCCTGGATCAAAATACCATTTTGCTCTTCATGCTACACAATCGAACGGCGAAGTAGGGATAAACCGTATCCGATTAGATTGTCCGACTTGGCATACAGCAAATAGGGACACGCAAGATAAATGTTCCCGGCATCTTCGACTCTTTGCATCCGTGAACAAAGGATTCTATTGAAACATAGGAATATAAACTCATCTTTTATGATTTTTTTGGACGTTAAATATACAATTTGTATTAGAGATTATCTACCTTTGTTAAAACTTTTATAAACTACATAAAACCAATAGAACAAAATGAAACGTCGTGATTTCCTTAAGACCAGTGTTGTAGCAGGTGCAGCCTTATCTTTGAACTTTGAAGGATTACAGGCAGCTCTCTCTTCGAATACTGTAGCAGTAGAACAGGCTCCCGATCTGGTAGCAGTAATGGGTGGTGAACCGGAAGTTATGCTTGACAAAGCGTTAGAAGCACTTGGCGGCATCGGCAAATATATCAAGAAAGGACAAAAAATCGTTATCAAACCCAATATCGGATGGGACCGTACGCCGGAACTGGCCGGTAACACGAATCCGAAATTGGTAAAAGCCCTCGTAAAGAAATGTCTCGAAGCAGGGGCCGAAAAAGTGACAGTATTCGACCATACGTGCGACAACTGGCAGAAATGCTACGAAACAAGCGGTATAGCTGCCGCCGTAAAGGAAGCGGGCGGTATCATCATGCCGGGTAACGACGAGAAATATTTCAAAGAAGTAGCCATTCCAGGCGGTGTGACGCTGAAAAAGGCCAAAATACACGAGTCGCTGATCGAAGCGGATGCTTGGATCAATGTTCCCATCCTGAAAAACCACGGAGGAGCCAAATTGTCATGCGCAATGAAAAATATGATGGGGATCGTTTGGGATCGTCGCTTCTTCCACCAGAACGACTTGCAACAATGTATTGCCGATATCTGTACCTGGCAGAAGAAACCGGTACTGAACATCGTAGATGCCTACCGTATGATGCATCAGAACGGTCCGCAGGGAAAAAGTGCAGCCGATGTGGCTACGTTGAAATCAATGATCGTTTCTCCTAATATCGTCGCCGTCGATACGGCCGCCCTAGCTTTGTTCAACCAGGTAAAGAAGTTGGACATGGCTGCCGTCGGACATCTGAGCAAAGGTGAAGCACTCAAATTAGGCTCTACCGATCTGAAAAAAATAAACATCAAACGTATTAAGATCTGATGAAGAAACGGAATTATCTAAAAGGATTGAGAGTTTTTCTCGCAATCCTCTTTTTTGTACCCATACTTTTGTTCTTCGTAGACTTTTCGGGAGTTTTACCGGATAGTGTACACCGCTTGTTGCATCTGCAACTGATGCCGGCCTTGTTAGGCGGGATGATCGGCCTGGTCGTGTTCCAGTTCCTGCTGGCGCTGGTATTCGGACGTATTTATTGTTCCACGATATGTCCGGCAGGCGTATTCCAGGATATCATCAACCGTCTGTTTTGCATCGGCAAGAAAAAAAAGAAAGGAAGCCGCCGTTTTACGTATCACAAACCGATGAACTGGTTTCGCTACGTGCTGTTGGCAATCACGATGCTCATGGCTGTTTTCGGTTTTAGCGGGTTGTGCTTGCTTCTGGACCCATACAGCAATTTCGGACGTATTGCTGCAAGCCTGTTTCGTCCGGTCGTGATGTGGGGGAACAACCAACTCGCCGATCTATTGATGAAAGTAGACAATTACTCATTGTTCCATGTGACAATCAGCACTGTGACGATTTCCGGTCTGATCGCGGCAACCATTGCATTACTTGTTTTCATTGTCATGACTATTTTCCGCGGACGACTGTTCTGTAATACGATCTGCCCTATCGGAACTTTACTGAGCCTTTTCTCACGCTACTCGTTTTTCCGCATAACCTTCGATAAGGAAGCCTGTACACATTGCGGGAATTGCGAACATACTTGCAAGGCGGAAGCGATTGACAGTAAAAATCTGACAGTCGATACGTCTCGTTGCGTAGATTGTTTCAATTGTGTCTCTTCCTGTTCCAAAGGCGGCTTGCAGTATCGCTTGCAATTGCCGACCACATCGCATTCCGGTCAATCGAAAGCTACGAACAGCCGCCGTACATTCCTGGCCACAAGCGCAACCGTTGCCGCCTCGCTGCCGATCGCCTCAGCGATAGCCGGAGGAGGAAAAGAGAAAATGAACAGAAAAGGCAGAAAAAAATGGCCTCCCCTCACGCCTCCGGGTTCTATCAGCCTGGAACGTTTCAAAGATAAATGTACGGGATGCCAGATATGTGTCGTCCGCTGTCCGAGTCAGGTTTTGCGCCCGACAGGATTGGAATATGGTTTGGATTATATGTTAAAGCCGCGTTTGGCCTATATCAGCAGTTATTGCAATTACGAATGTACAGTCTGCTCCGACGTATGTCCCACCGGCGCGATCAAACCTCTGACTGTCGAAGAGAAGACGACGACACAGGTCGGTATTGCCACTTTCTTCAAAGGCCGTTGCGTCGTTAATACAGAAGAGAAAGACTGTGGTGCCTGTGCAGAGCACTGCCCGACCCAGGCCGTACACATGGTTCCCTACAAAGGGACACTTACGATCCCGCAGATCAACCCCGACCTCTGTATCGGATGCGGCGGATGCGAATCGATCTGCCCGGTACGTCCGATGCGTGCCATCATCGTCAAATCGAACGTTGAACACAAATTCGTCGAGAAGCCTAAAGAAGAGAAAGTCAAAGAAGTCGAGGTAAACGATTTCGGTTTTTGATTAGCGATATATAACCGACTATATTATGAGGCCTTATTTGTGAAAGTAAGGCCTTTTCTTTATCTTTGCAACCATGAAATTCGAATTACAACATAACGATACAAAATCAAATGCAAGGGCGGGTCTGATTACCACTGATCATGGAGTAATTGAAACGCCTATTTTTATGCCGGTCGGTACGCAGGGTACGGTTAAAGGTGTCCACATGACCGAGTTGGAGGAAGATATCAACGCACAAATCATTTTAGGAAACACATACCATTTGTATCTCCGTCCCGGACTGGAAATATTGGAACAGGCAGGCGGCTTGCACAAATTCAATACATGGAACCGGCCGATCCTGACGGATAGCGGTGGTTTCCAAGTTTTTTCCCTTTCCGAAAACCGCAAGTTGCATGAAGAAGGTGCCATGTTCCGCTCACATATCGACGGCTCCAAACATCTGTTTACCCCGGAAAAGGTCATGGATATCCAGCGGATCATCGGAGCGGATATCATTATGGCCTTCGATGAATGTTGTCCGGGCGATGCCGATTACGAATACGCGAAAAAGTCCCTCGGCCTGACGGAACGTTGGCTGGACCGTTGTTTTGAACGTTTCAATTCTACAGAGCCGAAATACGGTTATCAGCAAAGCCTTTTCCCGATTGTACAAGGTTGTGTTTATCCGGAACTGCGCCGAAAGGCTGCCGAGAATGTAGCGAAAAAAGGTGCTGACGGCAATGCGATCGGTGGCCTGGCTGTTGGTGAACCGACCGAAAAAATGTATGAGATGATCGAAGTAGTCAACGAAATCCTGCCGAAAGACAAGCCACGCTACCTGATGGGAGTCGGTACACCGATCAACATTTTAGAAGGAATCGAACGAGGGATCGATATGTTCGACTGCATTATGCCGACACGCAACGGGCGCAACGGACAGATATTTACCCGTTTCGGCACGATCAATATGCGCAATAAGAAATGGGAGAACGACTTCTCTCCTATTGATCCGGACGCTCATTCGGCTATCGATACGCGCTACAGCAAGGCGTATTTGCACCATCTGATCAAAGTGAACGAGATGTTAGGACTTCAACTGGCATCAATCCATAACCTTGCGTTCTACCTGTGGCTCGTAAAAGAGGCACGCAAACATATTATTGCCGGTGATTTCACGACCTGGAAAAGTGAAATGGTCCGTCAGTTATCAAACCGGTTATAAGCAAACTGTCACATGAAATTCAAACTGAAACGGATAGACTGGTATATCATCAAGCAATTCTTAGGTACTTATATCTTTGCGATTGCCTTGATTATCGCTATCTCGGTCGTCTTCGATATAAATGAGAAGATCGACAAGTTCCTGAGTCCGGACGTTCCGTTGAAAGCAATTGTGTTCGACTATTACATGAACTTCATCCCCTATTTCGCGAATCTGTTCAGCCCGCTGTTTACTTTCATTGCCGTTATCTTCTTCACTTCAAAGCTGGCAGACAATTCGGAAGTGATCGCCATGCTGGCAAGCGGAATGAGCTTCCGGCGGCTGATGTTGCCCTACGCGATTTCGGCGGGGATCATTGCGCTCAGTACGTTTGCGTTGAACGCCTATATCATCCCGCCAGCCAACGCCACGCGTATCGACTTTCAAAATAAATATATCAAAAACAAGAAACAGGACTACATCCGTTCCGCCCAGTTGGAGGTAGAGCCGGGCGTGATCGCCTATTTCGACCGCTATGATGACCGCTCCGGCATGGGGTACAAGTTTTCGCTGGAGCACTTCGAGAACAAGAAGATGGTTTCACGTCTCACGGCAAACTCCATCAAATATGATTCGCTCTACACCTGGACCGTGATCGATTATATGATCCGCGACTTCGACGGGATGCGCGAACACATCACCCAAGGAAACCGTATGGACACGACACTGACCTTCATGCCTTCGGACTTCCTTATCTCGGTCAACGACTGCGAAACGATGACTTCTTCCGAACTGTCCACCCATATCAACCGCCAGAAAAAGCGGGGGATTGCCAATATCCAGACGTTCCAGATCGAATACCACAAACGTTTTGCCGCCATCATGGCCGCTTTCATCCTGACCTCCATCGGAGCCTCGCTCTCTTCCCGCAAAGTCAAGGGGGGCATGGGGTTGAACATCGGTATCGGATTGGGATTGAGTTTTTCCTATATCCTCTTCACCACCGTCACATCGACCTTCGCTATCAACGGCAATCTCAGCCCAGCCATGGCCGCTTGGATTCCGAATATATTGTACACGTTTATCGCAATCTACTTGTACCGGAGGGCACCGAGGTAAGAACCCCCAAAAGAAAGGGGAGGCCATATCCGGTCTCCCCCATTCTTTTCAAACGATATATCTTCAAGACATCACTTTTCCAGATTGATACCCAATTCCAATCTATTGGTCGAAGCGATCACTGCAGGCAGTTGTTCCAACATACCCTGAAGCATCGGAGCCATACTGCCAAACTGAGGATCGTTCTTGACACTTTCCATAATCATGTTGATAATTTTCTCGTCTTGCAACAAAGGCAAAAAGACTTGCATCAACTTCATAAGCAATTCCGTGTCCGCATATACGGCAAGTTTCCCTTCATTCAAATGATATGTCAAAGGAATACCTTGAGATAACATCGGAACCACATTGGCCATAATTCCCTCTAACACGCCGTCAGGCAAATCGGCCATTCCCGCTTTCGTCTTAATATTGGCCAATACCATATCAATGTTCAAGAACACGAGCACCTTGTTTCCATCCACTTTATACTGTGCCATATTCAACGGTGAAGAAGTCCACTGTGGGTTCTGTATATTGCTGCCTTCGGAATAAGAAGCAACGATATTTCCGTCTTCCTTGAAAGTAACATCCTTTAAAACACCTGTCAACATTCCTTCCACACCAGATAATCTTAATCCCATAGCAAGGATATCAGATGCTGTCAATTTAATAGCCCAATTTGCAGAAAGATTTATCGCAAACGAATCAGCAGCTTCCCATACATAATAAATAGGTTCTTGTGTATAATCCTTGTTATCGTATTGAACCAAATTCCATGTCCCCTGCAAATCATTTTTCGGGAACTTCACATCCAAGTTCAACTTCAAGGAAGCCGAATCAACTTCACCGGAATATAAAATATCACGGCCATTCTTCGAATCAGAACCTTCAAACGTATATTTATCGCCATTCTGAGTCAGAATAATATTTTCAATGACCGTAGTCACTTCACCCGGGATAACGCCGGGAGCCAAAGAAACCACAGAAGAAGTCTTCGTCGGCATCAAGGCAGACAAATCCAACGTCCCTTTCATTGTCAAAGAAGCAGTCTTACCATCCGTTGTCGTAAAAGCCACTTCCTTTCCGGACATTAACGCATCTCCATAAGTCAATTGCAACTTTTCTCCACCAAAAGTAGTTTCCCCCTTCAAAAGCACAGGGACATCAGGTTCATCATCGTCACTGCAAGCAGTGAAGAAACTCAGTGCACAAAGCATCGTAAACACAAAAAACAGATTTTTCATCATAATCTTCTTTTTTAATTAGACATAAAAACGGAGCGAAGATAAGTAATCTTAATGAAACCGACAACACAAAAAAAGTGAGTACTCTGAGCAACCGCACCAAATCCAGCAGCAACAATTCTTTACTTCCATGGAGAGAAAAAACTTTTTCGTCCCGAATAATTCTTTCTTAAGTACCTGTTAATTCTGTAATCAGTGCCAGTGATTTTATAATCAGTGGCACTGATTATATAATTGCTGGCACTGATTATATAATTGCTGGCACTGATTTTATAATCACTGGCACTGATTACAGAATTAACAGGCACTCCGATGTTTTTTATGCCTATGTAGATAAGTTTTCTTGCAGCGGGGAAACATTATTCCTTATTCCTTATATTATGTAGCCCATAAGATCGTATTGCCAAAAAAAGATTTTGGCACGGTTGCCATAGAGGTATAAATAACGGAATTATAACTATAGAATATTTTATGTACTTTTGCCTCAAAATATAAAACCTGAATAATTCAATTAAATCAACATGAAACGCTTAATGGCTAATCGTAAACAGAAAAAAGCGATCCTGGTCGCCCTTGCTGCGCCATTGATGTTTTCCCCTGCCCCCTTAACGGCAGCGGCCGAGGCCTCCGAGCCTGTAGTTGCTATCGCCCAGCAGGCGCAAACGATCGTCAGTGTGCAGCGGATCAACCCGACTACGGTCGACGTTGTATTTTCCAACAATCAGCGGTTGACATTCGATTTCTACGGAGACAATATTTTCCGTATGTTCCAAGACACAAACGGCGGTATTCTTCGTGATCCGGAGGCTAAACCGGAGGCCCGGATTCTGGTGGACAATCCTCGCCGTCCGGTCTCCCAACTGGACATACAGGACGAAAACGGGCAAGTGACCATCACGACCGGAAAAGTCAAACTCCAGTTGGACAAATCAACAGCTTTATTGAAAGTTACTAATCTTGCCACAAACACAGTCGCTTTCGAAGAGACCCGACCTGTGGCTTACGAAAAAGGGAAGACAATCCTGACGTTGAAAGAAAATCCTGATGAATATTTTTATGGCGGCGGCGTACAGAACGGTCGCTTCTCCCATAAAGGGAAAGCCATAGCCATCGAAAACCAAAACAGTTGGACAGACGGTGGGGTAGCCTCACCGACACCTTATTATTGGTCCACAAACGGATACGGCTTTATGTGGTATACTTTCAAACAGGGGAAATATGATTTCGGCGCTGCAGAAAAGGGAACGGTAAAACTATCTCACGATACAGATTATCTGGATGCTTTCTACATGGTCAACGACGGCCCTGTCGCCCTGTTGAACGATTTCTACCAGCTGACCGGTAATCCGGTGCTGCTGCCCAAGTTCGGATTCTACCAGGGACATCTGAACGCTTACAACCGCGACTATTGGGTAGAAGACGAAAAGGGCATCCTTTTCGAAGATGGCAAACGCTACAAGGAAAGCCAGAAAGACAATGGCGGTATCAAAGAATCGCTAAACGGAGAAAAGAACAACTACCAGTTCTCCGCCCGCGCTGTGATCGACCGTTACAAGAACCATGATATGCCGTTAGGCTGGCTGTTGCCGAACGACGGCTACGGAGCAGGCTACGGGCAGACCGAGACATTGGACGGCAACATACAAAACTTAAAAAACCTCACTGAATACGCTCATAAAAACGGTGTTGAGATCGGTCTGTGGACACAATCCGACCTGCACCCGAAAGACAGCATCAGCGCCTTGTTGCAGCGTGACATCGTAAAGGAGGTGCGTGATGCCGGCGTGCGGGTTCTGAAAACAGACGTGGCATGGGTCGGCTGGGGCTACTCGTTCGGCCTGAACGGTGTGGCTGACGTCGGACATATCATGCCGTATTACGGAAACGACGCACGTCCGTTCATTATCTCTCTCGACGGCTGGGCTGGAACGCAGCGTTATGCCGGTATCTGGTCGGGTGACCAGACGGGTGGACAATGGGAATATATCCGTTTCCATATCCCGACTTATATCGGTTCGGGACTTTCCGGACAACCGAACATCACCTCCGACATGGACGGTATCTTCGGTGGCAAGAATTTGACAATGAATACCCGCGATTTCCAGTGGAAGACCTGGACACCGATGGAGCTGAACATGGACGGCTGGGGATCAAATGAAAAATATCCGCATGCTTTGGGCGAACCGGCCACTTCCATCAACCGCTGGTATCTGAAGATGAAATCCTGTCTAATGCCGTATGCCTACAGCATCGCCCGTGAAGCGGTAGACGGAAAACCGATGATCCGTGCCATGTTCCTCGAAGATCCGAACCCGTACACGTATGGTAAGGCTACACAATATCAGTTCATGTACGGTCCGTACTTCCTCGTCGCTCCGATCTATCAGGAGACGCAAATGGATGACAAGGGGAACGACATCCGCGACGGTATCTACCTGCCTGAAGGCGAATGGTTCGACTATTTCACCGGCGAGAAATACACGGGCGGCTGCGTGGTCAACAACTTCGCTTCTCCGCTTTGGAAACTTCCTGTATTCGTGAAAGCCGGTGCGATCATCCCGATGACGAACCCGAATAATAATGTAGCGGAAATCGACAAGAGTCTGCGTATATATGAACTTTACCCATCCGGATATAGTGAGTTCGTCGAATATGACGATGACGGCAGAACGCAAGCGTATCTGAACGGAGCAGGCACATGGACAAAAATCGAGATGGAAAACGATCAGCCCTCCGTATACGTCCAGATGGGCAATAAAACAGTTGTCAACACAAACAGGAAAAATAAACCAGGAAAAATCTCAATCACCATCCATCCAACAACAGGCGATTTTGACGGCTTCGTGAAAGAAAAGGCAACCGAATTGCGCATCAATCTCTCGGAAATGCCGAAGAAGATCACTGCCAAAGTCGGTTCTTCCAAAGTGAAACTGGTAGCCGCCCGTTCGATGGACGAATACCAGAACGGCACAAACGTCTATTTCTACGATGCTACCCCTAACCTGAACAAATTCGCCACCAAAGGAAGCGAATTCGAAAAGGTAACGATCACCAAGAACCCGCAGCTGTTGGTCAAACTGGCTCCGACAGATATCATCATGAATGAAACGGTCGTCACCGTCGACGGATACCAATTCGATATACCTGATACCCACCGCATCTCTGCCGGATCGCTGACTGCTCCGGTTGCACAGGTGACAGACGGAAACACAGAAGCTTACACCTTAAAACCGACTTGGGATAAAGTTTCCGGCGCCGACTTCTACGAAATAGAATTTAACGGCATGCTCTATACGCAGATCAAGAACACCGAACTGCTGTTCGACAACCTCTCAGCCGAAACAGACTATTCGTTCAAAATCCGTTCCGTCAACAAGGACGGTCATTCAGACTGGTCTACTTTCTCCGTCAAGACAAAATCCAACCCGCTCGAATTCGCCATCAAAGGTATCCGCGGAGAAGTGACAGCCGAAGAACAGGAAGGCTTTGAAATCTTCCGGCTGTTCGACTTTGCTGAATTGGGCGATATGTTCCATACGAAATACCGTAAGAACGCAATGCCGTTCGACATGATCATCGACTTACGCACCATCAACCAACTGGATAAGTTCCATTATCTGTCCCGCCAAGATGGAGGCAACGGTACGATCCTCGCCGGCAACGTGGCCTACAGCATGGATAAGGAAAACTGGACGGCAGTCGACTCGTTCCGCTGGGAACGCAATGGTGACGTGAAAATATTCACTTTCAAGAACCAGCCGAAAGCCCGCTACATCAAGTTGCATATTACGGAAGGTGTCGGAAACTATGCTTCCGGCCGCGAATTGTATGTATTCAAGGTTCCGGGAACGGAAAGCTATCTGCCGGGTGACATCAACAACGACAAGAAAATTGATGCAAACGACCTGACCTCGTACATGAACTATACGGGTCTGCGCCGCGGCGACAGCGATTTCGATTATGTCAGTGCAGGTGATATCAACCAGAACGGTCTGATCGATGCTTACGACATATCGGTTGTGGCAACCCAATTGGAGGATGGCATCGAGAATCCGGGTACGGATCGTGTAGCCGGAACGCTCTCTCTATCCACACCGAAACAAACATACAACGCCGGAGAAACAGTCGAAATCACCGTTAAAGGTGATAGTATCAAAGCAGTCAACGCTTTGAGTTTCGCATTGCCTTACGATCAGCAAGACTATGATTTTGCAGGTATCGAACCGGCCAACCTCGGTGCGATGGAGAACCTGACATACGACCGCCTACACACCAGCGGCCAAAAGGCGCTCTATCCTACATTTGTCAATCTCGGAGACAAAAAGGCACTCGAAGGCTCTGAAGATCTCTTCACCATCAAGCTGAAAGCGAAACGCAAAGTCAAATTCAATTTAAAAGCAGTCGACGGCATCCTGGTTGACAAGAACCTGAATATGCAGAAGTTCTGAACAAAGAATTTTTGAAATAAACAAAAGCAGAAAGGCTTCGCCTCGGAACTATCCGGTAGGCGAAGCCTTTTTCATTAAGATTATGAATGTTTTCTGCCTCACAGATGTTATCTTTGCAAAAAAAGCGATCAAACCATCGCATGACAAAGCAAACAAACACATTATGTACTCAGATAAGAAAAACATCCTGCAGCTCGTAGCCCTGCTCATCGAGCATAACGTCAAGAAAATCGTTTTGTGTCCCGGTAGCCGCAATTCCCCTATCGTACATACGATTGCCAACCACCCGTTCTTCTCCTGTTATCCGGTAACAGACGAACGGAGTGCGGCTTTCTTCGCGATCGGACTGGCATTACATGGCGGCAGCCCGGCTGCTGTCTGCTGCACATCGGGCAGTGCATTGCTTAATATTCATCCTGCCGTATCGGAAGCCTTCTATCAGCAAGTGCCATTGGTCGTCATCTCGGCAGACCGTCCCGGAGCCTGGATCGGGCAGATGGACGGACAGACGCTTCCACAACCCGGCGTATTCGGGCAGCTTGTCAAAAAATCCGTCGACCTGCCGGAGATACATACTGACGAAGACGAATGGCATTGCAACCGTCTTATCAACGAAGCTCTGCTCGAACTGAACCATCATGGGAAAGGACCGGTACATATCAATGTGCCGATCTCGGAACCGTTGTTCCGCTTCACCACAGAGGAATTGCCCAAGGTGCGCGTCATCACCCGCTACCAAGGATTAAATATCTACGACCGTGAATATACCGGACTGATCGAGCGGCTGAACAACTACAACCGTCGCATGATCGTTGCCGGTCAGATGAGCCTGATCTATCTTTTTGAAAAGAAATATTCAAAACTGCTATACAAGCATTTCGCCTGGCTTACCGAACATACGGGAAACAAAACCGTTCCCGGCATCCCGGTAAAGAATTTCGATGCCGCCCTTTACGCCCTGCCGGAAGAAAAGTTAGAGAAAATGGTTCCTGACCTGCTGATCACTTACGGCGGACATATCGTGTCGAAACGTCTCAAACAATTTCTCCGCAAGCATCCGCCCCGCGAACACTGGCATGTTTCGCTTGATGGAGAAATAACAGATCTTTACGGTTCTTTGACAACCGTTATCGAGATGGACCCGTTCGAATTTCTTGAAAAGATCGCTTATCTGCTGGAAAACCGGACAACGGAATTTCCACGCATTTGGGAGAACAGCACCCGCGACTTGCCGCAACCGGAATTCGGCTATTCGGAAATGGCAGCCATCGGAGCTTTGGTCAAATCGCTCCCAACACCTGCAGCTTTGCATTTAGGTAACAGTTCGGCCGTACGTTACGCCCTGTTATACACACTCCCCGAAGATGTCGAGGTCTGCTGCAACCGGGGGACGAGCGGTATAGAAGGATCTCTTTCGACTGCCATCGGTTACTCCGTTTGTTCGGACAAACTGAATTTTGTGGTAATCGGCGACCTGAGTTTCTTTTATGACATGAACGCACTTTGGAACACCAATTTTGGTTGTAATCTGCGCATCCTTCTGCTCAATAACGGAGGCGGTGAAATATTTCAAGCACTCCCCGGACTGAAAATGGAAGATAAGACACAGCGTTTCGTGACAGCCACACACAAAACGTCCGCCAGAGGATGGGCCGAAGAACGGGGATTCTCCTACCTTCCCGTCCATAACGACGGCGAACTGACGGATGCGATGGCTGTTTTCACCCAATCCGCCCCTCATAACCAGCCTATGCTGATGGAAGTATTCACGAATACGGCTGAAGATGTACGGCAACTCAAAGAGTATTACCACCGACTAAAAAACAACTCATAATTCATAACTTATAATTCATTTTATGGAAACAAAAAGAGAATGGACAACCATCAAAGAATATGAAGAAATCCTGTTCGATTTCTACAACGGGATTGCCCGCATTACCATCAACCGCGAACGCTATCGCAACGCTTTCACACCGACGACTACAACGGAAATGAGCGATGCTCTCTATATCTGCCGCGAACGTCCGGATATCAATGTCGTCGTGCTGACAGGAGCCGGAGACACGGCTTTCTGTGCCGGAGGAGACATGAACGTGAAAGGTCATGGCGGCTACATCGGCAAAGATGGTGTAGCGCGGTTAAATGTACTCGATGTACAAAAGCAAATCCGTTCGATTCCCAAGCCGGTGATTGCTGCCGTAAACGGTTTTGCGATCGGGGGCGGACATGTGTTGCATGTGGTCTGTGACCTGACGATTGCTTCTGAAAATGCGATATTCGGACAGACAGGTCCTCGAGTGGGAAGTTTCGACGCCGGGTTCGGTTCATCCTATTTGGCTCGTATCGTCGGCCAGAAGAAAGCACGTGAGATTTGGTTCCTCTGCCGCAAGTACAATGCGCAAGAGGCACTTGACATGGGCCTCGTGAACAAGGTCGTACCTTTGAATCAACTTGAAGACGAATATGTCGGATGGGCCGAGGAAATGATGTTGCTTAGTCCGCTCGCCCTCCGCATGATCAAGGCCGGCCTAAACGCCGAACTGGACGGTCAGGCCGGCATCCAGGAACTGGCAGGCGACGCCACCATGCTCTACTATATGACCGACGAAGCTCAGGAAGGCGGTAAAGCTTTCCTCGAAAAACGCCGTCCCCGTTTTGAAGATTATCCAAAATTCCCTTAAAACAAGACACATGATCCACATAGACATTTGTTCCAAAGAGTTGTTATTCAAGAAGCCAGCCACAACTTCGCGCGGGACATACACAAAACGGAAAAGCTGGTTCATCACCCTTTCTTCGGATGATAGACCTGGCCATAAGGGGATTGGCGAATGCGCCCCGCTCCCCTATCTGAGTTGCGACGATTTGCCCATATCGCAATATGAAAAGGTACTGAACAAAGCTTGCCAAAATTTTGTCCGTACAGGGCAGATCGACACGGATAGCCTGTGCAACTATCCTTCCATCTTGTTTGGGCTGGAAACAGCCATTCTACACTTTGAAAAGAATCGTTTCTCCTTCTTCGACACTCCCTTTTCGCGTGGCGAAGAAGGTATCCCGATCAATGGACTGATCTGGATGGACACTTACGAGAATATGTTGAAGCAGGTGGAAGAGAAGATCGAAGCCGGCTTCCGCTGCATCAAGCTAAAAATTGGGGCAATCGACTTCGAAAAAGAATTGGAGATCCTGCGCTTCATCCGCAGACATTTTTCTTCCAAAGAAATTGAACTACGTGTCGATGCCAATGGAGCCTTCTCGCCTAAGGAAGCCATGACGAAACTGGACCGCCTGGCCGAACTGGACCTACACTCGATCGAACAGCCGATCCGCGCCGGACAATGGGAAGATATGGCCCGCCTGACCGCCTCCTCCCCGATTCCCATCGCCCTCGACGAGGAGCTGATCGGCCACAACACACCGGAAAAGAAATACAAACTACTCTTCCTCCTCCGGCCGCAATACATTGTCTTGAAGCCATCCCTTCACGGAGGCATATACGGCTGTAGCGAATGGATCACGGAAGCGCAAAACTGGAAGACTGGCTGGTGGATCACATCGGCTTTGGAATCGAACATTGGCCTGAATGCCATCGCCCAATGGTGCGCGACGCTGGACAATCCGCTTGCGCAAGGATTAGGAACCGGCGGCCTCTTCACCAATAACATAGATATGCCATTGTCAGTGGATAATGGACAATTAGTAATTGACGATGGACAATGGACAATTGATAATTAAGAGACATCCCGATAATTGCCAATTATCAACTATCAATTGTCAGTTATCGGAATTTATTTCCGACTGGAAGTCTACCTCTCCTTATTTGGAGGTACAGACTTCCGGCTCGACCGGTGTGCCCAAACGAATCACAGTCCGCAAGGAGCAAATGGTAAACAGCGCCCGCCTCACCTGCGATTATTTAGGTTTACGACAGAGAGATAAGGCTCTCCTTTGTATGCCACTCCGGTACATTGCCGGAAAGATGATGGTCGTCCGCTCACTCGTAGCAGGGCTGGATCTGATCGTGCGTGAACCTTCCGGACATCCGATGGCAGATATCGACATGCCGCTCCGGTTCGCCGCCATGATCCCGTTACAAGTGTACAACACATTACAAGTACCGGAAGAACGGGAACGTCTTTGCCAAACCGAGATACTGATTATCGGCGGCGGCTCCATCGACCGTGAACTGGAAGCCCAGATACAAGAATTGCCTATCTGCGTCTACTCCACCTACGGAATGACGGAAACACTTTCGCATATTGCTCTCCGACGATTGAACGGACCGGAAGCCTCTTCTTATTACACACCTTTCCCGTCTGTCAAACTATCACTCTCGCCGGACGGCACACTGGTAATAGACGCTCCTCTCGTCGCCGATGAAACGCTCGTCACGAACGATGTCGCCGAACTGCTCCCGGACGGTCGTTTCCGCATCTTGGGAAGGAAAGACAACATCATCAACAGCGGAGGCATCAAGATACAGGCAGAGACCGTGGAGGAAGCCTTACGTCCCGTTATTTCTGCTAACTTTGCCATAACATCCGTTCCTGACCCGAAGTTCGGAGAAGCAATGGTTTTATTGATCACCGCAGGGAACGACCACTTCCTTGGCCAGGGAACAGCCTTTTCCCTTACTGGAAAACAGTCTGTCTCCTTACCGGAGAACAGCCTCCTTTCCGAATGGGAAGAAAAGATATTTGAAATATTACCCAAATACCAGCGCCCGAAGCACATACTCCCAGTCGAAGCCATTCCCCTCACCGGTAGCGGGAAGATCGATCGGGCAGCATGCCGGAAACTGGCAAAGCAATTGATAATGGACAATTGACAATTAAAATAAATGTTATATGAAGTATTTATCTATTCTCGCATCCGCTCTTCTCACCACGGCGTCCGCCTACGGACAAAACGGGGAAAGTTGCCGGATGGCCCCCGACCCGACTTTGCAAAAGCCGGAATTATATGCAGGTTACGACTGCGTGAACCTGCTTGACAGTACTGCTGTGACCGTGCAGCCTACCGGCTCCGGCTCATTCACTGTCTGCAAGATCGTCAAAGTCATGAACACACGCGGAGCAGTCGCCAATCGCATCCTTAAATACGATTACGACCCGCTGACAGCACATGCAGAATTCCATCGTGTGACCATCTACAAAGCCAACGGCGACGTGATCAACCTCGACATCACCAAGCAGCAGGATTATGCCGCTCCCGCCCGCGCCATCTATTGGGGAGCACGGCAGATCATGATGGAAGTAGGCCGTCTCGATCCGGGCGATATCATCGACTACCAAATCAACAAAAAGGGTTTCACCTACGCTCTGCTGGCTTCCGGTACAGGTGACGATGAATCCCGTTTCATCCCGCCTATGCGCGGACAATTCTATGACATCGTTCCTTTCTGGGCAACTGAACCGACCGTCCGCAAGGTATATAAAGTAAATATCCCGATGGAGAAAGAGATGCAGTTCCAGTTCTATCAGGGAGAATGTACCTCCTCCATGCGTTACGAGGACGGACAGAAAGCCTATACATTCGTCAGTACGGACATTATGCCGACTCAGCGCGAGCCGAACATGGTCGACCTGTTCGACGCCGCACCGAAACTGATGATGTCGTCCACACCACGCTGGCAGGACAAATCCCTTTGGTTCAATAAAGTGAACGAAGACTACGGCAGTTTCGACGCTATCCCGGAAGCCCAAAAGAAAGTGGAAGAACTGATCAAAGGCAAAAAGACAGAAATGGAAAAGATAGCCGTTCTCACTCATTGGGTAGCCGACAATATCCGCTACTCCGGTATTTCAATGGGTAAAGGTGAAGGCTACACGCTGCATAACCTGAAAATGAATTACACGGACCGTTGCGGTGTTTGTAAAGATATTGCCGGAACCTTGGTCGCTTTCCTGCGTATGGCAGGCTTCGAAGCCTATCCGGCTATGACAATGGCCGGCAGCCGGGTGGAAAGCATCCCGGCCGACCACTTCAACCACTGTGTCGCCGTCGTGAAACTTTCCAACGGAACCTATATGCCGCTCGATCCGACCTGGGTTCCTTTCTGCCGCGAATTGTGGAGCAGTGCCGAACAGCAGCAAAACTACTTGCCGGGGGTTCCCGAAGGTTCCGACCTCTGCCTCACACCGGTTTCCGCACCGGAAAACCATTACGTCCGTATCAAAGCCGACAATAAACTGGATGCTAAAGGCACGCTGACCGGACAGTTCACAATTACAGCCGAAGGGCAGTCAGACAGCAATATCCGCCGCATCTTCACCACCGGATGGCAGTCTCAATGGCAGTCCGCACTGGAAAGCCAACTCCTGGCCGTTTCGCCTAAGGCCCACCTTATCAGCGTGGATTATGGCAAAGACCCGAAGAATTACCAGGCAGCACCGATCAAAATGACATTCCGTTATGAAATACCCGACTATGCCCTTCCAGGAGAAAGAGAAATATTGTTCAAACCATTGGTAATGAATAATCTCTACAACCAGATAAAAAGCTATCTGCGTATCAATACCGACCTCGAAGAACGCCGGTATGGGTTCAAGGATGCCTGCTCGCGTCTGGTCGAACTGGACGAAACGATTCAACTCCCCGCAGGCTATAAGTTAGTAGGTGGCGAAAAAGAAGACAATGTGCAAAGTTCTGCCGCCGACTTCGAAGGTTCCCTCCGTCAAGACGGTAACAAAGTGATGCTACACCAAAAGTTAGCATTAAAGAAACGCGTGTACGAAGCAGGTGACTGGAATGGGTTCCGCAACGCCGTGAACGCACATAAGTCATTCGGGGATTATATCATCATCAAACAATAGCCTCTCATTATTCATAAATCATCAATCAAATGATACAGAACAAACATAAACTCGCCTTCCTCCTTTGCCTACTGCTGATGGCTACGACAGCCTTCGGAGCATCGGAAGCCGAATATAAAAAACTGGCAAAGACCTGGACGCTCAATGCCGACGGCAGCCAGGAATTCCATTATAACATGGAACTGACGCTCTTCACCCATACAGCCATGAATGGCACCTACGGAGAAAGCTTCATCGTTTACAATCCGCAATACCAGGAACTGAAGATCAACTCGTCTTACACCAAACAGAAAGACGGCACGATCATCAAGACGCCGGACAACGCTTTCGCGGAAGTTCTTCCCCACAATGCGGCTGATGCTCCTGCCTACAACCACCTGAAAGAAATGGTTGTCGTCCATACGGGCCTGGAATTGGGAGCGACTATCTATCTCGACTATACGGTCACTTCCAAACCGGGTTATCTGCCGGAGGTTGACATTTTCGAAGAGCTGCTCCAATCCTCTCCCGTCAAGGAATACACCCTGACGATTGTAACGCCCGAAACCAAAGAACTTGCCTACACATTGGCGAACAATCCGGCAAAAGCGTCAGTAAAACAAGCTGATGGCACTTGTACGACAAGCTGGACATTGCGCAACCTGCCGGCTTCTTCCCGCGCTCCGTTCGTCTCTGTCCGGAATGGCGACGTTCCTTTTCTCGCCGCTACGACTTACGCATCCGAAGGAGAGGCATTGGCCACCCTGTTCAAACAGTTCAATCCGTCCGGTGATCCTCAACTCACAACTCTGGCAGAAAGCCTGACCGAAGGAAAAGACAAGGACGAGGACAAACTGAAAGCGATCCTCGAATACACAACCCTCCATATCGGGGGCAGTATGTTGACACTGGACCAGACCGGCTACCGCCTCCGCCCTTCCGATGCAGTCATAAACACTGCTTACGGAACTGAAGCCGAAAAAGCCAACTTGCTCGCGGGTCTGTTGGATGGAGCAGGTTTCAAAGCCGAACCGATGGTAACTTACCAGGCTCATGCTGACAAGGGGTTGGCACTAAAAGCAATCGACCAGCTGCTCGTCTCCTGTATGGTGAACGGTGAATTGTACTTATTCTCCACTTATTCCACCCGTCGTCCGCAAACGGGAAACTTCGACTGGACTCCGCTTTTCAGCCTACAAACGGGAAAACCTGTAGCCGTTGCCGTTCCACAGGATTACCGGATCAAGAGCGACATCACTGTCAGTTTCAAAGAAGGAAAGGTGACGACATTCACTAAAGAATCGGTCGGTAAAGCATTGAAGCCTTATTTCAAGACAGGTAACGGCGAAAGCAACCAAATTATTCCTTTGAAAGTAAAAAACGGGTATGCAACGATCTCACTTCCGGATGCAGAATACGGCTTCTCCCATCTGCCTTATGGCTACCTGAACAGCAAGCGGAAAGAAAACCTGCTGATTCCGCGTCCTGTCAGCGAAGTTTACACATACACGATCGAATGTCCTGAAAATATGGAACTGCGCACACCAAGAATGTACAAGGCGATCAGCAATACTGCTGGTAAACTATCTATCATTGTCAAAAAGGAAGGACGCACGGCAACCGTCACCCGCAGCCTGGAATTGAGTAAACAACTCTATACGCCTGCTGAATACAAGGATTTGCGCCAACTTTTGACTGAATGGAGTGATGTAAATGGAAAGACGCTGTTATTTTCGGTACAGTAAAAAATGATTTATCCAGTATATAATAATGGTAACCCGTAGGGGCGGGGTTCTACTCCGCCCGATTGGGGGCGATGTTATCCGATTAAATGCATCAACGGGCAGAGCAGAGCCCTACCCCTACGGAACGACATACCGATCAAATCATCATCCATATCGTTAATTAATCATCTAAATAACTCAAATATGAAATTACTAAATCTAACTGCTGCCCTCCTTGTAGGAGGCGCCCTGCAAGCACAAAATCCCCTGCCGGCCATCCATCCGCAGCCACAGGAAGTCACATTGTCGACTAACTGGTTGAAAGCGCCTCATGGTTTTACCCTCTCCGGCATACAGCATCCGGATGAAGATGCCATGAGACTGATCAAAGAAACCTTATCCGTCACGAGTCATTCGGAAGCTCTGCCGCTTACGATCAAACAAATCGACAGCAAGGACTCTGAACTGAAACGTTCGGGTGCCTACCAACTCACCATCGATCCCAAAGGAATCGAGATTGCCGTTTCCGACAGTCGCGGTCTCTTCTATGCAGCACAGACACTGCAACAATTGGCCCAAACCGACGGGCAAAGTAATACGACGCTGCCACTCGGTGTCATCAAAGACTATCCCGATATCGCCTATCGTGGAACTGTTGAAGGTTTTTACGGCGATCCCTGGAGCCACGCCGACCGCATCGAGCAACTTCGTTTTTATGGCAAAATGAAGATGAACACCTATATCTACGGGCCGAAAGACGATCCCTACCACAGCTCCCCTAACTGGCGCAAGCCTTATCCGGAAAAGGAAGCGGTACAAATCAAAGATCTGGTAAAGGAAGCCGCAGCCAACAAGGTGGACTTCGTCTGGGCAATCCATCCGGGCCTGGACATCAAATGGACAGATGAAGACCGGATGAATGTGTTGAACAAATTCGGTATGATGTACGATTTAGGAGTCCGCTCCTTTGCGGTTTTCTTCGACGATATATCCGGTGAAGGGGCTAAGGCGGACAAACAAGCCGACCTGCTCAACTTCTTGCAAAAGGAGTTTATCGAGAAAAAAGAAGGTGTCAACCCCTTGATCATGTGTCCGACCGAATATAACCGAGCCTGGGCAGGAAGCGACTACTTAGATGTGCTGGGCAAAACACTCGACCCGGCTATCCATGTGATGTGGACCGGCAACAGCGTGATCCACGATATCACACTCGAAGGGCAGGAATGGGTGAACAAGCGCATCCGGCGCCCGTCGTATGTTTGGTGGAATTTCCCTGTAAGCGACTACTGTCGTGACCACCTGCTGATGGGACCGTCTTACGGGCTCGATCCAAATGCTATACATGCCATGTCGGGATTCGTGGCCAACCCGATGGAACGGGCGGAAGCCTCCAAAGTAGCTCTCTACGGAGTCGCCGATTATGCCTGGAACATGAAAGCCTATCATCCCGAAAGCAACTTTGCCGAAGCCTGCCGTTACGTTTTGCCGGAAGCACCTGAAGCCTTCCAGACATTCTGCGAGAACAATTGCGATCCGGGACCAAACGGCCACCGTTACCGCCGCGACGAATCCGTCCGTAACGCCAGTTATGCCGGAGCCTTCCTCTTAGACTTCCGCCATCACCGCTATAATGCAGATGCAGCCGACCAGATGAACCGATTGTTCGCCGAAATCGCAGCCGCTCCGGCTGCCATCGAAACAAGCCGAAACAAGGCGCTGATAGACGAAATCAAACCGTGGCTGATGCAATTCCACTTGTTAGGAAAAGCCGGACAAGCTGCTATCCGGACAGCTGAAGCCGGACAAGGACAGGATCGTGCCGCCACCTGGCAATCGTATCTGTCGCTCACCTCGTTGCTCGACAGTATGCGCACGATCGACCGGACTTACAATCAAAATCCGTACCAGAAAGGGGTGAAAGTCGGCTCACGCGTCCTGACTCCATTCGTACAGGAGATACATTCAGGAATCGGAAGCAACCTGCTGTTCTCAGACCAGTCAGATGCTACCACCCGGATGAGGAAGGCTTCTATCCTGACGGATATCGAACAATTGAAATATCAACCGTTGAAGGAAGGTAAGGACCAGATCGGATATAACCGCCTGAACGAGGTACTGCGTATCGAACCGGGACAATCCTTCGGCCTCACCTGGGAACTGCAAAAAGAGGCTACCTCTTTCAATTTCAACCTGCCGAAGAGCGAAAACAGCGGACGGGTATTCGAATGCTCCACTGACGGTAAACAATGGACGGCTATTGCTGACATCCCCGCCGACCAAGCCCACTTCAAATTGGAAAAGATCGCCCCTGAAGCACGTTATATCCGTATGCGGAACGCTACGGACAAGCAGATACAAATCTACCTGTACGAATTTTCTATAACAACGAAAGAAAATACCTCTATCAATCCTGTCCGCCTAATGTATGACAAGAACCTGGAATCTGTCAATACATTGACCGCAGGTTCACGTATTACGGTTGATAAAGGAAAGGGCAATTCACTCGAACTATTTCTATCCGGCTCTCCTTGCAGCCAAGTTGTGGTGGAAGGTATGCCATTAAAAAGAAAAGCAAAACAAGTGCTCTATTCCGGCCCGGCAAATTACATCAAGCTGAAAAAGGAAGTATTAGAAAACATAAAGACCCTGGAACTGTATAACGCAGGACAAACAGAAATCCGCATCCACGAGGTCAACTAACAACTAACAATGGACAATTGACAATTAGCTCTCAAAACATTTAATTGTCAATTGTCCATTCTCAATTGTTTAGTCCATCGGATACCGCACGCCCCATTCTTCCCGGAGATCATCCAACATCTGCATGATATGCAAAGTTTCCGTATGCGGCATATAAGGCGTCTCAATCTTTCCCTCGCGGATCGCATCGATGGAAGCCTGCACCTGATACTCGAAGCCCGTTATCTGCGGCGGACAGGTATAGCGAGCCACTTCTTCATGATTAATCGAATAAACAACTGCCTGCTGTGGATTGTTGATATTGTCAACGATGATGTATCCTTTATCTCCCGAAATAACTCCTTGCCTGTCGTTCGCACAAAAAGCAGTCATTTGTAAAACAGCCATCCGATGGTTCCGGTACACAAAAGTAATGCTGCTCTGCAAATCCACTCCCGTCTCCCCTTTCACGCAAGCTGAAGTAATACCTGTAATCTCCGAACCAAAAAGCATCCTCGCAAAATTGATCGGATAAACTCCGATATCCAGCAAAGCACCGCCACAAAGTTCCGGCCGGGCGATGCGCTCCTTCTCGGCAATCGGATAGCCAATATTGGCAGTCAGCATCATCACGCGTCCGATCGTCCCTCCGTCGACCAATTCGCGGAGCGTCTCGGAGAAAGGCATATAACGTGTCCAAATCGCCTCGGTCAGGAAAACCTGTTTCTCTTTTGACAAACGTATCAACGCTTCCGCCTGCCCGGCATTGGCAGTGAATGCTTTTTCACATAAGACCGGCTTCCCCTTTTCGAGACACATCTGCGCCTGCTCAAAATGGTGGGAATGCGGGGTAGCGATATAAATCAGCTGCACTTCGGGATCACTCGCCAATTCCTCATAGGACCCGTAAGCCCGTGTAAAACCCCATTCACGGGCAAACCCTTCGGCATTTTCCAAGTTACGGGAGGCGACTGCATACGATTCGACTCCTTCCATATCGCGCAACGTATGCGCCATTTTACGGGCGATATGCCCGGCCCCTATAATTCCGACTTTAAAGTTTTCCATAATTCTGTATTTGTTTTGAGTGGATAAAGATACGAAAAGTATTGTTACTTTTGGCTTGATTCAAAAGTAACTACTCCATGATAACCACTACCGGATTATCCTCCTCGCCGACTTTCTTCAAGACAGCCACTTCGGCAGGGATATCCGTTTTACCGGCGTTATCCTCAAACCAGGATACGACCTCTTCCGAGGGAAGAAGGGCAGCAAATTCGCCGGAAGCGGAAACTGATACGGGTTGTAAAGGAAGGAAACCGTTCATATCGTCGGTTATCTTGTCTTCGTGAGGACAAACTCTGACGGTTCCGTCCGACTTCCGGTAGAGGGCATTATAGGTCTTACGCTTGTCATTATAGACATTTGTCATAAAGCGGAAAAAGATAACGTCTTCGTTTTCCATAAACTTTGTCGGGTAAATAGCCTCTTTCTTATCCTCGAAACGCTCGTTGTAAGACCAGCCATAAACACCTAAATCCAGTACGCGTACAGGTTGTAGCCCGTCTACAGCCGATACCTGATAGATCGTGTCATTGTAAGACTGGTGGAAATGAAGTTCCTTTCCCGTATGCCAGAAGCAACTATTGCCCAACGGATAGACAGCAGATTTATTATCCTTATATTTAATGATTATCATTATATCTCTCAGCACCGAGATGGAAGCGATGTCGTTCGGAACAATAGCCTTGTCTCCCTCCTGCTCTGTCAGCAATGTTTCCACCCAGACAGTCTCATCTCCACGAAACAATGCAATACTCGCCGGCAAGCTATCAGTCGCCGAATAATAACCGGCGATAATATCCGCGTCCAAATAATCGAATGCGGTCATTGCCGGAAATTGTCCGGCAGGAATCGGAGGAGTCCAGATATGGTCAAATTTACCGTCAGTTCCATAAACAACGATTTTATTTTTCCAGCCGGGAAAACTCAATTTGCCGCAATATGGATTCTGCCATCCCCCGTGCACACTCGAATAGCCCTCAGGGTCTTCCCCCACATGCCCGACCGTGCGGACGAAACGTCCTGTTTCCTTGTCGAACAACTGGCAATTACGCCCCGACACCACCACAAGCCAATCATTTAAGATCGTCACCGAGGCACTTTTATCCACCAAGCAACTATCCGTTGTTTCCAACGCCACATAGCGCATCTTCTTAAAACAATCCGAAGCTTTCAGCTCCGTCCGGTTGTCAAAAGCAGTCCCCAGACGGATTATCTCAAGCTTTTCCGTCCTCTCTTTACCTACACAAGCGACCAACCAAAAAGCAGCTGCCGCGATAGAAACATATTTCTTCATACGATTCTTATTTCATTTCTTAGTTCAATTCATTCCTCTGAAGATCACATCATAAGAGATGCCCTCTTCGTCGTGATCAGGATAACGCCATCAACGCCTTTTGCGCCATACTTCTCAATCACACTCTTTTTCTTTATGATGCTCAACGAATGGATATCTTCCGGTTGGATATCTTCCAAATTTCCCTTGAACTCGACATCATCGACGAGAATAAGCGGTTTAGGCTTAGATAACTTATTGACATTGTCCGAACGGATATCCGATTTCATTTCCAAAGGACGCAACAACAAAGTGTCTTTCTTGAACCGCTCATTCCCCTGCTTCACCGGACCATGACCAATGCCAGCCCCATCATCGGGAAGCAACTTTTTTTCCTCCTGCCGGGAAATAAAAACTTCGGAAAAGCCCGCTTCGGAGAGCGTGTCTAACGGACGGGAAACTCCGGGATGGGCGAATGCAGCAACGGTAACGGCTGCCAACGGGATCACATAAAGGAACTTCAAGCGAGCCCAAGGATTCGATTTTTGTTTTAACATCATAATAATCCGTTTTTTAAGTTTACTGTGGTTGAAGCTGTTGGCCATAAAGGTAAAACGCTGTGCTCCGACCGCCTTCTTTATTAATAATAACTGATAATGCTTTGCATCCACACCATGTGCGATCACACTCTCGTCCGCCTCATATTCATGCACGTTCTGCAATTCCTGTTTCAGCAGCCAGGCAGCGGGATTGAACCAATGCAGGACGGCACAACATCCGGCAAGCCACATATCCAATGAATGGCAAGCTCTGATATGCGCCTGTTCATGCGCCATGATTTCAGCTCCGCTCTCTTCCATATCGATACGGGAGATAACAATATATTTCATCCAGCTAAAAGGAGGAATCGTCCGGTCGGTGACAACAAGCCTCGTCCCGTCCTCCAATACCGCCTGCTCGCCCGAACGGATCAGACACACGATCTGACAGAGGGAATAGAGGAACCGTCCTGCAAAAAAGAGACATCCGCCAGCATAGACGATAAACAAGGCCGCCAACCAAAACGGGAAGCTATCCTCTTCCTTCACAGGAGTTCCGGCCATTTGCAATAACCGTTCGAAACCCGATACCGTACCTTGTACAGTGGCCGGTTCATCGGTAACCAATCGTATAAAAGGAATTGCGATCGAAAAGACGATCACGCTGAGAAGCGCCATCCGATTGAAACGGTGGAATGTATCCCGGCTCAAAAGCAGGCGATAAAACAGATAGAACACCGCCAGACAGCAGGTAGATTTCATTATGAAGACTAAAAATGTTCCCACGTTGAATATAAAATTAAAAATGAAAGAATGAAAAAATCCGCCCTTAATTGTCAATTGTCAATTTTCCATTGTCAATCGATTCAATCAGCTCTTTCAGTTCCTCCACCGAAATCTCCTCCTCCTTCACCAGTGAAGAGATAACGCCAAGGTAGGAATTGTTGAAATACTTGGCTATGACGTTTTTCAACGTTCCCCGGCTATAGTCGGCTTCCGTCACCGCGGCATAATATTGGTAGGTATTGCCAAACGTATGATGTGCCAAAAAGCCTTTATCCTCCAATCCGCGTACGATCGTGGAAAGGGTATTGAAATGTGGTCTCGGCTCGTCGTAAAATTCGAGCAGTTGCTTAACGAACAAAGGGCCTTTCGTCCAGAAATACCCCATGATTTCTTCTTCTCTTGCAGTCAGTCGTTTCATGATATTTTGTTTGTTCGGGACAAATGTAACTAAAAAAAATAGTTTTCCAACTATTCTAATTAGTTTATAAACTATTTTTTAGTGAGACGGAAGATGTAAAAAGTAAAAACCCCATCCGAACTTCTGAAAAAGTTCCAAAAGTCTTTGAGACGCCGTCCGGACTTCAAATTATATTTCAAGAAGATTTGAAGTCCCATCCGAAATACGGAACGCATTTTTCAAGTTTTTCAAATCTTTTCCGAACTAAATAACACGATTCGATATATTATGAAAATTAACAACTATATTTCGAATCAATTAATTAGATTAATAATAAATCATCCGGATTCTCAATTTAGACATTCATTCCCTGAATAATGCCGAATACAAAAACTTCATGGAACGTTTCTTCAAACTGATCCCGCTCAAACCTGTATTAAAAGAAGAAGACCGCCCCAATGAACTCAGCCTCTTGAGTGAAGAAGAAAACATGACATCGGATTTCGTAGGGATCACCGACGAGGACAAGGCAACCTTCAATGCCGACATGCTCCTCCTGACAGATGTCGTCAACCTGTCGCGAACGAATGATAACACGGCTCTGCTACTCAATCTCGACAAACCGGAAAACAAGCAGAAAGTGACGCTTCTCCATCTCGACGACACCATCTCCGAGTTACGCGACGTGAATGACAAATTTGACGCATTATCTAACGACAGAACCAACGAACGGACGGTCAATGTAGTCGGAACGGTAAAGGAAATCCGCCATCGCCTGGACTTGCAATACGATTATATCGCCACCACACACCTCCCCTCATTCGTGGAGCTTTTTTAATGAAATGAATCGGGTTTTTCATAGATGTTTCCTATCTTTGTTGTGATAATTGAACCTTGAAGCGTCAAGGAAACATTATTTATGATTTATATAAAAAGCGTTTTGGTTTATCCTTAAGTAGAAATCTGGACAATTTCAAGCCATCCGGGAGAAGTAGCTAAACAATCAGTTCCTTACGTTTTATCGTATCTGTAAAGCGTGGGCTATGTTTATTATACTCATCAGGATTAGCGATAGTATTAAAGACAACAGTCCCGCGCTTTTTCATCTTAGACAAATCTAATCAAGGAATTGGCACAACGGATGGAATGTACGGACGTTGCCGCGAAGAAATTTCTGAATTCATACATCGAACTAATAACCGAAAAACTTTCAGAAGGTGAAAGGGTGAGCATTCATTATTTTGGCAAACTGGTTCCCCATTACCAGACAGAGCGTCCGGGACGTAACCTCCATACAGGCGAAGAATGTAAGATACGCGCCCGCACATCAGTAAAATTCAAGGCCAGTGAAATCCTGATTCAAAAGTTGAATACCGGGAAGTAAAATATAAAGGGGCTGCTTCGACACAGCCCCTTTTCGTATCATCGTTTCGGGATATCCACCGATGTTTCCTGTTCACCCAGCAAGTTGCGGGAGAAATAGTCGACCATACGCCAATAGAAATATTCGTCCATGTCACCGAAGCCGTGGCGTTGTTGTGGCAAAAGCAGCATATCGAAGCGTTTTCCGGCCCGGATCAGGGCGTCTACCACACGCAACGTATTACCCGGATGGACATTGTTGTCGATATCACCGTGTACGAGCATCAAGTGACCTTTCAGCCTTCCTGCGATCTCTTCGTTCGTCTTAATGTTGTAGACAAAAGTCGTATCCCCTTTTTCGCTGACCACTTCCTTCACACCATGATGCGTCTCGCTCCACCAACGGTTATAGATGCGGTTATCATGGTTTCCGGCACACGAGACAGCAACCTTGAAGAAATCAGGATATTGCAGAATGGCAGCCGTAGACATGAAGCCGCCACCTGAATGACCATGAATACCGACACGATTGATGTCGATGAACGGATAGCGGTTGGCCAATTGCTCGATAGCTGCCTTCTGGTCCGCCAACCCGTAATCACGCAAATTACCATAGCCGAAGTTATGATACCATTTCGAACGGCTCGGATGTCCGCCCCGGTTCCCGACCGTGATCACGACAAAACCGGCCTGTGCCAGACGATCCGTGCGCACACTCATACGGCTGAACGGATAAACGGTAGCTTCGACCTGGGGCCCCGGATATACATAATCGATGATCGGATACAGAGCTGTTGAATCGAAATTAAACGGTTTATACATCACACCATAGAGATCGGTCACACCATCCGCAGCCTTCACCTTGAAAGGTTCGGGGAACTGATAACCGGCAGCCAGCAACCCAGAGAAGTCACTCTCTTCGAGCGTCATCAGCTTCCGGCCGTTACTATCCATCAAATCCGTACACGGGATAGTATTCACACGCGAATAGTTATTGACTACAAAGGCCGCATTGTCATCCATGTTGACCGTGTGGAAATAGTCGCCCGGAGTGACCTGTAGCAAACCGCTTCCATCGAAGCCCACACGATACAGGTGTTCGTAGTAGGGATTCTCATCCTTATCTTTCCCATTAGCCAGGAAGTAAACGACACGTTTGACTTCGTCCACTTTCACGATCTGATCTACATGCCAGGGGCCGCGGGTGATACGGTTCTTCAGGTTACCTTCGCCGTCATAGAGGTATAGGTGCGCCCAACCGTCTCGTTCACTCCACTGGATCAGTTCCTTGCCATCACCTATGGTTGCCAATGGGCGGACTTCCTGGTACGTATTCATACGTTCTTCGATAATCGGACGAATCGAATCTTGTCCGATCGTATACGAACAGATGTCAATGCGATGCAGGTCACGACTCGAACGGGTGACAAAGAAACGGTTATTGTCGCCCAACCAGACACTTGCCACCTCTTTCCGGTCACGATCTTTCTGCCTCCACGGCTTACGTGCCAGGCGCAACGTCTGGTCTTTGAATGCGGACGTGCGGATTTCCTTATGGCTATTGTCGTTCATGTCAAACAGGAACAGATGTTCAACGGGTGCTTCTTTCTCACCGGGCATCTGGTATTTATAGGTTTCCAGCGTCGGACGGGGCGAAGCCATAGAGTTGATAACCCAGAGGTCTTTCACGGCACGCTCGTCCGTGGCCGTTACGGCAAAATAACGGGAATCGGGTGACCAGACGATCCCCCAGACCGCTTTCCGCTTGCCGTTGCAAAGCGTGTCGGTATTCAGCAAGCTATAGGGCTGACCGAAACCGAAGTCTTTCACACCGAAAGTAGTGAGTTGTATGTCCGTAACCGTACTATCCTTGTCGTCTTGTTTCAGCTTCTCATAATCCTCGCGGGACATCCGGTAAAGGTTCAGGTCTTTTGCATACACGACCGTTTTTCCGTCGGGCGAGAAAGAGGCCCAATCCGGATATTCCGTCTCTTTCTTCTTATCCTGAAGCCAAGTCAGTTTACGCGTGGGATAGTCGTAGGAGAAAAAGAATATCTCTTTCTTCGGACCTTTATCCTTATCGGCACTGTCTTTTTTAGCATCTTGCGAAGAGGTGATCTGGAAAGTAAAAGTGCGTCCGTCCTCTCCAGCTTCGAGCTTCTGGATAGGTAATTGCTGAGCGGTGAACGGGTCTTTGACGATCTCGGTTATCTGCGCGGCAATATCATCGAGGTCGAAAAGCGAACATTTCGTCTTCGCCACCGGATCAACGACATACCAGGCTTTACCGTTGCTGGTCTTATATTCGTACCAGAAATTATTGCCCTTCTGGAACCAATGCGGATCAACGGATGTAGAGAAAAGCATCGTGTTCAGTTTCTCCTTCGTGAAACGTTCAGCTTGGACGTATCCGGATAGCCGCTCCGTCTCTTGTCCCTGAGCTTCTGTACCGCAGAACATTCCGACACAAAACATCGCTAATAATAGTTGTTTTTTCATCTTATGTTATTTTTTTAATTTCCATTCTTCATAAAAAAGGGGTTTGCCTCACGGCAAACACCCTTCACTTACAAAACATTTCACTATGAAAAAATACCTTTTTACACTAAGAATGTCGCAACCAATGCCAAGATGGCGTAAAACTCCGGAAGAGCGGCATAGATCATCGTATTGGTCTGCACGTCATGTCCCTGGGCCATGCCCGCGATACCGTTGGCACAAAGTTGGCCTTGACGGATGGCCGAGAAGAGGAACACCAAACCGACGCAAGCTCCCAAGCCAAATTTCATCAACGCATTATCAGCCGTGATGTCGCCCGCTGTCATAAAAGCAACGAATCCATACAACCCCTGTGAAGCGGGCATGGCAGAAAGAATCATATACCCGGCAGATTTGGAGGGATCTTTTTTCAACGCACCTTCCGCGGCATTAGCAGCAATGGTCGTACCATAGCAACTTCCGATACCGGCCAACGCCAGCATCAAGCCTAACCCTAAATAACCTAATAATAAAGTTACATCCATAATAATTAATTTTAAATTTGTTATTGAATTATTTTATTGTTCTTTTTTAACCGAAGAGAAAGGACGATACATCGTGCCCCTTCCTTCGTAACCTGAATTTTTGAAATATTCGACAAATGTCAGACGAATGGAGTGTACATAGCCGCTCAAACAAGAGAGGGCAATATTGAGCGAATGCCCGAACACGAAGATCAGACCGAAGCAAATCCATCCTGGAATGCCCCAAAGGAAATCGGACATACTATCGCGGAGCTGCATTCCCAACGAGTTGAACACACCTCCCAGCATACCGCCCGCCAATCCCAATGCATACAAGCGCAGGTAGGAAAGCAGGTCACCCATCAGCCCGGTCGCCATGTTGTAGGTATCCCAAAGTCCGGCCCCGACATTCACAAAGATGTTGCGCCGGATATTGTTCAATAGGTAGATGCCGATGGCCGACACTCCTCCTATCGCCACGAACGCCATCTTCGACAGGTCCATCGAAAGGACACCCAAATAGTTCAGCGTCCCCACTGTGACGGAACCGCCCACGAACAGCCACCATCCCCAAGCGGAAAGCGAGTTCTTGAAGCCATAGCGTGCCGTCGCGCAAATCGCCTTGACCGTCATGGCAAAACAGATATGGAACATCCCCACCACCAAAGCAAAAATCATCGCCTTGTCGTAGACCGTATCACCGAATTTACCGGTAAGCATAAAGGATTTGATCCACTCCGGCAAGTCTAACTTAACCAGTTCCACCCCGAAGAAAGTTCCCATGAACGCTCCAACAATCGTAGTTGCCGCTCCCAACGTGATCAGCAGGTTCATCATCCCCGCCATCGACCGGCTCACCTTCGTCTTCAGATAAAGTCCCAATAAGACCAAGAAAACCCCGTAACCGGCATCACCCACGCAAAGCCCGAAGAACAAAGCATAGAAAGGCGCCAACAAGGGCGTCGGGTCAAACTCGCCATACTCCGGCATTCCATACATCTTCGTCAACGTCTCAAAAAGGCGTGTTATAGCGTTGTTCTTCAACTTAATCGGGGCGTTGTCTTCCTTGCCCGCATCACGCACTTCGTAATAGACGCTACTGCTCTCAAGCATTGCCAAGACCGCCTGTTCATTTTCAACCGGTACCCAGCCTTCCAGCAACATCAGAGAGCCATCAGCCATTTTTTCACCTCCCAATTTGACTTGTAACAAGTCAATCTCGCCTTCCAAATCCATCTCCGCTGAAGCAATGACAGGTAGATGCGAGGCACAATAGAGGTTCAACCGACTCTTTTCCTCGTCGATTTCCTTCAATAAGGCAAGGCGTTCTTCCCTCAATTCGGATAATCTATGCTCCGGCAAACGCACCGTTTCCGCCTCCAAACGGACAGGCTCATGGTTCACCGTGACGAAATAACATTGCCCTTGTCTGCGGGTGATGACCGTTGCATGATATTCATCCACCCATGTCTCATCGAAGTGCTTTTCCGGACAGGAAAAGAATTGCATCACCCAACCGTTGTCCTTCAAGTTCTTGACCATCTTCCAATCGAATTCGCCCCAGATTTCCATCTGCGCGATATCTTTCTCAAGCAAGGGAAGTTTCCGGTATAACGCCTGCAACGCATCCTGGCGGGTCCGATACCCGTCGATGGCCTCCTGGGCCGTTACGGTTGCCTTTTGAACAGGTTGCCCGTACAAAGCCGCTGAAGCCTCCATCTCTTTATACAGAGCTTTATAAGAGACTCTTTTTTGCAATAGAGGTTGAAGTACTTCATCCGCTTCGCCCGTCTGGCTTATCTCAATGTGGACAACCCCCAACTCACGAAGTTTCTCCAAGAACGATTCGTATTCCTTATGGTAGATAAGGAACGACAGCTTTTTCATTTTCGAAATCATACTTCCGCCTCCTCTTTTTCTTCTTTCGCTTTACGCTTTTCCTGATTAGCCCGCATGATCTTTTGTGATGACTTGGAGAGACTTTCCTCGTCCTCCATAAATCGTTTCACTTTGCGGATCGCATCTTTATACCCCGGAATCTGTACCTTCTCAAAAAGATTCACCTTCTGAGTGGTCTTCTTCCGCGCATGCTCCAACAACTCCAGCTTCATACCCGAAAACTCGGCTTCAATACCGGTACGTGCCAACTTCTTCAACAGCTCGATACCGTCAGTAAACCAAGCAGGGGCATTGAACAGGCTGTAACGGCCGATCTCGAATTCGATCTCGTCCAACACAGGAACCACCACGCCGGCTATCTTTTTGGTGGAAAGAGAAACATCCCGTACCGTAATCAATTCGGGATTGAACTCATTCCACAAAGCCACCATGTTTTCATAACTCTGTATTTCCTGTTCAAGCTGAAGTTCCAATTTCGTCACTTCATCTTTGGTCCGCTTCACTTCGATACGCAGGGCGCTTTCCTTACTTTTGATCGTCGGCAGAGAACGCTCACGCATCTTCAGCTGCTTTTCCAATTGCTGAAGAGAGGTTTTATTATATTGAAACTTAATCATACGAAATTAATAATTAAAGAATTAATAATGAAATAATTAAATACACCAATAGCAGTGCCGGAACGTGCAAAATCCATACATTTAACCCGTATCGCACTATCCCCTTTCATTTTTTTAATTTTTAATTCTTTCATTTTTTAATTTGCCCCGTCACCCAGTATTTGTCAACCAACGCCTGCTTGATATTCACCTCGGCAGGTTCGAAATACTCGCCGAATAAGTTCCATGCCACATCGAGCATTTCGGTCGTATCGAGATTGACGTCGATAGCCAATAACTTTTCAGAATAATCCTTTGCAAAAGCCAGCGTACGGTTGTCGTAGTCCGTCAAGTCGAAACCGTTCTCCATCTTTGTCTTCGCATTGGCGGCATCGGCATACAAACGGACGGCGGCATTCATCACCTGCGGATGATCTTCGCGTGTCTTCTTTCCGGTCACCAGCTGTTTCAGACGGGACAAGCTTCGGAACGGGTCGACGATTACTTTACCGACATCGCTATCCTTACGCAAGTACAACTGCCCTTCGGTGATATAACCCGTATTGTCAGGAACGGCATGCGTGATGTCACCACCGGACAAAGTCGTCACGGCAATAATCGTGATCGAACCTCCGGCAGGGAACTGGACGGCTTTCTCGTAAATCTTAGCCAAATCAGAATACAGGGAACCCGGCATAGAGTCCTTCGACGGGATCTGATCCATACGGTTGGACACGATTGCCAAAGCATCCGCATAGTTAGTCATGTCGGTGAGCAATACCAACACTTTTTCATTCTTCTGCACAGCAAAATATTCGGCCGCACATAAGGCCATATCGGGGATCAGGATACGTTCGACAGAGGGGTCTTCCGTCGTATTGATAAAGCTGACAATACGATCCAGCGCACCGGCATTGCTAAACGTATTCTTGAAAAACAGGTAGTCATCATTCGTCATCCCCATACCGCCCAGGATAATCTTGTCGGACTGAGCACGCAAGGCAACCATCGCCATTACCTGATTGAACGGCTGGTCGGGGTCGGCAAAAAACGGAATCTTCTGTCCGGTTACCAACGTATTGTTCAAGTCAATACCGGCAATACCCGTAGCAATCAACTCGGAAGGTTGCTGACGACGAACCGGGTTCACAGACGGGCCACCGATTTCGACATCTTTACCTTCGGGGACGGGACCGCCATCGATCGGATCACCATACGCATTGAAGAAACGACCGGCCAATTGGTCGCCCACTTTCAGGGAAGGAGCCTTTCCCATGAATACGACTTCGGCATTCGTACGGATACCTTCCGTACCGGAAAAGACCTGCAAAGTCACTTCGTCGCCGATGATCTTTACCACCTGAGCCAGCTTGCCATCGACAGAGGCCAACTCGTCATACCCTACTCCCGTCGCTTTCAGCGAACAGGTCGCCTTTGTGATCTGGGTAATCTTTGTATATATCTTTTGAAAAGCTTTCATAAAACTTCGTTTTAAATTAATAATTAATAATTAACAATTAAATATTTCTCCAATCATCAATTACTAATTGTCATTTGTCATATTGTCACACGCCACGGTCATTTGCCCGATTGTCCATCGATCAACGCATCAAGTTGCTCATTAAACTTCTTGAACTGTTCGCTCTCATATTCGGAATAGTTCATTTGCTTGAAGATGTTGATCATCTTCTTAAAATATTCCATTACTTCGAGGAATGTGTCAAACTTGAACTCGGTATGACAAATCTTCACCACCTTGTCCAGCATGAACTCCTGACGTGCGAGAGGAGTCACCGCATCGATCGCATCGAACGCATCCTGTTGCAGGATCACAAAGTCGATCAATTCCGATTTCCAGAAAATCACGTGATATTCCACCGGCACACCATCGTCACCGAGGATATTGATCTGTTCGGAAATCTCCTTACCGCGCAACATACGGGTCTTGATCTCGTTTACCTTTTCGATCCAAGTCGGAGAGATATGCTCCGCAATATATTCCTGAAATTCGGGATATTCCAGATATTTGGAGTAACTGTCGATCGGGTTCACGGCCGGATAACGTTTACGGTCGGCACGCTCCTGCTCCAATGCGTAAAAACAACGGGCCACCTTCTTCGTGTTTTCCGTCACAGGCTCCTTCAGGTTCCCCCCGGCAGGCGATACCGTACCGATGAAAGTGACGGAACCCGTTTTGCCGTTATTCAAATATACATAGCCGGCACGTGCATAGAAATTAGCCACGATTGCAGACAAGTCCATCGGGAACGCATCCGGTCCGGGAAGTTCCTCCAGACGGTTGGACATTTCGCGCAAGGCCTGTGCCCATCGGGAAGTCGAGTCGGCCATCAACAGCACCTTCAACCCCATGCTTCTGTAGTACTCGGCGATTGTCATAGCCGTATAGACGGATGCTTCGCGAGCAGCCACAGGCATATTCGACGTATTGGCGATAATGATGGTACGCTCCATTAATTTACGGCCCGTATGCGGGTCGACCAGCTCCGGAAACTCGGTAAAGATTTCCACCACCTCGTTTGCACGTTCACCACAGGCGGCAATGATCACGATATCGGCCTCCGCCTGCTTAGAAATAGCGTGCTGAAGCACGGTCTTTCCTGTTCCGAACGGTCCGGGAATAAATCCTGTACCCCCTTCCACGATCGGATTCACCGTATCAATTGTACGGACACCCGTTTCGAGCAACTTATAAGGACGTGGTTTCTCTTTATAACAGGTGATGGCACGTTTTACCGGCCAGCGTTGTATCATCGTCACCTCCACCTCTTTACCGGCTTCGTCCGTCAAGACGGCTATCACCTCGTTAATGGTATATTGTCCTGCCTCTTTCAGGCTCTTGATCGTATATTCTCCCTTGAAGGTAAAGGGGACCATGATCTTGTGAGGCTGGAAGTTTTCGTCCACTTCACCCAGCCAGTCACCGGCACCCACTTTGTCGCCTACAGCGGCAAGAGGCTTGAAATCCCACAACTTGTCATTATCCAGCGGGAAAGTATATTCTCCACGTTTGAGGAAAACGCCATCCATCTTGTCGAGGTCGTTCTGCAAACCGTCGTAGTTGCGAGACAACATCCCCGGTCCCAACGTTACCTCCAACATGTGTCCTTCAAACTCGGCTTCGTCACCCACCCGCATACCGCGAGTGCTCTCAAAGACCTGTACAAAAGCATTCTTACCTATTACCTTAATAACTTCCGCCATCAGCTTCACGCCTCCCACGGAAATGTAACAGATTTCATTTTGTGAAACCGGTCCATCCACCTCTACGGTAACAAGGTTGGAAACGATTCCTTTTACAATTCCTTTCGTAGCCATACTTTATTTTTTATTGTTTCTTTTAAATTCTTCCAAGGCATTCTCGCTGCCTTTCTTCATCACCCCGACGATCTCGCGGAACGTCTTTTCACCGGTCACCTTATCCAATGTCACCCAGCGTTCGATCATTTCCAGTTTCAGCAGATAGGCGAATACGCTCTCTATGTCGAAAGGCTTAAAGAAGGTATGCTCTTCGAGCCATTTCCACTTCAGAAGATCCACTTTCTTCTCGCGAGCCATCAAATCCGTTTCTTCAGCGATACGTTGCAGATCGGGCAAATAATCCACCGTATCTCCCAACCCGAAATCACGGGCGTTGGATGTACGAAGCGCCTGAGCTACCTCATTATCCCCGACGATATACCCGGCTTTATCGAGACCATGTTTACGACAAGTGATAGCGGTCAGCATATTGTTGATATTTAAGTTCAGGCAGAACCAATCGCTGACGAATTTATTCGGATTTTTCATGGCATATGCATAATAGAGCGTGGCCAAGCGGTCTTCCCACGGAATTTCCTGTTTGTTCTCTTTACCTTCGCTTTCAAGATAAAGTTTGAAAAAATCCTTGAAATAAGGAGGTATCCGGTCATTCTTGGGTGGCTTTTCTTCTTCTTTCAACGCTTTGTACAGAGCATCGAATTCATCATACGTTATATATCCCCGGGGGTCCGGATCACGATCCGGTTGTTTGACATGAGCAATCAGGTTCTTATTGTCGAATTTGAGAAAGAACAGATCGATCAGCTTCTTATCGGCTTTCGTCAGTATGCCGTCCAATTCCTGTCTGAATTCACTGATGGAATAGGTCAGCTTGCTATCATCGAGCGCGATATCGGGGAGTCCTGCAATCAAGCAATAATACTTACTCATATCAGAACAGCATTTCTACCAACCTGGGACGAAGGAATTCTTTGAAGAAACTGACAAACTCGTCTTCCCCGAAACTTACTTTATACGAGCCGTCAGCCGGAGCAATCGTGAAAGAAGCATCATGGCCACTTACTTTTTCAATCTTCACACCTCCATCCAAAAGGCTTTTGGCATTGGCTTCAAAATATTTGGTGAGAGCATCGGCATCGGCTGTCCGGATTGTAATCGCTTCCTTCTTCGACCATTCCTTTGCCATTTCTAAAATCACTTTCTGCATAAATGCTGTATCAGAAACGATCGCTTTCACATTGGAGGAAGTAATTTTTCCCGTGATGAGGTTTACCACTTCGCTCTTCAGCGCTTCTACAGATTGGGTAGCAAACAATTTCAACTCGGCTTCCGTATTCTTTTTCAACTCAGCGGCTTGCTTTTCAGCCTGTGCCACAATACGTTTTGCTTCCGCTTCTGCTTCAGTCAAGATAGCCTGTTTCTGAGCATTTGCATCGGCAATGATTCGCCCTGCTTCTTCGTTACCTTTCTCTACACCTTCTTTGTAGATCTTATCGGTCAGTTCCTGAATCTTTGTATCCATTTCTATATATTTTTTAAGTTGTTCCCTGTTGAGACGGTTCGCGAACCGTCCGTACTTAACGCCTACAAAGTTATTCTTTTCTTTGAATTAGCATCCAGTCTATCCTAAAAATTTACGATTATACGATTTTTTATCTTGTCATTCCCAACTATCAAAATGTCACTGCCCCCCATGTAAATTGGATTAATACCCCATATATTTGGAATTAGTATGACAGGTAATATTTTTTTAACATTTCAAATCTACTGAAAACAGTCTTTTTTTCTATCGAAATGACAATTCGCATTCTATCTTTGCGTCACATTTTTTTGTCATTCATAGTAAATCATACATATATGTTTTCCATCGAAAAAGCAACCCTCGCAGACTGTCCCCTGATCCGGACTTTGGCATCCCATATCTGGGAACCGACCTATGGTTCTATCCTCTCCCGCGAGCAGCTCGACTATATGTTCGAGATGATGTACAGCCATGAGAGCCTTCAAAAACAGATGAACGAACTTCATCACCAGTTCTTCATCATCTATGCCGACGGTGTCCCCTCCGGCTATCTGTCCATCGAAACCGTAGAAAAGGATGTATATGAATTCCAAAAAATATATTCTTTGCCTTCCCTGCATGGTTCGGGAATCGGGCGTTTCATCATCGAACAGGGAATAGCTTACCTGAAAACGATCCACCCGGGCCCTTTCACGATAGAGTTGAACGTAAACCGCCACAACCCGGCCGTAGGTTTCTACAAGCACATGGGATTCCATGAATATGCAACCCGTGATTTCCACATCGGGGGTAGCTATTACATGAACGATTACATCATGAGAATGGAGGTAAAGGAATGAACGTACGCCTAAAACCAATCATGTTTGTCGGCACTTGTTCGGATGCCGGCAAAAGCGTTATCAATGCGGCTTTCTGCCGTATATTCAAACAAGACGGATATCATCCGGCACCGTTCAAAGCGCAAAACATGTCGCTCAACTCCTACTCTACTCCCGAAGGTGGAGAAATGGGACGTGCACAGGTGGTACAGGCCGAAGCCTGCGGGATCGCTCCACACACGGATATGAACCCGGTATTACTGAAACCGACAAATGATAAAAACTCCCAAGTTGTCTTGAACGGTCGGCCGGTCGGAAACATGTCGGCACGGGATTATTTCGGTATGCAAAACCGGAAAGAGGAATTATTCGAAGAAGCGGTCAAAGCTTTCCACCGCCTGGAAAGCCGCTATAGCCCGATCGTCCTGGAAGGAGCCGGCAGCATTTCCGAACTGAACCTGCGCGACCGGGACATCACCAATATGCGGATGGCTGAGCGGGCCGGAGCAGCTACCTTTTTGGTTGCCGACATAGACCGGGGTGGTGTTTTTGGGTCTGTCTACGGAACAATTGCCCTTCTGAAACCGGAAGAACGAGCTTTGATGAAAGGGATCATTATCAATAAATTCAGGGGAGATGCTTCTCTTTTTGACGACGGCAGGAAGATTATCGAGGACTTGACCGGCGTACCGGTAGTAGGTGTGATCCCCTGGTTTCGCGATATCAAGATCGAAGAAGAAGATTCGGTAGCTCTTGATATGAAACGCAATACTTACCGGGACGGAAAGATCAACGTTGCGATTATCCTGTTAAAACGGATGTCTAATTTCACCGACTTCGACGTGTTGGACATGGACCCCCGTTTCAATGCCTATTATACGAACAACATCGACGAGATAGAAAAAGCGGATATCATACTGCTCCCCGGCTCCAAAAATACCCTTTCAGATCTTCAAAGCCTGCGGGCGAGCGGTATAGCCGAAACGATTATCCGTGCCCACAAAAACGGGAAAAAGGTCATCGGCATCTGTGGAGGGTATCAGATGATGGGAGCACGTCTCGAAGACCCGGAAGCGATCGAGGGAAACCTGCGTGCCGTTCCCGGACTGGGTCTGCTACCACAATGCACGATCATCGAACCGGAAAAAATAACTCGTCAAAGTACTTTCGCCTTTCGACCTGGGCTATGCAAGGACGGTTCCTGTAAGGGCTACGAGATACACATGGGACGGACAGCTCTGCTCGGCGACGTTCCCGAAAGTCCGGTAGCTATCCTCGATGACGGACGGACAGACGGTTATTATCTGGATAACACATGCTGGGGTAGCTACATCCACGGAATACTGGATAACCCGGAAGTCCTGGAAAATCTGGCCGAAGGATTTGATAAAGAAACAGCAGATATCCCCTTCGACTATGCCGCATTCAAAGAAGAACAATACGATAAATTGGCAACTTTAGTCAGGGAACATGTCGATATGGAGTATGTCTATCGACAATTGACAATGGACAATTAACAATTGCGACAAGCGGTATTTTTTAATTATCAATTGTCCATTGTCAATCATTTCAGCCGGTCCACTCTGGCGACATCGTCCAGTTTAACACAGACAGTAGCCCCCAATTGTTCAAGGTAAAGAACCAGATGGTTCTTTTTGATTTTCTTCACTTTTCCGGAAACATGTTTCATAGCCCCGCAAAGGATTTCAACCTCTTCGCCGGGGCATAAAGCATGTTCGGATGCTTGGTCGAGAAATTCTTGGATGGCGTCGATCTCTTTTTGGCGAACAACAGCCGGTTTTCCATTATAATAGACGATACGGGCTACGCCATACACTCGGATCAGGTTTCTTAACTCCGGATCGGTACACCGCACGAACAGATAAGAGTTAAATAATGGCAACTCCACGATCTTGACACGGTCAGACCAAACCCTGGGTGTACGATGAAGCGGAAGCCAGCACTCGATTCCAAGTGCATCAATCCGGTCCCTCACCTGTTTTTCCGCCCTGGGAGCGGTATATAATACATACCAACTTGTCTTATCGGCGTTTTTCTTAAGTTCTTTTTTCTCCATAACGTACACAAATATACGACTATTTTTCATACATGGAATGGTCGGTACCCAATAAACCTTTATCCATTCCTAAACAAATCGGATTAATATTTTTATTTTTCCTGAATATCAATAATTATCTCTACATTTGCAAAATAGAATTTTGCACCTCATATAACTTCACCTATGGACAAATATGCACACTATTCAAGGGAAGACCTTATATCTATCTGAAATTGAACGGCTAAAGAAGGAACAGGTTGAGAATGATTCCATCTCCAATTCAAACAAAATGATGGTCAATATGATTGTCTTACGCAGAACAATATCGGATGTCCTTTCCCTTTTACTAACAATGAAGTCGTCATAGACAAAGCGTTGTTGCATATCCTACATTTCTTCGATGTAGAACGTATGTCAAGAAGTATTCAAACTGGAATGCCCTTGATATCAAAATCTACGGGTATTGGCTGATATCGTATCCATAGCGATCGAATGGGAACATGTCCAGCACATCATGGAACATTCTGCAAACCTAATGCTTAAAAGCGAAGCTAAATTCCTCATTATTTTCGAAAAGCTTTCTTTGAGAATCGAACTATATGATATCGACGGAACTTTACTCGATCTGAATGATGCCGATTTGGAAATATTCGGTACGACACGTGAAAGTGAAATCGGCATCAATATGTTTCAAAATCCGCTTTCTTGGCAAACATGAGCCATGAAATCCGTACACCTTTAAATGCAATCGTCGGCTTTTCTGATATAGTAGCCGAAACTCCGGACGAAGACAAGAAAGGAATTACTTGCGCGAAGCGTACAGGACACCGGAATCGGTATTTCTGAAGATGACCGTAAACGCATATTCGAACGCTTATCAAAATAAACGAGTTTAAACAAGGAACCGGTCTGGAACTAAAATCAGCGGGACCATCATCGAGAGCTTGAACGGGACAATCGGAGTCGACTTTGTAAAAGGTTCCGGTTCTACTTTCTGATTCACACTACCACTCGAATAAAAAGAGGGTATGTCGATACTATCCTGTTCCTGCACTTGACGTGGGATCGCATTAAAACCAGCCCTATAAAAGTCTGATTGATAAGGTTTGTCCTTTTGCGTCCCCGCACCAAGTGCGGGGACAAGGAGATTTTGCCACACCTTCTTTTTATTATTTCTGTATCGGGCCAACCGATGGTGGTGGATTTCCAATCCCCCATTCCTTATTTGCTTTCGTCCCCATTTTCAGAGATAGGACACCGCCTGCTGTGATCCGGCTATGACCGAACCAGGGTCCGCTCAACTCTTCGCCGTTCAACGTAACCGATTGCACGTATTTATTATCATGGGAAGCACCATCTGCCACAATCTCGAACACGTTACCATCACCGAGATCGATCTTCACATCCGAAAAGACCGGACTACCGATATTATAAGTCGGAGATCCCGGTGTCACCGGATAAAATCCCATCATACTAAACACCACAAAAGCTGACATGCCACCACCGTCTTCATCACCCGGAACTCCCATCAGGTCGTTACGGAACCATTGGTCAAGCAGAACACGGATGCGTTTCTGCGTCTTCCAAGGTTGTCCGGCATAATTATACAGATACGGGATATGCAAGCTTGGTTCATTTGCCATCGAGAACATACCGACATTACCGGTGTGGTCCGGCAGGAATGAATAGAATTGCCATTTGGACATTCCTAAAGGAGTGTCGAACATCGAATCGAGGGCAGCCGTAAAGACTTCGTTTCCTCCGATAAGCGAAACCAGGTCGCCGATGTTGTGTTGTACATCCCAACGATAAACATAGCCGTTGTTTTCATCATAATAATCACGAGCGCCCAAACCACCGGAATACCGGTAATCCACTCCTTCGATAAATTTGCCGTCCTTATCCTTCGGATGGAAGAAACGGGTTTCCGGATGAAAGAGGTTCCGATAGTTATAAGATCGGGCAAGGAAATATTCCGCATCCTCTTTTTTACCCAGTTCGGCTGCGATCTGAGAAAGACACCATTCATCATAAGCCGTTCCTAAAGTAACGGCGACCGGCTGGCGTTTTTCCCACGGGGAAACGTTAACCACCGTTTCTTTTTCACCCGGTTTCAAAGCCGGGATATAACCATGCTCCTTATAAAATTCATCCAGCCATCCGGAAGGAGCCGCCGACCAGGGAATCAAAGTTTTCTCCTCTATACCTTTACGGGCTGCTTCATACGCTTTTTCAAGATCGAAACCGCGAACCCCTTTTCGCCATGCATCGATAACGGTGGCAACGGCATGGTTGGAATTCATACGGCGGGAATCACCGGTCACTTCAGGGAATGTAGGCATCCAATTCGTTCCCATCTGCTGGGCCATCAAAAGATATGAATTGATAATATCTGTTTCACGTTTTTTATCGATTAGGATCCGAAGCGGATGGGTGGCACGATAAGTATCCCAAATCCAGTCATCGGTATAGAACGAATGACCACCGTCTTCATGTATCTTGCCATCGAAAGCACTATAGTATTTACCATCTTCGCTCAGATTCACCGGACGTTCATAACAACGATACAGGGAAGTATAGAAAACGGTCTTGTCGTTTTCACTTCCTCCGCTTACCTGTATCTTGCCCAAAGCATCGTTCCATTCGTTTCGTCCGATCTCAGCAATTACATTTACATTATATGAGTTGATTTCACGCTCCAGATTTTTCCGAGCTTGCTCCGTACTGATAAAAGAGATACCATAACGAACTCCAATCTCTTTCTGACCGGAAAAAGCCAATGCCAAAGCGGCATCCTTCCCTTCTACGAACGATTCACCATATTTCACAGTTCCACCGGCCAAGACTCCAGATTTCTCCGGTGCCTTGTCTGTTTCAGCATATAAATAGACCTTCGTTTTCTTATCTACATATTGAAAACCACTTACCGTATTTCCATCACATTTCAACTCTCCATTCCGGCTATTGAACACCAGATAAGCCGGTTCGTCTTTCTCGAATGTAAGGTTATAAACCGCACTTTGATGAGCGGGAGCGTAATCGACCTCGATATTCGCATCGTCCAAATATACCTGATATCGATACGGGACAATCTTTTCCCGATCATAACTATACTGAATGACCGGTTTCAGGCCTGCTTCACCGCCCTGGTAAGGACTCAGATTGAAAGCAGAACTACCCCGATGACTTGTCACGATGAGAGGTAACCCTCCTAACCGGTCGCCCGTAAAATCTCCACGTTCAGGATAAACACGCAACATACTATTCGGCAGATGGACGGTCGGATAGGTCGGCACCAACAGATGGCTGATGTTCCCCATATAGGGGTTGACATATTTTACCGGTTCAAAAGCACCGTCTAACGCAACAGCCGGTCTCCCCGAACAGGTTAACATGGCAATTAGGGCTAAAGCCCACATACTTTTTTTCTTCATTTATATTTCTTTTCTTATATTTACGACATTTCAATACTCCTTCTATTGTGGAGGCGAAAGTATCTACATAAACCCTATTTTTGCATATAAGGATGATAAAGATATGTTCTTTTTTTAACTCTTCCAACAAATTCTTTACCTAAAAACCATAAAACTCCACCTAAATTCAGTTTTGCCCTTAAAAACGGGCCATTGAAGTCCTCCGACAGTATTATTCGGCAGAAACCGGACGGTTTTTCGGAGCCGCACCGAATTGCTTGTTGGGAGTGTTCCCCATGACAAAAATCAGCGTTCCTCCCTTCATCACGTCTTCATATAAAATATACGACTTATCATAAGGTTGTCCATTCAACTCTGCAGACTGGATATAAATATTTTCTTCGTTATTATTCCGAGCAATGATATCGAATGTCTTACTACCAGATAAACGAATCGAAGCCTTTTCAAACAAAGGACTTCCGAACACCAATACTCCATTCGACGGATTCACTTGATAGAAACCTAAAGCAGACATGATATGCCAAGCAGACATCTGCCCGCAATCCTCATTACCAATGAATCCAGCTTAGCTGTAAAAGCAACATCGCCCCCCATAATTTTGATCAGACCTTCCGGATGTTGGGGCACAAAAAAGTATATTGCCAACCGGTTCCTTCCGTGAAATCACCTACCCCATGAATGGAACGGAACGGGTCATATGGTATACGCCAACCTCCATCTTCCATTTTCGGACGGACAAAATGAATATCCGGATCAAAATACTGTGCTACAGCCAGGCATACAGTACGTTTCTCCGCCAACCAAATGCCAGATCGGCAACTTTCTTTGTTGATCGTAAATACTCAAAAATGAATTGACAATGTCACTCACTTTCTCAGGTGCCATAATCGTGTAGAGGGGTACGGACATTTCCGATGAACGGCATTACCAGCACATCACCCAAATCAGCACATCCAGTACCGCTCAAATGAGTATGAGTGAAGCCAATAATCACACTATCCGAATAGTGATAACCAGAACACCAATCCCATCCTTTATGAATATTCTGTGGACCGATCTGCACAGCTCCAAAAGGCACGTTAGCCCCTACAAAGACATGTCCGTGTCCTCCTGATCCAATATACGGATCGACATGTTTCATTACTTTATTCTATTTCTAAAATTGTTATCAATATTATCCGATTACTTCTCATTTATCAACACCAAAACAGAGATTATCCGCAAACGAACAACCTCTGTTTATATAAAAAGTAACTTAACCGATTAATTCAATTGATATCCTTCATTCTGTGTCAAGTTCGGATTACGCTGCATTTCATTCAACGAGATCGGCCACAGAAGGTCAGAAGACTTGAACGTCGCACCAGACGCATTTTGAGCACCAACCAAATCTACATAAGTCACACGGCCTTTCTCTGTCGTGGAAATCACCGGAAACTTCTTCGTGCGCAAACAATCATCCCAAATTTTAAATTCCAACGGAAACTCACGCAGACGCTCTGTCCAACATTCCTCAATAAAAGCCTGTGAAGTTAATGTCTGTAAATCAGCAGTAATATCACCTACAGATTTACCTTCCATATTTGCACGTGCTTTGATCTGAGCCAAATAACCGGCCGCCTCAGCTGTCACCCCCTGAGATTGCGCGATTGACTCGGCAGCATCCAACAAAGCCTCAGCATAACGATATAAATCCCTATCTTTCGTCGAACGTCCCGTATTCAACAAAGCATCTTCATCATACCAAAACCAACATCCGGCCACATCGGAAGACCACGTCTTGCCTGTATTCGGGTTCGTATAATTCCAATGGAAAAACTGGTTCGGCTGAATACGTAAATCGTTGTCTGCATAGATATTCAGGAAGCGATCCGTCGGACCATACACACGTTCAAAAATAGAATATGTTCCGAATACGGCCGTAGCAGCAGAATTAAAAGCATACGTAGGCCACCAACCGCCATTGCTAATAGCATCATCAAATTCATACGCCCAGATCGACTCATCCAAACCATCAGTCGAACGAATTTTATTATAAGCACTGTTCATACCCAGATCACTGTTTTCCGTCAACGAATGGGGAGAGTCTATCACCGTTTTCACAACAGAAGCAGCATCTTCATACTTACCTTCCTGCATATAGACAGAAGTCAAAACCATGGCTGCCACATACTTCGTAATGCGATTACTGTTTTTATAAAAAGTAATCGCAGGCAAAACATTCAAGGCTTCTTTCAAATCCGATTCAATCAACGAATAAACCTGCTCAGATGAAGTTCGTTCCAAGTATAAATTGTCCATAGACTCATAAGGCTCCGTAGGCATCGGGACAGCTCCGAATATTTTCACCAGACTAAAATAATTAAATGCACGGAAAAACTTCGCTTCCGCAATCAAGCGATCTGCCACGGATTCAGACATAGGAATATCCGGAATATGCTTAATGGCCCCATTTGCGACATTGATAGCCTTGTAGCAATCATCCCATACACCATCCATCGTAGAAGAGACAGTCATTGTGTTCTGTTGGCGAGTCAGTTCACGAGAGTATTTACACACCAGTTCCTGCCCTTCGTAACTATTTGTAAAATAACCAGTCAAATTACCAGTTACAGAAGCAAAAGGTCCGATATAAGCACTACCTGCACCCGTCAACTTAGTAGATGCTCCCGTACGATACAAATAATTCACATTAGCCTGTGCCTGAGCTTCCGTTTTATAGAAAGCACTATTTGTCAATGAAGATTTTGGATTTTCTTCCAGAAAATCCGAACATGCACTAAACCCAATCAAAGAAGTGCATGCAACAACCATTGTCAATATTCTTTTCATCGTTAGAATTCTCTTTTAATTAATTAAAATGTTACGTTAACACCAAAAGTAAACGTTCTTGCTCTCGGATAAGAGAAGAATGTCATATTTTGTCCGAACTTATTACTATCACCCTGTGATGTCGACTCCGGATCATATCCGTTAAAATCTTTCGAAGTAATCAAGAACAGATTATTAGCGCTCGCATACAAACGCAAAGCGGACAAACCGAGCGACTTAATCGCATTCGGAGTGAATGTATAACCAAGTTGCAACAAGTTACAACGTAAGTAAGAACCATCGGCAATCCATTGGGAATCAACTGTCGTATCCTGTCCGGCATGGCCAGAGTTACACAAATAAACTGCTTGCTGCATAGTAGTAGGATTCGTTCCGTTATAAGCGTCATACAAAATATTGCTCAAACCGTTTGTAATGCCAAAACGGTCATAAGTTGAATGGTAGAACTGTTGCATGGTTTCAACTCCCCAAACGAATTGCAGATCCATAGTCAAATCGAAATTCTTATAATTGAATGTATTGATCCAACTACCGGTCCAGTCTGGCATACCTTTACCTATGATTTCCTTTGTTTCCGTACGTTTTGCACGACCAACTTGGTTCAATGTGCAATCACCGTTCTGATAGTCTTCTTCCGTATAAACACCTAATCTTCTATATCCATAGAAAGAAGACATGTTTTCACCGACACGCAAGATACTTTCTGAACCGCCTACCCAGCTGTTCATTTCAATATCTTCATCGTTATCACCTAAGTGAAGGATCTTGTTTTTATTATAGTTCAAATTAATCGTAGAATTCCAACTAAAATTCTGACTCCGGACCGGGCGGATGTTAACCATTAAATCTAAACCGGAATTACGGACGGAACCAATATTTTTATAAACCGTTGAATAACCAGTCGAATGCGGCAATGGACAATCAAGCAACAAATCTGTCGTTTTCTTATTATAATAAGCAATATCAAAGTTCAAACGACTTTGGAACAAACCTAATTCGACACCGATATCAAACTGTCCGGTCTTTTCCCATTTCAAATCAGGATTGGCCATCGAGTTGACATAGGCATACGGAGCCCGGACGCCATTCAGCAACAAAGTCCCTGATGAGACCTGTGCCAACGACTTATAAACAGCGATTTCAGAGTTACCGGTCAAACCATAGCTTGTATGCAATTTCAAATTACTGATCGTGTTGTTGTCAGCCAGAAAGTCTTCCTGAGAAATATTCCAAGCTAAACCGGCAGAAGGGAAAATAGCATATTTGTTATTGTCTCCAAATTTGGAAGAACCATCAACACGTCCTGTCACGGTTGCAGAATAACGATCCTTATATGTATAGGCAAACCGTAAGAAATAAGAATTCATTGCCCAACGTTCATAAGAAGACTCAGGAGAAGCAGGAGTTGTACCTACCGACATATTATTATCTTCAAAAAAATCGTCTGAAAAACCGGTCGTACGACTCTTATTCCATTTCAGAACACGCTCCTGCCAAGACAGACCGGCCATTGCATTGATACGATGTTCTCCAAACACTTTATTGTAAGTCAAGTAAGTTTCTTCCTGCCAATACAAAGTATTCCAATTCTGATATTCAGCCCAGCCATTCGGCATAGAGATATTGTTCAGATCAATAGAAGAATAACCTCTATAGGTCCTGTTATGACTGTCGATACCTAACTGGGTTTTTAAATCCAACCCTTCCGCCAAATGGAATGTAAAAGCAGCATTTCCGAAAATCTGAGTATTATAACGCATACGTTTCTGCATATCCAGGATCATGACGGGATTAGACATTCCTTCAAACCCCAATACATCACCTATAGCAGAAGAAGCCGAAGTCGTATAGTTACCATTTTTATCCCGGACAGGCATCCATGGCACCATTTCGATCATAGTACGACGAGCTTCCTGTCCACCGCCATCTTCCGGAGTATAACGTCCCCACGTATGATTCACCAATACATTGACTGAAGTGGACAACCAGCGGGTCGGATTTGCATCGTAGGCCAATTTTGCATTGAGACGTTTATTATAGGTATTATTAACGATACCTTGCTGGTCCGTATAGTTAAGGAAAGCCCCCATGGAAGAACTCTTTCCGGCCTGCTGAATGTTGATCTGATGGTTGTGAGACACAGCAGTGCGGGTGGCTTCGTCCTGCCAGTTCGTATCATATAGCGGATTACCGCTTCCATCAAAATAATCCGAATCATTAAACCAGTCTGCACGGTTCAGAGACCAATTCTTTCCCTGCCATTTATTCTCGTTTTCGAGTCCCAACATGAAAGCATCACACCACTCTTGAGCTGTAAGAACATCCATCTTACGGGCAATATGACTCGCACTGACTGATCCCTGATAACTAACAGTAGTACCTTCTCCATCTTTCTTACCACGCTTCGTTGTTACCATGATAACACCATTGGCACCACGTGCTCCATAAATAGCAGCAGCCGATGCATCTTTCAGCACCTCCATAGATTCGATATCATTCGGATTGACCAATTCGAAATTTTCCATCACCACACCATCCACAACATACAAAGGGTTAGAAGAGGCGTTAATAGTAGCCAAACCACGGATCACGACACGATTGGCGTATGCCCCCGGTTGACTGGAATTGGAAAAGATGTTTACACCGGAGACCTTACCGCGCAAGTTATCCAAGGCACTAAAATTCTGGCTTTTCAGCAATTCATCGCCTTTAGCCACACTTATAGAGCCTGTCACATCTGATTTACGCATCGTTCCATAACCGACCACCACAACCTCGTCCAAAGCCTGCGTATCCTCAAGCAAAATTACATTTATTTCAGACTGAGACCCTACTGGCACTTCTTTTGTCAAATAACCGATATAAGAAATCTGCAAGGTTGCCTCCGCCGGAACACCAGAAAGAGAATACCTACCATCCATATCAGTTATCGTACCATTAGTGGAACCTTTTACAACAACATTAGCGCCGGCAACCGGACCAAATTCATCTGTCACTATCCCAATGATCGTTTTACCATTCTGAGTAACCACCGGACTCGCATTTTTTGTCAAAATGATATAATCATTTTCAAAAGCATACTTTACATTCGAATTACCAAATGCTTCACTTAAATACCGAGCAACCGTCTTAGAACCCGTCTTAACGGAAACGACATCGTTCGTATTTACTTCATTTTTACTGTAAACAAACAAATAATCTGTTTGTTTCTCTACCTGATCGATAAATTCACCGATCGTCAAATTCTTTCCGCTGATAGTAACCCGTGCATTTTGCGAACTTGTTTCTGCCGCAAATGAAGAGAATACACAAAGGAAAAGAAAAAAAGCTGAAATCCTCATGGCATTTAGAAATTTCGGTTCTTTTTTCATAACTTTGTCTCGTTTACTTGTTAATACTTAATTTATTAAAATTTTGTGTTAGCACTCAAGCTGACAAGTGCTGGAACACTTGTCGGCTTTTTCATTTTTTCTTCTAAATCATAATCATAGGCAACCATATTAAATTAAAGATTAAACATATTTTATTGTCTCTTTTATATCAATTTCAACGTATGGTGATACAATTCCGATCCTCATCCTTCACAAACGAAAAATAACAGACCTTTTGCAAAATCCGGAGTACACTCTCCACCCCGTCACGCTGACGGAATTTACCACTGAACCTGTATCGATCCAGTTTCGCGTTTTTCTGTATGATCGTCACATCATAATAAAGTTCAAGTTTCTTAATGATATCACTAAAAGAAGCATCGTCAAAAACATAGAAACCTTCTCTCCACCGTAAAAAATCCGTATTATCGAAATAGCTCTTCACCAACTTTCCGTTTGACCAGGAAACACATTCGTGAGGCTGAATCGTCAATGCTTCCGCTTCATTGTCACCTTGATAAACCTTCACAGTTCCATCAATCAGCGATGTATGAAACTCCTCTTGCCCATTATAGGCAAACACATTGAATTTCGTGCCCACTACTTTTATATTCGCTTTTTCAGTAGAAATGACAAATGGGGCTTTTTCATCCCGTGTCACTTCAAAAAACGCTTCTCCATCCAATTCGACCTTCCGTTCATTCTTCCCGAAAAAATTCGGATACCGCAAGGTCGAACGAGCATTCAGCCAAACGGTCGTTCCATCATGTAATTTCAACTGTGCACGTTGTCCGGGAGGAGTAGAAAATTCTTCGTATGCAACCATCGGATCCTCAACAAGGGGGTGTCCTATCCGACAGATAACCATCCAAGTAGAGAAGACTGCTATACAAATAGTTGCCACATACCCCAAAATATGCTTATAGGGGATTGCAAAAGACGTCTGCCTGCGGGCTTGCTTAAATTCGAGAAGCTTGCCCACAGCAACAGATTCATCCTCCTCCACCGGAATCCATGAGATCAAAGCATGAAGATTCTGAACAGACAGGAACTCTTTTTTCAATTCCGCATCTATTTCTATAGCAGCAAACAACTGCTTTTTCTCTTCAGCTGTTATTTCCCCGTCAAAATATTTTATGATCAATTCATACATTTTTCATGCCTTTGTAAGAAAGAGCGATTATCTTTTCATATTCCACCAAAAGGCAATCAAAAATAAATATTATTTAACAACTATAAAAAAAATAACAACAAAGGCAAGTAATCCTTCAATTCGATACGAAGTTTTTTTAATGCGATGGCCATCTGATTCTCCACCGTATTCATAGAGATTTTCAATTCATCGGCAATTTCCCGATATTTCATTCCTTCTATACGGCTTTTAAAAAATATTTCGCGACAACGTTTCGGTAATTTACTGATCGCATTGACTACCACCTTTTCGATATCTTCTTCAGAAGTAAAAACATAATTCAGTTTTTCAAGAGCCGACAACTTGAAGGCAAGTTCCAACCTGTACTCCTCATCCACATCTCTATGACGAAGATAATCAAGACACCGGTTTTTCACAAGCGAAAAAAGATAAGAGACCAAGCTGATCTGGATATCCAGCACCATCCGCTTTTCCCATAAAAGCAGGAAGACATCTTGAACAACATTCTCGGCATCCTCTTCAAACAATACATACCCCTTGGCAAAACGAAGCATACAAGGATAATATGTGACATATATCTTGTCAAAATTATCCTGTATGTAACCTTTGATAGGAATAGGTTTGTCCATACACTTAGAGATATTACTTTACATACTCTTCGCCATAGTTCTGTAAGAACTATAGCATGATTAAACGAAGAGAGTGTATGAATATTCATGATTCTGTCATCCGAATCTTCGCTCCAGAATCGCATCTTGCATATAATAATCGATTCGTAAGATAAGAAGATTATTTGTTTGAAAATTTCGTACCATAAAAAATCTTTTATACCTTTGTTGTGCAATGAAATACTGTAGTTCTTACAGGACTATGGTTACCCACCAACAACAATTTCCAGAGTTATAGACCGAGGACAGTCTCTTCCACCTAAAAAAGCGTTTCAAATGAGAATAGCGTTTCTTGGTTAAAAGAGATTGTTACAAACAAAACAGGATAACCGCACCTAATTCTACAGTTATAATTTCTTATTTCTATGGAGAGAAAATTTTTTCGTTCCGAATACTTCTTTCTAATATACCTACTAATTTTGTAATCGGCGTCAGCGATTATATAATCAGTGGTTGTGATTACATAATCGCTGACACTGATTATATAATCACAACCACTGATTACAGAATTAACAGGCACTCCGATGTTTTTTATCTCTATGTAGATAAATTTTCTTGTAGCGAGGAAACATTATTCTTTATAGGAGATAGCACATAAGAACGTATTGCAAAAAAGAATTAGAGCGGTTACCCTACCCCCAAAAAAGATCGTTTCCCCGACAAAAATGCTGTTTTCAACAAACAGGACTCACAATCTGAACTTATATAATCGTGCCATCGCTTTCTGATATTCGTTCTGCAACTGCATGTGATTCTGCATACTCTGATAGAGCGTGGTGACATCCACAAAATATTCGATCATCGAGATTTGCCCTGCTTGGATCGCCTTGTTCAACAACACCAGGTTGTTCTGGGTTTTCAGCACTTCGCTATACTCGTCGATGGAAGTCTTCAAGGCCACTGACTGGTTATAGAGTTGGAGCAATTCGTTCTCTACCGCCGTCGTCGTGCTTTCCAACTGCAAATCGGTGTAAAGGCTCTGTGCTTTCGCCTGCTTCACGTTGTTGCGATTAGAGAAAAGAGGAATGCTGATACCGACCAAAAAGCCATTGAAACGTTCGCCACCTGAAGATGGGTTCATACGGTAACCCAACTCGAACGAAGGCAATCCCATCGTCTTATTGACACTGATTTGTCTCGATGATACGGCCTTTGCACTTTGTAAAGACAACAGACGCCGATCATTTCCCAAGATTTCCTGACGCAAGTCGGCAAATGAGAGTGGAAGTTCCACAACCTCATAAGCCGTATCGGTTAATTGAACAGCAATCCCTCCATTCAGCATTTCCAATTCCCGCTGCTTATTCACACGGGCCGCTTCGTTCATGCGTGCCTCATTACGGACGTTCAAGAGTTCGAGTTCGATCTTGTTCGTCTCCAAAATATTAGCATCACCCTGTTCCAAGCGTTGCTGATAGAGTACAGCAAGCTGTTCGGCGTTTTTCCGACGGATATCCAGCAGGTTCTTTTGCTGGTTCAGAAAGATCAAGTCCAGACAGGCCTCTTTGGCTTGCAACAAAATCTGCTGGCGTACTTCTTCGCCCTGTCGATCGTAGTTTTCGCCCTTCTGCTTGGAAAGCTTGCTCCGTTGCATATATAGAGACGGGAAGTCAAACGATTGTGAAGCGACTAATTCACCGGTGAATCCCATCCCCTCTTTGTTTCCATACAGATGAGAATAGGTAACGGTAGGATCAGGCAGGTTGTTGTCCAGTTTTGCTTCCAACTTTTGTGCCGTCACCATCTGACGGTTGGCCTGCAATTCCTTGTTATTGGTTTCTACGCTCCGGAGCACTTCCTCGATGGAAGTTTGCGCCCCGACCACCAATGCGGAAGAAAGCAATGCTATTGTTAATATGAATCGTTTCATTCTTTATCTTCTTTATTCATTAATAAATAAACAATCGGGATGATGAAGCCGTTCAAGAAAGTGGATGTCAACAAACCACCCAGGATAACGGTAGCCATCGGGCTTTGTATCTCATTGCCGGGCAGATCGCCGTTCAGTGCAAGCGGGATCAATGCGAGAGCCGAACTGAGCGCCGTCATCAGGATAGGATTCAAACGATCCATAGAACCTTGCAAGACAGCTTGCTTCAGCGGCACATTCTCTACGGTCCGGAGATGTGTATAGTGGCTGATCAGTAACATACCGTTACGAGTGGCAATACCAAACAGGGAAATGAAACCGATAATAGCCGGAATACTCACCTCGCCAGAAGTCAACTTCAAGATAAACACACCCCCGATCAGCGCCAACGGCAAGTTCAACAGTACAACACCACTCTCTTTTGCATCCTTAAACTCATTATAGAGCAACAGGAAGATCACCAACAGAGACATCAACGAAGTAAGCAGTAATGTACGGCTGGCGGCCTGTTCACTTTCAAACTGTCCTCCATATTCGATATGATAGCCTTCGGGCAACTGGACGGAAGCATCCACCTTCTGCTGTATCTCATTAACGATACTGCGGAGGTCACGCTCGGAGACATTACCGCTGATCACAATCTTACGCTGCACATTCTCACGGTTGATTGTGTTCGGGCCTGTCACGGAACGGATTTCAGCAACATAGCTCAACGGGACTTTCTTGCCGCCTGCATCAATCATCAGATTACGGATATCCTCCATTGTGGTACGGCTTTCGTCCGAAGTCTTTACCGTCAGGTCAAATGTCTTGCCGTCGTCATACACCTGGCTGACAGCTTCGCCACCCAACATGACATTGACATATTCCTCAAACTCCGGCAACGTGATGCCATATTGTGCCATCAACTCGCGCTTCGGCGTAATGGTTAGCTGCGGACGCTCGATCTGCTGTTCCACTTTCAAGTCCACCAGACCGGGGATTCCTTGGATGGCTTCCTTGATCTGGTTACCGACCGTAAACATCAGGTTCAGATCCGTACCAAATAGTTTGATTGCGATATTTGCCTCTGTACCGGAAAGCATGGCATCGATACGGTGAGAAATCGGTTGTCCTATTTCGATATTGGCACCACTGATGGTAGATAGTTTCTTACGGACATCATTCATAACGGCATCTCGGCTACGGTCTTTCAAGACAAATGGAGCTTCGATTTCCGACACATTTACTCCTAAAGCATGTTCGTCAAGTTCGGCACGTCCGGTCTTTCGGGCAACTGTCTGGATTTCGGGAACCTGCATCAGCAGTTCTTCTGCCCGTCGTCCCATCTCGTCCGATTCTTCAAGAGAGATACCCGGAAGAGAACTTACGTTGATCGTAAACGAACCTTCGTTGAACGGCGGCAGGAAGCTGCGCCCCAACGTAAAGAATGTTCCCAATGCGATAAGAAACAAGCCAATCGTGCATCCTAACACTATCTTCTTATGTATTAACGCACCATTCAAGGCCCTGCCATATAATTCTTTCAGCTTGCGGGCCACCCAAGCCTCCTTCTCTACTTTCTTGTCCGTAGACTTCCGGTTCAGCAGATAGCTGCACAACACCGGAGTCAGCGTCAACGCGACAACCGTAGAGGCAAACAGCGCAACAATAAAGGCGATCCCCAGCGGCACCAACATACGTCCTTCCATCCCATGCAGGAAGAAAAGAGGCACAAAGCTGACCACGATAATGAGTGTCGAATTCAAAATCGGCATACGCACTTCACGAGAAGCATCGAACACGACTTCCAGAATGAAACGCTGCTGATCAGGCGGCAACAAACGATTCTCCCGTATGCGTTTATACACATTCTCCACATCGACAATCGCATCATCAACCAACGAACCGATAGCAATCGCCATCCCTCCCAAACTCATGGTATTGATGGTCAATCCCATATAATGCAACGCCAATATAGAAACTAACAAGGAAAGAGGTAAAGCAACCAGCGAAATCACCGTCGTACGGACATTCATCAGGAACAGGAACAGGACAATAACAACGAAAAAGCTGCCTTCGAACAAACTATTCTTTACATTATTAATAGAACTGTCGATAAAACGGCTCTGACGGAATATGTCGGTCGAAACATGCACATCGGCAGGCAGATTCTTCTGCAAGTCCGCCATAATCGCATCTAACTTTTCCGTCAAATCGATCGTGCTGGTATTGGGCTGTTTGGTAACCGTAATCAACACGGCAGGTTTCGCCCATTCGGAAGCTGTTCCAAGCTTCGGACTCTTGCTGCCGATCTTCACAGTTGCTATATTTTCCAACAAGACGGGGAAATCTCCGACAGTCTTAACGACTCCCTTTCCGATCTCCTCAGCATTCGCAGTGGAAAGGACACCCCGGATGATGTATTCGTTATCATATTCATAAAGGACACCTCCATTGGCATTCCGGTTCATGTTACGGGTAACGGTCAGTACTTCGCCCAGACTGACACCATAATGTTTCATGCGGGCAGGATCGAGCAATATCTGGTATTCCTTGATATCGCCACCGATCACAGCAACTTGCGCCACCCCTCCTGTCGATAGCAATCGGGGACGGATGGTCCAGTCAGCAATCGTACGCAGATCCATTTGGGTAGTTGGGGTAGTTCGCGAATCGTCCCTACTCTCGCTTGCTTCATCAACCGTCAACCCGATAATCATCATTTCCCCTAAGATGGAAGACTGCGGTCCCAACGTCGGTTTCCCGACATTCTCCGGCAGACTCTCACTGACAACAGCCAACTTTTCGGAAACGATCTGGCGAGCCCGGTAAATATCCGTTCCCCAATCGAATTCAACCCACACAACAGAAAAACCCGTCGTAGAAGACGAACGGACACGGCGCACATCCATCGCACCATTCACAGCCGTTTCTACCGGAAAAGTGACCAAACGCTCCACCTCTTCGGGAGCCATACCGTTCGCTTCTGTCATAATGACAACGGTCGGCGCATTCAAATCCGGAAACACATCCACATCCGTATGGAAAGCGGTATATGTCCCGGCAATCATCAGCAGCAGGGAACAGATCAGTACAACTAATCTGTTATGCAGCGAGTAATATATTATCTTATTCAGCATAATCTTTTTTTAATTGTCAACTCATTAATGGTTATGTGTATGTGCAGGAATTGCATTAGAAGCAGAAGCCAGCTTAATCTGGTAAGCACCGACCGTCACCACTTCGTCGCCAGCTTTCAAGCCACTCAATATCTGAACTTCGGAACCGTTGTCGGCACCTAATGTCACAGGAACCTTTTTATAGGCTTCTTCATGCACGCGAACAAAGACAGAATAAACACCCTGCTCCTCGATAAGGGCGGAAACAGGGACACTGATTACATTCTGCATCGGAGCAGTAAACAGATAAATCTCAACAAATGAGCCGGGAATAATAGTCCCTTTGTTATCAAACTCGAATGTAACCGGGACATAAAAAGAGTTAGTATCGGAGGCCTTGCCATAAGAAAGCAGACGTCCATGCAGATCGGATAGTTTATAAGTCACGTTATCGTACGGTGTACGGAAATTAGCGGACTGTACGGAAGGCAAATAGTTGTAATATTTCTCTGAAACCTCCGCCCGCAACACCAAGCGGTTATTCTGCGAGATCGTGGCCAAAGGCTGGCCTACCGTCACATAATCGCCCTCTTTCACTTGCAAGTTTTTCAGATAACCGTTCATTGGAGAAACGACCGACACACCGTTAGCGGTCTGTTTTCCTGCCACAGCTTCCCAAGCCACCTTCGCATTCTCGTAATTCAGACGTGCCTGTTCAAAATCCTTGACAGAGACGATCTTATCCCCTACCAGAGTTTCCATACGTTCATATACTTTCTTTGCATTCTCGTATGCATATTTAGCCTTAGCCGCCACATTACCGTCAGACAAACTGCTCGAAGCAAGACTCAAAATAGCCTGTCCCTTGCGAACTGCCGTTCCATCGACAAACGACAGGTTGCCGAATGTCACCACACCAGGAACCGTAGCTACCACAGTAGACTCCTCTCCCTGCGCAGCCATCACCCGCCCGCTTGTTTTGATCACATCGGTAAAAGCACCCGGCCCAACCTTAGACGTCTGCAATCCGACCGCTTCCGCCAATGCTTTCTTAAACGAGATTTCACCGGCATGTCCTTCTCCGGCCTCATGTTCGTGGTCGTGTCCTTCGTGATCGTGGTCGTGTCCTTCCTCGTGTTCATGGGCCTCATGTTCATGCCCTCCATGTGTCGCAGTATTGCCATTGCAACCTGCCAAGATGTAGGCGAAAACCACCCACATTAAATATACCTTTTTCATTATGATTTATGAATTTTGATTTATGATTTATGAATAAAAGAAAGTCAGTTTATGGTTTATAATTTATGGCTTATCATCAACACATAAATTATAAATCATAAATCAAATTCATACGGAGGCGCACGAAGCCCTGATGCAGAAACAATCCACGTATCATGCAAGGACTCGATGTAGTAGGTCCGGTCATTCTCGAACAAGAGCTTATAAAAGACCGGAGTAGGAGGATTTATATAATCAAACAGTACAAGCAAAGGGAAAAGAAACTGGTTCACGTTTCCATCCGTCACATGCGAGAAAATGGAAGTGTAGAGTGCGACATTATGCCCGCTGCATCCGCAATCATGTGACTCAGGACTCCCATGCCCACCATGAGCAGCCTCGGCTGACAGTGATTTATAGCATGGTAACCCATTACTATGGTGATGGTGCGGTACAACTACCGACATAAGCATCACGATACTAACAAGCAGCATCACATATTGATATATTTTCTTTTTAACTCTCATACTTCCGACTACAAAAATAAGAAGTTTTTCATTATTACGCAATTATGCCTCCTAAATTAAATGTATTCACACTCAAAACAAACCTCCGGCCCATTTTTATTTCGTTTTTTGAAACAAAACTCCTTTTTATTGCGTTTATACAAAAGGTGCTATTTGTAAAAGCCAGAAAGACTGGATCAAATCTCTCAAAAGATTTTCAACCAATATATCGGTTAGCGGTGAAATACAACGCATCCAGTTCTTCAACACACAAAGGGAACATATAAAGTAGCTTTAAGATCTCTCCCGGCAGGTAAGAAAGGTGTGCTAATATAAACTGACCTACAAACTGACATAAATTAGGCATGGATATAAACCAATACAATCCATGCCTAAAAAATCGTGATGAAGATATTCTGACATCTCCTTGTTATTAGGGAATAAGCCTTTATTTGTCCAGTTTGGCACAAATAAGTTCAGCCGCTTTCTTACCGCTCATCAGCATACCGCCAAAGATCGGTCCCATGCGGAAACTACCACTCACCCCATTGGCAGCCATACCTGAAACGAACAGTCCCGGATAGATTTCCTTCGTATTTTCTACAGTTGTAGACTCACCCAGCTCGACATTCAACGAACGTTCGCCGATCACACCTCCAGTCGGAGTATTCAGCTTGATATCGTTCTTGCGAGCCACCACACGTGCGATCTCACAGTCATGGCCGGTTCCTTCCAGGACAGCCTTGGACATAATCGTCAGCGGATCCACATGCATCCCCTCGCGGATAACCGGAGCCCAGTTTACAACTACACCGGCTACGGCATCGTTATGGAACACCACGTCTTCTACGGAATAGCAGTTGAAAATAGTCGCACCGGCTTTCGTCGCACTATAGATCAAAGCCGAGGTTGTGTGCACGGAATCCATGATATAAGTACCGTTTCCGGCATCCTTATAACTTACACCCAACTCACGTACGATCGGCATAGCCTCTTCCTGAACCACGATATCGTTGAACATCATGGCGCCGCCCCACATACCTCCACCAGGAGCCAGCTTACGGTCGAACAAAGCCACCTTTTTTCCGGCCTTAGCCAGATAATAAGCGGCAACGATACCAGAAGGACCACCACCGACAATAGCGACATCAATAGACAAATTGCTCTTTAACTTCGCAAAGTAAGAGTCGATAATTCCTGTTGAAACAATCTGTTCCATTACAAAATAATAATTAGAGTTCAAACATCGGGAAGCACATAGAGGTAACGCTTCCCTTTATTTAGTAATTCTACCTTTTCCCTTCACGGCATTATCCGGCAGGTTCAATGGGTATAATCTCAGCCTGTATAGTAAGGCACCCCTATGATAAGTCGGTTGCAAAGATAATAAATTATCCGAAATGCGGCGGACGCTTGTTCATTTTCCGTTCCACAAAATTCTTCATGAAAGCAACCGTCTCGTCTACTCCCAACACGGAGACATCTATCGAAAAGTTGTAGGTGGATGCAACTCCCCATTCCTTATTCGTGTAATAGTTATAATAAGCAGCACGCGACTTGTCGGTCTTCAGCATCAATTCCTCCGCCTGCTCAACCGTCAGGTCCTGGCTTTCGATGATCCGTTGAATACGGTTTTCCTTGTTATTATGAATAAAAAAACTCAAGCAGTCGGGATTATCACGAAGAATATAGTCGGCACACCGTCCGACAATCACGCAAGAACCTTTTTCCGCCAGATTACGGATCGTATCGCTCTGATACAGAAACAAACGGTCGTTAGACAGCACATCGGCATACGGAGGAAACAACCCCATATACGAATAACCCATTGTAAAGGCATACGCCAAACCGCTGGAAGCCCTCTCGTCCGCTTTCTCAAAAAACTCCTCGCTCAGTCCGCTTTCTTTCGCGGCAAGCGCCATCAGCTCCTTGTCATAATAGCCAATGCCCAGTTCTTTTGCCAGCTTCTGTCCTACCTCACGACCACCGCTGCCGAACTGCCGGCCGATGGTCAATATGATTTTATTATCCATGTCTATCTATCTTTTTGATACCAAGACAAAGGTAAATAAAATTTATTTAGAATGAAACTTCCTGAACTGGTTTATCAAGACGAGGGTCGTAACAATCGTGGCTGTCGTGTCGGCGATCAGGATGCTGATCCATACTCCAAGTGTTCCAAGCCATCGGGGAAGGATCAGCAAGCAGGGAACAAGAAACAGCATCTGCCGGGTGAGCGAGAGGAAGATCGCCTTCTTCGACATCCCGATATAAAGAATCCCCTTCACGATCTCGCTTTTCAGCCTGTAAATGCCTTTCTTGAAATGCAACAACTCCTTCGGGCGGGAAAAATGGATCAACTGTCCGGTCAACGAAATGACCTGAGAGATGACGGTAGCCCATGCCGATCCTTTGATTCCCCAACCAAAACCGAAGATAAAGAGCGGATTCAGCACCAATACGTTTCCGAGTACCTTATTCGCCCCTTCATAATCTTTCTGTCCCAACTTCACGGACACCAACGTCGAAGCTCCCACCCCGACCAGCGAACCGAAAGCAGCCGCAAAGTTCATTAACGGGAAAGTCAAAGCCAGACCCGAGATAGCCAACGGTCCTACCCCGTGTCCGATAAATATACTGTCCGCCATATTTAAAAAGAAGAGGCGGTCATGACGATAATGGCCGGTATGGCGTACTGTGTCAACAACTTGCTGATATGCTCGGTTCCAAGCACTAAAGGAGATTTTTGTTTACTCATGTTGCAAAGGTACGGAGAATCCGAAAAAAATATTACTTTTGTTTTTTTATAAAGTATAAAAAATGGCGGAAAATTTAATCATCAACGGTGGGAACAAGCGGGAACTGTATGAGACGCTGCTCCCTCAATTACAATCGCTGACAGCGGGAGAAACAGACATCATCGCCAATATGGCGAATGTCGCCGCTGCCTTGAAACAAACATTCGATTTTTTCTGGGTAGGCTTTTATATGGTGAAAGAAGAGATGCTCGTGCTCGCCCCTTTCCAGGGTCCTCTTGCCTGTACGCGTATCCGGTACGGAAAAGGCGTATGCGGGACAGCCTGGAAAGAAGCACGGACGATCATCGTCCCGGATGTGGAGCAGTTTCCGGGACATATCGCCTGTAGCTCCGCCTCGCGGTCGGAAATTGTCGTACCGGTGATCAGAGATGGAAAAGTGGTTGCCGTACTGGATATCGACAGCGACAAGCTGAATGGATTCGACGAAACGGATGCCAAATATCTGGAGCGGCTTTGTTTCTTCTTGCCTATGTAAGCTTCCTATACCCCTCATAATAATAAGACTGCTCGATCCCCTTGAAAATAATTTCCCGGTTATCCACCTCCCCTGTCAGATTTTCTTTTAAGAGGAAGCGCAATTCGAGGTCGTTGACAGGGTTTCGCTCCATAGCCTGCAAATAAAGGTCTTTGTCTACATTCGCCAGTTCACAACCAAGCCCAAATTCTTTTTTAGGACCAGATCGAGCCAGATGCGGGTGACACGTCCATTTCCTTCCATGAAAGGATGGGCGATGTTCATTTCCACATATTTGGCGATAATCTCTTCGAATGTCGTTTCAGGAATTTTTTCGATAGCAGCCAAAGCCTCTGTAAGATAAAGGTTATTGGCAAAGCGGAAACCACCTTTCGAAATATTCACCCGCCGTATCTGTCCGGCGAAATCGAACAAACCATCAAAAAGATAGCGGTGGATTTACCGGAGGCCATCAGTCGTTCCTACTCCGACCTTATCGATATCACCTGTCTCGAATAAAAGGTAGGCGTTTTCTAAACTTTTTTCATCAATTTGTCCCATATCTGTTTCATGCTTATTATTTCAATCTTGTTCATTACGGATCACTCGACCGTCACCATCTCCCCCTCCGTATTCGCCCGGACGAGATGGTCATACATCGCCTCGCAATATACCGGAGGCAAGTAGAAACGACCAGGATAAACGGCGCAGAGGTTGATGCAGACCGTCACCTGTTTTCCGGCAGGCAGATAGTCGATATAGCTGTAAGCACGATCGTCGCGAATATCCTGGAAGTTGACACCTGCCGCCCGGTTATCTGCCGTACCGCCTGCAAGGAAGCGCGTGTTCAATATCTCCCATCCGGCCGGAAAAAACTCCGTCAGCACCAAATGGCTATAGCCACGAGGAGACGGATTTGCGATGGTCACCACAGCCGTGAAGTTCGTACCTTGCTGCAAAGTGGAGGCATTCACCGGATGACCGTCATGATCCATATAGCTGACGGCAAGCGTCAGACCATTCGCATAGGCTTTCTCTTTGCCCTCGGCCGGGATACCTTCGGTCACAAAGCGGGCGAACAGAGTGGATTTGCCGGTGTTCCTCAACTCCAAGAAGACGGAAGAGGCTGCCTTGTCAAGCAAAGTTTCCGTCCAGATATTCCGGGTGGTGGAAACCTTCTCCGTCTTGCCACCCAAAGTATAAGAAAAATCCATAGAACCGGACACCTTGTATTTCTTCATATAATCAGAAAGGGCCACCAGGCTGAATGCCGTGGATTGCGTGCTCAGCCAATCGTCGGATGCGAGCGTCTTAGAGATTTCATTTGCCAAGAGAGCCGCTTCCTTACCGCCATCGAGCAGACAGAGCGTCATCAGGCGGATTGAGTTGTCACGCAGATCGCTGCCGAACGTCCGGTCATATTCAGAATAAGCCGTTGTCAGAACCGTCGTCTTTGCGATCAGTTCCTTCGATACATCCGGGCGACCGACCAAAGCATAACTGGCTGCCAGCAGATAGCGGCTCATAGGGGCAAGTGTCTTACTCTCTTTTAATCGGTTCATAGCGCCTACCTCGGCAGTTTGGCCCAAAGCGAGGACGAACAAACGGTATGCCTGCGTCATTTCTTCGGATTCAGCCCAATGGGAGGTTTCCGGTTTCCAGTTACGGGCAATGCGGCTCAAGTCGTTCAACACATCCCGTTTCATACCTTCGGGCACGAGGTAACCTTTCTTCTCCGCTTCAAGCAAGAAATGAGTAGCGTAGACAGTGCCCCAGGCATTGCTGCTCGTTCCGCCAGACCAGTAGGAGAAAGAGCCGTCTACTGTCTGGTAGGAACGCAGGCGGCGGATTACCTCTTTCACAGCCCTTTCAGTCGATTGTTCTTGTTCGCGGGTCAACGAGGCGAACCCGCTCAAGTACAATTGTGGGAATGCCTTCGAGGTGATCTGTTCGACACATCCGTGCGGGTAGCCTAACAGGTAGGATAACCGCGTGGAGAGATTGACAGGTTGGACATCCGACATTTCGAGCATAAGGGAGTTCGTACCCTCCACGCCGGGAAGACCGACTGTCCCTTTCCAGCTCTTTCCGGCTTCGAGCGTCACAGGCGTCACCTTGACTTGCGGACGGCGCACGGAGCGGATTTCGATATCGGTTTCATATACAGACTTCTCACCACCACTAATAGCCGTGATCCTTACATGTCCGGCTCCGGGGGTATCTTTCACGCGGATGCGGAACTGCGCCGATTTGTCACCGACCACTTCGAAATGCAGCGTACGACTTGCCTCGCCGACTATCTCCATGTTACCGGAGCAGGCGATCGTGACCTGCACATCTCCAACTCCTTTTTCGGTAGCAAAGACGGTAGCGGGAACCACCATCTCCTCTCCTATGCCGATAACGCGCGGGAGTGTACCGAGCAGCATGACGGGCTTGCGCACGAGCACGCTCTTCTCCGTGTTACCGTAAGCCTCCCCGTTTCCGGCGACGACCATGACGCGGACACGGCCGTTATAGTTCGGCATCTTATAGGTATGCTGCCGTTTTTCTCCTTTTTTCAGCAGGAACGGGCCGGCAAATTGTACGACCGGCTTGAAGCGGTTCACGATCGCTTTCGGGCCTTTGTTCAAAGCGTCGTCGCCACCAATGCTGAACAATTGCTCGATGCGGCCGCCATACGCGCCGATCACATAGTTGTACAAATCCCAGGTATTGACACCCAATGCTTCACGGGCGTTAAACGCCTGCCAGGGATCGGGCGTACGGAAGCGGGTCAGGTCAAGCAACCCTTCGTCGACAATCGCCAGCGTATAGGCCATCTCACGACCGTTCTTCTCGGAAACTGTCACGTGGTAAGGTGCTTCCGGCTTGATCTCGTCCGCCATACGGACAACTGGAGCCAAATGGCTTTCGGGAGAAGTCACCGTGAAGGGGACGACACCGTACATACGGATTGGCAAGTCGTTCTTCGTGACACCATGCGGTTGCAAGAGTGTTATATAAAGGTACGCGTTTGGCTGCATATCCGGAGTGACGGCGAGCTTGACCGTAGTCTGTCCGTCGTTGCACATGTGCTCAGTGGTCGAGAGGACACGTATTCCGTTCTCAATGCTGATGATCGCGCGGCTTCCCTTGACAGAGGGGAAGGTAACGACGATCTGTTCGCCTGGCGCGTATGTGTCCTTGTCGGTCTTGAAGGTTAGCATATTGGCGGAGGAAGAACCGTCAGCATCGCGTCTGCCTTCACTGTAAGGCCAGTCGAAATAACTCATCACGCCGGTAGAGTGCTTGCTCTCCTTATCTTTCACGGAGATAAAATAGGTTCCCCAATCGGCATCGGCATATTTCAGGTTGAAGGAGGCCGTGCCATTCGTGCCAGTACGGATGGTGAAAATTTTCACCGGCTTGTTATACGAATTGGAGACATAGTTGGCCAGACTGCCGTTGTCCGAGCTCCACCACCAGTACCAATGGACTTTATAGACTTTCACTTCGAGTTCAGTATTGGCTACCGCCTGTCCGAGATAGTCGACGGAAGCTACTTCATATTTATATTCGGTTCCGGTCTTCAGTGGTTCCCCATCTTGCTGGGGCGACTTGATGCCGGCATAGCGGTGATAGGGTGAATAGGACGCCCGATTGGCGTCGATGCTGAAATCGCCGGATTCCTCATACACACGGGTGACAAAACTCGCCAACAACATGCCGGGAGCCGAAGCACCGATCTCGAAACGGGCTTTGATGATGGCGTTGCCCGCTGCATCGGTCGTACCGGAGATCACTTTGCTTTCTTCGCTGTTGAAAATTTTCGAAGGATCATCGAAATAGAATTTCTTATAGCCGGAAAAGGTGGTCGGGGTCGAGATAAAGGTTCCCTGGATGTCGTATTTCAGATTGCGGGCAGTCGCTCCCTGTAGCCATTCCACATGCATAGCAGCATCAAGCGGTTCGCCCCGGAGCAATTTTTTCGGGGGCATCGTAAGGGATATCTTCAAGCGGTTCGGTTTGATCGTTTCGATGCGGAGACGCTTCGTAAAGGTGACACCGCCTACATTCACGTTGACGCTCCACGCGCCTGTCGGTGCGTCGGATTCGGTCGGCATATCAAAAACATAAAGTCCAGCTTCGCCTTTTGTCTGTGTCTTGCGCAGATAGAGCTGGCCAAGCGGATTGTAAAGTTCCATGATGACCGGATGATTGGCTGGGAGCATCCGGCTACGGTCGTTTAACATAAAGCCGAGATGCAGCGTGTCGCCCGGACGCCATACACCGCGGTCACCGTAGATGAAGCCCTTGATGCCTTTCTGCACGACTTCTCCGGAGACATCGAACGAACTCAGCGAAAGGGCGGAACCGTCGTCTACACGAAGATACGAGCGTTGCCGTCCGAGGGAAGCAGTCAGATAGAACGGCTTGCCGTTTTTCAGCGAGAAACGCACCTGCCCTTTGTCGTCCGTCACACCGGAGGCTAATTCCTGACGCTGGTAGTTATAGGCGGTGACTTCGACGCCTTTCTCCGGATGGGTGCTCAGAATGTTATGTACAAGGACAGTCATATCGTTATCTTCACCGGCCATCGCCAACAGACCGAGATTGGTGGCGAGGACATTCTTGCCGACGGTCGTGTTATAATAATAGCTGTTGGAACAGGGGTCGCCACGTTTGCTGTAATCGTAGTCAGACCAGTCGAAGTCGCCGTTATAGTAGTAATAACCGCCTCCATCGAAACGGCTGCTTTCTTCCTTGAACTTGATCTCATCATCGGCAAGCAGTTGTTCTTTACTTTTCTTGACGAGGTCTTCGCAGGGATAGGCAGACAAATCCCGGTTGAACGACAGTTCCACCCGGTAGATGGCACCGGGTTCGGGGTTGATCAGTTCTTTCAAGTCGATCGCGTAGGTATTCCAGCGGCTGAGCTCCTGGGTGGCATCTTCATCGAGGAAGATCGTTTTACGCGCGATCAGGCGACCGACACGCATCAGGTCACTCGTTCCTTCGAGATCATTCACCTGAAGGAATTGTCCAATGTTCTGTTCGAATATTTTGATGACACGCACTACTACGCCGCGCAAGTAGACGGCTTGAAAAGGAACAGTCAGTTGTGTGGACTGCGGGATGATCACTCCGTTGCCGATAAAACGAACTTCCGGCTTCTCATCACTGACTACGATCTGGCGGACGATACTTTCTTTCAGATTCAGCCCATTTTTGCTTCTGATGTTCTGGCTCAGATGAACATTAAGGGCACCTTTGCTACCTGCATCGGGATAAAGGTGGAGCTTATTGCCCTCGACATTGACGGTCTCCGATTTGTTACCGTCGATCCAGGCAAGTCCCTGCATGTTTTGTGCCACATTGAGTAGTTTCGTAAAGGTGATTTCAACGTAACGTTCCGGCTCTGCAACATATTCGACTTCGTACACGGCAAAATCATTCAGTTCAGGAATGTCGACGGATAGCAGTTCCTCTTCCGGCACTTTCAGCTTGTTCGGAGCGACAGATAGTTTGAAGGCACGTGCCGCGTCCGTCCCGGCCTGTATGTTCGGGATGAAGACTTCGTGCCTCTTTCCATCGGGACTATGCTGCCAGGTGGCATCCGCCTTTTCAGAGAAACGGACAAGCGACTCTACGGTTTCGGGCGTCTCCTTGTCCGGCGTGAACACCGAGCAGACGATGTCATAACCGTTTTCATTCTTCCGGTTGATATCGACGGATTGCAGGTTGGCCCGCAGCAACAGAGGTTGTGTCGAGAATCTGAATGTAAAATACTTGTCTCTCCGTTCCGTATCGAACCACTCTGAAAGGTCTGCCTTTACCTCGTAACGGGTGTCGCGCTCGAAACTTTCAGTCGGCTTGAATACAATCGTCCGATTGTTCTCGAATGTCCACTCGCCAGCCAACTCGGGTTTGATCCGAATTAAGTCGCGGAGCTGTTCAGGCTTCATCCTGTCAGCTGCTATTTCCTGGTTGAAAATCAAATATACGGGCGTATATCTTGAAATCGTACCGGAGGTAAACGCCTCCACATAGGGACTGAAAGGAAGCTCTTCGGACTCACCTTTTCCTTCACATCCGCAGACTAAAAGCGAAAGACAGCAGGCACAGAGATAATATAAATATTTCACCATATTTCCAGCATTTAATATTACAACTTCAACAAACAAACTATCTGCAAATATAAACATTTCCATACACATATATGATTACGGCTCTTGCTTTTAAAACCATGTTTTGCCGGAAATATCATTTGGTTATCCTTTTTACCATACTCATATCTTTTTGCTATGTTAAAAAATATTACCCGCTATAGTAATTTCAAATAGATGCACTACTAATCCGATTTTGACGGAATGGAAGTGACATTTTGATAATGGGCAAACGCCCTTAAAAACGGATGAAGTGTATATCATTATTGCTATTTTTTACCCAATGGTAATTTCCAACCGGACTTAAAGGACTACTTTCACAAACCGAAATAAAAAGTAATTTGAGTTATGCAAAAAGATCGAGATGCTGCACGAGTACATGAAACGTTCCGGCTTTCGTTGAAAACGGCTTTTATCTCCGGGCTGACAGCTTTTGCCGTGATGTATGTGTTCTGTCCTTATATCGTAGCGATGTTCCTGGAACCCGGCTGTCCGGCTTACGGGATTGCGACAAAGGGAATCCCCTACTTCGCTTCCGGGTTTATCTGTTTTGCTTTGAATATTGCATGGATCGGGTACTACCAGAGTATCGAATTAGCACGGAAAGCGATGCTTTTCATGCTGCTGAGAGGAATCATCCTGATGAGCATATGTTTCCTCGCTCTTCCTCATTTGTTGGGAGAAAAGGGGCTATGGCTGGCTGTTCCGTGTGCCGAACTGATCATCTTTATCGCACTGACGATGATTACCAATACCGGCACAAGATATGCAGAGTGGTGGAATAAGGCAGTTATCCTTTGGCATTCCGCATCACCCGCTCTATCGCATCGTCCATCTGAGCGATGGACTCCAGACCGAGTGTCATGCAATGCAGATTGCTTTCGGTGACGGCAAAACGGATGGAACGTTCACGTTCTGCATCAGAAACGTGTTTGCCTTCACCGAAAATTTTCATTCCGATAAGCCCTTTACCTTTTTTGCGGGCCTTACCTAAAAGTTCGTTTACGGCTTCAGTCGTGCCATCCATATGGCTTTGGAACGGATTCAGACGAGCAAGGATAACGTCGCACCACGGATTGTCGACAGCCTCGACCATCGCATCCCAGTTATGACAGGAGACGCCGACAGCTTTCACAATACCGTCCTGCTTGGCCTTTGCCAGGCCGTCCATATAAAACTTACGGGTTTCCGCCCAGTCGCCTTTCGTCATGCAATGCAACAGAAGGATATCGAAATAGTCTGTACCAGCTTCCTGGTGGAAACGGTCAAGTGTTTTGCTGACCGGCTCACGTTTTTCCGACCCTTCATCGTACGTCCACATCTTCGTCATCAGGGTGAGTTTCTCGCGGGGCAACTCTTTCAGGGCTTTTCCGACAAATGGCTGCGAACCGTACATATCGGCCATGTCGAAGAAGCGAATACCGCGTTCATAACCGTGACGGGCCATCTTCACAAAGTTATCCAGTCCGAGCCGGGTCTGATTGGACTGGTAATTCCAGCCTTTCGTCCCGGTTCCCATAGCTATACGGGAAACTTTCAATCCTGTCTTTCCCAGCTTCACCCTGTCGACCGATATATCCGAAGGAACAGACATCCGTATACTGGCAAGTCCCGTGTGAGCTAAAGATAAACCGGCTACTCCGGCAACTCCTGTTTGAATAAATTTGCGTCTGTCCATCTCTATACTTTTTTAGGTAATACTTTTTTTAATATCAAGTAGCCGCACAAGCCGGAAATAAACGAACCGGCAAATACGCCCAACTTTGCCTGATTCAACAACTCTGCTCCAATATCGGGCATCCCGGCGAAAGACAAGTTCGCGATAAAGAGGGCTACCGTGAACCCGATACCGCCCAACATCGACACCCCGAAAAGGTTCCGTTTGCTCACCCCTTCCGGCATCGTTGCAAGACGCAAACGGACAAAAACATAAGTGAACAGGAATATACCCAGCGACTTTCCGACAAACAGGCCGAGGAATACCGCCAACGGGATTCCCGGTAACGAACCGATCCCGATATCTCCGAAAGTAACACCTGCATTAACAAAGGCGAAAAGGGGAAGGATCAGGTAATTGACTAACGGATGGAGCTTGTCGGCTATACTTTGCAACGGACTGATCGTTTTGTCCGCTAACGAATGGATATTGTTGAGTACCTGAATCTGTGTCGGCGAAAGAACCGCCGCCTTCCGGGAATGACGCACTTCGGTATAATCCAGCATATTCAGATAGCCGGTCATTTCACAAGTGAAATCATCCAGCTTGACAACCGGACGGGCCGGAACGGTGAATGCAACCAGTACGCCCGCTATTGTCGGATGAATACCTGATTCAAGAAACAGCATCCACACGAAGAAACCTATTATATAATAGAAAGCAATGTTATTCACTCTCATCCTTCCCCCCACATATAGCAAGGCCAGCAGGACGAGTGAAACCAGAAGCGGCTCGAACGCAATCTCACCACTATAAAACAAAGCGATAATAATGATACCGCCGATATCGTCAACCACCGCCAATGCCGTCAGGAAGATACGCATGCTGAGCGGAACCCGTTTCCCCAACAGCCCTAAAACAGCCAGTGCAAAGGCGATATCAGTCGCCATCGGAATAGCCACACCTCGCACTTCGGGTGCCGAATGACAAACCAGAAAATAAAACAATACCGGAACGATCATCCCGCCGCAAGCCGCAACAATCGGAAGCAGCGCTTTCCGTACCGAACTCAACTCCCCGATCAGAATTTCCTGCTTAATCTCCAATCCGATCACAAAAAAGAAAACCGCCATCAAAGCATCATTCACAAAGGCCAACATTGGCATCGCTTCTCCATGATGCATAAACGGTGTGAAATTGCCTATCTTCAAATCAATCGGATGCGACAGGATATTGTGGTAAGACTCCGCCCAGGGCGAATTGGCGAATAACATGGCTAGAATCGTAGCCATGAACAATAAGATACTCGCGTTCGGTTTCTGCATAGCGAAACGACGCAACGGTTTAAGGATAACATTGATAGTTCTATCCATATGGTATTTAATATTTAACAGGAAGCAACTTACAAACCGCTTCCCTTTGAGTTTTTCCTAACAATTGTCCGCCTATCTGCCAGCTTGCTCCAGCAAGTAAGCGCTGTGGGTCAGTTTTTCAACCCACACGACAAATATACCAGTTAAAATTAAATTAAACACTATGGTGAGCACAGAAATCATAAGCAGCAAAGGAATCATCAACAGAATCGTATCAAGGTACCAATACCTGCACCTTTTTGTAGACCCAGGAAGATTTCAACCCTGCCGCCGTCACCATTGTAAACAGTATACCGGCTGAAGTCGGGGCTGCAAACCGGCTCTACAAAAGTTTTTCTTTCCAAACTTCTCCACTGTTCCAGTAAATATCGGAAAGTAACACGAACATATAATATAACAACTTATTAAAATCCGGTTCTGGGAATATAGGCACTTTCCACCTTTAATAAGCGCGCTTTCAAACGTTCGGCCTCTCCTTTGCGGATACGAAGAGTCATTTCACAATCCATTTCAAACTTTTGGGAGACGATCACCGGATTCTCTTCCTTGACAATGCGCATGATTCCGTTCAGATAAGGGTATTCGAACGCAATAGTGATATCTTCATCAACAGTGCGCTCTTCTATCTCGGCAGCAGCTATTGCTTCGGCGGCGGCTGTCCGGTAAGCAACAATCAAGCCGCTCGTCCCCAATTCGATTCCACCGAAATAGCGGATCACGACGATCAGGATATCCGTCAACCCATTCGAGTTGATCTGTCCCAGAATCGGTTTTCCCGCAGTAGATGAAGGCTCTCCGTCATCGTTCGCACGAAAAGTTAAACGTTCGGGACCTAACATATACGCCCAGCATACATGGCGGGCATCATAATATTGTTTACGGTATTTCTCCAGTTGCTCCTTCACCTCTTCCACCGTACGCACGGGGATAGCATACGAGATAAAGCGGCTGCGCTTCTCGGTATAATATCCCTTCAGCTACCTGCTTAATGGTCTTGTAACTGTCATCCGCCATCTTTTAATCCGGTATATGGGTTTCCTGTTCTTCCCGGAAAGCCCGGAAATCTTTCATTATCTCTTCTATCTCCTCAATAAAATAAGGATCTTTCACGTGCTTCTTCACCTCCTCATAATAGGTTTCGATGGCTTTCAACGCACATAAATCCTGTCCGCGCAGCAGGAAATAAGGTTCTTCCTTCTCCACACATTGTTTAATCATCTGAATAGGATTCTTCATTTCTTATCGCTTTTTAATTCGTCTTTCAAAAATGGAGCCGTATAGCTCTTCGTTTTCACTTTTATCATTTCTTCAGGAGTTCCAGTGAAAAGAACCTGCCCACCGTTACGTCCGCCTTCAGGCCCCATGTCGATCAGATAGTCGGCACATTTGATGACATCGAGGTTATGTTCGATAACGATGATCGTATTGCCCTTATCCACCAGTTTGTTCAGGACACCCAACAAAACCCGTATATCTTCGAAATGAAGACCGGTCGTCGGTTCGTCCAATACATAAAGCGTCTTGCCAGTATCTTTCTTTGCCAGTTCGGTCGCCAATTTGACACGCTGGCTCTCACCACCGGAAAGAGTCGTGGAAGGTTGCCCCAACTTGATATAGCCCAGGCCGACATCCTGCAATACCTTCACTTTCGACAGGATCGACGGGATATTCTCGAAAAACTCCACAGCCATATTGATTGTCATATCCAGAATGTCCGCAATGGATTTCCCGCGAAAACGGACTTCCAATGTTTCCCGATTGTACCGCTTGCCATGACATTCTTCACAGGGAACCAGCACATCCGGCAGGAAATTCATCTCAATCGTCTTGTATCCGTTCCCCTTGCACGTCTCGCAACGTCCGCCGGAAACATTGAACGAGAAACGTCCGGGTTTGTAGCCACGCACTTTCGACTCAGGCAGATCCACAAACAGATTACGGATATCCGAAAAGACTCCGGTATAAGTAGCCGGATTACTTCTCGGCGAACGCCCGATCGGTGACTGATCTACATTGACTATCTTATCGACATTGTCTATCCCCTCGATCGACTTGTAAGGCAACGGATCTTCCAAGGAGCGATAGAAATGCTGGCTGAGAATTGGTTGCAGGGTCCGGTTGATCAAAGAAGACTTTCCACTGCCGGATACCCCCGTGACACAGATCAACGTACCCAACGGGAACGTGACATCCACATTCCGCAGATTATTCCCGCTCGCCCCTCTTATCGTGATGAACTGTCCGTTTCCTTTCCGCCGCTCTTTCGGGACGGCAATCTCCGTCTTCCCATTCAGGTAGGCTGAAGTAAGTGTGTCAGCTTTCAACATCTCTCCGGGAGTTCCAGCAAAAACTACTTCTCCTCCTAAACGACCAGCCTTCGGTCCCATATCGACCACATAGTCCGCATTCAACATCATGTCTTTGTCATGCTCGACCACGACAACAGAGTTACCCGTATCGCGCAACTCTTTCAACGAGTTGATCAAACGAACGTTATCCCGCTGGTGCAACCCTATACTCGGTTCATCCAAGATATAAAGTACATTGACCAGCCGGCTACCGATCTGGGTCGCCAAACGGATGCGTTGACTCTCGCCCCCCGATAACGTCGCCGAAGCACGGTTCAACGCGAGATAGTCCAATCCGACATCTAACAGGAATTTCAGGCGCGAACGGATCTCCTTCAAGATTTCGACAGCAATCTGCCTCTGCTTAGGATTCAACTGATCCTCGACACCCTCCAACCACTCATACAATTCAGAGATATCCATTGCCGAAAGTTCGGCAATATTCTTTCCGGCTATCTTATAGTGCAGCGCTTCCTTGTTCAACCGCTGCCCGTTACACTCCGGGCAGGTAGTCATCCGTATAAACTGTCCCGCCCATTTCTGTGCGGAAGCAGAAGCCTCGCCCTCCTGCTGCATCAGGATATATTTGGCAACACCTTCATACGACAGGAAATAATTGGAAGTACCCAACGAATCGTTTTTAATTTGCAAACGTTCGTCAGTCCCGTTCATGATCTCATCGACCGCTTCTTCCGGGATATCTTTGATAGGGGTCTTCAACGTTACGCCATATTTCTCGCAAATAGCTTCGATCTGCCAGAATATCAGGGAGTTTTTATATTTTCCCAACGCCACAATCCCACCGCTGTAAATGCTGAGCGAGGTATCGGGGACGATTTTGTTCATGTCCAACAAATTGACCTGTCCCAATCCTTTACATTTCGGGCAAGCGCCCTGCGGAGAGTTGAACGAGAAATTATGGGGAGCCGGTTCGCTGTAAGACAAACCCGTCACCGGATCCATCAGCCGACGGCTGAAATGGCGCACTTCGTCCGTCTCGGCATCCAGCACGAGTACCAGGCCGTCACCCTGCTTCATAGCGACACGCAGGCTTTCTTTCAAACGACGTTCGTCCGATTCCGAAACGATCAGTTTATCGACCACAACCTCGATACTGTGCATCTTATACCGGTCGAGCTTCATGCCATGAAAGATCTCCTTCATCTCACCATCCACCCGGACATTCAGATAGCCTTTTTTCCGCATCTGTTCGAAAAGTTCCTTATAATGTCCCTTACGGTTACGGACAAGCGGAGCGAGCAGGTAGGTCTTCTTTCCCTTATACTGGTTCATAATCAGTTCCAGCGTCTGCTCCTCGGTGTACTTCACCATCTTCTCGCCACTCAAATACGAATAAGCCTCTCCCGCCCTTGCATAAAGCAGACGGAAAAAGTCATAAACCTCGGTAGTCGTCCCCACTGTGGATCTCGGATTCTTGTTTGTTGTTTTCTGCTCGATCGAGATAACAGGGCTCAGGCCAGTGATCTTATCCACATCCGGCCGTTCCATATTTCCCAAGAAGTTACGCGCATAAGCGGAGAACGTCTCCACATAACGGCGTTGCCCTTCCGCAAAAATCGTATCAAAAGCCAAAGACGATTTACCACTACCGCTCATACCGGTAATTACGGAGAGCTTGTTACGAGGTATGTCGACATCTATATTCTTCAAATTATGGACACGCGCGCCTAAAACGGAAATACGGCCGCCTTCCAATGCATTCTTATCCTTCATCATTTTTCAGTTTTCTTATTTCACCACCCAGGCCGGATTATGCACATAGGTGTTAGGCGTTTTATAATACATATCAGATTCTTTCGGGATCCGGATCGTATATGTTTTTCCTGCCGTCAGCAATTTATGATCTCGCAACCAGGGATTGAAACGTTTCAGATCGGCATAAGTGATACCATTCTTCTTGGCGAAACCGGACAAATCCTGAATATCCGTCGAGACGGCAACACTCTCGCATGCGATCGGTTTATACAGATCCTGCGCTCTTAGCACGAACCCATATTTATAAGGAGCTTCAAATATCTGCTTGATAGCCATGATACGATATACATAGCGGGTTGTTTCCTCCACCAGCCAGAGGTCGAACGAGCTGTCTGCATCCTGCTTGACAAGTTCTCCCGAAATACGTCCCATACCGGCATTATAGGAAGACGCGACTATCGCCCAGTCTCCATATTTTTCATAAGCCGCTTTCAGATAACGACAGGCTGCTTCAGTCGCCTTTGTCACATCGCAACGTTCGTCAACCGTAGGTGTTATCGTCAATCCGTACTGCCGGGCCGTTCCTTCCAGCAACTGCCAAGTTCCTACTGCCCGTGCAGGCGATGAGACACGCGGATCGAGATGACTCTCGATCACCGCCAGATACTTGAAATCGTCCGGAATGCCGTTAGCCTTCAGAATCGGTTCGATGATCGGGAAACAGCGGTTTGCGCGCTTAATCAGCAGCATGGTAGTAGAATGGAAATAGGTAAAGCTACTCAATTCCCGGTCAAAACCTTCATGCATATTATAACGCGTCAAATCAATATCTTTTCCGTAAAAAGAGACGGAAGAAGGAATATCAGGCGACATGGTCACCGATGAAACGACCGGACGTTGGTCTTTCACTTTTTCCGAATCACTCGAACCAATGGAAAGGCAGGCGGTCAGGCACACAGCACTTCCCACCAAAAAACCGGCTATACTATTACTGTTCAATAATTTCATCATCAATCTTCTTGGGTCTAAGAATATTTATAGAACCTTTTTTATTATATTTAATACCATCCGACCCCACTGCATCTATCACATAAAAATAGACACCGGGAGCAACATATTTTCCTCCTTTTTTGCCATCCCACCCTTCAGCCGGGTTGGTAGAATGGTACATCTGTACCCCCCACCGGTTGAATATCCAGCACTTATAGGTCACAAGCGATTTGTAGGCGACACGAAACTCATCATTGATACCGGGCGTCGTACCGGGCGAAAAAGCGTTCGGGATCTGAAGTTCCGATTCAGCAATCTTGATTTCAATAGAATTGGAGACCGCCTCGCATTCTCCCGTCGCATTGCTGACAGTGGCAACCGCCGTATAATCACCTTTCTCCGTAAACGTATAATCGACCTCCTCATCCCTATATTCCACCAGCGGATTCTCAGCTCCGTTTTCCTGGTCGCTCCTATATATCTTCCAGGTATACAGCGTCGCTACCGGATCATTGGCATACGCCCGAAAAGTGACCGTTGCCGGAGCGGAAATATATTCCCCGTCTCCCGCTGTCATATTCTCCGCATTATCCATCATAAACGTCGTATCGACATGCACCTCTACGGCCACCGCCTGGTAGGTATCCGAGGTGATCGATTTCTCCACTCCAAAATGTTTTGCAAACTGATCACCGGAAAGCGTGACTTCCGTATCGCACAACGGAATTGTATTGTTATCGCTTATCTTTACCGAATACGGTCCTTCCGTCAATACCCTTTGTACGTTCTTAGGCGAAAAATACTTGTTGTCTTCAGACCACTCCAATGTTTGATACGCGACATCGAACTCCCGCTTCACAGTCATCCGACTTCCCGACGGGGTATAATAATACATAACCGGAACAGCAGGAGAACCTTCCAGCCAAAAGCCGTCACAATTCCCTTTGACTGTAATACGCTCGACATTAAAAGCGTATTTACTATAATCGATAATCCACACATACCAACCATTCAAGCCGGAAGCCGGGTCCTCCACATAATACCCGGCATCCTCCTCTATATTCCGGATAACGGATGTCGCCCCGTTCTGTTCACATGAAACGGACTCACGGTCCAAGGCCTTTTGCTTATATCGATACCATTGATGATTGGCTGACGAGGATGTATAGCTAATCTCCACATTCTCCATTCCATACACCAGATAAATCCGTATACGATTCCCTGGATTTTCCAACAAATAAGGGGTTCCACTTCCGCCTGTAACCGTATATTGCTGTGCCTGAATGGCCAACACCACAAACAAGAAACAAATCAATCCTCCCAGTTTCCTAATTTCCGTTCTTAGCATATACATAACCTAATTAGCTTACAAAATTACTATTTTATACGGATTTATACGGAGATAAATGCCTTTTTATTGTATTATCCGGACTTCGATCCTTCAAAAAACATTGCTTTTATACCATACAATATCCACAGTTGTCATACACTAACCTCTTCTACAATTTCAGAAGAATGATTCACGCATAAATAATAGCCTAAAAGGGGGAAATTACAGGCTATAGGCTATTCATCAAAAACCTATAGCCTATTTGGGAAAAGGTACTGGACTTTTTGGAAGAAAGTACCTATCTGTTTAAAAAGGGATGCCTACCCATTCAGAAAGGGATGCCTACCCATTTGGATAGCGACAGGTATCCATTTTAAAACATATATGCTTTGACTTCAAAACACCTATGTTTCGCATTCAAAACATATATGTTTTAAACAAGGGATAAATATCCGGCAACCCCTTCCGCACACCGTTCACCATCAATAGCGGCAGAAACGATTCCGCCTGCATAGCCGGCACCTTCGCCGCAAGGGAAAAGGCCTTTCAAGGTTATATGCTGGTAGCTTTCCTTGTCGCGCAAGATACGGACGGGAGAAGAGGTACGGGTTTCCACCCCGATCATTACTGCGTCATTGGTCAGGAAGCCTTTGGAGACTTTACCGAAATGGCGGAAGCCCTCGCGCAGGCGACCGGTAACGAACTCCGGCATCCAGAAATGCAGCGGAGATGCCAGCAGGCCGGGTGTATAAGAGGATTCGGGGAGATCGAAAGAGTTTTTCTTATTCACGAAATCAACCATCCGCTGTGCAGGGGCGGTTTGCTTCATCCCACCGTTCAGCCAGCAAAGTTCTTCCAAACGTTCTTGGAAAGCCATCAACGCTAATGGAGAATCCGGCTCCACCCTCTCTCCATTATTCATTATTAATTCTTCATTATTCGTTAGCGAAGCATAGTCTTCCGGACGTATCTCCACCACCATGCCGGAGTTCGACCAGCGGGAACCACGATTGGAAGGAGACATTCCGTTGACCACTACCTGCCGAGGACCGCTTGCTGCCGGGACAACGAATCCACCGGGACACATGCAAAAAGAGTAGACTCCACGCCCGCCGGACTGCGCCACAAAGCTATATTCGGCTGCCGGCAGATAGTTGCCTCTGCCTTCCTTGCGATGATATTGTATCCGGTCGATCAACATCTGCGGATGTTCCAGCCGGACACCGACAGCAATGCCTTTGGCCTCGATCGGGATTTGCCGGTCATGGAGGTAGCGATACACGTCGCGGGCGGAATGGCCCGTTGCCAGAATGACCGGTCCTAAAAAACTTTCGCCCGTATTCGTTTCGATCCCTATGACTTCCTCTCCTCGGATAACCAAGGCGTCCATTCGTGTCTCGAAACGAACTTCCCCGCCACAACGGATGATCTGCTCGCGGATGTTCTCGATCACACGCGGTAACTTGTCCGTACCGATATGCGGATGGGCATCAGCCAAGATCGAGGTACTCGCTCCGAACTGGCAGAAAACATTCAAAATCTTATCGACCGAACCCCGCTTCTTGCTGCGAGTGTAAAGCTTGCCATCAGAATAGGCACCGGCTCCCCCTTCTCCGAAGCTGTAGTTGGATTCTTCGTCCACTTTATGCTCGCGACTGATCAAGGCAATATCCTTTTTACGTTCGCGCACGTTCTTCCCGCGTTCGATCACGACCGGACGCAGGCCAAGCTCTATCAGGCGAAGGGCGGCAAACAAACCACCCGGTCCCGCTCCTACCACCACGACAGGTTTCCCGGTCGACACGTCTTTATATTCCACCGACCGGAATTCCGGTTCGTCCGGCACCTCATCGATAAAAGCACGCAGCTTGATATTCACAAAGATAGTCCGCTGACGTGCATCAATGGAACGCTTCAGCACACGGACAGCGTGAATGTGCGGGACAGATGTTCCCGCTTCACGGGCTACCACCTGCTTCAACGACTGTTCGCTGACTGCCTCTTCGGGCAGTATACGGAGTTGTAATTCTTGTATCATCGTTATTTCTTTAAATTCAAATAAAAAATCAAACCGGCCTGCGCCCTGTATCCGCTCCAGTCCACTTTAAAATCCGAATATCGGCTCTTAAGGTTCTGCTTTATGGCATCCCATTCATAAGCAATGTTCACATTCAGCGCGACATGACGACACAGACCGAATTTGATACCGAAAGTAGGCTCCATAAAGAAATTCTTGCTGGAAAAATGACCTTCCTGCAAATATCCGGCTGTGGGAACGGATTCGATAAACAGGCGATTTGCCTCCTTCACCTTGTTCAACACGACACCCGTCGAAAGCTGTATGTACGGTTCGAATGTAAAGATACTAATTTCTTCTTTACCCAAACAGAAACGGTAAAAGGCTCCGAACTTATATCCTTTGTTGCGCAACTCGAAGTTGCAAGAACCGGAATAATCCGTTATCCCCTTCTTGCCTGCCGTATTCATATAGTTGAAAAGAACTCCCGCATGATGGCGGCTCCATTCAAGCCCGACACGGGTGTCCTGTGTCACATAACCGGGGAAATTATCCGTAACCTGCGCATTGCTTACGGGAAGTTCCATCTTATTCAAAAAATCCTCCATATCGGACATCTGGTACGAGCCATGCCCGATATTATATTCGACTGTCAGCGACTGAGCCTGCCCAAGACGACCGAAGAAGAACAGCAGGGCTATAAACAACAATACCTTTTTCATCTCTTCGGGTAGTTTTCAAGGTTAAACGTATAATTTGCATTTTCATATCCCCAATTATCGACGGGAGAGAAACGCAACTCAACCATGCCTGCTTCCTGTCCGGCAAGAGGAAACTCCGCCACGCCATCCGTCACCTTTTCCGCCACGACTTCACCTCCGTAGACGACATCAACTGCCGAACGGTAAGGATATGTCCAAGACAGACGTACGCGGTTCTTTGTCCCATATTCTACCTGAACCTGCGGTTTGGCCTGCTCCAAGTCAAGCGATCCGAGCGAACGGGGACGGTCGGCTTCCGCTTTGAAATAGAGATAGACCTTGTATGTTCCTTTCTCACCAGCATATCGTTTATCGGCGTATGAATGAATATCAAAATCCGACCTTCTCGTAATATAGGTATAATTAGAACCCTTCTTCAACGCAGTAAACTCAATCCGGTAATGATCGAACCCGTCACGAAACGCCTCATCCACCTCCCAAGAGATTTCAATCAGTCCCTCTTCATTCACCCGATGCAGCAAAGGAAGTTCCGTCTCGGTACGCGCATTTACCTTGAGAGACCAACTGCGCTTTTCCACATAATGTTCAAGCCCGACCTGCCCGGCAACCGTTCCACTGTTCATACAGGCAATAATCTCGCACGACAGTTCATAAGAGCCATTCGGTATCAGGTCTACATCCAACCGGAAATCACACTGTGTCCCATTGCTTTCCCAGACCATTTCACCCAAACGGATGATCTGTTTCTCAATTTCGAATCCGGGCAACGGATCGATCTGGCAAACAGCATCACCACTGTTCTCCACCACAAAGGTTCCGTTTTCCACATCATGGATAAACGGGCCATAGAAGTCCACACTCATCGCGACCGAATCGACCTGCCGCTTTTCAAAATCCATAAAATTCTCCCCTAACTGGTACTCGCAGCTTGTAAACAGGAAGAAAATACTCACAAATAGATAAACAACACTTTTATTCATATACATATAAACTTATCCGAACAATTGCCGGAAAGCCTCTTCTACCTTGCGCACTTGCACAATTTGCATCTTGCACTTGGACGTGTCGAAGCCTTTCAGGTTATTGTGCGGGATGATAATGCGCGAGAAACCTAATTTTTCCGCTTCCAGGATACGCTGCTCGATGCGGTTCACCGGACGGATCTCGCCCGAAAGTCCCACCTCGCCACACATACAGATACCCGGTTCGATTGAAATGTCGAGACTGGAAGAAAGAACCGCACTGATCACCGCCAAGTCGATCGCCGGATCGTTCACCTTTAGTCCGCCGGCAATATTCAAAAAGACATCTTTCTGTATCAACTTGAACCCAGCACGCTTTTCGAGTACCGCGAGCAACATATTCATACGTCTGAGATCAAACCCCGTCGCGCTGCGCTGTGGGGTCCCGTAAACGGCCGAACTCACCAGCGCCTGCGTCTCGATCAAGAAAGGACGGATCCCTTCGATCGCCGCCGCAATAGCCACTCCGCTCAGCCCTTCGTGATTCTGCGTCAATAGCAGTTCGGAAGGGTTACTGACTTCTCGAAGCCCGTCTTGGCGCATCTCGTAGATGCCTAATTCAGCCGTACTTCCGAAACGGTTCTTGATGCCCCTGAGTATCCGGTACATATAATGCTGGTCACCCTCGAACTGAAGGACAGTGTCAACGATATGTTCAAGAACCTTCGGCCCGGCAATGCTTCCTTCCTTATTGATATGGCCGATCAGGAGGACGGGCGTGCCACTCTCTTTCGCATATTTCAGAATGGCAGCACTACACTCACGTACCTGCGAAACACTTCCGGGAGAAGATTCGACCACCTCCGTATAAATCGTTTGTATCGAGTCGATAATCAGAAGATCAGGTTGAACGTTACGGGTCTGGACAAATATCTGTTCAAGGTTGGTTTCGCAGAGGATGAAGCAATCCGGGTTCTCATACATGATGCGGTCGGCACGAAGTTTCAACTGGCGGCTGCTCTCTTCACCGGAGACATAAAGCGTGCGGAGTCCCCTCAGTCCCAAGACGGTTTGCAGGACAAGAGTAGACTTACCGATTCCCGGTTCGCCGCCGATCAGGACCAGTGATCCTTTCACCAGGCCACCACCGAGGACGCGGTTCAACTCCTGATCACCAAGGTCGATGCGCGTTTCTTCTTCGGAAGTGATGTCCCGAAGCAGTACAGGACGCACAGGGTCGGCTCCATCAGGACGGATAAATCCCGCTCCGACACGCTTTCCAGCCGGTTCTTTTGCCACGATTTCCTCGACATATGTGTTCCACTCCCCACAGGAAGGACATTTCCCGATCCATTTCGGAGAATCAGCCCCACAGTTGGAGCAGACATATACTGTTTTTGCTTTTGCCATACCTCTACAACCTTTGTTTTATCACCCGAAAAGATCGAGTGTCAACTGCTTTTTCTCCGCCTCTAACTTACGCAGATGGCGTTTTCCTTGCGGCGTAACGATTTCCATCTTATCGAAACGGGTACGAATCACCGTTTCGACCGTATAGCTAATATTGACTACTTCGCCCAATTCGCTCATCTTCCGCTGTATCTCCAGCACGCAATCAATACACATACCGCTCTTGAAGACAATCTTTTCATCGAACATATCTTTCTTAAAGTCATCATCGCACATATAGAAGTCGATCGTCTCGCCTCCTTTGTTGTAGATACCTTTCCAACGGTAACGAGCGTCTTTCAGCACAGGCGAGATGATTTCTATCGTCGCCTTGTTGTCTTTGACCGAAGGCAACTCGTCGGAACGGAGGATGTAATAGTCGAATTGTTCGCGTTTGACCTCCAACGATCCCGAACGGCTACGGTTGTTTTCGTTCAGTTCGCGCAAGGTGAACTTCGTCACCTTCGGATAGCCGCGCACAGCTTCGTAAAAATTCGATTTGCATTTGCAGACGCGGGGCGATGCGCTCAGCAACTCCACCAATTCGCGCGTTACGGTTATGCCAGGCGATTTTTTCCTTAGATTCGTACGCAATAAGGCTATTTCGCGCTGCATCTTTTCCTCGTCGGCCGCCGAACGGTCCTGGGCCGGCTGCCCGCCGACCAAAAGGGACGGACGTGCCCACACTTGCATAAATAAGTTGAGAAGGACAGAAATCAAACGGCTGTTCTCACCTGCCACCGACCAGATTTCGCGGAATCCCTCCTGCTGAGCAAAAGACTCGCAATAAACCGTCATCTTGATATCCAGCATGTCTGCCAACGTCCGGACAAGCGAGAGTACCTCTTTTTCCGAACGATGTTTGATCATGGCATCCATGTAGTTGGACTTGTCACTGAAGTAGTATCGCAGTTCGAGTTTGTTATCAAACTTTATCATGACTTACTCTGTTTTTGGTTTTCGATCAAAGAACGGATTTTTCGACGACGCGCTCACCGGGATCGCCATCACGCACTTACAATCACCCAACATCCCCAAACGCTGTGCAGCCAGGCCGGCACTAAACATCACGCGCGTATCCAGACGCAAATCCGAAGCCGTGGCACAAGCTGAACCGATCGCAATACCCAAGTCCACCGAATTGATCGCACAAGGAACGGCTTCCGGCTTCTCCACGCAAGTCGGGAATCCACAGTGAGCGCAATTCAGGCCCTGCACCTGCTGACGCGTACCAACAATCATGATGGCTTCAGCCTGAAGAATATTGTCGGCATCACGCAGAAAGAATTTCAAACCGGTTTCGCCGGACATGATAACTAATTCTTCGGAAAGGCGTTTGATATCTTCATCCGTCACCATCGCCACTTCAATAATATCAATGCCTTTCCCTTTCGGAGCTGTCCGGGCGGCTGTCATCATCTGACGAACAGCCTGTAACACATGCTCGTGTCGTATTTCTCTTTCGTTCTGTATCATTTTAATATTGGTTTAGCACGAACAAAGATAAATGAATTCTCCGGAAAAACCACACAAAACGGGAGTAACAACACTAAGCTAATATTACCACCATCACAACCCCAGACAGTGATATGCCAGAAAACATTATGATTTCAACACAAAACTTATTTCGTACCTTCGTGTAACATCCCAAATTAAACATTCGTATCATACTATATTTATTTTGATTCATGAAAATAAAATCTATACGTCAATCACCCGAATATCTTGAACACGCCATATCTTATTTTCAGGATAAATGGGCTACAGAAGAATCGGCACCCGTATATGAAGACTGTTTGCGGAATTGTATTAATGCCGCAAATCCCTTACCGCAGTGGTATCTTTTGATTGACAAAAAACAGATAATTGGCTGTGCCGGATTGATAACCAACGATTTCAACTCCCGTATGGATTTATATCCGTGGCTTGCAGCATTGTATATCGAAGAAAACAAACGAGGGTATAACCTTGGACACTTACTGATAAACCATGCCATTGCAGATGCAAAATCTTTCGGATTCAAAACATTGAATCTTTGCACTGATCATATCGGATATTATGAGAAATTCGGATTCAAGTTCGAAGGCTACTGTTACCATCCTTGGGGTGAAAAAACAAGAATTTATCAAATCCATCTATAACACAATTACCATTATTCATATGAAAAATGTTGTATTGTATATTGCAATGAGCCTTGACGGATATATCGCAGATAGCAAAGGATCTGTCGATTGGATAAAAGGGCAGAGCGACTCTTCAGAGATGCCGGACACGTATTCGCCATTCTTCAAGAATATAGACACAGTTATCTTGGGAAAAAGAACTTACGACCAAATAATAACGGAACTATCGCCTGACGAATGGCCGTATTCAGAAGCCACAACATACGTTTTCACACACGACACGTTAATGACAAACACAAAGGATATCAAATTCACAAATGCTAACCCATGGGAAACAGGCAAAAACATTTGGGTCTGTGGAGGTGCAGACATTGTCAACCAATTAATGAAAGAGGATTTAATCGACATATATCATATAGCAATCATACCTGTCATACTTGGAGGTGGTATAAGATTATTTGACACAACCGATAATCAGGTAAACTTGCGATTAATCGAGACATTAAACTATAACGGCATAACAGAAGTGATTTACGAATCAAGATAATGGAGATAGTTTCGTATTTGTTTAAAACATCCTCAAAAAAAACGCGGATCGACCGGATGGGAATATCCCAAATCCGTTCAATCCGCGTCAAAATAATCGCTAATATAGATTCAAAACGTTTTAGCAACCACCGCCCAACGCCCGGTAAAGAAGGATCTTTTTCCGGCAAAGGTCGGTGATGATATCGATACGTTCCAACTCGCTATCCAGATAACGTTCGTTGGCGGAGAGCACTTCGAGGAAACCGACATAGTTCAACTTGAAAAGTTCATTGGCATTGATGACCGAAATGACAATCGCCACCGCCAGCGTCAATGAGAACTGACGGTAGAAAATACTGACCGTACCAGACATAAAGCCTACCGGGACGAATACGGCAGACATCACCAGGGTAATGGCAATAATCGCCCCACCGATCTTACGGATGGCAGCTTCGGTGGCTTTTTCCGGTGGAAGTTTCTCGTTGTGTATCTTCACATGCACCGCCTCCACCACAACAATGGCATTATCAACCACGATACCGATTGCCAGTACCAGTGCGGACAACGTCAACATATTGATGGAGAAGTCCAACATCTGCATGAAGAAGAAAGTCCCGACAATCGAAACAGGAACGGCTATCGCCGGAATCAACATCGAACGGAAATCCTGCAGGAACAAATATACCACGATAAACACCAGCAAAAAGGCTTCCAACAGCGTCCGGAGCACAACCGAAATCGAAGCGTCCAGAAATCGCGAAACATCATACGATATATTATAATCCATTCTGGGAGCAAAACTGCTTTCCTTGATTTCCTCCATCTTGGCTTTGATATTCTGACTCACCTCTCGAGCATTCGAACCCAGACGCTGCTTGATCATGATTAGAGGCCGAGGGCTTGCCGTCGGTCATGGAAATCATATTATAATCTTCCGAGTCAAATCTTCCCTAAAAAACTTTTTACAAAGATAAAGAATCCATATCTTATTTCAAAAAACCGTTAATTAATCCCATAAAGAAAAAGTCCCGATGATTTATTATCGGGACTTTGCGGAGAGAGAGGGATTCGAACCCCCGGAACCTCTCAGTTCAACGGTTTTCAAGACCGCCGCAATCGACCACTCTGCCATC
>JAAGKN010000023.1_pt1 | contig 139946 bp, 97 predicted proteins | sample 6206371 | NCBI WGS metagenome assembly JAAGKN01 (sample SAMN11533720, study PRJNA540317) | gut metagenome | isolation source: fecal pellets from male and female animal of same cohort | host: Peromyscus leucopus | place: USA:CA | collected 2017
GTGAAGTCTTAGGCTGGAAGCCAAAGCATGAAAATGTTGATGATGTAATAGCCACAGCTTGGAAGTGGCACAAGAGTCATCCAAAAGGCTATGAAGATAAGTAAACATTCACTTAATAGATATTAATTAATTTTATTTTCTCCCTCAAAAAATGCTAACAGATATTTCTGTTAGCATTTTTCTTTATCTTACTTTTTACCAATTAACTTATTAAAAGCTTCATTTGTCTGGACAACAGCTTCCATCATGTTGTTTACCCATTCATTAAGCTTTTCTTCATCATAAGCCTCAAGTCCAACATCAGCAATATCTGCAATTCCATTATTGTATTGAATCAATTCTTCAACTAAAGCTTGAGCAAAATCTTTAGTATTGCCAAAAAAGTTCTCAACATACTTATTAACATTTTCGTATGAACTTGTAATATCAGTAAAAGTTCCAACACTTTTACCAAAAATACTATTTAAGTTTTTGACATCTTCTTCATTAGGAACTGTGATTTCTTCATCGCTTCCAATTTGTTCATTCAATCTAACTGCAATATCATTTAAGATCAAATGGTAATTGTAAAGTTGATTAAGCATTTTTACACTGCGAGCATCACTTGCTTGAAACTCAACATTAATAGAATCTTCTGCCATACGATTTCCTCTTTTCTAGTATTCTTTACCCTATTTTACATTAATATTTTCTTTCCCACAAAAAATACATTGATTATTAATCATCAATGTATTTTTCATTAATCTGTATATTTACCATCATCTTTAACAAATAAAGCAACGATAAATCCAATTATTGCCAAAATTATAGTAAAATAAATTCCATAATGTACACCATTAGTGAATCTAAAAGCATTAGACCCACTAATAGAATTTTTTCCAATTGTTAAAAAGCTAGTAACAACTGCTGTAATAACTGCTCCGACAATTTGTTGCAAAGTATTTAATATTGCAGATCCGTCAGCTGATTCAAGTCCTTCTAAAGTATTCAAAGCAGAAGTTTGTGATGGTGAAAGTGCAAGTGGCGCACCAATCATTACTACAATGTGAGCCAAAATTACATACCAAATTGGACTATTCGTACTTACAAAAGCAAATAATCCTGCTCCAAGAGTTGCAATTAAGAAACCTATTCTAGCTGGCCACTTTGCACCAAAATTATCATAAAGTCTTCCTGCAACAGCTGATGTAGCAGCTGTAACCAAGCCACCTGGAAGCATAATTATTCCAGTCATTGCTACAGAAACTAATAATCCGTTTTGCAAATATTGCGGTAAAAGATACTGAATTGATAAATTAACCCCAAAATCAATCATAATCAAAATTGCACCTAACATGAAATTTTGATATTTGAATACTCGTAAATTTAATACGGGATTCTTAATTGTAAGTTGACGCTTAATGTACCAAATAAGGGCCATAATACCAACTATTAATAAAACAATAACTTGTACTGATCCCCAACCAGAATGGCTCGCGGAACTTGCTCCTGCAATTAGCCCTGAAAATGCAATAACAGATAAAACAATTGATAAAAAGTCAATCTTAGTTTTTGTAAGTTTATTAACATTTTTAACACAAGGAATAGCAATAATTAAGGCTACTACTAACAAAATTACAAATGAGAAAAATACCGCTTGCCATGATCCAGCAGCCAATATAAATCCAGTTACTACTGGTCCAATTGCTGGAGCAAACATAATTACTAAAGCTAAAATTCCATTAACAGTTCCTAGTTTGCTAGCTGGAAAAATAAGCATTGCAATAGTAAACATTAATGGCAAAATAATTCCTGTTCCAATTCCTTGAATCATTCTACCAATCAAAACCATTGCAAAATTAATTCCAAAACCTGAAATAAGTGAACCTAAAATAAACGCTCCTAAGCCAATAAATACTAATTGACGAGTAGTCAGCCATCTTGTAAGTAAGCCTGACAAAGGAAGAAAAATTCCCAATAGTAACATATATCCAGTTACTAACCACTGAACTGATGCTTCACCTACATTTAAAGCCTTCATAAGTTGCGGCAAGGCAACATTTAGGGCAGTTTCACTAAACATTCCGACAAATGAGCCCAATAATAATGGCAAAATTGTAAGCCATGGATGCTCTACATTCACGCGAGCTTTCATTCCACCATTTTGTGTATTATTCATTTAAAATAAAATCCTCCTTTTTTATGACGTTGATTACTATACCAAGAAAAATTTTCCTTCGTAAGTAATTTTTGTAGTAAGCGGATTCATTTTTAATAAACAATGTACATTTCTAATTATTTAACCATTTTTGCAAAAAAATAAGCCGTCTTTCGACGACTTATTTTTAAGCTAATTAATAACCCATGTAACGTTCTCTTTCCCAATCGGAAACTGATTGAGTATATTGTGACCATTCAAGTTGCTTAGAGTCAATAAAGCTGTGTGCTAAATGTTCACCAAGAGCACTTTGAATTAATTCATCTTCTTTAAGTGCTTTAATTGCATTATGAAGAGTTGATGGAAGTGGCTTAATACCGCGGTCAGCTCTTTCTTTTTCGCTCATTTCAAAGACGTTAGAAGTAATTGCGTCCATTGGCATCTTGCCTTCCTTAATTCCTTGAAGACCAGCAGTAAGGCAAGCTGCAAGAAGCAAGTATGGGTTAGCTGTTGGATCAGCTGAACGCATTTCAAGACGAGTACCAACTTCATTAGCATCTGGAATACGAACAAGTGGTGAACGGTTCTTAGAAGCCCAGGAAATATAAACAGGAGCCTCAAAACCAGGAATTAGACGTTTATATGAGTTAACAGTTGGATTACCAATTGCTGTAATTGCACGGGCATGTTCCAAAATTCCATTTAAGAAATAGAGAGCTGTATCTGATAAGTGGAATTCACCATCTTTATCGTAGAATACATTCTTGCCATCCTTGAAATAATGACATATTAGTGTGCATTCCGTTTCCAGCTTGACCTTCTACAGGCTTAGCCATAAATGTAGCATACAAACCATGCTTTCTTGCTACTTCACGAACAACCATCTTAAATGTTTGAACACGGTCAGCAGTAGTTAAAGCATCATCAAATCTAAAGTCAATTTCTTGTTGACCATCACCTACTTCGTGGTGAGCAGCTTCAACTTCAAAACCAATACTTTCTAAAGTTTCAACAATATCACGCCGACATCTTGCACCAGCATCGTCAGAAGTCATATCAAAGTATGAAGCATGATCAGGAACTTCAGTAGTCCAGTTACCATCTTCACCTAACTTAAATAAGTGAAATTCAGCTTCAAAACCAATTTCAAAGTCTGAAAAACCCATGTCAGTCATTTCTTTTAACACACGCTTCAAGTTGTTACGTGGGTCACCTTCAAATGGTTCACCATTAGTCTTATGTACTGAACAAATCAAACGTCCAATCTTTCCACCGCGTTCATCACTCCATGGAAGAACTGACCAAGTTGAGAAGTCTGGATATAAGACCATATCACTTTCTTCAAGACGAACAAAGCCATCAATTGAAGAACCGTCAAAACGGATATCATTAGTAAGCACCTTGTCAAGTTGACTCTTTGGCACTTCTACAGCCTTAAGAGTACCATTAACATCGGTAAAAGCTAATCTCAAAAAGTGAACGTCGTTTTCTTCAACGCTCTTTCTAATATCATCTGCTGTAACTGTTTTACTCATAATTTTTCACCTAAAAATCAAATAAATGTTAAATTGGTCTAGTCCTATTTAGATTTCTCTTTCTCTTTGTAGAACTTGTAAATTATAGTAGCAGACCAATTATAAATTGTCAAATTGGTCTATTGATTTTTCTAAGCCTTTATATTTTCTTAAACAATATTAAAAAATAAACCAAATCATTAGTTTAACAATATTTTTAATTATTATTTTCAGTGTCAAAAAAGGTCGCTTTAACAGCATTAATTACTGCTAATTTAACATGGGCATAGCTTAGACCACCTTGCATATATACAGCATATGGAGGTCGAAGCGGACCATCTGCTGAAAATTCAATCGTAGATCCTGATACAAAAGTTCCAGCTGCCATAATAACTTTATCTTCATATCCTGGCATATGATAAGCTTCTGGACGAACAAAAGAATCAACTGGAGAATTTTTTTGCACTTGTTGCACAAACTTCTGCATTTTTTCTGGATTATTAAAAATAATAGTTTCAATCACATCACTTCGCTGTTCATTCCAAGCCGGAGTGACATTCATACCCATTTTTGCAAATAAACTTGCCGCAAAAATCATTCCTTTTTCAGCCATTCCTGTAACATTAGGTGCAATAAAAAAGCCTTCATAAAAATCATGTAATTGATCTAATGTTGCTCCTTCATCAGTGCAACCAGGTGCTGTTAAAGCAATTTTAGTATTTTCAATTAAATCATGCTTACCAACAACATAGCCACCCATTTTGGCAATTCCGCCACCAGCATTTTTGATGAGTGAACCAGCCATAAAATCTGCTCCATATTCAGTTGGTTCATGTTTTTCAGCAAATTCGCCATAACAATTATCAATAAAAACTAAACTATTTGGACTCACTTTTTTAACAAAAGCAATCATTTCTTTAATTTGTTTTACTGTATAAGTTTTTCTAGTTGAATAGCCACGAGAACGCTGAATCGCAACAATTTTTGGCTGATCATGTTTCAAAATTTCTTCTGCTTTTTGATAATCTACTAAGCCATCAGAAGTCAATGGAACATATGAAAAATTAATTCCACGCTGAATTAGAGTTCCTTGTTTATTTGGAGTAAGTCCAATCACTTCTTGCATGGTATCATAAGGCATCCCTGTTAAATAAGTTAAAGTATCTCCCGGTAATAAATTGCCACTTAAAGCTGTAAACAAAGTATGAGTCCCTGAAACAAATTGTGGACGTACTACTGCATCCTCTGTATTAAATACGTGAGCATAAATTCTATCAAGTTTATCCCTGCCCAAGTCATCATCACCATAACCGGTTGTTCCATTCAAGTCAGATTCAGCTACTTCTTCTTTTTGAAAAGCTTCTAATACTTTTGCCTGATTATAAAAAATCTGCTCATCAATTTCTTTAAATTTTGGAGCTATTTCTTCATCTACTTCATTTACTAGTTTTTGTAATTTTTCTGGAATATTAATCATTTTGCCACTTCTCCACTCTTTCTAAAATTTTTTCTTCATAATTAGCATCGTTCAATACTTCAAACCATTCTACTGGTAATTTATTACGAAAATATGTCAATTGTCTTTTGGCATATCTACGTGAAGAAGTTTTGAGTTGCTCAATTGCCTCTTCTAGAGTTTGCTCTTTTTCAAAATATGGGAAAAATTCTTTATATGCAATAGCCTGTAAAATTTGATATTCTTGCTTGCGATTTTCATAGATAAATTTAGCTTCATCAAGCATTCCCTTCTCCATCATTAAATCAACTCGATGATTGATTCGATCATAAATTTGACTACGATTAGAATTTAATCCAATAATTAAATAATCATAACGAGCTTCAATCTTTTTTTGTTGTTCAGAAAACTTTTTGCCAGTTCGATCAATCACAGTTAGCGCTCTTAAAGTACGACGATGATTTGCTACAGGAATTTTTTCTGCAGCTTTAGGATCTTTAAGGTTTAATTGGTGCCATAGTTTTTCTGGACCATTTTTTTCTAAATAGTTTTCCCATTTTTTGGTAACACTCGTTTCTTCAGGGGTCTTTTCACCTAGTTGCATTTTATTTAATAGGGCATTTACATAAAACCCCGTCCCTCCGACGATAATTGGTAATTTACCTTTATGAGCAATCTCGTCAATTGCTTGAGTTGCCTCATCAACAAAATCTTTAACTGAATAAGGTTCAAAAACTGATCTCGTATCAACTAAATAGTGCTTGATTTTACTTTGTTCTTCTTTAGTTGCTTTCGCAGTGCCAATTGCCACTTCCTTATATACTTGCATCGAGTCACCAGACACAATTTCACCATTTAGTTTTTGAGCTAACTTAATAGCTAAATCAGTTTTACCAACAGCTGTTGGTCCAACAATTGCTAATACTTTCTGCATAACTTCCTTTTCCTTCTAGACAAAAAGCACGCCTGAAAAAGATTCAACGTGCTTTTTTTATTAATATTTAGATGCTTTAGTACGACCCTTCCAATTTTCAAAACCATCTTTTAACCAATGAATGGAAGTAAAGCCCTTCTTTTTCAAAAATCTTGCAGCTCTCAAAGTAACTGTTAAAGAATCTGAATAGAGATATACTGGCAAATCAGGGCGCAATTCAGTGTAATTGTATTTAATCATAGTGTATGGCAAGTTACGCGCACCATCAATATGCTTACGTTTAAAAGGAGCTTTTTCACGTAAGTCAACAATTTGTGCCTTTCGCATACCTTCTTTAAACTCTTCATTGGTAAGCTCGCCACCAATACTTTTAGCTTGAATCTTATTCCAAGCCCAAACACCTGCAATAGCTAGAATAATAACTAATAATACGGCATCTAAAATATATAAAAATGTCATGAGGATCTACTCCTTAAAAAAATCTATATTATATATGATACCGCTAAAAAATATTAGATGCCATGGTTTTTAGGGTCTTTTTCTTTTTTAGTTTCAATTTCATGTTCATGATTTAAAACAAGTTTAGCCATCATATAATCGTGCTTATCAATTAGTCCTGCTCGATTAATATTATCTAGTTCGATTGCCATTAACTCAATATCCCAAATTCGCTTACCAACATGAACCAAAATTCCATATTTTTTCAATAATTGCTGTACATCATACAATGTCTTCATTAGAATTTGATTACCATTCCTGTTCTAACAGTCAATACAACATAAAAAATCAATCCAGCCATTGCTAATACTCGCCATTTAGGATTGTATTTTTTCATAGTACGATCACCTAAGATAATTGCAAGTAAAAATCCTGCAATAAAGCCACCAATATGACCTTGAATATCAATATTAGGTGCAAAGAGGTCAAGCACAATGTTAATAATTGCTAATACAAAAGCTTGACGTCCTAAATAACTAATAACTGGATTATTAATATTGCGTAAGCCAATTGCTGTCATTGCACCAAATAATCCAAATAATGCGGTAGAAGCACCAGCGCTAATCACACTATCACTTCCCATAGCTAAACTTAACAAGTTTCCACCAATTCCAGACAAAATATATAAAACCAAAAATCTTAAATGACCAAGCATCGGTTCCATATATTGACCCATATAGTAGATAATGACTGCATTTGAAACTAAATGAAGCACACCAATATGCAGAAATTGAGCAGTAAACAAGCGCCACCATTGATGTCCTGCGATAACTGCATAATTTTGCATAGCACCCATTTTCATTAAAGTATAACTATTTTCTGAGCCACCCATAAAAATTTCGCCAATAAATACAGCGAGCAAAACGACTAAAATGCCAAAAGTGACATAAGTATCAGTGAAATTTATTTTTCGGTTCATAAAATCCTTCTAATCAATAATTTCTTCTGGAGTAATAATTACATCTATTGGAATATCCGTAGCTTCTGTTTTCCATGTCTCTTCTTTAAAAATCATCTGTGAATTAACAAGAGCTACGGTTTTAGTTGGATATTTTGCTAAAAAACGATCATAATATCCCCCACCAAAGCCCAACCTAGCATGTGTATTAATATTAAAGGCAAGTCCCGGCACAATGACTAAATCCAGATTGTTGTTTATCTTGGCGTTTTTATCAATTACCTCATCAACACCAAATTTAGACTTACCAAGATGACTTTGATAAGTATATTGTAAAAAGTCTTGAGAATGTTCTAAATCATCATTAGCTCGAGCCAAATAAACTTCTTTTCCTTCATCCCATAATCTGGCAATCAATTCTGAAGTATCTACTTCAATTGGTAATGATGAAGTTATTCCAACTGATTGACTATTATTCCATAAATCAGTTTTCATTAAATTCGCAAGCAGAAGTTGATCTTCTTGCTTTTTCTCATCTTTATCTGCAAAAGCCTTAAGTTTCTCTATTTGCAATTTACGTAATTTTTGTTTATTCATTTTTCAACCAATGCGTATAACAAAAATAGCAGGCACATAGACCTGCTACTTCGGGTTTATTACTTAGTTTCACGGTGAAGTGTTACGTGTCTTTCAACAGGGCAATACTTCTTCAAAGCTAAGCGTTCTGGATGCTTACGCTTGTTCTTCTTAGATAAGTAACTTCTGTCACCACATTCGGTGCATTCCAAAATGATGTTATCTGCCATTTCTTTCACCACCTACAATTTTTATTCTGACTGTATTAGAATAGCATTTTTCTAAACAATTTACCAGTGTTTTTTCTTACTTATGTAACTTAAAGTAATCTTGAACCATTGCTTTAGCTACTTGAAGAGTATAACTACCTTCTAAGTCTGGGTCAAGTCCAGGGAATACCACTGCAATTGCAAGCTTAGGATTCTTAGATGGAGCATACCCTACAAAAGTAGCATTGATAAGTTCTGGTGGATTCTTTCTATTAGGATTATCTGGATCGTAATAGAAAGTTTGAGCTGTACCAGTCTTACCTGAAATTGATGGTTTTACATCCTTTAATTTATGAGCTGTTCCCCAGCCGTTAGTTCCGTGAACCACACGATAGAATCCTTCACGCACAACATCAAGTTCATCTTGTGTCCAAGGAATCTTTTGTTGAACATTCGGGGTTTTATTATAATCGATATAAATTTTATTTCCATTTGAACTTGTCTTACCAACTGATTGAACTACATAAGGCTGCATACGATAGCCACCATTTGCAATAGTTGAAACATATTGGACAAGTTGAATTGGCGTATAAGCATCATAGTTACCATAAGCCAAGTCAAGAACTGAACCTGATAAAATTTGTCCTTTATCATTAAATGACTTACCTTGAATACCCGCAACTTCACCTGGTAAATCAACGCCAGTTTTCTGACCTAAGCCAAACATATTGAAGTTTCTACGTAAAATTTCAAAAGCATCACTTGGCATATGAATGTAAGTTTTAGGAACATATTTAGCCTTTACCCATTTTAAAGCCATCTGCATCATATAAATGTTACTTGAAACTTCGAGCGCAGTTGGAGCATCTAATGAGCTAAAAGTTCCTACAGGATAAACAGACTTTTTGACAGGAGAACCTGGTAAGTAAATTGGAGTATCAGGCATTGTATTATTCGTTGGGGTAATTATTTTATTAATCAACCCTCCAGAAACAGTTGCCCCCTTAACAACAGACCCCATAACAAATGATTGATTAATTGCACCTAGTGCATTATCAGTAACCTTGTTAGTTTTAGGGTTTCTATTGAGTCCCGCAATTGCCAAAAGAGCACCCGTTTTTGGATTCATCGCAATAGCATAGGCACCATTTGAATATTTAGCTGCTCCTGCATTTAAAGCAGAATTATAAACACTCTTTAAAGTAGACTGTACTTCTTTTTGATACTTGGCATCAATTGTAAGCATTAAACTTGCACCAGCTTGACCTTTATAAACAGTTTTAGTTTGCTGGATATCACCATTTGCTTTAGTTTGAACTTCACTGGTTGACTTAGTTCCCTTTAAAAGTGGTTCATATTCTTCTTCTAAGTATGAAGTACCTACACGGTCATTTCTAGAATAGCCTTGAGTCAAGTAGTATTGTAAATTATCACTTGGCAATCCTGACTTTTCAGTTGAAACAGAACCGATTATACTTTGAATAGAAGAACCATTTGGATATGAACGTTGCCAGTCTGTTCCAATACCTACACCCGGAAGATCTGATAGGTGTTCACCTACCTGGGCGATTTCCTTATTTGTCAAGCCTTTGTTTTTGATATAAATTGTTGATAAAGTATAGGCACCAGAAATTTTGTTAAAAATTAAAGCTGCAGTTTTTTGTCTTTCAGTTAACTTGATATTCTGTTTTTTTACTTGATTATCTAAGTTTTGATTAATTTGAGCTTGAGTTAACTTATCGCTATCTTTTTGAGCAGCTGGCAATTTTGCTAGTTCTTTTTTAGAATTAACTGGATCAGCCAAATAATAATCTATTGTTTGCTGCTCGGTCGGGTTTTCATCAGTAATTTTTATATAATTACTCAAAGCATTCGAAATCTTGTATACTTGTTCCGATGAAGTCGATGCGCCTTTAGTATAAGTAATCGCATTATTAGCTTTATTACCTACTAGGACTCTCCCTTTGGCATCATACATGACTCCGCGGGGAACTTGACTTGAAACAACTGTCGAATCAGACTTTTGGACTTCTGACTTAAAACGAGAACCATAGGCTAACTGCAAATATGCTAGCTGTCCTATCAGTGTCGCAAAAAGTATAAAGATAATTCCAAGAATGATTCTCATTCTAATTGGTGTTGAGGCCTGTTTATTTGAACCAGTGCCACTGTTTTTTCTAAAATAATTCACGTGTTATCTTCCCTCACTAAACAGAAATATTTTAACAAAAAGTACCTAATAATTCTATATTCTATAAGGAGCTTTGATAAATTTTAATATGATTCAACAAAAATTTAAAACTTTACTTTCTAATTTATTTAATAAAAAAACTATTTTCTATTATTGCAGTTTCTTCATTCCATTTTTAGCTTTTTTGGGCTATTTTTTACTAAATAATTGTAACATTTTAACCGTTGATCTTGGCCAGCAATACATTGATTTTTTTGCTTTTTTAAAACATAGCTTTAATTCTCCTTTAAACTTTATTTACAGTTTTCAAAATGGACTCGGTTCATCCATGCTAGCAACAAATGCTTATTATTTGCTTAGCCCATTTAATTTAATATTTTTATTCTTCAACTCAAAAAATCTACCAATTGCAGTTTTGTTAATCATTTCTTTAAAAATTGGCTTTTGTGGGTTTAGCAGTTTTTATTATTGGAATAAGAAAAATAATCAATTTTTTGCTCTTGGTGCAAGTTCCGTATATGCATTATCTGGTTATATTATTGCCAATCATTTTAATTTAATGTGGTTAGATTCTGCAATACTTTTGCCTTTTATCGTTGATGCTATTGATAAAAATTTAAATAAACAAAATAATCACTTAATTTTAATTACCTTTTTGCTATGGCTTACAAACTTTTATACTGGATTTATGGTGCTATTTTTTGGTCTACTATATTTTGTATCAAAAATCTTTTTTTATGAAGACAAGAAAGATACTTTCTTTACTTATCTTAAAGAAAGTATTGCAGGTTCGTTTTTAGCATCATTCATATTACTGCCAACTTTTTTTGAAATGCTAGCTGGGAAAGCTTCTACAAGCACAGACTTTTCATGGGGATTTCAATTTGCACCATATGAGCAAATTTTAAAATTAAGTGATGGTGCTTACAATTTCCAAGAAATGGAATCCGGCTTACCAAATATTTTTATTACTATGCCTTTCCTACTTTTAGTTATTGCATATTTTCTAAGTAAAAATATTTCATGGAAGTTCAAACTTTCTAACGGATTGTTGTTCATCTTCTTAACTGCATCACTTTTTTGGACACCACTAGTTTTACTATGGCATATGGGACAATTTCCTGTCTGGTATCCCGGACGCTTTAGTTTTATTTGGATATTTTTTGCATTAAATTTAGGTATGCTCTTTTTGCAAGAAAGAGCAAATCTTCTTTCATGGCAAAAAGTTTTTATTACTTTTATCGCTCTTTTCTTAATCATTTACTGGTTGGTTAATGAAGGAAATTCTTCTTATATTACTAACACTAATTTAATTATTTCCGGTCTATTTTTGGTAGTAGGCATTATATTCCTTGCTTTTATTTATGGCTATACTAAGTTTAGCGGACAGTTTTTAGCAATAAGTGTAATTTTGGAAATTATTATCAATATGATTTTGTCATTAAATAATTTGTCTTATCAAAAAAATAGTGACTATCAAAATTTTGCTCAAAATACTACTGAATTAACTTCATATCTAAATAGATATGATTCAAATTTATATCGTACCGAAAAAACTTTCTATCGCTCTGACGATGATCCTTTTACAGCCGGATATAACGGGATTACAAGTTTTAATTCAATAAGTAATCAAAAAGTACTCACATTTTTAACCAATTTGGGCTATTTTCATAATAGCAATTCTTATACTAATATGGGTGGCACACCTTTAACAGATGATTTACTTGGAATCAAATATTATATCGAGCCAAATTATGCAGCAGAAAATATTAAAAATTCACAAAAAATGGTTTTTAATAATCCTAATCATCGTTTAGATCTTGATAATTATCACTTAGTTCATGAATTTTCTCAGTTACTTTTACTTAAAAATCCCGATGCCCTTCCACTAGCATTTTTAACTAATTTACCAAATTACAAATTACATTTTTTAACTAATGCTCCAATTACTAATCAAGAACGATTATATAGATATATCACTAATAATAATGAACCACTTTTTACTCAAGTAACTTTTCCGCATGGACAGATGGTGAATTTGAGTGAAACTCCGGGTAGCTTTATGGAATACTCTAAGAAGCAAAAAACGAAAGCAAGTAAAATTAGTTTTAATATAAAGCTGAAAACTAATGATTCCTACTATCTTGAATTACCTGCAACTTTAAGTGAACAAGACTGCAGTTTATATGTTAATGGTTCAGAAATATCAATGGAAACTCGAGATAGCCAAGCTAGATTAATTAATTTAGCTAATAATCAAAAAGGGCAAAATTTACACATTGTTTTTAATCTTAAGAATCCTACTTTAAATCTCTCTGAGCTTAGCTTATGGCATTTGCAAACTGCTAAATTAAATAAAGCAATGAAAAAATTTAATAAATCACCTAAAATCAAACAAATTAACCCTATAGTTTTATCTGCACTAGTTAAAACTTCAAAATCCCAAACTTTAGCTACAACTATTCCCTATAGTAAAAACTGGCTAATTATTAATAATGGTCATTTATTAAAAACTCACTTATTTGCAAACACTTTTCTCAGCGTTCATCTAAATAAAGGCAGTCATCAAATTATCTTTATTTATGTACCTTTTGCATTGCTTATTGGAATAATATTATCAGTTATCACTTTAATAATCTTAAGAAAGAAAAAAGTTTAACCTTTGATAACGCTAACAAAACAAATTTTACTAGACCTGGAACAGGGTTTTGTAATAAAATGTATACGTTCACAATAAATTTTTAATATGGAAAGAAGATTAGCTATGACTCTTAAATACCAAATTGGTGTCGATGCAGGGGGTACTCACTCTACTGCTATTGCATATGACTTAGACGGTAAGGAACTTGGACGTGCAGAAAGTGGTCCAGGTCAAATTAATACTGATTATGAAGCTGGTATTAACAATATTGCTAGCGCAGTAAATGAATTATTAAATAAAATTGATGGCGATTGTATGCGTGTTCTTGCAGGTATCTCTGGTCTTTCAGTTGTTGGTAATGCACCAGAAGTTGCAGCAACTATTTCTTCAATGGTTGGTAATATTCCAACTCGTGCTATTACTGACTCACTTCTTGCTCTTTACAATGGTCTTGAAGGAGCAGACGGTGCTTTAGTTATTGCTGGTACTGGTTCAGTATTTAACGGTCTTCAAGATGGTCACCTCATTGCTGTTGGTGGTTATGGTGCTATTTTGGGCGACGAAGGTAGTGGTTATGCAATTGCTAAAAGTGCTATGCAATCTGCTCTTCTTAGCTGGGACAAGCGTGAAGATAATGCACTTATTCCAATGTTTACTGAACTTTTCGGTGTTGAACATATGGATGAATGTAATGCTAAGTTTTACAAGATGAGCAACTCAGAAGTTGCTTCAATGGCAGTTCATGTTGCAAAACTTGCCGATAATGGTGACCCTGACGCAACTAAGATTATTGAAGAACAAGCTCACCTTTTGGCTCGTGATATCATCATCGGTCTTGACCGCTATGAAGATCCTAAGCCAATGAAGATTGCTTTGACTGGTTCAGTTTTAGCTAATAATGCAATGATGCGTGGTCTTATTGAAGATGAAGTTAAGGCTAAATACCCAGATGCTATCTTCTCAGTTTCAAATGGTGAAAACGCTCGTGGAGTTATGTATGACAAGAGCAAAGATTACCGTTACTTCACTAACCACGAAGACCGTTAATTGTTAATTAAGGTAAACAAAAAACATGGTGAAAAAATCACCATGTTTTTTGTTTTGATTATAAAGTTTATCTATTCAAATCCTTCAAATGTTCTTTAATCTTATCAGCTGAATTTTCAAGTTTCTTATGCTCTTCACTAGTTAATTTAAGTTCAATTAATTTTTCAATTCCGTCTCGCCCAATAATTGCAGGATAACCAATATAAGTCTTAAATTCAGGGTTATAAACTGATACTGGTGCATAAAGTCTAGCATCACTAAATACTGCTTCAATTAATTTTACTGCACATGTAGCAATTGCATAACTGGTATAGCCTTTACCATTTGCTACAATGAAGGAGTTTTTATTTGATTGAGCACTAATTTTTTCTTGTTGTTCTTCAGTAAACAATTGAAGAGCCATCTTATTATCCACTCTAACAGTTGACCAAGCAGTGAATTGAGAAGAGCCATGTTCTCCTAAAACCAGACCTTCAACATTACGTGGATCTTGCATCAATTCTTCTCCAACGATTCTTTGCATTCTAGCAGTATCAAGGAAAGTCCCAGTCCCAAATACTCTATTTTTCTTAAGTCCAGTAGTTTCTTGTAAAATAGAAGTTACTGCATCGCAAGGATTAGAAATATTAATCAAGACACCATGGAAGCCACTTTCTTTGATTTTTTCGCCAACTTCACGTGCATTCTTTGCATTTAAACTAAATTCACCAAATCTGTCTCCAGTCTTCACACTAGCTGCAATATCTCCGAATGCAGTTACAAGAACATCAGTATCTTTTAATTCATCCCAATTTTGTTGGATAACATTTACATAGTAATTATTGCGAGACAAAGTATCATGTAAATCATTATATTCTGCATTTACTTTATCTTCATTTTTATCAAATAAAATCAAATCATCAACAATTCCATGAGTAAACAATGTATAAGCAACTGTTGCACCTACATGTCCCATTCCAATAATTCCAACTTTTCTCATAATAGTTTCCTTTCTAATTTAATAATAAAAATGGACAAGGTTCACCCTTGTCCATTTTTTAAGCCTTAACTTCATTAATAACTACGTCAAACTTCCCACCTGGAGTAGTAATGGACACAGTTTCACCCTTCTTCTTACCTAAAAGAGCTTTAGCAATTGGTGAATCATTAGAAATCTTACCATTTAATGGATCTGATTCATCACTACCTACAATAGTGTAAGTTTCTGGATCATCTTCACCAACTTCAGTATAAGTAATAGTCTTACCAACTGCTACTTCATCTGGTGCCACTGCATCAGCATCTACAACTTGCGCATACTTAAGCATTTCTTCAACTTGCGCAATTCTATCTTCCAAGTGACTTTGTTCATCCTTAGCTGCATCGTATTCTGAGTTTTCAGATAAGTCACCATATGAACGAGCAACTTTAATACGTTGGATAACTTCAGGACGCTTAACTAACTTTAAATCTTTTAATTCTGCTTCAAGTTTTTCTTTACCTTCAGCAGTCATTGGGAATGATTTTTCAGCCATAAACTATTCTCCTTAGAAATTGAAATTAATAATTCTTTATGCACTGATAGATGATATTAGTTTAGACTAAGATTGTCAACTACTAACGAATTTTTGCTTCAAGGTCATTCTTGAGAGCTGCCATAATATCATCCATTGCCTTATTTACAACTTCATCTGTTAATGTATCCTTTTCATTCAAGAAGGTCAAGTTATAAGCTAAACTCTTTTTATGAGCTTCAATATGGCTACCTTCATAAACGTCGATTACTCTAAGATCAACCAAGTACTTACCACCATTAGCCTTAATGACATTTTCTACTTCTTGATTAGTAATATCTTTATTAATCAAAATAGAAAGATCACGTTCAATTGCTGGGAACTTTGGTGCAGCTTTAGCAGTCATACCCTTAGTAAGCATCGGAATAATAGTATCTAAGTTTAATTCATAACCATAAATTTCACTTCCACGAGTTGCCTTTTCAAGCATAGTTACTCTATGCGCAATCATTCCAATCATTCCAACATATTGCTTATCAATATAGATTGCAGCAGTTCTTGTTGGGTGCATACCTGGAATTTGTGCAGCTTGGTATTCTACTCTATTTTCGTCAATACCAATTGCAGTAAAGAGATTAGTTAATTGCCCCTTAACAAAATAGAAATCAATTTTTTGATTTACATGTTGCCAGTTATCTGTAAAAGTATTGCCAGAATAAAGTGCAGCTAAATGTTCATGTTCATTAAAAGTGTTATTTTCCAAATCATAAACACGCCCTTGTTCATAAAGAGCTAACTCTTTTTGTTTACGAGCCATATTGTAACTAGCAGCATCCATTAAACCAGTCATTAAGTTTTCACGCATTGCACTTCTGCTTGAATTAAGTGGCATCTCTACTTCAACTAATGGCTTTTGATCCTTAGTGTAACGAAGAGCTTTTTCTGGTGAAGTAAGTGAATAAGAAATTGCTTCCATTAAACCTTGTCCTTCAACAATTTGCTTCATGCGACGCATCATTTCTTCTTTTTCAGAATAGCCACCGTGAGTTTCTGCAAGAAGAGGTTGAGTTGAGTCCAAATTATCATAACCATAAATTCGACCAACTTCTTCAACTAAGTCAGCTGGAATTGAAATATCCCATCTTCTATTAGGAACATTAACAGTTAATTCGCTATTTTCAATTTTAGCTTCAAAATTCAAACGATTAAAAATTTCAAGCATTTCATCATTTGAAATTTTAGTTCCTAAAACTTTATTAATGTAATCTGGAGTTGTCTTAATAATTACTGGTTCACGCTTTTGATCACTTGCTTTAATAATACCCTCTTCAACTGTAGCTTCAGCATCATTTCTTAACAAAAGAGCTGCCATATTAATAGCCTTTTCAGTGTTATCCCAGTTTACGCCTTTTTCATAGCGGCTTGAAGCTTCAGTACGGTTAGCATGACGAAGGGCTGATTTTCTAACTAAAGTTGGATCAAAAATTGCTGATTCTAAAATTACATCAGTAGTATCATCAGTAATTTCTGAGTTAAGACCACCCATTACTCCAGCCATCATTACTGGCTTTTCACCATCAGTAATAACAATATCGCGTTCATCTAAATCAACTTCTTTATCATTAAGAAGCGTTAATTTTTCACCTTTATTTGCTTTTCTGACTTCAAGCTTACCATTTTCAAAAGTACGAGCATCATAAGCATGCATTGGTTGACCAGTTAAAAGCATTACATAATTAGTAACATCTACTACATTATTAATCGGACGAATACCTGCATTCCAAAGTCTGCGTTGCATCCAAAGAGGACTTTCAGCTACCTTTACCCCAGTTAATTTGCGTAAATAAAATTTAGGGGCAAGCTTTTCATCAACAGTTGCAGTAAGTTGATTGCTCCAAGAATTGCCATCTTCTTTTAAAACAACTTCTTCAATCTTAGGCTTTTGTTCAACAATTGCACCAACTTCATAAGCGGCACCTTCCATTGATAAAGTATCAGCACGGTTTGGAGTAATATCAAAATCTAAAATATAGTCATCCATACCAAGTGCTTCATAAACATCTTCACCTGGTTTAACATCAGCATCTTTAGGAAAACAAAAATACCATCAGCATATTTTTCAGGAACAACGCTATCACTAAAACCAATTTCTTGAAGTCCACAAATCATACCGTTACTCTTGATTCCGCGAATTTTACCACGCTTAATTTTTTCATTTCCGGCAATTCTTGCCCCGTGTAAGAGCAACAATAACATCTTCACCAGCTGCAACATTAGGAGCACCACAAACAATTTGAATTGGTTCTTCTTCACCAACATCAACCATACATTTGTGAAGGTGGGTACCTTCAACTGCTTCGCATTCAACAACATGTCCTACGACAAGCTTTTTAAGACCTTCAGCAGGGTGAATAACATCAGCAATTTCCACACCTGTACGGGTAATTTTTTCTGCTAAATCTTTTGGATCTTCATTTAAATCAAGAAAGTCTTGTAACCAATTGTAAGAAACTAACATTAATTTTCCTCCTTGCGGAATTGTTCTAAGAAACGAACGTCATTAGTGTAAAAGTCACGAATATCGTCAATACCATATTTCAAAATAGCAAAACGATCAAGTCCAAGACCAAAGGCAAAACCACCATAGACTGTTGAATCTACACCAGCATTTTCTAAAACATTTGGGTGAACCATACCAGCACCAAGTACTTCGATCCAGCCAGTATACTTACAAATTGGACACCCCTTACCATCACAATTAAAACAAGAAACATCCATTTCAACTGATGGTTCAGTAAATGGGAAATAACTTGGACGAAGACGAGTTTCACGATCTTGACCAAATACATGCTTAGCAATCATGTCTAAAGTTCCCTTAAGATCACTCATAGTAACATTTTTGTCAATTACTAAACCTTCCATTTGCATGAATTGATGTGAGTGAGTCGCATCATCATCATCTCGGCGATATACCTTACCCGGACCTACCATCTTAAGAGGACCTTTTGAAAAATCATGCTTTTCTAAAACTCTAGCTTGATCACCTGAAGTTTGCGTTCTAAGTAAGTTTTCCTCATCAATATAGAAAGTTGCTTGCATATCACGAGCAGGGTGATCTTTTGGCAAGTTCATCATTTCAAAGACATAGTGATCAGTTTCAATTTCTGGACCTTGAACTACTTCATAACCCATTCCAATAAAGTAGCTTTCCAAATCATCCAAAATAATATTAATAGGATGTTTTGAACCAAGATGAGCTTTTCTACCGGGCAAAGTTACATCAATTTTTTCTTCTTCAAGACGTTTTTTAATAAGTGCTTGAACAATGCTTTCCTTTGCTTCATCTAATTGTGCATTAAATAAGTCACGCAATTCATTAACTTTTTGGCCAACTTCACGACGATTTTCAGGTGCAACTTCTTTCATTGAGTGTAAAATTTTAGTTAGTTCACCTTTTTTACCTACAAGTTCAACACGAACTTCATTTAACTTCTTTTCATCAGTAGCCTTTTTAATATCATTAAGGCCTTCTTCTCTAAGCTCTTTTAACTTATCAAATAAGTCCATAAACATTTCCTTTCAAATAAAAAAGCTCCATCCCTAATAGGGACGAAGCTTCGCGGTACCACCCTTGTTTAGACACAGTGTGCCTACACTCAAGCTTTCGATAACGGTGAAATACCGGAATTGATTAAATCCTACTCCCAAGATGAAATTCACAGTTTCTTCTTAAGTTCTTCTCTCAGCTAATAAAAAACTTCTCTGGATAAGAATTAACTGTTACTAGTCTTGATCTCAGTAATTAAATAATAGGATACGGCTTTTTTTTAAAATGTGCAAGTCTTTTCTTTTAGACCCACTTATCTGCCCAATTATGAACTTGATCAAAAACAGGCTTCAAGTCATTCCCTTTTTGCGTTAATCCATAAGAAATAATCCCTGTTTCAGAAACGCTTCTTCTAACGATTCCTTCACCTTCAAGTTCTTTCAATCTTTCAACTAAAACTCGATCAGAACATGCATTGATACAATGCGCTAAATCCTTGAAACGCATATCTTGTACATCACATAGAGAACTGATAATCAAGCCATTCCACTTCTTACCAATAATTTGAAAGGCGTTAATGAAATGTCCGCATAATTCATAGTCTTCAGGTTTACAGCCATCTTTAGCTTTTTCTTTTACTGTTTGAGCCATAATAAATTCCCCCTAATAACCCAAATTTAGTTATTAAAATAGAATATAAATCTATATACTTATTATAAGTAATTTACTTACTTAATACAAGTGTAGAGCTAAGCGAAATGATAAATCATAATTCCAGCTGCAACTGCTGCATTCAATGATTCAGCCTGTCCTTTAATAGGAATATATAATTTTTCATCACTCATTTGACTAATTAATTCGCTAACTCCATGAGCCTCATTACCTATAACAAGTGCTAATTGAGGTGCTTTTTCAAAATCTGGTAACTCCTTGGCTGTTTTATCAAGAATACTTGCATAGACTGGAATATCATTTGTTTGAAAATCAGCAATCACTTGACTCAAATCTCTTTTTATCAAATCAATATGGAATTGGCTTCCTTGCATTGAACGCTGAGTTTTAGGATTATATAAGTCTACACTTTCTGGAGATAAAATTACTCCATCAAAACCAGCCGCATCAGCTGTCCTAATAATTGTTCCTACATTTCCTGGATCGGCTAAATCATCCAATAAGACCCATTTACCATAATTGAATGAAAAATCTTTAGGCTGGTTGATTTTAAGTACCATAAAAATTTCTTGAGAATTTTTAGTATCACTCAAATGTCTAGCAATCGCCTTATTGATTAAAATTATATTGCTACCATTGATGTCTACTCCCATCTCTTCTACTTTAGAAAGAGCTTCATCAGTAGCTAATAAGTATTGGAATTTCTTATCAGCTTTTAAAGCTTCTTCAATTAGATGAAAGCCTTCAATAAGATAAAGACCTGTCTCTTCTCTATACTTCTTTTTATTTAATTTTGCTAATTCTTTAATTGTTTTATTATTAACTGAACTTATTTGTTGCATAGGAATCTCCTTCTTCTTACACTATTTTATAGAAGATTAGCTAAAATTAACATAGACAATATAAATTTGTAATAGAAAAGAGAAAAACAATGAATTTGTTTGATAAATTTATAAAAAAAGAAACTACTACATCAACTGGCACACCTGTTGAAACCTGGCAAGCTATTGCTTCTGGAACCGTTCAAGGAGTAGGATTTAGATGGAGTGTCGCTACTTTAGCTCAAGGAATGGGAATTACTGGCACAGTCAAAAATAATCCTGATATGACTGTAACCATTATCCTACAAGCAAATCACGGCAAAGTTAATGAGTTTTTAAAAGAACTGCCTAACAATGTGTCACCATTTGCAAAAATTACAAATATTGACGTAAAAAGACTAGAAAATGTTGAAAAGATGCATGATTTCCATGTAATATATTAAGAAGTAACATTTTTAATTAGTATGATAGAAAATAAGTGGTGATCTATTTCAAAATGAAAAAAATTCGTAAATATGCTAGTTTACTTGCACTACTTGCTGTAGTTGCAGTCATTCTTTCAGGTTGTTCTGGAGGCAACCCCAACACCAATACCCCTCCTCATGGGGGTCCTTATGGGTGGATCTTCCAATATATCAGTTTGCCAATTCAAAATATCATGTTGCAAGTAGCGCATGCAATTGGTGGAGCTGATGGAGCCGGTTGGGCAATTGTTATTATTACTTTGGTTGTGAGAACCATTCTTTTGCCTTTAATGCTTAACCAGCAAAAAAAGAGCGTTACTCAACAAGAAAAGATGTCACGCTTGCAACCTCAAATGAAGCTTATTCAAGGAGCAATGAAGCATAAAGGTATTACCCCGGAACAGCAGATGCAACTTTCAACTTGGCAACGTGAGCTTTATTCTAAGAATAATGTTTCTTTAACAGGTGGAATTGGATGTTTACCATTGATTATTCAAATGCCAATCATGATTGGTATTTATCAAGCCGTGGCCTATTCTGCTATTCTTAAGAAAGCTACTTTCTTTGGAATTTCATTAAGTGACAAATCAGTTATTTTAGCAATTGTCGCAACTATTTTTGCTGTAATTCAAGGATATATTTCATTAATTGGCATTCCTGAAGAACAAAAGAAGACAATGCAATCAATGATGTTCATGAATCCAATCATGACTTTATTCTTCAGTTTGTCATTCTCAGGAGCCTTAGCTCTCTACTGGGCTGCCGGTAACTTCGTAATGATTATCCAACAGTTAATTGTAACTTTCATTATTCAGCCTCGTGAAAAAGAGCGCATCAATAATGAATTAAAGGATAATCCAATTGTTGAAGTAGTAACGCAAAAGCAAATTGATGATTTGTTTAGCGCACATTCTTCAACTAATGGTAACGATGAAAAAACTCAAGAATTGCACCAAGATTTACGTAAACGTAATCAAGGCAAACAAAATAAAAAGAATAAATAATATAAAAAAATCGTTAGAACTATGTTCTAGCGATTTTTCGTTTATATTATACTATCTCTTCTTACGTTTCTTACCAGCAGCAAGACCAAATACTGAAGCTAAGGAAGCGATAAGTAATCCGAATACCCCGGCTTTATTTGTTTCTTCGGCACCAGTTTGTGGTAATGCATCTTGGTTAACTGCAACTTGAGCTGGCTTTTCAGCCTCCTTAGTACTCTTAGCTGATACAGTTACTAATTCTGGAGTTGCTTTAGCTTCTTCAACTTGAGTTGAGACTACTGTTTCACCCTGTGGTGAAGTATTAGGAGTTGAAGCTTCACTAGTATTTACACTTGAAGGTGAAGTTTCATCTTTTGGTTCAATTTCAGTTGGAGTTTCTGTATCATCATCTTTTGATTCTACATTCTCACTTTCATCAGACTTGTCTGAATCATCAGAAGGATCTGAGTCCACAGGAGTTGAAGTTTCATCCTTTGGAGGAATATCAGTTTTATCATCTTCTTTTGGTTCTTCTGGATCTGGTGTTGGAACCTCTGGAGTTTCAGGTTCTTCCGGCTTAGTTGGTTTTTCTGGCTCTGGCTCTGGCTTTGGTTCAGGAGCAGGATCTGGTGTTGGAGTTACATTCTTCTTGTAAACTACGATGTCATCTTTGTTTAAGTTATCATTGTAGTTATCGTTTGTAACTGTAATATCGTATGGACCTACTTCTGCTTTATTTGCAGTGTAGCCATCAATAGTTGGGCTCTTCACTACTACAAATGTTTGAGTTGCAGTCCATTCACCATCCCAAGTTTCTTCACCAGTAGCTAAATTCTTAACTCCACTTTGAGTGAACTTAATAGTCTTGATTACTGTTGGAGCAGCTTCAGTTCCATCTTCATAGATGTAGTGGATAGTTTGAGTTACATATTTGTCCCGACTAATTGTTTCAGTTTGTGGGGCATTCTTTTTGTAAACTACAATGTCAACTTTGTCTAAGTTGTCATTAAAGTTGTCATTTGTAACCGTGATGTTGTATGGACCCACTTCTGCCTTATCTGGAGTGTAGCCATCAACAGTTGGACTTTTCACTACTACTAAAGTTTGTGTTGGAGTCCATTCGCCATCCCAAGTTTCTTCACCCGTTACTAAGTCCTTAGCACCAGTTTGAGTGAATGTGATTTGTACTGTGTATGTTTCGGCAGCCTTTGTACCATCTTCGTAAACGTAGTGAATAGTTTGGTTAACTACTTTATCACGATTAATTGTTTCTGTAGCATTAGCCTTGTAGACTACAACATCATTTTTATCTAAATTCTCGTTGAAGTTGTCATTAGTTACAGTGATGTCATATGGTCCAACTTCTGGAGTATCAGTGTGATAACCTTTGATGTCTGGGCTCTTTACTACTACTAAAGTTTGTGTTGGAGTCCATTCGCCATTCCAAGTTTCTTCACCTGTTACTGTATCTCTAACACCTGATTGAGTAAATGTAATTGTGTATGTGTATGTTTCAGCAGCTTTATCGCCATTTTCGTAAACATACTGAATAGTTTGGTTAACTACTTTATCACGGTTAATAGTTTCTGTAGCATTAGCCTTGTAAACTACGATATCATTTTTATCTAAATTATCATCAACATTACTATTGTTTACAGTAATGTCATATGGACCAACCTCTGCTTTATCTGCAGTGTAGCCTTTAATATCTGGACTGACTACAGTCACAAATGTTTGTGTTGGAGTCCATTCGCCGTTCCAAGTAATTTGGTTAGTTACTAAGTCTAAGACACCACTTTGAGTGAATGTGATAGTCTTATTTACTGTTTCTGCAGCTTTGTCGCCATTTTCATATACATAGTGAATAGTTTGAGTTACAACTTTATCACGACTAGCTTCTTGAGTTTTACGCTTCAAGTAAACATATACGTGCTTTTCACCTTCACTAACTTCACCATTAGTTGCTTCTGGGTGTACGGAATCAGTTGCTAATTCATAGTTTGCACCAATGTAGTCCCATAGTTCGTTTGAATAGTTGTCACCTACTGCTAAGTGCAAAATATGTTGTGATTGATTTAAAAGCTTACCATCATCAGGAATAAAGCTAGTTTGACCAGATTGCGCCTTATCATGCACATCAACATAGTGAATATGAACTGTACCATTGGCATTTAATTGTAACTTACCTGGAGTGTAAACGATTAATACTGGGTCTGGTTTTTTAAATTCTGGCTTTTCTGGAGAAAAAGTAATTTCTGGAATGGTCGTTGAGTAAGTTGCCCATGCAGAACCTACTTTATTACTAAATCTAATCTTGATGCTATTACCATGAACTTTGAATAGTCCGGAACCGAATATTTCTCTAGTTCTATCACTAGTATCATCCCAGTTAAGATATTTATCAACTGCGGCTTGTCCCCAAAGTCTTACAGCTTCGTCATAATTTGTAGCAGTAAGATGATTTAAAATATTATTATATTTATCTGAATAGAGAACATCACCATACTGACCTTGGTGAATAGTAATAGAAGATTCTGGTAACGCAACCCCACTACCACCATGATCAGCACCATTAACAATTTCAGCTTTTTCTACATAGTTATCATTTTTACCTACTTCACTATTTAAAGAACCAACAGTAATGAAGGCTGAGTTATCAGCTAAATTAATTAACTTACCCTCAGAGTTGTAAAGCTTCATATCCATGGTAACTCCATCAGCTTTCGCATAGAAGAAACCATTAGTTGGACAGTCTCCAAAGTAAATTCCTGCTTTGTCATTCTTATTTCCAAGATATCCAGTATAGTCAGTTGTCCAATCGCTAAAAGTGATAACTATTTTATCAATTTTTTGATCAGCATAATTTGAATTTTGTAGACCAGAGTATGTTACTTCAAGAAAATCTCCAGAAACAGCTCCATTTATTTCAAAGAAATGATTCAATAGACCATTTAATTTACTACCGCTACTTTCAGTTACATTTGGATTTTTAATTACTGTAGTAACTGTAGCATTTTCTTCCTTACCAATAACTAAGGATTGAGAAAGGTCACCTGGATCAGTGTGATCATCATTCCAAAGACCTAATTCTTTTAATTTTGCAATATATTCTTCTCTTGCCTTGTTATACTCTTCCATTTCTTTATTATATATACTTTCGGCAAGAGCTAATTCATCTTGGTATTTCTTTAATGTAGCACTGATTTCTTTAATTTGAGCTTCGGTATATTCTTTAAGCTTTTCGATATTAATTTTAATATCAGCTACAGTTGTGTTGAATACTTTTTCAGGATCCACTGTATTGACTTCAATAACTACACCATCAACTTTATTAGCTTCGTTAATAATATTATCAAGTTCACTATTAACTTCTTGGTTAACCTTGTCAACTTCTTCTTTAGCTTCATCATAAGTCATCTTAGTTGAAGTCTCTGCAGCAACTGCTGGCACATCTGCCTTAACTTCTGCTTGAGCTTGTTTTTCACTTACTTGAGAAGCAGCTTCTTGTACATTTACTTCTTCTGAAGTATTTACAGTTTGACTTGCACTTTCAGATGTTTGAGAATTTTCAACTTGTGCACTACTTTCAACCTGAGCTGGAGCAGTACTTTCTAATTGAGCTGTGCTGCTACTTTGTACACTTTGTGCTTCTGAAGTTGGTTGTGCACTTTCAGAAACTGGTGCTTCTTCTACTGCAGGAGCTTCACTAACTACTGATGCACTTGATTCTTGAACAGCTTGACTGTCTTGTGCCCCAGCGCTTTCTTGAACAGAAGCTGAACTCTCACTAACAGGCGGTGCATCAGCTTGCTCACTAGTATTTTCAGTTTGTGCAACTACATTTGTTTCTTGACTAGCTTCAGTTGTCACTGCTTCTTCAGTTTTAACTTCAGCTTGAGAAACATCTTCGCTTACATCTTTACTTCCACTAGTTTCTTGTAACACAGTTGCTTCTTGATTTACATCAGATGCATTAACTGTTACACCGCTCACTCCCAGAAAGGATAGGCCAATCAAGACAGAAGCAGCACCTACAGTAAACTTGCGAATAGAGTGACGCTCACTTTTTTCTTCAATTTTACGAATTCTTTCTAAACGGTTGTTTTTTGAAACCATATTTTTTACCTCATTCTATTTAAAAAAATCATTCAGTGACGTTGTGTCATTCGATAAATATATAATATGACACAATGTCACTGAATGGAAGTGTTTTTATGGCTTCTTAATATTTTCTTTAGAAATTGTATCTATTAATTAAAAAATACAGTAAATAAAAATAGACCTTAAAAGTAATCTACTTTCAAAGTCTATTTAATTACATTTTTTCATGTTTCTTTTGATCAAGTTTTCTTAATCTCGCTGCTTCTTTTGCACTAAGAATTGGAAAGCTCAATTTAAATTGACTACCCTGTTTTTCAACAGATTCAACGCTAATTGTTCCATGATAACTAGTGACTAATTTTTGTGCAATTGATAAACCTAGCCCATTGCCACCTTTTTCACGAGTACGTGCCTTATCAACTCGATAGAAACGATTGAAGATTTTTTCTTGATCTTCTTTAGAAATCCCTTCACCAAAGTCTTGAACAATAATATGAACCTCATTATCACTAACTCCAGCAGAAACATTTATCTGCTTAGTATCAGTTGAATATTTGATTCCATTATCAATGAGAATTACTAATAATTGCTCTAAATGTCCATGATAAATCTGGATTTCTGTATTTGCTGGTAAATCGTCCATATCAAGGCGGATTTTAAAGTCTGGATGCACTAAAGCTAAGCCGCTAACGACACGCTTCAACACGTTATACACATTTGTAACCGCATTTGGGTATTGAACATTTATTTGTTCTGCCCGCGTTAAATCAAGCATTTCTTGGATAAGGTGCTTCATTCTATCAGCTTCTTGAAGAGATGCTTTAATAGATTCATCTAAAATCTGGGGATCATCTTTTCCCCATCGCTCAAGCATATTTAAATGACCCTCAATTACAGCAACTGGTGTTCTCAATTCATGAGATACATCCCCAACAAATTCTTTTTGTTGATCAATATAACGCTGCATCCGATCAAGCATCTCATTAAACGTAGTTGCCAGCTCTTCCAACTCATCATTTCGATGTAGTTCTTTAATTCGCATAGAACTATTTGGATCATCATTTACTTCACGTGCAACTTCAGAAATTTCTTTAATCGGTTTTACTACATCTCTTACCACCAAATAAGCAATAGCTGAAAATATAATTATTGCAATAATAGAAATAATTAACATCCAATGCAATAAGTTTTTCATCTGACGATTATAATAATTCATCTGATTTGCAACAACAATATAGCCAATTATCTTTCCACTTGTTGTTGATTTTATTCGCTGATAAGTAATCAGTCTGATATTATTACCATTTTGCTTTTTAACGGTTTTTGAATTTCCGGAAAATTTGTGAAATTCTGGTACTGCATTTCCATTAGAAAAAACAACCTCATTGTGTTTATTATAAATAGCTACACTAATATCAGGATTAGTAACTGATGATAATAAATCATCATTAAAAGCGCTATTCACATTGTCTCCTCTACTAATAGCTGGTTTCCCTTGTAAAATACGCTTAGTAGATGGAGTTAGCGAAGGAATCACATTAGAAATCTGTAATTCATTCGGTATGGTTTCAAGTCTTCTTTCAAAAGCCGCCACCACATTATTAGAAACTTCTTCTTGCTGGTCTAAGGATTGCTGACTTACAATGGAATAAACAACTACTGAAAATATGACAAAAGAGACCAAAATCGTTAATGTAACGACACTGACCCATCTTACAATAAGAGATGAGTGCTTGGTCTCTTTCTTTTTTTTACCCCTAGATTTGGTCATCATCTTCATCTCTTACCATATAGCCAGTTCCGCGAACTGTTTTAATGTATGATGGACGACCTGGAATATCAATCTTGTTGCGCAAATAACGAACATAAACTTCTACGACATTTGTTTCAATATTTGATTCAGGTCCCCAAATCTTATTAAGAAGTTGATCGCGACTAACAACATTATTCTTATTTTCAATTAGCGTCATAAGTAAATTATATTCACGCTTAGTTAAGTCAATCGCTTTACCATCTCCACGGTGAACAATTCTATTTGCAGTTTCAATAGTTAAATCCTTGAATTTAACAATTTTTTGCTTAGCAACTGTTACTTTTGAAGCATCTTTTTCAATCTTTACTCTGCGAAGAACAGCGCGTAAACGTGCTAAAAGTTCTTCAATTGCAAATGGCTTAACAATATAATCATCTGCTCCATGATCAAGTCCAGAAACTCGGTCAATAACCGAATCACGAGCTGTCATCATAATAATTGGAGTGGTTTTAGCTTGACGAACTCGACGAGCGATTTCCAAACCATTTAAATCTGGAAGCATTAAATCAAGTAAAATCGCATCAAAGTCTTCTTTTAATGCATCTTCCAAGCCTTTACGACCATTGTTTTCAACTACAGTTTCGTAGTTTTCATGTTGAAGTTCAAGTTCCACAAAACGTGCTAGATTTTTTTCATCTTCAATAATCAGAATTTTTGCCATGTCTATCCTGTTCCTTGTCAATAAATTTGTATTTAATCTATTAAAAATTAGATTAAAAAATGTTTTTATAATTAAAGGATACTTTAAAATGCCCTTTAAAACAAGCTAAAAAAGCAATCAAAAGGAAATTTCTTTTTGACTGCTTTAATGCTACTTATCGTTGTTTTCATCTTGGTCTTTAAACATATCCTTAAGCTTAGCAAAAGCTGGATTTATCTGATTTTTCTTACCTTCTTCAAAATCAGACTCAGAAATAACTTCCCAATCTTGACCCTCTGGATAAATATCATTTTCCTCTTCTTCTGGAGTCAAAATTGTTACTGGAATATGAAGCAAGATATTATCTTCAACTGCTGTTTGCAAGTCAATCTTATCATCTTCAACCTTAACAATTGGATCTGAATTATCATCAAGTTCCTGTTTAGTTGGAGTAGTTTCTGAATAATTTTCAGTAAAACGAAAATCTTCATGATACTTAACTGGGTTCAAACTTCGACTTGATGGAACTACCAAATCAGCTGTCACATGAAAGTTACCAATTACATAAGGTTCATCATAGAAAAGATCCCCTTCTAAATGAACATTTTCCGCTTTAATAAGTAAATCTTTACTCCGATCAAAAAACTCTGGACGCATTTCTAAATCACGTTCAATATGCGTTAATGGAGCTTTACTATTTTTAATACTTGAAAAACTTAATGTAAGCATCTTTACACCTCCAATGGTCGTCGACCAAAATTCTGGTCAACATGCATAAACTGTTCAAAAAATCGATCAACTCTAACTTGTAAATGAAGTGAGCCACTTTTAGCACTACGCTTATCAACCTTAGAGACAATCTTAGTCTCAAAATTTTTACGATTATCTTTTAAATACTTACGACCAATTTTACTAAATCCTAATAACATCAATGATTGATCATTGAAGCTATCAAGCATATCATCTTGAGTAACATTTAAAAGAGTATATAAGCTCAATCTTCTAAGTCTGGAATAAGTATAACGTTTAGATTTTATATGACGCAAAAACTCAGTAAAACTTTCAGCTAAATGAATTTCTTGCTTCATTTTATATTCTAAACCTTCACTCATTTGATAGATATTGTGTAATTCTTCAACTGAGGAAGATTCAAGGCGATATTTTAAAAATGGAAACAACATATTCCAATTTGGATAAACTTCTTGTTCTGCTAATTCTTTAGCTTCTTGTTTAGGAAGCCAAGTTTTAAGCTGATCTTTATCTTCACCGTGCAATAAAAGATTGCGAATTGCACTTGCACTTTGAACCACATGAGTCCTATTAAGCAAATCATCATGACCTGCTCCAATTCGATTAACAGGATGTAAAGTTAAAGGTGAGCCCAAATTGTAATTTGCAACTGCATAAGCAAGTCCTAAAATTGCATTAGGTTGATTAACTTCATATCCTACTTCTCTAGCTACCATTTGATTATATTGAGTAGAATATGTTTGAGTATAATCCTTAAAATCCATATGATTTTGTGGAATTTCAGCAATTTTACTACCTAAGTATGCAAAGTTTAAATTTGCATCTTCAACACCAAATACTAAATTGTCTACACCTAACTTTTGTAATTGTTCAATACTTCCAAGCGAAAACAAATCAGCAGGCTCTACAGCTGTAGAAAATGGCATTTCAAACACAAGATCTGCACCTGAATTTAAGGCAGCCTTAGCGCGTTTCCACTTATCCATAATCGCCATTTCTCCGCGCTGGACATAATTTCCCGACATTAAGACAATGATTGGATCATTTCCAGCAATTAACCGGGCTTGATTCATCAAGAACTCATGCCCGCTGTGAAAGGGATTGTATTCTGCTATAATCCCAACTGCACTCATAGAATTAGTCTTCCTTTAATTCAACACGCTTACCATCTGCCCATAATTTTTCTAAATTATAAAAATCACGTGCATCAGCAGTAAAAATATTAACAACAACATCTCCAAGGTCAATTAAAAGCCAATTTGAATCGCGAGTACCTTCGATACGGTAATCAGTATAATTATTTTCATGAGCTTCATCAATAATAGCATTGGCAATTGCATTAAGCTGTCTATTAGAACCCGCACTTGTAACCACATAGTAGTCAGCTAAGATGCTAATTCCTTGCATATCATAAGCTTCAGTATTTTCACCATGGCGGTCACTAATTGCTTTTGCTGTAAAATCTAAAATTTCTTTACTTGTCATCAAATTCTCCTTTATTTAACACTCCATACATTGTATGCAGACAATGTTAATGGATAAACTTTATTTCTATTTTCAATCAAAAATTCCAAAGTATGGGCTAATTCGTACCCCACACCTTCATCTAAATTTTTATAGCTGACTTCACGAGCTTTTTCTACATCAGGAAAGTCACGACCAGGTTCTATAAAATCTGCCACAAAAACAATTTTATCTAAAGTCGTCATCTCTATATCAGCTGTTGTATGTCTCCAGACTGCTTGTAAAATTTCTGGATCAGTAATTTTCAAATCTCGCTTAATAAAATAAGTTCCTACAATACCATGCCAAATTGCACGATTCCAGTTAAGAAGGTCCTTATCAAAATCTTGTTCTTGAATAACCTTACGATATTCTTCAACTGGAACTTGCTTAGCATAATCATGAATAAATCCAGCAAGAGCAGCCTTTTCCTCATCATAATTATTTAGTCTAGCTAGCTTTCTAGCTGTTTGGCTAACCTGAACACAATGTTTAAAACGTTTTTCATCCATATTTGCCTTTTCTTTAGCAATAAGCTCACTACTAGATAAAGGCGAATAAGTCTCTTTAAAAAACAGCTCAGTCACGATATAACCCCTTTTCCATAATGTATTCACGCACACTTTCAGGTACTAGATAACGAATCGAAGTACCAGTTGCAACTGAGCGACGAATATAAGTCGAACTTAACTGAATATCTGGTGCATCTACCCAAATCATTGGATATTGGGGGTTTTGAGGATAACCTGGTCTTCTGATTCCAACCAAAGTTGCCATTTTTGCAAGTTCATCAGCATTTTTCCAAGTATGAAAACTATTCACCTGATCACTACCCATAATTAAGTAATAATCATTTTGGGGAGCCTTTTCCCGTAAGTATCTTAAAGTATCAACAGTATAAGAAACTCCTCCACGAAATAATTCTAATAATTTAACCCTAAAACGAGGATTATCCCGAGTAGCTAAATCAAGCATAGTTGCACGATCCTTGGCAGAAGTGAGCGGAGCGTCTTTATGAGGGGGAATATTATCTGGAATAAACCACACTTCATCAAGCCGCAATTTAGTTAGAGCCTGTTCTGCTGCAACTAAATGAGCCATATGAACAGGATTAAAAGTCCCACCCATGATACCAATTTGACGACCATTTTGATTAGCCTTTTGCAACTTAGTTTCTGGTTTTTCAATACATTTTGAACTAGGCATAAAATCACCTCTAAATCAACGCATGGCGAATTCCTAAACCAATTTTATCAGGAGTATAGGTTTTTACCAAATTACCTTTAGGCACTCTTACAAACCCTATTCCGCCAAAAAGCAAATCACTATCGTATTCAGTCTTAAATTCTTGTCCCTTAAGCGGTGCAATGGTTTCTCCATCCATTGGAGGAGTGAGTAATTCTCCTAAGTGCTTTTCATAAAATGCATCTGCATTTTCAGTTTTAGTACGGTGAACATACACCCCGCGTGCGGTATAAACAGTAAAACTAGTTGGCTCACCCTTTAAGAAATCAATTCTACCAAGTCCACCCAAAAATAAGGTATTACCTGGTTTTATTTGATAAGTAGCAGGTTTTAAAGGCTTTTTAGGAGAAATAAATTCGAGATCCTTTGGACTTAAATGAGTAGCTAATTGGTTAGCTGTCATAATTCCGGGGGTATCAATTAAGAAATGCCCATTATCAAGGGGAATCTCAATTTTATCTAAAGTCGTCCCTGGAAAACGTGAAGTTGTAATTAAGTTCTTTACATCTCCCATTTTATCAATAATTGCATTAATTAAAGTTGACTTACCAACATTAGTCATTCCAACAAAATAAATATCCTTATCTTGTGATTCCTTATATAGATATTCAATTAAATCATCAAGATATTTTTGACGAGCAGCACTAATTAAAAAGATATCTTTAGGATGAAGTCCCATGCGATTAGCTTCTTGTCTCATCCAATCCTTAATTTTGCTTTGGCGAGTATTTTTAGGGAATAAATCAAACTTATTACCAACTAAAATGAAATCATTATCTCCTACAAATCGCTTCAATGAAGAAAGAAGAGAATTGGAAAAATCAAATAAATCAACAACATTAACAATCAAGGCTTTCTTAGTTGCTAATGAGTTAAGAAGTGCTAAAAAGTCATCATTATTTAAGTCTACTGGCATAATTTCATTATAATGACGCAAACGGAAACAACGTTGACAATAAACTTCTTCAACTTCTCCTTTTTCTGCTTTTTTTAATGCACTAGCAGGTAAATAACCTGCCTTTTTTGGATCAGTTGACTGTAAAACTGAACCACATCCAATACAAATTATATCTTCAGCCATTATTTAATGTCTCCTTAAAAGTTACACGATGGGATAAATTTAAAAAGAAAAAGATGATTTTTTCAAAAAAACGATTAATGCGAGTATTCCACTTATCCGTTTTAACTAATGGTTGAACTAGAACCGATTCAACACCAGCTAAATTAGCAGCTTGAATATCAGTAATCAATTGATCACCAACCATCATTACTTGATTTTTTTTAAGACCTAATATTTCTCGCTCTTTAGTAATTGCAAATGGTAAAGGTTTACGAGACTTTGCTACAAAAGCAATTCCATATGGATTTAATACTTTACCAACACGAACAGCATTATTATTAGAAATAACTACTAACTTTATATTAGCCTTTGCTAGACGCTGATTCAATTTATTCATCTCTTCAGCTGTTTCAAATTTATTCCAAGCAAGCAAGGTATTATCTAAATCTGAAAAAACTGCCTTGATTCCAAGCTTTTTCAATTCATCAACTTTCAAATGATAAATTGTATCGATGGTATATTTTGGTCGAAATAACATTCAGTAATTTTTCCCTTTCAATTCAAAAGTCCGTAATTATATAATAACAAAAAATTAGTAAAATTAGCATAAAAAAAGACGCGTCACTTGGGCGCGTCAATTTTCTTAGACTAGTTCAAAGCCTTCTTAGCAGTTTCTGCTAAATCAGCAAAAGTTTTTCATCGTTGTAAGCAATGTCAGCTAACATCTTACGGTTCATGTCAATACCAGCTACCTTTAAGCCGTGCATTAACTTAGAGTATGAAAGACCATTTTGTCTTGCAGCAGCGTTGATACGAGCAATCCATAATTTTCTGAATTCGCTCTTGCGACGACGACGGTCGCGGAATGCGTACTTGTAAGATACAAACAATTGAGTGCTTGCAGCTTTAAATTGCATGTGCTTTGCGCCACGGTAACCCTTGGCAAGCTTCATAACCTTCTTACGACGTTTACGTGTTACTGTTCCACCTTTAACTCTTGGCATTAGAAAATCCTCCTACTATCGTTCGTACTTTAATTAACGCATTTGGGAAAGCATCTGTTTGATGCGCTTTAAGTCACTTGCTGAAACCATAGCAGCTTTTCTCAAATGACGACGTTGTTTCTTAGTCTTACCGTGGAAACGGTGTCCAGTGTAAGCATGGTGACGCTTTAAACCACCATTAGCAGTTCTCTTGAAACGCTTTGCTGAAGCGCGGTGTGTTTTCATTTTAGGCATTATAAATTTCCTCCAATTAACTACTTTTTCTTTTTGTCCTTTTCACTCTTAGGAGCAAGCATTAAGAACATTGAGCGACCTTCCATCTTAGGTCTGCTAATTACATTAGCAATGTCGGAAGTTGCTTCTGCCATCTTCTCAAGTACTTGTTGGCCTAATTCCTTATGAGTGATTGCACGACCTCTGAAACGAATAGAAACTCTAACCTTAGCGCCTTCTTTAGTAAGGAACTTTTGTACATGCTTCAATTTAGTTTCAAAGTCGTTACCTTCGATTGTTGGACTTAAGCGAATTTCTTTGACACTAACAGTCTTAGACTTCTTACGGGATTCTTTAAGCTTCTTTTGTTGTTCGAAGCGATACTTACCGTAGTCCATAATACGGGCAACTGGTGGCTTAGCATTTGGTGAAATCAAAACTAAATCAAGATCTGCATCACTTGCCTTTTGAAGTGCATCTTGCTTAGACATAACACCAACTTGCTCGCCATTCTCATCAATTAAACGAACTTCACGTGCGCGAATTCTATCGTTTAAAATCAAATTCCTTGGTATGACTCTTCACCTCCGTGTTAATTTGAGGACAAGAAAAGAGCGGGTCAATAAGTTAACGCCCGCCCTTAATCAACAGATATTATCGATCAGCCCAGAGGTAATATTAACTTAGGCGAGAAGCGGGAGCTTCTTCTTGTTCTCAACTAGTACGATTATACTCTTTACTAAAGTAATCGTCAATAATTAATTTAGTTTTCACGTGAGTATGACTTAACATCAGCATCAATTTCGCTAATAAAGTCATCTAAACTCTTAGAAATTTGTTCTTCAGTACCGTAGCGACGAACATTAACACCGTTTGCGTTCATTTCTTCATCACCAAGAACTAAAGTGTAAGGAACTTTTTGAGTTTGTGATTCACGAATCTTGTAGCCAAGTTTTTCATTTCTGTGGTCTACTTCTGCTCTAAATCCGCGCTTAGCAAGTTCTTGTCTTACCTTTATCAGCATATTCACCATGAGCTTCTTCGTTAACTGGGATAATTTGCACTTGAACTGGAGCAAGCCAAGTTGGGAATGCACCCTTGTAAATTTCAGTTAAGTAAGCGATGAATCTTTCCATAGTACCAACAATACCACGGTGAATCATAACTGGACGGTGTTCTTCACCATCTTGACCAACATAAGTTAAACCAAATCGTTCTGGAAGCATGAAGTCAAGTTGGATAGTTGACATAGTTTCATCATTACCTAAAGCAGTCTTAGTTTGAATATCAAGCTTAGGACCGTAGAATGCTGCTTCACCTTCTGCTTCAACGTAGTCAAGGCCAAGGTCATCCATAGCTGCTTTAAGCATTGATTGAGTTGTTTCCCACATTTCATCGTTTGCGTAGTACTTATCAGTATTCTTTGGATCACGGTAAGAAAGTCTGAAGTAGTAATCAGTAATGTCAAAGTCCTTATAAACATCCATGATCAACTTCAAAACTTTAGCAAATTCTTCTCTAATTTGGTCAAGTTCTACAAAAGTGTGACCATCGTTCAAAGTCATTTCACGAACACGTTGAAGACCTGACAAGGCACCTGATTTTTCATATCTGTGCATCATACCAAGTTCAGCAACACGAATTGGAAGATCACGGTATGAACGAATATGGTGCTTGTAAATTTGAATATGACTTGGGCAGTTCATTGGACGAAGTTCAAGCATTTCACCATCACCCATGTCCATTGGTGGGAACATGTCATCACGGTAGTGTGCCCAGTGACCAGAAGTCTTGTAAGCATCTAGGTTCATAAGAACTGGAGTATAAACGTGTTCATAACCATCAGCTACTTCTCGGTCAATGATGTAACGTTCAACTACACGACGAATAGTAGCACCCTTTGGCATCCAGTAAGGAAGACCCGCACCAACTTTAGGATCAACAAAGAATAAGTCAAGGTCTCTACCAATAGTTCTGTGGTCTCTTTCTTTAATTTCAGCACGACGCTTCAAGTCTTCATCTAAAGCGGCTGCTTTGAAAAATGCAGTACCAAAAATTCTTTGAAGCATAGGGTTTGAACTCTTACCCATCCAGTAAGCACCAGCTACTGATAAAAGCTTAAAGTGCTTAACTTTACCAGTATTTGGCATTAAAGCATCAAAACCAAAGTCTACAAAATCACCAAGCTTGTATGCATCAACAGTATCTGCATCAATCTTCTTCAAAAGATCACTCTTGTATGGATCATCTTTGAACATTTCTTCAAGTTCGCTTTTAGCCATTTGAACATGTTCAATCTTTTCACCATTTTTAGCCATCTTTTGCATTGCCTTTTCTAACTTAGGCAATTCACTGACTTTAATTTGATCTTTTTTATCAGTGTCAACATAAAAGCCGCCATCATCAGCTACATGTTCACCTAAACGAAGTTCAGGGGAAGCCTTTTTAGCAACTGCTTCAAACATGAAAGCAGTAGTTGCACGCAAAACATCTAAACCTTCTTCATCCTTATCTGTAATGATTGCAACTTCATGATCGCCATCTAAAACAAAGTCAAGGGGTTTAATTTGACCGTCAACGCGACCAGCAACAGCAGCTTTACCTAATGATGTAGCAATTCCATGTGCTAATTCTGCGATAGTTAATTCTTTGTCAAAATCCTTCTTTGAACCATCTGGCAAAGTAATTGAAAAACTCATATTTACCTCCAAAAAAGAAAAATAAAAAAGTCCCGGTGCTAATTAATAGCACTGGGACGCTTAATTACGTGGTTCCACCCAAAATTCAGGCTAGAGTGAGTCTAGCCTCTCTTAATAGATCGATAATGAGATCTAACCAAGTATGAAAATCAGGGATAAACGAGTGGGGTGTCTCTTTAATGAAGAACTTCCAGAACTAGGCTCTTCTCTCTGATTCAAGAAACATCATGTTCGTTTATTTAAATTCTATTATACGCACTCATTTTTTACTTGCAAGACTTTTTTTAAATTATTCTTGAATCCGACGATTTTTTCCATCTACTACTACTTCTCTTGCTAAAAAGCGAACTCTTTGCATAAGTCTAGCTGCTTTAACAGCATCAACTGAACTTTTAGTTTCTTTAAAATGCTCTTCTAAATCATCCATGCTAAGGTTTGATGAGAAAAATGTTGGAAGTACATTATCCATTCTTGCTTGTAAAATTACTCCTAATACATCATCTCGTGACCATTGACTTAAAGTTTCAGCACCAATATCATCTAAGATCAATAAGTCACTTTCTGTCACTCTATCAATCTCTTTTTGTAAACTATTATCTTTAAAATGGCTACCTAATTCAGAGATAAAAGTTGGAACATGCAAAAAAACAACTTGCTTGCTCATCGCTGCCACTGAATTTGCAAGACCTGCTAATAAATAAGTTTTTCCTACGCCAAAATCTCCAGTTAAATATAATCCTCTTTGATGATTATATTTTTTATAATCTACCAAAAACTTTTGAATCAATCCAAAAGCTTCAGATCTATCTGTAGTCAAATCTAATTGACTTAAACGAACATCATGAAGTTTTTTAGGTAAATCAATTAATTCTAGATGCTGTTTAGTGTTTTCTTCACGATCATGAGTGATTTTTTCAGCAGTAGGTTTATAACGTACATCTATAACTTGACCATTTAAAAACAATTCTGGCTGATATCCATTTATTATTTGGTTTTTGCTCTTTTTTTGTGCATAAAACTCATATAAATTAGCCATACTATTAGCAACAATTGCTTTAGTTAATTGATTGCCATTTTTTCTTAAAAAGTTTTGGATATCTTCATCTTGTAATACTTCTTTTTGCAATAAACCCAAGTTACCTAAATTACGTTTCTTAACAAGATTATTGATCATGTCGCCTATCGGCTTCATTTTTATCACCTAATTCATACCATTTTCATCTTCAAAATTTTTAAAAAATTTCTTTAATTCGTCAGGATCAAAGTTTTCATCTGGCTGTTTAGCCTTCTTTTTACTCCAATCTGTCCCTTTTTCAATATGCTTTTTATTAAAACTGCGCTTTTTATTTTGACTGCGATTATTTATACCGCGTTTTTCAATATATTCTAAAGCCTGCGCTGCTGTAGCAACATTATGCTGCAACCAATCATTAGCTAAATTATCAGCCAACTTGTAACTAACATTTGCATTTCCATAATATTCAAGGCAAGTATAGATAATAATATTAATTACATCAGTTGGTAAACCCTTAATATGCAAATTGCTTAAAATTTTATTTTCGGAGGCAGTTGTAAAGCCACCTTTTGCTTCTTTCATTTTATATAAAAATTGTGCTGGCGATAAGTTTGTTGCTACATCTATTATTTTTTGATTTTTATTATTTTTCTGAGGAGCCGCATTTTCTTTATTTTTATTAATTTGTTTAATTACATTCTTGCGAGTATGATCCAAACGATAATTGTCTGCAATCATTTCCTCAATTGCTTTCATGTTAAGTTTATAACTTCCGTGCAACGTTGGAAGTGCTTCTTCCACAAACTCTTGTTCAGTTAATCCATAAGTTTGCATTAAAAATCTAATTGCAGTCTGATTTATCTTAATTTCTTCTACAGAAATTTGATAAGTTTCAAACTGGTCTTCAATAAACTTCCAATCTACTGTATCAGTATCATTAACTTCCGCTTTTGGAATATCTTGAATTTGATTTTCTACAGCTGCTTCTTGTACTTCCTGAGAAGGACTAATAGCTTCACTTTTAGAAAGACGAAAAACGTCAAAAAAGGACGCAGAAACTTCTTGAGCATCCTTAATTTCTTTTTCCCTAGATTTATTTTGTACAGCAAAATAATGGCTTAGACTTTGAAAATTCGTAGGACCAATTTTTTCACGCAACAAACTAGATAATAATGGCGTTGAAAAAAATTCTCTTGACTGCGGGACCTTTAATACTCGAAATAAAATTGTCTGACTTACCATTGTCGACTTTAGGTAAGTTTTAACTAATCCCACAGCTTCCAACTTATGAAGAGCTAAAAATAAATCTCTTAATCCACAATCTATCTGCTGCTGCAAAAAACCAATTGCTTTTGCATTTGAAATAGTATCATAAGAGTCAAAATCTTCAATCAAAGTTTGATATAGTGAAATCGCCGTCGCCCCTATCAAAGGTTGATAGAGCTTTATTAATATTTCAATATCTTCTGGAAAAAGCTTTATTTGATTAAGTACAAGAAAAGGCTGCCTGGGATTAGATGTCTCAAACATTTTTAATTTCCTTTCTCACGCTTTGCCATCATATCTTCCATTGTTTTCATAAAACTTGACATATCTTTAAACTCTCGATAAATAGAAGCAAAACGAATATAAGCAACATCATCAATGTCAGCTAAATCATCCATCACGAATTGACCAATTTTCTTTGATGAAATTTCGCTAACTCCTTGCTTTCTGACCTTGTTTTCAACTCGATCAACTAATTGCTCAAACTGACTGCTTGTAATTGGACGCTTTTGACCCGCAGCCATAACTCCATGAAGAATTTTTTTACGACTAAATGGTTCACGGGTGCCATCGTTTTTAATTACAAGAAGAGGGGCAGTCTCAATTCTTTCAAAAGTAGTAAATCTATAACCACAATTTTCACATTCTCTGCGCCGTCTGATTGCACGATTTTCATCGCTAGGACGCGAATCAATAACGCGAGAGGAATTTTTGTGACAATTTGGACATTCCATAATTAAACCTCACACATCTTTATTAAAACTTTTTCTAATTTATTTTCTAATTCTTTTATTGTACCAGTATTGTCAACTACATAAGTAGCTAGCTTTTCTTTTTGAATAAGAGGCATTTGCGAATTGATTCGGTTCATTGCTTCAGCTTTAGTTAAATTATTGCGTGCCATCAATCTTTTAAGCTGCACATCTAATGGTAAAGTTATTACTAATGTGGCATCACAATAGTTTTGACCATTACTTTCAAAAAGTACCGGTGCATCAACTATTACAAGAGGAGTATTTTTACTTTTCTCTACTTGTATTTTCTCTTGGATTTCTTGATAAATCAAGGGATGAGTAATATCATTTAGCTTTTTTAATTCTTTAGGATCAGAAAAAACTAAATGACCTAATTTTTTACGATTTATAGTTTGATCTGCATTTAAATATTCGCTACCAAATATAGACTTAACTTCTTTATAAGCGGGCTTGCCAATATTTAAAATATCATGAGCAATTTTATCACTGTCAATTATTGGAATATTTTGTTTTTTAAAAAATTCATCAGCAGTACTTTTTCCCGTGGCAATTCCGCCTGTTAATCCTAATACTTTAGTCATTTATACATCACCTGACATCTTGGGCAAAAAGTGGTTCCTCGACCATTTACTTTGATTTTTTCTAATGTTGTACCACATTTAGCACAACTTTCACCACTATGACCATAGACTTTTAAATAGTCTTGAAAGCCGCCTTCATCTCCATTAGCATCCAAATATGTATGTACAGTCGTTCCCCGCAAAGCAATTGCTTGTGCAATTTCATTATTAATATTTTGATACAGACTTTCTATCTGCTTTTTTGGAATTGCGCTTGAACTTGATAAAGGATGAATACCGCTTTGCCATAAAACTTCATCTACATAGATATTTCCTAAACCTGCTACAACGGTCTGATCAAGTAAAGCATTTTTAATGTTCTTTTTCTTAGTATGCAGCCTATTAACTAGGTAGGAAAGAGTAAACTCTGAACTATTAGGCTCTAATCCTAACTTTCCAATCCCAGTAGTTTGTCGTTCAGTTCCAGTTATAATTAACTCCATTCTGCCAAACTTACGCACATCGTTATATCTTAAAGCTGATCCATCCGTAAATTCTAATTCAACATGGTCATGCTTACTCTTAGGAAGCTTGCTATTTACTAAATGATACTTTCCCTCCATTCTAAGGTGAGAAACAATCGTTAAATTATCACTTAATCTAAAAAGTAAATACTTAGCATAGCGATCAATGTTAACAATTTTTTTACCAGGAAGTTCTTTAACAAACTTATCATGATCAGTGTCTACAATATTGGGATACCACAAAGTTACTTTTTTTATGGTTTTCCCTTTAACTAACGACAAAAGACTTCTTCTAACAGTCTCAACTTCTGGCATTTCAGGCATAACAATCTCCTTAATTATTTAGCATCATACCAACTATGACCCCAACCACAATCTGCAACTAATGGCACATCTAGTTGAACTGCTGACTGCATAACTTCTGGAACGACCTTTTTTATAATTTCTAATTCCTCTTTTGGTACATCAAAAATCAATTCATCATGAACTTGTAGGACCATTTTGGTCTTAAGATGCATTTCTTCAAGTTTCTTTTCCATATTAATCATTGCAATTTTGATAATATCTGCAGCTGAGCCTTGAATTGGTGAATTAATTGCTGTTCTTTCTGCAAAACTACGTACATTAAAATTCTTAGAATGAATATCTGGTAAATAACGTCTTCTATGCATGATAGTTTCAGCATAACCTTTTTCACGTGCAAATTTAACCGCTTTATCCATATATTCCTTAACTTGAGGATACTGTTCAAAATAATTTTCAATAAATTCTTTAGCTTGTTTTCTAGAAATATCTAGATTTTTTGATAAACCATAATCAGAAATTCCATAAACAATCCCAAAGTTAACAGCCTTAGCATGACGACGTTGAAGTGGAGTTACTTCATCTGGAGAATTTAAATGAAAGATTCTCATAGCAGTATGGGCATGAATATCATAGCCTGTTTTAAAGGCTTCCTGCATTGCACTATCTCCTGCAACATGTGCTAATACTCGCAATTCAACTTGAGAATAATCGCATGAAAAAATATACCCATCTTCTGTAGTTGGTACAAAAGCTTTTCTAATCTGCTTTCCTTCCTCAGTTTTAGTTGGAATATTTTGTAAATTAGGATCAACTGAAGAAAGACGACCAGTTGCAGTTAAGGTTTGTAAATAACGCGTATGTACTCGGCCATCTGGTTGAATTACATCTAACAAACCATTTACATAAGTAGATTGAATTTTAGAAAGCTGACGATAATCTAAAATTTCACTAACAATTGGGCTGTCTTTGCGCAATTGATTTAAAACATCTACAGACGTCGAGTAACCTGTTTTAGTTTTCTTAATAACTGGTAAGCCTAATTTTTCAAATAAAATATGTCCTAATTGCTTTGGAGAATTCAAATTAAATTCTTCGCCAGCTTGTTTATAAATTTTTTCTTCAAGGTCTTTTAGACGGACTGCAAATTCATTTTGAAGTTCTAAAAGCGTGCTTGGCATGACCTTCATTCCCGCAATTTCCATTTTAGCTAAAACAAAAGCAACTGGAATTTCAATTTCGTCGTATAAGCTATCTTGTTCATGATCTTTTAGCATTTCTAACAAAATCGGCTTTAATTTCTTAATTACACAAACTTTTGCAGCTAAATGCTTAAAAAATTCATCATCATCAGGAACTGCTTGCTTTTTACCTTTGCCATAAACTTCTAAATCAGTCTTCACAGAGTATTCATCGTATAAATGAGCTACTTCACCCAAGTCATTGGAATTATTTTCATTATTAACTAAATAACTCGCTAAAAGCATATCATAATCAAGACCTGCGGCTTTAATATTCATTCGGTGCAAACCAACATATGTACGCTTAATATCAAAAACATTCTTTTTAATTGTTTTATTTTCTAATATTCCTCTAAGAGGCATTTCTTGAAGAAGCGCTGCATCTTTGGAGACATAATTCTTATCTCCTATTTTAGTGGCAAAACCAACATAAGGAGCTGTATGATAATTTTCACCTAACATCCCTAAATAAAAAGTAATTTCTTTTTCTTGAATATCACTTAATTCAGAAATATTATCTTGCGTGAGTTCTATATACTTATAGTTTTCTTCACCTGTATTTTCATCCTGAGCAGCTCCACTTTGATCAAGCTGACTTAAAAACTTTCTAAAACCAAGGCGTTCATATAAAGTACGAAGTTTTTCATAATTAGTTTCTTTTAGTTTTGTGTCATCAAGTGTTACTTCTATTGGTGAATCACAATCTATTGTAGCAAGCTTCTTAGCCAAAACAGCTTTATCCTTATCTGCAATCAAGTTTTCCTTCATTTTTGATTTTTTCATTTCATCAATATTAGCATAAAGATTTTCAATTGAGCCATATTTTTGGATGAGCTTAGACGCAGTTTTAGGGCCAATTTTAGTAACACCAGGATAATTATCGGAAGAATCGCCCATCAAGGCTTTCATATCAATAAACTCAGTTGGAGTTACCCCATTTACTTCTTTCATATGTTCAGGAGTATAATCCTCAGTATCACCAACCCCATTTTTAGTAATCATTACTGTAATATTATCGGAAGTAAGCTGAGTTAAATCTCGATCTCCAGTTACAATTACAACCTCATAACCTGCTTTTTCACCCATTTTAGCTAAGGTACCAATAATATCATCTGCTTCATAATTCTTAAGTTCGTAACTTTTAATTCCTAAATCGCTTAACATTTCACGAATTACGGGTAATTGCTCGGAAAGCTCGCTAGGTGTTTTAGCACGACCACCCTTGTAATCTTCATACATTTTAGTTCTAAAAGTCACTTTTCCAGCATCAAAAGCTACTAAAATATTAGTTGGATTCACTTTTTTTATTATTGCGTCAAGCATATTTTTAAAAGTAAAAATTGCATTTGTATGCAATCCATCTGGACTAGTAAAACGATCAAGCTGACGGTATAAAGCATAAAAGGCACGAAAGGCCACAGAGTTGCCGTCAATTAAAAGTAATTTCTTTTGTGCCATATTTTTCTCCTTAAATAAAAAACTGTCAAAATGTTCATTATTCATTTTAACAGTTTTTAGTTATTTTCGTTTAACCATTAAACTTACTTAGGTAATTTTTTAGATACTTTAAAGTTAAAGTATTATCATTTTTCACTACATCATTTAATTGACCTTCTGCAACTACTTGTCCACCATGATTTCCTCCTTTAGGTCCCATATCTAAAATATAATCACAATTAGCAATTAAGTTAAGATCATGAGTAATAGTAACAATCGTTGCGCCTTTATCTAGAAGTTTTTGTAAAACAGTTACTAAAACTTTAACATCTAGGGGATGCAATCCAATTGTTGGCTCATCAAAAACAAATAAAGTGTTTTTTTGACTATGGGATAAATGGGTAACCAGTTTTAATCGCTGGGCTTCTCCTCCAGAAAGCTGCGGCGTGCTCTCACCTAAATGAAGATAATCTAATCCTACTTCTTGTAATAATTCTAGTTCTCGCTTTATCTTTGGAACTTCTGCAAAAACCGGTAAAGCTTTTCTGACATCTAAATTTAAAATATCGACAATATTTAATCCATGCCATTTAATTTGTTTGATGTCAGCATTATAGCGATCTCCATGACAAGTGGGACATACTTGCTCCATATCTGGTAAATATTGAATATCTAAGGTTACACTTCCAACCCCGCCACAAGTAGGACAGGCACCTTGTTTATTATTATAAGAAAAGTAACTAGCTGTATAGTGATGTGCTTTAGCTTCTGCAGTACTTGCAAAAAGCTTTCGCAAATTATCCATAATAGAAGTATAAGTTGCGACAGTTGAGCGAGTATTTTTACCAACCGGCGTTGCATCAACACTAACTACGTTTTTAATATTGCAGTCAAAACTAGTAACTTGCTGAGGTAGTATTTGTTTATTTTCTTGCGCTTGAATTGCAGGAACCAAACTATCCAAAATCAAGCTAGTTTTTCCTGCACCAGAAAAACCGGTCACCGCTGTTAATTTCTTTGTTGGAATTTTTGCTCTAACATCTTTTAAATTGAAGTAGTTTTTAACCTCAATTTGAATATTATCTTCTGCTTTAGTATTTAAACTTCTAGCTAAAATTTTAGTCCTTCCATTTAAGTATGGAGCAATCAAAGAGTTTTTACTTTTCTTAATATCAGAGATAGTTCCCTGATCAATAACTTCTCCACCTTGTTCACCAGAATTTGGTCCAATTTCGATTATGTAATCAGCCGCTGCAATAATATCAACATTATGGTCAACCACTACCAAGGAATTGCCTTGAGCAACAATTTTACGTAAAATTTTAATAAGACCATTTACATTAGCAGGATGAAGTCCAATTGAGGGTTCATCTAATACATAAAGTACCCCTGTAGTTTCTGTTCTAAGAGTACGTGCTAATTGAATTCTTTGCAATTCACCAGTTGATAAAGTATTACCATTACGCGATAAAGTTAAATAATCTAGTCCCAAATCTAATAAAGGCTGCAAATTTCCATCAAATTCTGTAAATAATCTACGAGCCATCTTATCCATTTCCTGAGGCAAACTTTTTTCTACTGTTGTCTGCCAATCTTTTAACTTTTCAAGTGAAAGCTCTGTAACTTGAGCAATGTTTAAGGCGCCTGCAAGTTGCTTTAGCAAGATCGGTTTTAGCCGGCTTCCATGGCACACTGGACAAGTATCATAAGTAAAAAATTCACTGATTCTTTTTTGGGCACGCTCACTTTTACTAGTTTTTGCAGAACGTAAAACTGCTTGATGAGCATTTTCATACAAAGCTTCAAAATTATGAAAAACTCGGCCAGTTCCTGAAAGAAAATCCATCTTATATTTTTTCTCAGGACCATTTAATACAAAATCTTTTTCTTTTTGAGTCAAATCTTTAAAAGGAATATTAATTCTCACTCCCGCATGTTCAGCAACATTTGGCATGAAATTACGTCCTGGAAGTCGCCAAGAAGCAACGGCACCTTCAGCAATACTTAAATTCTCATCAGCAATTAGTTTATTATCGTCAAGTTGGCGAACTTTTCCCGTTCCTCCACAATTAGTGCAAGCTCCAGTTGAATTAAAGGCAAATTCTTCGGCACTTGGTACAAAAAACTCAACTCCACAAGTAGGGCAACTTATTTTTCCCATTGCTTCTCCAGATTTGCTCATAGCTTCTGCAATTTCTAAACTAGGTGCAACTTGATGTCCATTAGGACAAACGGGAGAACCTAAACGTGAAAAAATTAATCTTAAAACATTAAAAACTTCACTCATTGTTCCCACTGTTGCTCTTTCTGAAGGAACGCTGGGACGCTGTCTTAAAGCAATAGCAGAAGGGATATGTTTAATAGAAGTTACATCAGCTTGTCTTCCTTGCTTAATTTTTCTTCGATAAAAAGTAGACAAAGAATCTAAATATCTTCTTGACCCTTCTTCATATAAAATTCCCATCGCTAAAGAACTTTTTCCCGAACCTGATACTCCAGAGATAGCTACAAATTTATGAAGTGGTATATTAACATCGATATTTTTTAAATTATGTACGCGTCCGCCTCGCACTTCAATTTGAGTTGGTAATTTTTTCATTGATTTTTATCCCTATCTTTCTTATTCTTTATAATGAAAAGTAACTATATTGCAAGGCTACAGTTAATAATAGTTTTTGTCAAAATTTAGTGCATATTAATTTTATTAGTAGCTACTATGACGTATAATAGGTATAGCTTAATGAAACAGAAAGGACTTATGATTTCATGAAAAAACTAGACTCAAATAAATTAACTCAAGAACAAATTGAATTCTTTGATAATCCAGATCACTTAGCTTATATGGCAACTGTTGATGAAGATGGGGTTCCATCAGTTGGTCCTAAGGCATCAATGAAGGTTCTTAACGACGGTCAACTTCAATATCTTGAAAAGACCAAGTCACATGCTTTTGAAAACTTAGAAAATGGCTCAAAGGCTGCTATTGTGGTTGCTGATATTCCAAGCCACAAGGCAATGAAGATTATTGCAACTCCAGAAATTCATGAAAATGATGACTATGCTAAGAGTGTTGTTGAAGGTACAGACACCCCTAACGCATATGTAGTTGTTTTGAACATTGATGAAATTCAAGAATAATTGAATTTTATAAAAAAGGCATTTCCTAAACTCAGGAAATGCCTTTTTATTTTCTATAAATTTAAATTACATCTTACCGCCAAAGACTGGAAATACTTCTGCATCCCCATAGTCTAAGGCTTTAACATTCTTCAAAATTTCCATATCTTCATCAGAAATTTCAAAATCAATCTCACTATTACTCTTCATATGAATTGGATTGGCGGATTTTGGCAATACTACAGTACCAAGTTGCCAATCATAGCGAATACATAATTGTGGAACAGATACATTGTATTTTTTAGCTATTTCAATAATATCTTCATCATTTATAGCTGCACCATGAGCAATTGGAGAAAAGCTTTCTACAACGATACCCTTTTCTTTAGAATAATTAATTAAATCCATCGGCGTAGCTGCAATATGGCATAAAATTTGATTAACTGCTGGAGTAGTAGAACTATTTTCAATAATGTTATCTAAGTCTTCTTTATTAAAACTTGAAACCCCAATTGTACGTAATTTTCCTTCCTTAACAGCATCTTCTAAGGCACGCCAAGTTTCAAGATTACCTTCAAAATGACGATCTTTTGATTGATTTACTTCTTTCCAGGGCTGTGGATTATGGATAATCATCATATCAAGATAGTCAAGTTCCATCTTATTTAAGGTTTCATCAATAGATTTCTTAGCTTCTTTGTAATCCTTAATTTCAGCTGCAACTTTAGAATTAATGAATAATTTATCTCGACTAATTCCAGATTTTCGAACCCCTTCACCAACTCCACGTTCATTGCCATATGCTTGAGCTGTGTCAATATGACGATAGCCAATTTTTATAGCTTCTTCTACTGCTTTTGGAGTTTGATTATCAGGAATTTCCCAAACTCCAAGTGCCATACGAGGAATTTTTACGCCGCTATTTAAAGTATAAGTTTCATCAAAAATTGTCATATTATCTTCCTTTCAAGACTATTTATAATAATTTTATTGTAAAGCTATATCTCTGTTAAATATTTATAATTAATATATAGCAATAACTTATTCTTATAGCAATTAACTAAAAAAGCATTCTCAATAAGAGAATGCTTTTAACTATTCGATTATTTATTCCATAAAAATTCAATCAAAGCTTTATCAACTTGGCTGTTTCTATGCAAGCGACTATGTTGTGCGTTTTTACCAGTAAATTCAATTTCTCGATAGCTTTTAGCTCGACCATTAATTAAGTATTTGTAACTTTGAGCAGAACTGACAGCAACTGAACCATCTGACTTTGATCCGTCTTCTAAATCGCCATACATATTAAGCACTTGAATTTGCTTAGGATAATGCTGACGAAGAGTCAATAACTGCTTAAAACTCGAAGAAAATTTTTCTGGTTCTCCAGTTTTTTTATTCTTAATAGGACTTGTAGAAGCCTCTTCTTCACCAAGCCAGCCATTATAATGCCCTGCAATTGAGACTACTTTATTAATCGTGGGCAATGTTTTAATTTGGTAATTATCATTAATATAATTTGCCACCATTAAATTACCATATGAATGTCCAACAAGGTTAACTTCTTTAAAACTATACTTATTTTGCAAAGCTTCCAGCACATTTCTTACATCTTGTGCATCCCCATAACCTTGTTCCAAATTTACTTCAACAATTGGATTTTTTGCATCTTTAGAAAAACTTCCAATCAACTTGACCTGGCCACTAGAAGCCACATCAGCCCTAATTACATTTTTAGAATTTGTCACTCCAGCTTGAACTGCTGCGTTTACCATATGTTCTTCTGCATGATAACTAGAGCCATATCCATGAATAAAAATCGTTGGTAAACCTATTTTTATTTTTTTAATAGTTTTTTGCTTATTTTTTTGAGTTACTTTTGCCTGTGAGATTACAGTATTTTTAGAAGTTTTGTTTAAAACTAAGCCTAAACAAGCTGCAAGCCCTACAATAATAATCGCTAATGCACTAATTATGCCTGCTTTTTTATTCATAATAATCCCTTCCTTACTTTTATTCAGGGAAAATTATAAGCGAAATCTATTAAGAAGTGAAATACTTAGACTTAATTTGGAAAATAGCTAGCTCACAAATTAACCTTTATTTATTATTTCCTTGTGGAAGTACAATGTCACTTGGTTTAATTTCTTTGCCAAAATATGGTTTCAATTCTTGATTGTAATCATATATGAAGAATCCTTCTGCATTCAGCTTAGTAATTTCTTTATCCATCCAGTTTTTAAGTGACTTATTTCCTCTTTTGACTGCTGGAGAAATATATTGGTTAGGACCTATATTTTTAATACCTACAGTAAACTTAGGATTATTCTTTACCCATGCATAAAGATATGAGTTGTCATCTGCCAAAGCTTGCCCACGTCCATTTTTAAAAGCATTAAATTGTTGCGTCTTTGAGTCAAATTTTAACATTTTTACTCCATTTTGTTTAGTAAAGTAATTTTCTGCCGTCGTTCCCTTAGTCACAATTACGGTTTTATTCTTTAATTGAGCAGCTTTTGTAATTGGTGCATTCTTAGGAGAAATTACTCCAACAGATACTTTCATATAAGGCTTAGCCCAATCAACAACATCTTTTCTCTCTGGAGTAACGGTAAAATTAGCCAATACCAAATCTGCTTTATTAGAATTTAGAGTATCTACTCGATTATTAGCATTTACTTGAACAAAACGCAGTTTAACTCCCATATCTTTTGCAACTTTTCTAGCTAACCGAACATCGTAACCAACTCGCTTGCCCTGAGAATTAACCCATCCATATGGTGGTAAATCTCCAAATACTGCGACTTTAATATACCCTCGACGCCTAATAGCTGAAAGACTTTCACTGCTCCAACCACCAGATGCAGAAGCATTTAAGTTAGGCTGACTTATACCATAATATGCGGCAATTCCTACAAAAAATACTGCTAAAATGCTAATAAGCCAATTAAATATCTTTTTTATTTTCATTCTAGTTTCCTCTTAGAAATCCATACTCTTTAAAAATTCTTGCGCACGCTTTGTCTGAGGATGTACAAAAAACTCTTTTCCTGGAGTAGCTTCAAGAATTTTACCATTTTCTAAAAATAGAACTTCGTCTGCAATCTTAGCTGCAAAATTCATCTCATGAGTAACAATTACCATTGTCATATGTTCATTGTCAGATAGATCTTGAATAATTTCTAGAATTCCACGAACCATTTCAGGATCAAGCGAAGCCGTAACTTCATCAAAAAGCATTACTTCAGGATGCATTGCTAAAGCTCTGACAATAGCTATTCTTTGTTTTTGACCACCTGATAATTCTCTGGGATAAGAATTAATATGATTTGATAAACCAACTTGTTCTAATAGTTTTATGGCTTCATTTCGAACTTCAGCCTCTGATCTTTTTTGAACTTTAACAGGTGCCAATAAAATATTTTCCATTACTGTTAAATTAGGAAATAAATCATAACTTTGAAATACCATTCCAATTTTCTGACGTAAATTTTGCCACTGTTTAGGAGTAGGAATAATTTTTTTATCATGAAAATAGATACTTCCACTCTTATAGCCCTCTAATCCGTTTAATGTTCTTAAAAGTGTACTTTTACCTGACCCAGAAGGTCCTAAAAGAGCTAAAACTTTACCTTTTTCAAGAGAAAAACTAATATCATGAAGAGCCTGCCAATCACCATAAAACTTATTTAAATGTTCAACTTTTAAAACTTCTTCTGTCATTTTTATCACCTAACTATTCTTCTTAACTAATCTTTTTGACCAAACAGACAATGGATAATCCAAAATAAAGTACAAAATAAAAATAAAACCATATACCCAGAAAACACCAATTGGATACTTTTGATTGTTTGCTTCAATGATTTGCTGACCTACATTAATAACTTCCATAACACTAATTAGCATTAATAATGAAGTTGTTTTAATAACTCTAGTAGCTAAGTTAATTGCTGCTGGAATTTCTAATTTTACTGATTGTGGAATTAAAACATATTTAAACAATTGCCACCTATTAAAACCCAATGCAAGTCCACTATTTATTTGACTTTTTGGAACTGATTCGATTGCTCCACGAACAATATCACTAAACTCAGCTGCAACCCATAAACTAAATGCTAAAGTTGCCATCCAAGTTCCAGCCCAATTAATATGCAAAGTTCTTGGCAAAATATAATAAACTAGATACAAAAGCACTACAGTGGGCACAATTCTAAAAAATTCAAGATATAAGCGCAAAATGAAGCGGATAAATTTATTTGGTAACGTCCTTAAAACTCCAAACAAAGTTCCTATAATTAACCCAATCACCAAAGATAAAACAGCAATCCAAATTGATGTCCATAGTCCTGCCATCAACCTTGCAAAATTATTTCCCTCAAATAATACATTAATTCCCGAATTGAGCATTGCGAACCTTCCTTTCAAGCAAATTTAAAAACAAAATAACTGGTATCAAAATAATTGCATATGCAACCACCAGCATCAAAAGATATTCATTAGAATGGTAATACATGCCAATTAAATCAAGAGCAGTATTAGTTAATTCCGGAATAGCAATTACAGAAAAAATTGAAGTTTCCTTAATCAAAAAAATCACATTTGCACTTAAGGCTGGTACACTCAAGCTTAATCCTTGCGGAAACACAACATAACGAGCTAGTTGAAAATTATTCATTCCTAAAGCTAATCCATTATCAATCTGACTTTTACTTACTCCATTAAATCCACCCATAAAACCTTCAGCCATGTATGCCGCACCTAAAAAAATCAATCCAATGATTCCACTAGCTTCTGCGGAAAGTTTTATACCGAATGCTGGAAAAGCATAATATAAGAAAAATAACTGAATTAATAAAGGTGTGTTTCTTGCAAGCTCAACATATCCTTTAAAAAATTGGCTTAAAACTGGTATCTTAAAATACTCAATCAGGCTTACTATAGCACCGACGATAATTGATCCAACAATTCCAATTAAAGATAGCCATAAAGTCAATTCAAACCCTTTAGCAAAAAATGGAAGTGCTTGGTTTACAATTTCCCAATTCATTACAAACTCCTTCTATGGCAAAACAAAAAGGATCTACGAATCTCGTTCGTAAATCCTTAGTAATTATCCAATAAAATAAAAAGATTAATTAGTTAAAAGCGAACGCAATTCAGAGTATGTGAAATAAGCTTGCATACAAATGCAACAAACTTGGTTCACATTTTGAACTGCTGAATTAAACATTCTATTTTTCCTTTCTAACTAATTACTTTATGTAAGTTACTTATCTTCAGTAACTATAATAGATGTATACTTATTTTTTGTCAATTAAATTTTAAAATTTGATTATATGTGGCTTAACTTCTTCACCATGACAAGCAAGAGATTCAACGCAATTTTTATCTAAGCTCATCTTTCTAATCCAAGCTAAAGACTCCTTTTGTGACTTTTTATCAGTTGAAATCCCTGAAGTAATCATTTCTTTCCAAGATTTTTCACCATAGCCACCATCACCATAATAAAGGAAAAATTTACCTGTATCCATATTTGTAATTTTCGTAGCAGTCAACCCATCAGTATGACCTGGAATATTAACTAATTCCACAGATTTATCTCCAAACAAGTCATATGAGCGATTAAAGGGACCTAATGCATCGTTCCAATCATACAAATCTAAATCAATACCATCCCACCATTTCTTCTTAAAACGGAAAGTCGAGTGCTTTTTAGCATATTCATATTCTGTTTTAGATACCATAATATGTTTGGCATCTTTAAACTGACGTAATCCATTTGCATGATCACAATCAAGATGAGAGATAATTACATAATCAATATCACTCGGCTTTATTCTCATTTGGATGAGTTGTTCACTAGCTGTCATTCCTTTAGCCACTATGCCTTTATTTACGCGATATAAAATATAAGAACCTAAAGAATTAATTTGTGCTTTTTTATCGTATACACCATTTGGACTCATTGAACGGTCCCATCCAGTGTCAAGTAATAAAAGTCCTTTAGGAGTTTCTACCAAAAATACAGACACTGGTAGCCAAATTTCTTCTTTAGCACTATCTAAAAGTCCGGCTGCTTTCCAAAGTGAGCAATTATCTCCACCAAAAGCTAATTCTGGTGCAATTCTAACTTTTCCTGTGTGTAAGACATGAACTTTATATTGAGACATTTTTAATACCTACTTTTCTAAATTTATAAATATATTTTAGATAGAGGGGTACTTTCTTGCCAGAACACAAACTAGATAAGTGTCTATTTTTCGAAAATTTTTAAAGCTTGAACAACTACTTTTTGAATTTGACTTTCACTATATTTCTCTGGACTAAGCAAATAATAATCAAAAGCTGCAATTGTTTCTGCAGCAACCATTTCATAGAGCAAATCATCTTTAGGCAAACCGCGTTTATGAAGATTCGCTTTAATTGCATTTTTCCATTTTTCAATAAACCTAGCATCCGGACGGAATTTTGTTAAAACTAAAATTTCAGTTTTATGCTCTTTAATATAATCAACTACATCTAAAAAATAAGAAAAATCACTTGGCTTAGTCTTTTTCCTATCGGCCAACTCACTATCACGCACACTCAATTCTTTAACCAAGTCATTTTCAAGTTCTTCGAGTAATTCATCAAGATTATTATAATGGCTATAAAAAGTGCTCCTGCCTACTTCTGCTTCTTGGCATAATTTTTTTACTGAAATTTGCATTAAACTCTGTCTTGTCAATAACTTAATAAGCGCCCTTTTTAATGCAACTTTTGATTTCATTGTTTTTTCACCCTAAAATTCAAACAGCATTGCCTTAGAATGGCAATGCTGCTTACTATAATATTATTTTTTTAACAATGCTTCATAAGCATCTTCATACTTAGGAATATCACCAGCACCCATAAATACTACGACCGCATTCTTATGCTTGGTAAGGTCTGCAATATTGTCTAAGTCAATCACTTCAGAGCCAGGAATATTCTTAGTGAGGTCTTCGCTAGTAATATCTCCACTTGCTTCACGAGCAGATGCATAAATTGGAGTAACATATGCTTTATCAACATCACGCAAGATTTCTTCAAAGTCCTTTTGGTATTTCTTAGTTCTTGAGAAAGTATGTGGTTGGAAAACTACCACTAATTCTTTATCTGGGAATTTTTGACGAGCAGCTTGAATAGTTGCACGCATTTCTGTTGGGTGGTGAGCATAATCATCAATTACGGCAACATCACCAAAGTCTTTTTCACTAAAACGACGCTTAGCACCTTTAAACGTTAACATCCCTTCACGAATATCTTCCATAGGTACTTTTTCAGTATACGCAACAGCGATTACAGCAGTCGCATTTAAAATACTGTGATCACCAAATAATGGAATTTCAAAACGTCCTAAGTCTTCACCATGAGCTACTACATTAAACTTAGAACCTTTAGTTGTCTTTTCAATATCAATTGCTTGGAAATCATCACTATCATTAAAGCCATAAGTATATTTAGGAATTTCTGTTTTAAGGCTTTGAAGGCGCTTATCATCTCCCCAAACAAAAAGAGCTTTTTTAGTTTGATCTGCAGCCGTTTGAAAAGCAGAAGTATAATCAGCTTGATCTTTGAAGTAATCTGGGTGGTCAAAGTCGATATTGGTCATAATTTGATAATCGGGATGATATGCTAAAAAGTGTCTACGATATTCATCTGCTTCATAAACAAAGAAGCGTGAATCTTTAACACCCTTTCCTCGTCCATCTCCAATAAGATAAGAAGTTGGTTCAACTTCACCTAAAACGTGGGCTAAAAGACTAGTAGTTGAAGTCTTACCGTGAGTACCGGATACCCCAATTGAAGTATGCATCTGTACAATTTCTTCAACTGTATCAGGGTAGCTTTGCCATTTAACATCTTGATCAAGACAAGACTTAACTTCTGGATTATCTTCTTTAAAAGCATTCCCCTTAACTATAATTTGCCCTTCAGATTTAATATTCTTAGGATCAAAGTTTTTAACTTCAATACCTGCTTTTTCTAATGGAACTTGTGTAAATGTATATTTTTCAATATCACTACCAGCCACTCTATAACCCAAATCATGCAAAACAAGGGCTAAGGATGCCATACCAGTACCTTTAATACCGATGAACCAAATTTCTTTTGTCTTATCTAACATATTTATTGTCTCCAAACATTTAATTGCAATTTATTCGTTTATAATTTTACCATTTTTTTAGTAAAAATTTTAACCAAAATAAAAAAGAGGCTTACTGGACCTCTTTTTCAATATAAATTACAAAGTGATTTCACCACTAGCAATTAATTCATCACACTTAGTTGGTTCAAATTCAGCACCAACTTCAAAGCTATCTGGAACAACCATAATTCCACGCTTTTGTGGAGCATGTGCTAAGCCTAATTCGCGTGCTGAACAAATCATACCGTATGAATCAACACCACGAAGTGCACCTGGCCAAATTTGTTGACCATTTGGCATTAAAGTACCAGGAAGTGCCACAACTACCATTTGGCCTTGAGCAATATTTGGAGCACCACAGACAATTTGGTGTTCTTCTCCACCTACATCAATAGTAGTTACATGCAAGTGGTCACTATCTGGATGTGGCTGACAAGTTTTAACATAACCATAAACTAAAGTTGGCTTACCATATTCAAGATTGCCTTCAAAGCCAACTTCTTCAAGCTTCTTATTAAGCGCATCAAGTTCATCATCATTTAAATGAACTTCACCATTTGGCAACTTATCATAATCCAATACTTCATTTACATTAAAGAAGTTGTAACCAATCAACTTACCATCTTTGTCAGTAACACGAGTTACATCGCTTTTTTCTTCAAATTCACTTCTGCCGTTGTCTTCACCTAAGATAACGATCAAAGTATTTGGATATGCTTCTTTATTAATACTAGTGATCATTTATTAAAATCTCCTCTTTTAGTCAAGTGACCGCAAGAAGTTTTCAACTTCATCTTTTGTCTTACGGTCCTTATTAACTAGTCTACCAATTTCTTTGCCATCTTGGTAGACAACAAAGCTAGGAATTCCAAAGATATTTAATTCTTTGGCTACATCAATTGATCCATCACGGTCAATCTTATAGAATTTTGCATCAGGATTATCTTTTTCAATTTGTGGTAAAAATGGATCTAAAAAGCGGCAGTCTGGGCACCAAGCTGCTGAAAATTCAAGTACAACTCTGCCATCTTTTGTAATTTCCTTAAGCTTATTTTCAGTTAATTCTTTAATTTCCTCCATTTGAGTTACCTCATTTCTACTAGCTTACTTTTTATAAGTATTATAATCAAGAATGGTAACTTTGCCAACTATTTTGTTTTAAAAGTTGCATGAAGAGCATAAATCGGATTACCCTTTGCAGCAAACTTATGCTCATATTCAGTTTCTACATTCTTTTCAACGATTTCTGCTTTTTCATGATGTAAGTCAACTGATACAAAATCAAAATGCATTCCATAATTGTTGAGACTTTGAACAGAATAAGCAAACAAGCCAGAATTATCTGTCTTAAATTCAATATGACCTTCAGGCATTAATACCTTTTCATATTTTGCCAAAAAACTCTTATAAGTTAAACGGCGTTTTTCATGGCGAGTCTTAGGCCATGGATCACTAAAGTTCAAGTAAATAATTTCAGCACTATTTTCTTCAAAGAAAAGATCAATATCAGCGGCATCACCACGTAAAATTTGTAAGTTTTCCAAACCTTCTTCAAGTTTAGTTCTCAAAATAATTCCTGCTGCTGTAGTTTGCAGTTCTAAAGCTACAAAATTCTTATCCGGGTTTTGCTTAGCTAAAGTTGTAATAAAAGCTCCCTTACCAGATCCAACTTCAATTTGAAGAGGAGCATCAGGATTTTTAAAGCGTTTTTTCCAATCGATTTTTACTTGTGGATCAGGATTTTGCAAAACACTTTCTGGATGATCATTTACAAGCTTAACAGCCCAAGGTTTGTTTCTTAGTCTCATTTTTCTATTCCTTTACTTCTTATTCTTGACCTTGTAAGGCAAATAGCCAACATTTAAAATCCAAACAAAGACAAATAATGCCGCAATTGCCTCAAAAACATTCAAGTTAACATTTAGTACAACTAACCAGAATACACTAATCACCAGCCATTGCAAGAGCAAAGCTAAACTTAAAACTTGTACCAAATTACGTCCACGATTATCACGGCTAATTGGATAAACGCGATACATAATATTCGAATCAAATTCAGTTGCCATTGGAAGCAATTGATAAGCTGTTAAAAATACTACCAAAGCAGCCAAGCCTAACGCCCATTTCCAATCTTGTACCAGCCAAGAAATTAAAATTGCAAAAATAGTCATTCGCACAAGCAAGTTTAAATATTCTGGATTTCTAAGAAGTGATCTTTGATATAAAAACTTATTTGGATTTTCTTTAGCTAAATTCTTAGGAAGTAAAAAGTCTAAATACTTTCTGCGCTTGATTGTTACTTGCTTTTCTTGAACATCAGTAAACATTGAAAAGATTGAATATACACGATCTTTTCTAAGTCGTTCAGTGTCAATTGCATAGCGCCAATCAAATAAATTCTTTTTATTAATTTTATCTCCAAATGCTGGTTGAAAATTAGGCTCAAAAAACATTCCTATTACGCCAAGACATAATCCAATAACTTCCCAATAACTACTTGCAATCATAATTATTAAAGCTAATAAGCTCAATATATTAAAGTTTATTTTTTGACCAAAATATAAATTATTTTCTTCAGCACATAATTCATCATACTTTAAAATAAGAGCAACTATTACTAATGAAATATAATTTGCTACTCCTATTTGTGCTTTAAGATTTGCAAATGGGAAAAGTATTCCTGCTAATAACAATTCTAAAATTACCGGCAATATCAAACTATAGCGAAACATCGGCTTCAAATATTGCCCCATATTTTTATCTTGTGTAAATAAAAACTGCATATCAGCTTCACGAATAAGCGTAACTAAGTGTCCGGTTAATAGCGGCACCCAAAGTAAAATTCCAACTAAAGGTTTATAAAACCACAAGTTGCTTGGCATTGTTTTCATTGATTGAGCATACCAAAACATTAAAGCACCAAATAAGAAAATCAATGCTAAAATGAAGAAATCATTGAAAACCAATGTTAAGTATTTAACTGATTGTTTGAAATTCTCATTCAAACGTCTCTTCGCAATATTATTCATGATGATCCACCTGATTCAATACTTGATATAACTTGTCAAAAGGATCATCTGGTTTTAAGCCATAGTGCTGACGAATTTCTTTCAAAGAACCAATAATTTCAATAGTGCCATTATTAAGAACGGCATAATTTGAAATAGCCTGTTGTGCATCTGCTAAAACATGCGTCGTCATTAAAACCATCTTGCCATCAGCAATTGCTTTTTTAATTAAGTCAATTAAATTTGCTACCGCTAGTGGATCAAGTCCAGTAAATGGCTCATCAATTACAAGCAAACTAGTATTTGCTAAAAATGCCGACACAATCATGACTTTTTGACGCATCCCTTTAGAAAAGTGAATTGGAAGCCATTCTAGCTTATCATCTAATCTAAACATCTTTAAAAGCTCATGTGCTCTTGTCCAGGCCTTTTTTTCATCTAAATTATAACTAAGCATGGTTAATTCTAAATGTTCTTTTAAAGTTAATTCTGGATAAAGAACCGGAGTTTCAGGAATATAAGCAACTTGACGCTTAAACTTAGTCGGATTTTGCGTTAAAACAACATCATTTAAAATGATTTTTCCTTTTTGTGGACGAAGTAGCCCCAGAATATGCTTAATTGTCGTTGACTTCCCAGCTCCGTTAAGTCCAATAAGCCCCAGAGCCTGCCCTGATTTTATTTCTAAATTTATATCTTTAATAACAGGAACCCCAGTATAGCCTCCTGTTAGATTTTCAATCTTTAAACTCATTTTTTCCTATCTTTCTTTAGTTATGTTTACTTCATTTATGATAACATGGAAGTATTAACAAACTAAAATTTTAAAGAAGGTTTATTTATGGAAAATTTAGTAGATGATTGTTTATTCTGTAAAATCATCAAAGGCGATGTTCCAAGTTACACTGTCTTTGAAAATGATGATGTTAAGGCTTTTCTTGATATTTCTCAAGTAAATCCTGGTCATGTTTTAATGATTCCTAAAAAACACATTGTAAACTTATTTGACTACACTAACGAAGATGCTAAAAAATATTTACAATATATTCCAGAAATTGCAAATGCAATTAAAAAGGCATTTCCAAATGTAACTGGTATGAACATCACCACCAATAACGGTGAAGTTGCAGGACAAGTTGTCATGCATTCTCATATTCACTTTATCCCACGTTTTGAAGGTGATGGCTTACACCTTATGACTCGCAACAATGCCGATGATTATGATGAGGCAAAATATACTGAAGTTGCTGAAAAAATCAAAGAACAATTCTAAGGAGAAAAAATTTGAGTAAATTTGGATTAGGCTTAGCTGCAGGAGCTGCTGCTGGATTTGTTTTATCACTTTTTAAAGATCAAAATGGCAAACGCTTAGGTGCTCCCATCAAGCGTGACTTTGATAGCTTTATGTATGATGCAGAAAGCTTAGCAGAAGGCATTCAAAATGCTAAAAAAGCAAGCTACGAATTATCACAGACTCTTCCACAAGCTCAACGCGCAGTTAGTGATATTGGAGACGATGTTAAACATTACAGTGAAAGAATCGAACCAGATGTAACTAACATTGAAAAATCAGCTCATAAAATTGAAACAGATTTAGATGAGACTCCTAAGAAAAATTAAAGAAAGTTTGATTTTTCTGTGAAAATTTAAGCTTTGAAAACAAGTAAGCTTAATTTGTGGTATATTAATTGTCGGTTACTTAATTTTATTAAGGATGTGGAGAATTTTTTTATGAAGAAATATATGAAAAAAGCGGCTGCCGCTTTAGCAGTTGCAGGTGTTGCACTATCACTTTCTGCTTGTTCAAGTGGTAATAAAACTGTTGTATCTTACAAAGGTGGTAAGATCACTCAAGAACAATACTACGATGATATGAAGAAGTCACAAGCTGGTCAAAGTGCTCTTGCTAACATGATTATTAATCGTGCTTTAGAAGAACAATACGGTAGCAAGGTTTCTCAAAAAGAAGTTGATAAGCAATACAACAACTACAAGAAGCAATACGGCTCTCAATTCAGTGCTGTTCTTCAACAAAACGGAATGACTGCTAGCTCATTCAAGCAAAACTTGAAGACTAACCTTCTTTCAGAAGCAGCTCTTAAGAGCATTAAGAAGGTTACTAAGAAGCAAGAACAAGAAGCTTGGAAGTCATACCAACCTAAAGTTACTGTTCAACATATTTTAGTAGCTAAAAAGTCAACTGCTGAAGATATCATCAAGCAATTAAAAGATGGTAAGAGTTTCAAGAGTTTGGCTAAGAAGTACTCACTTGATACTGCTACTAAGAATAGTGCCGGAAAACTACCAGCATTTGACTCAACTGACACCACTTTAGACAGTAGCTTCAAGACTGCTGCATTTAAGCTTAAGACTGGTGAAGTTACTGAAACTCCAGTTAAATCACAATCTGGTTATCATGTAATTAAGATGATCAACCACCCAGCTAAGGGTAGCTTCAGTTCACACAAGAAGGCAATTGACGACCAAATTTACGCATCAATGGCTCAAGACCAAGAAACTATGAGAAGTGTTATCGCTACTGTATTGAAGCGTGCTGATGTTTCAATTAAGGATAACGACTTGAAGAATGTATTATCTTCATACATTTCAAGCAGTGACTTGAAGAAGTAAAATTTTTATTACTATACAAAAAGCAGCCATGCAGCTGCTTTTTTGTTTTATTCAAGTTTTTTACTATTAGATAAAGCAGGATCATCTTTAGGTCTATAGAATCTTCTACCATCTTGACTCATAATATTTTCAGTGAATTGTCCTGGTTTAGTATGTTGCAAAGCATTAGTAATTGCATATATTGAAGCATCTAAATCATCAATTCTATGTAAAAGTTCCGCTTCTAAAAGAGCAGGCAATTTAGGTGAACCATATTCAAATTTTCCATGATGAGATAAAACCATATGTCTAAGCAACAGCAAATCTTCAGATTCTAAATCTAACTTTAAATCCTGTGCTGCCATCATTATTTGCTCGTCAATCAAAACTAAATGCCCTACTAAATTACCTTCAGTTGTATATTGAGTGGCAGCTGGACCAGTTAACTCTAATACCTTTCCCATATCATGTAAAATACACCCAGCATACAATAAAGAACGATTTACCTGCGGATAATTATCAGCAAGCCCTTTAGCATCCCTAAGCATTGATACAGTGTGATAAGCAAGACCAGCACGAACTGCATGGTGATTACTTTTACCTGCAGGATACTCATAAAAACGTTTTCCCCATTTTTTAAGTAAATATCTTACGATTCGATTCCAAATTGGATTCAAAATTTCAAAGACATACTTGCCAATTTCTTCCTGCATATCACTAGCTTTTTCAGGAGCCGACTTGATAAAGGCATCTAAATCATATCCCTCTTGTTCACTAACAGTTCTCAAAGAATAAATTTTAATTTGAGGACGACCTTGATATTCTTCTCTTTTTCCATTTACTTCAACAATAGTTCCAGTGGAAAAGATATCGCTATCCCTTTGACTAGCATCCCAGTAGTTAGCTCTAATTTCTCCTGATTCATCTCCTAAAGATAAGGCTAAATAAAGCTTATCCTTTTTGGTATGTCTCAATTGAGAATTCTTTATCATTACTACGAGATCCATTTCCTCGCCATCATTATAATCAAGCAATCTTTTAAGCATTTTCGTTCCTTTCAAAAGTTAATGGCCTGATTCCTAATTTATCAATCAAATTTTCTTGAGCTGTAAAAATCAAGATTTGATTAGAGTCTGCCACTTTTTTCAATAATTTAACAATATACTCTATTCTAGAATTATCAAAGTTCACAAATGAATCATCAATTAAAATCGGTAGATTGATTTGATTCTTAATTTGTTCAATAAATGCTAATTTCAAAGCAAAATATAATTGTTCACTCGTTCCTCTTGATAAAAATTTAACTTCTCGCTTTTTACCATCGCTTCTTACAACAGATAATTTCTTGTCTAAAATGATATCATTATAGCGTCCACCCGTTAAAATATTAAAGTATTCTTTAGCGCTTTTAAGCATTTTAGGGAAGCGTTCATTAGAAGCTAAATCAAGTGCACGGGCAATCCATTTAGAAGCAAAAAGAGCAGCTAAATATTCTTTACTAGCATTGACAAACTGAGCTTCGGTTTCAGCTAAAGACTGCTTTTTTTCAAAAATAACAGTCGAATTAGCCAAATTAGTTAATTGAACCTGAATTTTTGCAACATTTTGATGTAAAGTAGAAATTTCTTTTTCCTTCTGTGTAATTTTAACAGAAACTTCTTTTAATTGTTCGTCTAAATTATCAGAGGATTGGGCAAGTTTTTTCAATTCATCCAAACTATCAGCAAGATTTGTTTTTAAGGTTGCAATTTGCGTTTGAATTTTAGCTTGTTCTAAATACTCTTTATATAAATCATTATATTCTTCAATATCTGCTACACCAGCTTGTGCTAATAAAAGTTTGATTTGTAGCGTAACTTCTTTAAGTTGTTGTTGATTATTTTCTAAATTAGCTTGAATTTCATGGCGTTTATTTTGATTTTGAAGAAAAATTCGGTTTTCAGTTTCAAGTTCATTTAAAGCCACTAATAAGTCCTTAAATTCAGGTTGTACTTTTCTATTTAGAGCTTTACTTAATCCATTAGCTAAATGAATTAAATTAGTACTAAGTTCATTAAGGAGCTTACTGTTTTCCTTTTCTGCTTGAAGCTTTAGCTTATATTGATTTAGTTGCCATAATAAATCCTTCAAATTTAATTGATCAGGATTTAAACCATATTTATTTTGAAAGTTAATTCTTTTTTGATTTGCAATTTTAGCTTTATCTGCTAGTAATTTTACTTTTTTATTTTTATTAAACTGAGAATAGCCACCATATATTCCTATAATTAAACCTGCAATGATAAAAATCACCGCACTGCTTTTCAATAAAGTGACGCCCGCTATTCCTAAAACAGTTACTAGCAGACCTATAACTGTTGTGGAATTAATAATTGACTGGGAAGATTGGACAACATTTTCTTTTTTCGGCAGTTTATTAAAATCAGTTTGCAGTTCTTGAATCTGCTCATGGCTTTTATCTAAAACTTGTCCTAATTCTGAGGTTAAAGCTAAAATTTGTTCTTCTTCAGCCTTAATTTGATCTGCTTTTTGCCGATAGGCCCTATCTTCTGCCTGCCATTGCAAAAGCTCCGGCTTTTTTTGCAAAAGTTCATCATAATTATTTTCCCACTTATTGTCGGCTAACTTTTCTAAATGCCGTTGTTCATTAGCAATAATTTCCTTTAAATTAGTTTCTTGAGCATATAAGGATTGTGTTTTTTGATAATTTTGATTATCAAAACTTATCTTTTTCTTTTGCTCATTCAATTTCTGTAAAGTTTGATAATTAACAAAATCCTTTTTTAACTTTTCTAGATGATGTTTTTGATTAGTCAATTCTGCTAAGGCATTGTTTTGTTCAGCTAACTTTTTATTTTGGCAATCAAATTCTGCCTGTAACTCTTTATAACGAGAAAATTCCGTCTGACTTTCTGTCAAATCTTCACGCTTTGTTTGAAGCTCTTGAAGCAAACGATTTACTTCTGGTTTTTTACCATTTTTTTTAAACATCATCCCTGCTTCTTTAGCAAACTTATCTCTTTCCTCAATCAATTGAGTACTATTAGCTGCTCCTAAATAGTAAATTCGTTCAAGCAAGTCTTCTTGTTTAAGAGCTGTAATTTTTCCTAACATTTCTTGATTAAAAATAAAGCTATCGGTATAAAAATCATCATCAATATTATGAATTTTATCAAAAAAGACATTTGGAGGAACTTCTTCGCCATCTTTTTTTACAGTTAAAATTCCGCGCTTGGTTTTATCTCCTTTAGCCCATAAACGTTCTAATTTATATCGGTCACCAGTTTTTTCATCTTCAAAATATAGTGCTCCACCCATTGGAGAAACTTGAGCAAGAGGTTTATAATCTTCAAAAAATGGAGAGGAATTATTTCTCAGATAAAAGCCAAACATAATTTGCTTAATGAAAGCCACAGTAGTACTTTTACCAGCTTCATTAGCGCCAAAAAAGATATTTAAATGTGAACTTGGTAAATCAAACGTTAAATCAGATAATTGTCCAAAATTAATAATTTTTATCTCTTTAAGTATCATCCCTAAGTCCTTTCAATCGACTAGCTAGCTTCACTTCGGCAAGCTCTTTTACGTGTTTTTTAAATGATGGACTATTAACCAATCGACTGCTTAAGATATCTTTTTTTGCCCAATCTGAAGCAATCTGTAAAAATTCCTCCTCAAAGATTGACTCTTTAGCATCTTTAAAAGCTTGATCATCATTAGAATTAAGTTGCAATCTATCATTTGATTCAAACCTTACATCAACTAACTGGGACCCATATGCAAGCTGCAATGATATCGATAGCCAAAAACTACTATCATTTAATAATTCCATTTCCTCATCAGTTAAGTTTTGCGCACCAATAACTTTTAAAGAATAATAAGTAGTTTCTGCAGGGTACAAAGTTTCTAAAATTAAATTTTGCAATTCATTTTTAGTTACTTCTTGCTTAATCTCTATTTTAGCTTCTTGCCAAGTAATTGGTGCAGTTTTTAGAAAACTAATTTTAACATTTTTATTCTTTTCATCAACTTCACCTAAATAACATCCCTTTTCGCCTAATTCATTAATGTGACGCCCTTGAATATTTCCCGGATAAACTACTAATGGGTGTTCAGAGATAATCTGTCTTTTATGGATATGGCCTAAAGCAAAATAATCATAATTCAAATTTTTTATTTCTTGATTAGTATATGGAGCATAGACATTTTTTCCAGACGAACTTTTTTCTTGAGCGTGCATTAGCCCAAACGTAAAATTGGAATTTTTTATAGGGAAATTTTTTATCATATCTTCTTCGATATGATTATTTAAATATGAAAAACCTACCACATCGTATTTAAAACCAGCTTTTGTTTCAAAACTTGCCTTTTCTATATTCTCATTTGTACCCAATAATTTAAAGTAGGGACTCTTTTCTATTAATAAATCCCCCTCATTCATATGGTCATGATTTCCAAAAATCATTACTACTTGAATTCTAGCATCTGTTAATTTTTTGATTTCTTTAGCAAAAAATAACTGACTACTTGGACTAGCCTTACTACTATCAAAAGTATCTCCGGCTATTAAAACTAAATCAACCTGCTTTTCTACAGCCAAATCAACAATCTTTTCTAAAGACTGATTAGCTGCATTATGTATTTTGTTAAATTCTTTAGATGGCAAAAAAGATAGCCCACGAAATGGACTATCTAAATGCGCATCAGCAAAATGAATAAATTTCATATTACCTTATTTTCTAAGATCTGCGTAAAGATCGTTAATTGGATTAGTGAAAGTCTTTTGAACATCATCAAGCAACTTGTACAAAACTTGTTCAGTTTGTAAAAGCTTTACAATGTTCTTGTTATCTTGAACTTTCTTATTTAAATCTTGGTATGCCTTTTGATCATCTTCACTAAGTGGTGCACCAGTTTGTTGAGCGTTGATGATCTTAGTTTGAAGTGCATCCATCTTCTTGAATAAGTCAGCACTTTCTTGGTCATCCATTACAGCCTTAACTGCTGCTTGAAGATCCTTGAATTCAGGAGTTTCTTGTAAATCCTTTGCTAATTGATTAGCATTGTCGTAGATATTTACCATAAGATAAAAATCCTTCTTTCTATAAAAAATTTAATTGCCAAAAAGACCCTTGATATTATTATACCATTGATTAAGTGTCTCTTGGGCAGAACCTATTCCTTTTTGAATTTTATCGCCAATTCCACCAGTCCAATCATTATTTGAACCATTTTGCTTAATTAATTGACTTGGTGCTTTTTCACTAAATTGAGTCTGAGCAGTATATGGCAATATTCCTTCCATTTCAGCCTTATAAAGTCTAGTAATTCCAGTTTCAGAAATACCTTGCATAAAGTGCTGTTTATCAGTTCTATCAAAACCAACCCAAGTTGCTAATACAATATCTGGAGTATAACCAACAATCCACTGGTCCTTAGTACCAAAGCCGTATGAATTTGGCACTTCTGTGGAGCCAGTTTTTCCAGCAACACGAAAACCATTCGGCTGTGCACTCTTTGCGGTCCCATTTGTAAATACTCCAAGCATCATGGTAGTCATTTCTTTGGCAGTATTAGTCGAAATTATCTTATGCGTTTTAGGATTATTATTTTCAACTAAGACATTTCCACTAGCATCTGTAATCTTAGTAATAAAATAAGAACTATCAGGTAAGTTCCCCTGATTTGCAAAAGCAGAATAAGCTCTAGCCATTTGAAGAGGAGAGACCCCACTTGAAAGTCCACCTAAGGCTAATGCTAAATTCTGGTCGCTTTTTGGAACATTGATGCCAAAGTTTTCTACAGACTTAACACCTTTTTGAACTCCAATTTTATCTAAAAGCCAAACTGCTGGTACATTCTTACTTTCAGCTAAAGCTTGATACATTGGAATTTTATCAGAATAACCATTATCAACATTATGAGGTTCATAACCATTCTTACCAAATTTTTGTAATTTGTTAGAAAGTTCAGAATCATAATGATACCCCTCTTGAAGAGCAGGTGCATAAACTGCAAGTGACTTAATTGAGGAACCTGGCTGACGTTTCATTTGAGTTGCTCGATTATAACCTCTAAACACATGCTCTCCTCTACCTCCAACAACTGCTCTAACTGCACCAGTAGAAGGATCCATTGCTACACTTGCTCCTTGAACTTGAGTGCCATCAGAAGCTGCAGCTGGAAAAAGCCAGCTTTGATTAAATTTCTCTTGCATCTGACCTTGATAATCTTGATTCAAAGTCGTATAAATTTTTAGCCCTTTATTCATGACATCTTCTTCTTTTAAGCCATATTTATTGATAGCTTCATTAACTACAGCATCAAAGAAGTAAGGATATTTATAACCATCTTTGCCGTGATAAGTATCATTTAAAGTAAGTCCAGTTTGAGAAGCGGCAGTAGCTGTTTGTTTACTAATCTTACCAGTATCAGCCATTAATCCTAAAACCACATTACGTCTTGCAGTCGCATTTGCCATATGGTCAATAGGATTATAAAAACTAGGATTTCGTAACATTCCCGCTAAAGTAGCAGCCTCAGATAAAGACACATCGCTGGCATTTTTACCAAAATACTTACGACTTGCATCTTGAACTCCCCAAACACCATTACCGAAATAAGCATTATTAAGATACATTGTTAAAATATCTTTCTTGCTGTAGACATTATTAATCTCTATTGCAAAAAATAGCTCTTCAAGCTTTCGTGAAAAAGTCTGCTGCTGAGTTAAGAGGGAATTTTTGGCTAATTGTTGGGTTAGGGTTGATCCCCCACCAGTAATTTCACCATGATGAAGCATTAAATTAACTCCAGCTCTAGCCATTCCTTTAATACTGAAGCCTGGGTTTTTCCAAAAAGTTCTATCTTCTGTAGCAACCACCGCATTTTTAATATTAGGTGAGATTTGGTTATATTTTACAAAAGAACCTTTTTGAGAGTATAGAGACCCAGCCTTTTTTCCTTTATAATCATAAATTGTAGTCGTTGTTGAAAGCGACGCCTTCAAATTCGAGATATTTGAAGTTTTGACTTTAATGGTGTAATACGTACACGTAAGTAAAGTCAAAAGCAAGAGGATCACAATTATCCATCTGCCAATGTAGAAGCGATTATCAAAACGGCGCCAAGCTGCTTTAAATCCGCGATCATTATATTGGTTGTCCATCTCGTATTCTCCTTTACAATAACAAGTTGATTTTACCATATTTGATAAAAACATATGTTTTTCATCTAGAGATTTAAGAAAAATACAAAAATTATGACATACAATTTTACACTTTTATATCCAAAAGATAAACCAGATATTTCAGTCAGTGATTTATTACAAAAACTCCTGATTCCACGTAAATGGCGCCACTTTTTGCGGACAAAAGAGCAAGTTACCGTCAACGGTGAGTATCGCTATTTTAATCAATTAGTATACCCTAATGATAAAGTTCAATTAAAGTTAGATTTTATCGAAAGTCAGCAACAAACTTATCCTGTTAGTGGCAAAATGCCGGAGATTGTTTACGAAGATGAGAATTTATTGATTATTAATAAACCTAAGGGACAAAAAACTCACCCCAATTTATTTGAAACTGATACAGCTTTAAATGATTGTGCAACTTACTTGGGCTATTCTCCTTATATCGTTCACCGTCTTGATATGCTTACTAGTGGTCTTCTTTTGGTAGCAAAAAATCCTGCTGTTGTCCCAATTCTTAATCGAGAATTAACAAGCAAGATTTTTAAAAGAAACTATATAGCTACTGTGATTCATCCAGAAAATTTAAACTCTTCTGGTACAATTACTACTCCGATTGGACACGATCCACTAGATCAACGCAAGCGAATGATAAGAGAAGACGGCTTGAAGTCGATAACTCACTATCAATTAATTCAAAAAAATAAATCCACAGCTAAAGTTAAAATAAGTCTAGAAACTGGCCGTACTCACCAGATTCGTGTTCATTTGGCTTCACTTGGGAGTCCAATTGTGGGCGATCCTTTATATAATCCTGAGTTTGATGAAAGTGATTTACAACTTGAAGCGGTTGAGATGGAATTGATCAAGCCTTATAGTTTTGATGAGTTGAAGGTAAAATTATAACAATCTTTTTAACTCTTCATAGAAATTTTCTCGAGTACCTATCAACAATATAATCACTATAGTATTATCATCTTCAATTTTATATCCTATACGATATTGTGTTTTTTGATACCACAGTTTTTTTGTATAAATTGTCGCTAAATCGCCTTCTTTGGGTTCTCCTGAATATGGATCAATAGCAATATCCTTAAAAATTAAGTCAGAAAATTTCTTTTTTAATATTTTATCCTTTAACTTCTTAATATATTTTTTAGGCTTATTACTACCAAACTCAATTTTATAAACCAATTTCTTTTTCAAACTCCTCTTGTGTCAATGGCTGTGCATCTTTATCTACTTTGGTAGCAATTTCATCAATAGCACTAGGAATATTTGATTTCATCTCTTTAAATTTTGAAATTAATTTTTTTCCTTCATAACCTTGATTTACTAAATCTTCTAAGATTTTATCATCAAAATCCCAAAAATTATCTTGGGCAAACTTATAAAAAATACCATTTTTAGTTAGCTCAGGAATCATTTTAGTATTTTCATCTATATTAAAAGATTTAGGTACTAGTAAAACTAGAGAATTTCCTTGCTTTCTAACTTTAGTTTCTTTTACTGTAGCCATATTTTACCACCTCATAAAGTAATTACATGTAATTGATTTCAATCAATTATATCATATAACTAAATCAATTTTCAAAACAAAAAACGCAAGGATTTTATCCTTGCGTTTTTTATTACCTTAATAGGAGATTATTCTTCGTTCAATGATGAACGGTCAAATGATACATCCTTAAGTTCGTCATCGATAGTTCTAGTACCCATCCAAGCAATCATTTCCTTCATCTTATCAGTGATTGCTTCAGTACCTGGCAAGAGAAGCTTACGTGGGTCGTAACCCTTGTCCTTCTTGTCTTCGTCCTTACCTTCTTCGATGTACTTACGAGTTGCAGCTTGGAATGCTAATTGGAATTCAGTGTTGATGTTAATCTTAGCAATACCTAATTGAATTGCCTTTTCGATTTGGTCTTGAGGAATTCCTGAACCACCGTGAAGAACAAGTGGTTCGTTTGGAACTGCTTCTGCAATTTCCTTCAAACGATCGAAGTTTAAGCCCTTCCAGCCTTCTGGGTAAACACCGTGGATGTTACCAATACCACAAGCAAGCTTGTCAACACCAGCAGCAACGAAAGTCTTAGCGTCTTCAACTGATGCTAATTCACCACCATCGGCACCTTGGTTTTCACCAATCTTACCGATTTCAGCTTCAACAGAGATACCTCTTTCGTGAGCTAACTTAACGATTTCCTTAGTCTTTGCTAAGTTTTCGTCAGTTGGTAAGTTGTGACCATCAAACATAACTGATGAGTAACCAAGCTGATACATTCCTTAGCTGATTCATAGTCACCGTGGTCCAAGTTCAAAATAACTGGAACTGAGATACCCATTGAATCGATTTGGTCAGCAACCATGTCCTTAACGAACTTGTAACCACCCATGTACTTAGCAGCACCAGTAGAAACTTGGATAAGTAATGGAGTTCTAGTTTCTTCTGCAGCACGAAGTTCTGCACGAGTCCATTCCAAGTTGTTAGTGTTGTAAGCACCTACAGCGTAGTGGTTCTTACGAGCATCTAAAAAGATTTGATTACCGTTATCAAAATAAGCCATTTAAAAAATACCTCCTAAAAATCTTACATGTTCATTGTACCTTTTATTGAGTAAATGAACAACGTTTTCACAAAATGTAAGCGTTATTATTTTATTTTCACTACATTTCTTTAGGAGCGTTTACACCCAAAAGACGTAAGCTCTCTGTAAGAACAATTGATGTTGCTTCTACTAATGCAAGACGTGAAGTAAGTTGATCATCATCAGTCAAGATCTTCACATTAGCATAATACTTGTTGAATTTTTTGGATAAGCCTAAAGCAAATTTAGCAATTATAGATGGTTCAAATTTATCTGCACTTCTTGCAATAATTCTTGGGAAGTCTGCTAAGTCCTTTGCAACTGCAAATGCCCATTCATCATCTAAATTAAAGTTATTATCTGCTGGCTTCTTACCCATTGCAGCAGCTTTGCGCAAGACACTTTGCGCACGAGCATTAGTGTATTGTACGTAAGGACCAGTATCACCTTCAAAGCGGACAACTTCTTCTAAGTCAAAGTCAAAACTATCAAGACGGTCATTCTTAAGATCATGGAAAATCACAGCCCCTACACCAACATCATGGGCAACTTGGTCTTGATCAGCTAAGTCTGGATTCTTTTCTTCAATTTGCTTCTTAGCTAAGCTTACAGCATCCTTCAATACTTGATCAAGGAAAACAACGTTACCTTTTCTAGTTGATAACTTCTTACCACCTTGAGTAATAAGACCAAATGGAATATGGTGAATATCATCTGACCAGTCATAGCCCATCTTCTTAAGAACTGTCTTAAGTTCAACAAAGTGTTGAGCTTGCTCATTACCTACTACATAGAGCATCTTAGCAAAGTCATATTCCTTCATTCTCCATTCAGCAGCTGCCAAGTCACGAGTTAAGTAAATTGAAGTACCATCTGACTTAACAATAATGGCTGGATTTTCATCTTCACCCATATCAACTACTTGGGCACCACGAGATTCATGAAGTAGGCCTTTATCCTTCAATTCTTCGATTACTGGTTGCATCTTATCATTGAAAAATGCTTCACCATTATATGAATCAAATTCTACACCAAGTTCTTTGTAAATACGGTTAAAGTCAGCTAGTGAAACTTCACGGAACCACTTCCAAAGCTTAACAGCTTCTGGATCGCCTTCTTCAAGCTTCTTAAACCATTCACGACCTTCTTGTTCAAGTTCTGGATTTTCTTCAGCTTCTTTATGGAAACGTACATAGTAATGGAAAAGATTCATAATTGGATCTTTCTTCACATCTTCTTCGTTTCCCCAATGCTTATAAGCCGCAATCAACTTACCAAATTGTGTACCATAATCACCTAAGTAATTAATTTTAATAGGGTTATAGCCAACTTTTTCCATAGTTTTAGCAATTGAATTACCAATTACAGTAGAACGAAGGTGTCCCATACTCATTGGCTTAGCAATGTTAGGGCTGGACATATCAATTGGAACATTACCGTGACCAATTTCTTGATCTCCATAGTGTTCTCCAGCTGCTAAAACATCCTTTAAAGTTGAAGAGATAAGCTTTTCGTGATCAATTGCAAAGTTAACATATGGTCCCACAGCCTTAATACTTGCAAAATCATCACTTGATAATTCACTAGCAATATTTTGGGCAATTTCTGCAGGATTCTTGTGCATAGTCTTTGCTAAAACAAAACAAGGAAATGCGTAATCCCCCATCTTAGGGTTCTTAGGACGTTCAATAAGAGCATTAATCTTTTCTTCTGGAAGATCTACTTGACTATTAATTAATTCAACAACTTCTTTTTTAAAATCCATATGATGCCTTTCTATATAAAAAACGCCTCTTCCTACTATGTAGAAAGAGACGAGATGTTATCCCGCGGTACCACTCAACTTGATACTTAAGTATCCGCTTGTTATATTCTATTCTTATTAGCTAGACACGCCTTCATGAAGATTCTTACCTGCCTCACACTCTATGCAGATTCGCTGAAAAAAACTACTTCACTACTACTTCTAACACTTCTGTGATATTATACCAGCTAATTTTGGTTTTTGCTACTGATTGAGTTTAAAACTTATTTGTTTTTAGATTCAAAATTCTTTTGTTTTTGAGAATTTTTTCAAACACCTTATATCTTTAATAATTATCCTTAAAACAAAACAGTCCTCATTCCTAATTGGAACGAGAGCTATTTTGTTTGTTGTTAATTTTTACTTAGCTAAGAAAAACTAATAGTTAATTTTTTACCAAGAGCATTTGCTAGTTTTGTGAGTGTATCAATACTTGTATTATCTCCACGCTCAATTCTAGCAATTGTTGATTGAGGAACATTGGCTGTTTCTGCTAATTGACGTTGTGATAGCCCTGACTTTTTACGAATTTCAGTCAATGCAACTGCACTTTCTAATTTTGTAGTTTCATTTTCAAACTCTTGCTTAAATTCTGGATCTTTAAGCTGCTCATTCAGATAATCTTTAAAATCCATAATTATTGCTCCTTTTTCTTGTTATCATAATATTCTTTACGTAGTTCCTTAGCATGATTTATTTCACGTACTGGAGTTTTCTTAGTCTTTTTAGTAAAGCCATTAGTTATCATATATTTTGTTCCATCTACATAAAAAATTAAAATAAATTTTAAAATTATCCCCAAAACAAAACAGCCCTCATTCCTAATTGGAACGAGAGCTATTTTTGTTATTCAAGAAAAGTTATAAACTTATAACTTTATCTACGCTTCTTCTTGCGATCAGCACCTACAAATCCTACAAGTCCTGCTAAAGCAGCAGTCATAATGCCTGCAACTTCTGAAGCAGTGTTAGATTTTTCACCGGTTTGTGGCAAAATCTTATCAGACTTAGGAACTACTGAACTCTTGTATGAAGTCTTGGTACCTTTCTTAAGGTTATCCATATCTTGATGAAGAGCTGCAGTTGCTTCTTTATACTTCTTCTTAGCAGATACAGTTTCATACTTAGATGGGTTAGATTCTCTATATGAAGTCTTCTTAGGTGTTGAAGGCTTTGGAGTAGAATCATCTTGAGTTGGAGTGCTTGGCTCACTTGGAGTATTTGGTTCTGATGGAGTATCAGGAGTAGGAGTAGTTGGCTCTGAAGGTTCACTTGGTGTTGGAGTGTTAGGAGTTGAAGGTTCTGTTGGTGTAGTTGGTTCAACTGGCTTATCTGGTGTTGGATTTACTGGCTTATCTTCCTTAAGCTTGTAAACATAAATAGTATGTTCATCATGGTCAGTAAACGTTCCACTAGTGTTCACACTCTTAGATGGAACTAATTCATAAGTCTTTCCATCTACTGTGATAGTTGGCTTTTCATAGCCACTTGTTGAACCGTTGTAAGTGTCCCCTGTTGGGTAATCCTTTGGATCCTTAACATCTGGAATCAACTTGTTGCCATCTTCGTCAACATATTCAATAGTCCAGTTATACTTCTTTTCAGTTGGTTTATCTGGAGTATCTGGCTTGTTTGGCTCGTCTGGTACTTCTGGAGTTGGATTTACTGGCTTATCTTCCTTAAGCTTGTAAACATAAATAGTATGTTCGTCATGATCAGTAAATGTTCCACTAGTGTTCACACTCTTAGATGGAACTAATTCATAAGTCTTTCCATTTACTGTGATAGTTGGCTTTTCATAGCCACTTGTTGAACCGTTGTAAGTGTCCCCTGTTGGGTAATCCTTTGGATCCTTAACATCTGGAATCAACTTGTTGCCATCTTCGTCAACATATTCAATAGTCCAGTGGTACTTCTTTTCAGTTGGAGTTGGGTCTGGTGTATCTTGTGTTACATATAAAACATGATCATGGAACTCAAGATGCTTACCATCAGTTAATTCACTAGTATTAACAGTTGGACCATCTACCTTTTCAATATCAACTGTGTAATTATTGATTTCTGGTGAAGTTACATCCTTAAATGCATCACTTGCTTGCCAATCACTGTTCCATGTAATCTTACCTGTTACAAGGTCCTTAGTACCTTTACGAGTGTAAGTAACTGTTTGCTTGAAATCAGATGCAGCTGGTTCACCCTTGTGAGGTCCATTAGCATACTTGTAGTCAATAGTATGAAGCGCATCAGCTGATTCTTGAACATTTTCAATATTGTGGAAGTAATAGATATCAATATCTTTTCCATCATGTAATGCACTAGCAACTTCTTCAGGAGCAATTGCTGCATCTTGGTTATCTTCATGAAGCTTAAATGATGGAACTAACTTGTAACCATTCTTAGTCAAATCTGGTGACTTAACTTCAGCATATTTACCATCATTAGTAGTAGCTACCCAAGCTTTATCTGGGTCAGTAGTGTCAACAGTTAATTGGCCATATTTATCTGTCTTACCGGTAGTGTTGTAACCAATAAGCTTGCCGTTTTGGTAAATGCCAGTACGCTTGAAACTTACTTCTTGAGTTACACTTGGTGCGATTTGACTAAGACTTTCACCAGTTAAACCATCAAAGTAGTTAATATGACGAACATGAGTTACTGTTTCTTCGTTTGGAGTAGACTTTTGAACATAGTAAATTGTGTAAACTTGATTTTCGGCATTAGCTAACTTATCAGTAGTAATTGTATCTTCAGGAACAATATTATCACTAATAGCTGGACCATTACCTTCATCTTTAGTAGCATCTACACGAATCCAGTCACCAGGGATCTTACCATCAGTAATCTCAGGCTTGTCTACTTGGGCAAATGGCTTGTTACTCTTATCTGCCTTCCAAGCAGTAGCTTTATTAGCTTCATCGCCTGTTAAAATCTTATCAACAACATCAACGCCATGAAGCTTCTTAGTAGTTACAATAACTTGCTTGCCATCTTTACCAATATAGTAATCGTAGTCTTGAGTAAATTTAATAGATTCAGAAGTTGGATCAAGCAAAACGTTGTGTCCTTCTTCAGTTACGAAGTTAACTACACGGTTAACAGTCTTAGTATCTGTATGATGCTCTGCCTTCTTAACCAAGTATACATATTGATCTGGAGTATTAGCAGTTAAAGTTTGCTTACCAAGGTTAGGATCTTCTTGTACTAAAACATATCCTTCATCTTCATAAGTCTTCCAAAGTTCATTTGTTGCGTCCGGTGTGTCACCTACATAGTAAACGTGACCATCAGTATCGTTACCAATTCCAGTAACTGTATGACCCAAATCACGTTCTGGAGTATCCAAACTTGGGTCATAGCTTGATTTATCAAGACCAGTTACATCAACATAGTGAATGTTGTAGGCAGCTTTTTGCTTGTAAACTAAGTATTGATCATCAAGGGTTTCCTTCCAATCCTTGCTATTAGGATCAACGGTAACTACTTCGGCCTTACCTGAAGTATGGTACCAGTCACCAGTTGCTACATTATCGTGATCTTGTGACCAAGCAGAATCCACATTGATAGTAGCTGGGTCATTAACTTCATTGAAGTCATAAGTACCGTTATCGTTACTGTCAACATCTTGGACTGACTTAATCGTCCAAGTTTCAGCTGGAGTAGCACCTTCAGAATTATCAACAATTACTACATCTTTACCATCAACTTGAATGGTCTTAACAGCAACGCGTTTACCATCGGCTGAAGATACATAATAAGTACCTTCTAAACTAATATTTTGATACTTATCATTTGTAAGTTCAGGCATATCTTTCGTCTCTTTATCTAAACCTTCATCCCCAACAAAGTGAATAGTTCTCTTAGCTGTCTTTTCTTCAGTTTCTTGGTTAGCCTTTTGTGCATAGTAGATAGTATATTCTTGATTTGCACCGTTCTTGATATTATCAGCAGTAATTGAATCTACTGGAACAACTGCTCCATCAACTTCTGGCCCATTGTCATTATTACGAGTTGCTCTAGTTCTGATCCAGTCACCAGGTAATTTACCATTGGTAATTTCAGGAACATCTACTCTGACAAAATTACCATCGCCTTCTTGATTCCACTTATCAGTAACTGGTGCATTTGTATTGCTATAGTCAACTACTAAAGTACCATCAGCAAGCTTCTTAGCATTTACAAAAATGGTCTTGCCATCTTTATCAAGAGCAGTGAAGTAATGACGACTGTAAGTTACCGACTCATTAGTTGAATCAAGTAAAGTCTTATTTCCATATTCATTTTCAGTAACAAAGTTAACTACACGGCTAACAGTATTCTTGTCTTGATGTTCATCGGCTTTTTGTGCGTAGTAGATAGTGTATTCTTGGTTTTGACCGTTTTTGTATCGAGCTAAATTACTGTCACTAAGTACAACATCGTTTTCAGTTTCAGGACCAAACTCACTATTTCTTTCAGCACCTACGCGAATCCAGTCACCAGGGAGTTTACCATCAGTAATTTCTGGTACATTTACTTCTTTAAAGGTGTCTGTGCCCTTCTCAAGAGTCCAGTCTCCTTTAGTAGCCTCAGTAGTATCATCTGAATCAATTACATAGTAAGTCTTACCATCATTAGCAACAAAAGAAATTGGATTACCATTACTGTCTTTAGCAACATTAACTATGTTGCCATCAGCATCTGTGTACCAACTGCGGCTAAAAGTTACTTCTTCAGTAGAAGTATCGTCCTTTAAAGTTTGATGACTGATATCAGTTTTAAAGTGTACAATACGATTAATGGTCTTTTTTTCGCTTTCTTTAGTAGCACCGCTGCGCTTAAGTTGAATAGTGAAGTGAATGTCTTGAATTTTGTTAGCCTTAACTACTTTATCTTTATTGTAATCAAGTTCAATATTCTTAGCATCTTTTAAGTTAGTTCCAAGAGCCATCTCATTTGCTGTAACTACACCAGTGTTATCTGCATTTTGTGCAATTGATACTAAAGTGTAGCCTTGCTTTTTAAGATTTTCAATTATTTGGTCTAAACTTTGACCATTACTATTAGTAGCATCTCGAACTTCGTATTTAGCAGGATTAGTTACCTTACCATTAGTATAAGTTTGATAATCATCAGTATCATTATTCCATGATAATTCTTGAGTAGCAGTATAGTTATTATTACTTAAATCTTGCTTGAAATTAGATTCACTTACATCTTCGAAAGTAAAGTCAATTGGTTGAGCATGGTAATAAATCTTAGTGATTTCTGGAATGTTTGGTTCAGAAATAGTTTTTCCATTATCGTTATATTGGAACTTGCCGCCACGCAGACGATAATCGCCATTTAGCCAAGTTGTAGTAGTAGCTGGAACATCATCATCAAACGTTACCCAGCCATCAGTACCTTGCAAAGTTGGCTTTTCATCAAATACTACTGGAGTATTAGTTGTGCCACTTATATCATTAAAGCTTATATTAGGAAGTCCGGTAAGCATGTCATATGAGCGATTTCGCCATTGATAATAAGCAATAACGTTATGACTTTTACCATCAGAAGCAGTTACAATTTTATTTGGAGACATTGAATTAGCCATTTTAGCTAAGGTTGCTTTTCCATACTGCTTAACAGAATCATATTCTGGCTTTAAATCACCAGTCATTTCATATCGAATATAATTAATTTTACGATAAATATTCTTATAAAGCGCTCCGGTTATATTACCTACATCATGCTTAATATTTAAGGTAACAGGTTGAGCGGTTAACTTTTGTGTTTGATCAAGGCCGGTTGTATCAATCGCAATCCCGGAAAGGGGATTCTTATTCTTTAACCATTCTTCATATAACTTCTTAAGATTAGTGGTTTTAATCTTACCATTACTGTCTTGCTCAACTACTCCATTTTCATCACGAATTTCAGTTTCATAATCAGGATCAATATTCGTATCCCAATTAGGGTCAGCTGTTGATAAGTTGTTATCTGTAGTTTGCATTACTGGTGAAACTGTATAATGCTCATTTGCTTCTTTAATTTTTTCATTAAGATAATTTACCAAATCACCTACAGTTGCATTTTTATCGTGCTTATAAATGACAGTAGGTAATTGATCCTCTGTTAATGTGGTAGTAGAATTTGGGCTATCAGGTGTATTTTCACGTCCTGTATCATGAAACTTAACTTGCGTAGTAATTTCATCTTGAGTAGCAACTTTTGCTTCTTTGAGCTCAGCGCCATTAACTTCTAAACTTTGAGCAGTTATTTTCAAATCAGTTGTCTTTTTCTGAGTTTCATTTGAAATGTTCTTATTATCAACAAGCTCTCGAGTTTGTTGTACCTCCTTAAGAGGATTACTTTTAGCAAGACCATCTACTATTTGAGTATTTTCAACTGCCATTTTAGCAGTAACTTCATTAGATTTGGTATCAGCACTTTCAGTAGATTTTTCAGAATTTACTTTTTTATTACTTTTATCCTTATCTGTTTGTGCAGATTCGGTTTGAGGAACAGTAGCATCCTCTTTTTTAGGGGATACTTGTTCGTCTCTTGTAGTTTCATCAGCATCTGCTGGCTCAACTGATTGCACATTATTAGATGTTTCATCTGACTTAGTTATAGTAGTAATATCAGCATTAGCTTTTACCTGTTGAGCATTATTTTCTTTAACGCTATTTCCATCTTGGTTAGCATTAGCAGGATTACTATTTACAGTATCTGCATGTGCCGTTGAATTTTGCGTACTCAAAAAGAACGTAGTTCCTAAAAATACACTTGCAGCTCCAACAGAGAGCTTTCTAATACTAAATCTTTGCTTTTCTCTAGAAGTAGATTGGTGTAATCTTTCCACTCTAGTCTTCAATCTCTTATCTTCCATTTTATTTCCCCTTTTTTAACCAAAACATATTCTCATATGGTTTTAATAACAAATGTTATCTAATACTCCTTAATTGTAACTCATATTAATAAAAATGTTAATATCTTAATTTACACTTTGTTATATTAATACCATTCAATACTAATTAAAAGTATCTATAGTCCCTAAACATTCGCTATTATTTCATACTTAACAACTAATCTAATTTCTTCTCAGGTAATATACTACCTACCTTTATTTTATAACATTCGCTCCTTTATTGCTTAAATTTTGTATTTTATTTTTTACAATTATAGATACGATAACAGGTAATTGTAAAGAATAATTTATTTTAGAAAGCGTTTTATTTTATTTTTCATTTAAATAAGCTTACATTAGAGGTGAGAATACAGCTTTATTATTTTTAATAGAAGGAGGTCTTTTATCATGCCAAATTATAGAAAACCAAAAATAACAGTAAAGTTACCTCAAAATCCAAATTTTCAAGTTTGGAGTCGACAAACGGTCCAAAATTATGTTAATTCTAAGAATTTTAGAACTAAATATGTTACTTATGTAAATGATTATAAAGTCAGCAAAGATACTCTAGCTATTTTCAACTTCAAGAAAAAACCTCTCCTAAAAAACTACCCCTCCTGTATTCTTGATCTAGAGCTTGGCGTATTATTATGCAAACGTCCACCTTCTGCACTTTTATACCAAGTTGCAGCTCACAGTGTTTTTCCAAGTTATATGATTCAAAAAAACTTACGTGCACATTTGCATATTAAGCAGTATTACATCTTGATGTTAGGATATAATGCCTTATTTTCTAGTCATGGATTTTTCACTGGGAATTGTGACTGGGTATCTTTGCAATTTATCCATTCTACTCATCAAGATAACTTTCATAAAGTTGGCAAAAAAGAATATGCAGACTTAACTTTTACTACGCTGGCTATTCAAGGCATAAATTATAAAATCAAATTCATCAATTGTTATTCTAATCTTAAGAAGCGCTTGAACAAGGCTTTAGCTTTATACGATGTTACTCAACAAAAATTGAAGGAGGCTGAATTTCAGCACACTTATCTTTGGTATGCCAAACGTTCACTTCTTACTAATAGCGATGAACATGGAGTAATGAATAAGCCTACTCTTTCAATTCCTGATTTAACTCATGCAAGTATTAAATCTTTTACTAAATCAGCAACTCATACCTATGCTGAACATACTCAAACACCAAAGATTTATCATACTGATTTTAACAATTCTATTTATAAGAAACTTACAAAGTCTTACTTCTAACTTGAAATCAAGTTACTTAGTAAGGTTATTTTTTTATTATTTTTTCTCAAAGTTACTCGCTAAATCTAGATAGATAATCAATTTATAAGCAAATTAAAATCTATATTTTCATTAATTATGAATAGAATTACATCATTCTTAGAGATAGTTTTACATTTTTATACTTGCTACTATCTATCTTGTCCTCATTTGGGACAAGAATTTTTTATTTTAAGGGGGATTTTCAAAGATGAAAATCACAAGAGCAAGTTTTAATAAGGCATGGAAGAACAAGAAGTTAGTAGCAGGCGCACTTAAGATGGCGCATGTGAGGCGAGAGTTTTCTTATTATGAAGATTATTTTCAAGAAGGAGTATTAACTTATGCCGAGGTATTAGACAAGTATCCCGAAATGGAGCGCAAGCAAATAGATAATTTAGCTTTTAGAAAAATCATCTGGCGTACAATTGACCAACTACGCAAAATCCAAAAATGGGATGAACACAATGCAAACTTTGATGAAGCTTTTACTTTAGCAAGCAAATCATGTAATTGGGAGATGCTACTGGATTTTAAAGAATTAGTTGAAACTTTTAATGATTACGAGCGACTTATATTATTTGAGCATTTACTTTTCCAAAGGACAATTACTGATTTAGTAAGTGAGTGTGGAGTAAGCCGGCAATATTTACAACGAATTAAGCGCAGTTTGCTTAGAAAGTTACGAGACAAATTGAATTAATTTTGGTAAATCTTTTTTATTTCGTAAAGCATAATTAACAAAAAAGAGGACGGTACTTTTTATAGATGATATGAACCTCTAAATCTTTGTCCTAATTTTAGGGTTCATATCAAGAAACAAAAGTATTATCCTCTTTTTTCTAATTTATTTCTTTTATAGATCCTGGCATTGTGTAATTATTTACAACTACAGGAGCATTATAGTCCATAGATGTAATTTGTCTAATCATATCTATGTACATATTCATAGAAGTATTTATTCCATATTCTTCAATAAGACTTTTACGTACATTAATAAAGTCTTTAAATTCATTTGGTTGATATTCAAATTCAAAGTAATAAGAGATATTTAACTCTAAAGTTCTATTATTACTATTATTTTTAGTGGCTCCTAAAATAGTTATCTTACCCATTTTATTATTACTAGATAATCCAACTTTAATTTTAGAAATATTTAGATTGAACTCTGCTTCTTTTGTAGTATTATCGACCTCTGCACTTATATTTTCATAATTTATTTTTTCTATTTCAAAGCTATTAAATTTTATCTTTACAGACATATTTACTTCCCCATTATTAATTTTTAAGTGTATATGTAGTTACCGATACAAATTTTTCAGGAATTCTCTTAGGTTTTTCATTTTTAATATGAACAGAATAATAACTATTCTGACTTTCAGAAAGTTGATTTAAATGAGTTAGTTTATGTAATACTTCTTCATATTCTTTTTTTGAACTATCTAAATCTATTCCTTGCTCAAATTTAGTATATTGTTCTTCTGATAAGCCAACTAGCTTGGCAGCTTCATTCCTATCTAAGTTTAAGTTTATTCTTTTACCAAAGATTTTTTGAGATAATTTAAATTGATATGAATTTAATCTTTTTGAAAGTTCAGTACTTTTTGATTTAATTTCATCGAATCTCATGTTTACCATCACCTTCACCTATATAATTAGATTCATTTTTTTCTAAATTTTTATGAATTAACTCTGCCAAAGTAGCTAGCTGATCGGTCAATTCATTAGAAGCCTTAATTTGATTCATATTCTTTGTTGGAAACTTAGTAAAACCATGCGTCCAAATGAGATATGGTTTACTTAAATTGATAGTAAATAAAATTCTACAATTTCGTTTACTATTTTCATCTTGTGACAGAAATCGAATTTCATATACATGATTTTGTGATATTATTTTTTTCACAATTTCATATTTTATTATTCGATTAGAATCAGGTAATACATATTCATCTTCAAATGAATATCCTACTATTTGATTACCCTTACGCTTTGGTCGTAATTGTTCAATGTTTCCTTCATTATCTAAAGTAATATTAGACAAAAATGTTATAATTCGTGATATTGGTTCTGCAATATATTGATTAATCTCATATTCATCCTCTAAATATTTTTCAGCTATTTTTTGTTCAGATAATTTTTCATTTAAAAGATAAAATTGTCGCAATCTACCAACTCCCATTTTAAAACATTTTAACTTCAAAATTAAATTATTAAATTTAGTTTCGAAATTATACATAATAGCTATTATAACTTATTATTTTTAACTAGCAACACTTTATAGCTGAATGCTACTATTTATAGATAACTACTCAATAAATCGAAAAGTTATGTATGAAATTGAATTAATTTTGGTAAGAAAGATTTGTTTTAGCAAATCTTTTTTATTTTCACTTGATTTAGTGTCGTTAACGACATATAATATTTTATGTCGACAACGACACATTTAAAAAGACAACAAATAAACTTACGAAAATATTTTTAAAGGAGAATTTTCATGGCTAACTTAAATAATATGGATAAGAAGTTTAAGACTTTGGAAGATTTTGTAGGAACTCACTTTATCTACACTTATGATAATGGTTGGGAATATGAATGGTACTGCAAGAATGACCATACTGTTGACTACCGCATCCACGGCGGAATGGTTGCTGGACGCTGGGTAAAGGATCAAGAAGCACACATAAATATGTTAACAGAAGGCATTTACAAAGTTGCTTGGACTGAACCAACGGGTACTGATGTTGCACTTGACTTTGTCCCAAATGAACACAAATTAAATGGTACTATCTTCTTCCCTAAGTGGGTTCAAGACCATCCTGAAATTACTGTTTGTTTCCAAAATGACCACATCGACTTAATGCACGAAAGCCGTGAAAAATACGAAACTTACCCTAAGATGGTTGTGCCAGAATTTGCGACAATTACTTATATTGGGGATGCAGGTGCTAATAATGAAGATGTTATTGCTAAAGAGCCATATGAAGGTATAACTGATGACATCCGCAATGGTAAGTTTTATGACGAAAACTACAAAATGATTGAGAAGTAGTTTTTGAACTGCAATGAAAAAAGCTAACAAATATAGTTGTTAGCTTCAATTAATTATTAATTTAGCTAATCCTTGTGATTAGCTTTTTTATTTACTGAAAATTATGTTAATAATAAAACCTACACATAATTATAATGTGTAGGTTTTTAACTATTAAAAAGTTCACTATGAGTACCTATACCTATCAAGTAAATCAATTTTTGATTAGTTCTAACAAAAAGCAATAAATGATCCCCATTATGTCCATCAAAATGTAAATCTAATCCACAAACTTTAATTTCACTATTCAAGTTTGTTGGTAATCTATTTTTAATTTGCTGGCGCTGCTTTTGAGTTAAAGTTATCGGATGTTCATAAAAGTAACTATCTATTTGTTCATCCTTTAAAAAACATTCCATCACATATTCCCATGGTGAACCATTATCATTTGAAAAAGGTACAGTCCCATTAAAAATTTTGTTCCATCGAGGATTATTTTTTACTTTCTTATATTGTTTTTTAAACTTATTAACTGGTAGAATTTTACTCATTCAATAGCTTCTCCAATTCATCATAAGTTTTTGCACCTTTTAAATGTGGATCATTTAAATCATCCAAGACTTCATTAATAGCAGCCATTGTCGATGCATTAGGAGTTCCCCAATATTTAGGTAAACCATCATTTGCAACCGAGGTTAAAGCAATTCTGATAAATGCAGAAATTGTTAATCCATGATCTGCTAATACTTTATTAGCTTTGTTTTTAATATCTGCTGGTATTCTACTATCTACACGTGCTTCCATTTTAATCACCTCAACTATATTGTACGTTATTTGTCACACAATTTTCAATAAATATCTATTGGATTATTATTCACCTAAAAATGTTACAATTAACAAAAACGAAAGCGAGAAAATCATGCCTAAAAAACGTATCTTACCTTACATCATTATGGGTATTTTAAAGCAAAATCCAAATTCTACTGGAAAATTTGTCACTACCCAGTTCACAGATGAAATTGGCGAATTTTGGAAAGCTAGTCATAGTCAAATTTATCCTGAACTTAAAAAAATGCTGGCAGATAATTGGATTCAAACACTGCCAAGCAAGTCGAATAGTAAAGAAATCCACTATTCACTTACCAAACTCGGTAAGCAAAAATTAGACGAATGGATCAATCAACCTTTAACAGAATTGCCTATCAGCCATGACTTATTTTCTCTCAAATTATTCTTCATCAATGACAAATCTGATCCAAGAATTCCAGAATTAATTACAGAAGAAAAAACGCTTCTTAATAAGCAGCTTGCTCATTTAAAAAGCCGAAAAAAATTATTATTCGAGAATGGTTATCAAAATAATTATGGTCACTATCTTATTCTAACAAGAGCAATTTCCAGAATTGAAGGCCAATTAAAGTGGCTTGAACAAATATAATTAAGTGACTATTTTTATACTAAAAAAGGCGAGAAATTTCATCTCGTCTTTTTAATTATTTTTAATTACTACTTTTGTCCCCACAGGAACATTTTCCATTAGCCATTTAGAATCTGGCACACTCAAGCGAATACAACCATGAGAGCCTTGAGTTTTACCTAATTTTTTAGCTTCTTTAAGATTATATTTTCCCATTGCATCAGTTGGAACTGAGTGGAACAAATATACATTTGCATCCTCTGGATCCCAACTTACCCAGTTATTAGCACCTTCATTAAGTCCTTGATTGAAGAAACTTTCTCCCCGTCCTTCATGAATTTGATAAGTTCCAGTTGGAGTGGCAGATTTTCCCTTCCTACTATATACTCCTGCAGTTGAAAGCATGGTGTATACAACTTTACCTTTTTTAAGAACATACACGCGATTTCCTTTGAGAGAAACTCGCAAAGTTAAATCGGCAGGATTGGTTAATTTAGGATATTTCTTTTTTTCACTACGGACTTTCCAGCTTCCTTCAGGAGCTAAATCCTTAGGATCTTTATAAGGACGAGCTAATTCAGCTACAGTTTTGGAAGCAGTTTTGGTCTTTTTACTTGTAGCTTTATTTTTCTTTTCTACTCTGCTTATTTTTGCTTTATTATTTTGTGCATTGCTTTTTGGTGTGCAAATTTTAGCCATTGCTACAACCGCTAGAATAATAGCAATTGTACTAAAAACATATTTTTTCATATTCACTCAATCATCTTTTCAAATTTATACTCTCATTAGATTCTATCAGTATTTAAAAGATTTATCTAGAAAAAAACATGAGATAATTCCCATGTTTTTCAATATTATTCTTCTGAATATTTCTTCATAATTTTAGGTAACAACTTAGAAATCTCAGTTGGCTTAACAACATAATTTTCTTTATATATCTCATCCCCAGCCAAAGAATGAATATACACTGCTGCCAAAATTGTTTCAATATTACTTGAAAATTGACTCACAAACCCACCAATAATTCCAGCCAGCGTATCACCGCTACCACCAGTAGCCATTCCTGGATTACCAATAGGATTGATAAACACCTTTCCATCTTCACTATAGACCTTAGTATGATTAGATTTTAAAACTAAAGTCAAGTTTTTATTTGGGACTAAATTGTTCATCGCACTTCTATTAGCACTATCAGTTTGAAAAGGTATTCTTATTTGGCTAACTCTCTGCCATTCCATCTGATGCGGAGTCATAATAATATGACCAGCATTAAGTGGGATTAAAGTATGATCTTCAGCAATCAAGTCCAATGCACTAGCATCTAAAATTACGGTTTGATTTTCATTAACATTGCATTGAAGCAAAGTCATAATTTTCTGAGCAGTTTTACTGTTTCCCAGACCTGGTCCACAAACTATTACATTCATTTTTTTGATAATGTCTCCTAAAGAGTTATCATTCCAATCAATATACATAGCTTCGGGATCACGAGCATGAAGAGCTGTTAAATTAATTGAATGAGTCGCAGTTGCGATAAGTCCCGCACCAGCATTTAAAGCTCCTTCAGTTGCCATAATAATTGCTCCTCCATAGCGGTCACTTCCTCCAATTAAGAGAATCCGACCATAATCTCCTTTATGAGAAGCGCTTGGTCTTTTTTGGATAACTTTTTTTAAAACTGCATCAGAAATTTCTTTCATTTTAGTTTTCTCCTATGATCCAACGCCAAACTTGAGTGAACCAGTTAACTTTAGCTGTTCCTTTCATTGCTTGAGCTTGGATCTGCATTTGAGTTGGGTCTGATAATGAAATTAATTTTTCATTTCCAGATTTAAATTCATATGAATCTATTGTTGTTCCTTTATCAACAGGTGCTTCTAAAGGATTATCCTTTAAGTTAGCGGATAATCCTTTACCGTCAACCGGATCCCACACCGTAACTTGTCGGCGAAGACCAAGAGGAACAGTCTTTTCTTGACCGTTTTTAACCATTACATTCTCAGCACCTTTAATACTTTCTCCCTGCTTTAAAATTACCGGAGTATATTTAGCAAAAATATAATGCATTAGTTTTTTTGTTTGAACAAATCTCGAAGGATCAGTTCCATCTTGGTGACGTGCCCCCATTACTACAGTAATAATTCGAGCCCCTTTTCTTTGCATAGTTCCGATAAAGCAAGCCCCAGCTGCATCTGTAGTACCAGTTTTTAATCCATCAACATCTAAATTAGCATCATATTGAGATAATCCTTTAAGCATCCAATTAAAGTTGTCCATTTTGGTTGTTTTTTGACCATCTTTAAAATCAAGATGCGCAAGTTTAGTAGTATTTAATACTTCTGGATAATCTCTAAGTAAGTGTTGACCAACAACTGCCATACTTTTAGCTGACATCACATTTTCAGCATTTTTGCTGACTCCAGGATAAGCATCTGTACCTAAGCTTCCATTTGGTAAGCCGCATACTGTATAAATTTTGGCATCATTAATATTCCAAGCCTTTAATTGTTTACGCATTAATTTAACAAAATTTTCCTGATTACCACTAACAGCTTGGGCTAAACACATTGCAGCACCGTTTGCTGATTCAATAAGAGTAGCTTGATAAAGTTGTTTAATTGTATACTTGTGACCCTTTTTTAGAGGAACATTAGAGTATTCGGAATTATTAGCAACTTTAATAATAGAATCAGTTGGTTCAACAGTAGTATTCCAAGAAATCTTTTTATTTTTAATTGCATTTAAAGTTAAATAAATTGTAATCAACTTTGTCATGGATGCAATTGGCAAGACTTTATCTTTATTTTTAGTATACAATATTTGACCAGTGTGGCTATCTATTGCAATTGCTGATTTTACATCTAGATTAAGTTGATTAGCATCATAAGTTGCCGCTGAAGCAACGTGTGTAGTCGCTTGACTAATAAATAGACCACCGCCAGCTAAAGAAATCGCTGCAGTTAAAGTAATGAATGTTTTTTTGATCTTATTATGAAAACTCATAAAACCTTCCTCTGAAAAAATATAAAATTAAGTAGTTTTATGATTACATTTTACCAAAAAATTTGGTATTATTAGTAATGAGTTGTAAATATTTATTTGCCCCGATGGCGGAATTGGCAGACGCGCAGCGTTCAGGTCGCTGTTCAGGTAACTGAGTGAAAGTTCGAATCTTTTTCGGGGCATTTCAAGACAGTCCAAGAGACTGTTTTTTCTTTGATTAAATTAAAATTAATTACCGCTAGCACATATCTAGCCCATATAGTGGGGCTTTTTTAGCTAAATTAATATTTTCTAAAGAAGTTAAAAAAATTACAAATCATAGTTCCGCTTCTACATTTTCGGTATATAATCTAAGTAGATAGGTTATAAGGAGCATTGAAATATGAAGGCGATTAGAATTTTTCATAAGGTATTTTTAACTGTTGCAGCTGTTTCAACTTTAAGTACAACATTTTTGTTCAGTGAGCCTGAACACGTAACAGCTATTAATATCCGCTCAACTCAAAATATAAATAAAGATGTCAATCATTAACTGCTTTAGTGCGATTTTTATAAAAAAATTCTCAAGTAAGTACAATAAACTTACTTGAGAATTTTTGCTTTTAATTACTTCTTAGCTGTTTTCTTAGCCTTAGTAGTCTTTTTTGTAGTTTTCTTTGTCTTTTTAGTTGACTTCTTTTTGGACTTCTTTGCGTTAGCTTTTTTTGCAGCTGCTTCTTTTTTAGCTTGTTCTTGCTTAGCTTTTAATTGATTTAGATAGTCGGTTCTTTGCTTATTAATATTGTCTGTTCCCCACTTAGTGAAGTTATCTTTAAGTGTACTTGCAAAAGTGGTAAATTCAGGAATATCTGCAGTTTGAACACCACTTTGAAGATCAACTAATTCTGCTGGAACAAAGATATACTTAAACGTATTATTTTCAATGACAATTGTTACATAGAATGGAACTGATGCAGTTTGGCTTGGATTATCCTTGCTTGAAAGATCAAGATTTATCTTAGCGTAAATCTTGAATTGTTTATTCTTTGCCCATTTTACAGCATTTCCGCTTGCATCTTTATATTGCTCAAATGAAGTCTTTCCATCATTAGTAGCAGTTGGTGTAAAGAGACTTTGTGTGTCGTCTTTAATAGTAGCAGTAAAACTCTTAGCTTGAGTATCCAAATATTCTTGCATAGTTGGAGTCTTAACAGGAATTTGGATATTATTCTTTATAGCAGAGCTAGTATAAAGATTCTTAATCTTCTTTGATTTTACTGTTACATCGCTGCTCTTTACACAGAGTAAGTAATTCTTTTTACCGTATTTAATACGACCCATCCAGTAATATTGAGGCTTTTTAGCATTTGGAGTTGTAATAATTCCATTCAATACTGTACTCTTACTACCCTTTTTAAAGCCAATAGTCTTAATGATTTTCTTAGATTTAATCTTCTTAACACTGCTAGTTTTCTTATCTTTAGAAATCACTAAATTATATAAAGCAGCTGGTTTACGCTTAAAAGTAACCGTATAACGCTTAGTAGTAGCGGTCTTTTTTGTAGTTTTAGTAGCAGCTTGAACTACTGTTGAATTAGTAGTTTGTGCAATACTTGCACCAGTGCTTATAAGTAAAGTTGCTGCAGCTAATGCAGTAAATAATTTATTCTTTTTCATGATTACGCCTTCCTAATTTCTTCTATATCTATAATAACGTATAAATTCATACTTGTCGCCTAAATTATAAAAAAAGGCAATGTACATTTTTAATTTAGTACATTGCCTTCTTTTTATATATCAGTAGCTAATTTTTCTTGCGTTTCTTTTCAGCTCCTGCAAGACCAAGAAGCCCTGCAGCAGTTACTAAACCAAGTCCAATAGCTGCTTTATCATCATTTTCCTCACCAGTTTGTGGTAATTTAGCATTATTGTCATTCTTTACTCCGGCCAAGCCTGCTTTTTCTAGTGCGCTGATTGAAGCACCATTAATTGCAGATTGACTGTGAGGTTGTGCAGTAATGATTCGGCCTTTACCATCTGGGGATTTGACATAATCAAGAACTTGTCCATGAGAGCCAACAGTTACAATATAGCCATGCTTTGCAAGCCATTGAGCATCTCCTGCATGGTTAGCTACGCCACCATCGGATGTAGTTATTGATGAAGCTGACTTATTGTGACTTGTCTTTGATGGAGTTACATCTTCATCTTCATCATCGGAATCAGAATCATCATAATCATTATCATCAGAACTATTATCCTGATTATCATTATCTGTTGGAGTAGTATTAGCAGTATTATCGGTGTTTTCAGAATTATTATTCTTGTTTCCATCATCTGTCGTATTATTTGTAGTATTAGAACCAGAAGTGTTGGAATTTGAACTATCTGAACCGGTATTGTCAGTATTTGAACTACTGCTATTATTACTATTTCCAGAATTGTCACCATGATCAATATTATCGCCAGTATTGTTATCAGTATTATCACCGGTATTTCCACCAGTGTTTCCACTATCATCTGGTTTACTATTTTCAAAGCCAACCATGACAACAATTGGAGCATTATCTCCACCAGTTACTTCGACATCCTTAGTTGGTAAGCTTACAATGATAGCATTCTTGTAAGAATCGCCAGCAGCCTTAATAACTTCAAATAAGGATTCAATTACGCTCTTAAGTTTATCAGCGCTTAATGTAGCTTTACCATCTGTAAGTGGACCAGTAAACTTGAAGCTTCTAATTTCTTTACCAGTCTTTTCATCTTTAAAGATAATTTCTTGAGTATAACTTGCTTCTTGCTTGTCTGACACAACAATTGTAGTAGTTACAGTAGTTGTTGACTTATCTGGATAAGTAATTTTGACACCAACATCCTTATAAGTGCCTGGTTTCTTCAAATCTTCAGCAACTTTATCAGGATCAGTCCATTCAAACTTAGTACCATCAGGCATCTTATCTGCATTCTTAATTACATCTTCTGGTTTGATTTCACCATTAGTTGTAATTGAAGTTGTCTCGCTAACCTCTGGCTTATACTTTTCACTATCAGTCTTAGAATCTTCTGAACCATTCTTAGTGTAAGTAATAGTTAAAGTTTGATTACCATAATCAGCTGTTGGTGTAATTTCATCAACACTGCCACTTGCAGTATATCCATCAATTACTGGAACTTTGATTGAAGCAAAACTCTTATCTCCACTAGCAGTCCAATCACCATAGCTAACTTCTCCAGTAGCTACTTCAACAGTAGCAGTTCTAGTAAACTTAACTGTTTGAATAGTTGTAGCAACTTTACCAGTTAATGGATCAACAATATTTACTGTTCTAGTTACTGTCTTATTCAAATCTTGTTCAGTCAAGCCATTTGGATAAGTTTGACCATGAGCACCATCGATTTCTGTACCTGGTGTCTTTGGACTATTTGGATCAACTTGAACCGTTGTTGAAACAACTTTGATGTTAATAGGAGTATCAGTATCCTTAATTATTACGCTGGTTGGAACTGTTTCTCCATTAGCTAACTTCCAATTAATTGGAAGAGTTTCCTTAACTTCAACTGTTGAACCAATCTTGCCTGTTACATACTGACTACCAACAATCTTGCCATTTGGATCAACATAATTAATAGTCTGTTTTTGACTACCTGCTGGAATCTTAGTTATTTCAACAGTCATTGGTTTTGTATCCTTACCAAAGGTAATTTGAGTTGGAATACTTGCACCATTTGCAACTTCATAACCTGCTGGAATATCCAATGGAATAGCAATCGTTTGACCAGTTTGTCCTGTAAGAGTTTGTGTTGAAACTGTTTGACCATTTTCAACATAATTAATCTTAACTTCTTGTTTATCACCAACATAGTTAACAATAATAGTGCTATCTACTGGAACACCTTCAGAGTTAAAGCTGGCGTCAGTTGCTGGAACATATTGTTTGCCATCCTTGGTTACAAGCTGAACATCACTTGATTCTGCAGTATATCCTGCCATTGATACAACTTGTTCTGGATATTGACTAGTAGTTGAAGCTGACTGCCACTTACTGTAAGTAGTTTTACCGGTTACTTCATCGGTAGTTGCTACACGATAGAAAGCTAAGCTTGCAGTTGACTTGCCGGCAGTTTGACCAGGCCAGTTCATAATAACTGTTCTAGTCACTTGCTTAAACAATTCTGGGTTAGATTGATCATTACGCCCATCAACAATTGTCAACTTATGTTCAATTTGAACTGCAATATCCTTATTGTCATTTGCTCCAATTGTTACGCTAGTTGGAATTGTAGTATTCGGAACTAATTGCCAATTCTTAGGAATATCTAAGTTCAATTTGATAGTTTCACCAGTTTTACCAGTTACAGTTTGAGTTGAAATTACCTGATTATCTTTATCAACAAAGTTAATTTTTACACTTTGAGTTTGAGCATCATAAGTAATTGAAATTGCTTGATTATCTGGAGTGCCATTTACAAGACCAGGTTGTGCTGGCAAGTAAAGCTTACCATCTTTAGAAATTAGATCAATCTTTTGACCACCTTTAGTAGCTACTACTTCATAACCTTTCAAAGTTGGTACTTCTAATTCACCAAAGTCAGTTACCAAGTGACCCTCAGTTCCACTATTAGACTTCCAATCAGTGTAAGTAGTCTGACCAGTCTTATTATTTGTGGTCTTATCTCTATAGAAAATCAAATGATTTTCAACTGATTGACTCTTACCGTCTGGACTAGTAATAGTGATAGTTTGAGTAATTTCACGATACAAATCTGGATTAGTTTTATCATCTAAACCGCTAACTGTAGTTGTATCATCCTTATCTGGATTATCTGGATTAGAGCTATCCTTAACAACACTTACATTCAATGTTTCATTCTTATCACCAAATGTGTAAGTAGTCGGAACAGTTACACCATCGGCTAACTTATATCCATTTGGAATATTAGCAGTAATTTGTGCAACACTTCCTTGAGGACCAGTCAAGGTTTGACTTGCTACTTGCTTATCTCCATCCATGTAATTAATAGTATAAGTGTAAAGTTTAGCATTTGGATCTACTGGATTATCTTCATCACCAGTTGAATCATTCTTGTAATTAATTGCAATTGTGACATCACTTGGCTGACCATCTTTAAGTCCAGAAACACCTGAAATTGTCGCAGTATTACCTTGGATAAGTGGAGTAATTGTTCGACCATCATTTGTAGTAGCAACAATAGTATAACCATTAATTGTTGAAACTGTAATAGTTGGGAATGTGGTTGACTTATCAGACATATTTGATTGCCATTCACCATAAGTCCACTTACCTGTTGCTGGATCAATAGTTCCATTTCTATAGAATGACAAGCTAGCGTTTTGAACAACTGGCTCTTTGCCAGGATAGTTAACAATCACAGTATCGGTTACAGTTCTATAAACTTCTGGATTGTTTTGGTTAGCTGGATCATTACCATTGATAGTCTTTGGTTGAATCAAGACTGTTTGAGCAGCAGGATCTTGACTACCAAATGTATATTGTCCACTTGGAATAGACGTACCTGGAACCACTTCCCAATTAGTTGGAATATCGAGCTTAAAGTTAACTGTTTCACCAGTCTTACCAGTTACAGTTTGAGTAGAAACAATTTGCTTATCACCATTATTGACAAAGTTAATTGTCATTGTGTGAACTGTATCAGGAGTATCTGGCTTACCGGTGTTCTTATTAATGTATTGAATTTGAACACTAACATTAACTGGTTGATTATTAACCAAAGCAGAAATTCCTGAAATTGTTGCCTTATCACCATCAATTGTTGGAGTAATAGTTTGTCCATCACTAGTAGTGACCTTAAGATCATAACCATCAATTACTGGAACAACCATTTTGCCACCAAACGTCGTTGAACCATCTTCCATATTAGACTTCCATTCACTGTAATCATACTTACCAGTTGCTGGGTTGTAAGTAGCATTTCTATAAAAATCAAGTGTACCGCCAGACTTAGTTTCACTAGCTTGACCTGGAGTAGCAACTTCATAAGTCAAAGCAACTTGCTTATAAAGCTCTGGATTCTTCTTGCCTTCTTCAGTATTACCTTGAATAACCTTTGGTTCAATGTTAATCGTAGTTGACATATCTTGGTTACCAAATGTTACTTTGCTTGGTACTTGTTGACCATTTACAATTTGGTAATTTTCTGGAACCTGCAAATCAACACTTACTTCTTGTCCAGCTTTACCCTTTACACTTTGACTGGAGACAGTTTGTCCATTGTAGTCATAGTTAATGGTGTAAGTGTATTCTTGATCTGGGTTAACAGGCTTATCAGTAGTACCAGTCTTGTCATTGATGTAATCAACATTGATTGTTACATCTGTTGGCTGTCCATCTTTAAGTCCTGATACTCCTGAAATTATTGCCGCACTACCACTAATTGATGGGGTAATTTCTTGACCTGTTGAGGTTGTAACTTTGATTGTGTAACCATCAACCACCTTCAAGTTTGTCATGCTTGCAAAATCAGTTGAACCATCTTGCATGTTTGACTTCCAATCGCTATACTTCCAAGTTCCAGTCTTTGGATCCATTGTACGATTTCTATAGAAGTAGAGTTTGGTTGTTGATTGACTAGTTGAACCTCCTGGCAATGTAAACTTGTAAGTTCCAGTTACAGTTTGATACATTTCCGGATTTGACTGGTTCTCAGTACTATTTCCATAGTATGTAATTGGAGCTACATTGAAAGTGATTGGCTTAGCATCTTTACTTAAGTTAATTACTGTTGGAATGCTAGTTTGACCTGCCCATGTGTAGTATTCAGGAGCTTGAATCAAAACTTCACCATCTTGTGCAGTCCCGCTGGTAATTACTTTAAAGCTTGTGCCAGCTTTTCCAGTTAACTTATCAGTTTTAACAACTGTACCATCAGAAATATATTGAATTTCTTGGGTTACTTCTTGATCCGGGTTGTTAGGATTGTCTGGATTATCTGGATTACTATCTGCAACATAGTTAACTTCAATATTGATATTTGTATCAGAAATTGGTTGTCCATTTGTTGTCAAAACAGGTTGAGCTGCAATTTCTTGACCATCTGCAGTATTTACAATATTTGCTCCGGTTACATCAGCTTTATAACCTTGAATAGTTGGAATCTTAACAGCTTCAAATTCTGTTACTGGATTACCGCTACTGTCAACGGTATTTGACTTCCAATCACTATAAGTAACTTGACCAGTTGCTTCATTAGTTGTCTTAATTCTGTATAAAACAATTGATTGACTTTGAGTATTGCTATTTGTTCCTTCTGCCAAACTTACTAGCATTTGGGTATTAGCCGCATTTGAACTTGGCATATTAAACGTGATTGTTCTAGTAATCACACGATATAAATCAGCTGCTTTAGAACTTAAACCATTTTCAGTAATAATATTAGCTTCAACGTTAACATTAATTGCCTGTGGATCACTATTTCCAAAAGTTACTTTGCTTGGAATTTGACTGCCGCTTGCAACTTTATATCCTTTTGGTAAATCAAGACTAATTTGAACTGTTTCACCACTCTTACCCGTTACGTTTTGACTAGCAATAGTCTTACCATTGTCTACAAAGTTAATAACTTGGGTATAAGTCTTATCCTTATCAGGATTAGTTGGATCAGTAGATCCAGTTTTTTCAACATAGATAGTTTCAGTTGGCATTTGGCCAATTCCAAATGTAATTGGACTACCAATAATACTTTGTCCGCCAACAATTTGATAACCAGCCGGAACATCATTAGTGAAGCTGACTTTTTCACCAACTTTACCAGTTACAGTCTGAGTTGAAACTATTTGATTATCAGCTTTATTTACATAATTAATCACAAGTGAACGAGTAGTATCAGACGGATTTGTATCAGGTTTTCCAGTGGCATTATTAATATAATCAACAGTTACATCAACGTTTTCTGGTTGACCATCAACTAAACCTGAAATACCAGAAATAACAGCGTTACCTCCATCAATAGTTGGAGTTATTGTACGACCATCATTTGCAGTTACTTGTAAAGTGTAGCCTTGAATATCATTTGGAACAGTGATACCTGCAAAAGTAGTTGAACCATCTTCCATGTTTGACTTCCATTCACTGTAATCATACTTACCAGTTGCTGGATTATATGTTGCAGTTCTGTAGAAAGACAGAGTTGGAGCAAAGGTCTTAGTTGCAGTTGCTGGAATATTGATGGTGTAATGAGCAGTTACAGTCTTATATACTTCTGGATTGTTTTGATTACCAGAAATTTGTCCATCAATTACCTTCGGCTGAACTTGAACGGTAATTGGAGCAAGTTGATCATTACCAAACTTAATTGTAGTTCCAGTAGTAATTTGGTCACCATTTGGAATTAATTGGTAATTTTCTGGAACTTCATAAGTAATAGTTTTACTTTCGCCAATTTTACCAGAAGCAGTTTGACTACCAACAGTTTGATCATTATAAACATAGTTAATAGTTACGCTGCGAGTAGTATCATCTGGGTTATCTGGCTTGCCAGTTTGATCGTTAATATATTCCACAGTAATAATGGCATCAGTTGGCTGACCATCTTTAAGTCCAGATACTCCTGAAATTGTTGCTGTTGTGCCTTCAACAGTTGGAGTAATTGTTTGTCCAGTATCAGTTGTTACTTTAAGAGTGTAACCTTGAATATCGGCTGGAACTGCTAAGCTAGCAAAAGTAGTTGCCCCATCCTTCATATTAGACTTCCATTCACTGTAATCATACTTACCAGTTGCTGGATTATATGTTGCAGTTCTATAGAAAGCAAGTTGAGCCGTTTGTGTATTAGTCTTTTCACCTGGAATAGTTACATTATAAGTTCCAGTTACAGTTCTATAAACTTCTGGATTATTTTGATTACTTTCAGTATTACCTTGAATAACCTTTGGTTCAATGTTAATCGTAGTTGACATATCTTGATTACCAAATGTTACTTTACTTGGTACTTGTTGACCATTTACGAGTTGGTAATTTTCTGGAACCTGCAACTCAACACTTACTTCTTGTCCAGCTTTACCCTTTACACTTTGACTGGAGACAGTTTGTCCATTGTAGTCATAGTTAATGGTGTAAGTGTATTCTTGATTTGGATCGGTCTTCTTTTCAACATAAACCGTCATCGGCTTCAAATCTTCTGTACCAAAAGTAATGCTTCCACCAGCTGGTTGACCACTCATAATTTGATAGCCTTCTGGAGCTGTCAAAGTATAGTCAACAGTTTCACCAGCTTTACCGCTAATTGTTTGACTGCCAACTTGTTGATTATCTGCTTTATTTATGAAGTTAACAACTTGGCTATAAGTCTTATTAGGATCAACTGGTGTATCAGTAGTACCAGTCTTGTCATTGATGTAATCAACATTGATTGTTACATCTATTGGCTGTCCATCTTTAAGTCCTGATACTCCTGAAATTGTTGCCGCACTACCACTAATTGATGGGGTAATTTCTTGACCTGTTGAAGTTGTAACCTTGATTGTGTAACCATCAACCACCTTCAAGTTTGTCATGCTTGCAAAGTCGCTTGAACCATCTTGCATGTTTGACTTCCAATCACTGTACTTCCAAGTGCCAGTCTTTGGATCCATTGTACGGTCTCTGTAAAAGGCCAACGTGGTCTTTGATTGACTTGTAGATCCTCCCGGCATTGTGAAGTCATATGTTCCTGTTACTGTCTTGTACATTTCTGGATTTGACTGGTTCTCAGTACTATTTCCATAGTATGTAATTGGAGCTACATTGAAAGTGATTGGCTTAGCATCTTTACTTAAGTTAATTACTGTTGGAATGCTAGTTTGACCTGCCCATGTGTAATATTCAGGAGCTTGAATCAAAACTTCGCCATCTTGTGCAGTTCCGCTTGTAATTACTTTAAAGCTTGTGCCAGCTTTTCCAGTTAACTTATCAGTTTTAACAACTGTACCATCAGAAATATATTGAATTTCTTGGGTTACTTCTTGATCTGGGTTATTAGGATTGTCTGGATTATCTGGATTAGTTGTATCTTTGACTACTTGAACATTTAAAGTTTCATTCTTATCACTAAATGTATAAGTAGTTGGAATAGTAATACCTTCAGCTAATTTATAACCATTTGGAACCTGCGCACTAATGTCGGCTGTCGTACCAGCTTTACCAGTTACACTTTGGCTACCTACCTTAGTTTCACCATCCAGATAGTTAATGGTGTAAGTATATTCCTTAGAACTTGGATCAACAATTGGGTCTTCTTTGCCAGTCTGATCATTAATGTAAGTTACTTGAACATTTACATCTTCAGGGGTCCCATTTACAAGAGCAGACCCACCAGAAATTGTAGCAGTTTCACCATTTACTACTGGAGTAATCTTTTCACCGCTACTTGCATTAACTGAAATAGTATAGCCCTTAATTACTGGAACATTTACACCAGCAAATGTAGTAGAACCATCCTTCATGTTGGACTTCCAAGCTGTAAAGTCATACTTCTTAGTTTCTGGATTATAAGTTGCATCCCTAATAAAACTTACATTAGATTGATTTTCTACCTTAGCTTCCTGACCAGGGAATGCTACTGAAACCGTACCATGAACAGTCTTATGGTAGTCTGGATTATCCATATTGTCAGCTGCATAAATTGTCTTTGGTTCAATTAAAACAGTGATATCCTTTGGAGCTTGACCACCAAAAGTATACTTACCGTTTGGAACTGGCGTATTTGGAACTACTTGCCAGTTTTCTGGAATTTCTGCTTTAATATCAACGCTTTCACCAGCTTTACCAGTTATAGTTTGACTAGAAACTACTTGCTTATCTGCATTATTTACATAATTAATCTTAAAGCTTAAACTATCAGCTTCATAGTTAACAACATAATTAGTGTCTTTACTATCAGGAGTAGTTTGAACTGCTGGAATAACCAAATTGCCTTGAGCATCTTTTTCAAGAGTAATTTGTTTACCATCCATAGTAACTACTGGTGTATAACCTGTTGCTAATGAAACATTATGTGCAGAAAAACTTGTAACTGCTACGCCATCTTTCTTAGCAGCTTGCCACTCATCATAAGTAGTTTCACCAGTTGCTTTATTGTAACTACCATTTCTGTAGTAAATTACTTGATAAGTATTAGTAGTTGGTTCTTGTCCTGGTAAGTTATAAGTTACAGTTTGTTTGATTTCTCTATAGTAATTAGGATCCTGTTTATGTTTATCCCAGGCTTCTGGAACAATGACAGCATTTACTAAAATACTAATTGCTGCAGCCCCAGTTGCTAAAGTAAATGGCTTAATTTCTTGTTTAGCTAATTCATAATTATCTGGAGCTTTGATTAATACTTCATTCTTACTCTTATCTGGTGTACCTTCAATAATTGGTTGATACATTGTACCAGCTTGACCAGTAACTGTTTGAGTAGCAACTATCTTTTGAGTTTCTTGATCTACATAGTTAATTACTTGAGTAACTTCTGTCTTATCATCACCAGTATTACCACTATCGCCTTTATCTGGATCTGTTGAAGTTGTTTTGACTATTTTATAAGTCAAAGTTTTATCTTCATTAGCCAAAGTAATCGTATCTGGAAGAGTTACACCATCTGCTAACTTGTAACCATCTGGAATTTGAAGAGTTACTTTAGCAGTTGTTCCGGCTAGGCCAGATGCGGTTTGACTAGCCATAACTTTATCTCCATCTACTAACTCTAGAGTAGTAGTTGTATTCTGAGCATCTGGTTCAATTGGTTTACCAGTTTCATCATTGATGTAATCAACATTAATAGTTACATCAGTTGGCTGACCATCCTTTAATGCAGAAACTCCTGAAATAATAGTCTTATTACCATCAGCTGTAGTAGTTACTTCTTGACCCGTTGAAGCTGTAGCTTTAATAGTGTAGCCATCAATATTATTTAGAGTAACTGAAGGAACATCGCTTGAACCGCCAGTCATATTTGACTTCCAGTCAGTGTATTCCATTTTTCCAGTCTTAGGATCCATAGAAGCAGTTCTATAAAAGACAATTGAAATTGGTTGGGATTCACTAACTTTTCCAAGAATATTGTATTTATAAATTCCTGTTACCTTTTTAGTAAGATCCGGATATTTAGCAGCATCTTCAGGATTTGCTCCAGAATATACAATTGGAGTTACTTGAATAGTAATTGGTTGAGATTGTTTTTGTAAAACAATTGGTGAAGAAATACTTGATTGATTAATCTTATAACCATCTGGAGCCTGAATTAAAACTTCACCGTCTTGTGCAGTACCATCAAGAATAACCTTATAACTAGTGCCAACTTTATCAGTCAAATGTTGTGTTTTAACAGTTGTTCCATCTGCTACATAGTTAATAACTTGAGTTACAACACTATCTTTATCAGTATCTTGACTTGGATCATACTTTTCAACTGGAATGTTAAGTGTAGTGTTTTCATTATATGCTCGTGCAGGAATTGTTGCAGTTACTTGATAACCATTTGGAACATTTGCTTTAACAAAACCAGCAATGTTTTGTGACTTACCTTTAGTAACATTAATGGTAGTAGTACCGATAGTTTCATTATTGTAAGTGTAATTTACAGTAACATTAACTTTATTACTATCTGGATTAGTTGAAACAACTTGTATGTTCTTAGTTACATCTTGATCTGTAAAGGTGTAATTAGTATCAAGCGTTTCTCCATCTGCAAGCTTATAGCCAACTGGAACTTTAACTTTAGAAGCAATATCTACACTTGCCCCTACAGTTCCAGTTAAAGTAGCACTAGCAACTGTATTATTTCCATCTACGAAATTAATAGTGTATTTAGAAGTCTTATCACTTGGGGTATTAGAACCAGTATTACCAGAATCGGTTTTCTTTTGAACATTTACATCAAAAGAAGTTTGCATATTTGGTCCAAAAGTAATTTCTGATGGATATTTACCATTGATCTGATAACCTTCTGGAACATTCAATTTAGTGGTGTTTGTTGCATCATCTAAACTAAAGTTAATAGTTTCTCCTGTTTTACCAGTTACTTCTTGCTTACCAACATTTTGATTATCAGCTAAATAGTTAATAGTAAAAGTATAAGTTGCATTTGGATCATCTGGCTTACCAGTTTTGTCATTGTTATAAACTAAACTCAAGTTGTAAGTACTTGGTCCATCAACTGGTGCATTAATTGCTGGAATAACTACTTTGTTATCTGCATTTGGTGTCAAAGTATGACTTTGACCATCTGCATCTGTATAAACTGCAGTGTAGCCCTTAATTGCAGAAAATGGTACTTCTGCAAAACTAGTTATCTTTTTACCAGTATTTTTATCTGTAGCAGCTACCCAATCACTATAAGTAACTTTACCAGTTACTTCATCTTTAACACCATTACGAACATATGAAATTTGATTAGTTAAAGTTTTAGCATTTTCACTTGGATAAGTGTAAGTAATGGTTTCAGTGATTACCTTGTTATAGTTAGAATCATCTTTATGGTCAGTCCAAGATTCTTGGGCCTTTTCATGAGCAAGCTTAATTTCAATTGGAGCTGCATCTTTAGCAAAAGTAATATTTGCAGGCAATTGTTGACTAACTGCTACATATCCCTTAGGAAGTTCAATAGCAATCTTACCATCTTGAATTAGTGGTTGAGTATCTCCAATCTTTCCATCTAAAGTTCTTGATTCAATTACCTTGTTATTATCATCTGTATCAACAAAATTAATAACTTGACTTGCAGGTTGACCAACGTCTCCACTTGCATCATGTTTTTCTACATAAATAGTTGTTGAATCATCCTTTGAACCAAAGGTAACTGAACCACCAGTTGGAATTTTACCTTCATCATTTGCAACTAAATCATAACCCGCTGGAACTTGAAGAGTGTAGTCAACTTTTTCACCAGTTTTACCAGTTACTTTTTGACTGCCAACATTTTGATTATCATTCTTAGTTACATAGTTAATGGTGTATGTATGAGTAGCATTTGGATCAGTATTACCAGAATCTGACTTCTTTACAACATTTACATCAAAAGAAGTTTCTTGCATATTTGGTCCAAAAGTAACTTGGGTAGGATATTTACCATTGATTTGATAACCTTCTGGAACATTTAACTTAGTGGTGTCGTTTGCTCCATCTAAGCTAAATTCAACTTTTTCACCAGTTTTACCAGTTACTTCTTGTTTGCCAACATTTTGATTATCATTCTTAGTTACATAATTGATAGTGTAAGTATACGTTGCGTTTGGATCGGTACTCTCTGAACCTGATGTCTTTACAACGTTTACATCAAAAGTGGTTTGCATCCCTTCACCAAAAGTGATGTATGAAGGATACTTGCCATTGATTTGATAACCTTCTGGAACATTTAATTTAGTGGTGTTATTTGCTCCATCCAAACTAAAGTTAACTGTCTCACCGGCTTTACCAGTCACTTCTTGCTTAGCTACATTTTGATTATTATTTATATAATTAATTGTAAATGTGTAAGTGGAAGCTGGTGTATCTGTATTATCTTTTTCAATATATAAAGTTTGACTTGCATATTTATTATCAGGACCAAGAGTCATAGTAGATGCATAACTTTGACCATCTATTAAATGCCAGCCTTCAGGAACTTCTAACTTAGTAGTTCCATTACTTCCAGTGGTAGTAAAGCTAACAACTTGACCAGTTACACCGGTAACATTTTGCGTGTAAATAGTCTTACTTTTATCATTATTATCGATATATTTAATATTTGCAGCAGCTTGGTCTGCAGTATATTTGATATTAATTCTTTTATCGATTGGTTCTCCATTTTCAGTGAAAGCATCAGTGGAAGGAATATAATAATCATTGCCCTTCTTAGTCAAGTCAATAGTTTGACCATCTGAATCTGCACTTGGAGTATACCCATTAAAAGCTGGGACTTTTTGTTCTGTAAACTTCTTATCAGTTGGATTATAAGTCCAATCACTATAAGTAGCCTCTCCTGTTACCGAGTCAATATTTTTACTTCGAGTTGCACTAGCTTGTGTATCAGTAGTAAAAGTCTGGCTAGTAGTACCATCTTGATTTTGGAAACTTCTACCATCTGGTGCAGTAACAGTAATAGTTTCTGTAGCAGTTTTAACTAAATCATCTTGAGCATTAGATGCTGTCTTTTCAGCTTGTTTTTGTGCATCTTGCTTTAAAGCATTAGCATCAGATGTAACTTTACTTTCATTTAAGTTGCTACGACCTGCCATACCTGCTTTTTCAAGTGAAGAAACATCTATATCAGTTGAAGTTTGATTTTTATTTTCATCAGTTGCTTGCTTAGCAATTACTTCTTTTGTTGTTTTATCACTTTCTTGATTCTCATTTTGAGTTTGAGAAACTTCTTGATTTGAATTTTCAGCTTTTTCTTCAACTTTTTTAGTAGTTGATTGAGCTGAAGATTGATTAGTTTCTTCAATATTTTCTTGCTTAGAACTATTAGCATTAGCGTCAACCACTACCTTATTAATGTTTTTAACATTAGTGGTATCTGCTTTTGCCACGTGACTAGTATCACTATCTGTAGTTGGTTCTTTTGTTGGATTTGTATCTGCTTTTACGGTTTGACTATTTGCCATTCCCATAAAACTAATTCCAATTAGAACAGATGCAGCACCAGCTGAGAACTTACGGATAGAAAAACGTTCATTTTTTTCCTCCATTTTATGGAGACGTTCGTTATAATTATTTTTTGATAACATTTAATCAGCCTCAGTTTAAAGTGTACAATCTTAAATATAATTACATTACATATTAATAGTAACATATATAAATAACTATTGTTACTATTTATTTCCAAGATAAAATATGAATCATTAGGAAAAAAAGCAACGCACCATCTGCGTTGCTTTTTGCCTAAATTACTTACGCTTACCTGTTAAACCAATCAGACTAATTAAAGTTGCGGCAACTCCAAGTACCATAGCAGCTGTACTTGTATTGTGATCACGAATTGCCTGTCTTTCTCTTTCACGGTCAGTTGGTCTAATTCTATCTGCTTGAGGGATAAAGTGGTCGTATCTGCTTGGCAATGCTGGATTTCTCATTGCTACAGGTACATCTTCATTTCTCATTTGCGTTGGAGCAGTTACTTGTTTTTCTTTATTTTCAATTTCCTTTTGAGCTTCAGCAGCTTTTTCTTCAGGAGTACGCTTCTTTCTAACCCCAATAGTAAAAATTTGTGTCATTAAATCATTATTATCGAAACGTTGAATAACACCATCACGGTCAAAATTATTAAATACAACTTCATAACCAGCATCTTCAATTGCTTTAAGTGGAATTTCAGTACTGTATAAGTCATTAATACTTTCGCCCGGCTTACCAACTAACGGACCTGATGAAGTTAATTGTGCACCATTTTTATCAATATCAATAAAGTTAATGATTGCAACTTGATCATGTGGCTCTACTGTAGTAGTAGCATCACTAACTTGACTTTCTACATCATCGGGTACATTTTGAGCAACAGCTGCTGGTCTATCTGCACTAGATGTTTGAGCTGGTTGAGCTTGAACTGGTGTAGCAACAGCTGCTGGAGCTTTTGTATCTTTTTTAGGCTCATCTTGATTTTCAGCTTTTTCAGGTTTAATTACATTAGAGCCTACTACTTGTGGTTGATCTTCTTGACTTGCCATATTTTCCTTTTCATCCTGATCTTTAAACTTATTTTTGCCTACTGGAATAACTAAAACATCATTCTTGGCATCAGCCTTATAAGTTACTTTTAAGTCCTTATCTGGTTGATGAGGTGTAATTGTCATCAATTCACTACTATATCCTTCTACTGTAGGAACAATTTCATCAGGCATTACCTTAGTTGGATCAGTCTTGAGCGTAGTAAATACAGGTTGATCTGCACCTTCAATTGGATCACCATTTTCATCAACCGGAATAATCCGACCATTTTCAACATAGTTTACATTAACAATTCGATCTTCACGAGTAATCGGTTGTGCCTTAATTACTTTAACATCAGTGTGGTAACCAGGAACAACTGGAACTTCTACATCATGGAAAGAGTCAGGATCAACAATCCAATCAGTAGTATATTTTCCATTTTCAATTATCTGCCCAGTTGGAGCAATTACAGTAATTGAACGATCCCAAACAGCATTCTGAACACTGTTAACTGGAGTCTTTTCTCCAGCTCCTTCAAAATCAACAGCAAATGTTGTTTCTTGATGATATTCTGTTGGTTTTACTTTATCATTAGGGTGATCAATATTAACTTGTGCTAATTCATGCTTCATTGTAATGATAAAAGTTGGTACAACATCATCACTATTTAAATAAAACTGCACTTCACCATCAGGATTAAAGCCATTATTTACAAGAGAATAACCCTTTTCCTTTAATTCATTAATTTTAGTTTGAGGGTCATACTCAATAGGAGTGTTTGGCATACCAGATAACTTATCTGAAACAATTTCACGATTGTCATCAGTTATATCAACAAACTTAATAATGGCTGCTTGTTCATCAGTTGAAGAATCTTTGTTGATTTCATATTCAACATTATATTCTCTATCAGGATCATCAACATTAACCAGCTCTCCACCAACTACTGTCTCATCAGGAATATAGCTTGGAATAGTTGGAGTCCCAATCATTAAGTGACATTGACTTTCAGGGTTCCATCCCATGTCTTCAACCATTTTGTGAGTAACTTTATCAACTTTAATCGTATGATTGAATACAATATGCGAAACATTATCCTCAGGTGTTCTACCCGCAGCTCCACTATAATGAACAGTTTGCGTACCGATCTTTTGGAGCTGTTCCTTACTAAAACCCCATCCGGGATTATCTACATCTACAACTTCATAGCCATGACGAAAGCTAATCACATATGGAGTATCTTCATCATCACCAAAAAGCGGCTTTTTGCCGTCTGGATCAAACTTGTTTTCAACAAGAACATATCCCTTGTCTTCTAGTTCCTTAATCTTAGAACCACTATCAAATTCGATAGGAGTGTCCTTATTACCCTCCAACTCGCCAGAGGTTCCAATCTTAGCTAAATCGTTATCTATATCTATGAAGTTTACAACTGCTTTTCGGCCCTTACCAAAAAGAGCCATCTTTCTTGTTAGTTTATTCATTAGATTCTAGCCTTTCATATACATCTATTATAATACGAGATAGTCTATTTTCCCAAGTTTCACACTAAAAAAGTTTAAAAAAAGCATAACTTCTTTACAGAAGCTATGCTTTTTCTATATTCATACTTAAATTAGAGAACTAAATTCAAGTATATACTAATCTTTCTTACGACGTTTCTTTACACCAGCAAGACCAATCATGCCGATTCCTGCGGCAGCTGCTCCTAAGATTGCTGCAGAAGTTTCTTCATTATTGTTCTCACCTGTTTGTGGAAGAGTTGATTTAGTAGTGTAATGCTTCTTACCATTCTTATCAACATATCCTACAACCTTGCCATCTCTGATAATATTTCCATTTTCGTCGATAGTCTCACCATGAGGTCTTACAGTATCACTGTAATCTCCATTTTGTGAATGTGGACGAATATTATTATTCCAATTGTTATTTTCGGAATGAGGACGAATATTGTTATTATAGTTTGGCTCAGCTGGTTTGTGATTAGTTGGCTTAGGTGAAACCGGCTTATCTGGCTTGTCTGGCTCATCCGGTGTATCAGGTTCATCTGGTTCTACTGGTGTTGTCTTCTTAGTGTATACAACTTCAGTATCCTTAGTTGGATCAGTTGGTGTCACTGTATTTTGACTTGGGGTGTAGCCATCAATGATTGGTACATTTTCATCTGGCACTACCTTAGTTGGATCCTCTGGATCGTTCTTGTATTGTGGTGTTTCTGCTCCTGGGATTGGATTATGATCTGGATCCACTGGAACGATCTTGCCGATCTTGTGGTAAACAACAACTACTTCCGCATTTGGATCATTTGGCGTTACTGTCTTACCGCCTGCTGTCTTGATCTCTGCGACGTAGCCCTTGATTACTGGAACATTAACTGTGCCAAATGTGTAGCTGTTTTCACTTGGTACTCCATCTGTGATTGTAAATGTGTGTGTTTGTACATCTGAATCTCTAAGTGGAGTGTTGTTATTGTCTCCATCTACAAAAGTAATCGTTTGCTTACCTACCACTGTAGTTACTGATGGTTCTGGTGTTGGAGTTACTGGAGTATCTGGCTTAGTGTAAACCACTTCAGTATCCTTACCTGGATCCTTTGGTGTTACAGTGTTTTGATTTGGTGTGTAGCCATCAATTGTTGGTACTGGTTCATCTGGTACTACCTTGGTTGGATCATTAGGGTCAGTTACATAAGTTGGAGTTGATGCATTTGGAATCTTGTTTCCTTCTGGGTCAACTGGAACTATCTTACCATTTTCAGTGTAAGTTACTGTATCTTCCGCCTTTAAATTATCTGGAGTTACTGTCATACCGCCAGCTGTTCGCTTATCTGCATGGTAACCATCAACTACTGGAGTATCAACTGTACCGAATTCATGACTTGAAACATTCCAAGAACCGTTGTCGATAATTTCACCAGTTACATTGTCAAAAGTAATATTCTTAGTGAAATCGAAACTTTGAACATTATCCTTTGGAGTCTTATTATTAGCTCCTGTGTAGTGGATTGTTTGAGTTCCTGTCTTCTTTAAATCATCAAGACTTGTTCCATCTGGATACTTAGGACCATCTGGATTATTTGGATCAATTGGATCACCTGGGTGACCTGGATTGTCTGGAGTTACAGTAGTTGTAGTGTGTTCTACATAAATAGTAACAACTTGTGAACCCTTTGTAACTTCACTTGGAACAGTCACATCTGGATTGATTACCTTGTAACCCTTGTTAGTCAACTCAGTAATTACATCATTCTTGTTGTAATCAACCTTTTGACCTACTTCTTGTTCTCCTGAATCATAACCATAATTTGGAAGATCCTTGCCAGTTGTGTTGTCATGAACGTTAACAATAACTTGTCCCTTATCTGCTGGAATTGGGGTGTAGATGACTGGAGTATCTTTACCAGGATTATCTGGTGTTACTGTTGGTACTTCTGGAGTATAACCTGGAATACTTGGTACTGGTTCATTTGGTATTACCTTAGATGGATTGTTTGGATCAGTTGGGTAAGTTGGGTTATCAACGTTTGGAATCTTATTGCCATTTGGATCTACTGGAACAATATGACCATTTGGCTCGTAGCTTACTACAACTTTGTAACTGTCAGAATCATGGTTCAAAGTTACGCTCTTGATTGAACTTGTACCTTCGCCGTCTTTACTGATAGAAGTTACGTGGTAATTTTCTACAAATGGAACGTTTTGACCGTTTACAGTTTGAGCTGGACTCCAAGTAAGTGGTGTAGTCCATTTACCTGTTACCTTGTCAATTACACCTTGAGCGGTGAAGTGAACTGTTTGTTCTACTGGTGCATGAACTTCTTTACCTTCATTATCAACAAAAGTAATAGTTCTTGTGACATCTTTAGATACATTGCCTGATTCACTTGGCCACTTAGGTCCATTTGGATCGTTAGGATTGATTGGTTCACCAGGTTTTCCTGGGTTAGTTGGGTTAACTGGAACAGTATCATGTTCTACATAAATAGTAACAACTTGTGAACCCTTTGTAACTTCACTTGGAATAGTTACATCTGGGTTGATTACCTTGTAACCCTTGTTGGTCAAGTCAGTAATTACTTCATTCTTGTTGTAATCAACCTTTTGACCTACTTCTTGTTCTCCTGAATCATAACCGTAATTTGGAAGATCCTTACCAGTTGTGTTGTCATGAACGTTAACAATAACTTGTCCCTTATCTGCTGGAATTGGGGTGTAGATGACTGGAGTATCTTTTCCAGGATTATCTGGAGTTACTGTTGGTACTTCTGGAGTATAACCTGGAATATTTGGTACTGGTTCATTTGGTGTAACTCTAGTTGGATCACTTGGATCAGTTGGGTAAGTTGGATTATCAACATTTGGAATCTTATTACCATTTGGATCAACTGGAACAATCTTACCATTTTCAGTATAAGTTACAGTTTCTTCTGCCTTTAAGTTATCTGGAGTTACTGTCATACCACCGGCAATACGCTTATCTGCGTGGTAACCATCAACTACTGGAGTATCAACTCTATTAAACTCATGACTTGAAACATTCCAAGAACCGTTATCAATAATCTTACCAGTTACATTGTCAAAAGTAATTTGCTTAGTAAATTCAAAGCTCTTTACATCATCCTTAGGAGTCTTGTCACCTGCACCTGTGTAATGAACTGTTTGAGTAGCAGTTCTCTTTAAGTCATTAAGACTTGTTCCATCTGGATACTTAGGACCATCTGGATTATTTGGATCAATTGGATCACCTGGGTGACCTGGATTATCTGGAGTTACAGTAGTTGTAGTATGTTCTACATAAATAGTGATGTTTTGAGTACCCTTAGTTACTTCATCTGGAATTACTTCATTAGGGTTCAATACCTTGTAGCCCTTGTTAGTTAATTCAGTAATTACACTATTCTTATCATAATTTACCTTAGTACCTGCATCTACATTACCAGTTGTGTATCCGTATTGATCAAGATTTTCACCAGTAGTGTTGTCATGAACATAAACATTTACAACACCTTTATCAGCATCTGGCTTAGTGTAAACCACTTCAGTATCTTTACCTGGATCATTTGGTGTTACTGTTGGAGTTTCTGGAGTATAACCTGGAATGTTTGGTACTGGTTCATTTGGTACAACCTTGGTTGGATCACTTGGATCAGTTGGGTAAGTTGGGTTGTCGACATTTGGAATCTTGTTTCCTTCTGGATCAACTGGAACAATCTTACCGTTTTCAGTATAAGTTACAGTTTCTTCTACTTCTGGATTATCAACAGTAACAGTCTTACCGCCTGCAGTCTTCTTGTCTGCGTGGTAACCATCAACTACTGGAGTATCAACAGTAGTGAAAGTATGGCTATCTGGAGTCCAACCATTATCTTGAATGATTTTACCAGTTACGTTATCAATCACTAATTCATGACTGAAAGTAGTGTCTTGAATATTATCCTTAGGAGTCTTGTCACCTGCACCTGTGTAATGAATAGTTTGCTTACCTTCCTTAGTCAAGCTATCCTTACCAGTATCTTCTGGCCACTTAGGACCATCTGGATCGTTAGGATTGATAGGTTCTCCCGGCTTACCTGGATTACTTGGGTTAACTGGAGTAGTTCCGTGCTTCAACACAACTTTGAAAATTTGTTCGTTACCATCAATGTTGTCAAATGCAGCATCGGTTGGGAAGCCATCATTTACCAATACATATCCTTGATCAACTAACTTCTTAATTGTTTCTGCAGTTGAGTAAACAATCTTGTCACCTGGTTTACCAGTTAATTCTGGTGATTCAGTGATGATCTTATCATTTTCATCTTGGTCAATGTATTGAACTCTAGCAATTTGATCCTTGGCTTCTGGAGTTTCATCCTTAGTATATGGAACTGGAGTATCCTTAGTTGGATCTTCTGGAGTTACACTTGGTACATTTGGTCTATAACCTGGAACATTTGGAACTGGTTCATTTGGAGTTACCTTAGTTGGATCTTCTGGATCATTTTGGTAACTTGGAGTTGGTGCGTCTGGAATTTCTTTTCCACTTGGATCAACAGGAACGATTTTACCAACTTTATGATAAGTAATAGTAATTTCAGCATTTGGATCTTCTGGAGTTACAGTCTTACCTTCTACAGTCTTGGCAGCAGTTACATAACCCGTAATTACAGGTGCTGTTGCATTCTTATAAGTATGAGTATCTTCATTCCACTTACCAGTTGTACCATTCTTAATAAATTCAAAACTATCATTTACTTCATCTGGACGAAGTTGATTGCCTTGATCATCAACATAGTGAACAACTTGAGTACCAGTTACTTTAGTATCATCCTTAGTGTAAACAACTGGAGTATCCTTAGTTGGATCTTCTGGAGTTACACTTGGTACATTTGGATTGTAACCTGGAATATTTGGAACTGGTTCATTTGGAGTTACCTTAGTTGGATCGTTTGGATCATTCTTATAAGGAACTTCTGGTACATTCTTAGATGGATCACTTGGATCTGGAATTGGATTACCATTTGGATCTTGTGGGACGATGTTACCAATCTTCTTGTAAATAACAGTATCTTCAAGATTTTCTTGAACCGCTTTGTCACCTTCAACATAAGTTGAAACAGCTTTACCATTCTTGGTCTTAGTCATTGCAACATAGCCGTCGATAACTGGAACATTAACATTCTTGTAAGTATCAATATTTGATTTCCAAGCTTCGTCTGGATTTAAAATTTCACCAGTTACCTTGTCAATGTTCAAAGTACGAGTCCAAGTTGAAGTTTGTACATTATCATCTGCAGCCTTAGTTCCATCTTCATATTGGAAGTGAAGGGTAGAAGTATATTCCTTACTCAAGTTATCCTTGCCAGAGTCTTCTGGATACTTAGGACCATCTGGATCATTTGGATTAATTGGTTCACCAGGTTTTCCTGGGTTTTCTGGGGTAACTGGAACAATACCATGCTTCAAGTGAACTTCAAAGTTGTTTACATCGCCCTTCTTAAAGACTTCTTTACCATCAGTAAAGTTACTTGAAACAAATTCATAACCCTTATCTTCATAATCCTTAATTGTACTTTGAGTTGTGTAGTTAATTGGATCGCCAGCTTCACCCTTTAATGGATCAGTTTGCAAAGTAGTACCAGTAGTATCATCAATGTAGACTACCTTACCAGTTGCTGGATTCTTATCCTTGTTGTAAATAACTGGAGTGTCCTTAGTTGGATCTTCTGGAGTTACACTTGGTACATTTGGAGTGTAACCTGGAATATCTGGAACTGGTTCGTTTGGTACAACCTTAGTTGGATCTTCTGGATCATTCTTATAAGGAACTTCTGGTACATTCTTAGATGGATCACTTGGATCTGGAATTGGATTACCACTTGGATCTTGTGGGACGATATTACCAACTTTATTGTAGACAATAGTAATTTCAGCATTCGGATCTTCTGGAGTTACTGTCTTACCTTCTACTGTCTTAGAACTAGTTACATAACCTTCAATTACAGGAGCTGTTGCATCTTTATACTTATAGCTATCTTCATTCCACTTACCAGTTGCACCATCTTTAGTAAACTCTACACGATCATTTACTTGATCTGGAAGAAGCTTATTACCTTCACTATCTACATAATGAACAGTTTGTTGACCAGATACTTGAGTATCATCCTTAACGTAAGGAACTTCTACATCCTTAGATGGGTCTTGAGAGTCTGGTTCAACTGGATCACCTGGTTTACCAGTTTCTGGTCTATAGCCAGGAACACTTGGTTTTTCACCATTATCAACCTTAGATGGATCATTTGGATCTGTTGGGAATTGTGGGTGATCTTGTCCTGGAATTGGGTCACCTGTAGTCTTATCAACCGGAATAATATGACCATTTGGTGCATAAGTTACAATTACTGTGTAATCATTTGCATCATGGTTTACTGTTGCACTATCAACGTTTACATTATCGTTTGAATCTCTGTCAACGCCAGTTACATGATAGTTTTGAACTACTGGAGTCTTTTGAGCTGCAAAAGTTTGATCCTCTGACCAAGTAAGTGGAGTTACCCATTCACCAGTTACTTTATCTAAGACACCTTTAGCAGTAAAGTGAACAGTTTCAGTAACTGGAGAGCTTACTTCTTTACCAGTGTTATCAACGTACTTAATAGTACGAGTTACATCTTTAGTTAAGCTAGTAGCACTAGTATCATCTGGATACTTAGGACCATCTGGGTCATTTGGATTAATTGGTTCACCAGGTTTTCCTGGGTTTTCTGGAGTTACTGGAACAGTACCGTGCTTCAAGTGAACTTCAAAGTTATTAGCATCGCCTTCTTTAAAGGTTTCATCACCATCTTTAAAGTTACTTGAAACGAATTCATACCCCTTATCTTCATAATCCTTAATTGTACTTTGAGTAGTGTAGTTGATTGGATCGCCAGCTTCACCCTTTAATGGATCAGTTTGCAAAGTAGTACCAGTAGTATCATCAATGTAGACTACCTTACCAGTTGCTGGTTTTTCATCTGGAGCATAAGTTACAACTACTGTGTAATCACTGTCATTGTGAGTAAGAGTTGCTTGAGCAACATTATTGCCATCGGCATCCCTATCCACGTTAACTACATGATAACCATCAACTGTTGGTGAAGTTACAGCTTTAACTGTTTGATCTTCTGACCAAGTCAGTGGAGTTACCCATTCACCTGTTACTTTATCTAAGACACCACTTTGAGTAAATGTAGCCTTTTGATCAACTGATGGAGCAACTTCTTTGCCAGTGTTGTCAACGTACTTAATAGTACGAGTTACATCTTTAGTTAAGCTGGTAGCACTAGTATCATCTGGATATTTAGGTCCATCTGGATCATTAGGGTTAATAGGTTCTCCCGGCTTACCTGGATTAGTTGGGTTAACTGGAACAGTACCATGTTTTACGTGAACTTCATAATTACCACCATTTTCAGGCATTTTTCCATCTAAATTAGCACTAGTGAAGCTATCACTTACTAAGTCATAACCCTTATTTTCAAGGTCGGTAATTGATGGTTGAGTAGTGTAATTTAAGTCACTACCTGGAACACCCGTAATAGTCTTATCATAACTAGTTAATTCAGTATTAGTAGTATCATCATAATATTTAACTGTTACTGTTTGTTCAGCTGGACCCTTCTTGTAAACAACTACAGTTTCATAATTTTCTGGTAAACCAGTAATTCCTTTATTCTTAAAGTCATCAGTTAATTGGCCATTTTCAACCACACCTTCAGTTGGCATTTGGAACTTAGCAGTAACGCTAGAACCATTAGCACCAACAGTTACGCCCGGTGCATTAGTAGATTGAATAGTTGCAGTATAACCGTCAAGAACTGGTGAATCTACTTCAGAATATGGATTTTCTTTTGATGTATTAACAGCATTAGTAATTTGCCAACCACTATCTTTTGAAACAGCATAGTTATTCTTAAGGAATTCAAGTGTTTCATCAGAACTGTGAGTTGAAGCATATTCTTGAACCTTGTTTAAAGCATCAGGAGTAAGATCTAATTCAATTTGACGATCTAAATCAAGCTCTTGAGTTTTAACGATTGGATTTCCACTTGCATCAGTTACTGGAGTACCATCTTCATATACATACTTAATGATGTTCTTATGAGTTCCACTAGCTTCAGTAGTAGTTGAGTGTGGGAACCAAATTTGATGACTAGCACGCTGAGTTGAAATACCATATGCAGGAGCATTCTTACCAGTTAATGGAGAACCATTATAGTTATGAACTTGGTTAGCTCTAATTCCACCAGTAAGTCCAATACCATTAATAGAAAGATCAGGGTTAGCATTATTGTTATATGGATCTAAAGTTTGGAATCCATTCATTGGAATCGAAACACTGTTTACATTAAGCCAAAGTTGCTTAGAACCATTAGACTTAATTCGTTGGTAAACAACATAATTAGATCCACCAATATTTACAACACCTTTAGTACCACCCATATAAATTAAGTTAGAAGTATACTGGGATGAAGTATCGTTGATTTCATCCCCACCAACAGGCATCCAACCAGTAGTTTCACCACCATTTGAATAACGTTGTAAGTTTACATAAAGTGGATCTTGAATATCAACTCTTGAATTAGCATTTCCTAATGGGAAAGAAATAAGTTCTGCATAGAAGTTAGTATTATCATCACGAATATCAACAGTAGCACCCTTCTTAGAAGTAAAGGCAGCATTACTACTTGAACTACGTGAATCAAGTGAAACAACATCATCCCATGCATTATCACCACGACCTTCGAGAATTACTCGGAAGGTTGCATATTCACCAACTGTAATATTTCCTCGTTCGTTAACACCAACATAGTTATAACCATCATAACTACCAGAAGGACCACTTGAACTAGTTTTACCAACTGAGTGCAAATAAAGAACTGAGTGATCGGAAACATTAATATTACTATCGTTAGCTAAATCAAGCGCTACACCACGACCCTTGTTTTCAAAATGAACATTGGAATAATCACCGGTAGTAAAGTTAGAATTATTACCTAAAATAATACCATCACGACCAGTAAAGTTGAATGTAGTGTGGTCTCCTAAAATAACATTAGTTGGTCCAGCTTGACGTGATTGACCTGTACCATAACCACCAAAACGATCCTTATCAGTTGAATTTGGACGACCTGCACCGATTGCAATACCTTGACCAATGCTAGTATTTAAGTTAACAGTAGAATTACGACCTGTAAGGAAGTTACCACCTTTTTCCATAAATACACCAGCATTATGATAACGAGCTGTATCAGTTGCGCCGTTAGTATTAGTATTAATATTTAAAGTTGCATTATCGTCAACCTTTACAGTTGAACCATCTGCTAAATTAATACCATCTCCTACAGCTGCTCGATTAATAGTCAAAGTTGCATCATTAAGAACCTCAACTCCTGAACCTTCGAAGTTAGCTTTGCTACTAGTGTTTGAGCCAACATTAGAAGTTACAGTTCCCTTAATTTGAGTTTTACCGCTACCACCAACACTACCGTTAACAGTAACATTATCTAAAGTTAAGATGGCATTATTAGAAATAGAACCTGAACCACCATTAAGAGTTAAAGTAGCACCATCTAAACCATGGATAATGAAGTTCTTAGTAAGATTCAAATCACCAGTAAGATTAATGTTACCCTTTAAGTTAACACCTTGGATACTGCTATCCCAACTATTAGCTGCACTAAGCAAGTCCATAGCATTATCAACAGTCTTGAAGTTCTTTTCAGCCTCGTTGATTGCATCATTAGTCTTTGCGGCATTAGCATCGTTAATTGCACCAGAAATTGCACTTCCTGCTTGACCAATACCACTAAGAATATCGTCCCAACTTACTAAGCTTGCACCAAGTTGATTTTTCAAAGCAGCATTTGCCTTACCTAATTCACTAAGTTGAGCAGTGTTTAAAGTTGTAGTTGTAGCATCTGCCTTAGTTTCCTTTGAATCAGCAGTTGAAGTTGCTTTCTTATTAGCTTCATCAAGTTTTGTTTGTAAATCAGTGTTTGTTGTATCTTCTGCTTTTTCAGCACCCTTAAGTGCACCAGCATTAATATCATCTTTTTTATTGTTAGTCTCATCTGCGGTCTTTTGACCATTTTGTGCAGCAGATTCGATTTTTTGAGCCTGAGCCTTCTCGTCAGCTTGGCTACTTGTTATTTCAGCTTTCTTATTCTCTGTATTTTCAGTTGCTTTCTCAATATGAGTTTGTGCGTTTTGAGTAGCTTCTGCTACTTTTTGATCAGCAGTATTCTCATCATTACTTTTCACTGCTTGATCTGCACTTTGACTTTGATCAGATGACTCTTGAGTTTGATCAGTAGTTTCAGTAGATTGTGAAGCATTACTTGCATCAACAACTACCTTATCAACTTTTTGAGTATTTACTACAGCATTTTCACTATTTTGTGCCTTATCAGCATCATTGTTGTCAGCTTTTGTATCAGCGTTTGCAACATTAGCATTATTGCCTAACCATAAAGTGGTTCCAAGAAGAACAGACGCAGCACCAACTGTCAACTTACGGATTCCGAAGTGAGATTGGCGTTCAGCAGCCTGAGCCATCTTTTGAACGCGATTATTTTTAGAAACCATTGTTCAGCCTCCAAATTCCTAATTACTCATTTTCTTAAAATATTCCAAAAAATAATAGCCACTCCCTAGTGGTTGTATTTTCATCACCTCTATATAATAACATGTATTATTTTAAAATCAAGAATAAAATTACACCTGTTTTTATTCGCTTCAGCTATACTTTTATAGTTTTTTGTTAAATAATGCTTTTTTTATTTCAGTCAGTCCTTACAGTCCGTAACAGTCTAGACAAATCTATTTATATCTCTAAAAATTGTTTTTTATACGAAAAATAATTCTTATTTTGTATGCAGTTTTATTTTTAATTCATAAAAAAACAGGATGCTTTAAAAACATCCTGTTTTTAAGTTCTTATTTTTTGTTAAAACGCAAACAAGTTAAAGTGAAATTGAGGAAATTGAATTTTTGGAACCTTAATAGTAATACTATTCCAAGATAACTTTGGAAGTTGGAAACCAAGCTTTTGATTAAATTTATAAAAATCTGTCTTAATAGTTGCCACTTGTTTTTGAATGCCTTCTTGAACTTGCTTGATTATTTCTTGTGCTTTAGTGTAAGCAGTCTTCAAAGAACTGGTACCATAGTGAACTACATCAAGTAAAAGCTTTCCAGCCTTACCATTAATTACATCGGTAACTAAAGCCCTTACATCAGCATTCTTAATGCCCGCGATCAACTTTTGAGCAACTGATTTTTGATTATTAGCAAAATCAGGAATGATATTCTTAAACTTATCTAACCAACTAGTACCATTATGTTGGCTAATACTTGCAGTAACTTTTTGAATGATACCTTGAATGCCTCCAAGGTTGGCTACAAGCTTTTGACCAGCTGCTTCACTTTCTTTCAAAACACCATTCCAATTGCCACGAATCATATCTTTTGCCATATTTTGTACATTTGGATCAGAAATGATCGAACCTAGTTGACCAATCACTTGTTGCATTTGAGCTTGAGTCATGCTTGGAATATTGAACTTCTTAAGTTCTTGTTGCCAATCACTACCTGCAAGTTTTCCAGTTACATTTTGAATGATGCCTTGAATGCCTCCAAGGTTGGCTACAAGCTTTTGACCAGCTGCTTCACTTTCTTTCAAAACACCATTCCAGTTGCCGCGAATCATATCCTTTGCCATGTTTTGTACATTTGGATCAGAAATGATGGAACCTAATTGACCAATCACTTGTTGCATTTGAGCTTGAGTCATGCTTGGAATATTGAACTTCTTGAGTTCTTGTTGCCAATCACTACCTGCAAGTTTTCCAGTTACATTTTGAATGATGCCTTGGATGCCGCCAAGGTTGGCTACAAGCTTTTGACCAGCTGCTTCGCTTTCTTTCAAAACACCATTCCAATTGCCGCGAATCATATCTTTTGCCATATTTTGTACATTTGGATCAGAAATGATCGAACCTAATTGACCGATCACTTGTTGCATTTGAGCTTGGGTCATGCTTGGAATATTGAACTTCTTGAGTTCTTGTTGCCAATCACTACCTGCAAGTTTTCCAGTTACATTTTGAATGATGCCTTGAATGCCTCCAAGGTTGGCTACAAGCTTTTGACCAGCTGCTTCACTTTCTTTCAAAACACCATTCCAATTGCCGCGAATCATATCCTTTGCCATATTTTGTACATTTGGATCAGAAATGATCGAACCTAATTGACCAATCACTTGTTGCATTTGGGCTTGAGTCATGCTTGGAATTTCAAAGCTCTTTAATTGAGTTTGAACATTATTGGAAGAAGCAACTGTTTTATTTACTCCATAAAGTTGTGCAATTTGTTTAGCATTCTTTTCATCAATTTGATTTGCTTGAAGAGTGTTATTAATGCTTGTTTGAAGTTTCACATTTCCAATATTTGCAAGACTTGATTTAAGATCAGAATTTGTGGTATTTTTCACACCTTGTAAAGCAACTTTAGATAAATCAAAATCTTGAATATTAGTCTCCGCCTTAGTTTGCTTAGCTGACTGTTGAACAGAATCTAAACTATTAGCAAATAAATTTGAACTAGTATTTTGACTTGGCGTATTCAACTTAGCATTCTGAACCTGAACTTGAGCAGCTGATTGAAGAGCTTGTTTAGTTGAATCACTTAAATTAACGGTAGAATTATTTTGTATATTAGATTCAGTTTGATTATTTTCAGCAATATTATTCTCAGTGGTACTCTTTTCAGCAACTTGAGAATTATTTTGCTTATCAATATTTACTGAATTAGTAGAAGCTCTATCTTCTTTACTTTCTTCATTATTTGTAGATTTTGAAAAATTTTCACTAGTTGTTCTATTTTTTTCAGTCTTTACTGAAACATCAGAATTAACTGTTAATGCTGGAGTTTCTGACGCTGTTTCATCAGTATTTTGTACAGGCTTTTCTGCACTTTCTGAAATAGTTGAAGTATTTTGATTCGAAGTGTTTCTACTTTCTGGTACTTGATTATCTTGAGAAGCGACAATAACTACTTTCTTAGCATTAGAAGTATTATTTGACGCAACTGCTTTAGCCTCTTGACTTGCATTATCTTGATTACTATCGTCAACAGTATCTGCTTTAGCAGTATTTGCATTAGTCCCAATCCATAAAGTTGTTCCTAATAACACTGATGCTGCTCCAATTGTTAACTTACGAATAGCAAAATGTTGTTGACGCTCTACTTGTTTTGTTTGCTCTGTATAATTGTTTTGTGAATTCATCTTAAAATTCAGCCTCCAACTTCTCTTATTTCTATTCTTTGATCATTACAAGTATATAATAACACTTTTTATTTTATTTAGAAGTATTTCCCTTTTAAACAAAACAAAAAGAGTAAATCACAGACGTGATTTACTCCTCTTGTTATTTATATAAACTTAATCTTGCTTTCTACGTTTTTTAACTCCAGCAAGACCAATCATACTTAAAGTGCCGGCTGCTAATCCTAAGATAGTTTGTGCTGCATCTGATTGATTATCATCACCAGTTTGAGGAAGTTGATTCTGACTAGTTTGTTTAATATTTTGTGAGTTTGAAGAAATATTGTTATTTTTATTGGTTAATGTAATATCTCTCTTTATAGCATTATTTTTACTACTTAATGTCTCTGCATGTGGTCCAAAACTATCCTTCCAATTATTAGAAGTTTTACTATTTTGACCCGCAACTGAATCATTATTATCTGATGAATCGATATCATTATTTACGTCATCATCAGCAGCCTCATCATTTGCATCATTGTCATCATTAGAAGCTTCATTCTCATCGCCTGAAGAAGAAGTTGATTCTACCGGATCAGACTCTGTAGGTTCTGAATCATTTGTAGTTTCTTCTTGAGGAGCAGAAGAAGTTGTTGTTTCTGATGTAGTTGTTGATTGAACTGGATCAGGTGTAGTCGTATTATTAGTCGAATTAGTAGCTGAAGCATCTGACTTACCATCGTCTGGCTTAACTGGATCCGTCTTGCTATCTGACTTACCATCGTCTGGCTTAACTGGATCCGTCTTGCTATCTGACTTACCATCATCTGGTTTATTAGTATCTTTAGCATAAGTTACAAATACATCGTAACTATCTTCATTATTCTTCAAGACCGTGGCTTTAACATTATCCCCGTCGCCATCTTGAGAAACTTTGACTACATGATAACCATCAATAGATGGTGAGATTGCATTTTGAACAGTATCACTTGTTTTATCCCAAGTAAGAGGACTAGTAAATTCACCAGTTACTTTATCTTTCACTCCATTTTGAGTAAAGTGAACAGTTTGCTTAATTATTGGAGAAAGACTATTACCATTTTCATCAACGTAATTAATACTGCGAGTAACATCTTTACTATTAGTTACTGGTTCCAAATCATGTTCTACATAAAGAACAAGTTTTTGATCTCCAGCAGTAATTGTTTGAGGAACACTCAAATCTTTATTAATTACTTTATAACCCTTATTTTCAAGGTCTTTAATTTCTCCAGCAAGATTATATTCAAATGAACTTCCTGTATCTTCTTCACCTGATGACTTGCCATAGTTTGTAAGATCTTTATTAGCGGTTTCGTCATGAACTACAACAGTAATCGAGCCTTTAGGAGTCACTACTTTATTCAAAGTAATCAAAATGTTGCTGTTATCAGCATTTGCAGTTACTTTTTCACTGGCTACTTTACCTGTCTTCAAGTCTACTGCATTATTATTTTCTTTAACTCCAATAACTGTATATTTTGCATCGTCTACAGCTGGAATTTCTGCAAACTCATCGTTCTTTGCAGTCCAAGTAATTTTTCCATCTTGATCTTTAATTGAACCATCACTATTCAAGTTTACTAAGTTACCTGTTACATCATCTTTAGTAGCTTGACCATTGAAACTAACAGTTTGCTTAATTTCTGGCAAAACAGTTTCACCATTTTCATCAACATACGATACATTTCGAGTCACAGTCTTTTCATCATTAACTGGACTAGTGGTATGTGCAAGATGAATTTCAAAACTATTTTTAGCAGAATCTTGTGCAAATTTTTGATCTTTATTTAAGTCATTCTTTACTAACTTATATCCGCGCTTGAGGTAATCTTCTACCCTACTATTAGTATCGTAATTGATAACTTGACCAATTTTCCCACCAAGTTTAACAGTTTCAATAGGCATATTCATTGTATCATCGTAATAAATAACTGTTCCACTAGTTTCTATAGGGGCTTTCTTAGATAAAGTAATAACAATATTGATGTTTGCGGAAGTTGGACTTGATTCTTCACTAGATACTTGACCCTTGTCATTTATAGTAGCTTGAGAATTACTTTGATTGATTCCAGAAATATAGTAATCTGCTAAATCCGGTCCAGAAACTTCATCAAATTTACCCTTATTCGAATTATCCCAAGTAAGCTTGCCATTTGGAATAATTTGACCATTTTGAACAGTAACCAATTGCCCTGTTACATTATCAATCGTACCAGTTGCTTTGAAGTTTACTATCTGCTTAATTGGGGCTATTGATTTAGAACCATCTGCATATACATAGTTAACAGTTCGAGTAACTTGTTTAGTTAAATCATCTTTAGTATAACCAGCAACTAAGTGATTTACATCAAGATTTGAAGTTGTATGAGCTAAATGGATATTGTAGTTATTATCAGCCTGAGTAAATATTACGTTTTTACCCCAATCACTAGAAACTAATTTATATCCTTGATTTTCGTACTTAGCAATTTCACTATTAGCATCGTAATTAATCTTATTGCCAAGTTTACCATCAAATTCTCTAGTTTCAATAACTTTTCCAGTGGTGTCATCAATATAAGACACACGAGCATTAGCTTTAGCTTGCTCAAGTAAAATCACAATAGTCTTATTACTATCAGTTGGAGAAACTTTTTCACTAGCAACAGCTCCAGTATTCATATCAACATCAGTATTAGTACCAATTTCTTTAATTCCAGTTACTCGATAATTGTTATCTACTGCAGCAATTGCAGCAAATTCGTCATCCTTTGCAGTCCAACTTATCTTTCCATTTTGATCTTTAATTGAACCATCGTTGTTTAAGTTAACAAGATTACCAGTTACTTCATCCTTAGTAGCTTGACCTGTAAAACTTACACTTTGGTTAACAGCAGGTAAAACATTTCTACCTTCTTTATCAATATATGATACATTTCGAGTAACTACCTTTTCATCATTTACTACATTGGTATTATGTGCTAAATGCACTTGGAAGTTGTTCTTTTCAGCATCCCCATCAAATGTAGAAACACCATCTCTAAAGTTACTTGAAACTAATTTATAACCCTTATTCAAATATCCCTGAATGATATTTGCAGTATTGTAATTAATTAACTGACCAACTTGACCACCTAATTTATCAACTTCAAGTGTCTTATTAGTTGTATCATCAATATAATCTACACTACCAGTTATATCAATCGGTGTCTTTTTAGAAAGAGTAATTGTTATATGTTCATTTGGAGTAGTATTAGTTACTACTTCACTAGCAATTTGACCATTTTCACTAACATTTGCATTAGTACCAGTTTCTTTAATTCCAGAGATATAATATCCATCTAAATTAATAGCTGGAATTTCAGCGAAACTATCTTCACCAACTGCTGTCCAAGTAAGTCTGCCATTTGGAATAATCTTACCATTTTGAACAGTAACCAATTGCCCTGTTACATTGTCAATTGTGCCACTGGCTGTCAAATGTACTTCTTGCTTAATTGGCGCAATTGATTTAGAACCATCTGCATATACATATTCAACTACTCGACTAATATTTTTATCTAAATCAGCTTTCTTATAATTGTCAGCAGCGTTATTAGCATCTACTTTAGAAGTCGTATGAGTGAAGTGAATTTCAAAATCATTATTTTGACTTTCAAGCTTCTTTTCACTATCAAGATCATTTTGAGTTAATTGGTAACCCTTTGCTTCATAACTAGCAATTCTTTTAGCTGGATCATATTTAACACTGTCTCCTATATTACCTAAGAAACTGTGACTTTCTAATACATCACCAGTCACATCATCAATATAAACGACATTCCCCATAACAAGTACTGGATCTTTGACATAAGTTACGGTGTAGGTACGATCAAGATTATTATCATTTGCATTTACTTGGTCACCACCCACTGCGTTAACACTAGCAGTATAACCAGCAACGTTAGGAGTAATAACTGTCTTATAAGTTTGAGTTTGCGGTGTCCAACCATTATCAATTAACTCACCAGTAACCTTATCTAAGCTTACTTTATGAATAAATTTAATTGTACTTATATTATCTTGTGGAGTTGAACTTCCTGCACCTTCATAGTGAACAGTTTGTGTAGCTTCTTTAGTTAAAACTATTTGTTTAGAATTATTATCTTCTTTAATAGGAGTTATATCATGTTCCACATAAATAGTAACTAAGTGGTTTCCTTTAGTAACCTTCTGTGGAATGATTACATCTGAATTAAGAACCTTATATCCCGCTTTTTCAAGGGCTGAAAGTACACTAGTTTTATCAAAATCAACTTGAGTACCAACTTTTCTTCTCTTAGTATCATAACTATAGTCAGAAAGATTACTATTAGCAGTGTTATCATGCACTGTAACAATTACTCTACCCTTCTTAACTTTAGTTGGAATAGCGGTATAAACTACAGAAGTATTAACTGATGCATCAACTGGAGTAACTGTCTTAATTTCAGTAGTGTAGCCACTTACTTCAGGAACAGATTCTTCAGGCATTACTTTAGTTAAGTTTGCAGGATTTGTTACATATTGAACTTTTGATGCTATTTCTTTTCCTGTACTATCCACTGGAACAATTTCACCATTTGGAGCGTAGTTAACCACAACATTAATGTTCTTAGAATCTTGATTAATGTTTGTAGTTTCGGCTACATCTCCATAATCATTACCATTTACTGAAATATTAGCTACATGATAGTTCTTAAAGTAAGGTGAAGTTACTTTATCAAATTTAGTACCATCATGACTAGTCCAAATATAATGATTTGTTTGATCTTGCAATTCTTGACCATCTGCTGTAGTCCACTTGCCAGTTACAGCATCAAGATACCCTTGAGCAGTAAATTTCAAAGAATCCACTATTGGAGTTACTTCAGTTGGAGTACCAGCATAAGTAATTGTTCTAGTAACTACGTGAGTTAAACTATCACTATTTGTATCAGATGGGTATTTGTTATAAGGATTACCTGGAACAATTAAGCTTCCTGGTGTTGCAGGGTTTTCCGGACTAACCGATAAAATATGATGTTTAACAATTAATCTATAAGTTAAATCTGCATCAGCTACTGTAGTCGGTAAATCAGCAGTTGGATCACTAACAATGTCATAGCCTTTATTTTCTAATTCTTGAATTTGTTTTGCATGATCTAAGAAGTCAACTTTAGTTCCTTCATCAACTTTACCAGTATTATAACCGTAATCATTCATAATTTGGTTAGTAGTTTGATCAAAAACAATAACTTTAATTGAGCCTTGCTTAGCTGGTGTTGGAACAGAAGTATCATCTGGAGCATAAACAACATTAACGCTAATATTACCGCTAGTTGGGAGTAACTTAGTGATCTTATCAACATTATCGCCTGCACTATAATTTGAAACGCTAATAACCTTATAGCCTTTTTCCTTTGGGGAAATTACAGCACTAAATTCATCATTATCTGCTTTCCAAGAAACTTCTGGAATAGCTAAATTATCATTATCTACAACCCAATTACCGTTTTGCTCTTTAGCATTAACTACTTTACCAGTAACTTTATCTACATAAACAGTTCCATTAAAGGTAATTGTTTGCTTAGCATTTTCTGGAACATCCCCAGTAAATGGAGTCTTATCAGAATTAGTGTAAGTTACAGTTAAGTTAACTTTCTTTGTTAAATCAGCTGGTTTAATTATTCCTTGAGATTTAGCAGGAATTGCACTAGGGTCAGTAGCAGCAGTTACTACTTGAACTCCATGTCTCATAATAATTTGATAAATTTGACTTATGTTGTCATTATCAGAATCTTTATCAAATTTAGCATCTGTTGGAATATCATTTGAAACTAGTTCATATCCTAATTTTTGTAAAGCAGAAACAGCATCTAGTGTATTACCAAAATTAATCGTATCTCCACTTTGACCTTTAGCTATAAATGAAGTTTCAATACCATCAGCCTTAATTTGATTATTATTATCATCTTGATCAACAATTAGCAATTGTGCCTTTTGCGTTTCTACAGGTGTATCTGGAACACTTGGATTGTCTGGCTTTTTATCTGGATTATCTGGTTTATGATCAGGGTTATTAGGGTTATCCGGATTATCTGGTTTAGCTGAACTATCAACTATAACTGGAATATCCAAACTAGAATCTTTATTTCCAAGTGTATAAGTAGCAGGAACTACACCTGTTGAAGATAATTTATAACCGTTTGGAATTTGAGCAGTAATTGATACTTCACTACCAGCTTTACCAGTTACAGTTTGGCTGCCAACTACTTTATCACCATCTTTATAATTAATGGTTAAAACTACATTTGTTGTTGGTACATCTGGCTTATTTTCAATTTTTTCTACAGTAACTTTTATACTATCATCTGCATCTTTAAATGTATAAAGTCCTGGAATGTTGGTACCATTAGTTAACTTATATCCTGCTGGAATTTGAGCAGTTATAATCTTACTTTCACCAGTTTTACCAGTAATTGTTTGGGGAGCTCCAACTGCACTACCATCTGATAAAACATAGTTAATAGTCAAAGTGTGTTCTTTAGCATCTGGATCAACTGGCTTTGAAGCATCTTTTTTAACAACTGAAATATTAATACTCTCATTCTTAGTAGTAAAAGTATAGGTTCCTGGAACACTGCTTCCAGCTGCGACTTCATAACCATTCGGAACTTGAACAGTAATTGTTTCGGTAGTTCCTGGTTTACCACTAACTTGTTGAGAACTTACCTTAGTCTTACCATCCATGTAATTGATAGTGTAAGTGTAAGTAGTATTTTGTTGTTTTTGTTCTTTGGCATCTTTAATAGCTTTAGTAATTTCTTCAATAGAAGTCTTAGCATTCTTTAAAGTAGCTGGGCCATAATGAATTACATCCATTAAGAGCTTTGGATAATTTTGAGTAATTACATCCGTTACAACATTTTTAATTAATGGATCAGAAATAGTTCTTTGAATGGCATTCTTAGCAGCAGTAATTTCTTCATCAGTAAATGATGGTACTAAGTTCTTTAACTTATCAAACCAACTAGTCTTCCCCTTGTCTTTATCAGGATCTGTTGTACTGCTACCATCTTTATGTGGAAGTAAGTCTTTTACTATGTTTCCTACTGGCTTTAAGCCTTTGATTATTTTAGGAATTGCTGTAACATCACTTAAACTAGGACTACCACTGGCAATATCTTTAATTGCTTTTTGAACATCTGGGTCCTTCATTATGCCAGTTATTCCACTTAAAGCTTTTGAAAGTGTAGTTGGGTCTACGTTAGGAAGTTTACTCTTAACTTGATCCATAACATCAATACCAGTAGCATCTTTAACCAAATTATTTAATGGAGTTAAGTTTTGCTCAATAGTAGGAAGAGCAGTCCCCATATCCGCAATGGCTGAGCCTATATTACCGCTAGTTACATCTTGAATGACTTTTTGGACATTAGGATCCTTCATTGCTGTATTAATGCCATCAATAGCTGGTTTAATTTTAGTAATATCAGGAAGTTTAAAATTCTTTAATTTGTCTAAAATACTTCCAGTACTACTATCTGATGAAGTATTTTTAGATAATTCTCCCGCTAAATCCTTTAATCCAGTTGTAAGTGAACCAATTTTGCTGCTGGCTTTTTTCAAATCTGATAAAGTAGATAAACTAAAGTTACCACTCATCAAGTCTTTTGCTGCTTTTTGTACATCAGGATCATTTATAGTAGAAGTAATTTGACTAACAGAATCTTTAATCTTGCTAAAGTCTAATCCTTTCAACTGATCAAAAATCCCTTTAATACTACTTGCTTGAACTAAACTAGTTCCATATAATTGAGCAACTTGTTCAGTTGATAAAGTAGATAATTGCTTAATTTTTTCAGAATCTAAGGCAGCTTCTTTAGTTGCAGCAATATTCAAAATATTTTCTTTTTGTTTTAATAAAGCTTTTTCTTGATTTTCAAGATTCTTATCTTTAGTAAGATTTGCTTGAACTTTGCCTTTTTCTCCAATTTGGAACAAATCTAACTGTTCAGATTTTGAAGCCTTATTTTGCTTACCTTGTTGACCAGCTTGAGACAAAATTGGATTAATTGTTTTTTCTGCAATTTGATTATTATCCTTTTGCTCAGTTAATACATCATGCGAAATACTTGAAGAATCAGAAGCAACTTTATCTTCTTGATTTGTTTGCGACTCTTGAGCTGGTATTTGGGCGGTATTTTGTTTAGCCTTTTCTACCTGAGTAGAGATTGCTTCTTTGCGACGAGCTAGTTCATCTTTATCAATCGTTGAATTAGTGTTAGTTTGATTTTGATTGATTTGATTTTCAGCTTTAGCATCCTTTTTAACTATATCTTCATTATCCCGCTCTTTTTTAGCAGAATCATCTTTTAATTCACTTTTGATTTTTGTTTGTTTATTGGTATTATCACTACTTTGTGATGTTTCGTTTTTATCCTGTATAGAATTTGAATCTGTTTGTTGATTAGAGTTTTGAGATTCATTTTTTTCGTTAGTATCATTCACTGATTCTTGCTTATTTTCAGTGACAATAACTACTTTTTTAGTATCTGTAGTGTTAGTAGTAGAACTACTACTTTCTTGGCTGGATTTATTCATATCCCCTTTATCTGAATTTGCATCAGCCCTGACTACATTACCATTATTCAACCATAATGTTGTTCCCAATAATACAGAAGCAGCACCAATGGTTAATTTACGAATAGCGAAATGTGACTTACATTCCGCAATTTGTTCTTGTCTTTTAATACGGTTATTCTTTGAAACCATATTCAGCCTCCAAAATATATAAATCTAAGATGACAAAACACATTTTAATTTCTCATTACATAGATAATAATACCATCTATTTTATTTTTTGTAATCAAAAACAAGGTGCTGTATTTTAACACCTTGCTTTTAATTTATAACAATTTTACTATCTGTTTCTACGACGTCTCTTCACACCTGCAAGCCCTATCATACTCAAGCCTGTTGCTGCAGCACCTAAAATAGCAGCTGTGGCATTTTCATCATTATTTTCACCTGTTTGAGGAAGTGTCCTTTGAGCAGTTGAAGTTGAAACTAATGAAGAAGTTTTTGCTTTTTCAGATACCTGCTGTGCTTTAATTGGTGCATGCTGTTGAATCGAAACTGGGTTTGAAGTTACCTTTTTCTCTGCAACTTTTTTAGTTGTCGGAGTAGTTATTACTTTAGTCTCAACTGTTTGTGGATGAGGCTTTACAGTTGTCTCTTTTTGAGAAGTTTGAGGTTGCGTTTGTGGTTTAGTAGGAACTGTTTGCGGATGAGGCTTTACAGCTTCTGGTTCTGGAGTAGGCTCTGGAGTTGATGGAGTTTGAGGATGTGGTGCTGGTGATGGAGCTACTGGAGAAGTTGGATTCTCAGGAGTTGCTGGAACATCTGGAGTCACTGGAGTAACCGGAGTTGAAGGCTTAGTATAAACAACCTTTGTATCCTTAGTTGGATCAACTGGGGTTACCGTTTTTTCTTCTGGAGTATATCCTGGAATATTTGGTACAGGTTCATTTGGAATAACCGCAGTTGGGTTACTTGGGTCATTCTTATATTCTGGAGTAATCGCTCCTGGAATTTGATTACCGCTTGGATCAACTGGAACAATTTTACCAATCTTATTGTAGATAATTGAATCCTGAATATCTTTTTGAACGACTTTACTTCCTGGAAGAGTAGTTCCAACTGTCACACCATCTTTTGACTTCTTATCTGCTACATATCCCTTGATGACTGGAACCGTAGTTGGAGCATAGGTTGTAATATTTGGTTTCCATGATTCGTTATCATTCAAAATCTTACCAGTTACCTTATCAACAATTATGGTTCTGGTCCAAGTAGAAGTTTGGACACTATCTTTTTCAAGAGCCTTACCTTCACTATCTACGAAATGAATCGTTGAAGTATAGTGCTTAGTATAAGTATCTTTAGCAGGCCACTTTGGTCCACTTGGATCATTTGGATTAATTGGAGTACCTGGTTCGTGTGGGTTATCAGGTCCAACTGGAGCAGTTGCGTGCTTTACATCAATTGTAATTGTTTGAGCTGTCTTACCTACAACAGTTGGAATAGAAATGTTTTGACTCACAATTTCATAGCCATGATTCTCCAACTCTTGTTTAGTCTTTGTCCAATCATAGTCAACCTTTGTTCCTTCATCAACGGTCTTTGAATTATAACCATACTGAGGAAGATTAGTATCAGTAGTGATATCATGCACAACAATTACAACTGAACCTTGTTGATAGTTATAAACTACCGGTGTATCCTTAGCAGGATTTTGTGGAGTAACAGTAGTTTGACTAGGAACCATATTTGGAACAGTTGGAACTGGTTCATCTGGTACAACTTGAGTAGGATCATTTGGATCAGTTTTATAAGTTGGGGTAGAAGCATTTGGAATTGGCTTACCATTTGGATCTACTGGGATGATTTTACCATTCTTAGTATAAACTACAGTAATTGTCTTATTTAAATCAGTTGGCGTTACAGTAGTTCCGCCAGCTACTCTCTTATCTGCATGATAGCCATCAACAACTGGAGTATCAACTGAACCAAAAGTATGACTTGTATCATTCCAAGCCCCAGTTTCAATTACCTTACCAGTGACCTTGTCAATTACCATCTTCTTAGTAAAAGTGAACTTTTGAACGTTATCCTTTGGTGTGTTGTCTCCTGCACCAACATACTTAATAGTTTGAGTAGCCACTTTTTCCAAACTATCTTTACCAGTATCAGTAGGCCATTTAGGTCCATTTGGATCATTAGGGTTGATTGGTTCACCTGGATGACCAGGATCATTTGGAGTAACAGTTACAATTCCATGTTTCAAAACAACTGTATAAGTTTGAACAGTAGAACTATCACTATCGAATTTTGGTGAAACTCCATCAGGATCAAAGCCATTATGAACTAACACATATCCTTTATCAGAAAGAATTGTTAATTCTTTCTTAGTACTATAGTCAATAACCGTACCTGGTTTACCAGTTATATCACCTGATGTTGCAATAATTGCATCATGGTCATCACTGTCAACATAGTTGACAATAGCTGTTTGCATTTTTGCATCTGGAGTATAGATAACTGGAGTATTGGTCCCAGGATTTTGTGGCGTTATTGTTGGCGTCTCTGGAGTAAATCCTGGAATAGTTGGGACTGGTTCATTTGGAGTAACATCTGCTGGATTATCAGGACTTGTTGGATATTGCGGAGTTGGAGCATTTGGAATTGGCTTACCATTTGGATCAACTGGAACAATATGACCGTTTGGTGCGTAAACAACGCTAACCTTATAACTATCAGTATTGTACTTAACAACAGTTGGATCAACATTAATATTATTAGTTGAATCTTGACTTACACGTACAATATGGAAACCAGAAATTACTGGACTAGTTTCTCCAGCTAAATTACCGTCTCCACTCCAAGTAATTGGAGTAATCCATTGACCTGTTACCTTGTCAAGAACACCACTACCTGTAAAGTGGGCAGTTTGAACAATTGGGCTATGTCCTGGCATTTCTTTACCATTTTGATCAACATAATCAATCGTACGAGTTACATCACGACTTACAATATTTGAACCAGCAGGATATTTTGGACCATTTGGATCTTCTGGATTAATTGGTTCACCTGGTTTGCCTGGATTGTCTGGGTTTACTGGTTGAGTGCCGTGAACAAAGTTTACATAGAATGTTTGAACCTTATTCTTGTCACTATCAAACTTCACACCACTTGCAAAGCCATCGCTCTTTAAAACATAACCACGAGCAATCAACTGAGTAATTTCTTCTTTAGTAGAATAATTAATCACAGTGCCAGCTTTACCTGTTAAATCACCTGAACTTGCCAATTGAACTGGGTGATTTGGATTATTTACGTCTTGGTAAATTACAATAGCATGTTCCATATCATCAACTGGAGTATAGATAACTGGGGTATCTTTACCAGGATTTTGTGGTGTTACTGTTGGTACAGTTGGAGTATAGCCAGGTATAGTTGGAACTGGTTCATTTGGAGTAACATCTGCTGGATTATCAGGACTAGTTGGATATTGTGGAGTTGGAGCATTTGGAATTTGTTTACCATTTGGATCAACTGGAATAATATGACCATTTGGTGCATAAGTAACTTTTACAGTATAACTAGTATCATCATGAGTCAGAGTTACTGCCTTAACTGCAATTTTGCCATCTGCATCCTTATTAATAGAAACAACATGATAATTTTCAACAAATGGTACTTTTTCTTCGCTTATTTCCTGATTTGGACTCCATGTAAGTGGGGTAATCCATTTACCTGTTACCTTATCAAGAACACCACTAGCAGTGAAGTTAACAGATTGTTTAATATCCTTAGCAACTGGTTGACCTTTTTCATTAACAAATTCAATAGTTCTAGTAACTGTCTTGTTAACTACATTAGAATCTTCTGGATACTTTGGTCCAGTTGGATCATTAGGGTTAATTGGTTCACCAGGCTTACCAGGATTTTCTGGGTTAACTGGAACTGTGCCATGCTTGAAAGTTACATAGAATTTTTGTACGATATTCTTTTTATCATCATAAGTTGCGTTAGATGGAAAGCCATTAGTAACAAGAACATATCCTTCATTAGTCAGCTTAGCAATTTCATCTTTAGTAGAATAATCAATTCTAGTGCCAGCTTTACCTGTTAAAATACCAGAAGTTGCAAGCTGAATAACATTACTTGGATCATTTACATCTTGGTAAATAACCTCTGCTGTTTGATCTTGAACTTCAGGGTTCTTTTTATAAACAACTTGAGTATCCTTTGTTGGATCTTTTGGAGTTACATTTGGTACTTCTGGAGTATAGCCAGGTACTTCTGGAACTGGTTCATTTGGAACCACCTTAGTTGGATTATCAGGATCATTCTTATAAGTTGGTGTTGGTGTATCTGGAATTGGTGTGTGACCTGGGTCAACTGGAACGATTTTACCAATTTTTGCATAAACTACAACAGCTTCAACATCTGGCTTATCTTGAGTTGCAGTAAGTCCACCTGCAACTACCTTACCATCTTTAGTTACATATCCTTTAACTGCTACATAGCCATCAATTACTGGAACATTCACTGTGTCATAAGTGTGAGTTTCCGCATTCCAAGTTCCCTTTTTAATCACTTCTTTAGTTTCAGAATTGATTGTGTCACCACTATAAGTAAAGGTGAAATCACTTACCTTATCAGGAGAAAGTTCTTTACCATCAGTATCAACAAACTTAATAGTTTGCTTAGATGGAATTGACTTTTGATTGATTACGCTTTGACCATCGGGTGCATAAGTGACTGTGACATCATAACTACTTTCACTTGGAATAATAGTTACTGCTTTAACGTTATCACCATCTTTATCTTTTGAAACGCTGACAATGTGGTAATCAGGAACTGTTGGTGAAGTTACTTCTGAAATTTCTTTAGAAGTTGAATCCCATGTAAGTGGGGTAATCCACTTGCCTGTTACCTTATCAAGTACACCTGATTTAGTGAAGTCTACAGTTTGAGTAACTGGTTTACTAATCACCTTACCACTATTATCAACGTAATTAATTGTACGAGTAATAGTCTTTGTTAAAGCAGATTTTTCAGTATCAGCTGGATATTTTGGTCCATCCGGATCATTAGGATTGATTGGTTCACCTGGCTTGCCCGGATTGTCTGGGTTAACTGGAACTGTTCCATGCTTGAAAGTTACATAGTAAGTTTGAACCTTGTTTGTATCTTGATAAATCGCATCTGTTGGGAAACCATTTTTAACTAAGACATACCCTTTATCAGTTAAGATCTTAATTTCATCTGTGGTTGAATAATCAATCTTGTTTCCTACTTTACCCGTTAACTTACCAGAAGTTGCAAGTTGAACAGGCTTAGAAGGATCATTGATATCTTGGTAAATAACTTCAGCTGTTTGATCTTGGGCATCCTTATTGTAAACAACAGGAGTATCCTTTGTTGGATCTTCTGGTGTTACATTCGGTACTTCTGGAGTATAGCCTGGTACTTCTGGAACTGGCTCATTTGGAACTACCTTAGTTGGATTATCAGGATCATTCTTATAAGTTGGTGTTGGTGTATCTGGAATTGGTGTGTGACCTGGGTCAACTGGAACAATCTTACCAACTTTTGCATAGTAAACAATTGCTTGAACATCTGGGTCACTTTGAGTTGCAGTAAGTCCACCTGCAACTACCTTGCCATCTTTAGTTACATATCCTTTAACTGCTACATAGCCATCAATTACTGGAACATTAACTGTATCATAAGTGTGACTTTCGGCATTCCAACTACCCTTCTTAATCACTTCTTTTGTTTCAGAATTAATTGTGTCACCGCTATAAGTAAAGGTGAAAGCTTGTTTATTGGGATCAAGAAGTTGCTTGTCTGTACCTTCTTCAAGGAACTTAACAGTTTGAGTCGATGGGATTGACTTTTGGTTAATTACACTTTGACCGTCAGGTGCATAAGTGACTGTAACCTTAATATCTTTACTATCTTTAGTAATATCAGGTATTACTGCAACATTATTGCCATCTCTATAATCTGAGACATTTACTACATGATAATTTGTTTCAGTAGGTGAAATAACTGCCTTAAAACTTGAACTTTCTGGAGTCCAAGTAATCTGACCAGCACCATTAGCTACCCAATTATCTCCATCTTTCTTAGCATTAACAATTTGACCTGTAACTCTATCAATATAAGCAGAACCAGTAAAGGTTATAGTCTGCTTAGCATCCATTGGAATTTCACCAGTAAACTTAGTTCCATCGTTGTTTACATAATCAACTGTTAAAGTTACATCCTTAGTTAAAGTAGTTGGATCAACTAACTGCTTACCATCTGGGGTTTTCGGAATATCGGTTGATGGAGTATTTGGAGTAACTGGAACTGCTCCATGAACAAAGTCTACATAATAAGTTTCTGCTTGATTAGTAAATGTGGCATTTGCTGGATAACCATCTTTAGTTAAAACATAACCTTTACTTTCAAGAGTTTGAATTTCTTGGCTAGTTGAATAATTAATTGGAGTTCCTGGTTTACCTGAAAGTTCGCCTGAAGTTGCTAATTGAACTGGACTTGCAGGATTTTGAACGTCCCGGTAAATAACTTGTGCTGTTTGATCCTGAGCCTTTTCTCCAAGAATAACCTTAAATGTTGGACCCTCAGTTGGACCAACTACTACTGGGTTATTTAAACCAGCCTTCTCAGCAGCTGCAACAATTGCATCCCTAGTAAGCCCAGTTACATTATATTTATTAGTTTTATCCTTAACAGCTTGTTCCCATTGGTTTTCAAGAACTTGAACATCATCAATATTTATTTTTTGTTGCTGGCTAACTGCTTCTTTACCTTTTTGTAAATCTTGCACATCTGAGTAATCAATTGTATTAGCAGTTACATCGCCATTTTCAGTAAAGATAATATTACCTTGACTATCAGTTGCTACAGGAATAGCACTGATAGCTGCTTGTAAGTTTTGACCATCAACTTGAATTGGGTCAGTTTGATTAGTGTCATTATTTTGATATAGGTATTTGATGTAAGCGGTTTGTGGACCTATATCAATAATTTCATCTTGTTCTTCAGAAATTACTGTTGTTGTGGTTTTTACACCATTAGTACCTTTGCTTGTATCTATGGTTTTTTCACCACTTGATGGATCAACATTGTAGTAAGTAGTAGTAGTTTTACGAACTAATCCATCTTGACCTTGTTGAACCAGCTTCACTTCACCAGGCTTAAGATCTTTGTTTTCATGAACTTGAATCTTAAATGGAGTTTTAACTTGTTCTGTTTTATCTTCTTGAACTGGAATAATAGTGGCTACTAATACCAATCTTTGAGAACTATGAGGGTCAAAACCATCATTACCTCCGCTAAAATCATTCAATGGTGTCCCATGTTTTTGTCCTGGAGTAGCATCCCCATTCATATCAATTCCAGTTACAAAGTGACCTGGAAATTCTGCCGTATTACCATTCTTACTATAAGAAGTTGCTAAGTGAGTAACATTCTTCCAATACTCGCTTGATGTATCAATGAATCCTTGAAGTGATTGCTTGACTGCATCAGAATTTTCATCATTAAATGTTAAATCTTGTCCGTTAAAGTATTGGTTATACCACTTAAATACATAGTATGAGCGACCTTTTTGAGCACTAGTTGCATCAATTAAACTTTTACCCATTGAATAATAAAGGTTACCATTTGGACCTGGCTTTGTAGAAACTGCATTTCTTTCCCAGTTAACGTATTTTGAACCATCAATTTGGAAAACAGTATTAGTTGAACCAAGTGGGAATGAGAAAATTTCTCCGTAATAGTTGCTATAGTCACTTTGACCGTCAAACGTAGCATTAGTACCTACATAAACTTCTGGGTGAGATTGAGGATTAGTAGAAATAATGTTCATATTATCATCGTAATAGTTACCATCATTTCCGCCACGATTTATCATTTTATATCTAAATGTTGCATCGTGCTCTACACGGAATTGACCATTTTCACCAAGTCCAATAAAGTTACCACCACTCCATTGACCAGATGCATTCTTACCATCTGAAGTTAATAACAATTGTGATTGAGGTGAAACTTCAACACTACTGAAAGCATCTCCAAGAAGCCCAGCACCGTTACCTTTTGAGTCAATTCTAACAATTGAGTGTTCACCAGTTACGAAATTACCACGATTACCAAATAAAATACCATCACGTCCAGTAACATGAACCTTGTTAGAATCACCAAAAATCACAGAGTTGTTTGTATCCATTGCATAATTAAAATTACGAGAAATGGAACGATTGTTGTACCAGTTTGTTTCAAGATTTGATTTTTGATGGATACTACCATTGCCACCAAATGGTTCATTGAACATAATTGCACGACCATGACCGGCATTAATATTGATTTCTGCACTATCTCCAGTAACTACGTGACCATTGTTTACTGCACGAATACCAGTATTAGCATTTTCAATATTTGTAGCTTGTTCATTTGCACGACTAGCAGTTTGCCAATCTTTTAAGTTAATAGTTAATTTACTATTGTAGTTAGCTACTAAAGCGCCATTTGTTCCAACATTTTGACCAAATAAAGCTCCACCATTCATTAGAACAATTCCATCACCGTCAATATTGCGGTTAACAGTTAAGCTTGCTTCTGGATCAATAACTACTCGACTTGCAGCAATATTAGCAGCTTTCCAATTATTGGTGTTTACGCCTGGATGACTACTACCAACTTGCGTGTTTAATTCGCTATCAGATAAAGTTGCATTATTACTGTAATCTACATTTGAAGTAACATCACCCTTAACTACAACACTACCATTTCCTTTAATAGAGCCATTAACCGTAACATTTGCCAAAGTCAAGTTAGCATTGTTATTAAGTGAAACTTGTCCAAGATTAATAGTCGCATTATCTAACCCATTAATATAAAAGTTTTTATTAATAGTAAGAGTATTGCCCCAAACAGCACCAGTTAAATTGATGTTTCCTTGAACATTAACTCCTTGAATACTTGTATCCCAACTATTAATTGCACTAACTAAATCATTACCATTGGTAACAGTCTTAAATTTAGAAGTATCTACTTTCTGTACTACTTGAGCATTAACATTCTTAATAAGAGCATTGGCACCCTCAACTAAACCATCTAAAGTTGCAGTTTCATTATCATCAAAATCAATTAAACTAGCACCTAATTCCTTATTAAGGTCAGTGTTGGCTGCAGTTAAAGCAGAAATTTGTGCTGCATTAAAATTAGTTGTTGAATTATCAGCCTTTATAGCAGTTTTAGAGTCATTACTTTGTGAAGTTTGAGTACCCTTTAAAGCTGCTGCAGTAATAGTATTTTCATTTTTACTATTCTTTTGACCATCTTGAGCTGCTTTTTGAATCTTAGAAGCTGTTGCTTTTTGAGTAGCTATATCTTTATTTGCTCTTTGTTCAGCTTGTTTCTGAGCAGTATTAGTAGCCGCTTTTTGAAGTTGAGTTTGAACATTTTTAGACGTAACTTCTGAAGATGCACTCTTATTTCTATAAGCGCTTTCATTTTTTGCAGAATATTGACCATTATTTTGTTTTAAACTCTGTGTTTGTTTTGCGTCAGTGTCTTTTGAATTAGTATTGCTAGATTGAGTTGTATCAGACTTAGAATTTTCATTTGATTGAGTAGAAGTCTGAGTGGTGCTATTAGTTGCAGTCTGCTTATTTTCATTATTAACTGTCACTTGTGCAACCACAACTGCTTTTTTAGCTTGAGCAGCATTTACACTTTTTACTGTATTATCTTGTGATTCTGCCTTATCATCAGCAGAATTAGTATCAGCCTTTGCTACAGTTGCATTATTACTAAGCCACAATGTTGTTCCTAGTAGTACTGAAACCGCACCTACTGTTAACTTACGAATACCAAATGAAGGTTGTCTTTCAGCAACCCTTTCCACTTTCTTGATGTTGTTGTTTTTTGAAACCATACTCGGCCTCCAAATTTTCTACTTAAATAAAGTGCTCTGTTATTAACACTTCTGTTATGTTTGATTTATTTTATCTGTTACTAATATAATAACGCGCTTTATTTTATTTTCAACTAATTTATTTTATTAAAGCACTAGTTTTATCAGCTATTTCTGTAATTTAAGCATAATATAATTACTATTAACTCTTACTCTCCGTAGAGATTAGCAATATTTTACTTTAAATAGTGATAACAGAATAAGAGATGATTCTTTGCAATAAAAAAACAAAATGTCATTAAAACATTTTGTCATTTTAAGTTATTTTGACTTTATTTTATCCCTGATAATCCTACTAGGTCTAGACTCGAAATATGATTTGAATTGTAGTTTTGAGTTGGATCATCAATAATGCTTGCGATTGGTTTTTTAGATAAGGAGATACCTTTAAATATATCAGCATGTGTTTTAGAATTACATTTTTTATATATAACAGTGCGTGTCACATTAGGAGTATTATATGTCGCTGTTAAATTTCCAGTAATTTTTTTATTATCTCTGATAATATAACCACTATCAGCTACATAGCCCTTAATAGTTGGAACTTCTACCACGTCATAAGTATAAGATTGCTGGTTCCAGCTTCCTGTCTTTAAAACTTTATCCGTAACTTTATCTACTGTATCACCAGTATAAATAAATACATTTTCCTGAATACTTGGTGCTTGTAATTCATTTCCTTCTTCATCAGTAAACTTAATCTTTTGAACAGATGGGACTAAACGAGTATTTTTGATATTTACGTCGTTAAGAGCATAAATAATATTTATTAAATGATTTTCCTCTTTAACATTTTCTTTTTTATAACTATTATTTTCAAAATTCCTATCAATTTCTACTATATGATATCCTTCTATTTCTCGCAAAATTTGACTAGATAAGGTGCCATTAGACTTATTCCAAGTAAGAGGTTTAATCCATTTTCCAGTTACTTTATCAAGAATTCCACTTTGCGTAAGCCTTGTCATTTGAACTATTGAACCAGCAAGCTGTTTACCATGCTCATCAATATAGTTAATAGTACGTGTTATGTCCTTAAATAAATTACTTTTTGCAGTCTCTTTCTCCCATTTAGGTCCTAAAGAGTCTCCATTATTAATTGGAGTATTTGGCTTACCCGGATGTTGCGGAGTTACTTTCACGAGTTCATGTTTTAAGTCAACATAAAAAGTCTGTATAGTTGCATCATTACTATCAAAATAGTGAACTTGCCCTTCTGGATCAAATCCATTGTTTTTCAAAGTGTAGCCCTTATTTTTAAAATGCTTCACAACTCTATCAGTAGAATAAGTAATTCGCTTGCCAGCTTCACCTTCAAGTACCGCAGATGAAGCAAGATGTTCATTGTCATTATCAGTATCACGGTATACGACTTGGGCAAGTTGTTTTTTATGCTCTGGAATCTCAATTTTAATATAAGGCATTGTTGCTTCTTCATGTTCTGCAACTAAAACTGACTTTGTATTACTGTTAACCTTCGAAACCATATTCAGCCTCCTTGATTTAATATCACTTTCTTTTATTTTGTAATCGTTTCCTTTATGAAAATAATATTATCATATTATGTATACTTGACTCAATTTAAATACTATAACTTTAATATTTCTTTATTCTTATTAATTTTATTTTAAAAATGCATACAAAAAAGCAAGATGCTTTTTAACATCTTGCTCTATTGCA